>OBJE01000021.1_pt1 | contig 211971 bp, 170 predicted proteins | sample 1519681 | NCBI WGS metagenome assembly OBJE01 (sample SAMEA3888898, study PRJEB22519) | human gut metagenome | biome: human gut; feature: human-associated habitat; material: faeces | place: Denmark | collected 2011 | reverse complement strand
TTGACTTTTTTAAAATAAATTTCCGACCTCTTATCTATTGACTGCAAACTTAGAGCTCTTTAGTTGACCACAGAGGACACAGAGGGCACAGAGGAATATTTATTTCCCTTCTCCGTATACGCTGCGGTGGTTTGTTTTTTTATACTAATTTTCCTCCGTGTCCTCTGTGTCCTCTGTGGTGAAACCTTCCGCTTTCACCTCAAAACACGGACACGCTTTGATCCATTCTTCCGGTTCTATTTCCCCGTTTCCGTTGCGGTCGGGACTTAAATCCCGGTGACCGCACACCCGGCTACCGGGGAAAGTCTCAAGCAATTGATGTACAAGCAAATGAAGTGTTGCCCGTTGTTCCGGTGTCCGCGTGTCCGCCGGACGACCATGACAGTCCAGCCCACCTTCATAGCAGATGCCTATCGAACAAGCGTTGAATCCTTTCACGTGCGCACCGATGCGTTCAATCGGTCGGGTGATGTGCACCGTTCCGTCTTTGCGGATGTAGTAGTGATATCCTGTTCCGTTAAATCCACGCCGACGGTGTTGCGTTTCCAGATCATCCGGGGTGAGCGAACGGTCGGCACGGGTGGCGGAACAGTGAATCACGATCAAATCAATCTTTCTCATTATAGTGCCACTGTTTTTCTTATCAGTTGTAAGCATTATCTACGCTCTATGGCTCAAGCTGCCGGATCCGGAGCTTCACCACCGCCATCACCACTACCTCCACCGGAGTCTCCTCCTCCACCTTCTTCACCGGAATCTCCACCTTCGGTTTTCTTTTTCTTAGGTGCATCGAGGTCAAGAAACTCGATTTTCTCACCGGCACGGGTAGATGTCAGATTAGGACGGACGCTGCTGGAAGGACGGAAATTGATATTCACGCTCCTGATGTTCTTCATCGTACACTCTTCTTTCGTATCCGCCCCCAGTGTGGTAGCGGAAAGACTGAATACACCGAAGTCGCGGATATTGACGGACTTACCGTCGAACAACGCTGCACGCATCGCTTCAACAAGATTGGTTAGCACACTCTGGATATCGCCCAGCGACAAGGAACTTTTCTCTTTCATCGTGTAAGCGAGTTTATCCAGGTCTACACTCTGTCCCTGCGTCACAAGTTGTGGGTGATACTTCACCACCCCATCAACCTCTCTCGGATCTTTACGACCCATTCTTTTAAATGGTATTGCCATGATAAATTAAAAATTGAGAATTAAAAATTAAAAAATAAATGTTACAGATTGCGGTTAGCGCAATGGTATCGGAAGAGAGGAACGAGCTCTGTTTCTTTTCTTTCGATACCTCAAAGGTAGTGTATTACAGAGGAATGGAATGACGTACTTTGTCTCCGATTGGCTTACTTTGTCTTACTTTCATTTAGAATGTATTTACTTTCATTCAGAGTGATTTTATTTTACTTATACATTTGGAGTTCCTATGGATTTTTTGTATATTTGGAATACTATAAACATAATTTCCCGAAGATATGAAAGCTGAAACTGAAGAGGCGGCGGAAGAGCCGTTTGTCATACGTCCGTATTTGAAATCGGAGCTGGCGCATTTATATAATCCTTATGTACCGTTGGTGTATGCCATGCGGAAAATGAGGGAGTGGATCAGAAATAACAATGAACTATATGACGCAATGTATAGTGGCGGTGAAGGAAAAAACGACCACGCTTACAGCGCAAGGCAGGTACGGCTCATTGTGAAGTATCTCGATGAGCCATGAATCTCTTTATGGTAAGTGCTGATTAGCTATAATGAAAATAAAATTAGCTATAATGAAATCGAGATTAGCTATAATGAAAATGAAAGCGGCTATAAGGGATTCTGTGCAACACACAGCATCTTGAGGATAAACAGGCCATATGAGTTTTCTTTATATAATAATGTCCACGTGCGCAGGCGCGGGAGAATATTCTTTTAGATAGAAAAAAGCGTGTATTTGAGGGTGAGGGGTTCACCCTCAAATACACGCTTTTTCCATCAAATAAAATCTATAAAGAGAATAAACAACATAAGTAAATGATAGGAACAAAATAAAATGTACCTTTGCGTCTTTTTAAAACAACATTTTTTAACAACATTGAAATAACACTTAAAATTATGAGAAAAAAGACATTTTTTCCGAAGGCTTCGTTTACCTGAACAAGCAGGCTATAACGCTCGAAAAGGGAGAATTCCCCCAAGTATCCCAGTTTATCACACAAACGCTTGACACCGTCAATAATTTGTATAACAACAGGATAGATGTAAGTCCGCGCGAACGCAAGAAGTATCTCCTTCCCTTTGTCCATCTCTGCTATGATCACGATTCTCCTTTTAACACTAAAGGTCCCAAATTCTTTGCACAGTTGTTGTTTATGGCTGTTAATTTCAAGAAATATGATGATTCGGACGAATCATTAAGCGTAGAAGAGATTGACTATGAGATACAAAGACTAAAAAGAACGCTTTTTGACGATTAACATTTAAGAGCCGACTGTTAAAAAACTGCTTTTTGAGTACCAAAAGCAGTTTTTTTTATCTACAGGAAAAGCCGTCCTTTGCAGTGTGTTAATATTGACACGACTTAAATTCATATCAACAAATCAAATGGAAAATATCGTAATAACCACATACAGAGGATTATCACTCGTATCAGGAAATATCAGCATCCGGCAACTGTTCGAATTTATCCGGGGAGATGTCTATCGGGACAGAATCCGAAGACTTCGGGAAGCAATGGAGGCAGGAGACACGGCGAAAGCAGACCGCATGAAGAAGCAACTGCCCTACCACACCATCACAGCCACTTACGTAAAGGAAAGACTGGCTTACAGCCTGGACAAGTATCAGGACATCATCACGGTCGACTGTGACGATATGCCGGCAGAAAAGCTCCCGGAATTCCGCCAACTGGCGAACGATTGCCCCGACACATTAGGAAGCTTCATCAGTCCCCGCATGCACGGGTTGAAAATCTTTGTCTACCTCACCGGCAAAGAGGCGGAAGCCTTACGTGCCGAACTGAACGCGCTGGGAACCGTCGACTTCCCCACCCTCGAACGATATCACCACCGAATGTACGCCCTGGCAAGCAGCAAATACGAAACACTGCTCAATACCAAAGTAGATACAAGCGGAAGCGATCCGGGACGCGGATTCTTCGTGTCGCATGATCCGGACGCTTTCTTCGCTCCCGAATGACTGGAAAACGTAAAGCCGCTGACCGTAAAAGTGACACTGCCCACCGAGGAAGAGTGCAAAAACAAGAAACGCAAAAATCCGGCAAAACGATCTCCCCTCCTTCCCGTGCAGGAGAACGCGTCGCCCATCGACCTGCAAGTGCAACTCGACTTCCGGAAAGCGCTGGAATACACCCAACGCAAAGAACGTCTGGAGACAGGCAACCGGGACAATTTCTTCTATTGTCTGGGCAACCAGTGTTACCGTCGGCATATCACGGAAGAGGAAGCCGTCAGTCTGGCACACAGCCATTTCGGCGAACTCCCCGATTTCGACCTCGAACTCCCCCTGCACAATGCTTACCAATATACCTCAAAGACTGACTGTGCGGAAGAAGAAGAGAAAACACCGAGAATCTGCCAGGTAATCAAATTTATGGATGAACACTACGAAATCAGGGGAAACGTAGTGAAAGAGCAAATCGAGTTCCGGAAACTAATACCCGGTGTTCCCCCCACAGAGCTGCCGCCTTTCAGCACACTTCGCGTAAAGGATGTCAACACATTCTATATCAACGCGCAGATGAAGAAGATATACGTCTCACAAGCTAATTTGAAAGCGCTGGTAGACTCGGACTATGCCAAGCCATTCAACCCATTTGTCCATTATTTCACCTCACTCGAGGCATGGGACGGGAAAACAGACCACATCGGGCAACTGACAAAAACAGTAAAAGCGGCAGATCAGGCTTTTTTTGAAGACAGTTTCCGCCGCTGGCTGGTGGGAATGGTGGCATGCGCCATCAATGACGAAGTGCAAAACCACCAGTTGATGTTACTCCACGGCGCACAGGGAAAAGGCAAGAGTACCTTTATCCGCCGTCTCCTCCCGCCGGAGCTTAAAGATTATTATCGCAACGGCATGATTTATCCCGAAAACAAAGACCATCTCCTGCAAATGTCGTCCTGCCTGATCATCAACCTGGATGAGTTTGACACGCTCTCTCCCGCACGGATGCAGGAGTTGAAAAGTCTCATCACGCAAGATGTGATGAACGAACGGAAGGTTTACGACATCCAGAATTATACGTTCACCCGCCGCGCCTCGTTCATCGCCAGCACCAACAACCCGCACTGCCTGCCGGACATTGGTGAAAACAGGCGTATCCTGTTCAATACGCTTCTGAAAATAGACTATCACACGCCTGTCAACCATCAGGGGATATATGCACAAGCATACGCACTCTACCGGCAGGGATTCCAATATTGGTATGAGAACCAAGAGATTACGTTTCTCAACAACCGCAACGAGGCGTTCCGCCAAAAAGATCCGATGGAAGAGAATCTTTTCTTCTATTTCCGGGCTGCCAGGCCGAACGATATACAGGCGCAATGGTATCCTGCCGCCTACCTGCTGTCGGTATTAAGCGTGAACGGGCGCACACAGGCCAACGCACAGATGAAACAAATGCTGGTCACGGTACTGGAGAACAACCATTTCCACTCACGGAAGACCTCCAACAATGTCACAGAATATTGGGTGGTGGAGTATACATCCCAGGAACGTACAGAAAATTCAATACGACCGCAAGTTCCGGTTCAAAAAGGATTAGAGTTATAATCAATCTGCCAAGCAGCAGTTTTTCCATAAAATAACGGATAAACGGATAAATTAATGGCATTAACGATGTCACATTCATCCGTTTTCCGTATATTTGCTACGATATGAATTAAAGAAAGGAATCGCAATATGATGAAACAAATACCATACGGATTGACGGATTTCGGAGCCATCATCAAAGATAATTTCTATTATGTAGATAAAACCATGTTTATTGAAAAAATAGAGAAGCAACCCCGTTATCTGTTTCTGATCCGTCCCCGACGCTTTGGAAAAAGCCTCACGCTGGCAATGCTGGAAGCTTATTATGACGTTCGTTACGCTGACCAGTTCGACGAATTGTTCGGCCAGCTGTATATCGGGCAACATCCTACGCCGATACATAACCAGTTTCTCATCATGAGATTCAATTTCTCGGAGGTGAGTTCGAATATCAATGAGGTGGAGGAATCTTTCCGGCTGCATTGTTGCGGGAAGCTTTCCGATTTTGTTTACAGGTACGAACATCTGCTGGGAAAAGATATCTGGAAAGTGCTGGATGAAAAAACAAAAGAAGAGCCCGGCGCTTTTTTGTCAGCTATTAATACCTACGCTACCCGCAAGGGAGACATCAAAATTTATCTCCTGATTGATGAATACGATAATTTCACGAATACCATTCTCTCGACTTACGGCACGGACTTATATCGGAAAGCGACGCATGGCGAGGGATATATCCGGAGATTCTTCAATGTAATCAAAGCCGCCACGACGGGAATGGGTTCTGCCCTCAATCGTCTGTTTATCACGGGAGTAAGTCCGGTAACAATGGACGACGTGACAAGCGGATTCAACATCGGCACGAATATCACCACCGATCCCTGGTTTAACGACCTTGTAGGTTTCAGCGAGAAGGAACTGCGCGAGATGCTGGCGTATTATAAGGAGCAAGGCGCTCTTTCCATGTCAATAGATGATGCGGTGGCAATGATGAAACCCAACTATGACAATTATTGCTTCAGTGAGAATAAATTAACGGATTGCATGTTCAACTCGGACATGGTGCTCTATTGCATGAAGTCATTGATATTGCACGGAATCAAGCCAAAAGAGATTGTCGATCCCAATATCCGTACCGACTTTAACAAGCTTGCCTACCTCGTCCGTCTTGACCACGGACTGGGAGATAACTTCTCCGTCATCAAGGAGGTTGCGGAAAAGGGAGAAATAATAACCGAAATTGTCACTCATTTCTCCGCACTGGAAATGACGGACGTGAGCAACTTTAAATCTTTGCTGTTCTATTTCGGACTGCTTTCTATTAAAGGGGTCGATATGATGGGGCGTCCCATCCTGCACGTTCCCAATCTGGTGGTTCGCGAACAGCTATTCAATTTCCTGATTCAAGGATATGCCCGTCATGATATCTTCAAGCTCGACGTGAACCGATTGCTTACGCTGTTTGAGAATATGTCTTTCAAGGGAGAATGGGAACCGTTGTTCGAATTTGTAGCAGAGGCCATTCGGGAGCAGAGCCGCATTCGGGAATATATAGAAGGGGAAGCTCATATCAAAGGATTCCTCCTAGCCTATCTAAGTATGTTCCGCTATTATCAACTGTATCCGGAATATGAAATGAACAAGGGTTTTGCCGATTTCTTCTTTAAACCCAGTCCGGCGGTACCCGTATCTCCACCCTACACTTATCTGCTGGAAGTGAAGTATGCGAAAGCCGATGCACCGGAAAAGGAAATAAGGACGCTTGCCGATAATGCGCGGGAACAGCTGATTCGCTATAGCAAGGACGAATGCGTGGCGGAAGCTCGTGAAAAAGGGAAACTGAAACTGATTACGATCGTGTGGCGCAGCTGGGAATTGGTGCTGATGGAAGAGGTGTTATAGGGTTATTTGTCGCATGAAATGTGCGGGTGAGTCTTATTAATAAATATAATTGGATATAGAAAAACATACCTAGTAGTATTTTTCGATTCCCCCAAATCCTTTTATCATTTTATTTTCCTTCGTTTTGTGGATGAAGTTGTTCAATCGCTTTTCAAATTCTTCCGGCCGTTTCCTTGCGGCTTCAATGTACGCAATTCGGATGCGCCTATACGCATCGGAAAATTGGAGGTAATTCTCCCATACTGTTTTATCCTCTTTCAGTTTTCCGATGATATCATTCGGAAAAACGAAAGGAGCTGACAATACTTTTCGTATATTATCTTCCCAATCAGGGTGAATCATTTGATGTTCCAGCAACCATTTCAGTCTCTCTTTGTTGGCTTGCGAATAGGAACTTTTAGGGTTTCTGGGCGTGAAATGCTGGATTTTATGTTCTTTGTCGAGCGCCTTTATAGTGCTGTCGATCCATCCGAAACAAAGGGCTTCTTCGACGGCGTCGTTGTATGTAATACTTTTTTCGCCCGAAGATTTGGAGGGGAATACAAACCAAACGTCACTGGCGGTTTCAAAGTTGTCCGCCAGCCATTTTCGCCAATCTCCTCTATTTTCAAAATATTTTATTTCCATAGTGCTAAAAAGAACAGCAACCCATTGTTGAGAATAGGTTGCTGTAAAAATAGGTTATTCATCAGACTTCATGTATGGGAGTCAGGGGCCTTTATTCGTCCGGTCACTTATTTGTCTCCGTACATCTTCGCCCGCAATTCCTTAATATGGTCGGAAGTGATATATTCGTCATATTCCATCATCTTGTCGATGATACCGTTCGGTGTCAGTTCGATGATGCGGTTGGCAACGGTCTGGATAAATTCGTGGTCATGAGACGAGAAGAGGATATTTCCCCTGTACGTCTTCAGGTTGTTGTTGAATGCCTGAATAGATTCCAAGTCCAGATGGTTGGTCGGAGTGTCCAGAATGAGGCAGTTGGCATTGCGCAGCTGCATACGGGCAATCATACAACGCATCTTCTCACCTCCGGAGAGTACGCTTACTTTCTTCAGCACCTCTTCGCCGGAGAAAAGCATACGGCCGAGGAAGCCTTTCATATATACCTCGTTGCCTTCTCCAAACTGGCTCAACCAGTCTACCAGATTCAGGTCGGAATTGAAGAAGTCGGTGTTATCCAGCGGCAGGTAAGCAGTGGTGATGGTTACCCCCCAGTTGAAGGTCCCTGCATCCGGTTTCATGTTTCCGTTGATAATTTCGAAGAAAGCAGTCATCGCGCGCGGATTGCGTGACAGGAATACCACCTTGTCACCTTTCTCTACATTGAAGTTCACATCATTGAAGAGCACTACGCCTTCTTCCGTCTTCTTGCTCAATCCGGACACTTCCAGAATCTGGTTGCCCGGCTCGCGTTCGGGAGTGAAGATGATGCCCGGATACTTACGTGAAGAAGGTTTGATTTCTTCTACATTCAGTTTCTCCAACATCTTCTTACGGCTCGTTGTCTGCTTGCTCTTCGCTACGTTCGCGCTGAAACGGCGGATAAATTCTTCGAGCTCTTTCTTCTTCTCTTCAGCCTTCGCCTTCTGGTTCTGTTGCTGACGGAGAGCCAACTGGCTGGATTCGTACCAGAAACTATAGTTACCGGCAAACATATTGATTTTTCCGTAGTCGATGTCTACGGTGTGCGTACATACAGAGTCGAGGAAGTGACGGTCGTGGCTTACCACCAATACGGTATGCTCGAAGTTGGCAAGATATTCTTCCAACCAAGTCACTGTTTCCATATCCAAGTCATTGGTAGGCTCATCGAGCAAGAGGTTGTCCGGATTTCCGTACAATGCCTGCGCCAGCATGACACGCACTTTTTCCTTACCACTCAATTCACCCATCAATACGTAATGCTTATCTTCTTTCACGCCCAGTCCGCTCAACAGCATGGCTGCGTCGCTTTCCGCATTCCATCCGTCCAACTCGGCAAATTTTTCTTCCAATTCGGACACTTTCAGTCCGTCTTCGTCTGTGAAATCTTCTTTTGCATACAATTCTTCGCGTTGCTTCATGATGTCCCACAACACGGTATGACCCATCATGACGGTATCCATGACGGTATATGAGTCCCACTTGAAGTGGTCCTGGCTCAACACCGAAAGACGTTCGCCCGGTCCGAGCGCAATCGTACCTGTTGTCGGGTCCAGATCTCCGTAAATCGTACGAAGAAACGTAGATTTTCCCGCACCGTTCGCACCGATAATACCATAACAATTACCACTCGTAAACTTCAGGTTTACGTCATTAAACAACACTCTTTTACCAAACTGAACCGATACGTTCGAAACTGTAATCATCTTATTATTTACTATTTTACTAGTTACTATTTACTATTTGAGCGTGCAAAGGTAGACATTTAAAATGAATTATGAGCTATCTGATATGTGCCAATCTGACATAAAAGTGTTACCTTTGCTGCGTTTTTTGGCAAAACGGCCAACTTGGCAAAGTTTTTGCAGACAAAATCTGTGACATCCGGTCAGTCCGGTATGTTTATAAGCGGTATCTTGCATAGATAACGTGTGTTTCTAAATAGTAAATAGTAAATAATAAAATAGTAAATACCAAGATGGATCCGAAAGAAAAAAAAGTGAAGGAAGAGGAACTGAATGTGGAGGAAACTCAAAATCCTGCGGAAGACCAACCGCAAAACGAACAAACGGAGGAGTCTGCTCCGCTGACTCATGAAGAGGAGTTGGAAAAGGAACTGGAAAAAGCTCAAGAAGAGATTGAAGAGCAAAAGGATAAATATCTGCGCCTGTCTGCCGAGTTCGACAATTATCGTAAACGCACTTTAAAGGAGAAGGCCGAACTGATCCTGAATGGTGGCGAGAAGAGCCTTGGCAGTATTCTTCCGGTAGTGGACGACTTTGAACGTGCCATCAAGACGATGGAAACGGCAACGGATGTCAATGCCGTAAAGGAAGGGGTAGAATTGATTTACAATAAATTTATAGCTGTCTTGGCTCAAAATGGCGTGAAAGTCATCGAGACGAAAGACCAACCGTTGGATACTGATTACCATGAAGCCATCGCGGTAATCCCCGCACCGTCGGAAGCACAGAAAGGTAAGATTCTGGATTGTGTGCAAACGGGATATACACTGAACGACAAAGTGCTCCGCCACGCCAAAGTGGTAGTAGGGGAATAAGGATTGATTACGGATTATGAATGATGAAAAACGAGGGACTTCCCGCAATAATTCATCATCCATAACCCGTAATTCGTAATTCATCATTCATAATTTTAAAAGAAGCATGGCAGAAAAAAGAGATTATTACGAAGTATTGGAGGTGACGAAGACAGCCACAGTAGAGGAAATTAAGAAAGCGTACCGTAAGAAAGCAATCCAGTATCACCCTGACAAGAATCCGGGGGATAAGGAGGCTGAAGAGAAATTTAAGGAGGCGGCCGAGGCTTACGATGTGTTGAGTAACCCGGAAAAGCGTTCGCGTTACGATCAGTTCGGTCATGCGGGAGTGAGCGGTGCGGCAGGTAATGGCGGTCCGTTCGGTGGTTTCGGTGGCGAGGGGATGTCGATGGATGACATTTTCTCTATGTTTGGCGACATCTTCGGTGGCCGCGGCGGCGGTTTCGGGGGAGGCTTCGGAGGTTTCAGCGGATTTGGTGGCGGTGGCGGTTCACAGCAACGGCGGTATCGCGGCAGTGACCTTCGTGTGAAAGTGAAGCTGACGTTGAAGGAAATCTCTACCGGAGTAGAAAAGAAGTTTAAACTCAAAAAATATGTGCCGTGTGACCAGTGTCATGGCACGGGTGCCGAAGGTGATGGCGGTTCGGAAACTTGTCCTACTTGTAAGGGTAGCGGCTCGGTGATCCGTAACCAACAGACTATTCTGGGCACTATGCAGACTCGCGTCACTTGTTCCACTTGTGGCGGTGAGGGTAAGATTATCAAGAACAAATGTAAGAAGTGTGGTGGCGACGGAATCATTTACGGTGAAGAAGTGGTGTCGGTGAAAATCCCTGCCGGAGTGGCAGAGGGTATGCAGCTCTCTATGGGTGGCAAAGGAAATGCCGGCAAACACAACGGTGTGGCAGGCGACTTGCTGATTCTCGTAGAGGAAGAACCGCATCAGGACTTGATTCGCGACGAGAATGATTTGATTTATAATCTGTTGCTTAGTTTCCCGACTGCAGCTCTGGGTGGAGCCGTGGAAATTCCGACTATCGACGGCAAAGTGAAAGTGAAGATTGATTCGGGTACTCAACCGGGTAAAGTACTTCGTTTGCGCGGCAAGGGATTGCCGAATGTGAACGGGTACGGAACGGGGGATTTGCTCGTCAATATAAGTATCTATGTGCCGGAAGCGCTCAATAAAGAGGAAAAGAGCACGCTCGAAAAGATGGAGGCTTCGGACAATTTCAAACCTAACACGTCGGTGAAGGAGAAGATTTTCAAGAAATTCAAGAGTTTCTTCGACTAATTTTTTGCCATGAGTATGGGTACATAATTAGTTTATATAGTAATTTAGGCACGGATTACACGGATTTCACGGTTTTTAGTGTTGTCATTACTGAAAAACAACCGCGTTAATCCGTGTAATCCGTGCCTAAAAAAGATAGAAATTTATTAGTGACAAGTACTTAACATATAAAAGTGAGCTGCAATCTTTATTTGTAGCTCACTTCTGTTTTTGGGCTTATCCTTCCTTTTTCACTCTGTTCGGTTAAATAAGTCGATAAAGAATTGTCTTTTTAAAAAAAGGGCATATATTTGTGTAGCAAATAAATAGATACTAAATATAGACTTCAAGTATGGCAGAACCTTTTAAGAATATGTATAACGAGCAATTTTTCGATCTATTTACGAAAGATTTGAAACTTGTTATCGATGATTTTGATGCTCACGGGTTTGTTTCTCAAGTTATGGATGATGAATGGGAAGGCAGGGAACTTAAACAGCGCTGCATACATATCACTACCATTCTGAAAAAGTTTTTGCCGGCAGACTACAAAGAGGCAATCGCTAAGATTCTTGAGTTGTTGGATCATGTAAAAAGTACGCGGCCTGATTTTTCGGTGATAGACGATACGAAGTTTGGATTGATGCTGGAGTATGGGGCGATTCTGGATAATTATGTCGAGCAATATGGGTTGGATGATTATGAAACGTCTGTCAAGGCGATAGAGAAAATCACGCAGTTCACAAGTTGCGAGTTTGTGACTCATCCTTTTATTATAAAATATCCGGATGAAATGATGAAGCAGATGTTGGTTTGGTCGAAACACGAGCATTGGGGAGTAAGGCGGCTTGCGTCAGAAGGTTGCCGTCCGCGTTTGCCTTGGGCGATGGCTTTGCCGAATCTGAAAAAAGATCCGACACCTATTATTCCTATTTTGGAGAATCTTAAAAATGATCCGGCAAGATTTGTACGGTTGAGTGTTGCCAATAATTTGAATGATATTGCAAAAGATAATCCGGAAATAGTCATTGATTTGGCAAAGAAATGGAAAGGTGAGTCGAAAGAGGTAGACTGGATTATAAAACACGGTTGCCGGACGCTCTTAAAGCAAGGGATTCCGGAGGTGATGGAGTTGTTTGGCTTTGATTCTATCAGAAATAATATTAGTGTGGAGGATTTTCAGATTTCAAGTCCTAAGGTTAAAGTCGGGGATTCGTTGGAGTTTGGTTTTAACTTGTTGAATCATAGCAATAAGACGATCAAAATACGGCTTGAATATGGTATTTATTACCAAAAAGCAAATGGAACGCTGACGAAGAAAGTTCATAAAATCAGTGAAAAAGAATATACCGGAAATTCTACCACACGAATAACGCGAAAGCACTCTTTCCGTGTGGTTACGACGAGAAAATTCCATCTCGGGCTTCATCAGATTGCTATAATAATCAATGGGAGTGAATTTGAAAAATATGATTTCGATTTGATTGAGTAATTCGATTGCTGCAACAAATAATATAAATCCTCGATTCTCCGGATGAAAATCGAGGATTTTTTATTTTGATTACTACTATCTTCTTCCTAATACCCCGGATTCTGTTTCAACCTCTCATTCATCACCCGTATTTTCTCCGGTATAGGAAATACAGTTGTATATCCACTTGCTTCATCCGGCAGTTGCGGACGGCTGCTGTAAGCTCTTGTAAACTTCCCGAAGCGGACTAAGTCCTGTCGTCTCCATCCTTCCCAAGCCAGTTCCAGCTGACGTTCGGCGAGGATATTCTCTAAAGTGGCAGTGCGGGGAGAAGCGTTGACACGGCTACGAACTTCATTGAGTTCTTCATCTCCGTTTGCTCCGTTCCGGACTTTCGCTTCACTTTTCATCAATAAAGCGTCTGCATAGCGGAACAATACAATGTCATTCTCCATCAACTTACCGTCTTTTGTGGCAGTCGGGTCGACTTCATACTTTTTCATGCGGGCTCCTGCGGTTTGTTCGTATGGGGTATCTGTTATATCCAGAGATACTTTCCAGGGCAGATATTCCAGTACCGTTCCATTATCCAGTTTGATTATGTTTCCTTTCAGGTCGTGGACAATTCCTGCAAAATAGCAAATATCAAAACGGGGATCTTGTTCCGCGGTTTCATAACCGAAAGTTTCGAGGGCTTCAATGGTGGCGCTGGGACCGTTCTCACCGCTTAGTCCGTAAGCCTTGGCATGATTATAGTGGCGGGAACGGAAGAGATATTGCATCTGGTTGGTATACAGAGTTTTGTTCATCGGGATAGTGAAGACATTCTCTACAGACGGTTCGTTGAATATGGAGAAATTCGTTTCGTATTCCGGTTCCAGTTTGTAGCCCATAGTCTTGAGTTGGTCACAGTAGTAGATGACTGTTTCCCAAGCATTGAGTTCGCTGCCGTTCACAGTGAACTTTATATTTTTTCCATCCGGGCGTTGTCCGTCCGTCCAATCATTGTCTGTATAAACTTCGGAGTTCAAAGCCAGTTTGGCCAGTAAGAAACTTACCACGGGGCGAGTGATACGGCCATAGTAAGGGCCGGACTGGTTGCTATGTGCATCGCTCAACAAAGGAGCCGCCTCTTGCAATTCCTTGACAACAAAGTCAAAGACCGTTTTCCGTTCACTTTGCACTACATCTTTCATTGCTACGGAAGAGGATTGAACTAGCGGGATGCGTCCGAACAAATCCATCAGGTAATAATAATACATAGCCCGCATGGCACGTACTTCAGCACGGTATGCCGGTAGTTCCGTAGCGGAATGAGTTTCGGCGAATTTGTCTATCCGCTCCAGTGATTTGTTACTTAACATGACGACTTTATAGAGATATTCCCATGTAGCCTGAATGGCATCATTCTCTATTCCCCAATCGTGCAGGTAAAGTCCTTGCCAAAAACCACCGTCATACCAGTCACCTCCACGGGTGGGGATAATGGCTTCGTCGGAAGTAAAGGTGTTCAGGTCGTAGACTCCCCTACCCGTTCCCTGCAATCCCTGACTATCACTATAACCGCCTACGTATGTATAAAGCGAAGCTACTGCATTGAGATATACTTCCGAGATCGTATTGTAAACGTCATCTTCGGGTAACTTATCTTTCGGATTTTCCTCCAAGAACTTATCACATGAGAATAAGCCCAGACACGCTATAAGAAGGAATACCAACACTTCCGAAGGACGTAAGTTCTTCTTTGAAAACAGTTCCACTATCCTTGAAAGCTGTTCTTCTTTCTGCAAAAAACGACTTTTATTTTTCATATATTGTTTCATCATCTCCTCCTCCATTAAAAGTTAATACTCAATCCCAATGTGTACGTCCGCGCCAACGGATATCCCCGTTTATCATCCACGCCTAAAGTGGAGTTCACCGTGGAACTGTTAATCATGGGTGAAAGTCCCGAATAACCGGAAATGGTTGCCAGGTTGTTGACTGTAAATGCCAGACGCAGGGAACGGACATATTTCTTCAGTTTCTGCACTTTCTCAATCGGCACGTTCCAACCCAGCGTCACATAGTCGAAGTTGACATAATCTCCTTTTTCCAACCAATAGTCGGTGGCGGTTTGATCCTTGATGTTCTGTTTCGGGGCTTTCTTCATTACGTTATAGTCGGGAAATATATTCATGTTCATATAGGTCAGGGAAGTTCCGTTGTAGATTTTATGTCCGAAAGCTCCGTTAATCTGCAAAGACAGGTCGAAACGCTTGTAGCGGAAACTGATGTTGGAGCCAAGAATCGTTTTAGGTACGGCTTGTCCTGCCACGTAGCGGTCTTCACCATCTTCAAGGCTGACACCTCCGCCATTCAGGTCGGCGATGCCATAGGTGTATCCACCGTTTCCATCGGATTCGAGTCCCGTACTGTGGGGAAGATAGAACACGCCCAACGGTTGACCCACCATCTGATATACGATGTGGTTGTATCCTCCGTGAAAGCCGGCTCCGTCAAGGCTGGCAAGACTTTTATATTCGGGGGCAGAAAGCATTTCGCCGTTGTACATACCGCTTAATGAGAGCAGTTTGTTGCGCTGGAAAGTGATATTGGCATTGATATTCAGTTCCATATCCTTCGTCTTCAAAGGGGTGATGCCGATGGCGATTTCCGTACCCCAGTTGCGCATGGAACCGATGTTGGCAAGTAAGGTGTTATAGGTGAAAGGCGGTACGCTTACGTTGTAAAGGTAAAGCATGTCTGTGGTTCGGGAGTTGTAATAGTTGGCGGAAAGCAGCAGGCGGTTGCCGAAAAGAGCTACGTCGATACCGGTATTAAAGGTATGTTTCACTTCCCATTTCAGGTCGGGATTCGTGTTCCGCAAGTCTCCTAAAGATACGACGGCGGAGTTTCCGACGGGGACTACACCGTTCGGCTTTACAAGGTTCAATGTAGTGTATGAGTCAATCCCGCTCTGATTGCCTGCCAGACCATAGCCGATACGGAATTTCAGATTGTCTACCATCGGCAAGTGCTTCATAAATTCTTCCTCACTAATCACCCATGCGGCAGATGCGGAGGGGAAGAATCCCCATTTATGGTTCGCTCCGAATTTGGAGGAAGCATCTGTACGGGCGTTCAGCGTCAATACGTAGCGGTCGGCATATGTATAGTTGAAACGTCCCATGAAGGATGCCAGACGGGGTTGGTCGTAGTATGAATTAGTGCCTTCCCATAAGCGGAGTGCGCCTGCCTGAAGATTATTATACCCGAATTTGTCGGTGCTGAAATTGCTTACTGTCGTATAATATCCCGTGTAGGTTTCTTTTTGAAGTTCGGCAAGTGCCAGCACGTCAAAGAAATGTTTTTTCCAGTTTTTCTTATAGGTCAGCATCATGTTGCCCAACAAGGATTCTCGCTTTTTGGTTCCTTTGTAAGCCTGACCGTTCGCCCAGACGGAGGTGGGGAGGTATTGCGAATTTTCCACGATATTATAGGTATAGGCGCCGAAGAGGTTTAGTTTCAGTCCTTCCAGCAGATTGAAAGTCAGACGGGCGTGCGTGCTGATGTGCGAAGTGGCATCATCATCCTGCACTTCCATCCATGCCAATGGATTGGTGATTTGGCTGGCGGTCGTTATTCCGTCCCAGGAATTGGTGACGGGGTCTTTATGGTTGGGATAGGTGGGGTTGAATGTGGCTGCCGAATAGAACGTTTTCTGATAATCCACCAGATTATGATTCTTCTGAATGGAACCGAACATTCCCAGCTCGCAGTTCAGGAAGCCGTCGAACATCTGCTGATTCATGTTCATATTCGAAGTGAAGTTTTTCATGTCTTCATTCAGAATCACTCCCTGACGGTCCATGAAACCGAGGGAAACACGATAGCTGGATTCACTGGAACCACCATAAAAGGCGACGTGATGGTTTTGTTGCAGTCCTGTCTGTTCAATCTCTTTCTGAAAATCGGTGTTATTTCCTTTGTCCAGAATGGAAATGCCACGCTCCGAAGCCACACGACGGAATTCATCGCCGGACAGCATTTTCAGATTCTTGTAGACGGTGGAAACTCCGAAGCTACCGTTGTAGGCTACCTGTGTTCTGCCGCTCATTCCTTTTTTGGTGGTGACTTCAATCACACCGGAGGCTCCTCGTGAACCGTATTGTGCGGTTTCGGAAGCGTCTTTCAAAATGGTGAAGCTCTCAATATCCGTAGGGTAAATGGAGGTGAGCATACTCAAGTCGCCAAATACTCCGTCGACGATTATCAAAGGGTCGTTGCCACTGGTCAGTGAGGTAGTTCCCCGCAAGCGTACTGCATCCAAGGCTGCCGGACCGTTTGATCCGCGTTGGATGGTCAAACCCGGCACGCGTCCGCGGATTGCTTCCAAAGGGTTCGTTATCTGGTCTTTATTCATCTGTGTCTCCGTAATCTTCTCTACGGAACCGGAGAGGTTTTTCAAACTTCCGGTGGCATATCCTACAGTTATCAATGAGTCTATGGGCGTGACGGGAATCTTCTGCGCCAAGGTGCTCTCGCACGGGATTACCAGAAGAAGAAGGCTGTAGAAAATGAGTCTAGCGTGTTGTACCATATTCTTAGTTTTTAAGGTAATAATACAAATATAACAATAAAAGAGGGAATCTGGTTGAGTAGATTCCCTCTTTTATTCATAAATGATATTGACAATGTCTATTTCACGATTATCTCATCCGTAAATATCCAGCCTCCGAGTTCGCTTCCGGCCTGTGCCTGATAACGTACGTATCTTCCTTTGGCTTCTCCCTGCCATGAAATATCCGTAAACCGGATGGGTGTTTCTTTGCTCACTTCAAAGTGTTGTTTTTGCAGCTCCGTGAAGTTTATTCCATCATCGGAAATGGAAATAATCACTGTCTCCGGCAGGAATACTTCCGCGCCGACCACTTGCATAAAAGCGGCGGTGACGGAATGGATAGGGGTTTCTTTTTCCATATCAATCGTCACATCGAGACGGTTGTCCGAGATAAATCCTTGCCATGAACCATCACCATAAGTCCAGTCACCACGTATGCCGTCTGTCAGGGCTGTGTTGCCTTGTGCGGGATAATGGGGGCTGTAGGGGGAGTTATAGATCACTTTTTTACCGAGTGCCAAATGGCTGACTGGCTGAAGAGATTCGGGACGGCTGCCGATTTCTTTGCTCAAATCGAAAGGATGGTATCCTTTTTTCTGTAAATCGGCCACTGCTGACAGTGCACGGGTATGGAAATCGGACCATGACTTACGTTCCGGAGCCGACCAGGCTACTTCCGCCAATGCCAGTATACGAGGGTAAATCATATATTCCACGTGTTCGGGAGTGGGGATATATTCCACCCATAGGTTTCCCTGCACACCGTAGACTAACTTTGCCTGCTCCGCAGTTAAGGAAGCGGGAATAGGATCGTAGGCATATACTTTCTTCAATGGCAGGTAGCCGCCGATAGCTTCCGGCTGGGAGTATGGGGCGTCCTGATAGCTGTCCAGATAACAGTATGCACCCGGTGTCATGATGGCATGATGGCCGGAGGTGACGGCAGCGATACCACCCTCTTCTCCACGCCATGACATGACGGTTGCATTGGGCGCAATGCCTCCTTGCAGAATCTCGTCCCATCCCAAGAGACGGCGTCCGTGATTGTTGAGGAACTTTTCGATGCGGTGTATCAGATAGCTTTGCAGCTCGTCTACATTGGCCAGATGCTCGTCTTTCATTCTCTTCTGACATTTCGGACAGGTCTTCCAAGCCGATTTGCCGGCCTCATCACCTCCTACATGAATGTATTCGGAAGGGAAAAGTTCCATAACTTCCGTCAGTACATTCTCCAGAAAGGTGAAAGTTTCTTCATTGCCGACACAGAAATCGGAGTTCTTGTAAGGTTCTCCCGAACAGGATAGCTGCGGGTAGGCAGCCAGCACCTCTTCCGAATGGGAAGGCATTTCAATCTCCGGAATCACGGTGATGTAGTGCTGACGGGCGTATGCCAGTATTTCACGAATATCGTCCTGGGTGTAATAGCCTCCGGAAGCTCCGGGTTCATCGTAACGGAGGTATTTACGTCCGCCGTTCCACCATTTCTTCCAGGTGGGGTCTGTACGCCAAGCTGCAAAATCGGTCAGTAAAGGATATTTCTTAATTTCAAGCCGCCAGCCTGCCGCATCGGTCAGGTGCAGGTGCAAACGGTTGATTTTGTAATATGCCAATGCGTCTATCTGCTTCTTTATAAACTCTTTGGTAGAGAAATGGCGGGATACGTCCAGCATCAGTCCGCGGTAAGCAAAACGCGGGGTGTCTTCTATCTCGACAGAGGCTACGGAATAGCTGCCTGTGCCCGCCGGTTGCATCAGCTGTAACAGGGTTTGCATTCCATAGAATAATCCGGCTCCCGAAGTTGCCCGGATCTCAATTCGTTGAGGGGTGACGGAGAGTGTGTAGCTTTCCGGTGATGGCAATTGGGGGGTCTTGGGGGTTATCAATAAGAAAAGCATCTGTTTCCTGTCTTTCATTCTCGCTTCTTTCAATTGAACAGGCAATGCTTTCAGGTAATTCTCCCAAAGTTCCGCTTCTCCACCTTGCAGGTTTGTATAAAGTTTAGTCTTTTCTGATAGTAAAAAAGAGCCCGTCCCCTGCTCCATTTTTAATGGGACAGGTATGACGGACTGTGCCAGAATGGGATGTGCATGGAAGCACATCCCCAATATCCATAAGAAAAGACAAACTTTAGGGTATTCTTTTCTTATATTCATTAATCAATTTTGATTTCGTCTACAAATAAAAATGCGTTTTTACCTTTTCCTCCATGCCATGCCGGAAGTGATTTCTCCGGTGAAGCAATGACTCTCACGTATTGGGTGGTCACAGGATCAAAGGTTAGTTTATGCTCAACGATTCCGTCTTTGTCTGTCTCTTTCATCTCCGGGTATTCTTCGGAAGCAATCTTTTTGAAGTTCTTGCCATCATCTGAAGTTTCTACGGACAGGTTTCTGGCATCAAATACCCAGTCTCCTTTTGCTACATTGGTAGAGATTGCCACGCTTGAGATTTCAGTAGGTTGCTGGAGGTCGATAGTCATATCCATGTCATTTCCGTTGAAAGCGATCCAACGGCCTGACACCTGTAGCTGCTATTTCCTTTCAGACCGTCTACCAAAGTGGAAGCTCCTTTGAACAGGTATTGTTCATTGATAGGCTGATTGGCTACAATCGGCTTCATGCTGGATTTGCTGAAATCAATCTTCTCCGTCACAGTCTTGCTTTCGCCGTTGGGACGGATGGCTTTAGCGGACAGGGTGACATTTTCCTTAATTTTCAATACTCCTTCGTAAACGGGGGAAGTGGCAGTAGGTTCTGTGCCGTCTAACGTATAGTAAATAGGAGCACCGTCGATGGTAGACAGGGTAACGTCCATTGTTCCTTCTGCCGGATTCGGGTCAAACTCGGCTTGTACGTCAAATACGTGTTTAGCGTAATTGTATCCTTCTGCATCGTACCACTTAATCAGTTGTGGAAGACGGGACAGGAAGTCGGCATAGTTTTTCTTTTCGGGGCTGGACCACTGAATTTCACACAAAGCAGCCCAACGAGGCAATACCATGTATTGTGCATGTGGGAAAGTAGCGATGTATTCTGTCCAGAGGTTGGCTTGCACTCCCTTGATGTATTTCTGTTCTTCGGGAGTAAGAGAAGCCGGCATCGGCTCGTAGCTATACACTCTTTCCATGGGCAGATAACCACCGATACCGAACGGTTCGTTTTCTACGTCTTTAGCTTGGTAGTAGTCGAAATACAGGTAGGTGTTCGGTGTCATGATGACATCGTGTTTCTGCTTCGCAGCTTCGATACCACCTTTCTCACCACGCCATGACATCACGGTAGCATTCGGAGCAAGTCCGCCTTCGAGGATTTCATCCCAACCGATGATTTGACGTCCATGGTCGTTCAGGAATTTCTCAATATGGTTGATGACAAAGCTCTGCAAACGTTCTTCTTTGCTGTGGTTCTGATCTGACTTCAGTCCCAATGCTTTGATACGTGCCTGGCATTTCGGACATTTTTCCCATCTTACTTTCGGGCATTCGTCGCCACCTACATGAATATATGGTGATGGGAAGATTTCAATCAATTCACCATAGACATCTTCCAGGAATTTCAAGACCTGGTCGTTTCCGGCGCAAAGCACATCTTCGGATACGCCCCATTGTCTCCATACTTCGTACGGACCACCGGTACAACCCAATTCAGGGTAAGCGGCAAGGGCAGCTTGCATGTGTCCCGGAAGGTCGATTTCGGGAACAACGGTGATGTAGCGTTCGGCTGCATAATCTACGATTTCTTTGGCTTGTTCCTGGGTGTAGAATCCACCGTAAGGTTTGCCGTCGTATTCACCGGAGTTACGTCCGATGACTGTTTCTGTTCTGTTAGCACCGATTTCAGTCAGTTTCGGGTATTTTTTGATTTCCAGACGCCAGCCTTGATCGTCGGTGATATGCCAGTGGAGGCGGTTCATGTTATGCAAAGCCTGCATGTCGATGTAGGTCTTTATTTCGTCCACAGTAAAGAAATGACGGCTGGTATCGAAATGCGCGCCACGATAGCCAAAGCGGGGAGCGTCATTGATTTCTACGGCTGGCATGGCAATATCCGCACCGACAGCCACAGGCAATGATTTGCGCAGGGACTGGATGCCATAGAATACACCGGCTTCCGTAGGACCGGTAATCGTGATTCCGTCACCGGTAACTTTCATCTGGTAGGATTCCGGATTTTCATTCTCCGTACCTAATGCCAGTATGATTGCGTTTTTACCTTCTGTTCCGGCTTCAATGGCGAAATCTTTTCCGGTAGCCGTTTTCAGGTAGTCTGCCAGAAATTGTGCGTTGCGTTGCATCTTCTCGTTTCCTTCCGGATAGAGAATCTTCACACTGCTCTTCAGGATGAAGGGACTTCCTTGAGCGGTTACAATCTCTTGTGGCATGGGGATGATCTGGTAGTTGGCTTCCTGTTGCGCCGATTGGCAAGAGGCAAAAAGTCCTGCTAGTGCCAGACATCCGGTTAATTTAAAAAGTTGCTTCATAAACTAAAAAATTAGGTGTTAAGTTATTAATAGATTAATTATAAGTTTCACGAATATGTTTGATTGTCAAAGGCAACTCCTCTCCTTTCTTTATTTGGGGAGAAGTGATGACGACCGTTTTACGTTCTCCGGGAAGAAGGTCGAAAAAGTTGTCGCTGAAACGGGCTCCCTGCAAAGGAATTTCAATAAAGACATCTTTTGCAAGAGTGGGAGAAAACAATGTCAGTTCACACATGCCGTCTTTCTGTTTCATCTTGCAGGAAACGGTTGTTTCAGGCAGAAGCAGGTCTTTTGTTTTTCTAAAGAAGTATACGGTTTCGGCAAGAGTATTTCCTGCCTTGTCTTTCAGGGTCAGTTGCATGAAACAGCGTTGCTGTTCTTCCGGTGATAGCCAGATATCGGGTTTTATACGGTACACACATTGGGAAGTGTTAGCCGGAACTGTCAATGTGTTGAGTCGTATCGGCTTGCCTTGTTTCTTTCCGTCAAAGTCTGTTACTTTCATTTCCAACATCAGGTGGTCTTTGGTGTCCGGACAGTCGGAAATCAGGTAGATATTGAGGCTGTCGTTCTGCCGGATAGGATTGATGAGGATTGGAGCAAAGGCTCGTTTGGCTTGGTAATGCAGGGCTTTCCAGTTACCGTAATAGTCGATGCTCGACCAGGATACTACCGGCCAGCTGTCATTCAGTTGCCAATACAGGGTACCCATACAGTAAGGACGGTTCCGGCGGTGTGCTTCCAGTCCGTGACGCATTCCTTGTCCTTGCAGCACTAGTCCGACATAGACAAAGTCTTCAAATTTTTCGGGGATGATATAGTCGCGCTCCATGTAGGTACGAATCAGGGCGTTGCCGATACTGCTTTTCTGATGAGCATTCATCACTTCCGATTCTATCTGATAATCTTCCGGAGCGGCGAAAGTGGAGATGGTCTTCATTTCCGGGAAGGACTGGAAACCGAATTCGCTCATGAAACGGGGCAGGTCTGTATCGAGTGACTCGAATGTTTTTTGACCATACCAGACTCCCCAGTTATGGCTGTCTCCTATCCCCCAGGATTCGGGACGTCCCCAGTTGGCAAAATATGGGGAGCTGTGTATGTAGAAACGGTCGGCATCCAGTTCCTTCACCTTGGCAGGAAGGAGCTGATGGAACAGTTTGTCGTAGCCTCGAAACATTTCCTGATAGATTTCGGGCGGGAAGTTCTTGTCGAATCCCCAATATTTTAAGGCTTCCAGTATTTCGTTATTGCCGCACCACATCGCCAGGGAAGCATGATTACGAAGGCGGCGGATGTTGTAGCAGGCTTCCACCTCTACCCTTTTCAGGAAGGTGGGGTCGGACGGATAGGGAGTGCAGGCAAACATGAAGTCTTGCCACACCAGTATTCCGTTTTCATCTGCCAGGTCATAGAAGCGGTCATCTTCGTACGTCCCACCTCCCCATACACGAATGACATTCATGTTCGCTTCGCGGATGTCGCGGAATAAGGTTTGGTAGCGTTCGGTAGTGACGTTAGTCAAGAGTGCATCCTGGGGGATGTAATTGGCTCCTTTGGCAAACATCGGTACACCGTTTACTTCAAAATAGAAAGATTCTCCGTCTTTATCTTTTTCATTAACGAGGCGAACGGTACGCAGTCCTATCCGGTGCGATTGCTCGGCTACGACTTTATCTTCTACTATGATTTGAGCGGAGAAATCATACAGGGCGGGCTTTCCCCATCCATTCGGCATCCAACGTACGGGGGATGCCACTTCGGAAGGTATGGAAACATGATTGATTCCGGGCTGTAAGGTGATTGCCTGGCTGATGCTTTTTTCTGCACTTCCTTCGAATGAGGTATTGATTCTCACTTCTGCCTGAAGTGGGCGGGGGAGTATGTTGTTTATTTCTAACTCATTAGACAGGTTTGCGAGCTGGTCGGTCAGTGCGAGTTGCTTTACATGGTAGTCACTGATAGAAGCTGCGTCATAAAAACGGATGGTCACCGGACGCCAGATGCCGCTGGTCACCATGCGGATTCCCCAATCCCAGCCATAGCTGTAAGGGGCTTTACGGGAGAATACGCTTAAATGTTTGTCGTGATGGTCGTTGTCTGCCGGATAGTTGAATCCGTTCGAGTTATATTGAGGCAGTGTCTGCCGGATGGGGGAATGAAAATAGATGTGAAGAAGGTTTTCTCCGATACGGAGTTGGGACTTGACGGGTATGGTATAGCCGACAAACATGTTATCGGCTTTCAGCAACAGTGCTCCATTGAGGTATACATCGGCGTATGTGTCAAGGCCTTCAAAAACCAATTGGGCGTCATCCCGTTTCAGTTGTTCGGGGGTAACTGTAAAAGCAGTCCGGTATTCCCAGTCTTCATTTTCCACCCACTGAATCTTTTGTTCATTGATGCCATAAAAAGGATCGGGTATTTGTTTATGGTAGATAAGGTCCTGATGAACGGTGCCCGGAACCTGTGCCGATTGCCACAGCTCTGTTCCTGCCTGGGAAAATTCCCAACCTGTATTTAGAACGACAACTTCGGAATTGTCATTGCTCTGTGCATATGCCATACTGCAACAGCATAGTAATCCACATGCTATTTGAGCCTTTTTTCCGATCAAATTAATCATCATAGTGGGGGCATTAGATATTAACGGATTCAAAGATATTGTTTTTTCAGCAAATTTCACTGATAATTTAACAAAATATGTTGTTTACATCTGTTATTCTTTTTATTATTCGACCGTTATCCTAATTATTTCAGAAGTACGGACGCCCGGCTTCAATTCTCCGTTTATGTTGTAATATGTTTTGTTCCATCCTACCAATGACGCTCCCGCACGTGCCGTTTGCGGTGTACGGGCAACTTCCTGCCATGTATTCTGATGGATGTCATATACTAATATCCGGTCATTGAATTTGTACCACTCGGCGGGATGGAGAAGATAGTCCTTTTCAGGGTGTCGAAGAGCAGCGAGGAATATATCCTTATTCACTCCACCGGTACAAAGAATCAGGTTTTCATTGATGGCAATGGCTGTCCCGCCACCCAAAGATATGGTTTCACCATTGTTTCCCGTCGGAGTGGCTATGCGAGTCCATTGCCGGGACGTGGATGAATAGCAATAGCCGTCAGTGGAAAGTGTGGCAGGATTGCCATCGGTGGAAGCGGCAAATCCGCCCCACAGGTAAATACGGGCTTCGCCATCCTTGTACTCCCCGGCACAGACGGGTTGCAGACGCGGTGCTCCGGGAAATTCGGGAAGTTGTTGCCAACCTGCCGCGGGATTGTTTAAGTCAAGGCAAAGAAAAGAGTTTGAAGGCTTTCCGTTTCTATTTGTTTTTTTTCACTTCTATTTCCACCGGTGATAAAAAGTTGGCTACCGGCTAGTGTTCCGTACATATTGTCTAAGGCGTAGGGCAAATCGGGTAGAGTTTCCAGGAAGACTTTGCCTTTCTTTTCGTCCCACCGGATTTTGTAAACGCCGGTCAATGCGCCGTGGTCGTTCATTCCGCCTGCACAGATAATGCCGTCGGGACAAGATACGGAAACTCCGTATGCGGCAGGTGCAGGAAGCCCGCCTACTTTTTTCCAAAGAAGCAGCGTGTCGGGATTCATTTCCGCTACATAAATGCCTTGGTAGTATTTCTTTTTTCCACCTTCACTGGCAGGTGTTCCGGGAAAGTTACAGCCGCCGGCTATCAATAACTTTCCGCTCAGGATTCCTGAATAGCAGGCAGAAACACCCGATTCAATACCTTTCTCTGATTTCGGGAATCCTTTCATTTTCTGCAAGTCAATGCTTTTGACGAACGACTCCGGTGCTTCGGCTTTGAAGGTAGAAGCAGGTAGCCCATCTTTATTTACCAGATTCGCCCGCGTGAAAGGCTGCCAGCCATACCGGACATATCGCGGATGCTTTACCTGTTCGCTATATACTTTTATCCGTCCCGTTTCTGCCCCGCAAGTTCTCCCCTCTTCCACTTCGGCAACTGCGGGGTAATAAACGCCATCCGTTTCGGCTACTTCAAACGTACACAAAGATTGACCGTCGGAACTTCTCAAGCCTTCGCCATAATCAAAGATTATATATACAGCGCCTTCCCGAAAATCGGCTTGGCGGAATAACGGGCCGGAAGGCAGTACATGGCACATTCCATACGTCTTGTTCAATGCCCAACGAGCCAAGCGTTCTCCCACCGGCTTCTTATTTCTGGGATGTACATCCAGTGAATCGCCCCAATCACTCGATACCGCCATACCCGTATTCAGTATTTCGTTCATCATCCTGCGCTGGCTGTCGCGGAACCACGGCCATGAAGGACGGGCAATACCGGAAAGTTGTACATAGTAGAAGGGCAGCGTCTCACTCCCCCAGTTTTTACGCCAACTGCCGATTAACAACTTAAAAAGTTTCTCGTGAGCTTCGTAATTATGAGCATTCGATTCTCCCTGATACCAGATAACACCCCTGACGGGATACTGCGCCAACGGACGGATGCCCGATTCGTACAGATAGCAAGGTTCGTAAGGGTGGCGCTGGAGTTTCTCTTCCGACTGTTTGATATTTAATGCAGCCCGTCCGCGCACCCAGTCTTGTATAAAATCATTATGCGTCCAATCTTTTAATATAGCCGGGAACTGGTATTCCAGTGTATTCCGATCAACCCACGATTCGGTAGGCGAACCACCGATAGCGTTACATATCAACCCCACCGGAACTTTCAAGCTATCCCGCAACATCTGGCCGAAATAATAAGCGATGGCCGAGAAACGGGCAGCATTGGCGGGAGTACAGATTGCCCATTCAGTATCTTTATAATATTGGAGATGATTCAGGGAATCAAGGACGGAAGCGTCCCATTGCACCGCGTCCGTGCGCCAGCGTGCTTTCATATCATACAGACGCAACTGTTCATCGGCGGCTTGGGGGATGTCTTTTTTGCCCGTAGTGGCCTGCCGCAACATAAATTCCATATTCGACTGACCGGAACACAGCCACACTTCCCCTGCCAGCACATTTGTATATTTCAAGATTCTTTGAGAAGTGGAGATGGTCAGCGTGTAAGGGCCACCGGCTTTCAACGGTGATAATTTCACCGACCATTTTCCGTCTAGTGCAGCCTTAGTAATCCACTGCTGACGGTCAATGCGGACTGTCACTTGTTCGCCCACATTCGCTGTCCCGTGAATCAGCAAGGGGGTATCGCGCTGGAGAACCATATTATCCGTGTAAAGCGGAGATAACTGCAAGCCGCCATAGTCTCCGGTGATGGCGGAATAAACTGTTTGCGCCATTATCGCAGCCCCTTCGGCAGTAGGGTGAACGGCGTCCGGGAGCAAGGAAGGGTAAGGATAAAGCGGTTCGTGGAAATCTATTAACTGCACACCGGCATAACGTGCTACTGTTTCGATAGCTGTCTGTATCTCGCCGTGCCAGTCGCGGGTTCCCGAAAGGAAACGGTTGTGACGGTCGGCAATCGGAGTCATCCGGGCGATGATAATCCGGACATCGGGATTGGCCTTGCGGAATGTATCCATCAGATTCAAATAGTCTGTCACGAAAGAATCACGATAGTTGGGCCAGTCACGAGGGTCGGTGTCATTGATTCCCAGATGGATGACCACAATATCTCCTGCAAAATCCAATGCTTTGCGGTATTCTTCCTGTCGGGTATATGGACGATGTCCCTGATTGAGCAGGGTGGCGCCGGGCTTCCCGAAGTTTTCAACTTCATAATGCTCTCCCAACAATTTCTGTAACTGTACGGGGTAAGATTGCGTTGCACGGTCGGCCAGTCCGGTTCCGTAGGTGATACTGTTTCCTACACAGGCCACTTTCATCCGTTGTTGCTGAGCAGGCAGTGCCCAACAAACGAACAGACAGACGGATAATATCAGAATCTTTTTCATTTATTTCTTTCCGGTATGTATTTCTTTTCAGTATGTATTTCTTTTCAGTACGTATTTCTTTTCAGTACGTATTTCTTTTCGACTTTTCTTTTCTTCCGGCTTTTATTTCTTTCCGATGTAAGGTTTTACAATCTCCACCCATTTCCGATATCCTTTTCCGAGAAGATGCAGTCCGTCATTCGTGTAGGCAGTGTTCATCTTTCCGGTTTCCTCGTCTACAAAATGAGAGTACAAATCTATATAAGTCGCTCCTTCTTTTTCTGCCAGACGGACTAATCCTTTATTGATTTCGGGAATGACCTGCCAGCGCGATGTATGCCCTTTGAACATACCGTAATGGTCGGTCACCGGAAGAACACTTTGCAGATATAGCTTCGTCTTCGGCGAATCCGCCTTTATCTTCTGAGCAATCATGCCGATATGGGCTACAATGGTATCGGCAGAAGTTCCCCGGCTTACGTCGTTTATGCCAATCAGAAGAAATATCTTAGCCGGTTTACCTTTCAGGATAGCATCCAGACGGTCATATACTCCCATGCAGATATCACCGCTGATTCCGCGGTTCTTGATATGTTTGTTATGAAACAGCTCCGACCATTCGCCGCCGTTCGTGATACTGTTTCCTAAGAAGATAATGTCATTGGACGTGACAGGCAACTCTTCAAACAACGTGGCACGCTGGTAATAAAACGTAGAATATTTGCGTTCCTGCGCATGGCATGCCAAAGACAGGGTCAATATGACCGCTAAAAAAAAGTTCTTCTTCATGGCTATTCCTTTTATTTACTCATTAGTATATCTTTTTTTTCATTATAGCATATCTAGTTTTCATTATAGCATATTTGTTTTTCATTATAGCATATCCGTTTTTCATTATAGCATATCCAAATCAGCTCATGGCATATTCATAAATATCTCCCTTCTGATTGACAGGTCACTTTAGTGTTTTATCCGGTGAGTAAATGAGTCCGTCCACCGCCTTCTGCCCGTCGGGAGTGACAAAGACAGTGGTGAACATCCATTTCACCAACCGTACTTCGGGGGTAACGAACTTTCCTACCGGTAATTTCAGAAGTACTTTGTTCCATCCTTTTTGCAGATGCACTTCCAAAGGGGGACGCGCTACACAATTCTCGTTGCCTAAAGCTATTTCATTACTCTTAGTCCGGTGGGTAGCTGTCCAGACAGGCGGGATTATTTCCTTTTCATTTATCCAGATACGGCTTTCCTTATAGTCCCATTTTCCCTGCAAAGGGGGAAGGTCGGCTTCCGAACGTCCGTAATTCTGAAATTCAGCCCACAGGCCTACTGTCTGTTCTTTCGGCGAATAAACATAGGTATAGGCATAAGCTGTATGGTTCTCTTCCGGTTCTTTATAAAATCCGGGGATAAGCGTGCCCCACACATGACGGAGATAGATTCCGGCACCAATAGCGGGACGTACCCGGTAGGTCTTTCCTTCATAGCTGTAACTATCCTGCAAGGCTTCTTCCGGCGGGAAGACCTTTGCCAAATCTCCTTCATTTGGAAAAGCGTCCGTAATGTTCCATTTCACATTTGTCTGACGGACATAGGCAAAGGGATAACCGGCAAAGGTATGTTCCTTATGCCACAACAGACGGCGCTCAAAATCGGCGAAGTTCCTGAACAGCTCCGATTGCTCGTCGGTGGGAAGCAGCGTTCCGTTCTTATCAAAATATTCCGTTCCGCCGCCTTTCCAGGCACGTTCTGCCATAGCCAGCATGTTGGGATAGAAATTATTTTCAATAATCATCTCCCACTCGGTGCTGACCAACCGGTCATTCCAGATAGCCAGAATGGTTCCTGCAAGGTCATCGCTTCCTTGTTCCTTATTATATATACGGCTGTTGTACAATGCGATGATATCACCGAAGGTATCAAAATGGTTCAGATAATGGAAACGTGAATCAATGGCGGGAATACCTTCCTGCGCCTTTCCGCGGTAACTCCAAAGCTGGGTCATGTCTATTTCTCCGGGTTTGTAGTGCCAGCCCGGATTCCAGGAAATCACTTTCTTGCCTTTGGAACGTACGTAGGCCACCATTTCGGGTACAAAACGGGGATTGGTAAACTGCACTTCATCCGTGCCGATATGTAAATAAGGTACATCAAACGTTTCACAGACTTCATCCAACAGGAGTTTCAATATCTTCATCCCTTCGGGGCTTTGCATATCGTGGCGGAAGGTACGTATAAAGGCAGCGCTGTGTCCCGGCATATCTATTTCGGGAATCAACATCATGTGGTGTGCCTTACAGAATGCGACCAGTTCTTTGGCTTCTTCCAGCGTGTAATATTTGCCGGGCATCCGGGTGGTGTTTGCGCTATCGTTCAACATCGGGAATATCTTGCTTTCCAGACGCCAGGATTGATTCTCGGTCAGATGCCAGTGGAAGACGTTGATTTTGAACTTGGCAAGTACGGCGATTTCACGTTTGAGTTCTTCGAGTGAAATGTAACTCCGTCCTACATCCTGCATAAAGCCACGAATACGGAAAGCAGGCCAGTCGATGATTTCAGCTCCCCGAATCTGTGTTTTCGAGTTTCTTGTGTCTGCCAGTTGCCTCAAAGTCTGCATGGCCCAATAAACGCCACGTTCAGTCACGGCCTCAACGGTTATCCGCTTCTTTGTGATGTTCAGTCGGTAGGCTTCCTCCTGATTCATCGGTATTCCGGGGAGAGAAGGCAGCAGTTTCACATCAATGCTACCGGTCGCCTTGGGCGAGACAGTCCCTCCCATTTCAGAGACAAAAGCTTCCCACTCCTGCTGAAGCACAGGAGTGGAAAGCCGCACATTATTCACTTGAAACCAGGTATGAGAGGGGGTAAACTTTTGTGGCTGGGGGAGCAGGTGACAAGCACCTGCTTTTACCACTGAAATTGTGTATAAGTTAATTGTAAAATATATGAATAATATTAATTTGTTTTTCATGATTACAGGTCGTGTGTATATCTCTATTTTATTATATCCTTCAGCCGGACAGCCTGGAAAGTCATGTGGGCTACACTACTTTCATACAGTATGCCAACCGTCTCTTTATCAATCATCGTCAGACAAGAATATCCCCATCCTTCACCTTCGTCCAACATCACCTGATGTTCGGGCAGCCAAGTGATGCCACCGTCCAGACTGGCCTTGATTGTGATATGGTGACGGCCTTTTACCGTATTCGGATTGGAGAATAAGAGAATATCCTTATTTAATGCATTGTCTTTCGCTTTTACGCTAATCAGGCTTGCCATACAAACCGGTTCCTGCAAAGCTTTGCGGGAAGAGGGATGTTCCGTCCAAGTCTTACCGAAATCCTTAGTAGTGGAAACAGCACGGCTACCACCCCGGTTATCTCTCATATTCAGCATCAGTACGCCCGGTTCTACTTCCGCCACTTGGGCTTCTGTAGTATTGGTACGTGCATAGTTATGGATTTTCCATGTCTCGCCACGGTCTTTGCTATACATGATTCCCGCATTCGGAACACGGGTAGAGTCAATAAACTGAATCGGGAATACCAGTGTGCCATCCTGCATGGTGATACCGCGTCCAGGCCCTTGCAGTAGGAAATACCAGGAAGGGTCTTTCACCTGTTCTGTTATATTGATGGGCTTAGACCACGTTTTACCGTCATCCGTACTCTTTGACAACACTAACTGGGCTGTATGATTCATATCCATTCCCGGATAGGAGCTCCACCAGGCACGCTGATTACCCATTCCGTGTGTCCAGGCTGCCACTACCCATACTGTGTTGGTCTTGGTATCTACCAGAATCGAAGGGTCGCCGACACCATTCTGTGCAGCAGGCAGGTCGCCCGTTTCACCGAAAGCCAGAGGCAAACGCATTTTCTCCCAACTTTTGCCACCGTCTACGCTACGGCTCAAGCCTACGTCTACATGTTCCTGCAAATCAACGCTGCTATTGTAACGTACATCATATACACCCAGCAATGTCCCCTTATTGGTAGTTACCAATCCCGGAATGCGGAAGGCTGCCGAACCGTCGTCACCGGCATGACGTACTCCTACTCCTACCCTATGAGCTATATTTTCCGATGAAACGGAATGTACAAGGGCAGCTTTACCATCCACCTTGACTGTTACAATATCAACCGAAACCTTATCGAGCAAGGAAGCACCCAGCTTCATCTGCAAACTAATCCAGAAATAGTTGATTCCGGAGAAAAGTTTCTGGTCGGCTTTCAATGTAACTTTCCGCTTTGGGTTATCCACTTGCGATTTATGAACCGAATAGGAAGGATTTGCCGCCAATGTCTTCCCCGGCGTATGACTGGAAATATAGGACACGGGAGCAAAGAAATTCTTTCCATTATTCTGTCTGGCTTCCGTACCGCTATAATATAACTTGACAGACTGTATATCCGCCACATTCACATCTTTGCCAAAATTTAAAACCACTTCATCCAAAACACGACTCTCTTTTGCGTTCAAACGCAACATAAACAATACATTGTCTTGTCGTTCAATCAAAACTGGAATCTGAGTTTCACGCACAAATACAGTATCCGATGCAACTGACTGCAAAATCACACAGAAAGAAAAGATAATGGATAGAAATAGATTCTTTTTCATGGTATTATTTAAATGTTTCATGCTGCAAATATATAAAATTATAACGAATTTCCTCCATATTTAATAAAATAATTTATTATAAAACACACGATTAATAAACTATCTATTACAAAAGCGAGAACGCATATGCTAAACCACACATACGTCCTCTTGTTTTTATTCGATTATCAACCTGAAGTATTATTATTCTTCACCTTCTCCACTGGTGAGATAACCTTCAGTCTGCCCCAGCTCTCTATTATTGGTCAGTGTATTGGCATCAATCGGCCATAGCAGCCGCTTTTCATTTGCTGTAGAATATTTTGCCGTATAACCCAAAGTACGTATATCATACCAGCGTTTTCCTTCATACATCAATTCGCGCAAACGTTCTTTCAAGACTGCTTCAATAGGGTCATCATCACCTGCCACAAACGGATTGCCGGAATAAAATTCACCGCCTTTTTCATTCGGATAGGCCACCGTTGCTTTATTTGCCTCGAAATAGGTCTCACCGTATGCACGTCTACGAACAGTGTTAATTTCCGTAGCAATATCTTCACCTAACAAAGCTTTAGCCTCTGCAAGAAGTAACAAACAGTCTGCATAGCGATAAATAGGGTAATCATCTAACCATGCACGCTCTGAACCACCGGGCAACATTGTTCCTTGAAATTTATAAGGGATACAAGCCTTATATACCAAGTTTTCCCCCTCTTTCATATAAACAGCTTTCACAGAACCTGCTTTACGGGTATCGCCTTCACGGAATACCTTATTATAAAAATCTTTTTTAATCTGAAATCTTATCAAACCATTCAGTTCAGCATCTTTCGTTTCGGCAAAAGAAACTCCGTTCTCATCAAAATAACTGCCGGAAGTCATGTAAGCTTGCTGAGGGACAAGATTACCTCTAAAACTACCATTCCACATGTTATATTCATCACGTCCATTATGAATGGTGAAGATTATTTCTTTATTTTTCTTGTTCGCATAGGCGAAAACATTGGTAAAGTTATCTTCCAAATCGATACCCGGACAATTATCCACTTCCTGCAAAGCCGTTTTAGCAGTACGGTAGTCGGCTTCACCACCACCCATCTGCTTGCCACTCCACAAGTATACTTCACCTTTCAACATTTTTGTAGCTCCCAACGACCAGTAATGTTTTCCATATTTGTAGGAATAATCACCATTAAATGCCGTCTCAGACGCAGTAATGTCTTCTTTGATATGGGCCATCACTTCCGTTGCCGGCGAAGCAGCCTTTTGGATATTTGCCAAATCAATGGTCGAACCACTGGTGTAAGTCAAATGCAGAATGACATCTCCCCATGAGCGGAGCAAGTGAAAGTAAAGAAAAGCACGCATCCCATAGGCCTCTCCCAAATAATATTTTTTGGTGGCTTCGGGCAGCAATCCAGTATCTTCCGTTTTGGCAATCATCAGATTTATCTGATTGATAACTCCGTACAAATTAGCAAAATTACTGAGCCCTACGTTCTCCCTGTTCAGCGAATTGGCGGGGAAGATTTCCATGCCCTGAGTTGCCTCACCACCGAACGGTGCATCACCATAGATATCAGCACGAGGTTCACCTAATATAAAGAAATTGTACGAACGCTCTCTGAGTTGTGCATGCAGACCAACGTTGAAAGCACTGAAATGCGTGTCACTCTTCCAATAGTTGGCATCGGTTATCGTACTTTCCGACTCCAGATCCAAAGAGTTACATCCTGTCAGGAAAGGCAGCAAAGCTGCACTTACCCATAAATATTTGAATATATTTTTCATAATTCTATTCCTTTTTAAGTCCTGTTAAATTAGAATGTTAGAGATAAACCGAACAAAAATGTTCTCGGAGTAGGATAACGTCCATTGTCAATACCACGACCATATGTAGTCGATACAGCTGGTTCAGGAGATACACCATCATATCCGGTGATATAGAATAAGTTCTGTCCGGTGACGTACACAGATGCTTCTGTCAAGTGCGCCTTGCTAATAAGCGATTTCGGCAACTGATAGCTCAATGTGATTTCGCGCAAAGCCAGATAATCACCCTTTTCATAATAACGGGAGCTGTTGTTGTCGGCTGCAGTAGAAGCATTATTCGAACGGGTAATATTCTTCTTTGCCAACTGGTCGGCATAGTAGAACTTCGTAAGGTCTGAGTTCGGATTTGCTTCGCTCCACATATCTTTCACATCCGTAATGATATTGAATTGCCCCTGATATTGTCCCAACGAACGCGCTTTCAAGTCATTGTATAAGGTGTGCCCCAAAGCATAGTCGAAACGGGCATAGAGTGACAGACCTTTATATCCGAATGTAGTAGAGAAACCACCCGTGACATTCGGGAAGATGTTACCCATTACGGAACGGTCGTAACCGTTAATAATATTATCACCGTTGATATCCTCCCAACAAGCGTCACCCGGCTCAATAGGTTGCCATCCCGAAGATTCCTTATAAGTCTTTCCGGTAGCGGGGTTGATCTGATCAGCCAGTCCGGGACCATACAAGTTGGCAACTTCATCCACACGTAAATTTGCGTGTTGCTTTACGTCATCCCAGTCTTTGAAAACATGCTGCTGTCTGTATCCAACCAGTTCTCCCAGTTTACCGCCTTCCTGACGACCGGCAATCCATTTGGTCGGAAACTTGCCATCAGCATCTACTTTACCAGCCGCTACTTCATAACCGCCTACGCGGTTGTTCTCAACATTGTTATAAGGTAATGAAATTATCTTGTTGGCAACAGAAGTGATATTCGCAGTCATATCCCATGTGAAACCACCCTTGTTGATGATATTTGCTTTCACTTCCGCTTCGAAACCGGAGTTGCGCAACGTACCCATATTCGTTACAATATCCGAGAATCCGGTATATCCAGGCAATGCTTGTTTGGTCAGCAAATCCTTTGTCCGACGGCTGTAGAAGTCGAGAATAAAAGAAAATCTGTTCTGCAGGAATCCGATATCCAATCCCACCTCAAAGGTCTGACTCTGTTCCCACCGCAGGTTGGTATTGAGCAATTTTTTATTATAAAGAGCTGTCGCCCCACCATAAGTTTTAGCATCCACCTGTGCGTATTCTCCATAGACTTCATAATTTCCGATACCATTTACATTACCATTCACACCATAACTGAGACGCGGTTTCAAATTAGAAACGATGTCGGACACTTTGGATTCTTTCCAAAAATCTTCTTCCATAATATTCCACCCTACAGATACTCCCGGGAAGAATCCCCAACGATTGTCTTTCAAACGAGAAATTCCGTCATAACGAGCTGTAAAAGACAACAGATATTTCATATTGTAGTTATAATTGACACGACCGAAACCAGAAAGAATGCGATAAGCCGTTTTTTCGGTACGAGTGAAAGTCCTTTCAGAACCAACATTCAAGGTCGGGACATCGTCCGTAGGAGAACCTTGTGTCTTAGCTTCAAAATCAAATTGATTGTAAGTATAATACTCTCCGCCAATCATTGCATCCAAATTATGCTTTTCGGCAAACGTCTTGGTATATGTCAATGAAGCATTAAGCTGAATCTGATTGTATTTTTGAATCCAAGCTTCCGCATTGCGAGTTGTATTGGGCGTAGAAGCTGTCTGTGTTTGATAGGCCTTGTCAAATTTTTCTCTCTGATACTGATAGTTCAATAAAGAAGCGTTTCCGTTCAAAACCAGTTCCTTTGGAAGAATATCCAACGTAAAGCCGATATTGTATGTGGCACGTGCTGTACTGTTCTTTTGGGTCAGCAAATCACGATAGTAAGCCGGATTACCATCCCCAGTGCCACCCCCTGAGGCAGGAGTTCCGTCTTCCATCCAAGGATTCCATGTAGGACGCTGCGAACGGGTACGATAAAAGAATTCATAAGTACCGATCCATAATTCCGGTCGGGTAGACCATACATAAGAAACACCGGCTTTGATATTTAATATCGGAAAAATCTTATACGATCCGTTAAACGATCCACTGAAACGTTTGAACCCCGTTCCTTTAATCATACCATCTTCATTATAGTACCCCAAGCTGCTCGCAAAGGTGCTTTTATCATTACCACCTGTAATATTAAGGTAATGGTCTTGCGTAATGGCACTGCTGCTAAATACCTCATCATCCAACTGCCCGTTGTAATCTCTAAATAAAATCTGCTTTCCGTCATAGTACGGGTCGTTCATTACAGACCATCCTTCATTCTGAAGATGAGCTGTTTCATCCGTCAAATAACGAATATCGTACAATGCATTCCCTACGCCATATCCAGCTTGTGCATCTACATTGTATGTGCCCATACGTCCATCCCTTGCCTGGTTGGTACGAAGCATACCCAAACGATTATAATAGATATAATCTTCCGCATTTACAAATTCATATCCCTTACGAGTGAAATTTTTGCCTATCTTGAACTTATAATTAACTGAAGTTTTTCCTTCCTTTCCACTTTTCGTTTCAATCAAGATAACACCACCGTTCGCGCGAGCCCCGTAAATAGCCGTAGAAGCCGCATCTTTCAAAATTTGGATAGATTCAATATCAGAAGGATTAACATCCGACATACTATTACGTACTATACCGTCCACAACAACCAAAGCATTACTGTTGTCACCAGTGATAGTCGCCCCACCACGTAATGTAATATCCGGATTCGTACCCGGTTGACCGGTAGTGTTTACCACCCGAAGCCCTGTTACAGATCCTTGCAAAGACTGCCCTGCATTGCTGAACGCTGCATTTTTCAAAACAGAGTTGTCCAGTTTTGAGATTGCAGTCGTCAACGTCGCACGTTTCTGAGAACCACCATAACCTGTAACCACCACTTCATCCAAAACTTCTGTGTCATCGTGTAAGATGACATTCAACGTTTGTCCGGCAAACTTAATTTCCTGCGTTTTATAACCGACAAATGATATTTGGATAATATCTCCGTTTTTCACATTGCCTAAGGTAAATTTACCATCAAGATCCGTAATAGTACCGTTCGTGGTACCTTTCACAATCACGGACGCACCAATAACGGCCTCACCCGCCTGATCAGTAACCACACCTGTAGCAGTTTTAGTCTGCGCCATAGCCCCTATCAAGCCAAATAAGCACAACATCAACAAAAAGATGTTTCTTTTCATAAGTATTACTTTTAGTTAATAAAAAAGGTTTGTTCACACTTCTCACCTAAGTTCGATTAGAACTTATCTTCCGGAAATACTTATGGTTTCTTCATACAAATTCGACTATTATAATTGCAATATGAAAAAATAACTTCAAAAGAAATACCTATTATCTACTTGATGTATGAATATTTGTTTAGCGTATTAGCAAGGTGATTTATTAAACAAAATAATGTTTAACAGCATATGTAAATAAAATAATTTATTAATTCATTTGCTGTTATTAATAATATTTGTATATTTGCAGCGTCTTAAGAAATAGATGCTGAAAGTTAACAATAAAATTGTCAATGAAGCAGAAGTAATTCTAATATATAAATCACTTAAGTTCTAATCGAACTTAGGCATTTATCAGAAACCGCCATCCATTAAAACTTATCAAGAAAACCATTTATACATTAGAAAAACTATGCCTATTAGATTCTTAGAAAGACAAAGCTAATGAGTTCGATTACTCGTATAATGACAAACAGCATAAACAGAACCGCATCATTAATATGAGCCAGTAGAAATAAACACCACAAATCTCATATATTACCAACGTTTAGCTACTTAATAATCTATTAGAAACGGTCGTCTTTTTATAGCCCACATATGCAAACTGAACAGCACACATATGTAAACCATACAGCCCACATATGCAGGCTCTACAGCACACAACCGTGGGCTATAAACTTAGCGCCACTCAAATCGGGTTATTAAGCCATTATAATCCGCTTTATATGGATTCATTTCAACAAAAACAAGCCATTTTATGCTTTTTCTCCTTCCATTAGACTGTTTTATTAATGATAGATACCCTGTTTTTACTGGAGAAATAATGATAGATACCTTTTGATAAATGTATCTATCGTATGTATTGTTTTAATAATGAGAACAATATAAAAATGAATGATAGTATGATAGATATTTTATTACCTTAGTGATAGATATCACAATCTATTCAAGATGTTTTTTCAACCAAGGAAGTATCAACTCCGACTTAAAATAATGATTGGCCCCGTCCACATTCACCAGTTTATAAAACTCATTCCTATCGAGCCCTTCCGGCAGTGCCTTTATGTCTGTTCGATTATGCGGATCAGCGTATTTTGGATAATGATGTATCTCGACATTCTCCAAACGTCCGGTCATCTTATAAGCGGCACGTACTAAATCCAAATCGCGATCCAGTCCGCCTTCCGTTAATATAACAGGACGGGGAGCCAAAGAGGCTACAATATCCGGGAAATTAAATTTACGCCAGAAGTCCGGTATCAAATGGCGGATAGAATTTGGAAAAGGTCGTATACCCGTCTTGTCTGGAGCAGTCATAACCAATGCCCGTTCTTGTGTATGACACAGAAAATCATTATAAACAAAGGCGTAGATGGATGTATCCAGTGTCCCTAATACAATCAAAGGTTCTGTCCCCAAAGAAAAACCGCTTACAATAATCCGGTCTTTACGGATATAGGACTGCGTTTTCATCCATTGAAGAACTTGCATATCAAGATAAGAAGTATATCCGAGATAACTCCACCCCAATTCCAATAAGATGCGTGACACTAAATCATAGTTATAATTCCTTCCGCGTGCATAGCGTTCCAAATCCGAGGATTCACCGGCTGCCGGATTGTCTACGGCTACTGCTACATAGCCCGCCTTCGCAAAGTTGCGTGCCATTGTTACCTTGGGATTCTGATAATCATCATTCAGTTTCGGAGCAACTCCCGGTTCTCCCGCCAGCCCTTCTTTACTACCACCTGAACCGGGGATACATAGAATGGCGGGAACAGGCCGCTGTAAAGAATCGGGTATCAGGACTAAAAAGGTGGATACACATTGGGACAAAGGATAAAATTCCCATTTCTCCAGTTTGTAACCGTCACGTTGTTTGCTGTACAGCCGTTTAGGCGACGGCATATCTTTCACTTCGGGAAATTTCATGATTTCCTGCATTGACTTCCGTACTTTATGCTGCCATTCACGGAATTCTTCGGCAGTCATATCCGGCTGAAATGCACATTCCGGTTTTATGTTCGCGAGCATTGCATGGACAACTCCATAGGTACTCAGGAATCGTCCGTCTTGTCTTTCTGATTGAATGATAGTATGTTCGCTTCCTGTCACATCAGGAATTTGAGCAAGACTGTTGGCATGCACCAATAGTAATAACAAAACAGCTATTATGTTCTTTTTCATTGTAATGCCTGTATTATAAAAGTTATCTTATCATCCTTTATACTGAAATCGAGTAGGAGGAAAACGAAGTAGTTTTCTTCCTACTCGATTTCCGACCTCTCACACCACCGTACATGCGGTTCCGCATACGGCGGTTCCTATTTTGGGTACCATTCGAGATAATAATCCATTAGGCTAGCATAACCTGCTCTGCGCAACTTATCGTTAGACATTGCGAATGTAAGCAGACGGCTGAGTGCTACACGCCAATACCCGAGTCGAGTGTTACCCCATTGATACGCCTGCCAGTCAAGGACACCGCATTTCTTTAGATTTGTCACTCTGGTCTTGGCTCACAACCCTTCCATCCTTTATAGTGTGGCTGAGTATTTCTCTCAGCTTGCTATGGCTGACTGTATCAAAGAAACGCTCTAGATCAAGGTCAACTACATATCTGTAGCCCGCATCCACTATCTTCTGCGCTCTTCGTAGTGCGTCATGGCAGCCCCTTTTCGGACGGAACCCATAACTTGTCATGGAGAACTGACGCTCGTAAATTGGTGTCAGAACTTGGTGTATGGCTTGTTGTACCAGTCGGTCTACCACGGTAGGAATACCCAAAAGGCGTTTCTTGCCATTATCCTTAGGGATTTCAACCCTGCGGACAGGATTGGGACGATATGTCCCGTTTTACAAGGAAATTATAAGCTCATCCTTATTAGCCAAAAGCCATGGAAACAGTTATTCGCATGACATCTTGTCGATACCGCCACACCCTTTATTGCTGACTACTGCTTTATAGGCTTTATTCAGATTAGAGGGACTAAGAATAAGTTCAAACAGATGTTCCTTGTCGAATGGTACTTCCACGATGTTGTCTTCGGTCATCCACATGAAAGTCTGCACCCCCTCATACCATTCGGATTCCGTCCTATCTCTTTGATAACTCCACTACTATAACTTCTGCTGACTTCTCACGGCAAGCTTTACTCCGTACATTTCGTAAAAAAAACTAGTCCGTGAGACCTCCTCGGATAAAGGCATTATCTTTCCATCTTATACCTGCTTCATTTACACCAACCGTTCCGAATAGCTATAGGGCTTTGGTTCGCTTTGCAACCTTACCCCCAGTCAAATGCCTTATATAAAGTTTCTGTTCGTCAGGTCAGATGTTTGCTGCCGACTTCCTTCTGATTCCAACTCGCAATGGACACCATTGCCATAGGCTATGTAATTCCCGCTATTAGGGCTTACTCGGGACTTACACCCGTTAGATAATGCTCATGCCGAGCGTACAAAGAATCCTTGGCATGATTCTTCAAAAACATGCCAAGGATTTATGGAAATGAAAAGTAAGTGTCTAGTTGGCAGTATTGTCTCTCATGCAACGAACACCAAAACCAAATGTACGCTTATTTCCTTTAGGTGTATTACAATTCGTAGCATCGTAATAGAACTGTGCCCCGAAGTCTTTTTTAGTTGCGGCATTGCTCCATAGACTGATGCATCCATTACCTGCAGGAGCTACCCGCTGCAATGCTCCGTTATTGATAAAACCGGTACTAGGATAAATAGCCGTTCCGCCATTTGCAAAAGTAACGCCACCCTGTTTCGTTATATCACCTGAAGCACTGGTAGTCACAGCACCAGTTTTATGATTGCCACCGCTGACTGTCGATGTAAATCCACTCCACACATAAGGATGAGGAACACGATAGCCCGGCGGACATGGATCATAGATTGACTTTGAACCGGTAGAGCCGTCTCCACCGCTAGTAGCATACACTGTTGAATTTCCCCATAAATCATAAGCGTCTTCATTCAACCAATTATCTCCCTTAATATATTTCATCGGATATTTGGCTATATCTTCTCTTGAAATCAATGTTGTAACTGTAAAGTCCCAACTTACAACCTCATTATCCTTATCATAAACTGTGGCGTGTGCATTTGCCGCATCATCACTCGGGCCGATAATCGGGTCTTTACGCCCCCATTGATAGAACAAACCATGCGAACCTTTAGGATCAGTAGCTGCCGACCACAGCTTGTCATCCGTTGCACCCAAGTTACGATCCATCATCACAGGTGACTGAAAAGTGGGGTATGTGTTATAATCTGCATGCACAGTATACGTTTGCACTTTAGTATCCAAATCCACATCTGTAACCCAAATATGCCAACTCCATACAATCGTTCCTGCGCCATCATAAGCGGCAATAACCGCATTACCTGCCTTTAACGCCGTTTCTTCCGAACCGTTCAAGGTAAAATAGATATAATCATTTTTCAGTTTCACACCGGATATCAGGCTTCTTTCGCTTTGCCAAAGAATTGAAGCCGATGCAGGAGCTAACGGCGAAGGAGTGATACCTTTCTTTGTATCATCACCTTCTACTGCCGGAGTAATCGTTCCATTACCCATAACGGTAGCCTTAAAGCGATATTCCTGCCCTGCCTTTCCTGCCACATAGCAGTTTGCCGTTTCCGTTGCACTCAAATCAATGGATAAGTCTTCCAAAAGTGCGGCAGTCAGATTGTCCAGTTCCAAATTCAATGTGTTAATGTCACCTGCAAGTATATTGACAGAAGCAATCCTGCCTGTCAGGCTAAGATCGTCCTCCCCTGCTTTTTCAATCGCTACCTTTACGTTACATTGTTTCGCTGACAAGTCCACAGGATTCATAGACATATATCCGTGAAATACTCCGTTCGCAACGAGTGCCGGAGCATTGTCTACTCTCAACTCTATTTTTGAAGAGCCATCGGCTATAGCAAACTGACCGGTAGTAAGGTCAAATTTATAATCACCCGCCAAAGCAATGCCATCCTCCGTAGAAAACTCGATGGACTTCACTTTCCAACCGACATACTTGACCGATGTCTTACAACTGATGTCTAAATATCCCAATGCATGTCTAAAGGTCATCGGAACAGCAGTTTCCACCTCAGCAGACTTACCCGTCGCATACATCAAGGCAGTGTTCGTCAAATGAGCGTTTGATGTGCCCGACTGTAATTGCGAGTTACTCAAAACTCCGGCCACTGCTTTCGCTGACGTATTATCCTTATTATAAGGAATGTAAGCATAGAAAGTGTGTTCTCCCGTTTCTTTGCCCCACACTACCTGTGTGTAGAACATTCCCTCGGTCTGTCCCACATAAGGAGCTGCAACTCCCACAACAAGATTGACTGTTTTTGTCTGTTCGCAGAAGAAACCAATTTTACTATCTGCCGCCCAAACTGTCTTGTTATCACCCAACTGTGACTGGCAACTGAGGAAGATCTGATTTCCTCCCGCCGGACGCGTAAAATCCGTCTGGGCATAGTCATCGTCACTGCATGCAGTGACAAGAAACGCTGCACAAAATCCTAAGACTGGAAATATATATTGTTTTTTCATCTTTGTATAATCTAAATTTTAATGAATGATATGAATCCGACAGGCGGATTAGTAACCCGGTGTCTGCTTAACCAACGGGTCTTTCGACATTACCGTAGCATCTACTGGCCACAACAAGTGCTTCTCGACAAGATCGCCCGAAATGCTAATCTGAAGAGCCTTAGCCAACTCTCCATTCTTCATACGGCGAATGTCATACCAACGCTTACCTTCACCTACAAACTCTTTGGAGCGTTCTTCCAGAATTGCATCTTCCGCTGTTTCACCACTACGGGGGTATTTATTGGCAGCATAAGCGGAACCGTATGCACGCTCACGGACACTATTGATGTAAGCGGCAGGATCACCTCCCTGCAATGCCACAATTTCGGCCAGTAGTAACTGCAAATCCGCATAGCGATAGACAGGCCAGTCGTTTGTAAACTTGCGTATGTCATTGTCCAACTCCCCTTTATATTTATTCAAGAGTATGGCTGCCGCTCCTCCGTCTACCTTATATACATCAAAGAAAGTGGCGCTACGACGGATATCGTTTTCACTGAATGTATCAAAAAAATCTTTCGCATACTGGTAGTTGGATGCAGTACCATTCAGTTTCAATGGGTTCACATTGTCACCTTTGTACTCTACACCGTCCGCATTTTCAAAACCGACCAGATTGGTATTGGTAGGATACATGAACTTGCTGAAGAAGTTTTCTTTCTCATTCAGCATATAGCGGATAACGAATATCATTTCTTTGTTATCTTTCTTCGTTACATCAAAAACGTCCTCAAAGCTGGTCTTGGAAGCAAAGCCATACTTGCCACAATCAATGATATCCTGCAACGCTTGCTTGGCTGCTGCCAAATCGGCCGATATATTTTTTGAGTAGACGCTTGTACCGCCAATAGGTTTTACTTTACATCCCCACAACAGGATTTCGGCTCTCAACATTTTTGTTGCCGCCTTGCTCCAATAAGAACTTTTGTCTGTAGAATTGATGGTAAATGCGTCATCTGCGAAATAATCTTCCGATGCCTTGATGTCCTTTACAAGGAAATCATAGACTTCTTCTTCCTTGGCCCGCGGCTGATTCAAGTCGGAAGGAGTAAAGCTACCATCCATCACGCGTGCTGTTTCAATCAGAGGAACTCCGCCATAGGTACGGAATAGATGAAAGTAATAAAAACTTCTCAATCCGTGTAACACGCCCATATAATAGTTCTTTTCTGTTTCATTCAAGGCAGAACTGCCGGGGACGGACTGGATGGCATGGTTAATCTGCATAATGTCCATATAGAAATTGCCCCAGTTGTTTATCACATAATTAGCTTCAGTAAGATTGTTTGTCACAGCCGGCACATCGCTAATAGTCTGATTAAACAAAGAAGAGTTTGAGCCGTAAAAAGTCCCGCCTCTAAGTTCACCCATCTTGAACAATACTTCCTGACGCTCACGGACACGATAATGCAAGCCACGCACAAAGCGTTCCGCCTGATCTTTGGTACTCCAGTAATTACTGATACCGTAGGAGTCTACCGGACTCAAGTCCAAATAACCGCAAGACTGCATAGCTCCTATCAACAACACTAATAATGTATATTTTATTTTTTTCATAATACATCTTTCTTTATGATTTTAGAACATAACCTTTAATCCCATCAGAACTGTCTTAGGTAAAGCATATCCGCCCTTGTCGCCACTGGTGGTTCCATACTCGGGAGTGTAGAGACGATTGTCCGTTATGTAGAATAAATTCTGTCCGGTAAGCGTCACCGTCACTTTATCCATGAGGGCTTTTTTAGTCCACTGCGAAGGTAAATCGTAGCTCAAGGAAATCTCACGGGCACACAGGTAAGAAGCATCTTCCCAAAACAATGAAGTGTTGCGGGTATAGTTCTTTTTAAAGTTAGTGTCGTTAGTCATCAATACCGGAAGTTCCGCACCCGGATTATCTTCCGTCCATGTCTTTTTAGCCAAATCCGGAACATTGAAGTGACCGGAAGTGATACCCATGAAATATTGATAACCGCTATTCCACTTCTTGTATCCCAACGCATAGTCGAATCGGGCAAACAAGGTCAGCCCTTTCCACGTAACGGATGTATTGAAACCACCCATCCATTTTGGAATTTCATTACCAAGCTTCACCTGATCATACGTGTCGATAGTTCCGTCACCATTCACATCGTACCAGACAGCATCACCCGGAGCTAACTGCTGCGCATTTTTCTGCTGCTCAACCGTCAATTGTGCATAAGCTGCCGGACCATATACCGGTTTAGAGGGAATCTTATCTACGTAATAAGCATAGTTTGCCAAATCGGCTTCGTCACGCACAACACCCATCATTTTGAATCCGTAAATATCACCGTAAGACTGTCCTTCCTGTATTCCACCTTTCCAAACGGTTTCATTACTACCTTTGCCTTTGTAAACTTCCGTTCCGCCTTGACGGTTGTTCTCATTACCATTATCAGGTAATTGCAGGATTTTGGATTTCACAAAAGTAATGTTGGCACCTATATTCCACTTAAAGTCCTTACGGTCAAAAATACGGTAATTGACTTCAAGCTCCATACCCTGACTACGCACAGCGCCGTTGTTTGTCGTCATTGAGCCTACGCCGGATGAAGAAGCCAAAGGTACATTGGCAATCAAATCGGTAGTTTTCTTGTTGAAATAACCTACTGTCAAATCTACTTTATTAAACAGTCCTAATTCTATGGCAGTATCAAAAGAGGTGGTTTTCTCCCAACGCAGTCCGGGATATGCAATATCGTCAATCAACAGGCCGTAGATGCCGTTGTAGTTACCGGCTGTTCCATAACTACCTTGTAGTTCGTACAGTCCGATACCATTCACGTTACCATTCTGCCCATATCCCATACGTACTTTCATGTTGGAAAATATATCCAGATATTTCTCCATGAATTCCTCACGATATACGTTCCATGCGGCACTGACACCGGGGAAAAATCCCCAGCGGTTGTCCACCAGTTTGGAGTAACCGTCGTAACGTCCGGAGAAAGAAAAAAGATACTTGCTCTTATAGTCGTAGGTAGCATTCAGGAAACCGGACATGATGCGCTCCTGTGTGTGAGTGGTAGACATGTTACGGGTGGATTTTCCGTTTGCGTCCAACGGGGCAGTGAACTGCAATCCGATAAAATCATCGGAAGTAGCTCCCTGACCTGATGCCGAGAGTCCGTAGTTGTATTTGTCTATCATTTCAAAACCACCGACTGCACTGACGTTATGGTCACCGAATGAGACATTGTAATTCAGAATGGCGTTATAAGTCTGATCCAGTTTGCGCGCATAAGTAGCAGAAGCTTTGCGGTTAGAATTCAACTTACCGGGAGCGGTAGGTAACTCTTTATCAAAAGATTCAGTTTCCTTCATCCAAAGATACCACATACCGCTCAGTTTCAAGCTCAGTCCTTTCATCAAATCCACTTGGAAAGAAGTTCCCAGCGTAGTCTTGTAAGCCGTATTTCTGCGATAGTAGTAGTTCTTCATCTCATTCCAATTGGCATTTTGAGTATTATTGAGTAGTGTGATAACCGTTCCGTCCAAATTAGCTCCTTTAAAGGTCGGGGGAGCAGCAGCTACCACGCTCCAGAAATTAGCGTCGCTCATGTAGTTAGGATTGGTTTCCGAACGTGAGAAATTCACGAAACCGGAAGCTTTCAGCCAGCTCTTGATCTTATATTCACCGTTCAGGTTGAAAGACAGACGTTGGTATCCCGACTCCAATGGAAAACCTGTTTCATCATAATACCCGATACTTGAGTAGTATTTGCCTTTGTCGTTTCCACCGGAGAAAGAGACATTATAATCCTGCGTCCAGGCATCCTGCGTGTTCAACTTCATAAAATCAGTTTCCTTGAACAATAGATAATTGTCTGATGCCGGATCTTTCATCGATTGCCAACCATAATCCAAAAGATATTTATTCTTATCTGTCAGAATAGAGGTACTATAGATACCGTTGCTGCTTTTATTTCCGTCGGCAGTGATGTCATTTCCTGTACCCCATCCGTTCACAAGATTCATGTCATCTCCGCTACGCTTTGCCGCCATACGTTCCCAATACAGATAATCGCGGGCATTCATAAAATCGTAGTTGTCGCGGGCAAAACCTTTACCGATATTTACGTTCAATGTTACGGTTGTTTTCCCCACATGACCGCTTTTTGTGGTCACTAGAACTACACCATTATTGGCACGTGCACCATAAAGTGCTGTCGCAGCAGCATCCTTCAAAACCTCAATAGATTCAATATCGTTACTGTTGATGTCGTTCATATCGTCTTTCTGCACACCGTCAATAATATACAACGGACTACCGGAACCGTTCAAAGAAGCACCTGCACGTACCTGAATGGAGGGCCCTGCTCCCGGCTGACCGGAAGTCTGCGTAACACGTACACCAGTAACCGTACCCGCCAAAGCAGTCAACGGATTGGAGCGTACACCTTTCTCCAAAACTTCGGAAGAAACTTTGGATATAGCCGCAGTCAGCTTATCTTTAGTTACGGTTTTACCATAACCTGTGACAATGACTTCCTGCAAACCTATGGCATCATCTTTCATCACTACCGTAATATTCTTACGTCCATCCACGTGAATATTCTGTTGAACATAACCTATGTATGAAAAAGCAAGAACTGATTTACTCTTTGTCAATGTTAACGTATATTTTCCATCCAAATCTGTAATAGCACCATTTGATGTGCCCACTTCCAATACGGAGACACCAATCAAAGGCTCTCCAGCAACATCTTTCACAACGCCACTTACCGTTTGCTCGACTTGTGCATATATGCTGCCAATGGAGCAAAGCATGGCCACTACCACGAATATTACTTCCCGGCAGTACTTTAAATGTATTTTTCTCATATTAAAAGAGGTTATTTAGTAGATAATATAAATAATTCCAATCTCATCCATCCGGCCGGACGAGTTGATAGTTTTTGGAATCCCGGTTCATTACCGAGTTCGGCAACAATAGCCATATCACCATCAGGCAGAAGTGCCATACATGTGTATCCTGCCGCTTTATCATAAAGCACCATATGATCTGCCGGCTCAAATGTATGCGAATGACCACCAAAGAATTTAGCTTTGGCCAAATATAGTATACCACGATCATCATGAGCTGTTGTCTCGGTAATCCCTTTCGCCCCACAGTAATACATCCAGCCATCCTTTACGATAACACTTCCCGCACAGCCTTGGGCTGGAGTTGGTAGTGCTGTCGGAGCATAATCAGAAAAAGAAGGCCATTTGGCTCCACCATCTGTACTTACATAGTTTTGACGGTGTCCATTATAACGGATATTTCCAATTAATGCACCATCAGGAGCTTCCGTTACCGTCCATTCACCAGACTTATTAGGTTGCCCGGTTTCCCATGTCACCCCGTTATCATCCGACCACATAGCTGTATTCCCGCCATTTGAAACGGTCCCAGCAGCTTCATTCACTTTGAAAGTGCGTATAGGGACAATCAAACGATTCTTATATTGCTCACTTGATGTCATTTGCACACCGGAACCGGGACCGAAGCTACCAATCATTCTTGTCGCACCGCTAAAAATTCCAATTTCCACCTCGTCTGTGAGATCTTTTCTTGTCCAATTTAATCCATCATCTTCCGAAGTGTACATGATAGCTCTATTATTATAGCCTTGTTTGGCAGACTCCTTGCCTACAGCATCCCACAAAGAGGTAAACAAAAAGATTTTCCCCGTAACTTGGTCGACGACAACAGTCGGGTCCATATATGACAACTTTGATGAAGTAGCTTGACTGGTTAAATTCTTTTCAGTCCATGTTACCCCTTTATCGGTACTACGCTTCATCAGAATATCCGTCCGCCCAGCTTTATCTTGCCAAGTTCCATAGCGAGCTTCACAAAAAACGAGTATGCTGCCTTTCTTTGTAACCGCGATGGCAGGAACACGATATGAAATGTCATTACTTGCTTTTGAATTGAATACGGTAATTGTTGGAGAAGTTATCTCCCATATCGGTTTCGAGTCAGGATCAGGGTCGGGATCTGGATTTGGATCCACAACTTCATCTGGATAAGGCACCGGACTAAAGTCATTAACATTATCATCCGAGCAGGCAATAATAGCAAACAAACTCAGAATATAACAAAACACATTAAATATACTCTTCATAAATAAAAAAATTAAAGATTAATAACAGGCACTAAAATTAAATCCAACTTCATCCAGTCATCCGGACGCTTAAGAGGTTTCGTATTAGGTAATGATTTACGAGTAAATGATTGAGTATCTGCTGTTTCAAAGATTATAGCCATTCGTCCGTCCGGTAAGAAAGACATACAGCTATATCCGGCAGCCTTATCATATAACAGTAACCCATTATCCCATTTTCTTCCACCATCCTCACTTTTATATAAAGTAAGTTTTGCACGTTCATCATATTCGGATGTCTCCGGTATTCCTTGTATCCCAGAGAAATAAAGCGTTTTACCTTTTCCCAATACACTTGCCTGACATCCTTTAGATACACCAGGCAAAGCAAGTTCCTTTACAGCCTTGCTCCATGTCTCTCCCCCATCTACACTGAATGACACCATTCGCGCTTTGGGAACACGAGCATTATAAACCAAAACTCCGGCAGGTGACTCTGCAATCTGAAATTCATCATCATTATCACCATTGCCACCCATCTTCCATGTTTTACCATGATTATCGGAATAAATAGCTACATCATGGGCTTTCTCACCAGTGACTTCAGATACACGAGCCGGTAAAATCAGTCTTCCTCTATATTTTTCACCCACCATTTGCAAACCTGCTCCCGGTCCAAAACCATAAATACGACTTCCTTTCGGCATTAATGTACCAGTCACATCAACGGGAGCAGCCCATGTACAACCATTGTCATCTGAAGTCAGCAAAATTGCCCGATTTTTGGTACCTGTGTGATCATCTGCCGGCCAAAAAGTGGTAAAAAGAAAAATTCTACCGGTAGCTGAATCTAAAAGAGGAGTCGGATCCATATAAGCGCCAGTGGTTCCCTGAGTCAAATCTTGCATAGCTGACCATGTCCGCCCATTATCTGTACTACGTTTCACTACTATATCTGTACGGCTTTTATCCTTCCAACTTTCTCTACGTGCTTCACAAAACACAAGTAAAGAGCCGTCTTTCGCTGTCAACAATGATGGAATACGATAACTATTCACATTATCATCTCCTGCTGAAAACACAGTATATTTAGGAAACTCCGGGAATTTTTTTTTTGCACCGGACTGCGCTTCTCCTTTCATACAAGAAAAGAAAAGCATAAGTCCCGCAAATAATATGTTTTTCATAATACACATAGTAATAGTTTTAGATTTTATCAGAAGAGTTACATATTACTTCACAAAAGCTCCTTGCAAAGCATGTAACTACGAATCATCATGCGAGGTATATGGAAAGGACCTTTAAAGAGATTTCCCTTAGCTGGTTGTGCCACAGTACCATCACGGTGAAGATAACCATACCATTCTCCATATTCCTTATCGGGAAAATGAGTATACGTCCAGTCACTGATTTGCTTATGCATCTGAATATATTTCTCATCCCCCGTAGCCTGATAGGCATATAAAGTGGCAATAATAGTCTCTGTTTGCGGCCACCAGAATTTCATATCCTGAGAATAGTCCTGAGCCGGAAGATTACGGCAATCACGGAAATTGATTATGCCACCAAACTCTTTATCCCATCCCCATTCCCAAGACCAGTCGAGAATCTGAAGAGCCAATTGCAGTAAATCCTTATCCCAATTGCGATATTTAGCTTCTTCCATAATGAACCAAGCGGTTTCAATACAGTGGCCCGGATTTATGACACGTCCGTTACACGTGTCAATAAATTCACCATTAGGTCCTACCATTTCAAGTAAAGCCTTAAACTCCGGATGGATAAAATATTTACGCAATGCGGCAATCGAAGCATCTATCTGCTCCGTCAATACAGGATCGTCAATAACCATCCGGATGCGAGAAGCTGTATTAATCAAGATCATCGTTATAGAATGCCCTCTTGAAGACATAGCCGGCAAATATTTAGGTTCAAGCATTCCCGGAGTATCCAGGAAATGCTGTGTACGCTTGAAGATTTCCAATGCTTTCTCAGCATATTCCTTTTCACCGGTTGCCAATGAATATTCAGCCATTGCTATTGCCGCAAAACCTTCTGAAAACACATAACGGCGCTTACGTAACGGGACTCCATCTTCTGTGACTTCAAAGAACATATGTCCATCCGTATCAAAGCAATGCGCTTCGATGAAATCAATACAACTCTTGGATGCTGCCAACCATTGGGGATTTTTCTCTATATTATTATATGCATATGCAGCTATAAACCCGAAACGTCCCTGAAACCAGACAGATTTCGTTGTATCCATCAAACTACCATCCCGATTAACGCATGTATACACCCCTCCATGTTCTTTATCCAGCCCGTACTTCATCCAGAACGGCATAATATTATTTATTATATCGTCTTTATAGGATATGGCCCACTTATTCAAATATTCTGCTGTATTCATGCTATGCGTTTTTAAAGTTTATTGCATCGGTCAAAAAAATGAATTGCCTCAAGCTCCGTTTTCATCTGAACTTCTTCTTCATCTGTCATATTCTGGAAGGGAGTACGGTTCTTACCTAAATCAAGTCCTATCAATTTCATTATGCGTTTTCCGCCAACAATATTCCCACGAAAATGGCAGATCACATTTATTACTTCCTGTGAGAAGTTCTGACGTTCACGGGCTGTTTCGATATCACCTGCCTCCCATGCTTTGATGATACCGACCAGTTCTTTACCATTATAATTGGTTGTTCCGCCGATGCCGCCCTGAGCACCACCCATAGCCAGACAAGGAAGAATTGTTTCATCCTGTCCATGCAACATATCATATTTTCCGTTTTTATATAAACGGCATTGGTTGTATTCATACATGCTCTCAAAAGTATATTTAATACCTGCAAAGTTAGGAACACGTCCGTCTACCGCTTCCAGTAATTTAACCATTGGCAGAAAAGCACCGTTGAATGCCGGAATATGATAATAATAGAAGGGAAGTTCGGGCGCACCGGATGCTATCTCTTCAATATATTTCACCAATTCTTCAATACGGCCAATCTTCGGAAAAGGAGGAGCCATAGCACCAATTCCCCATGCGCCTATTTTTTGTGCATGTTCAGCCAACATACGGCTGGCCTTTACACAGCAACTACCGACGTGCACGATTACTTTAAAGCCTTCGGGAGCGACAGCAACCCAACGCTCTGCCAATAACATACGTTCTTCTTCAGTCAGCATATAACCTTCACCGGAAGAACCATTGATAAACACTCCTTGAAGTCCGTTCTTTACCAACATCTTGGCATATGCTTCAATAGGTTCCAAATTCACTTCACCATTCTCGTAAAAAGGAGTAAACGGTGCATCGATAAGTCCTTTAATTCGTTCCATCATTTTATTTTTTATAAAGTTATTATATTCTTAATCTACCATATTATCTGTCTTCGGTCTTAAGAAATAGATTTGAAGTACCAATGCTACAGCTACCACGATACTCAGCATTGCAAATCCCTGTCCTAAACTTCCTCCGTCTGTCCACTTTCCAAGAACTTCTGTCACGGCAGCTCCCGCAAACACACCGGTCATATTCATAATTCCATAAGCCGTCGCACGATGTTTTGCTGATACAAACTGGCATAGAATAGGCATATTATTTGCGTCAAAGATTCCAAAACCAATACCAAAGAGCAATCCCGCTCCAATCACACTAACAAAACTATGTCCAAACCCAAGCAGGAGCAGAGCCGGTATAGTCATCCCCAAACCGATGGCTCCGGTATAAACACGCCCGCGAATATTTTTTTGTACCCAACGGTCAGATAAGATTCCACCTAAAATAACACCGATAAAAGAAGACACGGCAATTGTTATAGTAGATATCGGTCCCGCTTCGGACATAGGAATATTCAAGCTATCCGCAAACAAAGTCGGAAGCCAATTCTTTGTTGCCCACCCCGGAAGACTGGGAGCCGCAAAATAGAAAAGAATAATCCAAAATGCCCAATTAGTAAACAGCAGGGAAAGCCCACTTATAATGGAAGGTTTCTTCTCTTTAGGAGCATCATCTATTTTTTTGATAGATATATTATGAATAGGATTTTCTTTCAAAAACAATATAAGTACCAAAGAATAAGCAATACCTACAATGCCAAACCAATGAAAAGTAGCCTGCCAAGAAAAAGCGGCAGCAGCCGTAGCCCCAAAACCACCGATAGCCTGCCCGACATACAACCCTGTCATATGAACTCCTACAGCTAAAGAGCGGGATTTTCCCTCATGCCAGTCAGCAATCAACGATAAAGCCGAAGGAATATACAACGCTTCACTGACTCCCATGACAGCACGCAACCAGTAAAGCTCGTGAAAGTTATGAGCATACCCCATTAAAAAAGTAACCGCCGACCAGACAAAAAGACTACCGACCACCAACCATTTACGATTTACCCTATCGGCGATAATTCCCGCAACAGGACTCATAAAACCATATATCCATAAAAATATAGCCATTAAAGCTCCAAAAGCTTCAGCTTTGTTCAACTCTACGATATCTACTTTCATAGCTTCCTGCATCGTAGAAAGCATCTGACGGTCCATATAATTAAGTAGCGCTACTATCCACAGCAGACCGACAACCACCCATGGGTAAATACTTTTGTTTTTCATATAAAGTAATTTTTTATGTTTCACTCGTATTAAATCATTGCAAACATAATACTATTTTTATTTTCCTCCAAACATTTAATTAAATATTTTATTATATATTCGCTTATTTATAAATCACATAAGAAGATATAATACTTTATATATATCAAAAGGCAGCACCTCATTAATAAGAGACACCACCTTTTCCATGTTATTTTCGATACTACAAAATAAAAACAATAACAATTTATAGCCGTACTTTAGCTATCAATTTACGTATCTTGCCATGACCAATAATCGGGGCATGGGGATCTTCCGGATACACTATTACAAATTGCCCCGGAAGCAGATTAACATAAGTAGTCGGAGTATCTGAATATAAGGCGCACTCGTCCTCTTTAGAATATGCCTTAACCTCTTTTTGTAAGTCCTCCAAGGCTTTCCAACCAATTGTTTCCGCACCTTCCAACAAGATATGCACATCAATATAGTCATGATGTAATTCTAAAACTTGCTTATCAGGAGATACACATTCCAGATTTACATTATTGATAAACAAATTCTCACCATCAATCTCAATACGCCCCAAATCCGTATGAAGCAAATCATGGGTTTTCACATAGTCAAACAAGGGCTTGAACAAAGGGTGGAGCCCTTCGATACGCTGACTGTTTTGCAGATTAGATACGATCATATTTTTCCTTTCATTTATAATTAAATAATAGAAGGGCAAATATAAAAGAAATATTTAATATAACAGACGTTATTAATAAAATTATTAAATATATAGATTCTTGATTTATATATTATTCATTTTAATACAATATTCAGAAAGAGGGATAAATAAAGCATCTACTAAATTCAAATCAAACAAATCTCCATTAATAAATAAATTTATTATCTTTGCCTCAAACAATAAAGAAGGACTAAGATGAAACAACATTTACTGAAAGAAATAGAAGCAGGAACCAAGAACGCTCTTCTCAAAAAGAAGATTATTACACATTATATATATAATGGTAGTTCTACTATTACAGATTTAGCAAAAGAACTGGATCTCAGTGTCCCGACTGTCACAAAATTCATTAGTGAAATGTGCGAAGAAGGATATATAAACGATTATGGCAAATTGGAGACGAGCGGAGGACGCTACCCCAGCTTATATGGACTAAATCCCGAATCCGGTTATTTTATAGGAGTAGATATTAAAAAGTTTGCCATTAATATAGGACTGATTAATTTCAAAGGCGATATGGTAGAATTAAAAATGAATATCCCTTTTAAATCAGAAAACACTTCACAAGCACTGGAAGAGTTATGCAAACTTATTCTGCAATTTATAAAGAAAGCAGATATAGATAATGATAAAATATTAAATATCAATATAAATGTGTCCGGCAGAGTCAACCCAGAATCTGGATATAGCTTCAGCCAATTTAATTTTGAAGAGAGACCCTTGGCGGAAGTATTAACTGAAAAAATCGGATTCCGAGTAACAATAGACAACGATACACGCGCTATGACTTACGGGGAATATATGAAAGGATGCGTAAAAGGGGAAAAAGACATTATTTTTGTAAACGTCAGTTGGGGATTAGGCATAGGTATTATCATTGATGGGAAAATATATACCGGAAAGTCCGGTTTTTCCGGAGAATTCGGGCATACAAATGTATTTGACAATGAAATCATCTGCCACTGTGGTAAAAAAGGATGCTTGGAAACGGAAGCATCAGGTTCAGCTCTTCATCGAATATTAATAGAACGCATCCAGAAAGGAGAAAGTTCTGTCCTATCCAACCGGATTTTAGCCAAAGAAAATCCTCTTACTTTGGATGAAATTATAGCTACCGTAAACAAGGAAGACCCACTCTGCATTGAAATTGTAGAAGAGATCGGACAAAAACTGGGAAAACAAATTGCAGGGCTAATTAATATATTCAATCCTGAACTGGTAATCATAGGCGGAACCCTATCTTTGACTGACGACTATATCACCCAGCCGATAAAAACAGCAGTACGCAAGTACTCGCTAAATCTAGTCAATAAAGATTCAGCCATTGCGACATCCAAGCTGAAAGACAAAGCCGGTATCATTGGCGCTTGTATGCTGGCACGCAGCCGGATGTTTGAAAGTTGAATTTATCTTCTGCGCTGAGAGAAAAAGTTATCTATAAAACGAACAATATAGACCACGACAACTCCTGCGACGACTAAAACAATAATGCGACTCAACATAAATTTCGTTTTTTATATTTCACATAAATTCCATGTAAAAAAGATACCACACTCATACGAAAGAGACTCTATAGAAAAACAAAACGCTGATTATTAGTCAAATAATCAGCGTTCTAATTAGAGAGCCGCTAGCCAGACTTGAACTGGCGACCTACGCGTTACGAATGCGTTGCTCTACCAACTGAGCTATAGCGGCGTTTGTCTCTCGTTTACGGCGTGCAAAATTACAGCTTTATTTGAGAAAACAAAAAGAATCCGATTATTTTTTGAGCTTATTTTTTAAATCAACTTTTGTTGACGTAATCTAAAACTTTTCTTTGCGCTCAAATTTCCCGTCCTCGGTATAATATTTCCATGTACCTTTCGGTTTATTATTTGCATACTTTCCACGAAGTTTCAAGGTACCATCTTCATAATATTCACGGTAACGGCCGTGACGTTTCCCTTCTTTTACTTCCGCTTCACTCTTCAATGCGCCTTCCGGATAGAACTCCCGCAACACATTCCCTTCAAACTTTTCGACATAGAAACGTTTCAGTTCGCTCATCTGCTCTTTCTCGGTTTCAGCATCTTCGTTCATTTCCTTATCATCTTCATCAGTAGCAATAGCAACGGCAACCTCTTCCGGTTGATATGGGCTATAATCCATCACATACTGCAAAGAAGCCGAGTGATCCTCTCCTATAATCTGCATAGTCCAGTAAGGGAATGAATACAAAACGTCTTTGTTTGATTGTATTTCATTCCATGTGGCAGGATTCATCATCGGTTTCAACTGGGAATAAAACTTGCGCACATCTGTATATAAGAAAATGGTAGAACTTGATTTTAAATATGACAGTGCATTTTCAAAACCCGGATTATTTTTCAATAAATTCTTCTGCTCGTAATCTTCTACAAAGGAAAGTAAAGAAGCAGCTTTATTACTAAAAACAACATAATCGTCAACATAAGTATAGTATGGCTTCTCAAATTTATCAAATAGCTTCCCAAAGAACAAGCGGAAAAAGCCTTTCATCTCGATATAATTAATCTCGAAATCCTTATAATTAGCAGTCTTAATCTTAACCGGAGTACGTCGCTTAATCTTCTTTTCAATGAATTCCATGTTCTTACGGGCATCTTTAATACTTTTAGCCCTGATAGCCAGAATCAGTTCGGGATCATGCCCTAACAAACCTGGTTCGGATTGCGTAATAGCAAACTCTCCTGACATCCAACTCAAGAAGTTTTCTTCCAAAGATATACCGAATAGCCCTTCTATCTTTTTCCGGGAACTTTGATAAGAATCATACAGCTGTTTATTGTGAACCGACAGTGCATTCTCCAATTCCTTTACAAAAGTTACCGGACTATTGAAACCTATATTCGTATAAAGAGCTGTCCGCCCGGACAGAATCTCATGCGCTTTCATTTTATGTTTTCCCGAATTCAACAAAGCAGTGACATAAGGATCGGCAGAATCTTTTTTCAACGTATATCCTTTCACCTCCATCCTTTCCTTATTCATATTTAAATAAAGTCCCGCAAAATTCATGGAATTGCTAAACAGATCGATATACTCATTTCTTGTACCTAAATAAATAGACATAAATTGAGGTACACGCGCATAATTGATAAAGACCCTGACAAGCCCCTTACCGGAAACCAACTTCTCTGTTTCAATAAAAGACTGATCAAGCCCGATTTTAGGTTTATTACGAGAATCAATAGCCGACTCGACAAGTCCGGATGTATAAGAACCGACCAAATGATTATCGACAAAAGCAATATAGAAAATATCCCTCGTCTCGGGATCGCACATTTCAAGGATATTAATACCATTATGCATCCGGTTAGTCACAGTAAAACCACTCATAACCAATACGGTTTCAACCTGGTCTTTCAATAAGTCCATCTTTGATGTCTTCTGCATATCCAGGATAAGTAGAAAATCCCAATTAGTGGGACGAGTCTTATGGAGCGAAATAAGCATATCCCGCTCACCAACAAGCGACAATAATACCTTATTGCTTTTGACAACGGAATCCAGCTTCTCCACACTTTGCGTCACCTCCTCAAAAGATTTCGCTTTCTTCAGGCATTGCCACGTCTCGCTTCCACTAAACTTCTCCCAATCTTCAATCGGAGCCGATGACTGAATAATAAATGCCGCATCTTCCGGAACCAGATAGATCTGCTGAATATTCCGATCAGGCGAGACAAATAAATAAACCACGGAATATACAACATATACCGCCAAAGCCAATACAGCCACAACTAAAGTCCTCTTCACAATTTTCGAGGTACTTTTTTTCTTCTCCGGACCTACATTTTGTTCTTCTTGCCCGCAATTTAATTCATCCATTATTGAGTTGTTATAAACTTGAATGGACAAATATACAAAAAAAACTATTCTGAATAAAACATAAACCATTGACTCGTATCGTAAATATGTACTAACTTTACCGCATGAAAAAGAAATTCCAACTCGAAGTTCCGGGAGGAGCCGATAAAGTCTTACTTCATACCTGTTGCGCTCCTTGTTCATCAGCCATTATTGAATGTATGATGCAACATCACATTACCCCTGTTATCTATTATTGCAATCCTAATATCTATCCGCTGGAAGAGTATATGATAAGAAAAGATGAATGTACGCGCTATGCCCAATCATTGGGATTGGAAATAATAGATGCTGATTACGATCATGAAAACTGGCGATGTCATATAGCAGGAATGGAGCAGGAACCCGAAAGAGGAGGACGCTGCCTACGTTGCTTTAAACTACGTTTATTGGAGACCGCCCGTTATGCACACGAACATGGCCTTTTCGTAATAACCACAACGCTTGCTTCCAGTCGTTGGAAAAGTCTGGAGCAGATTAATGAAGCCGGACAATATGCCACTGCTTCATACCCGGATGTCACATACTGGGAGCAGAATTGGCGGAAAGGCGGACTTAGTGAACGACGCATTGCCATCATTAAAGAGTATAACTTCTACAACCAACAATATTGCGGTTGCGAATTCAGCATGAGAAAAGAAGAATAAAACGAACCCGACATCAGCAGCTAACCAATGAATCGAAGTAAAAAAGGTAAAAACAGAAAGCTATTCAAAAAGAAATCACATTCCAATAACAAGTTAGGATGTATCATCGCCATCATTGTGCTCATTCCTATTCTTTTTGGCGTCTATTTGTATTGCCAACAGATTAATATCCAGAAAAATAATGAACTGCAAACCGATGCTTCCCTTCAAATTCCACTTGGCAAAGATCTGGAGACACCCATATCATTAGCTCCCCGGCAAGAACAAATCATCCGGCATAGCGGATATACCGTATCATATAACAAAGATTTAAAGATCCCCAACTGGGTCTCTTACGAATTAACCCGGGAAGAAACCAGAGGAAAAGAAAAAAGAGGCAATCGTTTCATTGCCGATCCATTAGTGACAGGTCCGATTGCCACGAATGCCGACTACACCCGTTCAGGATATGATAAAGGCCACATGGCTCCTGCAGCAGATATGAAATGGAGCCCCGAAGCCATGAAGGAATCATTCTATTTCAGCAATATGTGTCCACAACATCCACAGTTAAACAGAAGAGGGTGGAAAAATCTGGAAGATAAAATCCGGAATTGGGCCATAGCAGATAGTGCCATTATTATTATATGTGGACCTATTATTGAAAAACAGCCTAAAACGATTGGAAAAAATAAAGTCGTAGTACCTCAACAGTTTTTCAAAGTAGTCCTATCCCCTTTTGTCAAACCGATACGGGCCATCGGCTTCTTATTCAACAACGAGCAGGCAGTAGAACCTCTATCTTCATATGTAGTCACAGTGGATAGCATCGAGAGCCTGACTAATATGGATTTCTTTGCCCCCCTGCCCGACGAAATAGAAAACAGGATAGAAGCGGACGCTAATTATTCCTTATGGCCGAACTAACTTGCAAAACTCATTCAGCTGAAACGAATTTATCTCCATACGCCAATAGTATTCTGTTACAACAGTCCTTCACCTTATTATAAAGGGATGCCGTAGCGATTCTAACGGTTTCACACGGTATCATCAAGTAATTCAATTAGTCCCACATATTATGGGAAAGTATTCTTTTATATTGTGGGAAAGTATTCCCACAATATATGGAACTAATGGAGTTACTATACAAAAAAGGAAATACTATAAAGATCCGGATAAATCAAGAAGGGTGAAACGCAAGATGAAGAAACAGCTTCATAAACCGCACCAAAAGAAAACAAACTTTTGATGCGACCGCCCTGTGATTCATCATGTAAAGAGAACAATCCTATCCAAATTCTTTTTATCTTTGGCGAACTTTTTAAATATACCTCAAAAGATGAAGAGAAAAAAGAGAAACATTCTATTATCCATTCTAATCGGAGCATTCCTCCTTTGTGCAATTGCCGGAGGCACCTTTTATCACTATCTGTTTGCTCCTCAATTTCATCCATCTAAAACTGTATATATTTATGTAGACCGGGATGATACAGCCGATTCTATCTACCATAAAATAAAAGAATTCGGGCACGTCAATAAGTTCGCCGGATTCCGGTGGATGGCAAAATACAAAGATTTCGATCAGAATATCCATACCGGACGTTATGCCATTCGCCCCAATGACAATGTCTATCATGTATATAGCCGCTTTTCCAGAGGTTATCAGGAAGCGGTCAACCTTACTATCGGAAGTGTCCGGACATTAGACCGGTTAGCACGAAGCATTGGGAAACAACTCATGATAGACTCTGCCGAAATCGCCAGCCAGTTATTCGACTCTACTTTCCAGGCTCAAATGGGATACACAACCATAACACTCCCCAGCCTTTTCATACCTGAAACCTATCAGGTATATTGGGACATGAGCGTAGACGACTTCTTTAAACGAATGAAGAATGAGCACGAACGCTTCTGGAACAAAGAACGTCTGGCACAAGCCACCGCCATCGGCATGACACCGGAAGAAGTCAGCACTCTTGCTTCCATCGTCGAAGAAGAAACCAACAACAATGAAGAAAAGCCAATGGTAGCCGGATTGTATATCAACCGTTTACATCAAGATATGCCTCTGCAGGCAGATCCTACCATCAAATTTGCACTGCAGGATTTCGGTCTGCGCCGAATCACCAATGAGAATTTGAAAGTCAACTCCCCCTATAACACCTATATAAATACCGGACTGCCTCCAGGCCCCATCCGTATCCCTTCTAAAAAGGGAATAGACAGCGTATTGAACTATACCAAACATAACTATATCTACATGTGTGCCAAAGAGGATTTTTCCGGAACTCACAACTTTGCATCCAATTATGCCGACCACATGGCAAATGCAAGAAAATACTGGAAAGCCCTGAATGAAAGAAAGATTTTCAAGTAAATTTGTAATAAAACGAACGGAAAAGCCTATCTTTGCCCGATAGATTAACAAACTGTGATCAACACTAAATAAAAGAAATATATATGAGCAAGCAACTCTTACTTGGCGATGAAGCCATTGCACAAGCTGCACTGGATGCCGGACTTTCTGGTGTTTATGCCTATCCTGGTACTCCTTCAACTGAAATTACGGAATATATTCAAATGGCCCCAATAACGACCGAACAGAATATACACAGCCGTTGGTGTGCCAATGAAAAAACAGCGATGGAAGCTGCGTTGGGTATGTCATTCGTTGGTAAACGGGCATTAGTTTGTATGAAGCACGTAGGTATGAATGTAGCTGCCGACTGTTTTGTCAACTCTGCCGTCACAGGCGTGAAAGGCGGATTGATGGTGATAGCAGCAGACGACCCCAGTATGCACTCTTCGCAGAACGAACAAGACAGCCGTTTCTACGGAGATTTCTCACTGATCCCCATGTACGAACCCAGCAATCAGCAGGAAGCGTATGATATGGTATACAGTGGCTTCGAATTCTCTGAAAAATTGGGCGAACCTATCTTGATGCGTATGGTAACCCGCCTTGCACACTCCCGCTCCGGAGTAGAACGCAAAGCACAAAAACCACAGAATGGTATCTCTTTCAGCGAAGATCCCCGTCAGTTCATCTTGTTGCCGGGAAACGCCCGCAAACGCTACAAAGTATTGCTTGCCCGCCAAGACGAATTTATCAAAGCCTCGGAAGAATCACCTTATAATAAATATACAGATGGTCCTAACAAAAAGTTAGGAATTATCGCTTGCGGTATAGGTTACAATTATCTGATGGAAAACTATCCTGAAGGTTGTGAATATCCGGTACTTAAAATCGGCCAGTACCCATTGCCTAAAAAGCAATTACATCAATTGATTGACTCCTGTGACGAAATCCTCGTTCTGGAAGACGGACAACCATTTGTAGAAAAACAATTGAAAGGTTATCTGGGCATCGGCGTTAAAGTAAAAGGACGCTTGGACGGCACTCTGTCACAGGATGGAGAATTAAATCCGGACTCTGTAGCCCGCGCCGTAGGCAAAGAGAATAAATCTGAATTCGGCATTCCTTCTGTCGTAGAAATGCGTCCGCCTGCACTTTGCGAAGGTTGCGGACATCGCGATATGTATATCACATTAACCGAAGTTCTGAAAGAAGAATACCCATCTCATAAAGTATTCAGCGACATCGGCTGTTACACGCTAGGTGCGAATGCTCCTTTCAATGCAATCAACTCATGCGTAGACATGGGCGCCTCCATCACGATGGCAAAAGGTGCGGCTGACGGAGGTCTTTTCCCAGCTGTAGCTGTCATCGGAGACTCCACATTCACCCATTCCGGAATGACCGGACTATTAGATTGTGTGAACGAGAATGCCAGTGTAACCATCGTCATCTCCGACAATGAAACTACCGCCATGACAGGCGGACAGGACTCTGCCGGAACCGGACGTATCGAAGCGATCTGTGCAGGTATCGGAGTAGATCCGGCTCATATCCGTGTCGTTACTCCGCTGAAGAAAAACTATGAGGAGATGAAGCAAATCATTCGCGAAGAGATCGAATATCGCGGTGTATCTGTCATTATTCCACGCAGAGAGTGTATCCAGACATTAGCACGCAAAAAAAGAAGTAAGTAAGCCATGAAGAAAGACATTATATTATCAGGAGTCGGTGGACAGGGAATTCTGTCTATTGCTACAGTGATCGGCAAAGCTGCCTTGAAAGAAGGATTATATATGAAACAAGCAGAAGTGCACGGAATGAGCCAACGCGGAGGAGATGTTCAATCCAACCTCCGTATCAGCGACCAGCCGATTGCTTCTGACTTGATCCCATCAGGCAAATGCGACCTTATTATTTCATTGGAACCCATGGAAGGATTGCGCTACCTCCCCTATCTTAGCCCTAACGGTTGGTTGGTGACTAACGAAACTCCGTTTGTCAATATCCCCAATTATCCGGAAACAGACAAAGTAATGGCAGAAATCAATAAGCTGCCTCACAAAATTGTGTTGAACGTAGACAAAGTAGCCAAAGAAGTAGGCTCCGCCCGTGTTGCCAACATTGTCTTATTGGGAGCAACGATTCCATTCCTCGGCATCAATTACGAGAAAGTGCAAGACAGCATCCGGGAAATCTTCCAGCGCAAGGGAGAAGCAATTGTAGAAATGAATCTTAAAGCATTGGCCGCCGGCAAGGAAATTGCAGAAAAGCTAATGTAATAACAGACATTATCATGAGTACACAATACTGGGAAGAAGAACTAGAAACCATGAGCCGGGAGAAGTTGCAGGAATTACAACTTCGACGGCTCAAGAAAACAATCAATATAGCTGCGAACTCCCCATATTACAAAGAAGTTTTCAGCAAACATGGCATCACAGCAGATAGCATACAATCATTAGACGATATCCGCAAATTGCCCTTTACTACCAAAGCCGATATGCGTGCCCACTATCCTTTCGGGCTGGTAGCAGGTGATATGAGCAATGATGGTGTACGTATTCACTCTTCCAGTGGTACTACCGGAAACCCGACAGTTATTGTTCACTCACAGCACGATCTCGACTCCTGGGCCAACCTGGTAGCCCGTTGCCTATACGCAGTAGGAATACGCAAGACCGACGTCTTCCAAAACAGCTCCGGATACGGTATGTTTACAGGAGGGCTGGGTTTCCAATACGGTGCAGAACGCCTGGGCTGCCTGACAGTTCCCGCTGCAGCAGGAAACAGTAAACGACAGATTAAATTCATCAACGACTTTAAGACTACCGCTTTACATGCTATCCCCAGCTATGCCATCCGCCTTGCCGAAGTCTTTCAGGAAGAAGGACTTGATCCCAAAGGAACCACACTGAAAACGCTGGTTATCGGTGCCGAACCTCACACCGACGAACAACGCCGGAAAATAGAAAAGATGCTGGGCGTAAAAGCATACAACAGCTTCGGTATGACAGAAATGAACGGCCCCGGCGTTGCTTTCGAATGTCAGGAACAAAACGGAATGCACTTCTGGGAAGACTGTTATCTGGTAGAAATTATCGATCCGGAAACAGGAGAACCCGTTCAGGAAGGAGAAATCGGAGAATTAGTGCTTACAACTCTCGACCGTGAGATGATGCCGTTAATCCGCTATCGCACCCGCGACTTAACCCGTATTCTTCCGGGGAAATGCCCCTGCGGCCGCACGCATATCCGTATCGACCGTATCAAGGGACGCAGTGATGATATGTTCATTATCAAGGGAGTAAATATCTTCCCGATGCAGGTAGAAAAGATACTCGTACAATTCCCCGAATTAGGCAGCAATTACCTGATTACACTGGAAACGGTCAACAACCAAGACGAGATGATCGTCGAAGTAGAATTAAGCGACCTTTCCACTGACAATTATATTGAACTGGAGAAGATCCGCAAGGATATAACCCGCCAATTAAAGGATGAAATATTGGTGACTCCCAAAGTTAAACTGGTAAAAAAAGGCTCTCTCCCACAAAGCGAAGGAAAAGCCGTCCGAGTAAAAGACTTAAGAGACAACAAATAACGATTCAAAATTCCATGTGCTAATATACCAGCCGCTGTTCACCATGCGGAATGGAATATTAGCACATTATTTAATTAATATCATACAGCATGCAATTACTTAAAAAAAGAATTCTGCAAGACGGAAAGTGCTACGAAGGAGGTATCCTGAAAGTAGACGGTTTTATTAATCATCAAATGGACCCTGTCCTGATGAAATCAATTGGAGTTGAATTTGTCCGTCGTTTTGCAGCCACAAACGTAAATAAGATTATGACGATCGAAGCCAGCGGCATCGCCCCTGCTATCATGACAGGCTACCTGATGGATTTACCAGTTGTATTTGCAAAGAAAAAGTCTCCTAAAACCATCCAGAATGCACTAAGCACTACCGTGCACTCATTCACCAAAGACCGTGATTATGAAGTCGTTATCAGTGCAGATTTTCTCACTCCGAACGACAATGTTCTTTTCGTGGATGACTTTCTCGCATATGGAAATGCCGCATTGGGCATTATTGACCTCATCAAGCAATCCGGAGCAAATCTGGTAGGAATGGGCTTCATTATTGAAAAAGCCTTCCAAAATGGCCGTAAAATGCTCGAGGAACAAGGTGTCAGAGTAGAAAGTCTGGCCATCATTGAAGACTTATCCAACTGCTGTATTAAAATCAAAGACGAGTAGATTGATTGGGGTTGAAATACTGCCCCTTATCTTTCGTCCTTTTTCCATATTGCACCGCATGCTGCGGACAAACATGATAACATGCCAGGCATGAGGTGCAATCCATTCCCCAAACAGGCCTTCCGTCCACAACTTTAACATTCTCCACCGGACAAATCTTCTCACAACGCTTGCACCCAATACAAGCATCAGTAGCATAAAAATGCTTGGGAGACATCTGAAAACGATTAAACAACGGATTTATAATCCTCGTCTTGATAAAAGGCATACTCCCTTCATGACAGAGAAACATCTCTTCCCTCTTACTTATCAAAGCATTTATTTTACTGACAGTCGAAACAGCCTCCGCTAGTTTTTTCTCTTCCAACTCTTTATTATCCACGTCAAAACCGGGAAGCAAGACATAATTATTAGGCATAGTCACCGAAAAACCAGCATGACATTCCCAACCTTTATTCTTCAATGCCTTCGCCAGCACTTGCTGGATAAGCCCGGTATCATCACCACAGGAACAAACAAAAAACAAATATTGTCCTTTATATCCCTTTAAAGAAAGTTGTCGAACAAAGTTCAATACAATTTCAGGAGGTCCCCACGAATAGATAGGAAATACAAAGCCGATCTTTTCATCTGCCTGCAAACTAAACTCCAATGCTCCATTCTTTAGCGCATCGGGAATAAAAACCAACTCTTCTTTTTGCTCTTTGGAAAGCTGATTTGCAATCCACTTAGAATTACCTGTACCGGAGAAATAAAATATCATAGAAAAGTATATAAAAAAAGCCGCATCGACGATGTGATGAAACTCTGATAGAACAAGATTTGAGCGCTCGCCCTCTTTGTAATCCACCGGCTTAAAGCTGTCCCGAAGGATGTGGCCCGCCATTGAAGAACGAAGCTTTCTCGGTGCATCAGATTAATTTGAAGAGTTTCCCGATCCAGTCGATACGGCTAATATTTTTGTATCACAAATGTAATAAGAATCTATGAGACTAACAAGAAAAAAAAGGAATTTGTTTACCTACTAACATTTTTTTCACTCCCTTTTATCCGCCTAACAAAAGAAAAGTGTCAGTTACTGGCTTAGTAACTGACACTTTGTAACTCGTAAACTATTGATGCTTAAGCAGCTTTAGCCTTAGCAACTACAGCTTTGAAAGCTTCCGGGTGATTCATAGCTAAATCAGCCAAAACCTTACGGTTTATTTCAATACCGGCTTTGTGCAGACCGCCCATCAATTTAGAATAAGACATTCCTTCAAGACGTGCAGCAGCGTTGATACGTTGTATCCAAAGAGCGCGGAAGTTTCTTTTCTTATTTCTACGGTCACGGAACGCGTAAGTCAAACCCTTTTCCCAAGTGTTTTTAGCTACGGTCCATACATTTTTTCTTGCACCAAAGTAACCTCTGGTCAATTTCAAAATTTTCTTTCTTCTTGCTTTTGAAGCAACATGATTTACTGATCTTGGCATAGTTTTACTTTTTTTGAATGTTAGCGCCGCTACTTCACGCAGCGAACTTCAGGCTAATGCATTCGGTTAATACTTTAATAATACTTTTACGCTTTTGATTACTTCATTGCTAAGAGTTCCTTAACCTGGCTTACATTTGTTGTATCAACAGTTGTAGAGTAGCACAGATTTCTTTTTCTCTTCTTGGATTTCTTAGTCAAAATGTGACTGTGAAAAGCGTGCTTTCTTTTGATTTTACCTGTTCCGGTAAGGGTAAACCTTTTTTTAGAACCGGAGTTAGTCTTCATCTTTGGCATCTTACTTGTTTTTAAATTATTAAATATATAATGGCAACGCACTATACCTGCGCGTTACGCATCCTTTTCTTATTCTTCGCTCGTTTCCGGCTTCTCTGCTTTTTGTGCAGGAGCAGCAGGTTTCGGTGCTCCGGCTGTTGCAGGCTTTTTAGGAGCTTCTTTCTTCTTCGGAGAAAGCTGTATAGTCATACGCTTACCTTCCAGTATCGGCATCTGATCTACTTTAGCATAGTCTTCCAAATCATTCGCAAAACGAAGCAACAATACTTCACCTTGTTCCTTAAAAAGGATAGAACGACCTTTAAAGAATACATAAGCCTTCACCTTATCACCGTCTTCCAAGAATCCTTTAGCATGCTTCAACTTAAAGTTGTAATCATGGTCATCTGTCTGGGGACCAAAACGAATCTCCTTCACATTAACCTTCACCTGCTTCGCTTTCTGTTCCTTCTGACGTTTCTTTAATTGATAAAGAAATTTAGAATAATCAATAATACGACAAACAGGGGGTTGAGCATTAGGAGAAATTTCCACTAAATCCAATTCTTTTTCTTCAGCCATTTTCAGAGCCTGAAAGATTGGATATACTTTCGGTTCAATATCATCGCTTACTATGCGAACTTCCTTGGCACGAATCTGTTCATTGATTCTGTATTGCCCTTTTAGAGTGTCATTCTTCATTAAAAACGTTTACTTCCTGGTTTGATCTTTTTATTGTTATACTAAATATTTTATTCTGAAACGGCTGCAAAGTTACCATTTATTTATCATATTCTGAACTTCTTCGTTCAAAATTTTAGCAAATTCTTCAAATTTCATGGTTCCTTTGTCACCTTCGCCTTGTCTACGAACAGAAACTTCACCATTTTCAGCTTCTTTTTCACCGACAATCAGCATATAAGGAATGCGTTTCATTTCATTATCACGAATCTTACGACCGATCTTCTCGTTACGATCATCTACAATCGCACGGATTTCGTGTATTTTCAGATACATCTTCACCTGCTCTGCATATTCATTGAACTTCTCACTGATCGGCAGAATAACTACCTGTTCCGGTGTCAGCCACAATGGGAATCTACCGGCAGTGTGCTCAATCAATACGGCAACAAAACGTTCCATTGATCCGAACGGAGCGCGGTGAATCATCACCGGACGGTGCTTCTGATTATCAGAGCCCATATACTCAAGTTCAAAGCGTTCCGGCAAGTTGTAGTCAACCTGAATTGTACCCAGCTGCCAACGACGACCAATAGCGTCTTTCACCATAAAGTCGAGCTTAGGACCATAAAAAGCAGCTTCTCCATACTCAATCTTAGCAGGCAAGCCCTTCTCCGCACAAGCCTCGATAATAGCCTGTTCCGCTTTTTCCCAGTTATCATCGCTACCAATATACTTTTCACGGTTCACCTTATCACGCAAAGATATCTGTGCTTCAAAATTCTGGAAATCCATAGAACGGAACACAATAGATATAATATCCATCACACGAAGGAACTCATCTTTCACCTGCTCCGGACGACAGAAGATATGCGCATCATCCTGCGTAAAACTACGAACACGAGTTAAACCATGTAACTCTCCACTTTGTTCATAACGACAAACCGTACCAAATTCAGCTATACGCAACGGAAGGTCTTTATAAGAACGTGGGAAGTTCTTGTAAATCTCACAGTGGTGAGGACAGTTCATTGGTTTCAAGAAATACTCTTCCCCCTCTTCCGGAGTATGGATAGGTTGGAAGGCATCCTTGCCATATTTTGCATAGTGGCCCGAAGTCACATACAGCAACTTATTACCGATTGGCGGAGTAATCACCTCCTGATAATCGTAACGTGTCTGGATACGACGCAAGAACTCCTGCAGACGCAAACGCAATGCAGTACCTTTCGGCAACCACATAGGAAGCCCCTTACCTACAGTTTCGGAGAACATAAACAACTGCATCTCCTTACCGATCTTACGATGGTCACGCTTCTTCGCCTCTTCCAACAACACCAGATACTCATCCAGCATTTTCTTCTTCGGGAACGTGATACCATAAATACGTGTCAACATCTTACGGTCTTCATGACCACGCCAGTAAGCACCAGCCACAGAAGTTAATTTAATAGCCTTGATCGGAGCAGTCGTCATCAAGTGAGGACCACGGCAAAGGTCAGTAAACGCACCCTGTGTATAAGTCGTAATGTGTCCGTCTTCCAGTTCGGAAATCAATTCACATTTATATGTTTCGCCACGATCACCAAACATTTTCAGAGCATCCGTTTTTGCGATGCTTTTTCTGACTACGTCTTCTTTCTTTGCAGCCAGTTCCAACATTTTAGCTTCAATGGCAGGAAGGTCGCTTTCTTTTATTACCGCCTCACCCGGATCCACATCATAGTAGAATCCGTTTTCAATAGCCGGTCCGATACCAAACTGGATACCCGGATAAAGTTCCTGCAAAGCTTCCGCCAACAAGTGTGCACTTGTATGCCAGAATGCATGCTTACCTTCTTCATCATCCCATTTATAAAGAACAAAATTAGCATCTTCATTAATAGGACGTCCTAAATCATAAGTCTCGCCGTTCACGCCACATGCCAGCACTTCCTGTGCCAGACGCGAGCTGATACTTTCAGCAATCTGTAAACCGTTCACTCCTTCGTTATACTCACGAACGGAGCCATCGGGAAATGTTATCTTTATCATAATATGATGATGTTATATTTTCATAATTTGAACGCAAAAGTAACTAAATCTTTTGAGTTTTCTGTTTTTTATCAAAAAAATGTTATTCCGATTGATCCGTAAAACGTTTGATAACATTATAAGCGGAAACAATCCCCAACTCACCGGCTTTACTCAAATCTGAAATACCCAGCTTATTATTTCCTAAGAAAATATGAGTCAGTCCACGGTTGAAATAAGCATCCGCAAAATCAGGATTCAGCTCAATCGCCTTATCGTAGTCGATAATTGCGGCACGGTAATCTTTCAACATGGCAGAAACATTAGCACGATTATAATATGCGTATACAAAGTCCGGAGCCAGATTAATCACCTTATCCAAGTCTTTTCTGACCACTTCATAATCTACCGCAGTAATCTCTTTACGCTTATTATCACCCGGAACAACATCTGTTTCGACAGCTTGTTCAGCCTTCTGATATTCCAACTGTTTACAACGGATCAGTGCACGCATAAAATATGCCGGGAAGAAATCACCATCCAGCAAGATCGTCTGGGTCAAATCGGAAACCGCACTCGAGAAATCCTGCACCAGATAAAAATCAATCGCACGGGCAAAACGTTTCGAAGCATTCTTATCATCTTCCACAATCGCCGATGTATGCGTATCAATCAAGGCAAAATGAACTTTCACCTGTTCTTCCGTCAACGGAGCTTCCATATTTGTGATACGAAGACGTTTCGGAAGTATACCTGTACGGTTCATGTCTTCAATATATTTGTGGAAGTTCACCGAACGCTTCACGTCACTCATCTTCTCATAATAAGTCAAAGCGAACATCGGTTCCAGCGTTATATTTACGTTCTTATCCTGCACACGACCACGATAATCACTTGTATAGCGTTGTTCGGCTTCAGAATCATCCGCAATCACTATCTTACGATAGTTATTCATATTCTTATCGGATTTCTTACGGGTCTTCTCTCCGCCTTCCTCCTCATTTTCCTTATCCTTGTTCTGCGCTACATCTTTATTCGTCACACCATTCTGCTTGTCGATCTGCGCCTTCATAACCTTAAACTCGTCCTGCTCCGCACCCTTCTTATCTCCAATCTTTCTGCGAGCTTCCGAACGCTGATAATATCCCGCCAGGAAGTTCGGATACTGATTGATAACGGTGGTGTAATCTTGTATAGCTCCGCGATAATCACCCGTTTGCGCACGAAGCAAACCACGGTTAAAGACAGCCATCATATTATCCGGTTCCATCTTGATGACAAAGTCGAAGTCTTCGATAGCCCGGTTATCATCTCCTACCTGTGCACGTAACAATCCGCGGTTATAATGACCGATAAAGTTATTCGGGTCAATATCCAATGCCAGATCATAATCGCTCATGGCCCCTCTTAAATTATTCTGATGAAAGCGTGCCAATGCACGGTTTATATAATTTCCTGCATTCTTAGCACTCAACGGAATAGCACGGTTGAAATCCGCTTCTGCTTCCGCATACTTAGCCTGCTGTAATTTAACAATCGCTCTTGCAGCCCAAGCATCCGGATCATATTTATCCAGTTCAAGCGCCTTATTGAAGTCATTCAAGGCAGCAATTGTATCTTTCTGTTGCAAAGACACTTCCCCCCTCATCAAATAAGCACGGGTATAGCGTGGAGACACCTTCAACAAGCTTTCCAAATCCTCTTTCGCAGAATTATAATCCTTCTTCTGGATATGAGATAATGTCAGGTTATGCCATAAGGTAATATTCTCCGGATCATAATGCAATGCTTTCTTATAATCCTCAATCGCCCCATCAAATTTACTCTGACGAATCCTTGCCAAACCACGAATCTGATAAGCACCCACCACAAACGGATTGCGTTGGATAGCTGCATCACAGTCCGCTTCAGCACCCTGAAAATCCTCCAGATTCAGTTTGGCCAATGCCCTGAAGAAATAAGGTTCATACAGATAAGGCTTAGCGTTAATGACCTGGTTAAAGTACTGAATAGAAAGCACATAGTCCTCAAAATAAAGAGCATTTCGGGCAATAGTCATCACCCGATCCGTATTTATTTGAGCACACACCAGCGTTGGGAACAGTAATAAAACTGTTAAGATTCTTTTTACCATTGATATTTTATGCTTGTAAACGAAGCAAAAATAATGCTTTTCGCTTACTTAACAGGGATATAAACGTTTTTTATCTTTATTTCACCTGTTTCATCTTATATGAACTGCGCGCTTTTCCCTTCAACATCGTATTCAGCTTTCCTTTAATCATCTGCTTACGAAGCGGTGAGATATGGTCGATGAACATCTTACCATCCAAATGATCGAACTCATGTTGCATCACCCGAGCCAGATAACCTTCCACCTCTTCCTCATGCTCCACAAAATTCTCGTCCATATATTTCACGCGAATTTTATTACCTCTTTTCACTGTTTCATGAATACCGGGAAGGCTTAAGCATCCCTCTTCCATATTCACTTCTTCCCCCCCAACTTCCAATATGTGGGGATTGATATAAGCCTTATTGAAGTCTTTAAATTCAGGATATTCCTCCGAAAGCGGATCCAATGTAATCGTGACCACGCGAATAGGCAAACCGATCTGTGGAGCAGCCAATCCTACGCCGTCCGCATGTACCATTGTTTCGAACATGTTCTCAATCAACTCTTTCAGATTCGGATAATCCGGTGTTATGTCCTCTGCAACCTTTCTCAATACAGGTTGACCATATACATAAATAGGTAAAATCATATTTTTATACTCTACTAAAAAATTAAGTTATTCTTATGTTCTATACTAAAAACGTTTACTCTCCAAATATGTTTGCAAAATAATAGTAGCACTTATCTCGTCCACCAATGCTTTATTTTGCCGGTCCTTTTTCTTCAAGCCGGCCTCCAGCATGGTACGGTGTGCAAGAACAGAAGTGAAGCGTTCGTCCACATATTCGACCGGAAGGTCCGGATAGCGTTTTTTCAGCGAACGAACAAAAGGCTCTATATTCTTCATATTCTCCGAAACCTCATTATTCATTTGCTTGGGCAATCCAATAATAATCCGCTCCACCGGTTCTTTAGCTATATATTCACCGATAAAGTTCAGAAGTTCATGCGTGGGCACCGTTGTCAATCCGTTTGCGATCAACTGCATTGTATCGCTCACAGCTATTCCGGTACGCTTTCTTCCATAATCTATTGCTACTATTCTGCTCATGGGGTACAAAAATACAAAAAAGACGCTTCCCATGAAAGGAAACGTCTCTTTTATTCTATTATTTCAAATGTATATTATTCTTCAACAATAGCTACACGGCTCAACTTAGCATCATCATAGAACATGTTGCCTACGCCACCCTTGTAATCAACCTTCAATTGAGAAGCAGGAACACCAAATTCATTAACCATCAGGTCACGAACAGCTTCAGCTCTCTTCTTACTCAACTTCATGTTGTATTCAGCAGAACCAGTACCCTTATCAGCATATCCTGTTACAGTAAATACTTTATCAGTTGCTTTGATACCCTTAGCCATAGCTTCGATATTCATGTATTCTCTCTTGCTGATGTTGCTCTTTCCGATATTGAATACAACAACCAGACGTGGAACGAATCCAGCTTCTTTCTTAACGATCACTTCCGGTTTCTTGTTACGAGCTTCAACCAAGTCACGTTTCAAAGATTCGTTTTCACCCTTCAGGGCGTTCACTCTGTCTCTCATGTCGTTCAACTGGCTTTCCGGAACCATTGGTACAGTAGGAACAGCATCCCAACCACGTTTCTTAAACTTGTAAGTAACACCTACAGTCAGACCGGCCAATCCTTCAGGACCTGAATTGCCGAATGCGCCTTTCATCAAAAGTCCGCGCAATTCAACGTTGAGATCCAAAGCAGAAGACAGACGGAAACGGTTGATCAAACCGGCATTGATACCCAATTCGTCATAACCCGAACCTTTTCCTGAATGAACGAATCCAGCTCCTACATAAGGAATGAATGAATACAGACGATCTTCTCTATAACCACAAATCATATTGGAAAGATTCAGCATTACATCTCCATGGAAGTTCATCACATTCCATTTTTCTTTGTAATAGCCATTAGAATACTGTCCTCCGTCTACAAGCGGACCATTAGCATCAGGAGTAGCACCTTTAGCCTGAAGACCGTTATAAGCAACACGTAATCCGATACCCGGAGTAAACCACTTACCTACAGCAATGTCAAGTGCCGGAGCAAGACGTTTTCCGAAGTCAGCTTTACCATCATTGTCGCCAAAATACATTTGTGCGCCAACGCCACCACTAATAAACCAGTTAGCACCAAAGCGATTCGTTTCCACTCTATAACTCTTTGCTGCATTTTCTTTTTCTTGTGCAGGCAGACATACAGAGACTGCTGCCAATAAAATAAACAATAAACCCTTTTTCATCTCAATTTATTTTAGTAAATAATATATTTCAATTGTCTTACAGGATAGAAGCACAACCCAAATGCTCTACACCTGACTAAGAGACAATAAACATCATCCTTCTTTCTAAATTTAGTGCAAATATAGATATTTAATATAACACAAACAAAAAAACACGTAAATTTTCATTCATCCATAGTTTTTTATAGAACGATAAAAGTGTCATATAACACCAGGAGGCATCTGAAGGCATTTATTATAGAAGAATTAAAACAAAAAAAAATAGTCAATGATAAATTATATCACTGACTATTTCCATTCTTCAACTATATACCTTATTAATATACCAGTTTCACATTGTCAATCCATAGCGTATTTCCCGGAGAACCAATATAGGCTCCTCCATGACTGGACGTGAACTGAAGACACATATGAGTCGGAACATCATTTTCATCTCCCCAGGCCACCTCATGAATAGGCACACTTTCACCTTTGCTGTTCACCGTATAGTTTTCGGTCACTTGCAGACGCATCATATGAGACTTATATTCCGGACGGTTCGTTATGTCACCATACATAATCTCATAGGTTGCATTATTTTTCCAATCCGTAGAATGATAGTAATAAGTCACCATTGTCCCTATCCGTTTCGCATACACATTACCATTGGCATCCTCCCAGCGTTTTTGCAAAAACAGGATAGCTGCCGGATAATCTTTTCCGGGAACATCCGTAATCTTGCTGAAACCGGTAGCACGAATACGATTCTCCCGGTCAGACATCTTCACTTTGTAATCAAACTGAAGGGCAACCGGTTTCTTTGTAAACGGAATGCCGGTCTGCAACATTTTCTGCGGATTTTTAGTACCCTTAATCGGCTCATGCACCGAACCAGTGAAAATAGAACCGGCCGCCAGTACTGTGATATTAACCAATCCCATCACTTTCACACTTTCCATGCGCGTATCCAAACGTGCACAATATCCATCCCCCCGTTTCTCCGGGAATACCGAAGTATTAGTTTTCGTTATACCGGCAACCTTCGCCATTACATTTGAAGTGCCCCAAGGCGATCCGCCCATATTCTTATAAACCTGATCTCCCTTAATCACCGTCGTCGGCCCTATCGCATATACATTCTTTGTATTTCCACCAATAATGCTCGACTCCTTTATCTGACGGTCCACCCATTGATCCATGTCCCCAAAAGGAAGCATTTCAACTTTATGTTGCGCCATCAAAGACAAGGAAGAAATAAATGCAACGAAACCTGTCATCAACAGGCGATGAACGTTTTTCTGAATCATCAATACTTTTCCTTTCTTTTTCTTCTTATAAATTATAATCCCATTGTTTCAAAGCAAAATCCCAGTTCTCTTCTACCAAACGAATCGTACGGTCGTCATATTTATACTTATTCTTCTTATATCCCTTCTTTCCGCCCACATATTTTTCTATATCACTACGTGCTTCGGCAAATCCGGGGATAGAAAGAGACTGATAAATATTCTCCGTCATTCCCATCGCATCCGCTTCGAAATCTTCAAACTTCACTTCCATCAAGTTACCTTCCGGAATAAATTTCTTATCCGATTCATACTTATGATAAAGCTTGGCATAAATAGAAAGGATATTTTCCTCTAATTGTTCATTGCTGACATCCTGCAATTTCAGCGGCTGAATCGTATTTGTAAAGAAACTGCGTGTAGATTCGAATACAGTATACGGATTACGCATCAGGTAGATAAACTTAGCATTCGGGAACATTTTCACCAGTTCCTTCACCCTGCCGGTATGCGGAGGATTCTTGCTAAGGAATTGAGTACCATGGGTATTCCACAAAGAGATCTTAATCAACTTCGTAAACACCTCTTCAAACACTCTCAATTCAGCATCCGTTATATCATCAAATAAAAGATATTTATCAGCATATTCCTGTTGATATTTCGGCAAAAACCAGAAATTATAATATGTATAAGGCATCATGTTCGACAAAGCAAACTCCTCCTCCTGGGGAAGATCCACTGCCAGCTCCATATTATCCGTCGGACGCTTATCCGGCATCAGCCAACTCATATTCTTTTTGAAGAAAGGCTGTCCCCACATCATCAGATGAGGAAATACAGTCTGATAAGTAGTGTTATACCCAAAATGCTTGTCACAAGAGAACACATTATGTACAAATGTAGTTCCACTCCGCCAGTGTCCCAAAATGAACACCGGATCATGCTCCAATGGCTGATCAGCCAGCAACTTCTCGTAACGCCTGTCTTGTAATGACGCCAATGGAGAAAGCAATCGGCACACAGCCTTCGTCAATCGGTATTTACCTTTGTAGGCTGCGTCAATTTTACGACCGGCGGTGATAGCCTTGAACGTCTTCCAGTCGGCACCTACCAATGTATTAATCGGAAGTTTATTAAATTCGAGTAATCCCACTTTATTAATTAGAAATTAAAAATCAAAAATTAAAGACGACAGGATACTGTCATTTTCAGTTTTCAATTTATTGTTGAACAATCTATTTTATTAGTCGCACTGCAAGACCCTGGCGTTCCAGTTCCTTCACAGCTTTTTCTACCGCTTCGTAATGTTCCGGAGCAATTCCCAGTTTTGCCATATCCAATACCGGAATACCCTCCGTGTCACTCATATCTTTCATTTCCACACGGTCGATAATCATACCTACTGCCGAAGTATTATTAGTGATCGGGTCAATCAGGATAAATGAGCCACAAGATTTATTCTTCTTATAAGGATCAAAAAACAATTCCTTAGCCGTAGTCAGCACCACACGGGCAATCTGATTCAACTGCAAAGGCAGCGTTTCTTTAGTCAGCTGACCATTCTCCAGAGACAGATGCTCCATGGTATTCACGTCCACCTTATATTTTATCGTATCAATTCGCGTACGGCTCAAATTGGTAGTCTGCTTGATAAAAAACGACTTATTTACATCCATCGGTTCTTCATCCATCCAGACCATCATAGCATCAAAGTTACGATCCACCGTCGGCAGATTATCAGGATGCACCAACATTTCGCCGCGCGACACGTCGATCTCATCCTCCAAAGTCAAAGTCACAGACTGCGGTGGGAAAGCGTAATCCAATTCTCCGTCATAAGTCACGATACTCTTCACCTTAGACGTTTTTCCGGAAGGAAGTGCCATCACCGTATCCCCCTTGCGAACGATACCGGATGCAATTTTACCACAGAATCCTCTGAAATCCAGATTCGGACGAAGCACATACTGAACCGGGAAACGGAAATCCGTAAAATTATGGTCATTATCAATCTGAACCGTTTCAAGGAAATCGAGCAAAGAAATCCCCTTGTACCATGGAGTACGTTCAGATTTATCCACCACATTATCCCCATCCAATGCAGAAAGTGGAATGCAGTTGACGTCAGGAATACCTAATGGAGCAACAAACTTCTTATAGTCAGCCACAATCTCGTTAAAACGCTCTTCCGAGAAATCCACCAGGTCCATCTTATTGACAGCCAATACCACATGCTTGATTCCCAGCAAAGATACCAGGAAAGTGTGGCGACGAGTCTGGGTTATCACTCCGGTACGGGCATCCACCAGAATAATAGCCAAGTTAGCCGTAGATCCTCCGGTAATCATATTGCGGGTATATTGCTCGTGTCCCGGAGTATCCGCGATGATAAACTTACGGCCATTCGTTGAGAAATAGCGATAAGCCACATCAATCGTAATCCCCTGTTCACGTTCAGCCTTCAATCCATCGAGCAATAACGCATAGTCAATATGCTCACCTGCATTTCCCACCCGTTTGCTATCACGCTCCAACGCATCCAACTGATCCTCGTACAGTTTCTTACTATCAAACAACAAGCGTCCGATCAACGTTGATTTTCCATCATCTACCGAACCCGCAGTCAACAGTCTCAACAAGTCTTTCTGTTCATCCTTGTCCAGAAAAGCTTTTATATCTAATTTATTATCTGCCATTACTTCTTAAATTAAAAATTGAGTATTGAAAATTGAGAATTAAAAACTACACACTATTATTTTTTAATTTTTAATTCTCAATTCTCAATTTCCTAAAAGTATCCTTCACGTTTCTTTTGTTCCATGCTACCCTCCTGATCAAAGTCAATCACACGGGTAGTACGTTCACTCTTCGTTGTAGTCATCATTTCCTCCACAATCTCTTCAATCGTAGCAGCTCCACTTTCCACCGCCCCTGTCAGAGGCCAGCAGCCCAATGTACGAAAACGAACCATCTTCATTTCAATCTGGTCACGGTATTTTTCAGGCAAACGGTCATCATCCGCCATAATAATATTACCATCCAAATTAATCACCGGACGCTCCTTAGCATAATATAGCGGAACGATCGGAATATTCTCCAAACGGATATACTGCCAAATATCCAATTCAGTCCAGTTGCTAATCGGGAATACGCGGATACTTTCCCCCTTATGCACGCGGGCATTATAAATATCCCACAATTCAGGACGCTGATTTTTCGGGTCCCATTGGTGAAACTTATCCCGGAAAGAGAAAATACGTTCCTTCGCACGTGACTTCTCCTCGTCACGACGTGCACCACCAAATGCAGCATCAAACTTATACTTATCCAGCGCATGAAGCAAAGCCTGTGTCTTCATCAAGTCCGTATGCACCTTACTTCCATGCGTAAAAGGTCCTACCCCTGCATGAAAAGCCTCCATATTACTTTCAACGATCAGATTCCATCCATACTTCTTCGCATATTCATCACGAAACTGAATCATCTCCTTGAACTTCCATTTCGAATCGATATGCATCAACGGGAATGGCACTTTACCCGGATAAAACGCTTTTTCAGCCAAGCGTACCATCACCGAGGAATCCTTTCCGATACTGTAAAGCATCACCGGATTCTCAAATTCCGCCGCCACCTCGCGGATAATATGAATAGACTCGGCTTCGAGCTCCTTCAAGTGGCTTAATTTATATTCTTCCATATTTATTTCATTTTATACACTTCACTTTTGGCAAAACAAGCTCCAACAAACGGTTCACCGACTCCTCCAAAGTCAATTTGGAAGTATCCAGTGACAAAGCCGGATGTTCGGGAACCTCGAAAGGTGCGGAGATTCCTGTAAAATTCTGAATTTCCCCTTTCCGTGCCTTCGCATACAACCCTTTCACATCACGTTTCTCACATTCCTCCAGCGGAGTACTAACGAAAACCTCCAGAAAATCATCCTTACCAATAATGTTTGCAGCCATTTCGCGAATATCATTATTAGGGCTGATAAATGCAGCAATCGTAATGATACCGCTATCCAGAAACAACTTCGACACTTCCGCTATGCGACGGATATTTTCCACCCGGTCCGTTTCGGAGAATCCCAGGTTATTATTAATTCCACTACGGATATTATCCCCATCCAAGATACGGCAAAGCAATCCGCGCTTATGAAGTTCACGTTCCAATGCAATGGCAATCGTGCTCTTTCCGGAACCGCTTAATCCGGTAAACCAGATCATCACACTGTGTTGCCCCAAAAGCTCTTCTTTGTCCTGCCGCGTCATCATGCGGTCAAATATCGGATATATATGATTCTTTTCTTCCATTTACAAATTTATTTATTAAAAGTTCCAGATCAACGGGATCAGAATAATAGAGATTAAGAAAGTGATGATATTAAGCGGCAATCCGATACGTACAAAATCCGTAAACTTATAGTTACCGATACCTTGCACAATCAAATTAGTCTGATAACCAATCGGTGTCGAGAAGCTGGCAGATGCAGCCATACAGATCACCACAAAGAAAGGGGTAGGACTAACTCCCAATTGGGCAGCAATCGACAATGCCAACGGGAAAGCCAAGGCAGCAGCTGCATTATTCGTTATCAGTTCCGTAAACAAATTCGTAATGATAAACAACATTGCGAGCAACACATGCGGGCCATAATCATCGCTCAACCCGATAATAAACTTCGCAACGCTATCCGCCACACCGGAGTTCACCATCGCCTTACTGATGGCAAAAGCACAAGCAATAGTAATCAGAATATCCCACGAAATATATTTAGTATATTTACGGGCAGGAAACAGATTCGTCCATGCCATAATAATAGTAGTAATAGACACAAAGAAAAACATATCCAGCTTGATATCCGGAAACATCTCCTTAGTTACCGGAAGCTCACCCACCGTTGCGCCGACAATCATCAGAACCAGCAACAGCAAAGCAAACCAACGCTTCTTCTTCCCGGTAGTATCCGGCTCATTCCCGTTCGTCAACAAGACAAATACAGAAGATTCCCCCCATGTCGGGATAAACGTATCATCAGCCATCACAACCAATGTATCTCCTTCGTGAAGCACCACATCCTCCAGATTCGACACAAAACGCTGTCCGTTACGTGTTTTAATCTCTTTTACCTCCGCACCGTAATGACGCTGGAAATTAAAATCCTTCAGTTTCTTATTGATACCGGGAAAACGGGCCCCCAAAACAGCCTCTACCCGATGTAACTTCTCCCCTTCCTCTACTTCCTCATCCGGCACAGCCGTATCCGGACGTGCATCCGGCAAAAGACGTTTGGAGAAAAGAAATATATAAACGATTCCGGCAATAGCGATAAAAATGCCCACCTTTCCGAGTTCGAACATCGAAAAGCCTTCAAATCCGGCCTCCAATATCATTCCATGCACCACCAGATTGGTAGAAGTACCGATCAAGGTACAGATACCTCCCAAAATAGTCACATAAGAAAGAGGAATCAGAAACTTCGTAGCCGGGAGATTCACCGACTTAGCCCAATGTTTAATAATCGGGGCAAAAATAACCACCACAGGCGTATTATTCAGAAAGGCGGAAATAAATGCTACCGAAGGTAAGATACGCAACTGTGCCTTAAATACGGTCGTCTTTCCTTGCGGAAGCAACTTTTTAATCACTTGTCCCAATGTGCCCGACTGGCGAATCCCCTCACTCACCAGAAACAGCAGAGCAACGGTAATCATCCCTTTATTACTAAACCCTTCCAGCATCTCTTTAGGAGTCAGGATGCCGGCACACAGAAACAAAACCACTACCGAAAAAAGTATCATGCCCGGACGCATCTTATCTGCTACCAAAGCCGCTACCATTCCTAATAGGGATAATAGTACAAATACAATTTCAAATGTCATATAAACATTATTTAGTGTTCTCTTTTTGGCTCAACGATAAACCACGGATTCAATAAATCCTCCTTATTATATCGTAGAGGTTCTTCCTCTCCAGCCTGATATACTTCCATCCCTGCAGCACGGGCTATCGCATGCCCGGCAGCCGTATCCCACTCCATCGTCGGAGCGAAACGCGGATATACATCAGCCTTACCTTCAGCAACCAGACAGATTTTAATAGAACTTCCGCTCGAAATCAACTCCACACTGCCGTGTTTCTTCTTCAAATCTGCAATATATGATTCAGTTTCAGGCGACAGGTGCGAACGGGAAGCAACCACGATCAAATGATCGTGCACCTCCTTCAAAGGTATCTGTTCCGACTTCCCAATCAGCTGTTCCAATGCCACGCCGTCATCTTCCAGACTGACAATACCGGAACATTTATAAGCCCCTGCACCTTCGATCCCGAAATAAAGTTCTTTTTTAACAGGCACATAAATAACACCGAACACAGGTACAGCGTTCTGCACCAAAGCGATATTTACCGTAAACTCTCCATTGCGCTTAATAAACTCCTTCGTTCCATCCAGCGGATCTACAATCCATAAAGTATCCCATCCTCGACGGATCTCATACCCTAAATGCTTCCCTTCTTCACTAAGAACAGGAAAAGGAGTATCGTTCAGAATAGCCACAATCGCTTCATGCGCTTTTCTGTCTGCTATAGTTAACGGAGAGTTGTCAGCCTTCCTCTCTATCTCAAAGTCCGATGCCGGATCATTATAAATAGAAAGAATCTTTTCACCCGCTTTTAGAGCCGCATCAATAGCAGCCATAACATATTTTTGTTCCATTCAATCTCTAAAATTAATGCCCTATTCACATTCAGGCAATACATCCTCCAAATTAAGAGTTGACAAAAGTAAAAACTTTCTTTGCTATAAAAGTTTCCCCACTATCATTTATAACTTCTTTTAGTAGAAAGATAAAAATATCTAAACGAAAAAGCCACTCATTTTCAATAAAAAAGCAGTAACTTCCCAGTTACCGCCTTCTTATTCGGAAAAAAACGTTCGTTCTTTCCAATATATATTACCAAAAAGAAATCAATATACACGATACAGCAACCAAGCACCCTGGAAATCCGAACGGTTCGGATATTTAGCCTTGAATGCATCGCGAGCTTCAGCAGCAGCAGCCTTGTCAGCAAAAGAGTTCACAATCACACGATACATTGCCTTATCAGCATTAAATGCAATCGTAGAGTGATATCCCTGTCCGTCCAACCAATCTTTCAGGCCTTCAGCATTCGCTTTCACACCAAAGCTACCTGCCACAACGCTATAATCTTTCAATCCTTCGTTACCGGAAACCACTGTAACCTTTTCCTGACGAACGCCGGATGTATCTGCCACTTTAGTAGTTGTCACAGGAGCTGCAACCACTGGAGTAACCTCTACCGGAGCTTCCACCTGCGGTTCTGCCAATTCTTGCTGTTTTGCTTTTTCGTAAGCTTTCTTATAGGCACTTTCGCTGGATTTACAAGATGCAAATGCCAGCACCAAGCATACTCCCATTCCTAATACGACTAATTTTTTCATAATCCTATACTCTGTTTTAATTAATAATTCAATATTCTCGTCTATTATATTTAGTTTCGGGCAACAAAATAATAGAAATTTTATCATCCGGCAAAGAAATCCGTCAAAAAAACGTCTATTCCGGCTTCTTCTTATACGAAATAGTGCCTGTAGCCTGATAAGTAGGCATCAAAAGTACCTCCGCAATCTGAATATGTGCAGGAGCCGACGCGGCAAAATAAACAGTTTCTGCAATATCATCTCCCGTCAACGGACGAATCCCTTTATAAAAATTATCGGCAGCCTCCTTATCTCCCCGATAACGCACCACTGTAAAGTTTGTCTCCACCATTCCCGGTTTTATATTCGTCACTCTCAACGGAGTGTCCACCAGATCGATCCGGAGCCCGTCCGAAAGAGCTTTCACGGCAGCTTTCGTTGCGCAATACACACTTCCGCCCGGATAAGCGGCATCCCCCGCAATAGATCCTATATTAATAATATGTCCGCGTCCGCGTTCCACCATACCGGGCACCACCAAACGCGTCATAGCCAGCAGTCCCCTTATATTCGTATCGATCATGATATCCCATTCATCCAGGCTACCCTCGAATTCCTTATCCACACCGATCACCAGTCCGGCGTTGTTCACCAACACATCAATCGCCTTCCATTCTTCGGGTAATGATTCCAAAGAGGCGGCAGCCAATTTCCGGTCGCGCACATCAAAAGGCAATAAATAAACCCGGACACCATACCCCCCTTCCAGTTCAGCTTTCAGTTCTTCCAGTTTCGATACGGTACGGGCATTCAGAATCAGGTTCCATCCCTCCTTCGCAAATTTACGGGCACAACCTTCACCAATTCCGCTACTGGCACCGGTTATAAAAACAATCTTAGCTTCCATTATGTTTTGATTTACAATATTCGAAAGCAAAAGTACGCCTTAACCTTCAAAGGATAGCTACGAAAGTCAGTTAAATAAGATTAAACCATAAAAGAAAAAAAGAATTATAAAACGAGGCACTTTTTTTCAGTTTTCACGAACAACCTTTCGATAAAAATGTTATATTTGTTGTATCATAATCATTTTAAACATTATACATTATGAAAGGATTGAATGTTTTAGCAGCTTTTTTGGGTGGTGCAGCCGTAGGTGCAGCCCTTGGTATTTTATTTGCTCCTGAAAAGGGAGAAGATACCCGTCATAAAATCGCAGAGATTCTTCGTAAAAAAGGAATCAAGCTTAACCGCAGTGAAATGGAAACTCTCGTTGACGAGATCGCTGCCGAGATGAAGGGAGAAATAGCAGAATAAGTGAGTAACCAAAGACTAAAAACAGAGCGACCATGTTTGCAGACGATAAAAGTATTGAGAATTTTCAGCAGTTGTTTTTCGAGTTCAAGAAATATCTGGAGCTTCAAAAAGAATATACCAAATTAGAATTGACGGAGAAGTTAACCATACTTTTTTCCACGTTAATTATGATATTAGTACTTATTATCCTTGGCATGGTTGCCCTGTTTTATCTGCTTTTTGCTCTTGCTTATATATTGGAGCCTTTGGTGGGCGGTCTGATGTCGAGTTTCGCCATCATAGCAGGCATCAATGTTGTTCTCATCGCCCTGGTTATTATTTTCCGCAAGCAGCTCATCATTTCTCCGATGGTGAACTTCCTCGCTAATTTATTTTTAACCGATTCAAATAAATAAATTATGAATGCGCAGACCCCGCAGAAATTTACATTAGAAGAGATTGCCGAACGTAAAAAGAAGCTTTTAAATGAGATCCATGCTCAAAAAAAAGCCATGACAGCTACTACACGCGAAATATTTGCCCCACTTGCTCCGGCAACCAACAAGGCGGATGCACTCATGCGTTCGTTCAATACCGGTATGGCTGTATTTGATGGCGTAGTGATGGGAATCAAGATTATGCGGAAGATACGGACGTATTTTAGGAATTTGAGATAAAAAGAGCTACTCTTCCACTATCCATTTTTCTATATTTCTTGTTTGCGAACTAAAGTTCACCCCCACTTTAAAAAGCTTACGATTATCCGCTTCAAAAGGAAGTGAATAATGCTTCTCGTTAATCTGTCTCAAAGCTTCTTCTGCCGTGCCATTCAGTTTAAATTCCATGACATATATAAATTTGTCCGTCTGCAAAACAAGGTCGATGCGTCCTTCGCTTGTATGATATTCCACTTTAGTATAAAAGCCTACGAGTTTGAAAACGATAAAAAGCACATTTTCGTAATGCAACTCCTGCTCGCGAATCACGTCATAGCCTGTATCTGCAAAGAAACTTTGCAAACGACGGAAGAAAGAGTTATAATCACCAGATTCCACTTCACGGACAAACTTCTGAATCTCAAACGGAGACTCCACCTTATTCACGTTCGCATAATAAGGAAGCAGGAAACGAACAAACCCCTCTTCCACTTCACGATTCGGAAAACCTAAACGATATATACCAAAACGTTCGTCATACCCCTTAATGGTGAGATATCCGCTCTGGTAAATCACCGGAATGGGATTACTAGATTCCGAGTCGATGCTGTTCAGCACCTGTTCATCTGTTTCCTCATGAGCCATCCGTTCCAAATCATAGTGATGCTTCTTCAACAAGTTCACCAGATAAGTGGGTGTCCCCGTCTCAAACCAGTAGCTGCCGAACTTCATCTTATCAAACGTGTTCAACAGACTAAAAGGATTATAGATTCCGATGGTATGCTCCACAAAGTGGTAGCCATCATAACATTCTTTCAATTCTGCGCACACCTGCTCATAACTCATCTTCTGCTTTTCTGCCAACTGGTGCAATTCCTCCTCCAGATTGTCATGTATTTCTTTCTCCGTGATACCGCAAATATCCACAAAGCGCTCATCCATTGAAATATCCTTCAAGTTATTCAAGTCACTGAATACGCTTACCTTGCCAAATTTTGTCACCCCGGTCAGCAACGCGAACTTGATACAACCGTCCATCGTCTTCAAAGCGCCGTAAAAAGGCTTCAATGTATCCCGGAATTGTTTTTGTAAGTCCTCATTGCCAATTGCCTGCAACATCGGCTTGTCATATTCATCCACTAGAATAACCACCCGTTGTCCGGTCTTTTCATAAGCGCGCTCTATGATACCGGCAAAGCGTAGAGAGAACGAACGTTCCGATGGTTCGGCACCATAAAGTTTTTCCCAAGCGGTCAACGATTTATCTAGAATATTATCCAGACTCTCCGAAACATCATACTTCTCAATATTAAGGTCGAGATGCAAAATTGGATGTTCTATCCAATCTTTTTCGAGCTTCTCCACCATCAGTCCAGCAAAAAGTTCCTTCTTCCCTTGAAAATATGCTTCCAGGGTAGAGATCAGCAGACTCTTTCCAAAACGGCGCGGACGACTCAAAAAGTAATAACTCCCGGTCTTTACCATCTGATACATCAAAGCCGTTTTATCAACATAGAAATAACCGTCTTGACGGATTTTCTCGAAGTTCTGGATACCAATAGGATATATTTTATTGCTCATACATGTACAACCTTTTAATTATGGTGCATACAAATATACTGCTTTCATTCTATAACACAAAGCTAGCAATGATTTTAATTCTATGATAGAAGAAACTTTGGGGTGAATTATATTCGGATGCAGAAGGTACGGACATATTTTAGAAATTTGAAATAAAAAATCATTTAGTCAATCGCTTGATTGGATACTTTCAAATCGTCTATGATTTGTTATAGCACATCTTTTAACTTCGGCAAATCATGTTTTATCACGTCATAAACAATTTCAGCATCTAAATCATAATGGTGTGCAACTATATCCCTCATTCCCATTACACCTTTCCAATCCATCTCTGGATACAATGATTCTATTATCTGACTTTTACACATAAATTCCATCTTTATTGATACACCCCCTCAATAATTCATCCATATTATTTCGCAACCGAACCACATCAACTGGACATTTCAATAGTTTTTCCAATTCTTCTTTAATATGAACTAAAGTAAAGATAGAAGGTCTATCAATTTCAACACAAATATCGACATCACTACCTTCATGTTGTTCACCACGAGCAACGGAACCAAATATCCCCATGCGAGAAATACCATATTTAGCAGCATTCTTTCGCATATACTCACGAAGCAAAGATAAATATTCTACAGTAGTCAACATAATAAATTGCTTTTTATCTATACCACAAAGAAATGCATTTTCTTTCAAAAATACAATAGATAATCAATAAAAAACATCCTGATTCTTTTTAATACATAAAACTAGAAATCTGAATATTATCTTTAATCAATAAGCATGCTATTAAAAAACAATATATCAACGATCTTCACAGACAGTTGATATATTTAGAATACATATCAGCATTTGCCAATATGAGGGGACAGATCAGGAATATACCGCTGTATTTTTCCCAACCTGCAGAATGTAGGGGATTCATGTGTGTAGCATGAAGTTAGGGACCTACATATTTCGTTATTATTATATGCTATTTATATAAATCCTCTCCATACAGAAATGGAGATTCAAAATCTTTCAATAGTGGATGCTTAGTGTCCTTCTCACTTAAGATAGCCTTGCCTGTAGGAATTCTCCAACAAATTCCAAGTGATTCATCTAATATGCTGATGCCTCCATCATGCTGTGGAGCATAAAAGTTATCACATTTATATTGAAACACTGCTATTTCACTCAATACTGTAAAACCATGAGCAAAGCCACGAGGAATAAAGAATTGACGATGATTTTCCCCTGTCAACTCTACCGCTACATGCTGACCATAGGTAGGTGAACCCTTGCGGATATCAACAGCCACATCCAGCACTGCACCCTTTACGCAACGTACCAACTTACTTTGGCTGTAAGGCATAGTTTGAAAATGCAGCCCCCTCATCACTCCATACGAGGACATACTTTCATTATCCTGTACAAACTTAATAGGACGTACCTTTTCATCAAACTCCCTTTGCGAAAACGATTCGAAGAAATACCCCCTGTCATCCTTAAAAAGACGCGGTTCAATGATCACCACCCCTTCAATATTTGTCTTAACAACTTCCATACAGATACTTATCTATTCTTATACATATCCTCGTAGTAGCTCTCATAGGCACCACTGGTGATATTATCCATCCACTCCTGATTATCCAGATACCACTGCACTGTTCTCTCAATCCCCTCTTCAAACTGCAGACTAGGCTTCCAACCCAATTCATTCTTCAGTTTCGTAGAGTCAATAGCATAGCGTAAGTCATGTCCCATACGGTCCATTACATAAGTAATCAATCCCTCGCTATACCCTTCAGGATTACCCAGTAATCGATCCACAGTCTTAATAATCACATGAATAATATCTATGTTCTTCCACTCGTTAAAGCCACCGATGTTATATGTATCCGCAATCTTACCATTATGGAAAATCACATCTATAGCCCTTGCATGATCTACCACATAGAGCCAGTCACGCACATTCTCTCCCTTACCATATACCGGTAACGGTTTACGGTGACGAATATTGTTAATAAACAGCGGAATCAGCTTTTCGGGAAACTGATAAGGTCCATAGTTGTTCGAACAGTTTGTCACAATAGTCGGCATACCATAAGTATCATGAAAAGCGCGTACAAAGTGATCACTACCCGCTTTCGAAGCCGAATAGGGTGAGTGTGGATTATACTTTGTTGTCTCTTTGAAAAACTCATCGCCATATACTTCGTGTGCTGATATTTCTGAAGACTTTCCTTCCGGATGCGTTAGTTCCAATGCTCCATACACTTCATCAGTTGAAATATGATAGAAACGCTTACCCTCATAGCCTTCCGGAAGATACTCCCAAGTTAACCTGGCAGCTTGTAATAAAGAGAGAGTTCCCAGAACATTAGTACGAGCAAAAGTAAACGGATCTCTGATACTACGATCCACGTGACTTTCGGCAGCTAAATGAATGACCCCATCTATATGATACTGTTTGAAGATTTTTAACATCATCTCAAAGTCACAAATATCCGCTTTCACAAAAGTGTAGTTTGGTTTATTCTCTACATCTTTTAAGTTTGCCAAATTTCCCGCATAAGTCAACTTGTCCAGATTGATAATATGATAATCGGGATACTTGTTCACAAACAAACGCACCACATGGCTGCCTATAAATCCGGCACCACCGGTAATGATAATATTTCTTTTACTCATAAGTTACTCTTTCCTGTACGTTCCACTTCCTCTACCACCTGCAACAAATACTGCCCATATTGGTTCTTCAGCATCGGTTGGGCCAACTCACGCATCTTGTCGGCATCAATCCATCCTTGTCTAAAAGCTATACCTTCCAAGCAAGCCACTTTCAGTCCCTGCCGTTTTTCAATCACCTCAATAAAGGTCGATGCTTCACTCAATGAGTCGTGTGTACCCGTATCCAACCAAGCGAAACCACGTCCCAATGTCTGTACTTTCAACTCACTATCCTCCAAAAATCGCTGGTTCACAGTGGTAATCTCCAATTCCCCACGAGCTGACGGTTTGATGTGCTTCGCTACATCTACCACCCTATTAGGATAGAAATAAAGCCCTACTACCGCATAGTTCGATTTTGGCTGTACTGGTTTTTCCTCAATGCTTAGGCAATTACCCTCGTCATCAAACTCCGCAACCCCATAGCGTTCCGGATCACTTACCCAATAGCCAAACACGGTAGCTTTCCGCTCCTTTTCTGCCATGTACACCGCCTCCTTCAACATGCTACTAAAACCATTGCCATGAAAGATATTATCACCTAATACCAAACAGACCGAATCACTGCCAATAAAATCCTCACCAATAATAAAAGCTTGCGCCAATCCATCAGGTGACGGTTGTTCTGCATATTCAAACCTCACGCCATAATCACTTCCATCACCCAGCAAGCGCTTAAATCCAGGCAAGTCATGTGGAGTAGAGATAATCAATATCTCACGAATACCCGCCAACATCAAAACCGAAATTGGATAATAAATCATCGGTTTATCAAAAATAGGAATCAGCTGTTTGCTAATGCCTTTGGTAATAGGATACAAACGCGTACCGCTACCACCAGCTAAAACAATACCTTTCATATCATTGTATAATTCTATTTCTTTTTACACTCTATTAAATAGTCATTAGCGTTTTAACAATGCTAACACAAACTGCGGCACTTTCCATGCCATTTTCTCCAACTTCGTCAAAGTAGGAGCCATACCGTGCGAAGCATATACCCGTATATCCTCATCCCACATTTTTTTACGCTTAGCACTATCAGTAGAAAGTCCCCCCATACGCATCTTCACAATATACTCTCCCAAATAAGTTGTCGTAAGTCCTCCCGTAATAAGATAGCGTAACAATAAATCGCTATCTGCTGCTATTTTATAGCTTTCGTTATAGAGCCCTAAACGGTTTACCACCTCACGACGAATGTAACATGTAGGATGCAGTGGTAACCAACCGTGACGTACTTTCCAAAGTCGATAACTACCTCCAATCCAGTTACGTACCACTTTATCTGTATTATTAGGATTCACAAAAAGCCCATCTCCATACAAGAAATCAGCTCGAGTGATTTTCATACGTTCCGCAATACGGCTTACCACCCCATTATCATAGAAGAAATCATCCGAATGCAGCAATCCGATTACATCACCTGTAGCCACACGAATTCCCTTATTAATGGCTTCATACATTCCATGATCAGGCTCCGAGATAATAGTTGAGATACGATCTTCATATTCCCTAACAATCTCTAACGAGCCATCCGTACTCGCCCCATCTACAACAATAAACTCTATATTATTATAGTCCTGTGCCAAGACACTCTCTATGGCATCACGAATCGTCGCCGCACGATTAAAACACGATGTTATTATAGATACTTTCATAAAAAACTGTTTCGAATATTCTAGAACATTTGCATTATTACTTCGGGTTTCCTTTCATTCATCATTGACTTCTCTTTTCCTAATCATCTTTGCAGGTGTCCCCTGATAGATACCATCTGCTTCCGTATTCTTCGTTATCACACTTCCTACAGTAGCTATTGAGTTCTCACGCATCCTTACTCCCGGGCAAACTACCGCCTTGCTACCTACCCAAACTCCATCTTCCAATGTAATAGAAGCATTCCGGTAAGGCATGGAAGAAACTGTATAATCATGATTCCCTGTAAGCAATAATGCGCCTTGCGAAATACATACATTATTACCGATAGTCACATTGTCTAAATTATCTATCCAGCACTGTTCACCTAACCATACGTTATCCCCTATGGTCAGTTTCCAAGGAAACTTGATCGTCACATTATTTTTAATGACCAGTCCCTTACCAATACACGCCCCAAAAGCACGAAGTAAAACAATCTTTACCCTCATGCAAGGGTTCCACGAAGCACGTACCAACAAAGCATTTACAAAGTACCACACTATCATCTTCACTCTACTAGCCCCTTTATCAAAGTCTCCCGCAGAGAAAGCACTTAAATCTACCTTGCTCATACTTTCATTATTTTATTGTATAATTTTACAAACTCCTCTGCCACTTTGTGTTCAGAGTACTTCTCCTCTACCAACTTACGACCATTACGTCCCATCACCTCCAACTCCTTTTCCGAAAGCGTAAGGAAAGCACGCAGAGCCTGTACCGTAGACTCTGTGCCCACTTCTGTCCACCAGCCACAACAATTACTCTTTAAATCTCTCCAAGGTGTACCTTTAGTAGTAATTACAAGTGTTCCACTAGCTAACGCTTCCGCCACTACAATACCAAAATTCTCACTATAAGTAGGCAATACAAAGAGGTCGGCACGTTGGAAAAGTTCCCACTTTTGACTACCATATACCCCGCCTGTAAAGCGGATAATCTCCCCCACACCTAACTTTTCAACCAATAGTTTCAATTCTTCAACGTAAGCAGCTTCACCTTCACCAGCCACGTTCACCACATAATCTTCGAGTTCATTTTTCAGTTTTGCCACCGCCTCAATCAAAAATTCAATACCTTTCTTTACATGTACCCGACTCAAAAATAGAATTTCTTTATTTCGTCTCCACGACTTTTTCAGTTCTATACTCTCCACATCCACCCCATTGGCTATCACCTCAATATTAGTATTATAGCCCAACTTCAGTAAATTCTCCTTTTCACTCACCGCCGTAGCATGTAAATAATCTGCCCGTTCCACAGCAGTCTTCTGATAGAGCAACAAGGCAGGCACTTTGCGTGTCCAATAATGACGAGCCAAAATCCATGGTTCCAGCATACCGTGAGGTGTAAGTACGACCTTATATCCCCATGCTTGCGCCCATCGTTGAAGCAGTGCGCAGCTAGGTGTCCAGCAGCAATTAATATGTACAATATCAGGACTCACACAATCCAACAGTCCTTTCCATTCCTGTTTCAACTGAATTATATTTTTCCACGAAGACAGTCTATGTACTGTACAATGCTCCATCATCAGTTCATTCATACTTGCATGAGAAGCAACATGTAATTCTACCAACCTCCCTAGTTCCTTGGTAAGTAGCTGCATATAAAAAGCCGTTCCTCCCCAAGTACGGTCAAGACTGGGAGTATAATGTACTATTTTCATTCTAATATACTCATTGCACGATTCACCATATTCTCCGCAAGAAGCGTCTTAGCCAAAGCTTTTGCTTTCTCACCCATTTCTGCAATCTCTTCATCCTTACTTTCGTTTATCACCTCCACACATTCATCTACAGTCTCGAAAATTCTACCATTCATTCCATCCTCAATATAGCTATATTCCACGCATTGCAATGTCTCCGCAGAACGTATGAAAGTAAAGACAGGCAACCCATACCCCATTGCCTCTACAATAGATAATCCCACCCATCCCGGTTGGTAATAGATATCAGCTATCGCGAAAAGTTCTCGTTTCACCTCCACATCATACACCGCTCCAAAGTCATGTACATTAGTATATTTCGTAAAATCAGGTTTGTTCACTCCATCCCCGATAATGATAAACCCAAAGCGTTCTCTATCCAATTTCTCAATTGTTTGCAGTAATAAATCAACTCTACGGTAAGGTGAAGTAAACCGGGCACAGAAAATGAAAATCCTCTCCTCTTTGATAGCATACTTTTCTTTTAGTTCTATTTTCGTCATGGTAGGAATATATGACACTATCTCCTTCATTCCCGTTACAGTATTATTCAGTGCTACTATCGTTTTTTGGGGAAAAATTTCTTTCCATTGTTGTTCCTCCTTAAGCATATATAGCCATACACTATCGGCCAAGGCTATCATCCCCTTTAATTTCCAATCAACTTTCTGTTCCTCCTTCAAATAACGTTTCACCGAAATACCCTGACCGTAAAGAATAATCCGTTTTCTGTGGATAAACTTCGTAAGCAACAACAACCATGTAGTAATATGTGCGAAATGTAGCATCAATACTAGAGTATCATACTCCTTTCGTACTAACTTAAAAGGATTATACCACAGTACCCCATGCCACTGTAAATTCGAGATATACCCCACTCCGGCACTTTGCACTTTAAAACCATTCCCTGCCGCCACCTTCTGCGAATTATACACATACACATCAGCCTTTTCGCAGCGTTCACGTATCCCTGCAAAAAACTCCTCCCGATAGTGCGGCACCTCTGGCTGCACTATAGCTAATTTCCTCAAAGTCATATTAATTAGAAATATTTACTATCACTTAATTTCGATCAACTGCTCCAAACACTTCGCCAAGTGCCTTTGCCCCTTTTCATTCAAATGAATGCCATCTCTGTACATCTCCACCGACTCACCAGCATCTATCCCCTTCATCCAACGGATCCTATTCTTTTCCAACCATACTATGATTGCCTTTCCCATCACATTATATTCACCACACATCACCTCACCTTTTTCAGCATGTAGATAAACAAACAAAGGTATTCCCACCGAATCCGCGATTTCTTTCAATTCATCAAATCCCTCATTAACAGGATATTCCATAGATGATTTGGGTTGCACCACCGCATTCTCCACCTGCCTCACCACCGTTTCGTCAGGATCCAATTTTCGCTTTGTTTTCTTCCAATAAAGAGCAACTCCAGGTAGCACATATCTATCCATTAGTTCCCCAATAGCCCATCTATATTGCTTATCGGGATAATTAGGATACAATCCCACTACCGGTACATGCGACATCCTGTCGTACGCATCATGACTACTGCACACTAACACCATCGCCTTCGCTCCGAATACCCCTTTTTCACGTAGATAAGCCGCACAATTATCCGGCCCCCAACTTCCAGCCGAGATATTTAACATCTGCATGCCCGTCTCTTCTGAAAAAATGGAAGAAGCCAAATCTTCCTGATCCGTTGTGGTGCCGCCAAATAATACCGAATCGCCCAATCCGAGCACCCTCACTTTAGTCGAATCCGGTTCTTCACACCGTTGCGAGTAAGAATTTATTTGAATGTGAGCACCCATTCGATACCTGTTTTGATTGGGAGCCGCTATATATTCGTATGCATCACTGGATTTGTAAAGCATCGCATTGCATAGGCCAAAAGCAAAACGTAGAATTAGTTCAAGACTGATAAGTAGAACGACCGGCACACCTATGCCTCTATACAATCTTTTATATTTACAATTCACGCCCTTGCTGTTTTAAAGCTATCAGTTGCTTCCTATACATTTGTGCCTCACTCAACAATCCTACACATGTCCAGCATATTACACACATATACCAGCCACCTTGAAACATATACCCTTCCAAGATAGTATGCACAGTAAAGAAACAAAAAATCGCATACGCCAACACATATTCAGGATCATACTTCACTTTTTTAACAGGCGTAAAAGTACGTAACCAGAGTATCAAAGCTACCACAAAGCCTACCACGCCAGTCTGTGCAAGAATAGCAATCCAGCTACCTCCCGATTCATCACGACCTATTCTTCGGTCGGCTCCTACACCATTCACGGCATATCCCACCCCAAAGACAGGCGACGAGTTAAATTCAGCCATTCGTCTGTTCCACAAAAAGTCGCGTGAAGTCATACCCGTACTTTCCTGAGCTTCCTGTTTCATCATCATTCGTGTAGCACTCTTCATAAAGAAAGGAAGAGAAAACATACCTATCACACCGAATATCACAGCATATTTGACTATGGCCTTCACATTAAATGATAGCCAGTAGAAGAGCAGTCCGGAAGCAAGTACAGCCAGACCAAATGCCGACCGAGATGCCGATAATAGACAAACATAGATTGAAGCCAGCAACATAAAGAGAAATATATACTGATATTTAGCACTCTTTTCTTTATTCCTAAACAACAGATAAGCAAACAGGATGACACTCATGGCTGCCGCCGCACTATTCCACATCGGAAACTTCGCATAACCGGAAAATTCATCCACACCACCATACTGCATCGCACTCTCACCTCCAAATCTAAGCAACTGGTTATTTACCCCCTTTACCTTCGCTATCAGACTGATAATCACCGTTGCCGCAAACCCAATCACAAAGTTATACATCAACTTCTTTTTAAACAGATGCCAGCGCAAACTCGTTATAAATGGGCCACACATCACTAAGATAGCCGTAAATAATATCAAACGTAAATCAACTGCCATATTTACAATCGATGATAACCATACCACCGCTAAAAATACCACATAAATGGCATATTTCGATTCAAAACGTACCTTATTCCGGCTCATTTTGAACGCAAGAAATGCAAGACCTATGTAATAGACAAATGTTGGGATATTATATGGATAAAGATTGCTAAAGATACAAAACGTTATCAGCAATTCTATTTTATTATTCCTATAATATCTTTTAATAGTATTCCACATAACATTAAAACATCTTTATAGCCTTCAAATTCACAATAGCCGTTTCAAAGCTCAACTCTTCTATAGTATGTGCTACTATATCTTCTTTATTGATTCGTGAAGATTTGATAGCCCCTGTTATTTTAATCACTATTTTCTCTTCCAAAGTTTCTCAAACTTTTTTTCGTTTCATACCACCTGGAGTCTTATTTAAACATTGTAAGCTCTTATATATAACAGAAATTCGATATGGAAACATTATAAACAATAAACCTTCAAATCTATATTTCATTACGTTACTATCAAGAAGATGTTTGAATAAATCTCGATTCTCATACCACAGTTTATTCAATTTTAGTTCTTGTTCTCCATCAAATTTATAAGTATTATATAAAGAAGCATTTATAGCCTCTGAAATATAGTTGTTTAATGAGACAAGTATATCTTTTTCTTTTAAAATAACAGAAAAACGGCTCAATTCACGGACGACCGTAACAATATCGAATGCCCGTTTAGGATTTCCCCCCCGGGTTGTTGACACAGGATTTTGGTAGACAAAATATAATATATCATTTATAAAGCCAATACGATCTGACACATAATATAATCTTGGACATATTTCTGAATCTTCATGAAACAATTTTTCCTTAAAAAATAACTTATTATCTATAAGATGAGAACGTTTCCATATCGTGTAGGTTGGGCTTATCAAAAATATAGATCTAGACAATAATTCTTTTCCACTTAAAATTTTAGTTTCATCAAAAGTCCTCCACCTCCTCAACTCTTGTCCATATAAGGTAGCATGTCCAACAGTTACTCCATTTAAATCATTTTCTTTTAGAGTTGTTACTATTACATTTAAACAATTCTCCTTGATCCAATCATCAGAATCCACAAACCATACATATTTTCCTAAAGCCTGCCGCAGTCCATTGTTACGTGCTGCACCTTGTGCTGCATTATTTTGATAAATGTATTTGATATTACTATATTCCTTTTGTAAATTACAAACAATTTCTTTCGTATTATCAGTAGATCCATCATCAACAACTATAAGCTCATAATCAAGCATGGGAATATCTTGATTACAACAACTTAAAAGACATTTTCTGATATATGCAGCAGAATTATATGCTGGCACTATTATAGATAAATCCATATATTAAGAAGTTTTCTATTTGGGTTATTAATTTTAAGAGTTCTTATTTCTTATGTTATTCCGCATATTTAATAGATATTTAGCGCCACAACTATGACCTTTTAACTTTATTATCCATTCTTATCACACATGGATTCCCATAAACAAGACAATGATCTGGAATATCTTTAAGAACAACAGAGTTGGCAGCTATTGTAACATTATTCCCTATATGTATTGGACTGGCTATCACAGCCCCGCAAATATCCTTACATTATCACCAATAATAGGCTTACCATCATGATTCCAACCTACCGTAACATTTTGATGGACATAGAAATTTTTCCCGATACTTTCTGCCATAATAATTGTAGAAAATCCATGCTGTACATCCATGCCTCCTCCAATTTGTGATGTATGCAGATAAAGCGTTTCTTCTCTCCCGTGACAGGAGATAATAACTTACTAACCAGCTTTCGTTCATTCACTCCAATGAAACGCACATTAGGTCGTTCTCCCATTTTACCATGCACCAAATATTCAGCACACACTAGTATCTCTATTTCACTACCTTTGAACAACTCATAAAAAGCTTCAAGATAGTTGCGACATGCATAACACCCTCCACCAATCCCCCAAGGATCATGTTTTTAAAATATATAAAATTCTCATAGAACAATAAAATAATAAACCTAAAGGTCTTGAATCATTTTTGCAATCCTTTGCTGTATCTTCATCTTGTAATACCCTAAGGTTTTCTTCTTCAAGTCAGTGACAGAATTAGAAGTGTTACCTTTGGCGTTGGGATTCCAGCTCTGTGCCACACGATGGATGCAAACCACATCCTTCATACTTGTATAACCCGGCTGGTCAAAATACTGGTAGGGATAGACATGAATACCATTCTCCAAGACCTGCTTATTGTTGTTGGCATTGCTGTTGTCAAAGCCATAGTTCTGCGCTAAACTCATTTGGAGGTCAGGGATAATCGTCATATCATAGCGTAGACGCTGCTCCAAACGCTCGTTGTGAGAACGGATGAAGTGACGATTCTTGTAATATTCCAAGCACTCGCCGATGAAAGCATGTTCTTTCTCCGCCCCAAAACAATGCGAAGTAAGCATTGTATACTCAAGCCCTGTCTTGTCATGATGCACATAATACTCTCTTCCGATAAACATACCGTCGTTGAGAAAAGGATCAAAACTCTTGAACATCTCCACATCTGTATCTAACCAAATGCCTCCGTAATGATAAACGGCATACAAGCGTACAAAATCAGCAGCAAAAGCCCATTTTTTCACACTTACCGCTTCATTGGCAAACACGTTATTACACTTCGCCAATCGCTTGGCATCCCACAAAACGAACTCATAGTCAGGCAACACCTTTTTCCATGTATCCATGCAAGCCTTCAAATGATCTGGATATGGATCGCCACTAAACCAAGAGTAATGAATAGTCTTTGGTATCATAACTGCTTATTAGGAGTAAACATTTTCATCAACTAAAGGCTTATATTGAGCAGGATTACCAAACACCAAAGTATTGTTTGGCACATCTTTTCTAACAAAACTGTTGGCAGTAATCTTCACGTTATTTCCTATATGGATATTACCAGCAACAACAGCGCCTGCATAGATGCTTACATTATCCCCAATAGTAGGATTTCCATCTCGTCCCCATCCCACAGTAACATTCTGATAGAACTCGAAATTACGTCCTATGCTACGGGCACTCAAAACCGATGAGAAACCATGAACAATTCTAAGTCCGCCCTCAATACGACAATGAATATCACAATTTTCCATTTTCCCGAGGAGAAAATTCAAAAAGAAAGCCCAATAAAAAGGTAACCTGTAATAAAATACTGTCCGATATTCCTTACGAAACAACTGCCCTGCAAATTGTTTTATTCCGACTCCCCCTGTAAAGCGAAATAAGTCCTCATCTATTTCCTTGATTCTGCGATGATAAAAACAATAACAAAGAATGTGGAACACACCAAAGAAGTAATATAATTTTCTTTTCATCGTCTCATGATTACATTTATTTTTGTAGCATCTCCATAAACACAAGGAGAGTCGTAAGGTCTGTCTGGGAAAGCGCCATACTCAAGCTTAATGTCCAAATGATATTCCTTGATGAAAGCTTCGACTCTCTCCGCCAGACTGATAGGATGGCCTGTACAGCAGTTGATGATACCTGTAACCTCCGACTGGACAACCGAAGATGCCAATAAATCTGCCAATTTATCAACCTCTATAAAATCATACTTATTCTTGCCTGTAGTAAACGGAAATATTGTTTTCCCCTCTTCCGCAGCCTGCAGCAACTTACTGAATATCGAATTGTTACGCATATCGTCACCAAGAATATAATAACATCTCAACCATTGAAAGACAACGCTTTTCTGTCGAGCATACAATATCATGCTACGGCGAAGAGCATCCTTGGCGATACCATACATGGAAATCGGATTGCAAGGCGTATTTTCATCAATTGCCCCTTCCCAATAACCTACTTCATGCATTGTTCCCATAACTGCCAATTGCTTTAAGCCACCATCGATCAAGGCTGCAAGAAAGCGGTAGTGGGCTGAAAGATCGCCCATTTGAGTAGGCGCATTATGAACGAAACCATTACGCCAAGCCATGTGCAAGCAAACATCAGGAGAACCTAATTTCTCAAAAACATTTCCTTCCGGCAAATCAAAAAGATTCAAAATCTTACGCACAGCCCTAGAATCGACTTCATCTGTACAAACATCACAAGCTATCACCTCTACACCTTTATCTAAAAGAGACCTGACCACATGACGTCCTATGTAGCCATTTGCACCAGTAACCAATACTTTCATGACGTTTCTATTTATAAAGTCCCTTATTCTTCATTTCCTCAATAGATGCTTCATAATTATCTTCTTGCACCTCTTGAACATTAACCCATTTTACAAACTGCTCAATACCGTCAGCAAAACTCCACTTCGGTTCAAAGCCTAAAATCTGACGAGCCAAGGTAATATCCGCAAAATTATGCCGAATATCGCCCAACCGATAATTACCAGATACAGTAATAGGCACTTGGATTCCATACTTATCACAAAGAGTCTGAGCAACAGTAAGGACATCTGTAGCAACTCCAGTGCCCACATTAAACACGTGTCCATCTGCCCCGGGCACTTCCATTCCCAAGATGGTAGCATCTACAACATCTTCGATATAGACAAAGTCCCTTGTTTCCTTGCCATCTTCGAAGATATTCAATCCATTGCCATTTTTGATACGCGTGGAGAAAATACTCAAGATTCCAGTATAAGGATTGGAAAGAGACTGACCTGGACCATAAACATTTTGGTATCTAAAGGATACGGACTCAACACCAATACTCTTGCAAACGAGATGTACCAACTGACCTTCCACCTGCTTAGTGATACCATATACAGATGATGGTTGGATAAAGCTGTCTTCCGTAGTTCCTGACAAATGAACCTCACCACCACATTTTGGGCATTTACACTCAAAGTCACCTTTACTCATGTCTTCGTCTTTTCTCTCACTGGGATAGACTTCGCCACATTTAGGACACACATACTTGCCTTCACCATAGATAGCTCTTGACTCAGCCACAACCACACGCTTCACATTATGAGGATTGTTGGCTAGAATATCAAGTAACAAAGCTGTACCACCGATATTTGTACCAACATATTTCTCTATCTCATACATAGACTGACCAGTGCCCGTCTCGGCAGCCAAATGGATAACATAATCTATGCCGTCAAGAGCTTTCATCCAGTCTTCCCTCTTATTTACATCACCTTTGATAAACTCAACTTTATCTCTGATACTGATATATAAAGGAGATGTATATTTCGGCTCAGAACCATGGATTTGCTCTGAAAGAGAATCTAATACGACAACCGAATAGCCTTGGGCTACCAACTTCAAAGCGATGTTGGAACCTATGAAACCAGCACCACCCGTAATTAAAACTTTTCCCATATATAATTATGATTTCTTTAGTTGTTTACGAACTATATTATTCATCCACTCCATATTTCCGAAAATAGAAACATAGATTTTTCTAATACAATATTTCACAAAATTCTTTGTAAGGAAATAAGGTGTGTGAGGTATCTTATGCCCCATATACCGCTCCAGATTATTTGTTATGCAAAGAAGATAAGGACCGTGCCAAGGCTGCTTTTTATCTACGAAAAAAGAATGATGTACTGAAACGTATGTCACATCCAAGTTGGCTATTTGATTAGAAACAACCTGATGCTCCACCAGAAAATCGGCCTTGCACAATACGGTGACTTCCGTATGAGGTTTACAGAAACAAGAGGCATGACAAATAGAACCATCCGTTGCCACCAGCTTCTTACAGTTCATCATCATCCAAAACTGTTGTGCCACCGTATGTTTCTCGGGAGCAATTACTGTATATCCATCCTTGGCAAATGCTTTTTCCACCACTTTCTCTCCCAGATCTTTCCATAAACTTCCGAATTTGCCCTGTGTACGGGTCAGATAGATATTGTCATAAACAGGATAGTTTCCTGCAGCTTCAGCCTCTTTTGTAACATTTTCCCGAATGTTGTCCAACAATCTAAGATACTCCCTTGTATAATATCTATGCCATTTGTCAGGCGTATGATAATAACAATTTTCCGGAACATAGAGTTGTTCAAACCGAGTAGGCTCTGTTATCACTCTTATTTGGTTCAAGTCTATTCCCGCATATTGAAATATCAATTGAATATACTTGGGAATCTGCGTGCTACAAGAGATAAAAAACAGTTCAGCCCCTTCGCTTTGAAGTTTGCGACACTCATCCGTATTGACAAACCAAGCCTTGTTGAAATGATCCGTAAAACAATGTCCCCAAATATAAATCCAAAGAGAACCCACAAAGATTGCCTTTTTCCCGTGTCTTAGCCCTGTGGTATCAAACTTATCCAAAGAAGTCTTTTCCTTGAAATCGGAGGCCAAGGTTATCCCATCGGCTGTGACAACCTCACCTCTTTGCCCTTCCTTAAATGGAAAGACATACGCATCTTTATAGCATATTGCTTTGAGAGGCGTTTCCACCAAACAATTCTGCCGGGTTTTCCAAATCACTTCGTCTCTGAACTTATCGTTGACAAAGTCATAATTATACGTAGCCATTATCTAAAATGATTATTTTTCACCTAAGAAAATCAGTCTCGAATATTTGTTCTTTCTTAAGATCAAGATGATTAAAATGCTTATAGCCATAAACAGCAAGGTGGCAGTCAGGCAAATACCGTATTCATAAAACAATTCCCCCATATCAGAATCACCAAAGATATTTAAAGACTCTATCCTTGCCGCGAAACGATTAGATAATAATACTATTTCTCTATGAAAAACATAAATACCTAACGTCATAGTTCCTACCTTGGCAAAAGCTCGTACCAAACCAATATCGCCTAACCTGTCACAAATCAAACGAATCAATATAATACATAGTAAACTTGCAAATATTCCGATAAGTGTTCTTATCACAAAGAGATAAATTGATGGTATATCAAAATGAAAAGGATGCATATACATATTATAATCAACAATATCATAGCGCCAGCACAAAATAGCGCATACAAAAGCACTGACGAAAGCTATCTTGAACTTATTTTCCCAAAATCTTTTCTCAAGCTTATACAAGAGCATACCAGTTAAGAAGAAAGGCAACATCGACATACAATGAACAAATTCCACATCATCACGTAAAAGGATGAACAAGGATATGCCCCACACCAAAGCCATATATTTACTTTTCCGATAAATCCATGTAAATACGATACCTACTACATACAAGATATAGAGTGCTTTCAAAAACCAAAAACTTGTAAAACAATTCATTCCCAACTTAACCAATCCATATCCCCATTGCTCATGTCTCATATATATCAGCATGAATCCTACAACAATATAAGTGGAAATAGAAGGCAATAGAATCTGTAAAGTCTTATGTTTTAGATTGTCTGCAAAACTCTTTGTGTAAATACCACGAGCAAAATAACCACTCACCATCATAAAAAGGGGCATGTGAAAAGAGTAGATAAAACAGAAGTACAGGAACTCCAACATTTTTTCCGTATCCACTTGAAGATATTGAAGACAGTGCCCATACACTACAAGAAATATTGCAAACGCTTTAATAACATCCCAATAAAAGATTCTTTCTTTTTGTACCATAAACTATTTTAATGAACAATCACTGCCGGATTGCCATAGACAAGCGAATGAGGAGGAATATCCGTTCGCACCACTGTGTTTGCCGCAATTCTTACATGGTCTCCTATTGTTATTCCACCAAAAACGACAGCACCAGAGTAAATGCTTACATGATTTCCTATACTCGGCTTGCCATCCTTGCCATATCCAACAGTAACATTTTGATAAACTGAAAAATTCTCTCCTATTCGTTCAGCAAGGACAATTGTCCCCCAGCCATGGTGTATATTTACCCCCCCCCCGATATGAGCACACTGAAGCTTACAATCAGGAACTCGCCGTAATATAAGATTCAAGAAGAGACGAAGAGTAAGAGGAATACGAAAGTAAAACACATTGCGATATTCATTTCTTTTCAAGGTGCTGACAAAAGCCGTAACACCTGTCTTACCATCATTATAAGTTGCCAAGTCCATGTCTATTCTTTCATCCTTTCTTCTAAAGAACAAATAAGCGAGAATATGCGGCCAACCGATAATACTAAAAAACCAATTTACCATATTATATACCTTTAAGTTTCAGATATAGTTTGTTAACAAGGAAATAAACCGAGACATTCCATCCTGCTAATCTCATTTTTTTACCATAGACAAAAGTAAAACCTTTATCTTTGCAAGCTTGAAGCATTTTCCTTACAGTATTTTGAAACTCCCTTCTATCCAACTGTGGATACTGTGAAGCATTAACAAGTAGATTCTGTATCATCTTCATAAACCAATAATTCAACCATGGTTCTATGGAAATGCCAACCTTATCCATCCATTTGAGCAAATTGAAAAAGACAACTGGTACATCATCGATGATATTCTTTTTAGCATTAGCCAAATGCATGGCAGACCCCTCCCGCATACGATAATAATATATTGGAAAATCCACTCTCATGGGCTGTCGCATCACCATAAGATATTTAGCCATGAACTCACCATCTTCGGAATTCCTAATGCCTATTGTAAAGCGAATATTATATCTTTCTATCACTTCACGTCTATACCAAAGAGTCCAATGGTAAGCACAAACATATCTTAGCAAGAAGTCATTCTTAGATTTTTCTTGAAGGATATTCACTTCTGTGTACTGCCCGAAAACAGAATCCATAACAAGTATGTCACCATCATCGAATTTCTTAAAATCAAACATCACATAATCAGTATCATTATGTCGATTTAGCCATTGATGGATTTGTGTGGTACATCGTACATCTACTACATCATCCGAATCCACAAACCATATCCATTCGCCTCTCGCCGCATCAAGACCAGCATTCCTCGCTTTGCTTACACCACCGTTTGGCTGATGAATGACCTTAAACCTTGGATCAGTACGAACATATTCATCACAAATTTTCCCGGAAGCATCTGTGGAGCCATCGTCTACGAGAATAGCCTCAAAATCATGCAATGTCAAGACACTATCAAGACACTCTCTCAAGTATCTCTCGACATTGTAAACAGGTATAATTATTGAAATCATTTTTCTATAAAGATTTGATATGTATATTATTCTACCAACTACTTATTATCGTCCGCCACAAAGAACTTTTAGAAATTTAGGAGATACTAAATTCATCAAATAATAGATACCCATACATACTGCCGTAGCAATAAACGGCACTATCAAATAATGCAAAACAGCACCTATATAACTATCCGGCAGCAATCTTCCTACTATCTGACCCGTGTATGACAACACAAAAGTCTGATGTATGGCATAAACAAAGAATATAGTGGGTGAAAACTTAGCAAAACACTTCACTACACTTGGCCTCGCCCATCCTATCAGGACAAAACTGCAAAAAGCTCCAACAAGAATAAACAATGAATATAAATATTCCTGATTTCTAAACAGCACAGCCAATATCAAGAGAACAAACGCTGTTGTGACACAAGCCAACTGGTACATTCTACTTCCACCAATAAGATCTATTCCATTGTATCTTAAGTAAAGACCTATATTAAAGAAAAACACAGCTGTTACACTTATACCAGGAAGATGTGCCCAAGAGACAGGTAGGAACACATATAACAAAAGCAAAATAACAACCGCAAGTTTTCCTCCTTTCTTGATGAAATAATAAAATACTGGAGCCAGCACACACATCACTATCAAATCTCTTAAAAACCACAATGGAGAATCAGAAGGCATTCCATTTACTTTATCCCACCATAGATGCCATACCCCATCGTTCCACAAATCTGTAAGAAACGTCATGAGGTCTTCAGTTGATTTGCCGCGAAATACAATTGAAAAAAGATTGCCGCCAATCAGCACTAACGAAGGTACCAAATTCCACAGCAAATAAGGAATGAGCAGCGTCACCACTCTCTTTTTCAGCTTCACTTTATACATTTCCAATGTAAACGGCTTATTCCCAACAAAGAAATATCCAGCTATCACAAAGAAGCAAGGCACTGCCACTTGGGCAATTGTATTAATCGTCAGTCCCCAATATCCCACACTATCAAAAGTTGGATTCATGTGAATGAACACCACCAGAATAATCAGTGGAAGTCGAAGTGCATCGATTGCTAAATTTTTAGTTTCCATTGAGGTCTTTTATTTTCTTATTTTCCACTCAAAGCCCATTTCGCCACTAATTGGCTTGAACGTAAAAATTCACTTATCAACAGACATACCGCCACAATCATTATAGTAACTACGAAAGAAACGATAAATTCTATCGCAGGAGCAGGATGCGCCATGAAATACGAACCTATCACATGTAGATCTTTAGGCAAAAAGAAGTAATGAAGCAGATAAATATCGAGTGTCCGACGACCGACTAACACAAGTACCTTCATTAATCTATCGGAAGAAACAAAATAGTTGCGATGACGATAGAACATCGCAAAAAATAGGAGTAACGCAGACAGTTCAAATAGAATCAAATGTAGATGAAAAAATACTCCATCCCAAGCTTTGTTTATTCCCCATGTTGCTATAGCCAAACCTGCGAATATCATGACAATCATAGCTACTGCCACATCCCGATATTCCCACATACATAGTTTGTATAGATATACACGGATAAGTCTGCCCACCACAAAATAAAGAAAATAACGTAGCAACGGTAATCCCAATATCCCCGACAAAGCATTCATCTGATTGTAAATTATCGGCAATGACAAAACATACATTCCAAAAGCACTCCCTATACACACTATCGCATATTTAGTTCCATCCTCTTTCCATGCAAATTTTCTAACAATCCATTCCAATATCACCTGCATCATCAAAAATTCAAAAAGCGACCATGTAAACCAATATCCAGACTTAAATTTATCCATAATACATTCTAGCACGCTACCTCCATTCACCAATAGATAGAGACCACCAAATACAATTGCCGGTAAAAGCAATTGCCTGGCCCTTCTGTATATGTATTCAATTTTTACCCCCCCCAATTTGTTAAAAACTGTTTTTGCACTAAATAAAAAACCGGAAATAAAGAAAAACAAAGGAAGTTGCACCATAGAAGTAAATGCCCTGAACGAAGAAAGCTGTGCTGCTTCTGGTAGTCCATAACAAAACATAGGGATGTGACCAAACACAATAAAGAGAATAGCTATGCCACGTAGGGCATCAATGTATTCATAACGGTTTGTATTCATTTTTAACTATCCTTATTGAAATGAAAAAATAGCCCCGAACAAATTCATAAATTGATAATCTTATGTCCCTCTATATACATTTAAAACAGGACCTTTCCTTCTTCTTCTATTTTACTCAAAGTCTCACGCAATGGTGACTGCTTGCCCACATAATGATATAATCCAGCAAGTCCCATCAACCATTTAAGTCTATTAAGAAGCATCTGCTTCCATGTGAAGTGTGACTTCTTTATAAGCGTTATATCAGGCCATGGAGTCATTTGTTTGTATTTCAAGTAGATTCCTTGATATGGATTAATACATTCCATATGCCATGGTTTGAATGGCATACAGTAGTGAATGATTACTGGTTGCTTTATAGCTCGTTCTATTTCAGGGTAATACTGTTTACTGATATAGAGTTTGTCCTCTGTATAAAGGTAATGCTCCAAAAGATTATACTTAAAATCGAGTATTAAGATTTGTCCATGATAAAACATATTGATGATGTCTTGATCATGATTTTTCAGCTGTTCAGGTATGCAACAAGCCACATTCTGCGCCTTTTGGAAGAATCTATCCTTGCGCCAACGTTTTAAATTAATCAGTATTACCCCCGAATTGATATACCCTTCACTCATAGGATAACCCAATCGGTTGTACACTCTCACATAGTCGTTTATACGGTCACGCACACCAGCTACAGCATAATCCGAAATATCTATGTTCCAAAGGTCAGTCAAAGGAGCCACATTCACCAAATCACAATCTAGATAAAGCACTTTTTCAATGTCTTTCAAACATTCAGCCAAGTACAAACGAAAATAAGCACCAATGTTTAGATAAGCATTACCGATAGGGAAGTTATCAAATACGTGGGAATCTACATTATAAAAATACACTTTCACACCTTCTATTGAACTAATCCACTGGCGAATATATTCTTTATTGGTGTCTGATAAATCACATGATAGCAAGTGAAACGCAATACCAGTTTTCGAATTGTTTTCAATTACTGAAGCCATCACTGTGGCACAATAGGGAGTGTATGGATTATCCATACAGAGAGCAATATGCATCATATCAAATAATTCTGTTAGAGCCTATTAAAGATAATGGATATACAAATCGTAGTAAATAAAATGCTATAATACAATGACGTTGTTGAATAAGTTTAAGAATCAACGCATAAAGTCTCCCACCTTTTAGTGGATTGATATACTTAATCTCTGAACAGTACCTAAAAGTATAAAGGAATTCTTTTCGATTCTTAGTGCTAAATTTCTTCATCAACTCCCCAATGAACAGCCTCGTGGTTAGGTCATGAAACTCTTGTTCCAAATAGTACTTATTTCGAACGTTCTTATTCATTTCCAATACTTTGTATGCTTGTACTTTTTTGTATAGAATATATCTATACTGTTCATGCTCAATATAATATTTATCCACCGATGTCGGTATGAAATATTTGTAATCAGGGGTGTTAACACAAGCTAAGGAGTTACAGTTATCAAGATATTGTAGATTAAAAAGCGAGTCTTCTCCAAATCGAATTTTGGAATCAAACATTAAATGTGCATTGCGTATGATATCATTCCGATATAGTTTATACCATGGAGATTTAAATAAGATTGAGTTTATTTCACGAGAAAGAATTATCCCCATCTCATCATCTTTGTAAAAACCGTCTTTTAATGTTGTGGCATACCCTTCAGGCATATCTTGCATCCCACTCACGATATAATCTGCATCTCTACTACAAAGATGCTCTAAATATAATTTATCAACATAATCATCCGAATCAATGAAAGTAACGAACTCACCTTTTGCATTTTCCAAACCTACGTTTCTTGCTACACTGACACCTCTATTGGGTTGATGAATAACCAATATACGTGCATCCTTCTTCACGTATTCATCACATAGCTTATCGCTACCATCTACAGAGCCGTCATCAACTAGAATCAAGTTCCATGAGCGATACGTTTGGTTGATAACACTATCTACACAACGTTGAAGTGTGCTTCTTGCATTATATACTGGTATTATTATTGTTATAATCTTGGTATTCATTATACTATAAGCACTCACTATATAGCTATAAATCCGATAAAAGCATTATAGTCCACATTGAGTTGTATTTTTGATTAGTATTTAAGTTATTTGGTCGAGTAAGGAGAGGGATATACGTAAGCACTCACTGTAAAATTCACTCATGTTCATTCTTTTGTCGACTAAGTTCAATGCAAAAGTAAAGGACAAAATAAATAAAGTCAAGAGCCATACAATGAGCGCTTACAGGTAAACAACGATAATTAATGCTTTTGAACAAAATCCAAATGGATTATCCTCTTAAAACAATACAGGGTAATTTCTCTTAATGCTAAGATAACAGAGACAGGGGCTTTGAAAAATCCATAACAAAGCAATTTAAATAATAATCTAAAATCTTTTAATCTAAACGATTTAACAATATAGAACTTCAAACGATTTCTTTTTAACCATCTATCTATGTCGGAACCAAACAATGAAGCAACTTCCACCCAAGCTTTGAAATTTTCAAAAATCTTACTATGATTTTCCATCGACTGAGAAATGCCACCTGAATGTCTTCTATAAACAGACATTTGTTCATTCACTCCTTGTATTGCTCCTAATCTACTTGCAGTCAGGCAAAGAATAGTATCTCCTGAAGGACAATTTATTGCTGTTGCCTTCTGATATAAGTCACTATCCAGTACCTCTTTTTTAACTAAAATGGTAGCTGTATGGAAATAGTCATTCAACAAAGTTGCTGACGTATATGATTCTTTAACTGTCTCTCCATAGGTCGTTTTGTCGACAATGTCAACAAAAACATTTCTACAAGCATGATAAGTAAGTGAGCACTCGGGATGATTCTTAAAAAAACACACTTGTTTTTGTAATTTCAATGGATCCGTCCAATAGTCATCGCCTTCACAGAAAGCTACATATTTCCCACGAGTATGCTCATTCAATATACGCCATAATGAGCCACCATGTTTGGAATATTGATTTTCAACCTCGTATATAGGCTTAATAATATCTGGATATTTTTCCTCAAATTCTTTAATAATTTCGACAGAATTGTCGGTAGAAGCATCATCATGAACAATAGCCTCAAAACGAAAATTAGTCTTTTGCATCACAAAGCCTTCCAAGCATTTCCGTATGTAAGGTTCATGGTTGTACACCGTGCAACAAATAGTGACTATAATGGGTCGCAAATCTTCTTGTGTCATTTTCTATATAAATTTATTTTCTTCTTATAATCGTTATTAATTCTTTTAGTTCTGTCGAACTCATCAGATAATTGCTTGCCAGATAATAAACTACACCTGTAAATATAGCCACCAAGAGTTTGACAAGATTTGAGTCAAACAGTTGCTGTACCAATAAACATAAAGCCCCCATCACCAAACTATTTATCAATATAGGCATCAAGTCTTTCATCTGCTTTATAAATCCTATTCTTATTAGTTTACCTGTATAGTAAGTGTTTACAATCAATGAGAATATAGATGACACAATTCCTCCACAGCAAAATATCACAAGCCCGAAGGGTAGTGTACAACAGAGCATTATTAAACCATAAATTTTCTTTATCACTTCGAGTCGAAAGAAGAGGTCGCTACGCCCTTTTACCATCAACAGATTCAAATTAATGGCATGAATAGGATACCACATCATAGAAAAACAGACTATTTGAAGGAGAATAATAGAACCTTCCCATTTTTCCGTAAGAACAAACAGTGTTAACGGACGAGCCATAGCAGCCAATCCTATCATCAAGGGAAAACAGATAAAAGCAGAAAGACGCAATAGTTTACGATAGTTTATCGTCAATCGCTCATCGTCATTTTGAAGTTTGGAAAGCACAGGGAATGTTACTCCTTGCAGCACTCCGGTGAATGTAGACGATGGCAAAGCAGCCCATCCACGAGCACGCTCGTAAATACCCAACTGTGTGGGCGAATAGTACTTTCCCACTATCAACGGAGTAATGTTTTGATAGATGGTTTCTAAACAACTTGATGCCAGCATTTTTGAACTGAATCCAAAAAGTTCCTTAAAAGACTTCTTTGAAAAGCGAGTTTTTGGCAACCAACGCACAATGTATATTTTGGCTCCTACAGTTATTGCTGTTCCTACTAACCCTTGTGCAGCCAATGACCATACACCATAACCATTATACGCCATGATGATAGCAATAATGCCTGAAAGGATTGTAGCGCAAACCCCTATCACAGCCGGTGTCTTAAAATCAATGGCAGCTGTTAGTCGTACACTTTGAATACCACCAAACGGACTTATCAACAGACCAAGAGTCACTATACGTGTTAAGTCTTTTAAATTTGGCATATTATAGAAATCTGCAATATACGGGGCCGCACAGAAAAAAATTATGTAAATAATATAACATGCCACAAGATTGTAATAGAACACTGTGGCACAATCTTCTTCTGTTCTGTCGTTTTTACGAATAAGAGCCGTAGTAAGTCCGCCATCTGTGAATAAACTCAAAACCGATGTAAATACTGCTATCATGGCCACGGCACCATAATCACTAGGAATAAGTAAGCGAGCAAGAATTACTCCTATTAAAAATGTGATTGTCTTGTTGGATAGGGTATTTATCGTGTTCCAAGCAAGCCCTTTTACTGTTTTTTGTTTTAATGATTCTGACATTAATAATAAGTAAGCGTCCAAAAATCTTTTTGAAGACTAAGTTTAATATTTATTATTCCGGAATGAAGTACCGATTTACATGCTATGCATTAAAAAATATTCTTCATATTAATTCAACCAAATAGCGGTTTTTCTACCCATCTGATACGAAGATTATCAATAAGGATACATAGAATAAAAATAACAACTACACTCACTACAGCATGAAGGATAATATAAGGTGAAACGTATGCTCCCACATTATCAAGCGTGTCACGCCACAGCCATTGCCGCATCGTGTTACTATTGGCATGTATCAGCAGCACTCCAAATGTACTGGCTGCAACAACATTTATTAATTTGCTTTGTTTTATTTGCAAATCTTTAAAATACATAAACGAACAAACTGCGGTAATTACCGCCATTATTTTATTAGAGTCTGTTACAAAATAAAAGACTGGAACGGTTTTTCTAATATACGCAGTAAAGAATAGTAGTACGATTACCGAAGCCATAGAAACAATGATTGACAGGCTTGTCATTATTCCCCAATTGATTGATTTGCCTTTCCAATTCAATCCGTATAATCTTATGTACGAAGCTAAAATATATAGCACACAAAACCAAGTCACGTAATTCATCCTTACGGGTATATAGTTCGAAGTTCCCAGTATCGTATAAATAAATAAGCATAACATCAACAGACACAGATGCATTCTTTTGTCTAAATTTTGAACCAGTACATTAAGAAATGGGATAAATAAATAGAACATCAAAAAGCATGAAACAAATCCATCTCCAATACTTTCGATAGGCCACAATATCATTAACCATTCTTTGATTGTATAAGATTCATATCCGGTTAATACAAATAAAAGATTAATCACTATATTATAAAATTCTACTTCTAACAATAGTTTTAGGAACTTCTTCAATGTTATTGAAGATTTGCACATAAAGTAGCCTGTAATCATTACGAAACAATTAATTCCTGTCTTTCCCCACATTCCAAACAAATAGAGAAAAATAGATTTGCTACTTGTGGGCTGTAATAACATGACTTCTTCTAATCCGGAATTAACCACATAGTGGTGTGCTATAATTAATAACATCACGATAATTCTATATAATTCCAGATTTGAGCTACGCTGTGCTCCTTGTAAACAAAAAGTACAACGACGGGAATGCCATATTGGAATGAATTCGCGTACGAAGGAGAAGATGGCATTGTGCGCACGTGCATGGGGGGGGGGTATTCATCTATGTATCAATTAATTAAGATATTTCATTTTTTCAGTTTTCTTATAACTTGTGCCGGATTACCTGCTACTATCACATTAGATCCAACAGGTTTGATAACAATACTTCCAGCTCCAATAATGGAACCAGCTCCAACAATATCCACCTTTCCGGAAACCAAGACGGAAGCTTGACCAATAAAAGCATTTCTTTCAACATGAATATAGGCACCGACCAACGCTTTAGGACCAATAAAACAATTCTCCTCTATTTCTGAATTATGGCATATAACCACATTAGTCCATATAGTCACATTCCTATTTATGACAACATCATTCTGTATTTCCGTCAATGCACCAACCACTACTCCGGTATTAGATATTTTGCTAAAGCGTGAAATGATAGCAGTGGGATGAATTAAAGTAGGAACATGACCACCTTTTCCTATTATTTTTTTCAACAGTTGTTCCTTTATCCCTATATCACCCATAGTTAGCAAGAAAAATTTCCCTGACAAATCACTTAAAAATAAATCTTCAAATGAACCTAAAACTTTATAACCATGATCATAATCACCTGTTTTTTCAGAATTAAAATGATACAATCCTCCAATCAGATAGCCACACACTTCTGCTATCTCAATAAATAAAGGTGTACTATGACCTATCCCTAATATATATATTTGTTTCTCCATCTTACTTCACAATGCAATGCAATATCCTCTGTATATCTTCGTCTGTTAACGCATGATGCATCGGCAAACAAATAACACTATCAGCCATTCTATGCGCATTCGGTAAATTAGAAGGAGAAGCACTCTCTAATCCTCTATAAGTAGAGAAAGTACTTATCAGCGGATAGAAATATCTGCGCCCCAATACCCCCTGTTCTTTCATCTTGTAATAGAGTTCATCTCGAGTCATACCATATTTATTCTCATTAATAAAAATAGGGAAATAAGAATAATTGTGCTTCACTCCCGGCATATCATCGAAGAAGGTAATGCCATCTATAGGACGCAACGCTTCACGATACTTGACAGCTACTTGATGGCGTGCTTCAATGGCAGTATCTACCTGCTTCAAATTGAGTAAGCCGTAAGCAGAACGCATCTCATCCATTTTACTATTAATACCCGGAGCTACTACAGTGACTTCATCCGCAAAACCAAAGTTTTTGAGATAATCAATGCGTTTCTTCATCTTCTCATCGTGCATCACCAATGCCCCACCCTCAATGGTATTATATACTTTGGTAGCATGAAAACTCAATGTAGACAAGTCGCCCGCATTCAGGATACTTTCCCCATTCACCTCGACGCCGAAAGCATGAGCAGCATCATAAATTATTTTCAATCCATATTTATCTGCAATTTCTTGAATAGCTTCAGTATCACATGGCTTTCCGTATACATGCACCGGCATAATAGCGGTAGTGTTGGGAGTGATAGCTGCTTCAATCTTATTCGGGTCAATATTGCCCGTAGCAGGATCTATATCAACAAATACAGGCTTAATGCCGTTCCACCACAAACTATGAGTAGTAGCAACAAAACTATAAGGAGTAGTAATTACTTCACCCTTAATACGCAATGCTTGAAGAGCGGTAATAAGTGGTAAAGTACCATTGGTAAACAAACTAAGATAAGGGACTTTCAAATAAGCCGCCAACTCTTTTTCGAGCTGTCTATGAAAGGTTCCATTGTTTGTGATCCATTTGCTGGCATATATGTCAGCAATCATCTTCTGAAACTCTTCCAAAGGAGGTAGAAGAGGAGAAGTTACTGTAATTAATTTATTTTCCATTCTATTTTATTTCTCTCCAATCCGTGTATAACTAAATCCCATTTCCTCCAGCTCTCTCCGATTCCAAATGTTACGTCCATCTACAACGTACTTACCAGTCATAACCTTCTGAATCACGTTCCAGGTGGGTAAGCGGAATTGTCTCCATTCAGTCATTAATAGCAACGCATCAGCACCGTCGGCACAGTCATAGAGATTTTCAGTATAGGTCACGACATCACCGATACGACGTTTACATTCAGGCATAGCGATGGGATCAAACACTTTCACGGTAGCACCAGCCTTTAGTAACTTATCAATCACGACCAAAGCCGGAGCCTCGCGCATATCGTCTGTATCAGGTTTAAAAGCTAAACCTAACATAGCGATATTTTTACCTTTTACATCACCCATCAAACGGATAAGTTTATCATAAACAATACTCTTCTGACGGTCGTTAACACGTTCCACCGCTTCAATCACCTCCATGTGATAACCGTTGTTGATACCTGTATGCACCAAAGCTTTCACATCTTTCGGAAAGCAGCTACCGCCATATCCACAACCGGCATAAAGGAATTTTTGCCCGATACGTACATCAGCTCCAATACCTTTGCGCACGTGATCTATGTTAGCCCCCACCCGCTCGCACAAATTGGCAATATCGTTCATAAAGCTGATACGGGTGGCCAGCATAGCATTGGCAGCGTACTTAGTCATTTCAGCAGAAGGAATATCCATAAAGATTACACGGAAATTCTGAAGCAAGAAAGGTTGATAGAGCTTGGTCATTACCTCTTCGGCTTTCTTACTCTCAACGCCAACCACCACCCGATCAGGACTCATAAAGTCTTTGATAGCGGCACCCTCTTTCAAGAATTCGGGGTTACTAGCTACATCGAAGGGGACATCTGCCCCACGCTTGTTCAACTCCTCTTGAATGACAGCCTTCACCTTTTGAGCAGTACCCACAGGTACAGTAGATTTTGTGACCAGAATGGTATATTTATTGATGTTTTGTCCAAACTGACGGGCTACGGCAAGCACATACTTTAGGTCAGCGCTACCATCTTCGTCAGGAGGAGTTCCTACTGCGGAAAAGACTACTTCCACATCATCCAAAACTTCGATCAGATCCGTTGTGAAGTGAAGACGCCCATAGCCAACGTTGCGTTTTACCAAATCTTCCAACCCCGGTTCATAAATAGGCATTTCACCGGCTTTCAACTTGCTGATCTTATTGGTATCTACATCAACACAAGTCACAGTGGCACCCATTTCTGCAAAACAAGTACCGGACACCAAGCCTACATAGCCTGTGCCTACAATTGCTATATTCATATATTATTATTGTTGAGTACTTACTATTTTAGGTATTTATTCTTCCTTTACTTTATGTTCTCCATAGCCGTAACCATAGCCATAACGCTTACCATAACCATAATATTTACCATATTTGCCATAACCGTAGTAATAACCATATTTCTTCTTTTGGAGATCAAGACCATTAATAACAGTACAGATATTGGGAAGCTTATTATCAGTAGCCAACTCATTAATCAAGGTAAACTCTGCTTTTCGGCTATAATCAGCACGACATACATAAACAGATAAGTCAGCCACACGACCTATGAGCAAAGTATCTGTTACCATACCAACAGGGGCAGTATCCAAAATTACATAATCAAAGTTCTTTTTCAATGTTTCAATCGCTTTATCTAAACCATCACGAGCCAGTAATTCCGTAGGATTAGGTGGTACTGTTCCACCAGGAAGAATATATAAATTCTTACTAACATCCGAAGCCTGAACGAAATCCATTAGATTCTTCTCCGGATTTGACAGGTATTGAGTAATTCCTTGCTCCTTTCGGGGGATATTAAAAATTTTATTCAAACCGGGTTTACGAATATCAAGCCCTACAATTACTACCCTCTTTCCTAACAAAGACAGACTAATCGCAAGATTTGAAGAAATAAAAGACTTGCCCTCACCACTAACTGTCGAAGTCACTAAAATTACTTTCTGATTATTCTCAAGCATAAACTGAAGGTTAGTACGGATATGACGGAAAGTCTCACTCATTAAAGTATTTTGATTCTCAAACACAGCAATAGAACCTGCTTTCTCGTCGGTTAACGGTACATCACCGATAATAGGTAACCTTGTTAATTTCTCCACATCACCACGACCTTCAATCTTGAATTTTGTTAGACCTATCAGGAAGATGACGCTGACAGGCAAACCTACTCCTAGTACCAGAGCAATCATATAAATCATGTTAGGTTTTGGAGAAAGCGGTCCTCCTGTCGCCACTGGTTCGTCAATAATCTTGGCATTATTCGCAGTAGCAGCTAACGTAATAGCATTCTCTTCACGTTTCTGCAAAAGCATCAAATAAAGCCCTGCCTTGATTTCCTGTTGACGTGCAATACTCACATATTGACGTTCCTGTCCCGGAGCGTCACTGATACGACGGGAGAAGCGGCCCGCCTCACGCTCCAAATCAGCCTTGACAATAAGCAAGCCCTGCAAAGTTCCATTAATTGCAGCCTGCACGTTTGACTTCATTGCACGAATACTTGTATCCAGATTCACAATCATCGGGTTACTCTCCGTAGAAGTACGAAGCAAACGCTTACGTTCGATTATCAATTCATTATAACGTCCTATTTGGGTGGTCAATCCAGCGTCAGACAAACCAATATTACCAGGCAACAGCTCATACTCATTCGACGGATTATTGATGTATTTAATGAGATCACGAACTAAATTTATCTGTGTTCCGTTATCCACACGCCTCTTCTCATATTCCGCATTTCCGGATACGGCCAATTGAGCATCACTACTAATGTCCGTCAAGCCCGCGTTTCTTTTAAAAGCTTCCAGCTTATCCTCCGTACTACCCAGTTCCTCGTCTATAATTTTAATACGCTCATTGATAAATTCCCTCGTCTTTTCAGCCACCTCATTCTTGTCATTGTTCGTATTCCGGTTATACATCTCTATTAACTTATTGATAAAGTCACGGGCACGTTGTATATTCGTATTCATCAATGAGACCACGGCAACAGAAGTGGTCCTAGAAGTCGGGGCTATACTTAACGCCTCCTGGTATCCCTTTGCCACTCCAAATGGCCGGCTGACCACCGCGCGAATATGCCGTTCACCTTTATGTCCCTCCATCTGACCGCCTGACAATGAATCTTTCAACGCAAATCCAAACGTACCCGCGTCAGTAGGTAAGACGGCAGGCAGTTTTTCAAAACGCTGATTATATTCTTTCAAACCGACTTTCAGGTTTACATCCAGAACGCCTTCGGGAGACAATTTCATGGCAAGCAAAGCAGAACCCGGCAATTTATCCGCTTCTTGGGCGGTCAGGTTTACTATGACCGGAGAAGTCTGATACAGCTCTTTTTTCGGAAATTCATCCTCGTCATAATAGGTGATATATAGCTCCAGATTATTGACCACTTCTTTCAATATCGTTTTTGAGCGCAGAACTTCTATTTCATTATCAATACTTTGCGTGGAAGTAATTACTCCGCCTATTCCCAAGTTCTCCAAATCTGTAGAACCGCCGCCCTTCTTGTCATCCTTAATCATGATGGAAGCGGAAACCTGATACACGGGAGTTTGAAAATGTAAATACACCCAAGCACCAATCAGACAGACCAAAACAGAAGCGACAAACCAAGGCCAATGGATTATATATCTGAAAAGAAGTTCCTGATAATTGATTTTCTCTTCATCCTGTTCATTCATATTATTTTCGTATGGGTTTTCTTTCATTGTTGATCAATTATTTTATTAATTTTATCGTAATATACTTATTAATAAATTGGCTATTGACATCAAAATTGAAATGCCAGAGAACCACAAGCCGGTACTAGCCCCTATATCCGAATTCTTAGCCTTAGTCTTATTAGGTGTCACATAAATTATATCATTCTGCTGTAACTGATAATAAGGAGACAGTACCGTTTCAGCCTTATTCAAGTCCATAGTAATAATTTCCTGTTTATTATCTTGCCCTGTTCGGATTAATTTCACATTATCACGCATGCCATAAATGGTCAAATCACCTGCCATTGCGAGAGCTTCCAACAAATTAGTCTTCTCGTTAGAGACTACAAAGCTGCCTGGCTTTGCAACTTCCCCCAATACTGAAATCCGATAATTGACAATACGTACAGTTACAAGCGGTGCTTCTTTCAAATAAACTTTCAATTTCTCTATAATCAAGTTTTCTATTTCCAGTTTAGTCAATCCACCTACATGAATCTCGCCCAATACCGGAAAGTTGATATTTCCCTGATTATCTACCAAATATTGCTGTGGAGCATCAGTACCCGAATTTACCAGATTGAAAGGTGCAGCCAGTTCCGGAGTGGAACAAGATACGGCAATCGTCAACAAATCCTTGGGCATAACCTTCACACCTGTCTGACGAACACTCTGTTCTGTATCATTCACAAAAGCTGTATCTTGCAAATAAGGCACTTTCTTGTATGCTTGGCAGGATACCAGCAAAAAAGTAAGTAACAAGCAAAGAGTCAATCCAGCCATTTTTTTCATAACCGCCTATAATTTTTAGTTTTTAATCTTTAATTATTTCAATAAGCCTCTTTATCCCCGCGGATGACATTATACACAGTTTTATACATGATATATAAATCCAAAAGAAACGTCCAATGCTCAATATACCAGATGTCGCGTTGCACGCGTCCTTCCATCTGCCAAAGCTCTTTTGTTTCTCCACGAAAACCTGTCACCTGTGCCCAACCTGTAATACCCGGTTTCACAAAATGACGAACCATATATTTATTTATTAAATGGGAATATTCTTCTGTGTGCTTCAACATGTGCGGACGGGGACCCACTATAGACATATCCCCTTTCAGTACATTAATAAATTGAGGAAGTTCATCCACATTCGTCTTACGAATCAAATCACCGATTCGGGTTTTACGAGGATCATGTTCGGTAGCCTGTAATGTATCACATAGAGCATTCACCTGCATCGAACGAAATTTATAGCACCAAAATTCACGACCATCTTCACCACTTCGTTTCTGTTTGAAAAAGACAGGTCCGGGAGAACTTATCTTTATAGCCAGTCCCACAATGACATATATAATCGGGAAAAGGGTACAAAGGAACAGTAGCGAGCAAATAATATCAAAGCTACGTTTCACAATGCGATTTTCCAATAACTCTAGTGGCTCACGACGGATAGAAAGTACCGGAACATTACCTAGCATTTCAAAATGCATTCTCCGTTTCAGATAGTTCCGGACATTGGGAACGCTGAAAAAACGAATCAGATGGTTCTCACAATAGTTGATAATCGGTACAATTTCAGCACTACGGGCGGAAGGAAGACTGCAATAAAGCTGGTCTACTTTTCCCGCATTACGGGTCAAATAATCAACGGCTTCGCATGGCTGTCCCAAATATGCTATATTCATAGGATAGCGGTCTGATGGAGAATCTTCAAAATATCCCAGTACCCGAAATCCGGATGTCGGATCATCCGTCATGGAATGATAAAGTTCCTGCATATTTTCATGGCTGCCCACCAGTACTACCTTTCGGACATTTTCCCCACTTTTGCGATAAAGCTCCAGAATATAACGAAACGTCAGGCGATAAGAAATAATAACGATAATGAGAACTACGTAAAATGCCCCCAGCTGACGCAGGTTAACACATTCAAAATGGAAAATGTATGAGAGTCCCAGCACCATCAATACAAAAGGAATCATGTTCCGTGCCACTCGAAGCATGATTTGCTCCGGACGAACCACCGGACGATGAAGGATCACTCCGGAACGAATGTTGCAAACCAGATAACATAAAGTCATCAAAGCCATGCTCTGGAAAAGAGGCATGGAAAACTCAAAAAGGGAACGGTTTCCCCAAAGAGAATCGAATACCCACAACAGTAAGTTCAGTAAGATAATGTCCCCTAAAAGGACAAAAGATTTTAGGACTTTATTAAAACGTTGGACTTCCTGCATAATTTTATTTTTTTCTTAATCAGATCCCCCCCCTATTATCCGTGTTTCTTCCTATACTTGATATAGAACTCCACACATTCATTTGCTTTTTTCCGAAACTCTTCTTCAGTAGAAACGTCATAGAAAAAGTTCAAAAGACGGATATAATGACTCACGACCTTATCGTCGCCCTTTTTAATTGTTCATAGGTGTCCGAACTCATATGCATCTCCTTAAGCATATCTTTCACAGTTACACCTGTATTCTTAAGCAGCCTACCCATTACAAAACCAAGCACATAATGATGCCATTTTCTTCTCATTCTTAAACTCTTATTAATTGTTAAAATATTGAATTATATATTATTTTCACCCGCTGAGTTTCAGATATGTCTGAAACCTCTATTTCCAGTTTTTCCTACTTTCGCACCGCGTTTTGAAAATTCAAGGCGATAACTTCAAATAATAAACATTATGACAAACGATTTTAGAATGTCTTATTTCATGCCTCCCATTGCTCCCATCAAAAATGAACAGGGACGGATTGTTACTCCTGCAACACTTATTCCCTCCTGCGAAGTCTCCGTAGAGCAAGTTTTTCAAATGATAACCTGCAACGAGAATCTCAAAATTCTGACCGAACAAGTACGCAATTCCGAAGATATACGGACCGCAAAAGCATCACTATTGCCGTATGTGACTCCCTGTGGTACGTTCTCGCGTCGAAACAGCAAATGTTTCGTAGCTTCTTCACATCTGGTGGTGGTAGATATCGACCATCTCGACTCCTATCAGGAGGCAGTGGAAATGCGCAGCGCATTGTTTAATGACCACCTTCTGCATCCTGTACTCACGTTTATCAGTCCCAGTGGACGGGGTGTGAAAGCATTCGTACCCTACAATCATTTACCCATGGCTAACGACACAAACAGTATCATCGAAAATATGAAGCTGGCAATGATGTTCACCGTGCTGCTCTATGGTACGGAAACACCTTCTCCATTCGGAGAAAAACGCAAAGGGGTAGACTTTTCCGGTAAGGACATTGTAAGGTCTTGCTTTCTTAGTCATGATCCGGGAGCGTTGTTTAGAAACAGTAAATAATCAAAATTATAAATTACAAATTAAAATTATGGACGAAATTGAATCGTTATGCCGCCTCTGTGAGGCGGTTGAAACTGCAGGAGCGGATATTGCCCCTACGTATGCTGAATATGTACAACTGGCGTTCGCCATCGCAACCGATTGCGGAGAAGCGGGACGCGAGTTTTTCCATCGGTTGTGCCGGGTGTCTGCCAAATACGAACGGGAACATGCCGAACGGATATTCTCCAACGCACTTACTACCCAGCATGGAGATGTCCATCTGGGCACTGCATTCCATCTTGCTGAAAGGACGGGTGTAACTCTCTGCAAAGAGGAAATGATGAACCACCGGAAAAATGCAAAAAATGCAGAAAATACACCGGCCAAAAATCTCACACACACGCACGTGTATAATAAGGTGGACAATGAAGGACCGGACGAATCCGAAGAGCTGCAGGACGGCAGTGAACCGAACCAGCCATTGCCCTCTTTCACCGAAGCGGACTGGCCGAAAATCCTGTTGCTCATCATGAGTTATGCCACCAGCCCCACACAACGCGATGTCATGCTGCTCGGAGCATTGACCGCCATAGGTGCCAGCATGGAGCGATATGTGAGATGTCCATACGCCGGCAAACTCCAGTCTCCTTGCCTGCAAAGTTTTATTGTAGCCCCTTCCGCCTCGGGTAAGGGAATTCTTTCGTTCATCCGTCTGCTTGTGGAGCCTATTCATGACGAGCTCCGCCAACAAGTAGCGGAAAAGGTCAAGGCCTACAAGAAAGAGAAAGCCGCCTATGATGTCATGGGAAAGGAGCGCTGCAAAGTAGAAGCTCCTCAAATGCCCAAGAATAAAATGTTTCTCATTTCGGGTAATAACACCGGAACGGGTATTCTGCAAAATATCATGGATGCCAACGGCACAGGGCTTATCTGCGAAACCGAAGCGGACACCATCTCTGCAGCTATCGGCTCTGAATACGGACACTGGAGCGATACGCTCCGCAAAGCGTTCGACCACGACCGTCTGTCGTACAACCGACGCACCGACCAGGAATACCGGGAAGTAAAGAAAAGCTATCTTTCCGTCCTGCTTTCCGGTACACCCGCACAGGTAAAACCACTTATTCCATCGACAGAGAACGGTCTCTTCTCGCGCCAGCTGTTTTATTATATGCACGGTATATGGACATGGATCAACCAGTTTGAAAGTGGCGAAACCGATCTGGAAGCTGTCTTCACAGACATAGGTCTGGAATGGAAAAAGCAACTGGACCTGATGAAAGCACACGGGCTTCATACGCTCCGGCTCACTGATGAACAAAAGCAAGAGTTCAATGCTCTCTTTGCCGATCTGTTTTTCCGTTCGGGACTCGCCAACGATAACGAAATGAGCAGTTCCATAGCCCGACTGGCTGTCAACACGTGCCGTATCATGGCAGAAATAGCTATGATGCGTGCACTGGAATGCGACCAGCCTTATCAGTTCAAAGGTTCTTCCGCCCCTCTGCTGACTCCTGACAAGGAGATTGCTGCCGATAATATCAAAGACGACATTATCACCCGTTGGGATGTGACAATCACCGCTGAAGATTTCCATGCGGTGCTGGAGCTTGTAACTCCGCTCTATCGTCATGCCACACATATCTTATCTTTTCTTCCTTCCACAGAAGTCAAACATAGAGCCAATGCCGACCGGGATGCACTTTTTGAAATGATGGGCAACCAGTTCACCCGCACACAGTTGTTGGAGCAGGCTGAAAAGATGAAAATCAAACCTAACACAGCTCTTAGCTGGCTGAACCGTCTGATAAAAAAAGGATTGCTTATCAATACAGACGATAAAGGCGTTTATACGCGCACGCATGTGTGCGTGTGTTAGGGAGCCTCCGGAAAAAGTGCATTTTTTGCATTTATATAACAACAGGACGTTTCATGAAATCTAAAGCGGTGCTTTACTTTTCCGCTCTTCTAAGGTTCTCCCAAGGCGTCTACAATCACTCTCACCTCCAACGGGGTGAATGAGCGACGCTTTGATTCGTAACCTAAGTCGTACAGACGTTGCAGAAGTCCGGGACATAAAGAGATCCATTTCTTCATCTTTCGATATGCAGCAATGTCAGTTAGTTCCGGAGAATAAAGTTGAGCCAGTTCCATGCGGCCGTAGGCACGTATTTTGAATTCGTTCATAATGAATAAGTTTCTGATTTACAGTTACAAAAATAACAAAACATATCCACATATCCTACGTTTTTCCATTGAATAACCGACTGTTACTGCACATAATTGACAACAATCGTACGTAAGCGCATACTATTGATTTTTCAAGGTTTGAGGGTAGTATCTTTGTATTGTCGAAAGGGAAAAGAATCCCTCGGACACGATGTTTAACCCTTTAATTTATTGTTTTATGATCCGTTACAAAATTTATCAAAACCAACAACAGAAAGGCCTGAATGCAGGCAAGTGGTTCGCCCGTGCAGTAAGCGACGAGACGTTTGATTTGGCAAAGCTTGCCGAACATATGTCGAAGCACAATTCACCGTATTCCGGTGGTGTCATCAAAGGTGTGCTTTCCGACATGGTTGACTGTATCAAAGAACTGCTGCTGGATGGCAAATGTGTGAAAATCGACGACCTTGCCATCTTTGGTGTGGGCATCCGCAGTAAGGCGGCTGATACGCTGGAAGATTTCTCACTGGAGAAAAACATCACTGGTATGCGTCTGAAAGCCCGTGCTACCGGTAATTTGTCAACCACCAACCTGAAACTCGACAGCCAGTTGAAGCAGCAGGCCGAATATCAGAAACCAACAACTGCCGGAGGAGGTTCTGATTCGGATGACAACCCTGATCCGAAACCGGATGGTGGCGGTGAAGCGCCTGATCCGGCTGCTTAAGGGATTCACCACGGAGGACACCGAGGACACAGAGTTTTTTCACCACAGATTATTTCTTTCCTCTGTGTCCTCCGTGGTGAATAAAAAAACTATTATCAATTTATTTAAAACTTCTTATCTATGAGTAATTCATCATCTCCCCGCTCCGTATGGAGCTTCATCATCAAAGTGATTATCACCGTTGCCACCGCTATCGGAGGTTTGATCGGAATACAGAGCTGTATGTAGTCCTATGCGTACCATCACTCTGATTATCATTCATTGCAGTGCCACGCCGGAAGGAAAGTCCCTTTCGGCGGAGGCTTGCCGACAAGATCATATCTTGCACCGGAGATTCCGTGACATCGGCTATCATTTCTACATCACCCGGGACGGAGAAATCTGCCAGGGTCGTCCTCTGGAAAAGGTCGGGGCACACTGCCGTGACCATAACACCCATTCGATAGGTATTTGTTATGAAGGAGGGCTGGATATGGCAGGACGTCCCAAAGACACGCGTACATTGGCACAACGGGCTTCTTTGCTCGGTCTGCTCCGCGAATTGAGGAAAATATTTCCTAAGACATTGATTGTAGGCCATCATGATTTGAATCCGATGAAGGAGTGTCCGTGTTTTAATTGTACGGAGGAGTATCGGGAATTAGGTGGTATTATCTAAGTATATTGACCAGCAAACTGGCAATAGACACCAGGATGGAAAATCCCGAAACCCACATCGTCGTACTTGTTCCTATGTCTGCGCTCTGCGCTTTGGTTTTATTAGGAGTGACATACAGGATGTCATTCTGTTGCAACTGATAATAAGGAGAGATTAACAAATCCGCGTCGTTCAGATTGAGTGTAACAAACTGTTTATGCCCATTCCTGTCTTCGCGGATTAGTTTTACATTATCACGAACACCATAAATTGTCAAATCTCCTGCCATGGCAAGTGCCTCGAGCACATTGATCTGCTCATTCACCACCGGATAAACACCGGGGGAAGCCACTTCTCCCAAAACCGAAACTTTAAAGCCGGACATACGGACTACTACCGTAGGACGTTCTTTCACGTAAGATTTCAGTCTCTCCGTTATCAGATTTTCAGCTTCACGACTTGTTAAACCGGTTAAAGAAAGTTTACCTAAAACCGGATAGTTGATATTTCCCTGGTCATCCAGCAGAAATGTACTGCCTTGTTCATTGAATGGCTGCGAAACAACCGGATCGGAAGTGGAAACAAAAATGGAAACCTCATCGCCCGGTATCAGTCTTGCGTCCTGAACAGGTGCAACTTGCGTATTCGCCTGTTTCAAAATCTCCGCATCCTGTAAATAAGGTACTTTCTTATAGGACTGGCAAGCCGAGAAAAAGAAGAAAAAGAATATCAGTGCAAAAGCACCGGATAATTTCGTATTCATGTAAATGGTGGATAAATAATGACTGACGGGTATTAGTTTTTCTCGCAGATAGCCTCGACATAACCAATAGGCATATTAACGCAAGCGCATCCCAGCATATTCAGCCGGACAGCAATCTTGCTTTTGCCATCGACATTGACCAGTTCACCAACCAGCCCGGTCAGAGGTCCTTTCACAACACGGACCCTTTCACCACGTGCCAAAGGAGAACTGTTCATACAAATAGCTTCCTCTGAATAGTCGAGCATGAAACGGAAACGAGCCATCTGCTCATCAGGGATCACCGCCGGAGAACTCTCACCGCGCATCACCATATAACGGCTAACAGTAGAAAAACCCAGAACTTCTTTGCGTTCTTTCGGATTTACATGCACAAACACCATCATGGGCAGAAGAACGGACTCAACCATCTTGCGCCGGTCACTCCACTGGTGAATTTCTTGTTGGACAGGAACGAAATTCTCAATCCCCATTTTAGATAAACGCTCGGCTACTTTCTTCTCGTGGTGCATACGAACCAGAGCGACATACCAGCGTTTAGAGTGTGCTACGCCTTCCCCTGTCCCATCACTAGGCCCAGCACTAATTGATTTTGGTTTTGTTAAAATCATGTTTTTTTACCCCATGTTATTCCGTTACTTCTTAGGTAACGGACAATACATACACAAGGCACGCATCTCAATAAAAATGGAAATCACATATAGGAATAGGGCACAAGAATGGAACTGCCTAATACTCAACAGGAAAAATCCAGAGATTAGGCAATAAAAAAGTATAGAGCATGAAAATTAGATTATTTCATGTTCGGATAGTTTTTTTCCTTATATTTCAGATAAAACGAAAAAAAGTGGAAGAATATTTGCTTACTATCTATGTTTTTGTCTATCTTTGCGTCAAATTTAAGTTCCGTTACCTAAGAAGTAACGCACATATATCAATACTGACTACTAGCACTTTACACTTTTCTTTCTGTCTACACAACAGTTTCTGACGTAAGATAAATTCCCTTTATTTACCTCTGTACGTTCTTTAAGTCCAAAGCCCTTTAAATAGATTTGTGTGGTTTTTATAGATTTATGGCCCAATGATTCACTAATCATTTCAATAGGTACTCCCCGATACTTCGCTGTCGTTGCCCAAGAGTGGCGAAGTGTATAGGAAGTGACGGGAGATTGCAGACGTAAGGCTCTAGCCAAGTCTTTCAAACAATTATTGAACTGACGGAGAGCGGACTGATATTCCCGATACCCTTTTTCATCCTGACGTTTCTGTTTGCCGCTAAGAATGTCAAACAGATAATCCGGACGATCGGGTTGGGCATCTTCCCTGTTACGGAGCTGGTTGATCATTTCCCTGGCTGTATCAAGCACTTCCACACTCATCGGAGTTTTGGTTTTGATACGATTATACCGCAACACATTCTGATCCAAAGCCGATTTCTCCAAATGAGCCAAATCGGCAAACGACATTCCACAAAACTGGAACATCAGGGCAGCAATAGCCTGTGTACGACGCAATCGCTCCGACTTTGGATCTTCATATAGAAGCTTATGCAATTCGACAGCAGGCAGGGCTTTTTTCTGGCGGATATCCACACCTGTATAAACATCATGAAACAGTCGCGGCACATAAGACGCAATACCTGCTTCCACTCCCCGGTTGTAAATGCTACGAAGCATACGCATATACGTAGAAATCGTGTTGGGCTTCAAACCACACTCGTAAAGGTACTGCCCGTAACACCGTAAACTTTCCCGGGTGACTTGTCTGAACGACACATTGAGCGTGCCGCAAAACTTGCTGAAAGAGAAGAGAGCATTCTTGTAAACATGTGCCGTAGAATGGCGTCCCTCCTTTCGCAAACGGCCGATGTAGAACTCTGCACACCGGCTAAATCCATTTTTGTTCCTCATTACATCATTTATTATTTTATATATTTCAAAAAAAATCATCCGGCTTTGTCCATCATGAGAACGGAACAAAGTCGGATGAATTCCATTTTGTACGATATTATCTTACACGTATGTTTCCAGCAGTTTCACATTTCCTCCTTCGGGAGTGATTGTGACATCTTGCGTGGTAGCAGGCAACAGGATAGTTTCTCCTGCACTGACAGTCAGTTCATTACCTTCATTGTCTCTCATCTTGCAGGATCCTTCCATACAAATAAAGATTACGAATGAATCGAGTTCGGAATAGTCGCAACTGATTTCTTCAGTCATGTCATACAGAGAAGTCGTGAAGTAAGTGCAAGCAACCAGTTCTACCGGTTCGTCCTTCAACGGTTCGTATTTAGTGCGATAGTCATCCAATACCTCATAGTTGATGGCTTCACGGGCTAAATCGGTGTGAAGTTCGCGGGTTTTGCCATTCGCATCTTTACGGTTGAAATCGTAGATACGGTAAGTTATATCAGAGGTCTGCTGAATCTCGGCGATGAAAGAACCTGCCCCGATGCTGTGCACACGTCCGGCAGGAAGGAAGAATACATCACCCGGATGAATTTCATATTCCTGCAATACGTCGGTAATCGTATTGTTCAACACGCGTTCTTTATATTCTTTCGGGGTAATCTGTTCAGAGAACCCTGAACGCAATTTAGCTCCTTTGTCGGCATCTACCACATACCACATCTCGGTTTTTCCCATCGAATTGTGGCGTTTCTTCGCCAACTCATCTGTCGGATGTACCTGGATTGACAAATCCTGTTTGGCGTCGATGAACTTAATGAGCAGTGGAAATTTATTGCCGAAACGAGCATAATTCGCTTCTCCAACCAGCTCCTCGCGATACTTTCTGACCATATCGGCCAAGGTTAGACCTTTATCCGGACCATTAGCCACTACGGATTCATTGTTCTCAACGCCAGAAATCTCCCAGCTTTCTCCTACTCCTTTCAAGTCTGAATTCAAATGCTTGAATGGAATAATTTTGTCGCCCCCCCAAAGCGTCTGCTTCAGAATAGGTTCGAATTTTAATGGATACATTTTTGTTTTTCTTGTTATAAACTTAGATTAAATTCGCTCGGATTGTTACAATCCGGCAACAAACATACAAAAAATAGTTCAGTTTTTAAGAAAAGGAGGATGAAAATTCATTTAAGAAAGCATCTTTTATTCTTGCATTCGAAGAAGATGAAGTAATAAAGCTAAACTTTCCTAAAGCATCTACTATATTTAGCCGGAATAATTTGTGAGTAAGAAAGAATTTCCCTTTATTTGCAGGAAAATTTTAATAATACCAGACATGAATAACACATTCCCAACAGAAGGGAATCTATCAGGGCTTAGCCGGAAAGATTTCCAAAAGGATATAAATGATAAGAAAACTGATTTATTTATCCTCAAAAACGCAAAGGGAATGGAAGTAGCTGTAACCAATTACGGATGCGCCATTCTTTCTATCATGGTACCGGACAAAAACGGTAAGTATGCCAATGTAATCCTCGGACACGACAGCATCGACCACGTCATCAACAGCCCGGAACCTTTCTTAAGCACTACTATCGGACGCTACGGCAACCGTATTGCGAAAGGAAAATTCACTTTGTTCGGCGAAGAACATGAACTCACGATTAACAACGGACCTAACTCTCTGCATGGTGGACCTACCGGTTTCCACGCCCGTGTATGGGATGCTGTCCAGATTGATGAGAGTACGGTGCAATTCAACTATGTTTCTGCCGATGGCGAAGAGGGATTCCCCGGCAATCTGGAAATAGAAATGACCTACCGCCTGGACAACGAAGTAAATGCACTGAATATCGAATACCGAGCTACCACCGACAAAGCTACAGTCGTTAACTTGACTAACCACGGTTTCTTCAACCTCGCCGGTATTTCCAACCCTACTCCTACCGTCAACAACCACATCGTTACGATCAACGCTGATTTCTATACGCCTATCGACGAAGTTTCTATCCCTACCGGTGAAATTGCCAAAGTAGAGGGTACTCCGATGGATTTCCGTGCCCCGCACACTGTAGGCGAACGTATCGACGACAAATTCCAGCAACTGATTTTCGGTGCAGGATATGACCACTGTTACGTACTGAACAAGTTGGAAAGCGGTTCGCTCGATCTGGCTGCCACTTGCAAGGATCCGGAAAGCGGACGTATCATGGAAGTATATACCACCGAAGCGGGTGTACAACTCTATACAGGCAACTGGCTCAACGGATTTGAAGGTGCACACGGAGCTACCTTCCCTGCCAGAAGCGCTATCTGCTTTGAGGCACAGTGTTTCCCGGATACTCCGAACAAACCGCATTTCCCATCGGCTACTTTGCTGCCGGGTGATGAATACCAACAGATCACTGTCTACAAATTTACGGTAGAAGAATAAGATTTGAAAAATAACTAACCTAATTTTATAAACTAACATTTTTTTGAACCATGACACAAGAAAAAAAGAATGGAAAAATCATTGCGATCATTACGATGATTTTCCTTTTCGGTATGATTTCATTTGTTACTAACCTCGCTGCCCCTATGGGTATCGTATTGAAAAACCAGTTCGACGTATCAAACGCATTAGGTATGCTGGGAAACTTCGGAAACTTTATTGCTTATGCAGTAATGGGTATTCCGAGCGGCATCCTGTTACAACGCGTGGGCTATAAGAAAACAGCACTTATCGCAGTAGCTATCGGCTTCATAGGCGTAGGTATCCAGTTCTTATCCGGCCATTCAAGCCCGGAAATGGCTTTCGCTGTTTATTTGATCGGTGCATTCGTAGCAGGTTTCTCTATGTGTTTGCTTAACACTGTTGTGAACCCGATGCTGAACAAACTTGGTGGCGAAGGTAACAAAGGTAATCAGCTTATCCAGGTAGGTGGCTCTTTCAACTCTGTAATGGCTACCATTACTCCGATGTTTGTAGGTATCCTTATCGCCGGATCTATCGAAAAAGCTACTATTTCTCAAATATTCCCTGTGATGTACACCGCTATGGCTGTGTTCGCTTTCGCATTCTTCGTGCTTTTGTTTGTACGCATACCAGAGCCTAACGCCGCTACCGCAACAGAACCTATCGGTAAATTGATGAAAGGTGCTTTGAAGTTCCGTCATTTCGTCCTGGGAGCTATTGCAATCTTTGTATATGTAGGTATTGAAGTAGGTGTACCGGGAACTTTGAATTTATTCTTGACAGACCCTGTAGAAAAAGGTGGAGCAGGTATCGCTTCTACAATCTCGGGATTCGTAGTAGGAACATACTGGTTCCTGATGTTGATCGGACGCTTGACAGGTGCTTCTCTTGGTGCTAAAATCTCCAGTAAGGCTATGCTTACATTTACTTCTGCTTTAGGTTTGATTCTGGTATTCCTTGCCATCTTCTCATCTACAGAAACAATGGTTGATCTACCTGTACTTCAACAAAGCGCTACCGGTAGTTTGTCATTCGGATTTGCAGAAGTTCCTATCAATGCCATGTATCTGGTATTAGTGGGCTTATGTACTTCTATCATGTGGGGTGGTATTTTCAACCTTGCTGTAGAAGGTTTAGGTAAATATCTGGCTGCTGCTTCCGGTCTGTTTATGGTACTGGTATGTGGTGGAGGTATCTTACCTGTAATTCAGGGATTAGTAGCCGATATCGCTGGTTTCATGCCTAGCTATTGGGTTATTATCGCCGCTTTGGCTTACCTGTTGTTCTACGGTCTGGTAGGTTGCAAGAATGTAAATAAGGATATTCCTGTGGAATAAACAATCACATAGAATAGAATTCAATTTATTCACCTTTAAAATATAAATATCATGGATACAGAATACGTAAGAAGTCGATTCATTAAACACTTTGACGGAACTACCGGCTTTCTATATGCTTCTCCGGGCCGTATCAACCTGATCGGCGAACACACTGACTACAACGGTGGATTCGTTTTTCCGGGAGCGGTAGATAAAGGGATGATTGCTGAAATCAAACCGAACGGTACTGACAAAGTAAAGGCTTACTCTATCGACTTGAAAGATTATGTGGAATTTGGCTTGAATGAAGAAGATGCTCCACGCGCCAGCTGGGCAAGATATATTTTCGGTGTATGCCGTGAAATGATCAAACGTGGCGTTGACGTGAAGGGATTCAATACTGCTTTCGCAGGTGATGTGCCTTTGGGTGCAGGTATGTCTTCTTCTGCTGCTTTGGAAAGTACATATGCTTTCGCATTGAACGAACTGTTCGGTGAAAACAAGATAGATAAGTTTGAATTGGCTAAAGTGGGTCAGGCTACAGAACATAACTATTGTGGTGTGAACTGCGGTATTATGGACCAGTTTGCTTCCGTATTCGGTAAAGCAGGCAGCTTGATCCGTCTGGATTGCCGTTCACTGGAGTATCAGTATTTCCCATTCCATCCGGAAGGTTATCGCCTGGTTCTGATGGATTCAGTGGTGAAACACGAATTGGCTTCTTCTGCTTACAACAAGCGTCGCCAAAGCTGTGAAGCTGCTGTTGCCGCTATCCAGAAAAAACATCCGCACGTAGAATTCCTGCGCGACTGTACAATGGCTATGCTGGAAGAAGCAAAAGCTGATATCAGCGCTGAAGACTATATGCGTGCAGAATACGTAATCGAAGAAATCCAACGTGTACTCGACGTTTGTGAAGCATTGGAAAAGGATGATTACGAAACTGTAGGTAAGAAGATGTACGAAACTCATCATGGTATGAGCAAGCTGTACGAAGTAAGCTGCGAAGAACTCGACTTCCTGAATGACTGCGCTAAAGAATACGGTGTTACCGGTTCACGCGTGATGGGTGGCGGATTCGGCGGTTGTACGATCAACCTTGTCAAAAACGAATTGTATGACAACTTCGTTGAAAAAACAAAAGCTGCTTTCAAAGCTAAATTCGGCAGAAGCCCGAAAGTGTATGATGTAGTAATCGGCGACGGTTCCCGCAGACTGGAATAAAATTCATTCGAAATTAAATAAGTAAGAAGGGCGGCTTCCTCACGGAAGCCGCCCTTACTTTTACAATTAACAAAAATTTAAAACCTATTACTTGGTATTCTGAGCTAACACATCTATTTATTTCTTCTTAAATTTATAAACAGCAAATGTAGTCGGTTCCAGTTCGGTAACAAACACGTTGCCTTCAATCGATACCGGAGTTTCCTGTGGAGTGATGGCGGAAGGTTGTTCAAGCGTGTTATCCTTGTCAAGATCAAGCGAATGAAGTTTGATGCAACGGCCGTCTGAAAGTACATCCTGTTTTTTCAAACCTTCAAAGTTCAATGAAATCGGTTGGGCCGTGGCGGAAGTGTTAACCACCTTAACAATCAATTCATTCTTATCCTTATCATAAACAGCACTGGCAAAGAGTCCGTTTTGCCCTTCAGCTCCTGTTACATTTTTCTTATTCATGGTAAGCGGAAGCACGTTAGTTCCTTTGTTATGTGCAAACAACTGCTGTACATAATAGCTTGTAGTACGCACGGAATTCAGGTTATCAAACCAAATCATATCCGGACGCCATTGCCATCCTTCTACGTGAGCGAAAAGAGGAGCATAAGTAGCCATGTGTACGATGTCAGCGTTACGTTCCAATCCGGTCATAAAAGCAGCTTCAAGCAGAGCAGCATGGTAATGATTCCATTTTTTGCCTTTTCCGTGGCAGGCATATTCTCCGGCAAACACTTTCGGACCTTTACGGTCATAGTTGTCATAGCGTGCGCCTTGTGTCAGAAACCAGCTTTCAGGACGATAGAAGTGTTCGTCCACCAAATCAGCTTTCAGACGTTTCATTTCAGGCCACAAATAATCAAACTCTTTTCCTTCGGAATTCGGACCGGAGCTACCTACGATTTTGATTTCCGGATGAGCCTTACGAATGGCTTTGATAAACGGTTCAAGACGTTCGGGATATTCTTTTCCCCATTGTTCGTTACCGATACCGATAAACTGCAGATTAAATGGAGCAGGATGTCCCATATCGGCACGTACCTTCCCCCATGTAGTATTGACGTCACCATTGGCAAATTCTATCAAATCGAGTGCATCCTGAATATAGCTATCCAGATCACAAACTGCAACGTGAGCTTTCGAATCATTATTCTGATATTGACAGGAAAGACCGCAATTCAGAATCGGAAGAGGCGCTGCACCCATTTCTTCGGACAACAGGAAGTATTCGTAGAATCCTAATCCATAGCTCTGGTAATAATCCGGAAAGAAACGATGGGTAAAGGTATATTGCCAACGGTTCTCATTCAAAGGGCGGTTTTCTACGGGACCTACCGATTTTTTCCAGTCATAACGGGTATCGAGGTCAGTACCTTCTACGATACAACCACCGGGGAAGCGGAAGACTCCGGGATGAATATCCGCCAATGCTTGTGCTAAATCTTTGCGAAGACCATTTTCATGTCCTTTCCAGGTATTGACCGGGAAAAGAGAAACATGCTCCAAATCAACCGTTCCTTTAGAAGTAAGGAAAATGCGGAGTACGGATTTTGGATGGGTAATGCCGGGCTTCAAGATGACTTGATACTTTTTCCATTCGTTGGAGTCAATCGTCAGATTCTCTGCGGCAAAAGCCTGACGTTCACCCATTGATTTAGTATCGACAAGTTCGATCCTCAATGTTTCTTTCGTACTTCCTTGCGGCAAACGCGCCCAAACAGAAAAGCGATACTCCTCTCCTTTCTTGACGCCAATACCGAAAAAGCCTTCGTTATCCAGGCCGGTATGTTTGTGTCCGTGTCCCGGATCGGAAAGGCGTACATAATGCGGATTACGTTCAAAAGGTCCGTCATCCATCAGTGTCACTTTGCCATAGGTATTCCATCCCATCAGATGCTGGGGGAACTCGAACGAGCGGTTCTTTACCAGTTCCGCGTATAATCCGCCATCAGCAGCATAGTTGATGTCCTCAAAAAAGAGTCCGTACATAGTAGGTTGGATTTCCGCTCCCAGCTTCTTCGTTTGTATCACCAACTCATTGGTTTGCGCATGAAGTGCAAGGTTAGTAAACAAGGCTAATACTGCCAATAAATTTGTGTATCTTCTCATGGTTCTCAATAAAAAATTATATATAGTTAAAATGCAAAGATAATCAGATTCTCAATTTTCCGCGTACCCGATTTTATCATAAACAGGTGTTTATCGGTCAAAAAGGATCAAATTCCATTCATTTGCACAAATTTCCATCTGGTATCCGTATTTATAATACGAAATCAGATAAAAAAACACCTATTTATTACAATCATATAATACAAATATGAACTGCAGGAAAGCGTATATTTATATATATAATAAGGTGTGGAAAAAATTATAAAACATACCATTTATGCTGCATAACATATAAGAGTGTATTTGATACACCAAACAAAAGTGTTACTTTTACACCCAAAATAAGATAAGCATCTCATTTACATTAAAAATAAAACCATGAAAAAACATTTTCTACTTGCAGGAATTGCCGTGCTGATGCTAGCTGCGTGCAATAACAAACCGGCTTCCGAGCTGACTTTGTCCGGTCTTGATCCGGTAAAATTTCAAACAGAAGTGAATAATGCCCAAACAGCTCTTTACACACTAAAGAATAAGGCAGGCATGGAAGTATGCATCACTAACTTCGGAGGACGTATCGTGTCTATCATGGTACCCGACAAGAACGGTCAGATGCAGGATGTAGTTTTAGGTTTTGACAGCATTGCTGATTATATCAATATTCCCAGCGACTTTGGCGCTTCTATCGGACGCTATGCAAACCGTATCAACCAGGGACGTTTTGTATTGGATGGCGATACGATCCAGTTACCACAAAACAATTACGGACACTGTCTGCACGGAGGTCCGAAAGGCTGGCAATACCAGGTTTATGAAGCCAATCTTATCGATCCGACAACACTGGAGCTGACTCGTATTTCACCGGATGGAGATGCTAATTTCCCGGGCAACGTAACAGCTAAAGTGACTTACAAACTGACTGATGACAACGCTATCGACATCAAATATAGCGCAACTACTGATAAAAAGACGATCATCAACATGACCAACCACTCTTATTTCAATCTTTCCGGTGATCCGTCTAAAATTTCAACCGACCATATCATGTATGTGAATGCAGACTACTATACTCCGGTAGACAGCACCTTTATGACTACAGGCGAAATTGCTCCGGTTAAAGACACTCCGATGGACTTTACTACTCCGAAAGCCGTGGGTAAGGAAATCAATAACTATGATTTCGTTCAATTAAAGAATGGAAACGGATATGATCATAACTGGGTATTGAACACTAAGGGAGATCTTTCTCAAGCAGCCGCCAAACTTACTTCACCCGAAAGCGGCATTACTCTGGAAGTATATACCAACGAACCGGGTATACAGGTTTATACAGGTAACTTCCTCGATGGAACCGTAACCGGCAAGAAAGGTATCGTTTACAACCAACGTGCTTCCGTTTGTCTGGAAACACAACACTATCCTGACAGCCCTAACAAGGCAGACTGGCCGTCTGTTGTTCTGGAACCGGGACAAACTTACAACAGTGAATGTATTTTCAAATTCTCTGTAGAGAGATAATATTAACTCATAAATCATTTTTATCGTGGAAGCATTAGATTGGCTAGTAATCGGAGTCTTTTTTCTGGCTCTGATTGGTATTATTGTTTGGGTAGTCAGACAAAAACAAAATGACTCGGCAGATTATTTCTTAGGTGGACGTGACGCAACATGGCTTGCGATCGGTGCCTCTATCTTCGCATCGAACATTGGCTCGGAGCACTTGATCGGACTGGCAGGAGCCGGAGCATCCAGTGGTATGGCTATGGCTCACTGGGAAATTCAAGGATGGATGATTTTGATTCTGGGATGGGTGTTCGTGCCTTTCTATTCACGAAGCATGGTATATACGATGCCGGAATTCCTGGAACGCCGCTATAATCCTCAATCACGTACTATCTTGTCTGTAATCTCTCTGGTTAGTTATGTCTTGACCAAAGTAGCCGTAACTGTATATGCCGGTGGTCTGGTGTTCCAGCAGGTATTCGGCATCAAAGAACTTTGGGGAATTGATTTCTTCTGGATTGCAGCTATCGGTCTGGTAGTGTTGACCGCAATTTATACCATCTTCGGAGGTATGAAATCCGTTCTTTATACTTCTGTTCTTCAAACTCCAATCCTATTGTTAGGCTCCTTAATTATCCTTGTGCTTGGTTTCAAAGAACTAGGCGGATGGGACGAAATGATGAGAGTCTGTGGTGCTGTGACCGTAAATGATTATGGTGATACCATGACCAACCTGATTCGTAGCAATGATGATGCAAACTTCCCATGGTTGGGTGCTTTGATCGGTTCAGCTATCATCGGATTCTGGTACTGGTGTACTGACCAGTTTATTGTGCAGCGTGTACTTTCAGGAAAGAATGAGAAAGAAGCTCGCCGTGGTACTATCTTCGGAGCTTACCTGAAACTGTTACCTGTATTCCTTTTCTTGATTCCGGGTATGATTGCATTCGCATTGCACCAGAAATATATCGGTGCCGGTGGTGAGGGTTTCCTTCCGATGCTGGCTAATGGAACTGCAAATGCCGATGCCGCTTTCCCGACATTGGTTGCCAAATTACTTCCTGCCGGGGTAAAAGGTCTGGTAGTATGTGGTATTCTTGCCGCTTTGATGAGTTCTCTTGCCTCTTTGTTCAACTCATCGGCCATGTTGTTCACTATCGACTTCTACAAGCGTTTCAGACCGGAAACTCCGGAAAAGAAACTGGTTGGTATCGGCCAGGTTGCAACAGTTGTAATCGTTATTTTAGGTATTCTTTGGATTCCTATCATGCGTAGTGTAGGTGATGTACTTTACACTTATTTGCAGGATGTTCAGTCAGTCCTGGCTCCAGGTATCGCTGCTGCGTTTTTACTGGGGGTCTGCTGGAAACGTACTTCTGCTCAAGGTGGTATGTGGGGACTGATTTCCGGTATGGTCATCGGCTTGACGCGTCTGGGTGCTAAAGTATACTATAGCAACGCGGGTGAAGTGGCTGATTCTACATTCAAATATTTGTTTTATGATATGAACTGGCTGTTCTTCTGCGGATGGATGTTCCTATTCTGTATGATTGTAGTAATCGTAGTTAGTCTAACAACAAAGGCCCCGACAGCAGAAAAGATTCAGGGACTGGTATTCGGTACAGCTACTAAAGAACAAAAAGCGGCTACTCGTGTCAGCTGGGATCACTGGGATATTATTCATACTGTAATAATCCTGTCTATTACAGCCGCTTTCTACTGGTATTTCTGGTAATTAAATAATTCACTACGACAACAATGAACAATTATTATAGCTCAAATCCGACTTTCTATGTCGGCATCGACTGTATCATCTTCGGTTTCTCCGAAGGGGAAATCAGCCTGCTCCTGTTGAAGAGAAACTTTGAGCCGGCAATGGGTGAATGGTCTCTGATGGGAGGATTCGTGCAGAAAGATGAAAGTGTGGACGATGCCGCCAAACGTGTATTGCATGAGCTCACCGGACTGGAAAACGTTTATATGGAACAGGTGGGAACCTTCGGAGCGATTGACCGCGATCCGGGTGAACGGGTAATCTCTGTGGCTTATTACGCGTTAATCAACATCAATAAATATGATCTGAATCTGGTTCGGAAACACAATGCTCACTGGGTGAAAATAAACGAGCTTCCCCCACTTATTTTCGACCATCCTGAAATGGTGGAGAAGGCACAGGAACTGATGAAACAGAAAGCGTCCGTGGAACCTATCGGATTCAATCTGCTTCCGAAACTCTTTACGTTGACTCAACTGCAAAGTCTATATGAGGCCATTTATGGTGAGACGATGGATAAACGGAACTTCCGTAAAAGAGTGGCTGAAATGGATTATATAGAGAAAACTGATAAAATTGATAAACTAAGTTCTAAACGCGGCGCTGCCTTGTATAAGTTCAACGGCAAGGCTTACCGCAAAGACCCGAAATTTAAAATCTAATCATTATGCTGGAAGAACTAAAAGAAAAAGTATTTCATGCCAATCTCGAATTGGTAAAGCATGGATTAGTCATCTTTACCTGGGGAAATGTTTCTGCCATTGACCGTGAAAGCGGATTGGTAGTAATCAAACCCAGTGGTGTAAGTTATGATGACATGAAAGCCGAAGATATGGTAGTAGTGGATCTGGATGGCAAGGTCGTTGAAGGACGGCTGAAGCCATCTTCAGACACCCCTACTCACGTAGTGCTTTACAAAGCATTTCCGGAAATCGGAGGAGTGGTACATACACACTCTACCTATGCAACAGCATGGGCACAAGCCGGATGTGACATTCCGAATATCGGAACCACTCATGCAGATTACTTCCATGATGCCATTCCCTGCACAGCGGATATGACGGAAGCGGAAGTGAAAGGTGCTTACGAGCTGGAAACCGGTAATGTAATAGTGAAACGTTTTGAAGGCTTGAACCCTGTACATACACCGGGAGTATTGGTGAAAAATCATGGTCCTTTCTCTTGGGGAAAAGACGCACACGACGCCGTACACAATGCTGTGGTTATGGAACAGGTAGCTAAAATGGCAAGTATCGCTTATGCGGTAAATCCCAATTTAACAATGAATCCGCTGCTGATAGAGAAACATTTCAGCCGCAAGCATGGCCCGAATGCTTATTATGGACAGTAAAACAATTAAAAATTATAAATTTAAACTATAACATGATGAATAACGTATTTGATCAATATGAAGTATGGTTCGTAACAGGAGCACAGCTTTTGTACGGAGGTGACGCAGTAATCGCAGTAGATGCACACTCTAATGAAATGGTTAACGGATTGAACGAATCCGGTAAACTTCCTGTAAAGGTGGTATACAAAGGAACAGCTAATTCTTCTAAAGAAGTGGAAGCTGTTTTCAAAGCAGCCAACAATGACGAAAAGTGTGTCGGTGTTATCACTTGGATGCATACGTTCTCCCCTGCTAAAATGTGGATTCACGGTTTGCAACAGTTGAAGAAACCTTTGTTGCACCTGCATACTCAATTCAACAAGGAAATTCCTTGGGATACCATGGACATGGACTTCATGAATCTGAACCAGTCTGCTCACGGTGACCGCGAATTCGGACATATCTGTACCCGTATGCGTATCCGTCGTAAAGTGGTGGTAGGTTACTGGAAAGAAGAAGAGACTTTGCATAAGATTGCCGTTTGGATGCGTGTTTGTGCCGGTTGGGCAGATTCACAGGATATGCTGATTATCCGTTTCGGCGACCAGATGAACAACGTAGCTGTAACCGATGGTGATAAAGTGGAAGCTGAACAGCGTATGGGTTACCACGTAGATTACTGTCCGGTAAGCGAATTGATGGAATATCACAAAGATATCAAAAATGAAGATGTAGATGCATTGGTAGCTACTTACTTCAAGGAGTACGATCACGATGCTTCTTTGGAAGATAAATCAACTGAAGCTTACCAGAAAGTATGGAATGCTGCCAAGGCTGAACTGGCTATGCGTGCTATCCTGAAAGCTAAAGGTGCGAAAGGGTTTACTACCAACTTCGACGATTTGGGCGACATTGAATACAATGGTTTCGATCAAATCCCGGGTCTTGCCTCACAACGTCTGATGGCGGAAGGTTACGGATTCGGTGCTGAAGGTGACTGGAAATCGGCTGCTCTTTACCGCACTGTATGGGTAATGAATCAGGGACTTCCTAAAGGCTGCTCATTCCTGGAAGATTACACTCTGAACTTCGATGGTGCAAACAGCTCTATCCTTCAGTCACACATGTTGGAAATCTGTCCGCTTATCGCTGCCAACAAACCTCGTCTGGAAGTACACTTCCTCGGTATAGGTATCCGCAAGAGTCAGACTGCACGTCTGGTCTTCACTTCAAAAGTCGGTACTGGCTGCACTGCTACTGTTGTAGATATGGGTAACCGTTTCCGTCTGATCGTGAACGACGTAGAATGTATCGAGCCGAAACCGCTGCCTAAGTTGCCGGTTGCTTCTGCTCTCTGGATTCCGATGCCAAACCTTGAAGTAGGTGCAGGTGCATGGATTCTGGCTGGTGGAACTCACCACTCTTGCTTCTCTTACGACCTGACAGCAGAATATTGGGAAGATTATGCTGAAATCGCAGGTATCGAAATGGTACATATCAACAAGGATACTACGATCAGCTGTTTCAAGAAAGAACTGCGCATGAACGAAGTTTATTACATGTTGAATAAAGCACTTTGCTAAACCTTAAAATATTGATTTCAACATGAAATTAGATGCAAAATCAACCATCGAGGCAGGTAAAGCTATTCTTGGCATAGAACTCGGTTCAACACGAATAAAAGCTGTCTTGATTGACCAGGAAAACAAGCCTATTGCTCAAGGTAGCCACACTTGGGAAAACCAGTTAGTTGACGGACTTTGGACGTATAGCATTGAAGCCATCTGGTCAGGGCTGCAAGATTGCTATGCCGATCTTCGTACGAACGTAAAGAATGCATACGGCATAGAGATCGAGACGCTGGCTGCCATCGGTGTCAGCGCTATGATGCATGGTTATATGCCATTCAACAAAAAAGAAGAAATCCTCGTGCCTTTCCGCACTTGGAGAAACACCAATACAGGCCGCGCAGCGGCTATTTTGTCCGAACTATTTGTCTATAATATCCCTCTGCGGTGGAGCATTTCCCACTTATATCAGGCTATTTTGGACAACGAAGCACATGTGAATGAGATTGACTTCTTGACCACTCTGGCAGGTTATGTGCATTGGCAGATCACAGGCAAAAAGGTGTTGGGAATAGGTGATGCATCGGGTATGCTTCCTATAGATCCGACTACTAACAACTATTCTGCCGAAATGGTGGCTAAGTTCGATAAGCTGATTGCTCCGAAAGAATATAGCTGGAAGCTGCAGGATATTCTGCCTAAAGTATTATCGGCAGGTGAAAATGCAGGTGTCCTCACACCGGAAGGTAGTAAAAAGCTCGACGTATCGGGTCATTTGAAAGCAGGAATACCCGTTTGTCCTCCGGAAGGAGATGCCGGCACCGGTATGGTTGCAACCAATGCTGTGAAACAGCGTACCGGAAATGTATCGGCAGGTACTTCTTCATTCTCTATGATTGTATTGGAGAAAGACTTGTCCAAGCCATACGAAATGATCGACATGGTCACAACTCCTGACGGAAGCCTTGTAGCCATGGTACATTGCAATAACTGTACTTCTGATCTCAATGCATGGGTCAACTTGTTTAAGGAATATCAGGAACTTCTGGGCATACCTGTAAATATGGATGAAATCTATAGTAAACTCTACCATATCGCACTTACCGGTGACACAGATTGCGGAGGTCTCCTTTCATACAACTATATTTCAGGCGAACCTGTAACAGGACTTGCGGACGGAAGACCGTTATTTGTACGTTCTGCCAATGACAAGTTCAATTTGGCCAACTTTATGCGGACTCACCTATATGCTTCAGTAGGTGTTCTCAAGATTGGTAATGATATCCTGTTCAACGAAGAAAAAATCAAAGTGGATAGAATTACAGGTCACGGAGGACTGTTCAGAACAAAGGGAGTAGGTCAAAGAATCCTTGCAGCAGCTATCAACTCGCCTATTTCGGTGATGGAAACAGCCGGTGAAGGTGGTGCCTGGGGGATTGCCTTGTTAGGTTCTTATCTCGTGAACAACGAAAAGAAACAATCTCTTGCCGACTTCCTGGATGAAAGTGTATTTGTCGGAGATGCCGGTGTCGAGGTATCACCCACACCCGAAGATGTAGCCGGTTTTAATACATACATCGAAAACTACAAGGCAGGATTGCCCATCGAAGAGGCAGCGGTCAAATTTAAATAGTTGACAATTGGTAATTCCTTGTTATATATTCACCAAGAAATTGCCGACAAATCGCTGTTTAGCAAGAACCAATTCTCACTAAATATTAACATTAACTATCCCCACCCCTCTCCTCTTTGGGAGAGGGAAAAGGGGAGACTATTACCATGAAAACCACCTCGTTCATACTTGGCCTTGTCCTGTCCGCCTCACTGGCTAAAGCACAAAATGCTCCACAGGTGTCTTACTTCCCTTTACAGAATGTAAAACTATTGGACAGCCCGTTCCTGCAAGCCCAACAGACTGATTTACATTATATACTTGCCTTAAACCCCGACCGTCTGCTCGCTCCTTTTCTACGCGAAGCAGGTTTACAACCTAAAGCTCCCAGCTATACCAACTGGGAAAATATCGGATTGGACGGACATATCGGCGGACATTATCTATCCGCCCTCTCCATGATGTATGCCGCTACCGGAGATACTGCTGTCTACAACCGCCTCCACTATATGCTGAATGAGTTGCATCATGCACAGCAAGCTGTAGGTACAGGATTCATCGGAGGAACTCCGGGAAGTCTCCAACTTTGGAAAGATATAAAAGCTGGAAAAATCCGTGCCGGAGGTTTCGACCTTAACGGCAAATGGGTACCTCTATACAATATACATAAAACGTATGCAGGATTACGGGACGCTTACTTGTATGCAGGAAGCGATCTGGCACGCCAAATGCTGATTGACCTTACAGACTGGATGATTGACATCACTTCCGGTTTGAGCGACGAACAAATGCAGGATATGCTTCGTAGCGAACATGGCGGATTAAATGAGACTTTCGCTGATGTGGCTGAAATCACAGGCGACAAGAAATATCTGGAACTGGCCCGCCGTTTCTCCCACCAACTTATCCTCGACCCGCTTATCAAAGATGAAGACAAGCTGACAGGTATGCACGCCAACACACAGATTCCCAAAGTGATCGGTTACAAACGAATAGCCGAACTTTCGCAAGATGACAAGAGTTGGAATCATGCTGCTGAATGGGATCATGCCGCCCGTTTCTTTTGGAATACGGTAGTCAATCACCGTTCCGTCTGCATCGGAGGAAATAGTGTCCGTGAACATTTCCACCCGGCGGATAACTTCACGTCCATGCTGAACGACGTTCAAGGACCGGAAACCTGTAATACTTACAACATGCTCCGTCTTACTAAAATGCTTTACCAGAATTCTCACAATCCCAACAATACACAGGAGCCTGATCCCAACTACGTAAACTATTACGAACGTGCGCTTTACAATCACATTCTTGCATCGCAGGAACCGAATAAGGGTGGATTTGTCTATTTCACTCCCATGCGCCCGGGACACTATCGTGTGTACTCACAACCGGAAACATCCATGTGGTGCTGTGTCGGTTCTGGCTTGGAGAATCATACCAAATACGGTGAATTTATTTATGCACATCAGAAAGATACGCTTTATATCAATCTCTTCATCCCTTCACAACTGACCTGGAAAGAGCAAGGCGTAACTTTGACACAGGAAACCCGATTCCCTGACGACGGTAAGGTAACTTTGCGAATAGATGAAGCGCCCCAGAAAAAACGTACTTTAATGATACGTATTCCGGAATGGGCTAATCAATCCAAAGGCTATAGCATCAGCATCAATGGGAAAAGAAAAATATTCATTATGGCAAAAGGTAATCAGTATCTCCCTCTCTCCCGCAAATGGAAGAAAGGAGATATCGTTACTTTCAACTTACCGATGAAAGTCAACATGGAACAGATTCCCGACAAGAAAGATTATTATGCTTTCTTATACGGTCCTATCGTTCTTGCAGCTTCCACGGGCACTGAACACCTCGATGGTTTATATGCCGATGACAGTCGTGGCGGACATATCGCTCATGGCAAACAAATTCCATTACAGGAAGTTCCGATGTTGATAGGAAATCCCGATTCCATCCGTAAGTCTCTTCACAAAGAACAAGGTAGCCGGATCGCTTTCAGCTACAACGGAGATGTTTACCCTGCACAAGGCAAAGCATTGGAGCTTGTTCCCTTCTTCCGCCTGCATAATTCCCGCTATGCCGTTTATTTCCGGCAGACAAGCGAAGAGCAGTTCAAAGCCATTCAGGAAGAAATGGCAACGGCTGAACGAAAAGCAACCGAATTAGCTAATCAAACCATTGATCTTATCTTCCCCGGCGAACAGCAGCCGGAATCCGACCATGGCATCCAATATGAGCAGGCAGAAACCGGAACGAACACAGACCGGCACTTCCGTCGTGCCAAAGGTTGGTTCGGCTATCAACTGACAGTAAAAGAAGAAGCAAGCCGCATACTGATTACAATACGGAAAGATGACCGTAACAAAGTAGCTATTCTACTGAATAATGAAAAGTTGGCTGTTAATCCAATGATCAGTGAAGCAGATAAAGATGGTTTTATCACCCTTTCTTATGTCCTGCCTCAAAAACTGAATACAGGCAGCTGTCCGATACGTTTCATCCCTGACGGAACGGAATGGACACCTGCAATTTACGAAGTACGTTTACTAAAATAAACGTTCAAAAAGAAATAACCATCATCAAAATCAAACATCTATATAATCATTAAACAAATACCATTTATGAAAGCAAAACTATTAGTCAGTACGGCCTTTCTAGCAGCATCAGTATCTCTTTCCGCGCAAAAGAGTGCTACCATAACCGTACATGCCGACCAAGGCAAAGAAATTATCCCGAAAGAAATCTACGGTCAGTTTGCCGAACACCTGGGTTCATGTATCTACGGTGGTCTTTGGGTAGGCGAAAAGTCAGATATACCCAATATCAAGGGATACCGTACAGATGTATTCAATGCATTAAAAGACTTGGCTGTTCCCGTTCTACGCTGGCCGGGTGGCTGCTTTGCCGATGAGTATCATTGGATGGACGGCATCGGTCCGAAAGAAAACCGTCCGAAGATGGTGAATAACAACTGGGGCGGAACGATTGAAGATAACAGTTTCGGTACACATGAGTTCCTGAATCTTTGCGAAATGCTGGGTTGTGAGCCTTACGTAAGTGGAAATGTAGGTAGCGGTACCGTAGAAGAACTCGCCAAATGGGTGGAATATATGACCTCGGACGGGGACTCTCCCATGGCCAATCTCCGTCGTAAGAATGGTCGTGACAAAGCATGGAAGCTCAAATATCTGGGAGTAGGAAATGAAAGCTGGGGCTGTGGTGGCAGTATGCGTCCGGAATATTATGCGGACTTATACCGTCGTTATTCTACCTATTGCCGTAACTACGACGGCAACCGTCTGTTCAAAATTGCCAGCGGTGCAAGTGATTATGACTACAACTGGACAGACGTATTGATGAATCGTGTAGGACATCGCATGCAGGGACTTTCTCTCCACTATTACACCGTAACCGGATGGAGCGGCAGCAAAGGAGCAGCCACTCAATTCAACAAGGATGATTATTATTGGACAATGGGTAAATGCCTGGAAGTGGAAGATGTGCTCAAGAAGCATTGTGCCATCATGGATAAATATGACAAGGACAAAAAGATCGCTCTTTTACTCGACGAATGGGGAACCTGGTGGGATGAAGAACCGGGAACCATCAAAGGACACCTGTATCAGCAGAATACATTGCGCGATGCTTTCGTTGCTTCTTTAAGCCTTGACGTATTCCACAAATATACAGACCGCCTGAAGATGGCAAATATCGCGCAGATAGTCAATGTACTTCAATCCATGATTCTGACGAAAGACAAAGAAATGGTGCTCACTCCTACTTATTATGTCTTCAAGATGTATAAAGTACATCAGGATGCCACTTATCTTCCCATTGAGCTGACTTGCGAAAAGATGAGTGTACGTGATAACCGTACCGTTCCGATGGTAAGTGCCACAGCTTCCAAAAACAAGGATGGAGTGATTCACCTTTCTCTTTCTAATGTAGATGCTGACGAAGCACAGGAAATCACCATCAATTTGGGTGATACGAAAGCAAAAAAAGCAGTTGGAGAGATTCTGACCTCCGCCAAACTGACCGATTACAATTCTTTTGAAAACCCTAATATTGTAAAGCCGGCACCTTTCAAAGAGGTAAAAATCAATAAAGGAACAATGAAGGTAAAACTTCCTGCTAAGTCCATTGTTACTTTAGAGTTACAGTAATTTTAGGGGATTTACTTATTGTATCGCAAACAAGAAGACCGTAAAATTGTCGATAAAAAAGATAGCTCTTTTGGATTGTTAAATCCACATAAAGAGTTATCTTTGCGAACAATCTGACAGAAATCAATTAAATTTTAATGATATGAACGATAACAAACTTATGAATCGTGCAGCGGATAACATCCGTATTCTTGCTGCTTCAATGGTTGAGAAAGCCAATTCCGGTCACCCGGGTGGCGCCATGGGTGGTGCTGATTTTGTAAATGTACTCTTCTCTGAGTTTCTAGTATACGATCCTGAAAATCCCCGTTGGGAAGGACGTGACCGCTTCTTCCTGGATCCGGGCCATATGTCTCCGATGCTTTATTCTACACTGGCATTGACCGGTAAATTCACTCTGGACGAACTGAAAGAATTCCGTCAATGGGGAAGCCCTACTCCGGGACACCCAGAAGTGGATATCATGCGGGGCATTGAAAATACTTCCGGTCCGTTGGGACAAGGACACACTTTCGCTGTGGGTGCTGCCATCGCTGCCAAATTCCTGAAAGCCCGTTTCAACGAGGTGATGAATCAAACAATCTATGCTTACATCTCTGACGGTGGTATCCAGGAAGAAATCTCTCAAGGTTCCGGACGTATTGCCGGTGCACTGGGACTGGACAACCTGATTATGTTCTATGACTCCAACGATATCCAGCTTTCTACTGAAACGAAAGATGTAACCGTTGAAGATACTGCCATGAAATATGAAGCATGGGGATGGAACGTACTTAGCATCAACGGTAATGATCCTGACGAAATCCGCGCAGCAATCAAAGAAGCACAGGCTGAAAAAGAACGCCCTACACTGATTATCGGCAAAACGGTTATGGGTAAAGGTGCACGCAAGGCAGACGGCAGCAGCTATGAAGCTAACTGCGCTACACACGGTGCTCCTCTCGGTGGCGACGCTTATGTAAATACAATCAAGAATTTGGGTGGTGATCCTACTAACCCGTTCGTTATATTCCCGGAAGTAGCCGAACTGTATGCAAAACGTGCAGAAGAGCTGAAGAAAATTGTAGCTGAGAAATATGCTGCAAAAGCAGCATGGGCGAAAGCAAACCCGGAACAAGCTGCCAAACTGGAACTTTTCTTCTCGGGCAAAGCTCCGAAAGTGGACTGGGCTGCTATCGAACAGAAAGCTGGTAGCGCTACTCGTGCTGCATCTGCCACTGTACTGGGCGCACTTGCCACACAAGTAGAAAACATGATCGTTGCTTCTGCCGACCTTTCTAACTCTGACAAGACTGACGGTTTCCTGAAAAAGACTCATTCTTTCAAGAAAGGTGATTTCAGCGGAGCATTCTTCCAGGCAGGTGTATCAGAATTGTCGATGGCTTGTATCTGTATCGGTATGTCACTCCACGGTGGTGTAATCGCTGCTTGCGGTACATTCTTCGTATTCTCCGATTACATGAAACCTGCCGTACGTATGGCTGCTTTGATGGAACAACCGGTGAAATTCATCTGGACACACGACGCATTCCGCGTAGGTGAAGACGGTCCTACTCACGAACCGGTAGAACAGGAAGCACAAATCCGCCTGATGGAAAAACTAAAGAACCACAAAGGACACAACTCTATGTTAGTACTTCGTCCGGCCGATGCAGAAGAAACAACTATTGCATGGAAACTTGCCATGGAAAATATGTCTACTCCAACAGGATTGATTTTCTCTCGCCAGAATATTGCCAACTTACCGGCAGGAACTGATTACGAACAGGCAGCTAAGGGTGCGTATATCGTAGCAGGTTCTGACGAAAATCCGGATGTAATCCTGGTAGCTTCAGGTTCTGAAGTGGCTACATTGGTAGCCGGCACAGAATTGCTGCGCAAAGATGGCGTAAAGGTACGCATTGTATCCGCTCCGTCTGAAGGTCTGTTCCGTAACCAACCGAAAGAATATCAGGAAGCTGTTCTCCCGGCAGATGCAAAGATTTTCGGTATGACTGCCGGTCTGCCTGTTAATCTTCAAGGTCTGGTAGGTTGCCACGGTAAAGTTTGGGGATTGGAATCTTTCGGTTTCTCTGCTCCTTACAAAGTGTTGGATGAGAAACTTGGATTTACTGCCGAGAACGTATATAACCAAGTAAAAGCAATGCTCTAATGAAAACAATCGGATTAGCATGCGACCATGCCGGTTTTGAACTGAAAGAATATGTTCGCGGCTGGCTGGAAGTAAAAGGCTGGGCTTACAAGGATTTCGGAACTAACTCTACCGCTAGCGTAGACTATCCGGATTATGCTCATCCACTGGCTCTTGCAGTGGAATCGGGAGAATGTTATCCCGGTATCGCTATCTGCGGCAGTGGAAACGGAATCAATATGACGCTGAACAAGCACCAGGGAATTCGTGCTGCTCTCTGCTGGAATGCAGAAATTGCGCATCTGGCTCGTCAGCACAACGACGCTAATGTTCTGGTCATGCCGGGACGCTTCATCAGCACTGAAGAAGCGGATATGATTTTGACAGAGTTCTTCTCTACAAAGTTTGATGGCGGTCGTCATCAGAACCGTATTGACAAGATTCCGGTAAAATAAAGCCTGAAGATAAATCAAACATGAGTAAAGCTGTTCTTCTTTTTGAAGGGCAGCTTTATTTTTATACTGATATCAGAGTTTCTTGTATATGAGGTTATGAAAGGAAAGTACTTATCGCACCAACCCCACAATAAACTGATAACAAAAATAACCGCAAACAACAAACTTTAGAAAAGTTCCGAATATAAATCCGATTAATGAACCTACACCGGATTTGAGTGCTTGGAAAAACTCTTTATTTCCCAATAATTCACCAATCACCGCTCCTAGAAAAGGACCAAGAATAATTCCCCAAGGCAAAAAAAGAAGGCCGACAAGAGTTCCTATAATACATCCCCAATTTCCCCATTTACTACCGCCACTATACTTGCTCCCCAGCATCGGCATGAAGTAATCCAATACTTGCAAAACGACCACAATCAAAAGCCACACAATTAATTGTGTTGTAGTATATTGCACTTTATCGGTAAGATCCAGAATGACCAGCCCTAAATAAGCAATGGGAGTACCGGGAAGAAACGGAAGGATACAACCCGCCAACCCAGCTATCATACAAAGCACGCCAATTACAATCAAAATAATATCTAGCATAGTCTGTTCTTTTTTAATTCTGCACAAAAATACCGTATCTTTCAGTAAAAACAAGCTAACATCAAGAATTTTTCTACCCCTTTCCCCTTCACTGCCTGCTTAATAATGACAAGAGCGTGTAGCATATCAGAGGATAATCCGCCTCTACTATACAATATACAATAAAGTCCAAACGTTGTAAATTTCCGTCTTCATTTGCCCCATTTACACAAATAAAAACTATCTTTGCGTTTCAGAATCCCGAAAGACGAAAGAAATGGAGCAAATAGACAACCTAAAAGAGCTTATCAATCAGGGGGATGTGGACACAGCGATTAAGCAATTGGACCAGCTTCTCCAGGACACTTCTGTCGAAAAAGAGAAAGATACTCTTTACTATTTACGGGGAAATGCCTACCGAAAAAAAGGAGATTGGAAGCGGGCACTGGACAACTACCAGTATGCCATCGAGCTCAATCCGGACAGCCCTGCCGTTCAGGCCAGGAAAATGGCAATTGATATCCTCAATTTCTACCACAAAGATATGTTTAATCAATAATCGAACTCAAAGATAACGTAATAAAATAAAGATTATGGCAAAAATCAAAGGAGCAATCGTAGTCGACACGGAGCGTTGCAAAGGATGCAACCTGTGTGTAGTAGCATGTCCGCTCGATGTAATCGCCCTCAATAAAGAGGTAAATATGAAAGGCTATAACTATGCCTGGCAAGTAAAAGAAGATACCTGCAACGGATGCAGCTCGTGTGCAACGGTTTGTCCGGACGGATGTATTTCAGTGTATAAAGTAAAAGTAGAATAAAAGAAAAGAATATGGCAGAAGAAGTTGTATTAATGAAAGGAAACGAAGCCATCGCCCATGCAGCTATCCGCTGCGGTGCGGATGGATACTTCGGATATCCTATTACTCCCCAATCGGAAGTGTTGGAAACGCTGGCCGAACTGAAACCGTGGGAAACAACCGGCATGGTAGTACTCCAGGCAGAAAGTGAAGTGGCAGCTATCAATATGGTATATGGAGGTGCAGGTAGTGGAAAAATGGTTATGACATCATCCTCAAGTCCTGGTGTAAGTCTGAAACAGGAAGGTATCTCTTACATCGCAGGTGCCGAACTTCCTTGTCTGATTGTGAATGTGATGCGTGGCGGTCCCGGACTGGGAACCATCCAACCGAGCCAGGCAGACTACTTCCAGACTGTAAAAGGTGGTGGTCATGGTGACTACAGACTGATAGCACTCGCACCGGCATCCGTACAGGAAATGGCGGATTTCGTAGCACTGGGATTCGAATTGGCATTCAAATACCGTAATCCGGCTATTATTCTTGCTGATGGTGTGATCGGACAGATGATGGAAAAAGTAGTTCTTCCTGTTCAAAAAGCACGCCGCACGGAAGCGGAGGTAATCGAACAATGCCCATGGGCTACTACCGGAAAGGCGAAAGGGCGCAAACCGAACATTATCACTTCTCTGGAACTGAAACCGGAAGCAATGGAAATCAACAACCTCCGCTTCCAGGCCAAGTATCGTAAAATCGAAGAAAACGAAGTACGTTTTGAAGAAATAAACTGCGAAGATGCAGAATATCTGATCATCGCCTTTGGTTCAATGGCACGCATTGGCCAAAAAGCAATGGAACTGGCTCGTGAAAAGGGTATCAAAGTAGGTATTCTGCGTCCGATCACCTTGTGGCCATTCCCGACAAAGGCAATTGCCTCTTATGCTGATAAAGTAAAGGGCATGCTTGTTACGGAACTGAATGCCGGACAGATGATTGAAGATGTCCGCCTGGCTGTTAACGGTAAAATAAAGGTAGAACATTTCGGACGCCTCGGCGGTATTGTGCCCGACCCGGATGAAATTGTAACTGCCTTGGAAGAAAAAATAATGTAATTAGACGATTAGACTATTTACGATTTACGACTAAAGTAACTATGGTAAGTCGCAAAATAATCTTAATCGTAAATCGTAAATAAAAAATAGTAAATAAAGCGATGAATCCCGATAAAATAAGAAACGTACTGAATATCCTCTTTATGATATTGGCCGTCGCAGCCATCATCATCTATTTTGTAGCCAAAGAAGATTTCAAAATGTTTATCTACGTATGCGGCGCGGCAATCTTTGTCAAGCTGATGGAGTTTTTTATACGGTTCACCAACAGATAAGGAGAAGAAGTTATGACTAAAGAAGAAATAATCAAACCCGAGAATCTGGTTTACAAAAAACCGACTCTGATGAACGATAACGCCATGCACTACTGTCCGGGCTGCAGTCACGGCGTGGTACACAAACTCATTGCCGAAGTAATAGAGGAAATGGGCATGGAAGATAAAACAGTGGGAATCTCTCCGGTAGGATGTGCGGTTTTCGCCTATAACTATCTGGACATTGACTGGCAAGAAGCAGCACACGGGCGCGCTCCTGCTGTGGCAACCGCTGTCAAACGCTTGTGGCCGGACCGTCTCGTATTTACATACCAAGGCGACGGTGACTTGGCCTGTATCGGTACAGCTGAAACCATACATGCTTTGAACCGTGGCGAAAACATTACGATTATCTTTATCAACAATGCCATCTATGGTATGACAGGTGGTCAAATGGCCCCGACTACACTGGTAGGAATGAAGAGTTCGACTTGTCCTTACGGACGTGACGTGGAACTTCATGGCTATCCGCTGAAGATTACTGAAATCGCTGCCCAATTGGAAGGAACCGCTTACGTAACCCGCCAGTCCGTACAATCCGTACCGGCTATCCGCAAAGCTAAGAAAGCAATCCGTAAGGCGTTTGAGAATTCCATGAGCGGTAAAGGTTCCAACCTGGTGGAAATCGTTTCTACTTGCAGCTCCGGCTGGAAGATGACTCCCGAAAAAGCAAACAAATGGATGGAAGAACACATGTTCCCATTCTATCCGCTAGGTGATTTAAAAGATAAAGAATAACGCTAAAAGTCAACAGAACAATGAAAGAAGAAATTATTATAGCAGGCTTCGGTGGACAAGGCGTATTGTCTATGGGTAAGATTCTGGCATATTCCGGTCTGATGGAAGGCAAAGAAGTGAGCTGGATGCCGGCTTATGGTCCTGAACAACGAGGTGGAACGGCCAACGTTACAGTTATTGTAAGCGACGACAAGATATCTTCACCGATTCTAAGTAAATATGATGCTGCCATCATTCTGAACCAGCCTTCACTCGAGAAGTTCGAAAGCAAAGTGAAACCCGGCGGTATCCTGATTTATGACGGTTACGGAATTATCCACCCTCCTACTCGCAAGGATATCAAAGTATATCGTATTGACGCAATGGATGCAGCCAACGAGATGAACAATGCCAAAGCATTCAACATGATCGTACTTGGCGGTTTATTGAAACTTCGTCCGGTTGTAACTTTGGAGAATGTGGTTAAAGGATTGAAGAAAACCTTGCCGGAACGCCACCACCACTTGATTCCTATGAACGAGGAAGCTATCAAGAAAGGGATGGAGTTAATCCGTGAGGTTTAATAAATTAAAAATTAAGAATTGAGAATTAAGAAATAATTGCTCGCCAAGTAAAGGATGCAACATATTTTTCAATTCTCAATTCTCAATTCTCAATTAAAGTAAGTATCTTTGCCTCCAATTATGAGACGAATCTTACTATTATATATATTACTTTCCGTTATAGGTTTGACGACTGTTCAGGCACAGTTCGATAATGGTCGCCAGAGAGTAGACGAAAACGGATACGACCAATACGGAAATCAGGTAGACCCTGCCATGATTCCGGACAGATTGGATAGTGCAAATGTCGAAGTACAGGGATTGCCTCCAAAATTGTATATGTGGCGTATCAAAAACCAGTTGGGCGACCGGACCATAGTACCGGCAGATACAGCCTTTCATCATTTCCAGAATTCAAACCTGACCGAAGGACTTACCGGACATTACAATTATCTGGCCAATATGGGTTCTCCCCGTATGTCACGCATCTTCTTTGACCGCCGTGACCCGGAACCGACTATTTTCATGGAGCCTTTCTCCAGTTTCTTTATTCGTCCTACGGAATTTAATTTTACCAACAGTAACGTACCTTATACGAATCTGACGTATCACAAAGCCGGTAATAAAGTGAACGGGGAAGAGCGTTTCAAATCTTACTTCTCTGTCAATGTAAACAAGAAACTGGCTTTCGGCTTTAATATAGATTACCTGTACGGACGAGGATATTACAATAATCAGAATACGGCGTATTTTAACGCAGCTGTTTTCGGTAGCTATATCGGCGACAAATATCAGATGCAAGCTATATACAGCAACAATTACCTGAAAACAAACGAAAACGGAGGTATTGAGGACGACCGCTATATCACTGCACCGGAAGAAATGGCGCAAGGTCAAAGAGAATATGAGTCAACCAATATTCCTACCGTACTAAATGCAACGACCAACCGTAACCATGACTTTTATGTCTTCCTGACCCAACGATATAATCTGGGATTCAGTCGTGACATACCACAGGCTGAAAATGACACCACTCCCGCCAAACAGGAGTTTGTCCCCGTTACCAGTTTTATACACACCATCCAGGTAGAACGGGCACGGCATACCTTCAACTCGAATGATGATATGCGCGAGAAGAATTATTATCAAAACACTTATTTAGACCCAGATAATCCTACGGCCAGAGACAGTACCACCTATGTAGGAATCAAGAATACCATAGGTATTGCTCTATTGGAAGGCTTTAATAAATATGCCAAAGCCGGATTGACGGCATTCGCTTCCTATAAAATCAGCAAGTATACATTGATGAATATGGAAGGAAATCCGTTGCCCGACAAATACAACGAAAATGAAATATTTGTTGGAGGAGAATTATCCAAACGTGAAGGAAATGTACTTCATTACCATGCTATCGGAGAAGTGGGATTGGCAGGAAAAGCCATCGGACAATTTAATGTAAAAGGAGATATTGACCTGAACTTCCCGTTATGGAAAGATACCGTCAGTCTGATAGCCCGTGGTGAAGTCAGCAATAAGCTTGCTCCTTTCTATATGCGCCATTATCATTCCAAGCATTTTATGTGGGACGACGATATGGACAAGGAATTCCGTACCCGTATTGAGGGGGAATTGAGCATTGCACGTTGGAGGACACGCCTGAAAGCAGGAGTTGAAAACATCAAGAACTATACTTACTTCAACCAAGAAGCAACACCGGAACAGAACAGCGGAAGTATACAGGTATTATCTGCAAGTCTTAATCAGGACTTCAAGTTGGGAATCTTCCATCTGGACAATGAAGTGACCTGGCAGAAATCCAGTGACCAGACTGTACTTCCCCTACCTGATCTCTCGCTATATCATAACTTCTATATGCAGTTCAAACTGGCGAAGAAAGTACTTAGTGTGCAATTGGGAGCCGACGTGCGTTATTTCAGCAAATACAATGCACCTGCCTATATGCCGGCCATTCAGAATTTTCATCTGCAACCGACAGACGACCAAGTACAGATAGGAGGTTATCCGATTGTGAATGTATATGCAAATTTACATTTAAAGCGTACACGTTTCTATGTAATGATGTATCACGTGAACCAGGGCATGAGCAGTCCGAATTACTTTTTGTCTCCGCACTACCCCATCAACCCACGTGTGCTGAAATTCGGTCTTTCATGGAATTTCTATGATTAACAAAAACTATACGGCTTATGGTATCACGCCCCAAATTGAGACTGTTCAGATATTTAGTGCCAGTGATTGTTGTATTGGCATTTATCTCCTCTTTCCGTCAATGCGGCAAGCAGGAAAAACCTGCGGGACATCCGCGTGATTATGCTGCCATTGCCAAAGAGGGTATCATACGTGTAGCCACTGAATATAATTCCATCAGTTTTTATGTAGACAGTGACACTGTTTCCGGTTTTCATTACGAACTGATCCAGGCATTCGCCCGGGACAAAGGGCTCAAAGCCGAAATAACACCTATCATGAGTTTCGAAAAGCGGTTGGAAGGATTAAGCGAGGGACGTTATGATGTGATTGCTTATGGCATATTAGCCACCAGCAAGTTAAAAGACTCTCTGCTTCTCACCTCTCCCATTTTCCTCAACAAGCAAGTGCTGGTGCAACGCAAAGAAACTGGAGAGAATGATTCGCTCTATATCCGTACCCAGCTGGATTTAGCCCAGCGAACACTTCATGTCGTAAAAAGTTCTCCTTCTATTTTGCGTATTCAGAATTTAGGCAATGAGATCGGAGACACGATCTATATCAAAGAGATTGATAAATACGGTTCCGAACAATTGATATCAATGGTAGCGCATGGAGACATCGACTATGCCGTTTGTGACGAAAGTATCGCACTGGCAGCAGCAGATTCGTTGCCGCAAATAGATATTAATACAGCTATCAGCTTCACGCAGTTCTACTCATGGGCAGTCAGCAAACAATCCCCCGCCTTACTCGATAGTTTGAATACATGGCTGGATAAATTCCAAAAGGAAAAGGAATACCAAAAGATTTATAAGAAATACTATGATAAAGAATAACCTTATTTCTATTACACAAAAACTTCGATTCCATATACGTTCATTTTCTTTTATTGCTTTCTTGATTCTCCTGACTATCTGCTTTCCACGGACCCATGCCGCAGAAAGCGGGATATTCAATTTCTCGAATATCAATCTCAAGAATGGCTTGTCGCAACTATCAGTCCTTGCCATTGCCCAAGACTCCAAAGGGTATATCTGGTTTGCCACCCGCAATGGATTAAACAAATACGACGGGGAGAAATTTACTGTATACAAGCATGATAACGATGATCCTCATTCATTGTCGGACAATCATATCACCTGCCTGTTGCCGGACGATGCAAATGACGGATTGTGGGTAGGCACCAATAACGGGCTTAATTATATCAATCTCAAAACCAATCAGATTACCAAATATCAAACGGACGATTATCCAAGCATGGCAGGAAACAACATTGCCGTTCTTCAATTTGACCAGTCCGGAAATCTGTGGGTTGGTACCCGAACAGGGTTATGTATATGGTACCCCCGTTCCGGGGAATTCAAGAAGAAATATTCCGACCATATCCCGGAGAATGAAGCAATCATGCAGCTTTATATTGATGCAGAAAAACGGCTTTATATTGGTACCCACCGTCACGGATTATTTATCTGTACGCCTGAAATGGAGTTGATTCAGCAACTCAATAAAAGCACACTGCCTGCCCTGTCGGACGACGCAATCAGTTGTATTTTCGAAGACTCCCGACATCAGATATGGATAGGAACAGAAACCAGAGGACTGAATAAATGGAACCCGAAGACCAAAGACTTATCCATCTACAATCAGAAAAACAGCGGACTGACAAATGACTATATCCGTTGCATCACCGAGCAGGACCAGAAATTGATTATCGGGACGTTTGACGGACTTAGTATTCTGGATTTAAGAAATGATGATATATCCAAGTACAACCGGTTCGATGCCAACCAGAACAGCCTAAGTCATTTTTCCGTCCGCAGTATCTACATCGACCGGGAAAAAACGCTCTGGGTAGGTACCTACTCCGGTGGTGTGAACTACTATAACCCGCTCAATAACCGATTCATCTTTTACCATCCGGTAGAGAATAACAACCAGAAGTTATATAATATCTTTGGCACGATGGTGTATGATTCCACTTCATTGTGGATTGCAACAGAGGGAGGAGGATTAATGCAGTTCGATCCCATCACCAAGAAATATACCAACTTCCTGATTGAACAGACATCCCAAGGATTGTTTAACAAGAACATCATCAAATCCCTGTTACTGGACGGAGATTACATCTGGTGTGGCACAAGTACCGGAGGAGTCTATAAATTCCATATTCCCTCCAGAAAGTTCACATTAGTATATTCATTCGACCGGGAAAAAAATATAGCTATCTATACTTTTTATAAAGATGCAGAGAATAATCTATGGATTGGAACGACAGCCGACAAAGGACTGGTGAAACTGTCTCCGGACGGAAAAATCACGAATCAGTTCCCGTATGGCAAAGAGAAGAAGGAGTTTGTCAACTTTACCAGTCTCCGGAGTTTCCTGCCACTGAATGCCCATACCTTTCTGATAGGAACCCGGTCGTTCGGGCTCTACGAATATGATATGCAAAAAGGAACGGTGCTCCGTTGCAATATGTCAGAGACAAATCCCAATCAGAAACTCGAAAATAACTACATCACTTCCATGGTGCGCAAAGCGAACGGTGAAATCTGGTTCAGCACTTTCGGAGGGGGAATATACCTGTATAAACAAGGAACAGGCGTCGTCAAACATATTGGCAAGAAAGAGGGGCTACCCAATAATGAGGTATATGCCATGGTGGAGCACAATAATAACTTATGGATTAGTGTCGATAAGGAAATAGCCGAGCTGAATACCAAGACCGGGCAGATACGTAGTTATGACTGTTTTGTCGGTTCTGAAACGTTGGAGTTTACACCGCAGGGAGTCATCAGTCTGCCCCACGGTGAGATCTACTTTAGCGGAAGCAATGGTTTCCTTTCTTTTACCCCCGGCTCTCTCCTAAAGAATAACACCATGCCGCCGGTAGTACTGACCCAACTGACCGTAAACAATAAGGTTATCACACCGAATGATGATACTCATCTGCTGGATAGTGCCCCGGATGATACACAAACATTGGTACTTGCCTACAATCAGAATAATTTTTCCATTGCATACAGTGCCTTGAACTACATTCTGCATAAACAGAACCAATATGCCTATAAACTCTCCGGTCACGACGAAGACTGGAATTACGTAGGTAGTCGTAAAGAAGCATTCTATACCAACATCGCTCCGGGAAAATATACATTCCAGGTCATAGCATCCAACAATGACGGCGTATGGAATGAAACCGGAAAGAAAATGGAAATCATCATTCGCTCTCCGTGGTGGGGAACGCCACTGGCCTATATTCTCTATGTCCTATCCGCATTGGGAATCATGTTTACTATCGGCTATTATATGTACAGTAAGCATAAACTGGAACTGGACTTGCGCATGAAGCAAATGGAAAAACAACGCATGGAAGAATTCCATCAGACAAAGCTACACCTGTTCACCAACTTCTCGCATGAGTTACGTACTCCACTGACACTTATCATCAGTCCGTTGGAAGAGTTGATGAAACGGGCAGAAGTTCCCCAGTTTATCAGAACACAACTGGAAATGATTCTGAAAAATGCCCGCCGATTATTACTTCTCGTCAATCAATTGATGGATTTACAGAAGAACCAGAGTGGTAATCTTACTCTCCAACTGTCTCAAAGCGACCTGAATGCTTTCCTGCTCGAAATATTCTATACATTCAGGCAGATTGCCGAAAGCAAACGGATTCACTTTGAATATCAGGCCCCTCAAGGTGAGGTGACAGCCTGCTTCGATCAGGGCTTACTCGAAAAAGCTGTTTTCAATTTATTGTCGAATGCTTTCAAATTCACAGTACCGGGAGATACGATCACTCTGCGTTTATTGCTGATTACAGATATAGACACTCTCCGCCAAGAACATAGCGACTGGCTATCGGAACATTCTCCGCTTATCACCTCCCATCAGGGAAGTTATTTAGTGATTCAGGTAGCAGATACGGGAAAAGGAATTCCAGAAGATGAACGTACCCAAATCTTCACTCCCTTCTACCAGGTTGGTCACACGACAGGTAGCGAGAATATGAATGGCACAGGTATCGGATTAAGCCTGACTCAATCTGTTGTTCATCTGCATCACGGAGAAATTGGAGTCACAGCCAATACCCCCAAAGGAAGCGTATTCACTATCCTATTGCCAAACCACACCATGACAGAAGAAGAGGTAGCGGATGCCGTTGTTCTCCCGGAAGAAACCAATGAACAAGTAGAAAAGGGTATGTCCGGAGCCATTGATTCCGAAAACACCGTTTCCGGAGCCACTCCATCCCTACCCGGCAAAACAGTTCTATTGGTAGAAGACAACGAAGAGATACGAAGTTACGTAAAAGGACACTTGGAACAATATTACCATGTACTGGAAGCCGACAACGGTTCGGATGCTTTTGAAATTGTCCTGAAAGAATTTCCCGACCTAGTGGTGACGGACATTATGATGCCCGGTATCGACGGACTGGAACTTTGTTCACTTATCAAGAACAATTTGCAGACAGGACATATTCCCGTTATTCTACTCACTGCCCGCACGATGGTGATGCATGTCAAAGAAGGATTCTTGTCGGGAGCAGACGATTATGTAGTCAAACCATTTAATATTGATGTCCTGCTGGTACGTATCTACAATCTTCTGGCACAGCGGGAGAAGCTAAAATCCGTATATAGCAAAAATTTCTCCCTGCAATCCATGGGAATTGAAGTGGAAACGACCTCTGCCGATGAGAAATTCATGCAGAAACTATTCAAAATCATTGAAAAGTATCTCACTGACCCCGATTTGAAAGTAGACAAAATCTGTGAAGAGATGGGATTCAGCCGGAGCAACCTTTACCGGAAACTGAAAGCTATCACCGACCTGCCGTTGAATGACCTTATCCGTCATAAACGTTTGGAAATAGCTACACAAATGCTGAAGCAAACAGAAATGAACATTACCGAAATTGCAACGGCTACGGGATTCAGTACTCTTGCCTATTTCACGAAATGTTTCAAATCAGCTTACGGTGTTTCTCCATCGGAATATCAAAAGTCACATTCAGGCCATACAGATATTGATACCATCCGGAAATAGCCGATTTACAAAATCGTCCCAAACAATAAAAAATGTCCCAACAAGGCTTACAGAGCGGATTTTTTTATTTGTTTGGGATGAAAATGCAAACATCTGGCATCATTAGACAAACCGATTCTACTCTGTTTCCATACATTTGCAATGTTGTTCTACTTAATATAATCATATGGAAACAAAGATTAAAAACTACTTGTTGGTCTTCGGACTTGGAATCATCACACTTACCAGTTGTAATCACTCTAAAGAGCAAGATATCGTTGCTTCTAACTTCGCATTTGCCGAACAGCAATTAAAATACGCACTGACTCAAATAGACGAGGCACGTGCCAATGAATCACAAGAGAGTAGAGAAAAGAGAGAAAACAAAGGCTGGGGGGAATTAACCAATCCCCGCAGTATCAAACCGGACGGTTCACTGGAACTGGTTGTTTCTAAAGACTGGACCAGTGGATTCTTCCCCGGTGAGCTTTGGTATCTATATGAGTACACGCACAATCCATATTGGAAAGAGCAGGCGCAGAAACATACAGAAATTCTGGAACGCGAAAAAAATAACGGAAAAACACACGACATGGGCTTCAAGATGTATTGCAGCTATGGAAACGGTTATCGTCTGACCGGAGATTCCACTTATAAAGATATTCTGTTGCAATCCGCACGCACCCTGATTACCCGTTACAAACCGGTAATCGGCTGTATCCGTTCCTGGGACCACCATGCAGACAAATGGCAATTCCCCGTTATCATCGATAATATGCTGAATCTTGAACTTCTGTTCTGGGCATTCCGCGAAACAAACGACTCCACCTATTATAATATAGCAGTCAACCATGCACTCACTACCATGAAGAATCACTTCCGTGAAGACAACAGCTGCTATCATGTAGTAGATTACGATACCATCAACGGAACGGTACGCAGCAAAATGACGCATCAGGGATATTCCGACGAATCGGCATGGGCACGCGGACAAGCATGGGCCTTATACGGATATACCATGTGTTATCGTGAAACCGGCAGACCCGAATTCCTGCAACAGGCGGAAAAAGTAGAGAAATACATCTTCAGTAATCCGACCCTGCCGGCAGACCTGATTCCTTATTGGGACTTCAACGCACCCGGAATACCGAACGAACCCCGTGACGCATCCGCTGCATCCTGTATGGCATCCGCTCTTTATGAACTAAGCACATACGTTCCCGAAAAGAAAGAACAATACAAGCAGGAAGCCGATAAGATTCTCCAGAATCTGACGCATAGCTATCGTGCGCAACTGAACGGAGATAAAGGATTCTTGTTGCTGCACAGCACAGGTTCCAAACCACACGACAGCGAAATAGATGTCCCGCTTTCATACGCCGACTATTATTTCCTGGAAGCCTTGCTCCGCAAAGCTAAATTGGAAAAGGAAGAAAGTCTTTTCTAAATCTTCCGGCAACTCTCACGATCACATCACTTTACTATTTATCCTTATTAGTACATTACTAATTATGAAAAGATTATCTTCCATATTCATCCTGTTCATTCTGCTGATACTCCCGTTAAATGCCATGATTCCGACTCAACAAAGAATCCGGCTGACAGACTCATGGGAATACCTGAAAGGTGACTTGGGAAGCATTTGGGAAGCAATACGTCCCGCCGACCCCGGTTCTTCCGAAGCAGTGCCTATCTGGCAACAGGTTACCCTGCCCCACTGTTTCAATGCAGAAGATGCAGTAGACCCGGATATCAATTATTATCAGGGCGCAGGATGGTATCGCACGCAGCTTTCTATCAAGAATCCATATCTCAATGGACGCATCCTGCTGGAGTTTGAGGGAGCAGGACAAAAAACGGAAGTGTATGTCTATACATATAAAGTAGCCAGTCACACAGGAGGCTACGACGGTTGGAGTGTCGATATCACCGAAGCTGTTCAACAAGCCCTTGCCAACCCGGATTGCGCAAAACGCTTCAATGGCAGAATTCCATTATCCGTTCGTTGCGATAATACCAGAGATACGGAGATGATTCCGTCCGACCTGTCGGATTTCAACTTATACGGTGGTCTTTACCGCTACGTGAATCTGATTTACCAGCCCGAAGTGTCCTTCAGTAATATACAGATAGAAACCCCTGTAGAGAAAGATATGAAAAGCGCTTCTCTAAAGATACAAGGAACATTTCATAACCCGAATGATATTCGCCAGGCAAGCATTCACCTTTTATTAAAGGCACCTAATGGAGAAAAGGTATGGGAACAGACAACAACGATTCTTCCGTTGGGAACAAATCCTCTGTTCGAAACAACGATTAAGAATCCGATTCTGTGGAGTCCCGACCAGCCTCAACTCTATACCTGCGAACTGACATTGACTACTCCTCAAAGCAAACAGACTATTACAGAATCCGTCGGATTCCGTCACTTTGAATTCATTGAAAACGGACCTTTCCGGTTGAACGGAGAACGTCTGCTGTTAAGAGGAACCCATCGGCATGATGACCATGCCGGAGTAAGTGCCGCTATGACAGAAGAACAAATGGAAGCGGAAATGAAACTGATTAAAGAGATGGGAGTCAACTTTATCCGTTTGGGACATTACCAACAATCGGACATCATTCTCCGTTTATGCGATCAGTTAGGCATTTTGGTATGGGAAGAAATCCCCTGGTGCAGAGGTGGACTGGGAGGAGAGAAATATCAGGCACAAGCCCGCCGGATGCTGACCAACATGATTACCCAGCACCACAATCATCCCTCCGTCATCCTTTGGGGATTGGGAAATGAAAATGACTGGCCCAATGATTTCTCAACATTCGAACAATCGGCCATCCGTGCTTTCATGAAAGAGTTGAATGACTTGTCACACCAACTCGATCCGTCACGTATGACTTCCATCCGCAGATGTGATTTCTGCAATGATATTGTAGATGTCTACTCTCCCTCCATTTGGGCAGGCTGGTATCGCGGACAATTCACAGACTACAAGAGCATTTCGGAGAACGAGATGAAACGGGTGAAACATTTCCTGCACGTAGAATGGGGAGGTGACTCACATGCCGGACGTCATTCCGAATATCCTTTCAACCCGCTACAGGCAATTACGAGTGGAAACAGTGCCGACGAACGGGCAGGCGACTTCGCCCTGCAAGGCGGAGATCCCCGTGCTTCCAGAGATGGCGACTGGTCGGAAACTTACATCGTAAAACTATTCGACTGGCACTTGAAAGAGCAAGAAACAATGCCTTGGCTGACAGGAACCGCCTTTTGGGTATTCAAAGATTTCTCCACCCCTCTCCGCCCCGATAATCCGGTGCCATACGTCAATCAGAAAGGAGTGGTAGAACGGGATCTCACTAAAAAAGAGGCCTACTACGTCTTCCAGTCTTACTGGACTAAACAGCCTATGATTCATATTTACGGTCATAACTGGCGGACTCGATGGGGCAAAGTGAACGAAGAAAAAGAGATTCTGGTATATTCCAACTGTGCAGCAGTAGAACTGTTCGTGAACGGCGTCAGTCAGGGAGTCAAGCAACGCAACAGCCAGGACTTTCCGGCAGCGGGACTTCACTGGAACTGCCTACTGAAAGCAGGAGAAAATAACATAAAAGCGGTCGCTGTGAAAGGCCCTGGTAAAGGTAACATGAAAGCAGCCATTACGGATGAAATAAGTTTCAACTACCAGACAGAAGAATGGGGCAATCCGAAACAACTGAAGTTGAAGACATACCCCGATAAAGGTTCTATCGTATGGGTGGAAGCCCAGCTGACTGACGACAAAGGGATCCCCTGCCTGGATGCTGCAAATGTAATCTCATTTGAAGCTGCGGGCGACGGAAAACTGATTCAGAACTTAGGAACATCCACCGGTTCCCGAAAAGTACAGGCTTATAATGGCAGAGCTGCGATTCGCGTTGACTTGAACGGTACATGCCAGATAGCCGTAAAATCACCGGGCATTCAAACTGCTTTCATCGAAGTGAAAGCTGAATAGCAGTGAAAGCTGAATAAGAAAAGGAGAAAAGTACCATGAGAAAGACAATAGTTTCAATAGGTTTCATTATATTCTTTGGCACTGCTACGGCAGTTGCCGGAGAAAACACAGCCGAACAGATCCGTCACCTTTTAGAAAAAGAAACGATACAACGGGCAGATGCCGCGCTTCATGAGAAACCGGTCACAGTGACCGCTACCCGCGCGACAAGAAGTGCCGGAGGTATCCATGACTTCTATTCGGAGGGTGACTACTGGTGGCCGAATCCGGAAGCTCCCGACGGTCCTTATATCCGCCGGGACGGAGAAACCAACCCGGAGAATTTCACAGCACACCGGCATGCCATGATTCGCATGAGCCAACTGGTAGGCGACCTTACTTCCGCCTGGATACTTACGGGTAAACAAGTATATTCCGATGCAGCCATGCAACATATCCGGGCATGGTTTATCACCCCGGATACACAGATGAATCCCAATCTGCTGTATGCACAGGCCATCAAGGGAGTAGCGACAGGACGAGGAATAGGAATTATCGATACGATTCACCTGATCGAAGTAGTGCAGTCGCTCCGGCTTATGGAAGCGAAAGGGATAATTGACAAGGAAGAACTGGGGACTATCAAACAATGGTTCTCCGATTATCTGACCTGGATGTCCACACACCGTTACGGAATCAAAGAAATGGAAGCGAAAAACAATCATGGTACCTGCTGGGTCATGCAAGTCGCTGCCTTTGCGTTGTTCACGGACAACCGGGAAATGATTCGTTTTTGCACGGAACGCTATAAAACAGTACTTTTACCTAATCAAATGGCTGCAGACGGCAGTTTCCCTTTAGAACTGGAACGCACCAAGCCCTATGGTTATTCTCTTTTCAACCTTGACGCAATGGCCACTATCTGCCAACTGCTCACTACCGAAGAAGAAAACATATGGAACTATACCACACCGGATGGCAAAAACATTGATAAGGGTATCGCCTGGCTTTATCCATACGTAAAAGACAAAAGTAGCTGGAAGAGACAACCCGACATCATGTTCTGGGAAGAATGGCCGGTGGCGCAACCGTTCCTGTTATTCGGCACATTACATCATTTCAACAAAGAATATTTCAAAACATGGATGCAACTGGAGCATTTCCCCACCAACGAAGAGGTGGTACGTAATCTTCCCATCCGTCACCCGTTATTATGGATTCAATAAACTAGAAAATCAATAGAATATGAAAAACTTATTAGTATGCACATTATTGTTCGCCTCTGCTTTCACACTGAACGCACAGGTAGCCAACACCCGCATCTATGCTGCGGAAAAATTAGCTAAAGTAAAAGAAAAAGCCGATTCACCTCTATATGCCCCTGCCGTCAAAACTCTTTTAAGAGATGCCGACAAGGCTTTGAAGATGACTCCGCCGTCCGTAATGGATAAAACGATGACAGCAGATAGCGGAGACAAACACGACTATATGAGCATGGGGCCTTATTGGTGGCCGGACCCATCCAAACCGGACGGTTTGCCCTATATCCGTAAAGACGGACTAAGAAATCCGGAATTGGATAAGCTCGACCGCAACAAACTGGGAGATATGTCGAAAGCAGTCACCACACTGGGACTTGCCTATTACTTCTCCGGTGATGAGAAATATGCGCAAAAAGCCGTAGACTTCCTGAATGTCTGGTTTCTGGATGCCAAGACAAAGATGAATCCGAACCTCACTTACGGACAAACCATCCCCGGAAAGAATAAAGGCATGGGACGTGGTGCAGGTATGATTGATATTTACTCATTCACAGAAATGATTGACGCCATGACATTGATGGAGAACTCGAAAGCATTTACTCCCAAAGTAAAGAAAGGGATGAAAGAATGGTTCACGCAACTAGTGGAATGGATGCAGACCAGTCCCGTAGCTGCCGAAGAACAGAGAGCAAAGAACAATCACGGTCTGGCTTATGACGTGCAACTGACAGCTTATGCTCTATATACAGGCAATCAAGATCTTGCAATGAAAACCATTCAGGAATTTCCCGAAAGGCGTTTGTTCGCGCAGATAGAACCGGACGGCAAGCAACCGTTGGAACTTGCACGCACCACCGCCCTGGGATATACCATCTTCAATCTGGGACATATGCTCGATATGTGTTCGATCGCCTCCACTTTGGGACAAGATATTTACACCGCCACCAGTCCGGACGGACGTTCCATTACGGCAGCACTGAAATTTCTGATTCCATATATCGGCAAACCACAGAGCGAATGGCCTTACCAACAAATCAAGGAATGGGACAAGAAACAGGAAGAAGCTTGCTGGATTCTTCGCCGTGCCTCCTTCTTTGATCCGAAAGCCGGATATGAAGCCATCGGCACTCAATTCCGCAAGACACCTGCCAACAAAAGAATTCATTTAATCTATAGTTTAGAATAAGAAACACTTAAAATACTAATCAGATGAAGAACAAATTTATTCATTACCCTTTGGTAATGGCATTGATGCTGTTATTCTGTGTTCCGTGCGTTACCGTCACTTATGCACAGTCGTTTACCGTCACCGGAACAGTGACCGACAATCAGGGTGGAATCCCCGGAGCGAATGTGAAAGTAAAAGGTGGTACCGCAGGTACAATCACCAACATGGACGGTCAGTTTACGTTGAGTGTCCCCTCCTCCAAGTCTATCCTGGTGGTTTCATACATCGGATACATCCCACAGGAAGTTGCCATCAACGGTAAAAACAAATTGGATATTCACCTGCTGGAAGATACCAAGACACTGGATGAAGTGGTAGTCGTAGGTTATGGTGTGCAGAAAAAGTCCCACTTGACGGGATCTGTGTCCAAAATGGATATCAACAACCTGACAGATATTCCCGTGACCCAAGTAGACCAGTTATTACAGGGTAAAATTGCCGGTGTCAATATCCAGAACTCTACTTCCGAAGCGGGAGCCGCCCCACAAATCCGTGTGCGTGGTATGGGTTCTATCAGTGCCGACAGTTCTCCGTTGATTGTCATCGACGGCTACCCCACACCGGACGGTCTTTCCACACTCGATATGGCGGATATTTCTTCCATCGAAGTATTGAAAGATGCCGCTTCGGCAGCCATCTACGGTTCACGTGCCGCCAATGGCGTTATTTTGGTTACTACCAAGACAGGAAAAGCCAGTAAACCAAAATACAGCGTGAAAGCCTCCACTGGTTTGAAATGGGCTTATAAGTTACATCCCATCATGAGTTCACAGGATTATTGCAGCATGATCGGATATGAATCGGTATTGAAAAATAAAACAATGTCACAGACAGAGGAGGCTTTCGGCCTCATTGATAACTACACCGACTGGCAGAAAGAGGGATTGAACAGCAGTCCGCAGATTCACCAGGTGCAGCTCTCCGTATCGGGTGGCAAGAATGACATCACTTATTATATTTCGGGCAACTATGCACAGGAAGACGGTATCATGCTCAACAGCAACTATACCCGCCTGAACCTGCGTTCACGCATCACTGCCAAACTATCCAAACGGGTAGACTTCAGCTTGAATCTGGCACCGTCGTACACCAAGACAGAAACTCCTGCCACCAACTTCATGGATTTCTATCGTACGCCCTCTTTCATGCCTGTACGCCATACAGCCGCCACCTCCGCACTGACCGGCAAACCTATCGGTTCGTATGCACGAGGCAGCGACTTCAGCAATGTCACTTATACCCGTGAAGACGGAACCACTTTCACCCCGACCAGCAGTCCTTTCGGTTCGAGCAACAACAATCCGCGTTCACTGATGGATACGGAAGAACGTTTCCGCGAGGATTACAACCTGCAGGCGAATGCCTCTTTCAATGTCCAACTGATGAAAGGACTGGTATTCACCACTTCCAACGGCTTCTTTATCAAGTATCGCCAGAACAATCAATATCGCGATTATGCAGCGAAGAAAGATGAAGAATCAGCTATGGGTACTTATACCAACCGTCTGTATATCGACTTATTGAGCGAGAACACGTTGAACTATACCGGAAAGACAGGGAAGCATGACTACTCCGTACTAGCCGGCTACACAGCGCAGACTACTTCTGAAAGAACTGCCGGTATCGTCGGACTGGGCTTCCCCACCGACTATATCCATACATTGAATGCCGCAACATCTTTCGACCTTGACGGAACTTACACCCAGAAATACCGTACGGCAATGATGTCCCTATTGGCACGTGCCACATACAGTTATGATGAGAAATACCTGTTCTCTGCCAGTATCCGTACAGACGGAAGTTCTCTCTTCGCCGACGGGCATCAATGGGGCTACTTCCCCTCGGTATCTGTGGGATGGCGTGCTTCGGAAGAGTCTTTCCTGAAACAATTCGGTTGGCTGAACCTGCTGAAAGTCCGTGCCAGTTTCGGTGTGACGGGTAATAACAGTATTCACGCCAATTCATTCTATGACCTGCTCTATCCCAACAACTATGCATTGGGAGAGGGAAACGGCAACCTGATCTCCGGACTCGCCAAAACTAGCGAAACCAAAGGTAACAACCGCATCACCTGGGAACAGACTTACGAATACAACGCCGGATTTGACTTGAGCATCCTGAACAACCGCATCAACCTGACAGTGGACGGATACTACTCCATCACCAAACAGTTATTATTCAAACAGCCGGTTCTTTCTTTCACCGGATTCAATAACTACTGGAATAATATCGGACGCATCCGCAACAGTGGTATTGAGATAGAACTGAACACTCATAATATCCGCACCAAGAATTTTGAATGGGAAAGCTCATTCAATATCTCTTCCAACTTCAACAAGTTACTGGAACTTTCGGGAGAAGAACGACTGATCTCTACGGGTGAACGTAACGAAACATATCTGGCACAGGTAGGCAAGAGAGCCATTTCTTTCTTCGGCTACAAGACAGACGGCATTTACAAAAGTCAGGAAGAGGTGGACGCTGTTCCCCACTTGGCCAGCGCCGTACCGGGCAGTCTCCGGATTGTAGATATCAACGATGACGGAGTGATTAATGACAAAGACCGTACAGAAATAGGCAACCCATTCCCGACAGCAACATGGGGATTCACCAATACACTGACCTGGAAAGGATTCGACCTTTACGTCATGATTCAGGGAGTTCACGGACTGGATGTATTCAACGGTGACGGTTACTTTACCGAAACCAAGAAGTTCAACCGCAACTACGTGAAAAACCGCTGGATCAGCGCAGACTACCCGGGTGACGGAAAAACTCCCTCTTTCGCAGCAAACGGCGGTGTCGCCTGGGAATTTACGGATTACCTGATCGAAGACGGCTCGTATGTGGCATTGCGCAACGTGACTTTAGGTTATAAGTTCAATAAGAAGCAATTGAAAAAGATCGGAATCAACTCACTCCGTCTCTATGCTTCAGGACAGAACCTGTTCTATATCTGGTCCAAGGACTACCGTGGTATTAATCCGGAAGCACGCAAGACGAGTGGTTCTTACAGTTCTCCCCTTATCAACGGTTACCAGTCCGGAGGTTTCCCCCTGCAATCGACAGTCACTTTCGGATTCGAACTTAATTTCTAACTCCTTAAAGACAAATAACAATGAAACTAAAACATACATTCATCGGTATTCTCTCGACCTGTGCGTTGGGACTCGCCTCCTGCGACTTGAACATCATGCCAGATTCTTACATAGCCGATATCAACTTCTATAAGAATGAAGCGGAAGTGAATACTGCTGTCATCGGCTGTTACGGAGGTATGCACAATCCGTTAAATATAGAATGGGCGCTGACGGAACTCCGCTCGGACAATACCCGCATGAACAGCACCCGTTCCAGTAATGACGCATTCATGCAACTGCTGGCACTGGACCTCGGAACAATGGACGCCAGCAACCCGAATATCCGTACTTACTGGGAGGCTACTTATCAGAACATCAATAACTGTAACTCAATACTGGTTCCCGAAGTGTTGAACGTAGTGGAGGACGAAAAGAAGCGTGCACAATTCGAGGGTGAAGCACTCTTTATCCGTGCTTATCATTACTTCAATCTGGTGCGTCTTTTCGGTCCCACCTTTCTGGTGACGGAAGAGATCAGTATGGAAGAATCATTAAGAAAAGACCGCAGTTCGGTACAGGCTACCTACTCACAAATCATCGACGACCTGAAACGTTCTGTCACGGACTTGCAGGATGTTACGTATAGTTCCAATGACTTGGGACGCGCCACGGTACTGGCAGCCAAGTCACTACTGGCAAAGGTTTATCTTACCCTCGGACAGTATGAAGACGCCAAACCGTTGCTAAGCGATGTAGTGACTGTTAAAGGCGAAACGCTGAATGTCAAATATGCCGATGTGTTCGACACGACCAAAGAAATGAACGATGACATTATCTTCACTGTACGCTACAAAAGCGGCAGTCTGGGTATCGGTTCTCCGTTTGCCAATACATTTGCACCGCAGAACAGTGGCGCGAATGTAATCACCGGTAGCGGTGACGGTAAGAATTACCCGACGAAAGAAATATCCGCTGCTTACAGTAAAGAGGATTTAAGAAAGGACGTCAGCATGGCAGACAGTTATTATGATAAGAGCAAAGAGATGGAAGCACAGGTTGCTTATGTCAAGAAGTTCCTTTCAGAAGTATCTGTACGATACGATGCTGAAAATGACTGGCCCATTATCCGTTACGCAGATGTGCTGCTGATGTATGCGGAAGTATTGAACGAAGTAGACGGTCCTTCTGCCGGATTGAAATACCTGAATCTGGTACGTGAACGTGCCGGACTAAGCAAAATCGAGAGTAACGCTGTGACTACCCGTAACGTATTCCGTACCTATCTTGAGAAAGAACGTCGTTTGGAACTGGCTTTCGAAAATCAACGCTGGTTCGACCTCTTGCGTTGGGGCAAGGCCATAGAGGTGGTCAACAAGCATATTCAGGAAACGGAATGGGATTTCTATGCTGGCTATACCCAACAGATCAACAAGTTGCAGGATTACCAATTGATACTGCCGATTCCACAAAGCGTGATCGACAACAATCCGGGCGTCATCACACAGAACCCTAACTATTAATACTAAAAGACACTGAATCATGAAAAATAAATTCTATAGCCTATTCATCTTCTTCGTTCTCACTGCGCTGGCAGGTTGCAACGAAAAAGAATCGACTGATGTCACCGAACAGGGTGATCCTCAAATTATAGAGTTCACCCCGACGAGCGGTAAGTTCGGACAGGAAATCACTGTCAAAGGAGAATTCCTGCGCGATATACAAAAAGCAACGATTGGTGGCGTAGAAGCTACGATACGCTATAAGCTCTCTCAACAGGAGATTGTTATTGTAGTTCCCGCCAATGCCGGAAACGGGAAAATCGTTCTTAGTACGAAAGAAAAAAAGACGGAAAGTGAGCAGTCATTTACGATTGTATATCCGGTTCCCCAAGTGAAGAATGTTCCTGCCGGGGCGCACGTGGGAGATCAGATTGAAATACAAGGTGAGAATCTGGACATCGTGTCTAAAGTTTGTTTCGGCGATAAAGAGGCTTCCATCTCCTATCAGTCCGAAAGAGAAATTGTAGCAACCATTCCTTTCGTCATCACGGATACCGCTCCTATCTCCCTCTATTATCTTGACTCTACAGGAGAGCAGTTCACTCAACCGGAGGGTCCTGCTTTTGAGATCATCAAAGATATTCCGACCATTGACGCAATGGCAGAACGGGTGACCGAGGGAAGTCTGATTACCCTCAACGGAACTTTCCTGAATCTGATTGAAAGCATCCATTTCGGGGATGAAGTGAAAGTGACTAACTTCGTTGAGAAAACTGCCAACAGCATTGTATTCCGTGTTCCGGAATTGCCGGAGAGTGCTACTGTGGACGTTCTGGCCAAATATTATGAGGGAACAGGCAGTCTGACGCTACGAAATGACTGTTATGTATTTATTCCGAGAGTATTCAGCTATCCGAATCTGAAGATGGGTGCACACCGCAATGAAGATTTTGGTAATATGATTAACGGAACTACCGGACAGGTTTCCACCACTTGTATCCTGAAAGATGTTGATTCCCGTGCCCTGATTGATTTTGCAGCGGTACACAACAGTAATAATGACTTTGCATTGAACGGTCCGCAGAACATAAAGGCTAATTTGAGAAATTACTGGTGTAACGGTACTCCATTACCTCCATTGAAGAGTTCTTCTACGGAAGCCGAAGTCAACGAAAACTTTGGTGAGTTTACTTCTACTGTCACCAAACTTCTTGTACTTCAGGAAAGCAAAGGATATGGCGAACTGATTAGAAACATTAAAGAAGGAAACATCGAAGAAATATCTCCTACCGACGAGATTACCAAAGCATTATTCAATATTGACATGGATGCGGAAGGCTCCAACTCGGTACGCAGCCGTCAGAAAGCGGAAGCGGAGGATAAGGAAGCATCGAATATATACAAGGCAGGCAGTGTCGTTGTGTTCAAGAACCTGAAGAAGAATAAATTCGGTATTATGATTATCCGTTCTGTCAATGTAGACTTTGACGCTGTTAAGGCGACGAATGATGCCAATGCAACGATTACTTTCGACCTGTATTACCAACGTTACTAAAAAAGACGAAAGACAATGAAAAGACAATATAAATTTACCGCATTATCGGCAGTCCTGTTCTGCCTGATAGGTTTGTTGTACGGATGTACCCGTGACAATGAAATCATAATTCCGGAAACATCTGTCAATCCACCGGCTACGGATTATTCCGTAGCAATCGGTGACGAGGTTACCTTTACCGGACAGAATATGCATCTGATCTCTAAAGTGGCTTTTGACAATCAGGTGGTCAACATCACTACCGAGCCATCCAACCGTTCGCAAACCACACTGATAGTGGCGGTGCCCGATAATTTCGAAGTGACACAACATATCTCTGTCGTTGCCACTTACAATTCTGTACACAAACTGACTTTAAGTGATGCTTTCGAAGTGGTAGTGCCGGGTGTCACCACTGATGTGAGTTCTGCTACTATCGGAGATAAGATCACACTTACAGGAAAGAATATGCACCTGATTACTAAGGTAAACTTCGGAGATCAAGTGGTATCTTTCGATCCCAATCCAGACCGTTCGCATACTTCACTGATGGTAACTGTGCCCTCTACTTTCGATATAACTAAAAAGGTTCAGTTGAGCGTTACGTATACCACCCATACCGTGAATGTATCTAATGATTTTGAAGTAATCGTGCCACCGGTTATTCCTACTGTCACCACTGTTCTGGAAGGAGAAGTGGGCACAGGAGCCACTATTACGCTGGCCGGAACCAATCTGAATATTATCAAGAAACTAATGGTAAACGGACAAGCATACGAGTTTACAGCTACCGCTACCAGTCTTTCTTTCAAAGCTCCCGAAGACATTACCGAAAATTTAGTAATCGACAATGTAGTATTAGTGTATGACAATGTGCTGGGGGATAATCAGGAACTATCTGTATCGGGAAGCGTAACAGTGAAACCGACACCTACCCTGCCATACATCCTTTGGGAAAATATCGAACTGGGAAGTCATGGAACGGAGAATGCTTTCTTTGATGTTACGAATGGACGGACGATGACTCCATGCGATGTAGTCGAACATAAGGGATGGGTTACTTTCGCAATGGATAATACTAGCGGTGCGCCCACAGCGCGTCTGTTGAATCCGGCCAATATCGGAACCAATCTTCTGAACAGTCAGTTTTGCAATGGTACAGCTTTGAATCTGAATGATTATGCCATCTGGAAAGAGCCTACGCAGACAACCCCGTTCAAGAAAGTCACGGATGACGCACTGATTGCCAAAGTGACAAATGGTGAAATCACCAATATTCGGGATGATATCGGAGATGTGAAAGCGTCTGATATCAAAACAAATACTCCGACTATTGCAGCAGGAGAAGTGTATTACTTCTATCATAAGGAGAAATTCGGATTGATCTGGGTGAAACAACTGAATATTCAAACAGACAGAAAGCTGAATACCATCATTATGAATGTATATTACGAGAAATAGACAATACAATAAAACGAGTACCCCAAAAGTTATATTATCCCATGAATCTACGAGCGAACTACTCCAAGAGAATCCGTTTGTCACTGGCTTTCAGTATTGTTGCAATGACTGTTTGCGCCCAGAGCATCTGGAATGCGGAACATCTGGAACAAGTGAAAAAGTCTCTCAACCAACCCGCATACAGCGCCACTTATCAGAACTTGCTAAAGCAGGCAGACAAGGCTTTGAACGCCCACCATCTTTCTGTTATGATGAAAGATAAGACACCACCAAGCGGAGACAAGCACGACTACTTGAGCCAGGCACGCTATTTCTGGCCGGACCCTACCAAGCCGGACGGTAAACCTTATATCAGCCGTGATGGTGTGTCCAATCCGGAACTGGATAAACTGGACCGTAACCGCTTGGGAGAAATGGCAAATAATGTCACTACACTTGCACTTGCGTGGTATTTCAGTGGCAAAGAACAGTATGCACTAAAAGCAACCAAGCAGATTCGTGTCTGGTTTCTGGATAAGAAAACCTGCATGAATCCACATCTGAAATATGCACAGGTTGCGCCCGGACATAATAATGATCTTGGCCGTTGCTATGGTGTGATAGATACTTATTCGTTAGTGGAAATGCTGGATGCCGTCCAGCTTCTTGAAAAATCCCGTTCGTTCACCTCGAAAGATTCAGAGCAGCTAAAAAAATGGTTCGGGCAATTACTGGACTGGATTCTGACTAGCGAACAAGGAAAAGAAGAAGCCAGCCGCCCCAACAATCATAGTACTGCTTATGATGCACAGGCCATCGCATTTGCACTCTATACAGGCAATCATAAAGTAGCCGAACGGATACTTCGGGAAGTTCCCGAGAAGCGGGTATTCAAACAGATTGAACCGGACGGCAAACAGCCCGAAGAATTACGCCGGACATTGGCTTTCGGATATTCAGAATTCAATCTGCAACATCTGATAGATATTGCGGCTATGGGAGAAAAAGCCCATGTACCTGTTCTTTCTGTCAGCTCTGCCGACGGACGAAGCATTTACAAAGCTGCCGATTTTCTGAAGCCATATCTCGGTAAAGGAGTCAAAGAATGGCCTTACAAGCAAATCAGCGAATGGAACGGTAAACAACAGGAATTATGTAAAGACCTGTATCGACTGTATCTGCTCGATTCCACTCGCACCGATTATTTAAAGGCATATCAGCAGTTCCGGAAAAAGAACTCCAAAGAGCTTTTCAATCTTCTTTTCCTGAAAGAGAAAGATGCATTGTAAAAAAGGAGAATATACTCCGGAAGCTTACCCATCCAATCCGGTGGAATAGAGAAATAAAAAGCAAATAAAGCCTCAAAGACTTGACTTTCGCTTCCGAATATCGTATCTTTACAGAGTTAATGATTAAGTAGTTTCAATTAAACTACACGCAAAGGAGGGAATTGTGATTCCCTCCTTTCTTTTTATATATCAAAGGAAAAATCATATTCATAGAGGGGAAAGTTCCCCCCACCCCGGCTTTCCCTTCTGTTTTGCCCGGTATTCTTTCTCCTTCAACCCGGGGCATAGCGGTCTTCACCTTGCTTCTTACCGGAATTAGAGTGTGCGTTGCCATCTTTTAGAGGCTCTGTTTTCACCAAACAGATCGTCTGTTCAGGTAAAGCAGAGCCTCTATTGAAGTAAAACGTAATGTCTGTTTTCCCACTGTCTCTGCCAAGTTAATAATCAATAAAGTTGCTCTTGACAAAAAATAGCTTTATCTTTGGGGGGTTGTTAAAGCAGACACAATAGGTATATATTATGAGTGAAAAGATTATCAAATGGGGCTTTATTGGTTGCGGAGAAGTAACCAAGACAAAAAGTGGTCCCGCTTTCCAGAAAGTAGAACATTCGGAAGTCGTAGCCGTAATGAGTCGTGACGGTGCGAAGGCGAAAGCGTATGCCAAAGAGAGAGGAATCAAAAAATGGTATGACGATGCACAAGAACTGATCGATGATCCGGAAGTAAATGCTGTCTACATTGCCACTCCTCCTTCTTCACATGCTACGTATGCCATTATGTCCATGAAAGCAGGCAAACCTGCTTATATTGAGAAACCAATGGCTGTGACGTACGAAGAATGTACACGCATCAACCGCATATCCAATGAAACGGGAGTTCCTTGTTTCGTAGCTTACTATCGCCGTTATCTCCCCTATTTCCAGAAAGTAAAGGAATTGGTAGAGAACGGGACTATCGGTAATGTCATCAATGTGCAGATTCGTTTTGCCCAACCGCCACGCGATCTGGATTACAATCGCGATAATCTTCCCTGGCGTGTGCAGGCTGACATTGCCGGAGGTGGCTACTTCTATGACCTTGCTCCGCATCAGATTGATTTGTTGCAGGATATGTTCGGCTGCATCCTCGAAGCAAGTGGTTATAAGAGTAATCGGGGTGGACTTTATCCTGCTGAAGATACATTAAGCGCCTGTTTCCAATTTGATAACGGATTGGTTGGTAGCGGTTCCTGGTGTTTCGTAGCCCATGACTCTGCCCGCGAAGACCGTATTGAAATTATCGGTGACAAGGGAATGATTTGTTTCTCTGTTTTTACTTATGAACCTATAGGCTTACATACCGAAAAAGGACGGGAAGAAATCTGCATCGGTAACCCGGAACATGTGCAACAACCTCTCATTCAAGCAGTGGTAGATCACCTATTGGGTAAGTCTGTTTGCTCCTGTGACGGTGAAAGCGCAACGCTCACTAACTGGGTAATGGATAAGATATTAGGTAAACTATAACCCGAAAAAAAGCAAATAAAAGTATCATTTTCTTGCGAAGTTTACTGATACTGTTAAAAAATTAATAGGAATATTCCATTGTATATTGTTAGTTTTTTCTATCTTTGTAAAAAGAAGCAAAGGGAAAATGAAACTAACAATATATTTTTTGTGCCATGACTAGAGAAGACTTAATGCGGAAAGCAATCGAGCTCTCCAAAGAAAATGTTGAAAATGGTGGAGGCCCTTTCGGTGCTGTGATTGCCACGAAAGAGGGGGAAATAGTTGCAACAGGAGTGAATCGTGTTACGGCATCTTGTGACCCAACTGCTCATGCCGAAGTGAGTGCAATACGTGCCGCAGCTGCCAAACTCGGTACTTTTAATCTTAGCGGATACGAAATCTATACTTCCTGCGAACCTTGTCCCATGTGTCTCGGTGCTATTTACTGGGCACGTTTGGATAAAATGTACTATGGAAACAATAAGACCGATGCCAAGAATATTGGCTTCGATGACTCTTTTATTTATGACGAACTGGAACTGAAGCCTGAAGACAGAAAGCTTCCTTCCGAAATCTTATTGCATAATGAAGCCCTTACTGCCTTCAAAGCCTGGGCGGCCAAAGAAGACAGAGTAGAATATTAAAAAACCTCTCACTATTATTAACCTATTAATTACCCCTCAAATGAAAAGAAAAAGCCTTTTATTTGTTATGGCATCAGTATGCCTGTTCAGTTGTCAACAACAAGACGAACTGCAAGACCCCAGTAAAGAAGGTATCAACTTTCTTACTACTGTCGACAATGAAAGTATCACTGACGCTGTTACTCGTAGCAGCAGTAACCTGTCACTTCCTTTAAAAAGTAGTTTTTCAGCCGGAGACGTCATTTCAATGTCTGTTTCCGAGCAGGAATATCAGCCTTTTACCTTGGGAGTAGATAACCAAAATTGGAGCGAGACAGCTACAGATTCGGAAGCTGTAACTTTCTATGCTCATTATCCTGAATTGTCCGGTGATGTAACGACTAGATCCCTCTTTAGTCGCTACCGTGACATCAAAGGCGGTTTAGAATATTTGTTCGGCACAGCCCAAGCCCGCAAAGGTTCTAGCAATGTAGCCCTTACATTCAAGCGAATGACTGCGCCCGTTATTCTACTTGATGAAAAAGGCAACCCGTACGAAGGTAAAGCAATCGTTAAACTTTTCCTGAAGAACAAAGGTGTGCAGGATCTTTTCAACGGTAAAATCGAAGCTGACAAGAATGCAACCCCGGAATATATCAGTATCCGGAAAATTTCAGAAGGTATCCTGACTAACTTGATTCCACAAATAATCAAAGCTGGTGAGAAGATTGGTTCTGTAATCGTAGACGATAAGGAAGAACCTATCATCGCAGATCAGGATATTACCATAGAAGCCGGAAGTCCTGTTACGATGAGACTTTACGGAGGTCGCGGAATTATTGATGAACGGACTCCGTTACGCAGATAAAACAAAAGAATAACAGCGATACTAATAAAAATCCCCGGAACCGCTGTAGACACTCAGCATTCCAGGGATTTTTTACACACAAAAGTTATTATTGAAATTGAAAACTGTCTCTTTATTAGATTAGAAGCGCATACCTACGGTAAACAACACTTGGCTACGTGTATTCGTCACTTTCGTTGCTTCCGGTGAACCAATAACTGTATCACCACCATCTACAAGTCCATTCACAAACGGATAGAAATTTTCTTTATATGTAGAGTATTTATAAGCCAAATCAGCATAAAACATTGATCCGCGATAACCAATACCCAATGTATAATTACTCATTGATTTAGAGTTAGCAAAATCCGTGTCTGTCTGAATAGAGTTTATAGCCAAATCCTTGAAAGCATCCTGATGGAAAGCAGCCGTACTATAATTATATCCTGCCCTAAAAGCAAACTGTGGAATCACCTTATACTCCAAACCAAGACGAACCGTGCTAACCCCTTTCAACATAGATGTCGTACTATTTTCAAATTCATAAGCAGAAGAATTACCTTCGGTATCTTTAAATTTCATGGAAGAATAATCTTGATACTCATACTCTGCTCCCAAAGCCAAGCTCTTACCCACCGTATATCCTAAACTTACATTATAAGTCCAAGGAGTTTGAAAATCGAAAGGAAGAATCATATCCCCTTTTCCTGGAAGATTATCCCATGATTTTACGTCATACCCCTTTATTTCTCCAGTTACAACATCCATCACATCCGATATAACTTGTGCACTTGTCTTATAATCCAAACTATAAAATATTGGCGTGTGTATAGCTAGCCCAACCCGAAAAGGCGAATATTCAAAAGGACGAATAATAGCTCCCAACTTCACATCAAAGCCAGAACCCTTTATTCTATTCCAACTCTGCAAATTATATCCCTCATCATTTCCATAATCCTCATCATAAAAAGTATACTTATTATAATCTACAGAATAAGCACCTAGCGTCAACCCCAAATATACCCGATCATTAAAATTAAATGATACATTAAAATCATATTGATCAATTCCACCGCGTTCTTCCGAGCGAAAGTTTGCATACCCATTATCCAACATTCCTTCAAAATGTCCAGGAGAGATATAAAGAGGATTACCATTTATATCCTTATACTGTACCTCCTTCCCTTGTTCATCCTTATAGGTATAAGGAATATTGTTTACCCCTCCTGTCTTGTCATGTATTGTTATATCCCTAATCAGTCCAGCATCAGCGCCTAAAATAGATAGCCAACCAATACCATTATCCGTATAAGGCGAATCTCCCCATTTTTCAATGCCAGCTGCTTGAGATGCCATTAGATAAGTTTGGGAGTAAAGTCCCAAATTACCTTCCATGCGCATGTTATTATTAAATGATTTCGCTTTATGATAGTTAAAACCGAAATTCACAAAACGTAGCGGAGTTTCATTGCCAATCTTCGAAGAAAATACAAATCCGATGTTATTAAAATCTCCCTTAGTTAAATCGGAATTAAACTTCTTCCCCAAATACTGACTTTCATTTCCATAAAGAGAAAACCCAAATGAAGTCATTACATCACTACTGCGATAAAGGCCAATACCTGCCGGATTAGTCCCTATCGTAGATATGTCTCCTCCAAGAGCTCCCATAGCTCCACCCATACCCACAAATCGAGCAGTTCCATTTAAATCTTTTCCTGTTAGTTTGGCACCGTCATATATCGTTTGTGCCATTCCCCAAGGTGCTATCATCAACATCCCTAGAGCAATTAAAACACTTATCTTTTTCATTCTTGTAAAACCGTTTAATTAATACTTATCTTCTGGCACTGCCACTACGAGAGGATCCTCCACCTGATGATGACCTAGAAGAACCACCACTCGAGTAACTGCCCCGAGAACTGCTACCACCTGACGAAGCTGGAGAATAACTACGTGAAGAAGAACGAGAAGTACCATAGGAAGAAGAACGGGTATTACTATTACTTGCTGGAGAATAACTACGCGGTGCTTCTGAACTACCGCGACTATAAGTTGATCTTGCACTACTGCTCCTAGTAGTGGTTCCGGACGAACGCGAATAACCAGAAGAACCAGTCGAACGGGAAGATGAGGAACTTCCGCTACTTCTAGTACTACTTGGACGAGAATAAGTAGCACTGCTACGACTACTTGAGCTACTGCGTTCACCTGAAGTCCGTGTGCCCACTACACGCCTGGAAGTAGTTCCTCTGCTATAAGTAGAACTTGAAGAACGAACAGAACTACCTTCAGAACGAACTGCAGAACCTCCACGAACTGAAGAACCACTGGAACGAACAGCACTCGAACCATATTGACGAGACGAATTTCTGTAACTGCTTTGTCCGGAAGAACGACGATTCGTATAGGTAGGGCCTGTCCAATGACTGCTTCCACCTCCGCCCCAGCCCCAGCTAGGACCACCGTGCCAGTGGTGGTGATGTCCCCAATAACCGCCGCCATACCAGCCACCCCAGTAGCCGCCATACCAGCCGCCCCAATAACCCGGAGAATATCCCCAAGCGTAATAAGGACGATTCCATCCCCAGCCATAGTTCCATCCCCAGCCGTAAGAGCCATAACGCCAATCCCACCAGAGCGGATTACTGAATGTCGGGAATGCATAAGCATACATACCATCGGTATATACGTTCCAGTCCCATGAATTCGGACCGTAAACTACATCCCAATACAACGGACTGCTGATGCTGATAGCAAAACGCGGATTGCGGAAACGGATGATACGTTCAGCATATTCATAGTCGTCTTCCGTACCATTGAATTCACCTGTCACCCATTCTCCGTCCAAATCCGGATTAGATTTTTCTTTTATATATAAGGTATCATTATCCATTACGAATTCATTATCACGTGCATCGTAACGGCGGTTATATTCATCCACATCCCGTGTTCTTCCCTTACGGTCCTGAACCACTACTGTAGTACCCGGTGAAGTATAGATGTTGGTCACCTGTTTCTTCGGTTCCTTCTTAACCGGAGTTTCTTTCTTCTCCTGTTTGTCTTTTGAAGGAATGAAGTAAAGGTCGTCATCAACGCTTTGTGCCATCAAGCCTATCGGGAGGCACAAGGCAAATAGCAAGAAATAAACAATCTTTTTCATATCATCTCGGTTTATGTAATTACTTAAACTTATTCACGTTACAAAGATAAGGAAGAGATTTTTCGTTCGAGGGAGATTTTCCCCAAAGGATAATAGGGAAATCCCTATTTCACTACTTTTATAGAGAAAAAGAGGTGTTTGATTCTATCGAAATACGTCTATTTAACTTATGATATCAAAGGTATGGTAAACTTCACATACGATATATACAAATCAAAGAAGTCCATTTGGAGCTTTTGTTGATAGCAACATATACTTCATTAAAAAACTTCGTCAAGACTTCGTTTTTGAGTATCTTTGCCCCATCATTATTCAGATAAAAAGAAAGATTATGAAATATTTTGAGTTTTCATTTCAGACACATCCTTGCACCGAAACGGTGAATGATGTATTGGCTGCTGTATTAGGCGAAGCCGGATTCGAAAGTTTTGTTGAAAGCAAAGGCGGATTGACTGCATACATCCAACAATCCTTATGTGACGAAACTGTTATAAAAAATGCGATAGATGAATTTCCTATACCCGACACAGAAATCACCTATACTTATATTGAAGCAGAAGACAAGGACTGGAACGAAGAATGGGAAAAGAATTTCTTCCAACCTATTATTATTGGCAACCGCTGTGTGATTCACAGTACTTTCCATCAGGATGTTCCCAAAGCGGAATATGACATTGTTATCAACCCGCAAATGGCTTTCGGCACCGGACACCACGAAACGACAAGCCTTATTATTGAAGAATTACTGGACAACGAACTGAATAATAAATCCCTGCTGGATATGGGTTGCGGAACTTCAATTCTTGCCATTCTGGCACGAATGCGAGGTGCACGTCCTTGCACGGCTATCGATATCGACGAATGGTGTGTACGCAACTCCATCGAAAATATCGGATTAAATCATGTAGATGACATTGTGGTTTCACAGGGAGATGCTTCGTCACTGACCGGAAAAGGACCTTTCGATGTCATCATTGCCAATATCAACCGGAATATATTACTGAATGATATGAAACAATATGTTGCCTGTATGCATACTGATTCTGAAATCTATATGAGCGGATTTTATGTAGACGACATTGACTCCATCCGGGAAGAAGCCGGAAAAAACGGACTGACTTTTGTCCATTATAAAGAGAAAAATCGTTGGGCAGAGGTGAAGTTTATTTATAAAGGGGCAACCGAAAATCATGGTTGATATACACTATTAATAAACACAAAACTCTTGATTGATATAAAAAAAATAGTGACGCTATATGACAATGATACCGTCAGTATCCCAATCATATACCGTCACCATTTTTATTGGATAGCGTCACTATCTCGTAGAAGCGAGGAGATCAGGTTATTATGAACGAGGTCTTCACATAGTTGTTACGCGAACTCCTTCTTTATCTGTTGGCACCATTCCTTTATTTTCTCTTCCGCATGTTCAGACTGATTATCCAAATCAACAACCAGACCACACCATTGCCCGCCACGCAAAGCTTTGGAACGTTCGAAAGTGTAACCCTCGGAAGAAGTAAAGCCAACTAGCGTAGCTCCATCCTCTTCAAATACCTCTGCCAACAATCCGATGCCATCCGCAAAGTTTTCCGGATAACGTATCTGATCTCCTAACCCGAAGATTGCAACTTTCTTTCCTTTTAAATTCATTGTCCGTAACTCCGGCAACAATTCATCCCAATATGTAGGAAGTTCTCCGTCAAACCAAGTTGAAGCACCGACAATGAAACAGTCATAAGCCTCAAAGTCATTTTGCCAAGCCTGTTCAATAGGCACTGTTTCTATCTTTTCCTTACTAAATTCTTTCTGTATTTTCTCTGCCACCCAACTCGTTCTTTCAGCTTTGGTAGCATAAAATAAGCCTATCTTTTTCATAATCCACACTATTTAATATTCCAATAATTTCCGGGCAGCCTCGTATATCTTGGCCTCATCCGGCAGAATTTCCTTTTCCAGAATCGGATTAAAACCGACAGGAGTAAAAGTAGACCCCACACGCTGCACCGGTCCATCAAGATAACGGAACATTTCCCCACTAATCATAGCAGCAAGTTCCGCACCAAAACCGGAGAAAACTTTATCTTCATGAACGACCAATGCCTTGCTCGTTTTCTTGACCGATTCGAATATCGCCTCTTTATCCAACGGAATCAAGGAGCGAATATCAATGACTTCCACTTTCCAGCCACCTTCTTTTTCCAATCGTTCTGCTGCGTGCAGGCAGAAATGGGTGGTATTGCCATAGGTAATAATGCTCAAATCTGTTCCCTCACGACGAACACGTGCTTTCCCGAAAGGTACTTCAAAATCTTCCGGCACTACTGCCGCCGCTTCTACCGAATTATACAATGCTTTCGGTTCGAGGAACAGCGTAAAGCCTTTGGATCGCATACTGGTACGAAGTAATCCGGCAGCATCATCCGCAAAAGATGGACAAACAATACGTGCCCCCGGTAAAGTAGTCAAAGCTCCTTCCAGGTTTTGAGAATGATACAAGCCTCCACCGATATAACCACCGGAAGCCAGACGCAGAGTTATATTCGGAGCAAATTTCCCATTGCTACGCCAGTACTCATGTGTACACTCCACATATTGTTCTACGGCAGGCCAGAAATAATCGGCAAACTCCGCTCCCTCAATCACCACATGAATTTTAGGATCAAAACGACTCATTCCATTAGCGGTGCCTACAATATAATCTTCCGCAATCGGTGCACTGAATACACGGGCCTCGCCGAATTCCTGCTGCATACCTTTGGTTACATTAAACACGCCTCCTTTTTCCCTGTTTGCCACATCCTGCCCCCAAATAAAGGTATCGGGATTATGGCGGAATTCAGCTTTCAATGTTTCATTAATGGCATTGACCAGAAAAGTCTTCTCCCCTTCCGCCTCATGTGTACCGTCTTTATATTTCTGTGGCTGATAAGGTTCGGGCATTACAAAATCATAAATGCTTTTAGGATCGGGATCGGGAGCAGCCAAAGCCTTCCGGTTGGCAGCAGACAATTCTTTCTTTGCATCAGCTTCTATTTGTTGCAGTTCTTCCTCGGTCAGACGTTTATAACGCAGCAGCATCCGGCGGAACTTCATCAAGGGATCAGCATCTTTCACATATTCCAATTCATTCTCATCCCGATACAAGGTGTGTTTATCTGAATTGGAATGCGAACCGATCCGGACACAATTCGCTTGCACAATAACCGGATTACGGGTGCTGATAGCATATTCCCGTGCTTCGGTCATAGCATTCATCGAATCGAATACATCCTTTCCGTTGCAATAGATAATCTTCAGGTTCTTGAAGCCCGAGAAGTTCTCAGCCACTTTACGGTTGGCAGTCTGTTCCGATTTGGGTACGGAAATACCATACCCATTATCTTGTATTACAAAAATCACCGGAAGACGTTCAAGACTGGCACCATTGATAGCTTCGTAAACGAATCCTTCGGAAGTAGCCGACTCTCCGTGAGAAGTGATAGCCACCCCTTTATGTCCATAATATACCATTGCTCTGGCCACACCTGCTGCATGGAGGTCGTGTGTACCAGTAGCAGAGGAGATATTTTCAATGTGCCATTCCGGTTTGGCGAAATGGTTCGACATATGACGTCCTCCGCTACCCGGGTCCGTCGCTTTGGAAATACCGTTCAGGATCACTTCTTCAGCGGTCATTCCGGCAGAAAGCACGGTTAACATATCCCGGTAGTATGGGAACAGGAAATCTTCACCGAGGGTGAATACCTGACCAACGGCAAGTTGAATACCATCATGTCCTGCATAGGGAGCATGATAAGACCACCCCAACGATTGCAACAGGTAAGACGGTGCCTTTTCGTCCAAGGCACGCCCCAATGTCATCAGATGATACCACTTTTTCAGGGTTTCTACATCTGTAGTCTTTATATCATATTTCTTTTTCATGAGTAATGAAGTTCTTAATGAATGAAACAATCAGTTATCAGCCTTTCCAATTTTCGAGATAGTCGGCTATAAAATGCAGGAAGTTACCTCCCAACATTCCGTCTACTACCCGATGATCGTAAGACAAAGACAAGTACATTTTATGCCGGATTGCAATCGTATCACCCTCCGGAGTCTCTACAACAGCAGGTTTCTTCTCGATATACCCTACTCCCAGGATGGCTACTTGCGGCTGATTAATGATTGGCGTACCGAACAGGCTCTTGAATGTACCAAAATTGGTTATCGTAAATGTGCCCCCATCAATATCTTCCGGCATTAATTTGTTATCCCTTGCTTTCAAGGCCAGAGAATCGATAGCAACAGCCAACCCGTTCAGATTCAGATGATCGGCATCATGTACCACAGGAACAATCAGGTTTCCATCATTCAAAGAGACGGCAATACCGACATTAATATGCTTTTTGAAAAGAATATTATATCCATCTACCGATACATTCACCTGTGGATAGGCAGCCAATGCTTTTGCCACGGCTTCTGTTATCACAGGCATATAAGTCAGTTTCACTCCTTCGCGACGGAAGAAAGCATCTTTATTTTTTTCACGCCAACGCACCAATTTGGTGACATCTACTTCTACCACATTGGTCACGTGAGGAGATACTTTCTTAGACATAACCATGTGGTCGGCAATAATCCGGCGGACACGATCCATCTCTCTGACTTCGACTCCAGGCATTGCTACAGGAGCAGACGATTTAGATAAAGTGGCAGCCGGCTGGGCAGCAGCGGCAGATGTAGCCGGAGCAACCTTCGGACTTGCCTGTTCAGTAGAAACAGCAACTGATGGTTTGCTTGCGGCCGGGGCAGCAGATGCCGGCTTCGGTTCAACGCTACCTCCTCTTTTCTTCTTTTCAATATAATCTTTTATATCTTTCTTACTCAATCGCCCTTCATAACCGGTTCCTTGTATAGCATCCAGCTCTTCTTTCGGAATCTTAGCTTCCCGCGCCAACTGAATCACAACAGGAGAGTACCAACGTTCTTCCTCTGCAACAACAGGTTTCGATGCAGTATTCGCTGATACGTTCTTAGCAGTTTCCGCTGACGATGGTGATGTTTCAGAAACATTTACCGGCTCCGTTCCAGAAGATTCTTCGCCATCCAAATCAATTATAGCGACTACGGTTCCTACAGCAACAGTATCACCTTCCTTATATAAAATCTCCACCACTTTTCCCGCTACGGGAGAAGGGATCTCCGCACTTACTTTAGCAGTATTCACTTCAAAAAGCACATCGTCTTCCTGAATCATGTCACCCACCTTTACAGACCAAGAGACGATGGTCCCTTCGGTTATACTCTCGCCCAACTTAGGCATTTTTATTTCGAATTTCGACATAGACAGTTAATTTATTATTCAACCTTGAGATATTACAACAACGGGCTGAAATAGAAAGTTTTAAGTTAAGTAAATTTTAACCGGATACTGACAAAGCCAGTCCGGACATCAACGACTATATATCCACTCTTTCTGAATATATTTCTCTTTCCGGAGCTGATTGACAGCCTCTATTTCCTTCCCGTTAAAAGCACTGACAGATTGGGACTTACTGAAATACTGAAAAGCCTTCTCTTTAAAATCAGTTACAGTTCCCTCCGGCAAGTGACTCCGAATATTGGTTACCTCACTCCGAACGGAAGGAACAGCATATACTGACGATAAAGTTTCATCATCAACCATCGGTTCCGGATTCAAAGCTTTATACAAGGCAGTCAGATCCGTATCATACAACAGAGTGCAATGATACAACACCCGATTCTTATGTACGCATTGCGCACTCCCTGATATTTTCAATCCATTCAAATAAATCCCCAATCGTTCATCTCCTTTTACCATCAGGCCTATAGAATTCAAGAAATTCAATGTCCGCTGCAAATAAGTAACAAATTCCGGCAGACGGGGAGCCGTTTCTATAAAAGTCAGATTGACATTACCCAAATCATGATACACCGCTCCCCCACCCGAAAAACGACGGGCAATATGTACTCGTCCCTGTTCCGCCCATTTCTTATCGACTTCCGACCGCAACCGCTGATGCTTACCTATTACCACAGAAGGAGTATCCTGCCAAAGCATGAAAATATCTTCATTTCCCTGCTTCAACAGATATTCCTCTGCTGCCAAGTGAAAGTAAATATCAGTAAACGGACTATAGATACATCGAATCATAGATCAAGCGGAATAAGAGTTAAAACATTATTTCGTGATAAATCTCTCCGACCGTAGGATGCGGAAACACAGTCTTCTGGAATTCCTCCACCGTGTACCCTCTCTGAATAGCAATACCTGCTATCACAATAAGTTCTGATGCCGGATTTCCCAACATGTGACAACCGATAATCCTCCCGTCTTCATCCTGGATCAGCTTACAGAGTCCGTTTCCCTGTTCATTCTCCGCAACGAACCGTCCGGAATAAGCCATCGGTAATTTTGAAACACGGTAAGGAACTCCTGATTTTACCAGTTCTTCTTCTGTCTTTCCCACTCCCGCCACTTCAGGGTTGGTATAAACGACTCCCGGAACACAATCGTAATTCATACGGTCTTCCACTCCTAAAATATGATTGATAGCGACTTCCGCTTCACGGATAGCGGTATGCGCCAATAAAGAATAGCCTGTAATATCACCACACGCATATACACGAGGATGCGAAGTCAACAGATGTTCGTCTACTTTCACTCCATTCCGATGCAGTTCTATATTCAGCTTGTCCAGTCCTACCTTGGATAGATTTGCCTTACGTCCTACACTAAGCAAGATCTTCTCCGCTTCAATAGTAGACGTCTTGCCTTCTTTTTCTATCACAACTCCATGAGGATTTACTTCCACCACTTTCGTATTCAAATAGAAAGTGACTCCCCGTTTGGCATATTCGGCACGAAGCATACCACTGGTTTCCTTATCCATCGCTCCCAGAATCTCCGGCATCATTTCTACCACATGTACTTTCACGCCCATACTGTTGAAGAAAGAAGCAAACTCCATCCCGATTACCCCGCCACCAATAATGACCAACGTCTTTGGAAGTTCCTTTATTTCCAATGCCTCCTTGGAAGTCCAATAACTGATTTCTGACAGTCCCGGTATAGGAGGAATCACTGTATCAGAGCCGGTACATACCAACAAATATTTCACGGAATAGGTTTCTCCGTCACAAGTGATTTGTATTTTCCCATCTTTTTCTCCTTCTATCAGAGCTTCCTTTTCTACAATAGTCACTCCGTAAGAACTCACAGTCATCTTCACACCGCCCGTCAACATTTTTACTGTTTTATCTTTACGGCTCATAATCTTGGATAAATCGAACGAAGGAGATTCGGCAGAAACGCCATATTTGGAAGCATTCTTGATGCTATCCAGTATTTTAGCAGAGTATAACAAAGTTTTAGTAGGAATACACCCCTCATTGAGACATACTCCACCCATTGCCTTTTTCTCAAAAAGAACGGCCTTTAATCCGTTGGCCCCTGCCCGTTCGGCAGCTGTGTACCCGGCCGGACCACCACCAATAATAGCTATATCAAAGTTCATAATCGTATCTTTTAAGTAATAATACGATTATAACAAATATGAGAAGAGATAAGTTGTAGGGAAAAGAAATACCCGTTACTTAATTGTCAGCTTTTTAAGTTCCTCTAACGAGCCATTGAATACATTCAAATCTACGTCTTCTTTAATACCGGGAACACTTCCCACATCCGTATGTTGCCAAAAGTGCCATTTTCCCTGATACCTTACAGAGTCCACATAATAATGGGCAATCCAATAAGGGTATGCATTGAAGATAGAGTCGTCCAGATAACGGGTTTTAAATTTATAAGAGGTATAAAGAATAGGCTTCACCCCATAATGAGATTCCACCCGGTCCAGCCAGCGTTTGATGCCTTGCTGTAATTCCTTTTTCTCTTTTCGTCCGGTCACTTCCACATCGAGAACCGGAGGCAGGTCGCCGGAATCCAGTTTTACCGTGCGAATAAAGAAGTCCGCCTGTTTCAAAGCATCCGTGCTCGGAATATAAAAATGATAAGCGCCACGGATAAATCCATGATTACGGGCATTGGCAAAGTTTGCCTCAAATGTAGTATCGTTATGATCTCCTCCTTCTGTTGCCTTCATAAAGACAAAATGCAAAGGAGTAGCCGTCTCTTTATTCTGCAACAGCTTCTTCCAATCAATCTTTCCCTGATAGTGAGAAATGTCAATACCATGAATATCATATCCGTCAGGGATGCAGACACCGTATTCCTTTAAGCCATGGCAAGGTTTCCATCGATAAGCATAAGGACGGATAAAGAAATAATAGAAAGCTGCGGAGAAACAACCGACAATCATCACTGCCAGCATATTACGGAGCCAGGTAGGCATCACAGTTCGATGCTTCACCTGTTCCTTTTTTGAGGTACGGGAAGTTTTGAAAAAAGAGGTCGTTCCCTTTCTTTTAGTGGTGGAAACAGTTCTTTTCTTCTGTACGGCAGACATCGGGTTGTTGCGTTGCGGCATTTACTTCAAACGATCAATGTTTTTAGAGATAGGCACGGATTACACGGAATACACGGTTTATTAAGAAATAACTAAAAAACCGTGTTAATCCGCGTAATCCGTGCCTGAAAGAACCCTTCATTGCAGCTGTTATTGCAACTGTTACATTAACAACTGCTCTGAAGTGTATTTATTTAGCTTGTTCCAGTTGCAAAGTCTTAGTTGCCTGGTCGCAAACTTCTGTAGGACCGAAGTATTGGATCGGACCCGGATATACATAATCCGTTTCGATAGCCCAACGTTCGCGTTGTGAAGCAAATGCTTTGAAAGGAGCACCATCCAGTTTTACCAATGCTTTCTGGATAACCGGCTTCATTTCACCGTGACGACGTTCCATGTTCATCATCATGGTAATAGGCACACCACCAGCAATCCATTCAGCAGCAGGAGCTGTTGTGTTACGTACAGAAGACATATAACCAGTCTTACCGTTAGCAATCAACATAGAAGCTGTGTAACCCAAAGAATAGCAATAGTCAGCGTCAAAGTTTGACGGAGCAGCACAACGTCCTTCATAACCGAAGAAGTGGTGTTGAGCAGCAAATTTACCAACATACTTGCCTTCTTCTTTCCATGCAGCCAACTTAGTAGCTACCATTTCAGACAACAGTTTTTCAGTTTCGATCAATGATACTTGAACGTTTCCGTGCGGGTCACGATCCAAAGTCAACTGACGGGCAACACCTTCCGGCAGACTAGCATAAATAGCAGAGTTTTCCGGAGAAAGTTTGCGGATGATATAATCACGTTGGTGAGATTTCTTAATCTGACCGAATTCTTCAGCATTAGCAGCCAGGAAGTCATTCAATTCAGCAATCAGACGTTTCATGGCAGGAATGAACTCAACCAGTCCTTCCGGAATCAATACTGTACCGAAGTTGTGTCCTTGTGCTGCACGGTCTGCTACCACTTTAGCGATGTAAGTCACTACATCATCCAAAGACATATCTTTTGCTTCCACTTCTTCTGAAACGATACATACGTTAGGCTGTACCTGCAAAGCACATTCCAGTGCAATGTGAGAAGCCGAACGACCCATCAATTTGATGAAGTGCCAGTATTTACGTGCAGAGTTACAGTCACGTTGGATGTTACCGATTACTTCAGCATAAGTCTTACAAGCTGTATCGAAACCGAAAGAAGTTTCAATCATATCGTTCTTCAAGTCACCGTCGATTGTTTTCGGGCAACCGATTACCTGTACACCATACTTCTTAGCAGCATAGTATTCAGCCAATACGCAAGCATTTGTGTTAGAGTCGTCACCACCAATGATAACCAGTGCCTTGATACCCAATTCTTTGATGATTTCATAACCCTTTTCGAACTGGCTTTCAGCTTCCAGCTTCGTACGTCCGGAACCGATAATATCGAAACCACCCGTATTACGGTATTCGTCGATGATATCAGCAGTCAGTTCCATATAGTTGTGATCTACCAGACCACCAGGACCCAAAATAAAACCATATAATTTGTTTTCCGGATTCAATTTCTTGATACCGTCGAACAAACCGGAGATTACATTGTGTCCGCCCGGAGCCTGACCACCGGAAAGAATTACACCTACGTTCATAGCAGGAAGAGCAACAGCTTCACCGGCTTCGAATGTAATCAACGGCATTCCATACGTGTTCGGGAATAATGCTTTGATAGCTTCCTGATCGGCTACAGATTGAGTAGCAGCACCTGCTACAGCTTTAACGGCTCCTGTTGCCAATGCTTTCGGAAGTTTGGGCTGATAAGCAGCCCTTGCGATTTGCAATGCACTTTTAGTCATTTTCTTTATTTTTATTTAAAGGTGTTAGTAAGTTTCTTGTCAAACTTGAAAAGCGTTGCAAATTTCGCACTTTTTTCCGAATTATGAAAATTCTTCTTCTGTTGTTTTTAAGACAAAAGGAAGAAGAAAGAAAAATTAAGGCTATCTCCCGACGTGGGAGATAGCCTTTACGTTTTCTTCAGCGAGCTAATTTATAATATAATTCTAGGGATTCTGCTCCCAGCCTCCGCCAAGAGCCTTATAAAGTTGAACCACCGCAATCAACTCGTCACGAATGGCATTACTCAATCCGATTTGGGCATCAAAGTATCCACGTTGGGCATCCAATACGTCCAGATAGTTGATGACCCCATTGATGTACTGCAATTGTGCCAGGTCCATGTAGCTCTTGGCCGAACGTTCCAGATTGGCACGAAGTTCGTATACTTCCTTGATCTTGTTGAAGTTGACAATCGCGTTACGTGTTTCTTTGAAAGCTTCCAGTACGGATTTCTCATAACTATGTACTTCAGCCTCATAAGCGGCCTTCTTCGCTTTCAATGCCGCACGGTTCTTTCCCCAACCAAATATAGGAGTCAATAAAGCTCCTTCCATAATTGCGTAGGGAGATTTCAGGAGTTCCGACAAAGAAGTACTTTCACTACCGAAACCGCCTGTCAAGGCAAGACGTGGGAACATATTCGTATAGGCCACTCCCACTTTTGCATTGGCAGCAATCAGTTTCTGCTCTGCCTGACGAATATCGGGACGGCGTTCCAACAAAGTAGACGGTAATCCTACGGGAAGTGTTTCCGGAGAATTAAATTCCTGAAGCAAACGGGAACGGGCTATCTTATTAGGATATTCACCCGCAAGATAAGCAATATCGTTTTCTTTCAGAGAGATTTTACGTTCCAAGTCAGGAACCAGAGTGGCCGTACGTGCCAACTCCACTTGTGCCTGTCGATAGGAAGTCTCGGAGGTCAATCCACCGGCAAACCGGATACGTGCCAGACGTACCCCTTCTTCACGGGCTTTCAACGTCTGTTTGACAATATCAAGCTCTGTATCCAAAGCTACCAGTTCATAGTAAGCCTGCGCCACTTCAGCCACAATCGTCATCTGCAATGCACGTTGCGCCTCAATAGATTGCAGATACTCGGCAATGCTGGCCGAACGCGCCCAACGCAGATTTCCCCAAAGATCGACTTCCCACGAAACGAGGAATTGTGCTTCAAAGGTATCTGATCTCTTGAAAGCGTCTCCTCCATGATTCTCAAGTTCACGTTCCCCTGTCACTTTTCCTTTAATGTCCGGAAGCAATGCCGCCGTAGAAATTCGTTTCTGTGCAGCCATTTCTTTCACACGGGCAGCAGCAATCAGCATATCTTTATTATGATCCAATGCACGCTCTATCAGACTTCTCAATGTAGCATCCGTATAAATATCCCTCCAGTCCTGAGCACCGAAGCTGACCGAATCCTGTGATCTTTCCAAGCTGTCGGGTAAATGAAGATCAGGACGGACATAGCTTTTCCCTACCTTGCAGGAAGTCAGTACTCCGGCAAGTAACAGGATAGCAATATATAGTTTCTTTCGTTTCATTATTTCTTATGTTTTAAGATTTTCGACTTTGTTTTATACACCATCACAAAGAAGAACGGCACAAGAATGATACCAAATACGATGGCAAATATCATTCCGAAAAATACACCTGTACCGATTGCCTGCCGGCTTGCCGAACCCGGACCACTTGCCAGTACCATCGGAAGCATACCGAGCACAAAGGCAAGAGAGGTCATCAGAATCGGACGGAAACGCAATTTGGCTGCGTATATGGCCGACTGCACCAAGTCTTCACCTTTATCTACCTGCACCTTTGCGAACTCTACAATCAAAATTGCATTCTTAGCGGCAAGTCCGACCAACATAACCAAGCCAATCTGGAAATAAACATCGTTTTCCAATCCGCAAACCCAGACTCCCAAATAGGCTCCCAAAGCAGCCACAGGTAAAGAAAGCAATACGGCAATAGGCACTGTCCAACTTTCGTATTGTGCGGCAAGGAAAAGGAAAACGAACAAGAATACCAGTGCCATCACCATACCTGTCTGACCTCCCGCCTGCTTCTCCTGATAGGAAAGACCGCTCCATTCCAGACCGATATTATCGGGGAGATGATCTTTGGCAATCTGTTCCATGATCTCCATCGCCTGTCCGGAACTATATCCTTGCGCAGCTGCTCCACGAATAACGGCCGTAGTAAACATATTGAAACGTTTGATACTTCCCGGTCCTGTGGTATATGATGCATTTCCCAGAGAAGTCAATGGTACCATCGCTCCATTGGAGGCTTTTACGAAAAATAAATTAATATTGTCTTTATGTTCCCGGTAAGGAGCTTCCGCCTGAATATAAACCTTATATATACGGTTGAACATATTAAAGTCGTTCACATACACCGAACCGGTATAAGCCTTCATGGTAGAAAACACATCAGCCAAAGGCACACCCAGCATCTTCACTTTGTCTCGATCCACATCAAAATAGAGTTGTGGGATTTCCGACTGCAAAGAAGATGATAAGCCGGCCAGCTCTTTACGTTTGGATGCATAGTACATTAATGTATCTGCTGCGTCTACCAAATTATCAAAAGTGGCTTCTCCGCGGGCTTCCAGCTGCATCTCAAAACCTCCCGAACTACCCAGTCCCGGAATCACCGGAGGGGTGGACAGATAGACTTTACATTCCGGATATTCCTGAAGATGTTTTTCCACCGTATGCATGATTTTCTCAATAGTAGTACTCTTCCGATCTTCCCAAGGTTTCAGGATCACCGTCAGTTCAGCACGTCCCTGGTTACTTCCGACACGCGGACTACTTCCCGTTACATTCTGTATATACTCAATGTACGGGTTCTTTTCCAGATAAGCAATGGCACGCTCTGTCACGATACGGGTACGTTCCAGAGTAGCTCCTTCCGGTAGTTCTAATTCAATCTTGAAATATCCCTGATCTTCTACAGGTAAGAAACTGGTCGGAATAATACGATGAATCAACATGATAGCAATCAACACCATACCAAAAGCACTCAAAACTCGACGAGGATGCTTGATTGTACGAGTTACGGCAGCCACATACTTATTACTACCGATACCCAGCCATTCATTAATCTTCCGGAAAACGATATTCTTTTTCTTTCCGCTATCCGGCTTCAGAATCAGCGAACACATCACCGGACTCAATGTCAGAGCCACTACTGTAGAAATAAGCACGGACACTACAATTGTCACCGTAAACTGGCGATACAACTGTCCTGTAATCCCACTTAAAAAGCTAACCGGGACGAACACAGCCGCCAATACCAGTGAAGTGGCAATCAATGCACTGGAAAGTCCGTTCATCGCTTTTTTCGTAGCTTCATAAGGGCTTAGGTGCTCCGTTTCCATGATATGTTCTACACCTTCCACCACCACAATCGCATCATCCACCACAATACCGATGGCAAGAATCAATCCGAGCAATGTCAGGATATTCAGTGAGAAACCGAAAATCAGCATGAATCCGAAAGTACCGATCAACGAAATAGGCACCGCCACTACCGGAATCAACGTTGCACGCCAGCTCTGCAAGGATAGATAAACCACCAGAACCACCAAAACCAACGCTTCAAACAACGTCTTATATACTTCATGAATAGATTCGGAAATATAGGTCGTCATATCGAACGGAATCTCATAGCTCAATCCCTCCGGGAAGTTCTTGCTAATCTCATCCATCGCCTCTTTTACTCTCTCGGCCACTTCCATCGCATTGGCACCCGGTAACATATAAATACCAAGCACGGCAGCATTCTCACCGTTGATACCACTCTCTGTATTGTAGGAAGAAGCTTCCAGCGATACACGTGCCACATCTTTCAATCGAATGATAGAACCATTTGCATTAGCACGCACTACGATATCTTCAAATTGTCCTACACTGGAAAGACGTCCCTGTGTCGTGATAGGAATCGTGATATCCAATCCCTGTACAGGCTGTTGTCCCAGCACCCCCGCTGCCGATTCACGATTCTGATCTTTCAATGCATTCTGCAAATCCTGTACGGTCAGTCCGAAGTTTGCCAGCTTATCCGGTTGCGCCCATATCTGCATGGCATAATAACGGCTACCGATATTGGATACACGCCCCACTCCGGGAATACGGCGAATCACATCGAGCACATTGATAGTAGCAAAGTTACTCAAGTAAATCTCATCGAACTTTGGGTCAGTAGAAGTCAGACAAAGCGTCATCAACTGACTGGGAGCCTGTTTCTCTACCGAAATACCATTCTGAATCACTTCCGCCGGCAAACGGGATTCTGCCAGTTTCACACGGTTCTGAATCTCAACAGCTGCCAAATCCGGATCAGCAGATACATCAAAAGTAACTGTTGCCGAAAAGCCTCCGGAGTTAGAACTATTTGATTCCATATAAAGCATCCCCGGAGTACCATTGATTTCCTGCTCAATCGGAGTAGCCACTGCCTGTGATACAGTAAGTGCACTCGCACCCGGATAGGAAGCACTGATCTTCACTACCGGAGGGGTAATCTGCGGGTATTGATCCACCGGAAGCATCGTCAGACCGATAATACCGACAATCACAATCACGATGGAGATTACAGCCGAAAAGACCGGCCTATCTATAAAAAAAGTAACTTTCATCGTTTATTCTCCTTTCGCATTATCCTTCATTCCGGTAACATTTTCTTTCGCCCCGACCACTTCATTTTTTGTCGCAGTTATACTATCCCGGGCCTCTGCATCCGATTGGCTCACCCGTACTTTCATACCTGGAGTCAACTTATGGAATCCTTCCACAACAACCATTTCTCCTTCTGCCAATCCTCTTTCCACCACCACATTATTCCCGACTTCCGGTCCTAATTCGATAAAACGCTTTTCTACCGCATTATCTTTACGCATGGTATAAATATAAGCTCCTCCCTTTTCGATGGTAACGGCTTTCATCGGAACAACGAGTGCTCCTTCACGAACATCCAGTAACAATTTTACTTTTGTAAATTGTCCCGGTAATAATACTTGTTTCGGATTAGGCATTTCTGCACGTACGGAGAAAGTACCGGTTTGAGGGTCCACCTGCGGTTCGGCAAAATCCACGTATCCTTTGAATGGATAAACCGTGTTATCCGCCAATGTAATGGTTATATTGGGCTGCCAGGAACGGGTAGAGTCCTGTTGTCCCAAATTAATATTTCTTTCTTTACTCTTCAGATAATCGAGTGCCGTCATACTAAAATCAACCAACACCGTATCACTCTTCACAATAGTAGCAAGCAACGATTTCCCCCCGGGTCCCACTAACGTGCCCAAGTCCACATTTCTTTCACTAATGTGCCCCGACAAAGGCGAACGGACAATGGTGTAGCCCAACTCCAGTTCAGCCTGTGCCAGATCCGCCTCACTCATGGCTACCGTTGCCTCGGCGCTTTCATAAGCAGCTTCCGCATTATCCAAATCCAACTGGCTTGCAGCATTCTGTTCAAACAACGGACGGATACGTTTTAAATCACGCTCCGCCTTCAAAGCCTGCGCTTCGTCTTTTTTCAACTGCGCCCTGGCCTTATCAGCTTTGGCACGATACTGGTCCTGATTAATGACAAACAAAACCTGATTCTTATTGACATATGTCCCCTCGGCAAAAAGCATATTTTCCAGATAGCCTTCCACCCGGGCACGGACTTCGACGAACTGCTGGGCGCGAATACGCCCTACATATTCCCCGTATATCTCTACATCATCTTTCACTACCGGTTCCACAATGACTGTCGGCATTTCCGGTGCAGCCTTCTGAGGTCGGGTCAGTATCCAATATACACCCAACACAACTACCGCACAGATTATAGCAGCAATGGTTCTCTTTCTCCTCAGTTTCAACTCATGTTTCGAAAAGAATAATCTCATATCGAATCTTATTATTTAATTTAACTTATGTTTGTTCTTTACTCCTATATGCAATTCACATACCAAAAATGCGTCGCAGACATTATTAACTTACAATCAAAGCATTACAAATTCTTCTTCTTTTTGCAAAAGTGTGGAAATCCGCTGTATTGTGTAGAAATTATCCACATTTCCGACTTTTGGAACATTTTTTTTAATTCCCATTTCAACAACTAAACAAATTATGCTCTACATTTGTATTATATTAAACATCAACACTAGACCATGTCCTAATGAAAAAACAAATCTTTTCAACATTAGTTTTATCAATTGGCTTATTATTGCCTTTTTCTTTGCATTCTCAGGAGCAAAGAAAAAAGGTAGGTGTCGTACTGAGCGGCGGGGGTGCCAAAGGAATGGCACACATCAAAGCACTGCAAGTGATCGAAGAAGCCGGCATTCCTATCGACTATATAGCCGGTACCAGTATGGGAGCTATCGTAGGTGGTCTTTATGCCATCGGCTATACTCCGGAACAATTGGACAGTATGGTACGGAAGCAAGATTGGACGTTCCTGTTGAGTGACCGTATCAAAAGAAGCGCCATGTCATTAACAGATCGTGAGCGATCTGAAAAATATACAGTCTCTATCCCTTTCACCAAAACTCCCAAAGATGCCGCTACCGGAGGAATCATGAAAGGAGAGAATCTGGCCAATCTGTTTTCAGACCTTACCGTGGGATATCATGATTCTATCAATTTTAATAAACTTCCCATTCCTTTTGCCTGTGTGGCTGCCAATGTTGTCAACGGAGAGCAAATCGTATTCCATGACGGAATACTTTCTACTGCCATGCGCGCCAGTATGGCCATCCCCGGTGTATTTACTCCGGTACGGCAAGACAGCATGGTGTTAGTGGACGGTGGTATTGTAAACAACTATCCGGCGGATGTAGTGAAAGCAATGGGGGCTGATATTATTATCGGAGTAGACGTGCAAAACGCTCTCAAAAAGGCCGACAAGCTCAATAGCGTCCCCGACATTCTGGGACAGATTGTAGACATTACCTGTCAGTCTAATCATGAAAAGAATGTAGACCTCACAGATACTTATATCCGTGTCAATGTAGAGGGATATTCATCCGCCAGTTTTACTCCGACTGCTATTGATAGCTTGATGCGAAGAGGTGAAGAAGCGGCAAGAGACCAATGGGATTCGTTGCTTGCCTTAAAAAAGAAAATAGGAATAGCCGAGGATTATACTCCCAAACAACACGGCCCTTATTCTTCCCTATCCAATGCACGTACTGTTTATGTGACCGACATTTCATTTTCGGGTGTAGAAGTGGATGACAAAAAATGGCTGATGAAGAAATGCAATTTGAAAGAAAACAGTAATATCTCCACTCTACAAATAGAACAGGCCTTGTATCAGTTACGCGGTAGCCAATCCTACTCAAGTGCCAGTTATACATTGAAAGAGACACCTGAAGGCTATCATCTCAACTTCCTGTTGCAAGAAAAATATGAAAGAAGAATCAATTTGGGCATCCGTTTCGACTCGGAAGAGATCGCATCGTTGTTGGTCAATGCAACGGCAGACCTCAAAACTCATATTCCTTCCCGGTTGGCTCTTACCGGTCGGTTGGGTAAACGATATGCCGCCCGCATAGACTACACGTTGGAACCCATGCAACAACGTAATTTCAACTTCTCGTATATGTTCCAATACAACGATATCAATATTTACGAAGAAGGTGACCGTGCCTATAATACAACTTACAAATATCATCTGGCCGAATTCGGTTTCTCTGATGTATGGTACAAGAATTTCCGTTTCGGACTCGGTCTTCGTTTTGAATATTACAAATACAAGGATTTCCTGTTTAAGAAACCTGAAATCTCCGACCTGAAAGTAGAATCGGAACATTTTCTAAGTTATTTTGCCCAAGTACAATATAACACCTATGATAAAGGACGTTTCCCTTCTAAAGGAAGTGACTTCAGAGCTGCCTATTCGCTCTATACGGATAATATGGCACAATACAACGAACATGCTCCATTTTCAGCACTGAATGCTTCGTGGGCAAGTGTCATTCCAGTGACCCGCCGCTTCTCTGTCATTCCTTCCATTTATGGACGTATCCTGATCGGAAGGGATTTTCCTTATCCATTACAAAATGCTATTGGCGGTGATGTCCCCGGTTTCTATATTCCACAGCAATTACCTTTTGCCGGGGTTACCAATCTGGAATTAATGGATAACACCATTATGATCGCCTCTATTAAATTCAGACAACGGATGGGAGCCATTCATTATCTCACATTGACAGGTAACTACGGGCTAACGGATAGTAATTTCTTCGATATATTGAAAGGGAAGCAATTGTTCGGTGTTAGCGCAGGTTATGGTATGGATAGCATCTTCGGACCATTGGAAATATCATTAGGATATTCTAATCAGACAGATAAAGGAAGTTGCTTTGTGAATTTAGGATATTATTTCTAATTACCCAGACAATATCAGTCAAGCAAAAAAGAGAAGTAAAAGAAAAACCGTCACTCACGTGAAAGTTATTCTTTTACTTCTCTATAACTTAATGAACAAACTTAATAATTAACCTTATGACTTAAATGTCTTCAGTGTACATCATAGACATACAATTATCTTATTATTCCCTTTAGATTTTAAAGGGTGTCATTTTCAGATATACCCGATAATCTTTTATCATGCCTGTCTTACCGGCTTCTGCTCTCGGCAAATATGAAAATCCGGTTACTACCTTATCTTCACCGAGATTAATCACAATCTGATGCGGGAATTTATGTTTGGCAGCCGAAGAATAGCTTGTGTGCCAAAAGGTAGATTCCTGCAAGTCGAACACATTCGTTGCAATATTATTCGCTTCTTCCGTTTCCTCACTATCTGCATAAACAACTTTCCAATGTTGGCGTGACAAGGGCTTGCCATCAGCTCCCAGTAACTCCAATTCCGCAATGGCTGCAAAATCTTTCCCATCATGTGCATTCAATGCTTCCAGACAGAAGAAACGTGTTTCCACCTCTTTTCCAAACTTCACATGTTGCCAACCATTACCCGCCTTGAAAGAACCTTTATAAACGGGCGTTTCTCCGCTCAAGTCCAAGTTCTCACCTACTTTACGATGTGCATAGGCAGCACCATGAACGCGTAAATTATCGAGAATAGGTTGTTGCAAGCCTGCCGTTTCCGGTTGTACAGGTCCAGCCATATCCAATATAATCACTTCGTTCTCACCTTTCTTCAACCAACATCCCGGCACATATAAGGTTTGTTGTGGTCCTATTTCCCAGTAACGTCCAATAGCATAACCATTCACCCAGACCATCCCTTTACTCCAGTTAGTCATATCCAGGAAAGTATCACCGGTTTTATCCAGCGTAAATGTTCCACGATAATACGCAGGGTCTTTTTTCGGATTATCTTGTTTCACAAATTTCTTATTCTTTGCAAAAGCATAATCAACCGGGATATTATAAACTTTCCAATTCTTCAATGAAGTAGCAGCAGCACCGTCCGATTGAATTTCCACCTTTTCAGTAATACCTTTCCAATCATAAATACCTTTACCGAAATTCATACGGCCCATCGCTTCTACCAGAATATCCAATTGGGCTCCTTCTTTCACAGGTGGAAGAATAACAGTCCCTTCCCCTTTCAAACGACTTAATGTCGCCAATTTCTTGCCATCAAGGAAAACCTGTGCCCAGTCATGAGCCTCTGTAATTGTCAGAACTTGCTCTTCGTTAGATGCCGGAAGTGTTGTTCGATATAGAATACTTCCCCAACCCTGATCAAACGCTTCCATTGACTGAATATTTTCACTGATTTTTGGCTCCGGCAGATTATCAAACAGTATCGCCACTTCATCTAACTTAAATGAAGGAACAGTAATCGTTGGAATAGAATCCGGGATTTCCGGCAACGATTCGCCTTCAGGTAAATAATTACTTAACAATTTACGTACTTCAAAATATTTGGGAGTGACTTTTCCTGATTCATTGATAGGTGCATCATAATCATAAGACGTACATGTCGGAGAGAAGTTCGGGAAGTTTGCTCCTCCCCAATGTCCGAAACTGGTACCTCCATGAGTCATATATAAACTAAATGAAATATTACGATCGAGCATATCTTTCATTCCTTTTACCAAATCCTCCGCACTGCGTGTTTCATGCTTCGCTCCCCAATGATCGAACCATCCGGACCAGAACTCACTACACATCAATGGAGTATCAGGACGAAGCTCTTTCAAACGTTCAAACTGCTGATCTATATTGGCTCCCGTACCAAAATTGACAGTCCAAAGAAGATCATCCAAAGCATTGTTCTCAAAATTAGAATTCCAGTCACACTGGAATAAAGGTACCCCTGTGAATCCCGCTTGCTTCACAAGATCACGGATAGCAGAAATATAAGGCTTGTCAATACCAAATGAGCCATATTCATTTTCTACTTGTACCATAATTATATTTCCACCTTTGCTAATTTGAAGATCAGCAAGTTGTTTACCAACTTCATTCATGAACAATTTCACACGTTCCATATAATACGGATCCTGTTCACGGAGCTTAATATCTTTCTTTTTCAGTAACCACCAAGGCAATCCGCCCATCTCCCATTCGGCACACACATAAGGACCAGGACGCACAATGACGTACATACCATTCTCCTGCGCAAGACGACAAAATGCTGCAATATCCTTTTGCCCGGTAAAATCATATTTTCCTTCTTCCGGTTCATGGAAGTTCCAGAAAACATAAAGGCAAATGGTATTCATACCCAACGCCTTAGACATTTTAATACGATGTTCCCAATATTCTTTTGGAATACGAGGATAATGAATCTCTGCCGCTTTTACGACAAACGGCTCTCCATTAAGCAAGAAAGTCTTGTCCCCCACCTCAAATGTTCCCTTTGAAGATTGAGTACAGGAAGTGCTGAATACAGTCACTAACAAAATAAGCAAATACAATAAAGGTCTTTTCATTTTCAATCTATTCTATTGTTTTCATGATACATTAATCTCTTTAGAAATTCACCACCGGTTAATGTTTCCATTAAAACCGATAGCGAATTTGAAAACTAATCCCATTTAATTACCCCAAAAAACTAAAACTATTACCTATTGAAAACTGATGCAAAGATGGAATATTCTTCTTACACAAAGGTCTTTAAATCGGTCAAAATAGGATAATATTCATTCAATATTTCCTAATTATGGCTTTTTAGTATCAATTTGACTCTTTATAAAAATCCCGCCAATACCTCTTAATAGTATTGACGGGATTGATGTTTATAATAAAGGTTAGTTAGTGTTATTTTAAGGATCCATCTTTAGTAATGTATAGCATGATCTTTCGGAAACTCACGACCGCTCCATGCTTTCTTAGAAGTCCAATCTTGAGGAGCCGATGTCCAAAAGGAATGATTAGCAGGAAGTCCTAAAGGAAGAAAAACCTCTGATGTTATATACATACTTCCATTGTTACTATACCAGTCGGCCAGTCCGGTCTGATGCCCAGCAAAGCCTAATTGCAGAAATCCTTTCTCATTGAAATTCCCGTCAACAGAGAATAAACGTTTCATGACGCAAGTTAACGCATTACGAACTTGTCCTTCCAGGAGTTCTCCAGGCAACATTTCTTTCCAGCAGAGCATTGACAACGGCTGGAAAACTCCCAATCGATAAGTCATAGAACGACCAAATACAGGGAAGGACGCTTCAGGAGATATAAAACGCTCCAAAATCATTCCAAAACGTTGCATACGTTTTTTAGCTAAATCTTCAGTCTTCTTTTGCATCTCCAAACTACGATCATGTAATATTACCTTATGATCGTTCACAGTCTGCATTACTTGTACAAACATAGGCTGAATCACATAGCTATTATAATAATCGAACGCAAAAGTTTCTCCATCCGAATACCAACCATCACCTACATACCATTCTTCCGCTTTCCGAACAGCCGTATGAATGCGGAATAAATCATATTGCGCATCGGCTTCCATTAAAAAAGATTCAATCATAGCAGAAAATAGCAACCAGTTAGTATAAGGCGGATCAATTCGACGCAACAACTGGAATTCTTTAATATACCGTTGTTTTGTCACGTCATCCAATGGTTCCCAAAGTTGCTCTTTAGCACGAAGAAAACTACTGGCAATATAAGCCGCATCTACTAGAGGCTGCCCTTCATTTCTCCATAAAAGATAATCGGGGCTATCCGGATCAACAGCATGTGCGTAGCTTTTCAAAGCCCATTCACGCAATTGCTTACGCATTTTTCCTTCTTCCGTGTCATCATCCGGCAAAGAAAGCCAAGGAGCAATACCGGACATCAGGCGCCCGAAACATTCCATATACGTCACATCCTTGCTCCTTCCATCCCAAGTAGGGCTGATTTCTACCTGCATATTTTTCTTCAACTCTCCTTTACTCATATTACTTAATACCGGAGCAGCAATTTTATATGCCATCTGTACCCAATATTCACGGTCGCAGATTTCTCTTTCCACTTTCACTTTTTTGGCATAAATTACCGTGCTTAACATGCACAATAAAATAATGACCAAGATGTTTTTGCTTTTCATCATTACATTTAAATATAAAAATAAATTCTAATCATTCAGATATTTCACCATTTCAGAACCTGCCAACAAGAAAGCTCCTACTCCAAAATCAGCAGTTGTTTCTGGTCCTACATTTTTATGTTGGTCTGCTCTTTCACCAATCGGCTGTACATAACCAATCTTTCCACTAGGTTGCAAAGCTATTTCAGTCAGGTATTCCCAACCTTTTTTTATAACAGGTTCATAAATGACCTTATCCAAAAATCCATTATTCACCCCCCAAAGATATCCATAAGTAAAGAAAGCGGTTCCACTAGTTTCACGTCCCAGGGCCTGTACCGGATCTAATAAGCTACGAGTCCAGTATCCCTCTTCCTGCTGTACAGCAGCTAATGATTTAGCCATCATTTTATAAATCTCAATATATTCGGCACGATGAACATTATTCTCCGGTAAATCTTGTAGTACCTTTGCTAAACCAGCAAACACCCAGCCATTACCTCTCGACCAAAAATCCTTCAATCCTTGATTAGTCTTATGTTTCGGATATATATATTTTCCATCCCGATAAAACAGGGCACTTTCCTTATCATACATCAAATTCTTGGCATACATAAAGTACTCATACAATTTATCCAAATATTGCTGATTACCCGTAACCTTATAGAGCTTAGTCATCACCGGCATTACCATATACAATCCGTCTGCCCACCACCAATAGTCATTATTAGGAGTTGACATTTCATATTCCATCACCTCCTTCGCACGAGCTATTTTATATTCCGCCGGTTCCCGATCCATATTATATAAATCTATATAAGTCTGAAAACAAATCTGCCAATCTCCGAAAAGAACATGTTCCATCGTTTCACCATAATTATATTTCCACTTGGATTTATCATCAGAAGTAGCCCCTTTCCATTGATTCTTTTCAGCCCATGCCTCTGAATATTTTTTGTAATCTATATTACCTGTCACCTCATAAGCCGCAATATTTCCCGTATGATAAGCTGCCGGATGCCAAAAAGCAAATGCCGGTTCCGGATTCTCCTCTTGCCAATAGTTATTAACCTTCTTAATAGTCTCAAGAACCTTTGACTTTGTCCATACACTATCAACAATTACTTCACTCTGACCGTTACTCTTACCTGATTTACATCCTGCCATGCAAATACTGAACACACAGCTTAATACCCAAAAAGAAAATCTCCTAAAGTTCATTAATTATACAGTTTTTCGTGGTTATTATTCAAGTCACAAAGATGTATCCTTTTAAGGATAAAAAGGTTCTAAAATGCGTCAAAACCGTACAAAAATCATTCAATATATAGAAAAGTCTTTTGAATAACGATTAAACAGCTTTGGTCTTTGGGGACAAATGATATATTTCTTATAATATTAGTTACTTCCGATAATGAAAGAAACAATCCTTTTTCAGACATTTAAAGTGTAAACTGACCATTCTGATCAGAAAGTGTTTTATGCTTAATTTTCCTCTCAATTATTTTAGTACCAATAATCGGACAACCACATTTGTCCACAATAATTTAATAAAAAAGTTATGGAAGACAACGAGTCTTCACATAACTTTTACCAATAATTAATCCTTAAACAATCTTTCTATTTAAACACATATCTATCTATTTATTCTGAGGAATAATCAAGAAACTAAACCCACAGGGACCGCCACCTCCATTTTCCAGCCGTACCAAAACTTTATTCCACCCCTGCCGGAACTGAAAAGGAGCAATATGTTCATCAATATTATACCAGCTGGTACCGTAATCACGCCATACATCTTTACCATTAATCCACACACGTCCGCTGTCATCCGTACCGATAGCTACTAGCATCGTAGTAGCTTCATCAAAATAAAGCTCGGTATAAGCATAGTAAGTCGAATGACCGGTCGTTACTGGAGGGACATTATGCATTGATTCACTCTGCATAAACTTCCAACGGAGCGTCCCGTCAAGCTGCACCTCGTCTCCGATAACTTTTAACGGATCAGAATCCGTCTCTGCAATTCCCATACCTACCTGCCCATCAGTATACACAGCATCAAAGTCAATAGAAACCTCTGGCGGATGAACGATAGAAAAGTCCTCTCGGCCAAAACTCTCCCACGGTCCAATCATATACCATGTATTGATATAGAGCCATCCTTTACGTTCAGCATTTTTAGAAAAGCGCCGTCCGGGCAACGCTTGTGCTTTCACCATTTCCTTACTCAATTTCGAGCCTGAATAAGCACTGAACGTTCCTTTTCCACCTCCGGGAGCAGAAACCTCTCCATTACCTCCCATACCCATACCGGTTCCATTTCCTTTACCACTACCGTTACCTCCAGGTCCTCCATTACCCGGACTACCATTACCTTGTCCCATTCCGTTTCCAGGATTACCAGCCTGACGAACTGCTCCGAACAGACCTTCCAAACGAGATTGTGCTAGACCTGCCTGACGAGTAGCTTGTCCAAGTAATCCACGATAATTATTCAAATCAGCAGTACTCTTTATCTGCAATCCTCCACTGGCATTACTACCAGCCGAAGTTGCCCACTCACTATCCCTTGACTGCATCCTTATCAATTCATCAAAACTCGGCATACGTGAATTTCCCGCTTTCAAAGAACTGTACACTTCAGGGAACGACTGTCCCTTGGATAATGACTGTTTAGCAGCACTCACAGCCAAATGACTTTGTTGAATTTCAGCCTCATAGTCACGCAACACAGCATAAAGTTCTTCTACAGAAGCATTGACTGACGGATTTCCAACTTGAGGAATAGCCCGTGCTTTCGACGTATCATTTGCATCAGCAGGTGCTCCCCACGGCAGTTTTCTTTTTTCCACTTTCGTCAACATATCGTCTTTACGCCGTCTCATTGTTTCAGCCATCGTTTGGAACTTCTTCACCTGCTCTTCCAGATTCTTCTTGACCAAAACTTCCGACTGCTCTACCAACTGTCTGGCATAATTAGACGGTAATGCCCGTTGCGCCTGTTCCTGTTTTACCTTTTCTGTCAAACTTTTCCTGGACTTTTGATTTTTCTGCTGTTTCATTTGCAAATCCATCGCCTCTCGATCAGGAGATGGCATCATCCAAATATAGAATGCTCCTCCCGCAAAACAAATCAGCGCTATCACCCATGATAGGATAACCGTCAGACGGTTACTCCCTGTTGTAGTTTTCGTCATACGTCCTGATTCCTATATTAGTTAAGTTATAAAACTGACAAGCATCCATTACTTCTACAAAGCGTCCGAACGGAGTATGCCTGTCCATATCAATGCGAATACGCTTTCCCGGGTCGGTGACACATGTCTGCCGTAATTGTTCCATCATAAAATTGGTTGAGCAAGGTTGCCCGTCCCAATAAAAGTTACCATCGGCGTCCAACCCTACAATAGCCTGCTTATCATCCGGTTTCAATTTAACGGCCGATTGTGAAGTTGGCAGTTCAACAGGAATATCCCTATTTTTCACTTTCGTCATGGTAGATACCAAAAAGAATATAAGCAATAAGAACACACAATCGATCAAAGGAGACATGGAAACTTCCGGTTCGTCCTCGTTATTAAATAATGATAATCTCATAGGCTTAATATGGTTTACTTCCAAGGCGTACACGTGTATGTGTAAACCCTTGTATTTGACACTGATCGAATATTTCTATCACTGTACTTACCGGCACAGTACGATAAGCCGTCACATCAATATTTGTCTCCACTCCCCGACTATTACGTAAATCAGAAAGAAAAGTGCTTAAATCTTTCACAGGCAAGTAAGTGCTTTCACCAGAATAGGCATCGTGTCCTACTACCTGATACACATTCTTTTTCTCATCTACTGCGATAATCACCGCTTCCTCACCCGCCCGTGTAGTGGAAAGGCTTGAAGTCATTGTAGGAAGTGTCAATGGAATCTGCATCTCCCATTTTTTCATCATCGTAGTCACTAAAAAGAAAATAAGCAGCAGAAACACACAGTCTATCAAAGGAGACATTTGTACTTCTACCTTATCATCGTCATCATAATTCAGTCTCATGCTTTTCCTCCTTGCTATCCAGGTACAATTTGGTTATCACTTCTTCAACTTCAACCTCAACCAATGAAGCCATACGCATAATGCGATTTTTGATAATAAAATATAAAGCAATGGCAGGAGCCGCTATAATCAAACCGGCAGCGGTTGTTATCAATGCTTTGGAAATAGAATCAGACAAGATAGAAGCACCACCTTCATCGCCATATAAAGCAACCAAACCGAATGCTTCGATCATACCTACAACAGTACCTAACAGACCGATTAACGGAGCCAATGAAGCAATAACAGAAAGAGGATAAATACGTGCTAAATGCGTACGAATATCACGTGCAGCCATGTCACCCGCCGTTTGGCTTACAGCTTCACGTCCAGCTTTTACGTGCTCGAAAATAAAACGTAGCGAATTGGCCAATGTGGAAGGATATTTATCACATGCAGCCAACGCTCCTTTCAAATCTCCATTTATCAAACATTCATTGACACTTTTACACAAAGGTTTCGGAGCCAAACGGCCTTGACGCGAAGTAATCAATCGCTGGATAGCAATTACAAGAGCAATCACTCCCAATAAATACAACGGATACATCATTGAACCACCTGCCTTGATCTGTGCTCCCCAGTCAATTTGTACTCCCTGATCGACTGCAATACTATCTGATACCGCCTCATTATACATCAATTCATCATCTTCCTCCACTACAGGTACAGCAGTAGCAATTTCACTCGGAAGTACTTTCGGAGCATTTTTTATATCATCCTGCGTTTTTGCCAAAAAAATCTCATCAAAACCCGCATCACGTCTTTCAGGACAGATAAATGACATTCCGGTTAATGTAATGTTACCGAAATCCTTCCAAAGATCGCGTGTCATCACCATCCAATGCCCGGGCTTGTCACCAAGATTAAGGCCAGTCAACTGATTAATTAGATCCTTCGGTTCCCCGGCAATATATGTAAAATCATATTTCTTTCCTTTCTGATTAACAGACTTTTCAGATACATGAAATTTCATACCTATTTGTTCTCCTCCCCATTTTACCCATGCAAAGGTGATATAACGATATTCACCCGGCCCAGGATTTTCACGAATGGGAATAGATAGTCCGGTCAGCTCTGCCGGACTTTTAGAAGCATTTACATATATATAGTTCTCGGATTTCTTAGAATACCCTCCATCGCGTACAAATTTACTATCCGGCTTTGTCCATTGAGCACCATCCGGCAGTTTAGTACTAAACAGTTCGTATAGTCCTTTACCGGATTTACCATTCGTTTGTGCCGAAAGCGGGATAGCAAACAACAGTGTTGCTCCCAATATACATACACCTACTATCCCTTTCTTTAAACCAGATTTCATTTTTGTGTAATTCATGTCTATTCTTTTTTATTATTAATTTTAAATTTATAGCCAACGAAAGTCATCGAACTAATTCACAGTGGCAAAGTTCTTAAAAATAATAGAGAAACGGGTATTCTAATCATTCAAAAAGTTCCAAATCTTTGGTATACGACTTTATATGGAGTCTAATAATCATTCAAAGAGGTTCAAAAATAAATCATGCCTGAATCTTCCTTCATAAACAGTTGTTCATATGCTATAAATTAAAAGGTCATCTATCCTAATAATAGACGACCTTTTTAAAACTAACCGAACATCATATCAATATAATCCAAGACCAACTTTTTCAATCAGTAAAAAAATGATGATCTCTTATAATATCATAAAGAATCTAATATCAATTTTATAGAATCTCTTTTGAGTTTCCTTTACTATTAAATGAGATGAAACGGAACACGGTTTCACTCTTTCCCGCTTCATTCAATCCCCCAAAGCAAAAATAGTATACACGAGATGACCTGACTTCATCATCCCGTTCGATAATTTGATTGTCTTTTTAACAGGTTTCCGAGGAACGGTGCGCAAAGCCCTCATGATAGTGAAAACGGAATCCACCGCCGCTCTCCGAATCTTGTCATTGCTTTTTCCGGGGTAACGATCCAAAACCTCCCGTATCAGCGTGTTTTGATAATTTCTCATGATTTGAGAACTTTTTGTATAACCTTCAGAGTCCTGCGTAGTAGCCCTCAAACTATTCGCCACCAATTTTGTACGCGGTTGCTTTAGCAGTTCCTGTGCAGTCGTCAGTTTGAAAATGTTATTTTCCATCCTCTTCAGGCATTTCACCAATTCTTTCTTCTCTTCCGTTTTAACATCGCCAGTCAGAGTATTCATTAAAGCGTCCGCTTGCTCTTTTAATCGAGTAAGTTTCTCCAAATATTTACCCCGCAATGCTTCGTATGACATGCCGCCGCGCTCGTCTTTATACAATTCACGATCCAACGCTCTATATTCTTCTGATATTTCTTGCGGAACTTGGGCGTACACACCGTTAGTACCCCATGAGAGCAAAACCAATAAACTAAAGATAAAGATCATCTCTTTCATATTCCTGTTGTTTAAGTTACTAATAAATTTATAGTAATATCTAGATATTTGCAATAACAGTTATTGGAATTACTCCCAATCATAATAGGAATCATATTCATCTTCAGAACAATCTCTCCTTTCCACTCCGTATTTAAAGATTTTACTGGAAAAATCGGAGTATGCTGTCACAGTGGTCTAGCTGAAAGAAACGCCGAATAT
>OBJE01000020.1_pt1 | contig 213092 bp, 164 predicted proteins | sample 1519681 | NCBI WGS metagenome assembly OBJE01 (sample SAMEA3888898, study PRJEB22519) | human gut metagenome | biome: human gut; feature: human-associated habitat; material: faeces | place: Denmark | collected 2011 | reverse complement strand
TGTGCTCGCACACAATAATAATCTTAATATTTTCGATACAAATATATAACAATTTTTGTAATTACGAAAATTGTTGTATCTTTGTGCCCGCACACGAAAGGTATGTGGTGTTGGTTATTTTATAGATTAATGTTCATGTAATCAGTGTGTTAACCCCTAAAATAGGGCTGAAATGATAAATTGAAAGTTCATAATATTAATAACTTAGAATTTAAAACATAAGATTATGGGAAAGAAAGTCGTTACATTAGGCGAAATCATGCTTAGATTATCAACTCCGGGTAATACTCGTTTTGTTCAATCTGATTCTTTTGATGTAGTATATGGTGGTGGTGAAGCTAACGTTGCAGTAAGCTGTGCCAACTACGGACATGACGCTTATTTCGTAACCAAATTACCGAAACACGAAATCGGACAGTCTGCTGTTAACGCATTGCGTAAATATGGCGTAAAGACAGACTTTATTGCTCGTGGTGGCGACCGTGTAGGTATCTACTACTTGGAAACAGGTGCTTCTATGCGTCCTAGCAAGGTTATTTATGACCGTGCTCACTCTGCTATTGCTGAAGCTGACGCTGCTGATTTCGACTTTGATGCAATCATGGAAGGTGCTGACTGGTTCCACTGGTCTGGTATCACTCCGGCTATTTCTGACAAGGCTGCCGAGTTGACTCGTCTGGCTTGTGAAGCTGCAAAACGTCACGGTGTAACTGTTTCTGTTGACTTGAATTTCCGTAAGAAACTGTGGACTAAAGAAAAAGCACAGTCTATCATGAAACCGTTGATGCAGTTTGTAGACGTATGTATCGGTAACGAAGAAGATGCAGAACTTTGTCTGGGCTTCAAACCGGATGCTGACGTTGAAGCTGGTCACACAGATGCTGAAGGTTACAAAGGTATCTTCCAGCAAATGATGAAAGAATTCGGATTCAAATATGTAGTTTCTACTTTGCGCGAATCTTTCTCTGCTACTCACAACGGCTGGAAAGCTATGATCTACAACGGTGAAGAGTTCTATACTTCAAAACGTTATGATATTGATCCGATTATCGACCGTGTAGGTGGCGGTGACTCTTTCTCTGGTGGTATTATCCATGGTTTGATGACTAAACCTAATCAGGGGGCTGCCCTTGAATTTGCAGTTGCTGCATCTGCTTTGAAACATACTATCAATGGTGACTTCAACCTTGTTTCTGTAGAAGAAGTAGAAGCATTGGCTGGTGGTGACGCAAGCGGTCGCGTACAGAGATAAATCGGTAATAGAGAGTTGAAAGTTTATAAAGTCAATTCATTTTAAAATAGTAAATAATAAGATGGCAAAATTCGATAAAATAGCCGTATTAAATAAGATCGGCTCTACAGGAATGGTTCCTGTATTCTATCACAAAGACGCAGAAGTTGCAAAGAAAGTAGTAAAGGCTTGTTATGACGGTGGTGTTCGTGCTTTCGAATTCACAAACCGTGGTGACTTTGCACAGGAAGTATTTGCTGAAATCGTTAAGTTCGCAGCAAAAGAATGTCCTGAAATGGCAATTGGTATCGGTTCTATCGTTGATCCGGCTACTGCTGCTATGTACTTGCAACTGGGTGCTAACTTCGTAGTAGGTCCGTTGTTCAACCCTGAAATAGCTAAGGTATGTAACCGTCGTTCGGTTGCTTACACTCCGGGATGCGGTTCTGTATCGGAAGTTGGTTTTGCACAGGAAGTAGGTTGCGATCTTTGCAAAGTATTCCCGGGTGATGTTTATGGAACTAACTTTGTAAAAGGCTTGATGGCTCCGATGCCATGGTCTAAGCTGATGGTAACAGGTGGGGTAGAACCTACTAAGGAAAACCTGACTGCATGGATCAAAGCCGGTGTATTCTGTGTAGGTATGGGCTCTAAACTGTTCCCGAATGATAAGGTGGCAGCAGAAGACTGGGCTTATGTAACTGCCAAATGTAAAGAAGCTCTCGGTTATATTGCCGAAGCTCGTAAATAAGATTAGAGAGCGAAAGCTTATCTATAATAAAAAGAGGTTGATGCGACAGCCTCTTTAAAATATGCCTCGAGGGTTAGTTAGTTTAGTTAGTATATGAGGCATATTTTCATTTTGTTTAAAGGTGTTTAAAGGGGATAGGCCATCGGAATGAGTGACTCATTTCGGTGGCTTGTTTTTTTATTTCCTTTTTATATGCTGCCGATGTTCGAATATATAAATAGGCAGGAATATTAATAAGAAGCATAGAACACTGATGAGGAGCAGATAACGGTTGTAGAGATACTCTCCCTCTTGGGGAGGGGCACTTAATAGACATCTTAAGCAATCGCAGTCCATATCCTGACTGTCATGCTGGCAAAACAAAAAGCAGAAAGTAAAGAGGACGATGCCTAATAACAGGCAGATGATTAGTAGATTTCTGCGATAATGTGCATGTCTTTTGTCGGGTTTTGATAAAGAAGAAACCATGTTTTGTTCTGATAGTTATCAATGTAAAATGAAAGAAATAAAGGGCAGACAATGCCTGAATAGGATTGTCCTGCCCGATACTATTGATTATTGGTAGGAAATATACTTATTAATGGTTATTCCGGAACATAAATAATCTCACCGTTATCCAGTTCGTAGGCTATCCCCACTTTTTTTCCTCTTTTCCCTGAATCCTCCTCTTTCTGGCCGGAAGGTTTGTATGTATTGATTTTCTTTCCTTCCTTGGAGATGATTTCCATATTTTCCTTACCAGGGTTCTTCACGATGGTGAAATCTTCCTGTCCGAAAACTTCCGTCATATTCATATGCATCACCATTGCTACCATCAATGCCACGGCAAATACCATCGCCACGTCGAACAGGTTTACTACTACACTTAGCGGGTCGGTATCCTCTTCTTTGAGGAATTTGCTGACTCTTCTATTTCTTTTCATTATTGGACTCTCCGGTTGTTTCGTTTAATACTCTTGATACATAATCGAGGTTGTTGACATCTTTGGCATACCAACGTTGTTTGAACTGCATGGATATCAATCCTACAGCACTAATAACCAAACCCACAACAGTCGTCGCAAATACTACCTGCATATTATATGCCATTCCGGAGATGTCTCCTGTAGAAAGTCCCACAAGTGCCGGACTCATGGAAATCAATGTTCCTATCAATCCGAGAACCGGACCTATCTTAGCCATCATTTTAGAAAGAGACACATCTTTCTCTGCTTCATTCTCGAATTTTGTTATCAGGAAGTCAGAGTAATCTGCACTGGCCGGATGGTAGAGCAGGTCGCGGAGATAGCCCATATATAGTGAATTGTCTTTGTCGGGTAAAGCTGCTTTCAAATCGTCTATCCGTGCATCTTTAATGAGTTGGTCCAGTGCTTTGTCATTTTTACGTTTGGTCATGTACATGTTGTAGGTGCCTCCGATCAAAATCAGTGAGCGAACGAACAGGCACAGCAAAATAATGATATCGGGTATAAGTAAACTGTTTGCTACCCAGAATAATAATTTAGAAATGAGTTCCATATATATTTTTTATTGATTGATTTTACTTCTTTTTTTTAATTCTCTACGTTGTAATAAAGGCCATTTCAGTTTGTTCCAGGCAAATCCGATAAGAAACAGGACAACGAACAGACCGATGGACAAGATAATAGCTTTCCAGTTGAGCGCCTCTTCGGTGGCAGCATAGGTCGTTTTCCCATTGACAGTGGTCAGTAGTCCGAGGATGCAGATGAATAAGCTGACAAGGAAATGAACTTCCAACCGGAGATCGTCTTCGGGTACAAGATACTTCATCAACCGGCTTAACAATGGGATGGCGATAACCACTGTCCCTGCTAGTGACCAGGCTGTCACTGAAAAGTCTACGCCAGGTAACCGGAAGATAGCTTCTGTGAGATAGTAGAATAATACGGGGAAGAGCAACAAGCTGGGATACCAGCGAAGTAATTCCGCCCACCATAAATTCTTCTTACCATAAAGTCCGCGCAGGAAAGCCACGCAATAGCCGAAGCAGAGTGTTGACTCAAGCGTTATGATAATAGCCATGTTTTGCAATGCTTCCGTGTTCTGCAGATAATCAGCAATCTGTGTCTTTGACTGGAGAATAGCATACTGCCAGGTGCCGGCCACAAAAAGACCGGCAATCAGGCTGTATATTACGGTTTGCCAAAGTTTCCAGAAACTGAGTTTGAAACTGCAGTTAATCACGATAAACAGCATTAATATGTGAATGATTAACTCCATATTACATTACTTTTTCCGTTTCTTTTTAAGTATTAGCAGCATGACAACAAATGCTACCAGAACAATACCTGCGATAAGGCCTCCATTCAAAGAGTTTTGCTCTTCCTGTGCCCCTTGTACGGCATCGCTCGATTGTTTCTTCAATACCATGCCTCCTTTGGTCGCTTCTCCGTCCAGGGTGGCTTGTTTCATTTGTTTCAGTTCTTTGTTGTAGTTGGCTGCGGTTTGCGCATCTACTTGAGAGGCGATGAACTGCTGTAATTTGGCATTGTCTCCGGTAAATCCGCTGCCCGAAGGACCGAACTGTCTGACAAGGTCTGTATGCAGCTTGGCAATATTGGAAAGTTGTTCCGGAGAAGCTTTCCAATATCCTTTGCGGGCAGTTTCCATCATCACGGCAGTCACTTCCTGTAAAGCTGCGGGATTTTGTTTTTCAAAGAAGTCTTTTACATTCAGTTTGTATTTGTCTTTGACATATACATCATATATGTTATCCCAAAGTTCCTTGTCGATAGCAGTAGGTTTCATCACATTCCAGCCATACGTATTCGTTACAGTCTGGGCAACCTCGCTTGCAGCAGAAGAACCGCCTTTCATTTTCTCTTTGATATAGGTAGGATTCAGAATTGTTGTACGGCTTTCTACACCGACTGCTTCTTTAAGTTCCTGCATTTTCATGTTGTTACGGTTCCGGTAGTCGCTAAGATAAGCGTCCGGGTCTTTACCGGTAACATTGCGTACGGCAAGATTCATACCTCCCATAAATTCATATACGTGGTCGAGGCTCAATGCTCCCCAAGTGTTACTTTGGCGGGGCTGAACGACAACATCAGTACTGTTTAATGCTGCTTCAAAGGCAAATTTCTGAAAGACTTCCCAGTGTTTTTCGTCACCGTAGAAGGCTCCCATATTGTTGAGGTAAGTATCTGCAATTTCCGATTCACTTTCCCAGCGGTCGCCGGATTCCACCATTCCTTGAATTCCTGTACCATACATGCCATTAGCACCTCCGAATACTCGGAAAGAAGCCATTTCGCGGGCATCTTTCGGACTGACACCTTTTTCGGTCAACACTCTTTCAGCCTCTACCACACTGGCGGCTACCTGATTTTCAAACTTGTCGTCTTTCGCTGCCGCAGCCATTTCTACTGCACGGTTAATCAGGAAGAGGCGGGAAGCGGCGATATCACGGAGTTGTCCGGAAGTCTGGACTACTACGTCGATACGTGGACGTCCCAGTTCGGTTGAAGGAATCAGTTTTAGATCACTGACACGACCGAATGCGTCACGAACAGGTTCTACTCCCAGCATATACAGTACTTGAGCAATAGTGGCTCCCCCGGTTTCTATAAATTCGGAAGACCAGAGAGTATAACTCACTTTACGTGGAATTGAATCATTGTGACGTTGCTTGTAAGTATCAATCGTTTGTTTGGCTAAAGCGATACCTTTTTCCCAAGCGGATTCTGTAGGAGTTGCTTCGGCATTGATAGCATACATATTACGTCCGGTTGGTAAAGCATTCGGATTAGCAATCGGATCACCTCCGGGAGTAGGAGCGGTGTATCCACCTTCCAATGCATTCATCAGACTGCTTAACTCTTTTTCGGGACTTGTCAGAAGTGCGTTCTTGTAGTTGCCTACATTCTTGATTGTACGTTCTACTTCAGCGATGGCAAGTGCCAGCTCGATTTCTTCTTTATTGTATTCTTTCGGAGCTTTTCCCATAGCGGCCATCATGGCAGCCATACCTTGAGGTTTTTCTTTATTAGCTTTCATTCCGGCTTCCATTTTCTTCAATGCTTCCGGACTTGCTCCCATAGACTTAGCCATTTTCATAGCTTTTTCAGGATCCATGTTGGCGCCCATTTTCTTCATAGCCTCTTTCATGCTTTCGGGCATTTGACCATGAGGAGAACCCTCTTTAGAGACAGATGCCGGATGTCCTTTACCAGCTTTCTTTTCATCGGATTGTTCACTCTTTGCCGATGCGGCCATCATCATTGCCATCATACCTTTCGGAGCATTGCGGTCTGCCTCTATTTGACGAGCCTTGGCTAGTTCCTGTGCGGTGATACCGGCTGTACGACAAATCAGTTCATCTGTGGCCAGTGCAGGATTAGCGAGCAACTTTTCTACCAGATGGCGAGCAGGAGTCAAGTACTGTTGTGTAAAGAGGCTGCGATGCTTGCTAACAGCATCTGTCGCTTTACCACGTTGCTTGTCAAGAGCCAGCAGACTGTATGCGATAGGTTCTGTAGCCATTGCATAGACGGAAGAAGTGATCCGTTCCGTTTCATAAGGAACTCCCATAGTGTAGAGTTGTCCGGTGATTTTTTCGGTAGCCAGTTCTTCTGCGAAGTTTTCTACACGGGCGATTTCATCTTCCGTATATGGCTTGTTAGCAATGCTATCCAAACCTAAATCACGGTGAATTCCCATTTTCACAGTCAGCGTTTTGACAGCTAATGATTCCTGATCTTTATTCTCTTTGTGAGAGTTATTGTAAATCTTGATTTTTTCCATCAGCTCCCGATAAATGCCGCGTACACTGCTTTCAAGGAAAGGCGGAGTGAGGTATGACTGTATGGTGGCATACGAACGGCGTTTAGCCATCATTCCTTCACCAACATTACCAATAGAGTAGATATAGAAGTGCGGAACTGCTCCAACCAGGCGATCCGGCCAGTCGTTGCTGCACAATGCCACTTGTTTTCTGGGAGTAAATTCAAGACTTCCGTGTGTACCGAAATGGATCAGTGCGTCAGCCTTGAAACCATGTTGCATCCACAGATAGGAAGCAATATAAGTATGGGGAGGAGCCATATTAGTGCCATGAATCACTTGGAAGGAGTTGTCTCCGCTTCCGGCTGCATTTTGTGGCATTAAGACTACATTCCCGAATTGCAGACGGGCAATACCCAATTTACCGTCGTTGGTCGCCATATAGTTGCCGGGGAATTCGCCGAAAGCATCCACCACTTCCTGATATTTTTCAGGGCGGAGTGACTCTTTCACCCAACTTTCATATTGATCTTTGGTGATAAGTTCGGGATGCCCTTTTTGCATAAAGTCATTAAAGGCTCCCTCTGCGTAAGAGTTGAACACAGAGCCTTGAGCCTGTATCATTTTACCCAGTTCTTCAGCATTTGCAGGCAGGCCGGATATGTTGTAACCTTCCTGTTTCATGCGGACTAGAAGATTGTATAGGGAAGGAACCACCTCCATACCGGCAGCGGTCAATGCATTTTGCCCCGGACCTTTATAATAGTAGATAGCTACCTTCTTCTCGTTGTTCGGCTTAGTATTCAGATTCAAATAATTATTGATTGTGGATACGAAAGTCTTCAAGCGTTCGGGTACTGCATACGAATGGCGCAATCCTTCTTCATCCTCATATTGTGCAAAGAGAGCGAAAGGACGGATGGCACCGTCAATTTCCGGAGTCACGATACTTTGTGACATAAATCCTCCTGCCATTCCCATCGGATCTTTTTCCCATTCATCTACCAGACTGTTGATGGTGAGCGGAGCAAACAAGAGGATATTCTTAGCTTTCAGATAATCCACCATTTTGTCTCCCACGCGTCCGTGTGCCATGTTGATGATTGCGTCGGGCTGCACTTCGTCAATGAACGACATAAATTTCGTCATTGACTGAACCGGATAAACATTGTAACCTTCTTTTTCAAGAGCCTCAATAAGTCCGGTGGCATCAGCCATTTGTCCGGTTATCATGATTTTACGTGCTCCTTCTTTATAAAGACGGTTGTCCTTCATGAATTTCTCATAATCTGCCACGGTGAGGAACTCCAGTTCATCATCCGGGTTGGTGAGTCCGGCGTGATAGAGCATGTCGCTGGGTCTTTCTGCCGGGTCTTCCACTTCCGGTATGGAAGAGATTTTACCGTCAATAGCTTTACGGATATAATTCAGCATATTCCGGTAGTTGGTCTTTCCTCCGTTGGTCAGATAACCTCGTATCAGATTTTGTTGTACACTGTCCAGATTACAAATGTTGTTGGCCGGGTTGGTGGCCATGGAAGTATATACAGGAATACCTTTGTCGGCAGCCTGTTGTATCTGTTGACGTTGTTCCTCGACGATACGCAGACCCATTCCGTTGATGAATACCATGTCGTAACCGGTCAGGCGGTCGAGGTTGTCGAGCGATACTTCACTGAGTTTGATGGATGAATTGTCGTTGGCTTTCGATATACTTCCCTGCTGTATGGTCTGGAAGTTGATGAAAGCAATCTTTGTAGGACTGAACCAGGTATTCCATACGGATATCCCTATCAGAGCTGCAGCAACGATGCATACACCTAAGATGATTTTACTTTTCTTTTTCATTTCTCTTATTTTTAGCTTTGTATGTAGTTTTATCTTTTTTATTTTTTGAAGAACCTGTCTACGTCTAATGCAAGTCCGATGGAGAAGTTAGTTCCCCGGGTATAAGGAGAGTTTGCGTCATAATAGCTCGGAACATAATTAAATATGTTGTTGACGGCCATATTCAGGCTGACTCCTTTCCAGATCCCTTGTGTCAGCGTCAGGTTCCACATCGTATATCCCGGATAAGTCACTCCGGTAGTCCCTTCATCCGGATTATTGCCCACATATTTATTGGTTTCTACTTTGGATAACGCACGTCCGTTCAGGGAAAGATTGAATTGATAATTATCCCATGATTTGCCGTATTCGATACGTGCGGTCGCTGAATGTGGACGGGTACTGGAGAATTTCATTTGTCCGTCGCGCATAAACTCGTGGAGGTATCCGTAAGAAACACGTATTCCCAGACCACAAGGATATTTGGCGGAGGCGTTGATATCTACACCGGCGATGTCTACTTTCTCTGTATTGATATATAGCTGTGCCCATCTTCCGTCAGTGTCGCGGAATGAAGTCAGGTCGATCCGGTCATTGACAAGGTTGTAATATCCCGAAACGGTAAAATTGTAACGGTTCTTGGTATATTCCGCCGAGAGCGAGAAGTTATGGCTCGTTTCCGATTTCAGGTCGGGATTACCATAAATCATCATGGCATTTGCCATGTCGAAGTTCATATACATTTCTTTGAGGGTAGGAGAGCGGAATCCCTGTGAGTATGAACCACGGAGGGAGCAGTTGGCTATTTTGTACATCAATCCGATGTGCGGAGATATATGACGCACGTTAGATTGTGAGAAATAGTCGAAACGTACCCCGCTGATTACGTTGAAATGTTCGGTCGGGTTCCAGTCGAACTGTCCGAATGCATCTGCCGAGTGCATGGTATAACTTCCATTGTTGGTGAATTGATAAGACAATAGATAGTCACGCATATAATCTCCTCCTACGGTCAGAATGTTTTTATCGTTGAAGGTGTAATTGTAGAGTGCGCGTACGCTATGTTGCACATTGCTGTAATCGCGGACATCGTATTTGTATGAGGTCAGATAATCACTTTTATCATATTGGTCGAATGTATAGGCAACTTCCAGATTACTCATGATGTTGAAATCATAGTTGGCTTTCAGACCTCCGCTGAAATCACGATAACGGTCTTTGCTGTCTCCGGTCTTATCCCGTTCGCGGAAATAATAACCTCCGCGTGCAGTCAGTTTCAACTGTTCAATCGGTCTGTAAACAAGACGTTCTTTCACATTCCATGTGCGGTTTCCGAAGATGGTTGTCACATCTCCTTCCGGTACGTCGTAAGAATCGGACATTGTGTGTTGCACATTCGTCTGGCTGTTGAATTTACCGGCTTTGAAACTGAAAGTTCCGCCATATCGTTGGTCGTTATGTTCACCGAAGCGGCTGTTTACATTTAAATTCCATGGGTCCTCGGAATCACGGGTGATGATGTTGATTACGCCACCTACTGCACTGGAACCATAGAGAGTAGAGGCAGCACCTTTTACAATCTCTACCCGTTCCACGTTGTCGAGGTTCAATCGGTTGTAGTCGACGTTGTTTAAAGTTTCCCCTGCCAGACGTTCACCATCTACCAGAAAGAGTACAGAGTTTCCTCCGAATCCCTGCATATTGATTGAAACCTGCTGATCCATTGAATAGGAAAATTCAATGCCCGGCAGTTCCGATTGTAATAATTGTCCTACGTTGGTTGCATCTACCTTCTTAATATCGTCTGCTGTGATTACACGAGTGATGATAGGAGCATCTTTCAGTAATTTGGGAGTACGTGTACCTGTGACAACCACTGTTCCCAGATCAAACTGATCTTCCGACAAGCGGAAACTTAGTCTTTTCTCTTTCCCTACAGTCAGTCTTTTTTCTTGTGGTTGATAGCCTACATACGAGGCGGTGATGAGGTATGTACCGGTTCCGGGGAGTTGTAATGTATATGTTCCGTCGACGGATGTGACGGTTCCGGTTCCTTTACCTTTGATGGAAATCGTTGCACCGGGGAGAGGTTCCCCTTCTGTATCAGTAACACGTCCGCTGATGTGATAAGTTGAGTGTTGTGCTAATGTGGTGCAAGTTGCTATAAATGAAAAAAGCAATAATGATATTATAAATGTAGGTTTCATTCTTGTTGATTGGTTTCATTGTTGTTGTCCTCGAACTCAAGCGGATACTGGAAATCGAAGTCAATATATCCTTTTATACCTCTGGCATTCATGTAGTTGGTAAAACGGATTGCTGCGTATGTATTGTCTTTCAAACGTATCAAAAAAACTTGGTTTGACATGGTGTATACCGGAGGCATCGTTGCGGTATTAACGTTCAGCCAGCCGGAAAGAACAGCATTACGGTAAGACTCTGTGTAGATAATGTTTCCGTCCATCATGCCCGACATGTCAATGGCTATTTTATCGGTTGTCCATTCATCTTCTACAAAATCTTCCGCTTTAGGCAGTTTACCTGTTGCTTTAAACTCGTCGATACTTGTGTAAGTTGTTTTGTAGGCAGCACCCTCGTTGGTTTTTATATCATAACGATGAATAGCGAAATCCCATTTTTCAGGAATTTGACTCTCATATTCCTCTCCGATTTTAACGGTGCTAACCGTACGCTCCGAAAGGTTAATGTAGGCCCATTCTGTATATTCAACAGTCTTGACTTGTGAAAAGCTATTCTCCTTGATTTCCATCTCCGTTTCGATGGGGGCATCATAAATATTTTCAAATATTCCATTACAAGCAGAGAGCGACATTGCCGCTCCCAGTACTATAGTATATTTGAAAATAGCGTTCCTGCTTCTTTTCATTGCTTATTTAATCGTTTATTGTGCGCTGTTAGTATTGCTTCCAGTAAAATCTGCTGTAATGTCCCATGGCATACTTCCCGGTTTAAAAACTACAGTAATAGTAGTTGTTCCGTCTGACTTAACAGTACCACTTAAACTCGTACCGGTGATTGCCAGAATTTCTCCTGTAGTCTTTTGGGTGTCTGCTTCAAAGCTATCGATATTGAGTGAGTAACTACCGTCGTTTGCTTTAGTAACATTTACTCCCTTTACGGTGAACTTTTCAAAATAATTCATAGAACCACTTGTGTTATTGAAGCCGCTAATTGTAACATCTACTGTACTGCCTGTTGGGTTTTCGATGATAACTTTGCAATCCTCAGTAGATTCAGTGGTATTTCCTCCTGAAATAGTGACTGAAAGAGATAAATTAGTTTGGTATTTATAAGTATCTTTTATATAATAACCAACAGGAGTTTCTCCTTGTATGAAATCAATCTCCATTTTTCCCATAGGTACAGGAATATCAACATTGGCTTTCAAACTTAACACTTTAGAACCATCTACACTACCTTCTAATGTGTAGTCGTAGCTACCGCCTGTGCTGCCGCCCATAGACATGGCAACTTCACCGGAACCGCTGAAAGATTTATTAGAAGAAAGTTTTAAATTATTCAGAGTGAAATCTCCGGATCCGGATTTATATACCAAATTGATGGTACCATCTTCGTTGGCAGTGATTGTTGCAGTGGATTCATCCCCCAACAAATAATCAGAGAACATATTGCATGCGCCGACTGAATAACCTTTATAAGCTCCTGCTATTTCTTTGGCAAGATTAGATTCATCGTCGTCGTTGTCGCTACAAGAAACGAAAGTAGAAGAAAGAGATAGTGCCATAAGGGCAACCATCCAAAAGTTTAAGATTTTCATACTTAATTTTGATAGATAATGATTAATTAAATTTCCAGCTGCAAAGTTACAGGGATATATATACAGGGGAAATACCTAAAAGAAATGAAAAAATGAAAGGGCTTTAATTATAAGTAGGTATTGGGAGGAGTGGTTTAACTCGTTATTTTTGCAGTCTTTTACTAAATTGATGATTAAAAACTCAAAATAAGAAGAAAATGAAAGGTGGTTACAGTAGAAAAAGTGTATTGACAGGGATTACTTCTTTCCTGATTGTATTGTTTACTATGCCGTTGGGGCATGCATTAATGATTTTTATGGAGCATGTGCTCTCATCCACAGCTCTTCACTATGCGGCTTTCACGATGGGAGCAGCAGGTCTGGTGATGGTGATTATTGGAGTGTTTGCAAAAGGAGATACACGACAGACGTTATGGGGATTATTCGGGGGACTACTCTTCTGGACCGGATGGATAGAGTTTATCTACGTATATTATGCACATCGTTATGAAGTGCAACCATTGCTGAACGCTGCCGGTGAAGTCGTGACAAAACCGGAATATTTAATCATGCCTTCCTCCTTCGGCTTTTGGGTGATGTTTATGCTGATTTACATTTTCAGTATAAAAAGCGGATGCGACTTCTTTACCTATCTTCAAAAAGTCTTTTTCCGTAAGAGTACCACCACGATTGTAGTACGGCCGATGACACGTCATACCTCGATTGTTACTTTTATGGAGTTAAATCTCATCATGTGGACGAGCTATCTCGTGCTACTCTTCTGTTATGATGAGAATTTTGTCGGCGAGCATAGTCCTGTTACTGCTATAGTTGCTTTCGGCTGTCTGGCAGGTTCGTTTTTTATGTTTAAACGCCTGTTGAAAATCACTCAATGGGGATATGCCATGCGCTTTTCTATTGCTACGGTAGTAGTGTTCTGGACTTTTGTAGAAGTATTGGGACGCTGGAATATCTTTCATGAAATATGGGTAGAACCAATGGCATATACAACAGAGATGATTACGATACTTTTGGCTTTCTTTGTTCTGTTGGCATTTCTGTTCTACCAGTCTGCTAAAAAGAAGAATAGTCATAACTAAAATATAGAATCAGAAATTATGTTAGAAAAACGATTGTTCGGAGAAGGAATACATATACGTTATATGGTAGACCGGAACAAATTTCTGGAAAAACTTGCCAGCCGTTAATACTGCCAAAAGCGGAAAGGGATGAACTAATCTCCTGATAAGATGTTTTTTATATAATTAGATATAATAACAATATATATAATGGAACCTCATCATCACGAACATAGTCATCGTTTGACATCGCTCAATAAAGCTTTTATCATAGGTATTGCTCTGAATATTACTTTTGTCATAGTAGAATTCGGAGTAGGATTTTATTATAATTCTTTGGGGTTACTTTCCGATGCCGGGCATAATTTGGGTGATGTAGCCAGTCTGGTGCTTGCCATGTTAGCTTTCCGGTTGGAGAAAGTTCACCCTAATAGTCGTTACACGTATGGATATAAGAAGAGTACGATACTTGTTTCTTTATTAAATGCAGTTATACTGTTGGTTGCTGTTGGCATTATTATTGCCGAGAGCATAGACAAATTATTTCATCCGGTTTCGGTTGATGGTTCCGCTATCGCATGGACAGCTGGGGTGGGAGTGGTCATCAATGCGCTTACTGCATGGCTTTTCATGAAAGATAAAGATAAGGACCTGAATGTGAAAGGAGCCTACTTGCACATGGCAGCAGATACACTGGTATCTGTCGGTGTAGTTGCTTCCGGTATTATTATTACGTATACGGGATGGAGTATCATTGACCCGATTATCGGACTTGGCATTGCTGTTATTATTATTGTCTCTACCTGGGGATTGCTTCACGATAGCCTCCGGTTGTCATTGGATGGAGTGCCGGTGGGGATAGATGCTCAAAAGATACAGCAACTTATCATGGAACAGCCCGGTGTGGAGAATTGCCATCATCTACATATCTGGGCATTGAGCACAACGGAAACTGCCCTGACAGCCCATGTTGTCATTGATGACGTAGAGAGAATGGAAGAGATAAAATGTTCAATTAAAAATAAGTTGGAAGAAGCGGATATTCATCATGTGACACTCGAATTTGAAGATAAAAGTATCTCTTGTGAAACTAAAAATAACTGTTATTAGGTATTACTAAGAAATAATATAGCAATTTGTTGCGATTGTCCGGGCCGCATTAAGTATTTAATTTTGCGGTCCGGATAATTGTTTATAACAAAACGCTAAAATGAGAGCATTTATTATTTCTTTTTTTGTAGTTATTTTCATTTCTGCCATTAGTTTTCAAGCTACCTATGCCCAACAAAAAGACATTGTGCTGACCGGTATGGTCACAGATCATCAGGGAGAACCGCTTCCTGGCGCTACGGTTCGTATTGGAAATACTCAATTTGGTACGGTGACTGATGCTAACGGACGCTATCAGTTGCGTGGAAGATGGAAAAAAGGAGACATGATTATCTTCTCCTTTATCGGAATGAAAGATGTCCGTGAAAAGTATATGGGACAGAATATACAGGATGCAGCTATGCAGCAGGATGCCAAATCATTGGATGAGGTGGTCGTGGTGGCACGGCAGAATATCAATGAGTTGGATATTCGTGCAAAATCCGGTGTAGTGCAGAATGTAGATATGGGACGTCTGAATAGCAAACCTATGATTGATATGTCGTTAGCATTGCAAGGAAGTGTTCCCGGACTGATTGTTACCAATACAGGTGATTTGGGCTCGAAGCCGGAAATTCGTATTCGTGGAAACTCGTCTTTTCGCGAAGGGGATGCTGCGAATGAACCACTATATGTAATGGACGGACAGGTAATCTCATCCGATGCCTTTATGACCCTTAACCCGGCGGACATTAAAGAAATAAAGGTGTTGAAAGATGCTGTGGCATGTGCCTTGTATGGTATCAAAGCCGCCAATGGAGTAATAGAAATCACTTCCTTGCGCGGGAATCCCGATGGACGTACAACTACCAGTTACAGTTTCAATATGGGTATTACTACTCGTGGACGCAGGGGAGTCGAGATGATGGATACGGACGAGAAACTGGAACTGGAGCGCCGATTACAAAATCGTTCTACTCCCGGTTATCGGTACAGTGAGGATTACTATAGGAAGTATTTCGCCAATGATCCGAATTTGAACCAAATGATAGCCGAAGGGCAGGGAATACTCGATTCTTTGCGCACCATTCATACTGACTGGTTCGACGAACTGATTCATTTAAATACCTATCAACGTCATAATCTGAGTGTCAGAGGCGGGTCGGAAAAAACGTCTTATTATGTATCTGCCAATTATGCCCAGCAAGGAGGACGTGTGCCGGGGAATGATACACATCGTTTTACTGCCACTATGAGCCTTGACCAGCAACTGGGTAGGGTGGGATATTTATCATTAAGTGCCAATGCGGGATATTCTGAAACAGATACGCCGAATGGAAGTTCATATTCTCCTACCGATTTGATCTATCAACTCAATCCTTATGAAACAAAGACGGGAAAATTAGTTTCTTTTTCTAATGAAACTTCAGATTACACTTATAATGATTTGCTAAGTCAGTACAACAGTAAATCGACAGACAAACGCGGTGGAGTAAGTGGGAGTTTGAATTTGGAACCTCTGAAAGGATTGAGTATCGATGCTGTAGCAGGTATTGATATGCTTTTGAATGAAGGCATGACGCTGGTGCCTTCTACTTCTATCAGCGAACGAAACAGCGGGGTGGATGAAGCAGAGCGTGGAAAGCTCTCCAAAGAGAAAAACGTGACAACGAATGTTTCATCGAATGTCCGCATCACTTATAACAAGATATTTGCGGAGAAACATGATTTTACTATTGGCGGGAATATGGATTATTATATGACGGATGCGGATAATGTTTCTATTACAGGATATGGAGTGGGTACGCAAATGTCACCATCCGCTATCAACCAGTCTATTTCCGGTAATAGAAAACCTGTGGTCGGTTCTTATAAGGAAAAGACTGCCCAACTGGGAGTGGGGCTGGTGATGGGATATAGTTTTGATAATACTTACGATCTTTTCGCGACCTACAAAGCGGACGCTTCTTCTATCCTTCCTGAATCCAAACGTTGGAATGCCGCATGGGCTATCGGTTTGGGATGGACGATCAGCCAGTATCCTTTTCTGAAAGATAATAATGTAATCTCCCGCTTGAACTTGAAGGCTTCTTACGGGCGAATGGCTAATTTGGCGGGAGTGTCTGCTTCATCAACGATTGGTACTTTTTCTTATTCGACTGATTATTATGGAAATGCACGTCTCCTGCAGTTACTCGCACTTTATAATACCGATCTGAAAGCGGAGCAGACAGCATCTACGGATATTAGTTTGTCGGTTGAACTATTCAAACGTCTGACTTTGGACGCCAACATTTACCGGCGTGAGACAAGCGATGCTTTGCTTGATGTTCCGGTTCCGTTGTCTAATGGATTCAGCACGATGAAACGCAATATTGGCGTGCTGCGCAATGAAGGCTACGAATTGAGCGCTTCCCTGAAAGTACTTGATACTTCTGATTGGCGTCTTTCGCTACGCGGATCACTGGCGTACAATCGTAATAAGGTAGTCGATTTATATTATGCCGATCGCTTATATGCAAGTGAAGAAGCTATTATTCCTGATTATGAGATAGGAAAATCGTATGATATGATTTATGGATTGAAGTCGTTGGGGATTAACCCGATTACAGGCCTTCCCGTATTTCAGGGAGCAGACGGGCGCGAAATACCAGCCACGGAAAATCCGTCGAAAGAGAACATTGTAGCTTTGGGTCATGCGACCCCTCCTTACAGTGGTATATTCAATTTAAGTTTTTCTTATCGTGATTTTGATTTGGATATGGATTTCTATTATGTATTTGGCGGAGTTAAATCTTATAGTTATTCATACGTCCGCTCTTCCGATGACGCTAATAAAAATGCCATAAAAGGGCAATTGCGGAATATGTGGTTTGAGAAAGGAGATGAAGGAAAGACGTACCATTCTCCTTTTTACAGTTCTTCGGCTATCGCCTCACTGGATTATCCGAATACGGAAACTGTTGGAAAGAGTGATTATCTGAAACTGTCAATGGTGTCATTGCGTTATCGTGTTCCGCACACATTTCTGGAGAAGAACTGTAATTTCATTAAATATGCCAACGTTGCTTTCCAGGCATCCAATCTGTTTATGATTACTCCTTATAAGGAATCTGATCCGGAAACAGGTTCGTTGGCGGGTACGATGCAGCCAGTGTTAACCATTAATTTGAGTTTGACTTTCTAAACATGGATGGATATGATGATTGTAAAAATGATAAATAAAAGTCGGATCAAAACTGTGATAGGCAGTCTTTTCCTGACACTTTGTTTCACTGCCTGCTCATTGAATATTCCGTATGAAAATCAGTTTTCGGATCCGGATGCCATAACAACGCCGAATACTGCCCGTGAGTTGTTGGCAACTGCTTACAAGCAGTTGCCAAGTCCGGAATTTGACTTATCGGTATTAGGCGATGATTTTGAAACAACTTCCTGGATTTCCCGGGATGCGAGTTTGAATAATCTTTATAAATGGCAGACGCAACCCATAGAAGATCTCGCCGTTTCCATCTGGTCTGACTATTATGCGGCGGTAGCTATAGCGAATGCAGTGTTGGAACGTGTAGATGGCATATCGGTATCTACAACTGAAGAGACGAAAGAACTGCAAGCAGTGGTGAGCGAAGCGAAATTGTTGAAAGCTTATTGCTACTTCAATCTTCTCCGGCTTTTTGCACCGGATTATGAAGACGGGCCGGAAAAGGATGGAATCATATTGAAGGATCAGCTGGAATTGGAATTTCTGTATCGGTCGAGCATTGAGGAATGTGTGACTGCCATTCGTGAGTTGCTCAAGGAGGCCTTGACGGTGGAGAATAATCCTTCGGATGTTTATTGGTTTTCACAGTATAGCGGTTATTATATGTGGGCGGAATTGGAACTGTATGCTCATAATTATGAGCAGGCGGCAGAGTATGCACAAAAGGTGATCGATGAAAAAGGCGGCTATGATGTGCTTGGTGAAACGGTGTATGCTACATTGTGGAGCAATTCGTCCTGTGCAGAACGGGTGTTTTCTTTGTTTACAAACAGCAGCTATTATACCGGTATAAATTATGATACACATAAAGGGGATTACATGACAGTGAATAGTTCCCTGATAACCTTGTATGCTGATGGAGATATTCGTTCGGGAGCATCTGTATTTACCAAAGAAATGACGGATGATGCATTGGGCAACACGACGATGGAGAATTGTTTGGGTAAATATAATAAAATGAACTGGGAGAAGATAGAGCCGCAATATATCAATAAATATCGTGTGGCTGGTGCCTGTTTTATTCTGGCGGAAGCATACTGTCGTGACGGAAAGGGGCACGATGGACAAGCTGTCGGGGTGATGAACCGGTATTTGGAACAGCGTAATGCCACTTTGTTGGATACGCAGTTGTCCGGCGAGCCTCTTCTAAAGGCTATCTTTCAAGAAAAATGGAAAGAGTTTGTAGGAGAGGGGGAACGCTATTTTGATTTGAAGCGATGTCGTAAGGGAGTACTGTCCGATTGGAATACTTCCGGTACGATGGCAACAGACAAACGTGTTCAGGCGGATGATTACCGTTGGACTTTCCCCATTCCGAGAGGAGAATATCTGTATAATGAGAATGTATCACAGAATGAAGGTTGGACAAAAATAGAGAACTGATAATTTTAATTATAAACGAATCAATAAAATGAAAAAAGAAATGAAGAAACTGTTTGTTTATACAATGGGAATGTTCCTGTTGTCTCTTGTCACATCGTGTGGAGATGATAAAGAAGATACTGGGTATACAGGCGTTAATAAGATTTATTTATCTGCAGAAAATCCGGTGATTGAAGAAGCGGAAGCAACTCCCCTGACGGTAAATGTCGATCTTACTACAGCTTGTGAGCAGGATGTTACACTTAATTTTGAGGTATTGGATGACGAAGCCGGTATTTTAAAACTGGTAAATAATCCGGTGACTATTCAGGCCGGTCAGAAGAAAGCGACTTTTCAAGTTGTATCCAATCAGAAAAATCTGTTGGCTGTAGATACTTATTTTCAGATTGGCATTTCTACTATTCCTGTAGAGAATATGGCTTTGAATGCAGTGTTAAGTGTGCGTGTGAAACCCGATCCGCAAATACCGGAACTTTCCGAGGAACAATTGGCATTGATTGAAGGCTATAAAACTAAATATAACATTGATTTGACAGACTGGCTGGGAATCGTTTCTTGTCACACAGTGGTAAATAGTCCTGCAGATGGATATTTAACTCCTTTTGTTCAAGCGTTCACAAAAGAATACGACGGGAAAACAATTATTACTTTGAGTGAGGAGGCTACAGCTGAAATGCCTGTGTTGAAAATGGTGGACAACCCGATGGGATTAACCGAATATCTATATTGGGTATTTCGTGCCGAAACGGTCGAAGACTCCGAGTATTGGACAGAGTCACCGGCATCACAGACCTTGATGGAACAGATTAATTGGAATAAAGATACCAATGAAAGCTTCTCCGCATCATTGAACGGTATAAAACTTAAAGATATTACTTCTTCTACTGCCACTGTAGACTATATAGGAGAAGGAACAGACTCTTATGGTGATCCGATAAAAGCAGTTCCGTTCTCATATACTTTTAGTGCATGGACCCGGCAACAAGAATTGATGAAAACAGATCCCACTGCTCAAGAAATCTATGAACAGGGGGGAAGGGCAGAACCCGATTATTATTTGTGCAATACAGGTATTGACGAAGATGGTTGGGAAGATCCGGAAAATTTTGAAGAGTCTACCGGTAGTATTGATTTTACTGCTAAAAAGATGACCTTTAAATTTTTGATAGACCACATGAATGCCGGTGGATATACCCATGTAACAGTGACCTATGAGAAGAAATAATAAGAACTTGTATAAGTATGTTTCCATAGCAGCTATTTTAATAGCTGCTATGTGTGTGTATATACCTGGGTATGCGCAATCTGCTCCGATTTCTCTTCCAAAAGGAACTGTAGAGGGGTATTTGCCTAACGGACTGCATTATTTAATATTGAAAAACGCTGTTCCTGCTTCAAGGGTAGAGTTCCGTTTGATTATGCGTGTCGGTTCTGTTCAGGAAACGGAGAATCAGAAAGGATGTGCTCATTTCCTCGAACACATGGCATTTGGTGGAACCAGGCATTTTCCTAAACGTTCATTGGTGAGTTATCTGGAATCTAAGGGAGTGAAATACGGAATTGATATCAATGCTTTCACAGGCTACGATCGTACCATTTATATGTTTGCTGTCCCCACAGATCATGGGCAGGAGGCTGTTGTTGACAGTTCGTTGTTGATTATACGTGACTGGCTCGACGGAATATCTTTTCTTCCGGAGAAAGTGGAGAATGAGAAAGGAATCATTCTGGAGGAATTGAGAAGTTATGATCTCAATGATGAATTCTATCAGTTGAAGATTGGACAGGGTGTTTTTGGAAACCATATCCCTTTGGGTACTGCCGATGATATTCGTAAAGTGACCCCTCAAGTACTCAAAGAATATTATAATAAATGGTATACTCCTTCACTGGCTACATTAGTGGTAGTGGGAGATATTTCTCCCAATGAGATAGAGGCTAAGATAAAAGCAGGTTTCTCTTCATTAAAGAAACGTGTGGCTAAAGATTTTCGCATTTATCCGTTGGAGTATGCAAAAGGTATTCAAATATCGGAAGTCAGAGATTCGTTGCGTAACCATACGAAAGTGGAGTTGATGATTCCTCATCCTTGTGTGGTTGAACGCACTATAAACGATGCTGTCAAGAAAGAAACCGGACGTCTACTGCTTCGGGCAATAACACAACGTTTTCGGGGACGTCACATCAAAGCGGATCTATCTGATTCCTGGTATTTGAGCGATAAGAATCATTTGGTATTGGCAGTAGAGGGAAACGACAGGAGCGAAATACTAAGTACTATAACTATTGCCGTAGCCGAATTAAACTGTTTGATTCGTGAAGGATGGGACAAGGAGGAACTGGCAGATGTCCGTACACAATTCTGCAATCAGCTAGCTGAAGGCAATCCTGACGATGCGCGTTCTTCTATTTATTTCTGTGATGATTTTACTGATTATGTAATATCAGGTGATCGTTATATGACTGCCCCGGCGGAGCGGAAGCAATTGAAAGAAGCCATGTTGCATGTGCAAAATAACGATTTGCAATTACTGCTAAAAGAATGGCTTACTTATCAGAAACAAGCTATGCTTGTTGCCTGTAATTCTCATCCGGGGTTGGGGATGCCATTGACAAAACAGGAAATAGCTGAAGCGTGGGCAGAAGGTGAACGGGCAGAATGTATACCTTATACTTATGTTCGCCAGGAAGAAAAAGAGGAAGTGCCGGTAGAAACACCCGCTTGTTTGGCTATCCGTCCTCCTTTTGATGCTACGATGATTGCTCATATCAATGTCTATAATGAAATGGGGGTTAGGGAAGTAAAGCTGAAAAATGGTATTCGTTTAATAATGAAGCCCACACAGGATTCTGACAGCACCTTGTATCTGACTTCTTTCGCTCCCCTCGGCACTTCTTCCTTGTCCGACGAAGAATATCCTTTGTTAGAAGGTGTTGGAGGATATATCGATATGGGAGGTCTTGCGAAAGTAGATGGTCAAATTCTTTCAGAATATCTTTTTCAGAAAGAAATGTCAATCACTGTAGCCATGGAAAATCATTGGCATGGTTTTATGGGAATGTCTTCCACTGCTAATGCGCCGGAATTCTTCAACTTGATTTATGAGAAGATTTTTGATCCTGAACTGAAATACGAAGATTTTGAAGAGATACGTCAGGGATTGATGCAGAATGAAGGGAAAGAAACCATGTTGGAGAAAATGCTGAAAAGGGATTCAGGGCGTCAGTTGTCTGCCCGCATCAATGAATTGATGGGGGCATCTATTATGCGTCCATCTATTCGCTCTTTTGCAGAACGGTTGAACCTCGATTCCATAGCCGGATTTTATAAGAAATTGTATACACGTCCCGAAGGAACTACGTATGTTGTATGTGGTAGTTTCAATCCGGATTCGCTCATGCGCCAGTTTGTGTCTGTATTCGGAAGAATTCCGGTTTCAGGAAATACGGTGCAATACTCTTATCCTAGTTTTGAACTACCGGATAAAACCCTTATAGAGGGATTTCCTAATGATAACGAGACACAGACCTTGTTTGATTATTTACTTTACGGTCATTACCAGCCTTGCCAAAAGAACACACTCATGTTGAAATTGATGCGAGATGTAATTCGTAACCGCCTGATTTCAGTCTTGCGTGAGCGGGAGTCATTGGTCTATTCTCCTTATATTTCATTGTTTTATGAGGGAATCCCGTGGGGTACATTCTACTTTGACATAAATGCTTCTGCCGATAACCGGAATATGGGGCAGATAGACCGTTTGTTGAAAGAAATTCTTCAGAGGCTGAAGGAAGAAGAAGTAGATATACAGGAATTACAAACCATCAAGCGCTCTTTCCTCTTGGCAAAACGTGAAGCATTGAATGAAAAATCACCGGCAGCATGGCGTACCACGCTGGTCGGATTACTTAAAAATGGGGAATCATTAGCTGATTTTGAACAATACGAACAATGTCTTGATGAGATAACTCCGGTTGAGTTGCGTAAAGCTTTCAAAGAATGGATTGACTTGGATAATTATGTGCTATTATATTTGAGTAATAATAAATTGAAGAATGAAACAACAAATGATTAAGCGTTTATTAGTTATAATTTGGGGGTGTTTTTGCCTGCAAATGGTAACCTGTGCACAGGTAGGAGTGGACAAGCCTGCCTACGTGTTATATGATAATGCGGGGAAAGCAATTACTTACAGCCAATTGATAAAGCAACTGGAGAAGTATGATGTCGTTTTCTTAGGAGAGATGCATAATTGTCCTATCACTCACTGGCTGGAGTTTGAAATAACCCGTTCCCTTTACCATATTCATAAGGACAAACTGATGTTGGGAGAAGAAATGATGGAGAGCGATAACCAACTGATCCTGAATGAATATTTGCAGCGTAAAATTTCTTACGATCGTTTTGAAGAAGAGGCTCGTTTGTGGCCTAATTATAGTACGGATTATTCTCCGGTAGTCTATTTTGCTAAAGAGAATAAGATTCCGTTTATCGCCACAAATGTACCCCGCCGTTATGCCAATGCAGTGAAAAACGGGGGACTTGAAGTGCTGGATTCACTGTCAGATGAGGCTAAAAGATACATTGCCCCTTTGCCCATTTCTTTCAATTATGATGAAAAGGAGAGTGAGGCAGCTTTTAGCATGATGAATATGATGGGAGGACAAAAATCCGGAGATAATTATAAGTTGGCACAGGCACAGGCTGTAAAGGATGCTACAATGGGGTGGTTTATAGCTCACAATATGAAAGACAAATTTCTGCATATTAATGGAAGCTATCATTCCGACTGGAAAGGTGGGATTATTCCCTATCTGCTTCAATATCGTCCCGGGACAAGCGTTGTGACGGTTACTTCCGTACGTCAGGAAAACACGGATAAACTGGATGAAGAAAATAAAGGTCGTGCGGATTTCTATATCTGTGTCTCTGAAGATATGGTAACCAGTTATTAAGAAAGTAAAAGAATCAGGTTAGTAAAACTCATAAAAGTCTCCATGATGCTGTGCGTCTGGAGACTTTTTTGTACCTTCGCGCCCTTAAACTAACTAACCTTTATTTTTATGTTTACTGACTTATTGCATTCCTCTTATTTTTCCCTTTTCCTGATTGTCGCATTGGGGTTTATGCTGGGAAGAATAAAAATCAGAGGATTATCTCTCGATGTGTCGGCAGTTATTTTCATTGCCCTTCTTTTCGGGCATTTTGGTGTTATCATTCCTAAAGAATTAGGAAACTTCGGTTTGGTGCTCTTCATTTTTACCATCGGTATTCAGGCAGGGCCCGGATTCTTCGATTCTTTCCGCAGTAAAGGAAAGACGCTCATTCTCATTACTATGCTTATTATTTGTTCCGCCTGCCTGACCGCAGTCGGATTGAAGTACGCATTTGATATTGACACACCGAGTATTGTCGGTCTGATTGCCGGTGCGTTGACCAGTACGCCGGGTCTGGCGGTTGCTATCGACAGTACCAATTCTCCTTTGGCATCCATTGCTTACGGTATCGCATATCCGTTTGGAGTGATCGGTGTGATTCTGTTTGTCAAGCTGTTACCTAAAATTATGCGGGTGGATTTAGATAAAGAAGCCCGTCGTTTGGAAATAGAACGTCGCGGACAATTCCCGGAATTGACTACTTGTATTTATCGTGTCACCAATTCGAATGTGTTTGATCGCAGCCTGATGCAAATTAATGCGCGTGGTATGACGGGTGCCGTTATTTCCCGTCTGAAACACAATGATGAGATATCCATTCCCACAGCTCATACAGTGTTGCGTGAAGGAGATTATATACAAGCCGTAGGTAGCGAAGAAGCGCTGGATCAGCTTGCTGTACTGGTAGGTAAGAGAGAAGAAGGTGAACTGCCTTTGGATAAAACGCAGGAAATAGAATCTTTGCTGTTGACCAAAAAGGATATGATAAATAAACAACTGGGGGATTTGAACTTACAGAAGAACTTTGGCTGCACGGTTACCCGCATTCGTCGAAGCGGTATTGATTTGTCTCCGTCTCCCGATCTTGCTTTAAAATTTGGTGATAAGTTGATGGTGGTCGGTGAGAAAGAGGGGATTAGAGGAGTAGCCCGCCTGTTGGGGAACAATGCGAAGAAACTGTCCGATACGGACTTCTTCCCTATTGCGATGGGGATTGTATTGGGAGTGCTGTTCGGCAAAATAAATATATCTTTCTCTGATAGTCTGTCATTCTCTCCGGGATTGACCGGCGGAGTGCTGATGGTAGCTCTTGTGTTAAGTGCGATTGGCAAGACAGGACCTATTATCTGGTCTATGTCCGGACCTGCTAATCAGTTGTTGCGCCAGTTGGGTCTGCTTCTTTTTCTTGCCGAAGTAGGAACTTCTGCCGGTAAGAATCTGGTAGCCACTTTTCAGGAAAGCGGATTGCTGATGTTCGGAGTGGGGGCTGCCATCACATTAGTGCCGATGCTTGTTGCAGCCGTTGTAGGACGTCTGGTATTTAAAATCAGCCTGCTCGATTTGTTGGGGACTATTACGGGTGGTATGACGAGTACTCCGGGACTTGCTGCTGCCGATTCAATGGTAGACAGTAACATACCGAGCGTAGCTTATGCAACAGTTTATCCGATTGCTATGGTATTCCTGATTCTGTTTATTCAAATCATAGCTTCGGCGGTATATTAACAAAATTTTGTATAATCATTGATTGTTAAATAAATAGTTCGTATCTTTGCCGCCTCAAAGAAAAAATGAGGTGAAACGATTGTTATTGAATATTACACGCTACTTCTTACCGATACTGTTTGTGTCGTATCTGGTAAGCTTTACATTCTTTGCCCACGTGCATGTGGTCAATGGCGTGACAATCGTCCATTCACACCCGTTTAAGAAAGGGGCGGCACATAAACACTCTACAGTCGAACTGCTGCAGATTCATTTTCTGTCTCACTTGACGGCAGACGGTGCAGCTATTGTTTTTGCTCTTTCCCTTTTTATTCCTTTCTTATTGTGTTTTCTGCTCGGACGTTCGCAATATGCTCACTATCACTGTCCGTATCATGGGGTAGTGGGACTTAGAGCACCTCCGGTTATTCGTTTCTCCGTTCTTTGAATGATGATACCGTACCTTGCATGAGGTAGGGCATTGTCTGTCTATCCATGTGAATACTTATCGAAAATGAATAACAAACGAAAAATGAAGAAATATATCTTTTCGCTTGTCTGCCTGTGCTGCGCATTGTTGCCTGCCCTTGAAGGACAAGCTCATGAATATCCGGATCATCCCGAATTACGTAAGTCAGATGCCAATATCATTGGTCATATTCTTGATAAAAACACAAAAGAGCACTTGCCCTATATTACAGTCGCCCTGAAAGGTACTACCATCGGAACAGTGACCGATGCTACCGGGCACTATTTCTTGAAAAATCTTCCCGAAGGCAATTTTGTGCTTGAGGTTAGTTCGGTGGGCTATAAAACTGTCAGACGAAATGTGACGCTGAAGAAAGGACGTACATTGGAAGAAGATTTTGAAATAGAAGAAGACGCAGTTGCTTTGGATGGCGTAGTAGTATCTGCCAATCGTAATGAAACCACCCGCCGGCTGGCTCCGACACTGGTGAATGTAGTAGATTTGAAAATTTTTGAGAATACCAACTCTACGACTTTGGCGCAGGGGTTGAGCTTTCAGCCAGGCGTCCGTGTAGAGTCCAATTGTCAGAATTGCGGTTTCCAGCAGGTGCGTATCAATGGACTGGATGGTCCTTATACGCAAATCCTGCTCGATTCCCGTCCCATTTTTAGTGCACTCTCCGGTGTATATGGTATCGAACAGATTCCTGCCAGCATGATAGAACGTGTGGAAGTGATGCGTGGAGGCGGTTCGGCCTTATTCGGTTCATCTGCCATTGCCGGTACAATAAATATCATTACTAAAGAGCCGATACGCAACTCCGGTATGTTATCCCATACAATTACGGGAATTGGCGATGGAGACGCTTTTGATAACAGTACGGCATTAAACGCATCTCTTGTGACGGATAATCAACGTGCCGGTTTGTATATCTTCGGTCAGAACCGCCATCGTTCTGCGTATGACTATGATGGAGACGGATATTCCGAGATTCCTAAGTTGCATGGTCAGACAATCGGTTTCCGTTCATTCCTGAAAACAACGACTTATTCGAAACTGACTTTTGAATATCACCATATGGAAGAATTTCGTAGGGGAGGAGACTTGTTGAACCGCCCGCCCCACGAAGCGAATGTGGCGGAGCAGACCGAACACTCGATCAATGGCGGAGGACTGAAGTTTGATTATTTCTCACCTGACGAGAAACATCGTTTCAATGTGTTTGCATCCGCGCAGCATATCAATCGTGACAGCTATTATGGTGGCGGACAAGATCTGAATGCTTACGGAAACACCACCGACCTGAACTGGATGGCAGGATCGCAATATGTTTATAGTTTCGCAAAATGTATCTTCATGCCTTCCGACCTGACTGCCGGAATAGAATTCAATCAGGATAAACTGGAAGATAATATGTGGGGATATAATCGTACGGTAGACCAAAAAGTGAATATCGGTAGTGCCTTTCTTCAGAATGAATGGAAGAATGAGCACTGGGGATTCCTTATTGGCGGTCGTTTGGACAAGCATAATCTGATTGACCATGTGATATTCAGTCCGCGTGCCAATCTGCGTTATAATCCGACTGAGAATATCAATCTTCGTTTCAGTTACTCATCCGGTTTCCGTGCTCCGCAGGCCTTCGACGAAGATTTGCACGTGGAGAATGTAGGCGGTAATGTGGCGATGGTTGAACTGGCGGACAATCTGAAAGAAGAAAGATCACAGAGCTTGAGTGCTTCGGCAGATATTTATCACCGTTTTGGCGCGTTTCAGGTTAACTTTCTGGTAGAAGGATTCTATACAAAGCTGTCAGATGTATTTGCCCTTACCGACGGAGAGACAGTGGACGGAATCCTGACACGTACACGCTACAATGCACCGGGAGCCCGTGTGATGGGATTGACATTAGAAGGAAAGATGGCATATCTGACTAAATTCCAGCTTCAGGCAGGAGTCACTTTGCAGCAGAGCCATTACAGCGAACCGCACGTATGGAACCCAGACGCTCCGGCTGTGAAGAAAATGATGCGTACGCCGAATACTTACGGTTACTTTACAGCAACCTATACCCCGATAAAACCATTATCTATCGCTCTTTCCGGTACATATACCGGTTCGATGCTGGTTCCCCACGAACCTGTGCCGGGATTCCTTGAAAACCCGATAACGGTGAATACCAAAGACTTCTTCGACATCGGTTTGAAGGCTGCCTATGATTTCAAACTTTACAAGTCGATGAACTTGCAGGTGAATGCCGGTATACAGAATATTTTCAATGCTTACCAGAATGACTTCGATAAAGGAGCCGACCGTGACTCCGGTTATATCTATGGTCCGTCGTTGCCGAGAAGTTTCTTTGCAGGGGTGAAGATAAGTTATTAAGATTCGGTTAAGATTTAAAATCGTTATAAATAGGGATTGTTTTGTATAGAGACAATCCCTATCTTTGCAAAAAACAAACTGAACTCTGACTTTACTGCACGGAATAGATGTGCAAAATTACCGGATGAAACAATTGTACCTACATATAATGAAGTATTTTCTGCCTGTACTGTTTATTTCGTACATGGCAGGAATCACTTTGTTTACTCACTCACATGTGGTAAACGGGGTTACGATTGTCCATTCGCATCCATTCAAGAAGGGGAGTGAGCATAGTCATACGACGGTTGAATTCCAGCTACTTCATTTCCTGAATCACATATTGGTGACAGATAGCGGACTATTACCCGCGTTTATTGTTGCCGTTTTCTCTTTCTTGTGTATTCTGCTTGCCCGTCCGCAAGGTATGCGGTATTGTCGTACTTGTCCGGGCGTAATATCTCTTAGGGCGCCTCCTGTCGCTTAGTCTATACTTTTCGGGAATAGCATTTATTATTAGTTAGGAACAACGATTTATGATTGTTGCTTCCCTTTCCCTCTATTATTTTTTTTGAATTAAAACATTAAAAGACTAACGACAATGAAGAAATATCTTTTAGTCCTGGTCGGCCTGTGTTGTGTCTTGTCATACGCATCGGCTGAACATCCGGACTACCCTGAACTGAAGAAATCCGATGCGAATATAATAGGTCATGTACTGGATAAAAAAACGAAAGAACATCTTCCGTACATCACCATTGCACTGAAAGGAACGACCATAGGAACGGTGACCGATGCTACCGGGCATTATTTTTTGAAGAATTTGCCGGAAGGAAATTTTATACTGGAAGTTAGTTCAGTAGGTTACAAGACAGTGACCCGCAACGTAACTCTGAAAAAAGGAAAGACACTGGAAGAAGATTTTGAAATAGAAGAGGATGCGATTGCTCTCGACGGAGTAGTGGTTTCCGCCAACCGGAGTGAAACGACACGCCGTATGGCTCCTACTTTAGTGAATGTCGTCGACCTGAAACTTTTTGAAACCACTAACTCTTCTACTTTATCACAAGGACTGAACTTCCAGCCCGGAGTGCGTGTGGAGACAAATTGCCAGAATTGTGGTTTCCAGCAAGTCCGCATCAATGGTCTGGACGGACCATATACGCAAATTCTGATCGATTCGCGTCCCGTATTCAGTGCCCTTTCCGGAGTGTATGGGCTGGAACAGATTCCTGCCAGTATGATTGAACGTGTAGAAGTGATGCGTGGGGGAGGCTCCGCCTTGTTCGGTTCTTCGGCTATTGCAGGAACAATTAATATAATCACTAAAGAGCCTTTACGCAATTCCGGTCAGCTATCGCACACCATTACTGCTTTGGGAGGAAGCTCCTCATTCGATAACAACACCTCGCTGAATGCCTCATTGGTGACGGACGATCATCGTGCCGGATTGTATATCTTTGGACAGAACCGCCACCGGTCAGGATATGATTATGACGGAGACGGATTTACCGAACTGCCCAAGTTGAAGAATCAAACAGTGGGTTTCCGCTCTTATCTGAAAACGAGTACTTACTCCAAACTGACCTTTGAATATCACCATATGCAGGAATTTCGTCGTGGAGGGGATATGTTGAACCGTCCTCCTCACGAAGCGCATATTGCAGAGCAGTTGCAACATTCTATTGATGGTGGAAGTTTGAAATTCGATTATTTCTCTCCGGATGAAAAGAACCGTCTAAGTGTCTTTGCATCGGCTGCCAATACAGACCGGGACAGTTATTACGGACCGGGCAACGATCCTCTGAAAGCCTATGGAAAGACGACGGATTTAACCGCTATGGGGGGCGCACAATACGTACATACGTTTGGCAAGTGCCTTTTTATGCCTTCTGATCTCACAGCAGGGCTTGAATATAACCGTGACCGCCTGAAAGATAACATGTGGGGATATGACCGTCACACGGATCAGACGGTGAATATTTACAGTGCTTTTCTGCAGAACGAATGGAAGAACGACCGTTGGGGAATTCTGATTGGCGGTCGTCTGGATAAGCATAATATGGTGGATAATGTGATCTTTAGTCCCCGTGCCAACTTGCGTTTTAATCCTACCCGGAATATTAACCTGCGTTTGAGCTATTCTTCCGGATTTCGTGCTCCGCAGGCTTTTGATGAGGATATGCATATTGAAAATGTGGGCGGAACAGTGGCTATGATCGAGCGTGCAAAGGATTTGAAAGAAGAGAAATCCCAAAGTTTCAGTGCTTCTGCAGATATGTATCATCGTTTCGGAGCATTCCAGACGAACTTGTTGATTGAGGGTTTTTATACAAGACTGACCGATGTTTTTGTATTGGGCGAACCTTACGACCGTGGTGATGGTATATTAGTGAAAACACGTAGCAATGGCCCCGGTGCTAAAGTGATGGGATTGACACTGGAAGGTAAAGTGGCTTATCTGTCTATCCTGCAAATACAAGCGGGATTGACTTTACAGCGTAGCCGATACGATGAACCACATAAGTGGCATGATGATGCACCGGCAGAAAAGAAGATTTTCCGTACTCCCGATACATACGGTTATTTTACTGCCACATATACTCCCGTCAAACCTTTGTCTATCGCCCTGTCAGGAACATATACCGGCAAAATGTTAGTGCAACGTATGGATATCACTGCCGAGAATGCCAAACTGGGTGAAATGCCTGAAAGAAAAGCGGAAGCAATCAGAACACCTCGTTTCTTTGATTTGGGAGTGAAACTGGCTTATGACTTCAAGCTATACAAAACAGTTGATTTGCAATTAAACGGTGGAGTTCAGAATATTTTCGAGTCTTATCAGAAGGACTTTGACAGAGGAGCTAACCGGGATTCCGGTTACATTTACGGTCCTTCTTTGCCGAGAAGTTTCTTTGCCGGGGTGAAGATTAGTTATTAACCGGTCATAAAAATAGTTTCCCGGCACGGTACTTTTAGTTTCATGCGTTGAAACTATTTGTTCCCCTATGAGAAACTGTAGTTTCCCCGTAGAGAAACCATAGTTCCCCCATAGGGGAAACAACAGTTCCCTTGCGGGGAAAACATTGTATTCTTTGGAGAAACTAAAGTTTCAAGCGGCTGAAACCAATGTATCGTATAGAGATTCATTCTTTTTCCTTATTGATCATTGATTGATCAGGCAGGGTGATAGGTGATAGATGTGGTGATAGGTTGCAAACAACCTGTCACCATCCCTGAAAGTACCATGAATAAAGGTTTTTAGAAGTGCTGGTGATAGGTGATAGAGGAAAGTGAAAAAATCTCTGTGTAGAGATGGATTAAACCATATCTTTATCGACCCCGAATTTTTCTCCTGTCTGGCATTTACCGGCGGGTTCCACATGTACCAGAATGTCATATACGTTATCTATCGAATTGATAATGCTTTTCTCCACCGAATCGGCAATCTCATGAGCTTGCGTGATCGTGATTTCCGGATTCACTTCTATATCAAGGGTAATCATATAGAGATTTCCTATCATTCGTGATCTGACGCGATGCGGATTACTGGCACCGGGCACTTTCTCTACAGCCTCGAATATCTTGTTGTATACATTGACATCTTTCACGCCGTCCATCAGTTCCACATTCGAATCAATGAAAATACTGATGGAAGATTTGATGATGAAGAGGCTGATTATCAATCCTGTTATTGAATCGAGTATCGGTAATTTGAAGATGAAAGTAAATATCAATCCTAATAAGACACCTGTTGAGATGACAACATCATTCCGCATATTGATGGCATTTGCAGTCAGCATGGAGCTGTCGATCTTCTTTCCCTGTTTGTACTGGTATGAAGCCAGTAAGAGTTTACCGATAATAGAAAATACAGTGACATAGATGGCGATAGCCGATGGTATTTCTTTCACTTCATCCGAAAAGATACTTTTAGTGGACGATAGCAGCATTTGTGCGCCGGCATAAAATATCACGAGTGATAGAATCTTTGTTGCGATCCCTTCCGCTTTCTCATAGCCGAATACATACTTCTTTGAAGGAGGGCGGTTGATGAGGCGTGCCGTAAAAATCATAACGATAGAGATAACAACATCGGTTGCCGAGTCGATACCGTCGCCGACTACAGCTAAACTACCGGCAAACAAACCGATGATGATTTTGGATGCGGACAGGATTGCATTGCCAATTGTACTGATCCATGAGGTTTTGATTAATATTTGTTCTCTTGACATTGAAGTGATTCTTTAGATTTGTTTGTAATGGGATTGGGCAGCAAAGATAAACATTAATAGGAGTTTGTGACATGAAGTCGCAAAAAAAACTTTTTCCGCCTTTTTAGTACTTTATGCCTTTTAGTTGTATTATATATAGATGGTCAATTAAAAACAGGACAAATCATTTATTAAATAGTTAACCGCATGTTCAAAAAATTAAGTAGTTCTTTACTCATTGTGTCAGTTTGTGTTTTTTCTTCTTGTACGTCTACCGTCAAGCAAGAAATTGCAATCTTGCCTACCCCCGTTAGTCTGACCGAGCAGTCGGGCTCGTTTGTTTTAAAAGATGGCATGAAAATCGGAGTTTCCGATCAGTCGTTGTTTCCCGCTGCCGGATACCTGCAGGAAATTCTTCGGAATGTCATATCGTCTTCTGTTGAAGTCACTACCGATAAGAGTCAGGTAGATATGTATTTTCAGTTGAAAGATACTATTGGAAAGCCCGGTTCTTATAAGCTTGAGTCTGCACCGGAGTATATTCGAGTAGAGGCAACTGACTATTCAGGCATTATTTCTGCTATTACTACTATTCGCCAGTTGCTTCCTGCAACGATAGAAGTGCAGGGAGAGAAACAGAATTATTCTATCCCTGTCGTGCAAATAGAAGATGCGCCACGGTTTGAATGGCGTGGGTTTATGTTGGACGCTTCCCGTCATTTCTGGGATAAGGAAGAAGTGAAGCATGTGTTAGACCTGATGTCTTTGTATAAACTTAATAAGTTCCATTGGCATCTGTCCGACGATCAAGGTTGGCGTATAGAAATCGAGAAATATCCGTTACTTACGGAAAAAGGGGCTTGGCGTAAATTCAATACGCAGGATCGTACCTGTATGGCACGTGCGAAAGAAGAAGATAATGCCGATTTCCTGATTCCGGAAGATAAGATACGTATTGTGGAAGGAGATACACTGTATGGAGGTTATTACACTCACGATGATATAAAAGAAATAGTAGCCTATGCTGCGCAAAGAGGAATTGATGTCATTCCTGAGATTGATATGCCGGGACATTTCCTGGCAGCTATCGGTCAATATCCGGAATTGGCGTGCGACGGATTAATCGGGTGGGGGGAGACATTCTCTTCTCCTATCTGTCCGGGCAAAGACGCAACACTGGAGTTCTGCCGGAATGTGTTCAAAGAAGTTTTTGAACTTTTCCCTTATGAATATGTGCACATGGGTGGTGATGAAGTGGAAAAAGCCAACTGGAAGAAATGTCCTCTTTGTCAGAAACGGATTCGTACGGAGAAACTGGGGTCGGTAGAAGAACTTCAGGCATGGTTTGTACGTGACATGGAGAAATTCTTCCTTGCCAACGGAAAGAAACTCATAGGTTGGGATGAAGTGGTATCCGACGGATTATCTTCCGATGCTGCTATTACCTGGTGGAGAAGTTGGGCGAAAGATGCATTGCCTACGGCAACTGCACAAAAGCAGAAAGTGATTGCTTGTCCGAATGAATATTTCTATTTCGATTATGCGCAGGATCAGAATTCAGTAAAGAAAATACTTGCGTACGATCCGTGTGCAGACAATCGGTTATCGCCGGAACAGAAGAAATATATCTGGGGTGTGCAGGCGAATCTCTGGACTGAATGGATTCCGACCATGAAGCGCATTGAATATTTGATTGTTCCCCGTATGATAGCATTGAGTGAGATAGCTTGGGCGGAGCCGGCAGCTAAACCGGGTCTCGAAGAGTTCTATCGTCAGCTTGTTCCGCAATTTAAGCGGATGGATGTGATGAGGGTAAATTATCGGGTGCCTGATTTGCAGGGATTCTATAAAGTGAATGCATTTATTGATGAAACAACTGTGGAATTGACTTGCCCGTTACCCGGTACTGAAATACGTTATACAACAGACGGTAGTATGCCTACCAAAGAATCAGCTCTTTATAACGGTGCTTTGGAAGTTGGGAAGACTACGGATTTCGCTTTCCGCACCTTCCGTCCGGATGGTTCTCCTTCGGATGTGGTGCGTACCAAGTATGTAAAGGCTCCTTATGCGGAGGCGGTGACTGCTCCGGCTGCTTTGCAGCCCGGTTTGAAAGCTGTATGGCACGATTTCCGTGGTAATCTTTGTGCGGATATGGATGCAGCTCCTGTCAAAGGGGAGTATGTGGTGGAATCGGTATCCATTCCCGAAGAGGTGAAAGGAAATATCGGTCTGGTATTGACCGGCTATCTGGAAGTTCCTGCCGATGGTATCTATACATTTGCCCTTCTCTCGGACGACGGTAGCACATTAATGCTTGACGGTGAATTGTTGGGAGATAATGATGGAGCACATTCGCCGGTAGAGATTATGGTGCAGAAGGCTTTGAAAGCCGGGCTTCATCCGATAGAGGTGCGTTACTTCGATTGTAACGGAGGCGTATTGCAGATGGAATTGGTGAATGAAAAAGGTGAAAAAGAAGTATTGCCAAGTGCATGGCTGAAACATGAATAACTATTCTGTTGTTTCAATCATTACTTATTCGTTATAGTCTGAATAGCAAATTTCATTATTTTTAGGTATTGTCCGTCTTGCCGGCGAGCCGTACCTTTGCAGAAAATAATTGAAAACTTATGCGAATCAGTGAGAGACGAGTCGAGATTAATCATATATCAAAGGTGCACATGCACCGGATTGAATGGGATGAAGAGAGCTTATAGAAATATAAGCTCTCTTTTTTTTGAACGATTTCGAATATTGTTCTTTTTTGAAAACAAGCGATAAGTTAAATGATTGTCGAACTTAATATAGATTGAACGTACGTTATGAGTACATTGAAAAAACTTCAGAACTACATGGGTAAACGGAAAGTGCTTTTGCCTGCGGCAATGCTGCTGTCTGCCCTAAGTGCCCTGGCGGGCATGTTGCCTTATATCCTTATTTGGCTGATTGTGAGAGAACTGCTTGAACACGGAGAGATAACCTCTTCCGGTAATGTGGTGACGTATGCCTGGTGGGCGGCAGGCATGGCCGTGGCGAGCATCGTCCTTTATTTTGCCGCATTGATGTCTTCGCATCTTGCAGCTTTTCGGGTTGAATCGAATTTGCGTAAAGAAGCCATGCGCCAGATAGTGCGTATGCCTCTCGGCTTCTTTGACATTAATACGAGCGGACGTATTCGCAAGATTATAGATGACAATGCAGGGGTTACCCATAGTTTTCTGGCACATCAGTTGCCTGATCTTGCGGCTACTTTTCTAGTGCCGTTGGTAGCTGCCATACTGATTTTTGTGTTCGATTGGATACTCGGTCTGGCATGTATCGTCCCTGTAATTATTGCCATGCTGGTTATGGGTTTTATGATGAATGCGGAGGGACGGCAGTTTATGAAAAGCTATATGACTTCTCTGGAGGAAATGAATACCGAAGCTGTAGAGTATGTGAGAGGAATTCCCGTAGTGAAGGTTTTCCAGCAGACCATTTACTCTTTCAAGAACTTTCACCGCTGTATCATGAATTATAATAAAATGGTATTCGGCTATACACGAATGTGGGAGAAGCCGATGTCGCTCTATACCGTAATAATCAATGGTTTTGTGTTTTTCCTTGCTCCGTTGGCTATTTTGCTGATTGGTTATTCAGGTAATTATGCATCGGTATTACTTAATTTCTTCCTGTTTGTTCTCATTACTCCTGTATTCTCCCAAAGTATCATGAAGAGTATGTATCTCAATCAGGCTTTGGGGCAGGCGAGTGAAGCTATCGGACGTCTTGAGAATCTGGTTGCTTATGAGCACCTGACTGTTGTAGAGCATCCACAACCGGTAAAGGAATTCAGTATTCAGTTCGAAAAAGTTTCCTTCAGCTATCCGGGAGCTAATCAAAAGGCGGTGGATGATGTTAGTTTCACTATTCCGCAAGGAAACACAGTAGCTCTTGTCGGAGCTTCGGGCGGAGGGAAAACAACGATTGCCCGTCTAGTTCCCCGTTTCTGGGAGGCAACGGAAGGGAAAGTTTTAATAGGTGGCATCAATGTAAGAGAAATCGCTCCCGAAGAACTGATGAAATATATTTCTTTCGTGTTCCAGAATACAAAGCTGTTCAAGACTTCTCTGCTCGAAAATATCAAATATGGTAATCCCGACGCGACAATGGAGGAAGTGGAACGGGCAGTAGATATGGCACAATGCCGGGAAATTATCAATAAACTTCCGCTCGGACTGAATACGAAGATTGGTACGGAGGGAACATATCTCTCCGGCGGGGAACAGCAACGGATCGTACTGGCACGTGCAATCCTGAAAAATGCTCCCATCATTGTACTGGATGAAGCGACTGCTTTTGCCGACCCCGAAAATGAGCATCTCATCCAGCAAGCCTTGAAAGAACTGACAAAAGGAAAAACCGTATTGATGATTGCTCATCGTCTTTCAAGCATCACTGATGCCGACAATATCCTCGTCATTGACAAGGGGAAGATTGCGGAACAAGGTACACATGCCAACCTGCTTGGAAAACAAGGCATCTATTATCGTATGTGGAATGAATACCAGCAATCTGTTCGCTGGACAATAGGAAAGGAGGTTTCTAATGATTGAAGTAATAAAAAGACGTTTTGCCCTTTCAACTAAAGGAGCGAAAGATTTCTGTAAAGGTGTGTTTTTCACTACACTGCTCGATATTGTATTGATGTTGCCGGCGGTATTTGTTTTTCTCTTTCTTGAGGAATATCTTCGTCCTGTGTTTCAGCCTTCGGCTTCGGTGACGCATGGTATTCTCTATTATAGCATACTCGGTATTGTCTTTATGATAGTCATGTATATATTTGCGGTATTGCAATATCGTAGTACCTATACCACCGTTTATGATGAGAGTGCAAACCGGCGTATCTCATTGGCGGAAAAACTTCGCAAGTTGCCTCTGGCTTTCTTTGGCGAAAAGAATCTTTCCGACCTCACTGCCACGATTATGGATGACTGCACTGATCTCGAGCATACTTTTTCGCATGCGGTTCCCCAGTTGTTTGCTTCCATTATCAGTATTCTGCTTATTACCGTCGGCATGGCATTTTATAACTGGCAGTTGACGATTGCTTTGTTCTGGGTAGTGCCGCTTGCCGCCGCAATTCTTCTTTTCTCGAAGAAGGAAATACAGAAAAGCAATGAAAGTAATTATCTGAACAAGCGGATGGTGACCGAGCATATCCAGGAAGGACTCGATACCATTCAGGAGATAAAATCCTACAATCAGGAGAGAGACTATCTGGAAAAACTGGATGCGAGCATTGATACCTATGAAAAGGTATTGACTCGTAATGAACTGGTGCTCGGCATGTTGGTAAACGGTTCCCAAAGTGTATTGAAACTCGGACTGGCAAGCGTTATTATCGTTGGTGCCAATCTCTTGGCTTCGGGTACGGTTGATTTGTTTACCTATCTTATATTTATGGTTATCGGGTCGCGTGTGTATGCTCCGGTCAGTGAGGTGATGAATAATATTGCCGCTTTGTTCTATTTGGATGTGCGTATCAATAGAATGAATGAGATGGAAGCATTGCCGGTACAAAACGGGACTACCGAATTCACTCCTCAAGGTTATGATATCGAATTCAGACAGGTAGACTTTGCTTATGAGCAGGGAAAACAAATTCTGAATAACTTGTCTTTTATTGCCCGACAAGGTGAAAAAACGGCTTTGGTTGGTCCTTCGGGTAGTGGCAAGAGTACGGCGGCCAGGTTGGCGGCACGTTTCTGGGATATCCAGTCGGGAAAGATTACCCTCGGCGGGCAGGATATCAGTCGGATTGATCCTGAAACTTTGTTGAAAAACTATTCCGTTGTCTTTCAGGATGTAGTTCTTTTCAATGCTTCCATTATGGATAATATCCGTATTGGCAAACGGGATGCTACGGATGAGGAAGTCCGGAGAGTTGCCCGCTTGGCACAATGTGATGAGTTTGTCACTAAAATGCCGCAGGGATACCAGACGATTATCGGTGAGAATGGAGAAACATTATCCGGCGGTGAGCGTCAGCGTATTTCCATTGCCCGCGCTTTGTTGAAGGATGCTCCGATTGTTCTGTTGGATGAGGCTACGGCTTCGCTTGATGTTGAGAATGAAACCAAGATACAGGCAGGTATATCTGAATTGGTACGTAACAAAACGGTACTGATTATTGCGCACCGTATGCGAACCGTTGCCAATGCCGACAAAATTGTAGTATTGGAGGATGGAAGTGTTGCTGAAATGGGAACACCGGAGGAATTGAGAAAGAAAAATGGTATATTTGCCCGGATGGTGAACAGACAGGTTACAAATATGAATTGATAAATAGCAGCGATACTATGCAATTTTTGAAAGGAGATATACAAGAGGGAATCTTGAAGGCAGCCGAAGAAGTGTTTCTGGAAAAGGGATACAAGGATGCCTCTATGCGTGAAATAGCTTCGAGGGCAGGGGTGACGGTGAGTAATATCTATCATTATTTCACCAATAAGGATGAGATATTCCGTACGATTCTGAAACCGGTATTGAATGATCTGTATGCTATGATTTATAATCACGATGCAGATCAGATGACGATAGACGTCTTTATGGATTCGGATTATCAGAAAATGTCTGTACGGGAATATATCAGATTGGTCTCTGAACATCGTGACCGTTTGCGGTTGCTGCTTTTTCAGGCACAAGGTTCTGTTTTGGAGAACTTCCGTTCTGAATATACAGATTTGATGACGCGTACGATTTCTGTTTTTTTTCAAGGGATGAAACAGAAATATCCGCATATCAATATAGCAATAACTAACTTCTTTATTCACCTGAATACGGTATGGTTGTTTGCCCTGCTCGAAGAGCTGGTGTTGCATCCTGTGAAGAAAGAAGAGCTGGAGAAGTTTATAGCGGAGTATATCGCTTTTGAAACGGCTGGTTGGAAAGAGCTCATGAATGCATGAGCTCTTTCACTTTATTCTCTTACTGATATAAAAAAACGTCCGGCTTTCACAAGCCGGACGTCCTTGCCTCTTTTAGAATATGTCATCTATTCATATTCCAAAATGAATACATTATATGGTTTTTTCAACTTAACAACCAAATAAAAGAAATGCGGGTGAATCACTTCGGCCGATTTCTATGTATTTTTAATGTGGCTACGTAATATAATTATGACTAATTAATTTAATTCTGATACTGCAAAGATAGGGGCTTTCCGCTTTTCCCGCAATCCCCTAAAATGGGTATTCTTCTATCAATTACTAGCTATATATAGTGGTTCAGGCGTTTGCATAACTATGCATCCCCCCAAGAACATAATTCACCCCGAAATAGGTCATTAAGACAGTCAGGAAAGCAAGAATCATATAGATATGGAAGAATAGAGGCTTGCGGAAAATGCGCAGGCTTTGTGAATGGAAGGCTACTCCATATACCAGAAAAGTAATCAGTGCCCATACTTCTTTCGGGTCCCACGCCCAGTATCGTCCCCAGGAAACGTTTGCCCAAACTGCTCCCAGAAAGATGCCTGCTCCTAAAAAGAAGGTGGCAGGGTAGAGCAGCAAGCGGCTGACTAGCGTCAACTGTTCTATCCGGTTGTCTTGTATAGCGTCGTTTCCGGAGACATTGTTTTCCGATTCTTTTTTCCGGAGGCATAATGCCAGTATTCCGTTTAGCATGATGAATGCCAATAGGGCATAAGACATCATAATCAATGAAACATGAATACTTAGCCATGGAGAGACGAGCACCGGCATTAATGGGGTTATCTGGGGATTCATTTGTCCCAGATAGGAAACCAACAAAGCAAAGCCGGAGAGGAGGAATCCGAATGGAAGTATAAATGAGAATCTTCGATGGAGCAGACAGGCTATCAAAAGAATACAAAGAGCCATAAACTGCATGGTTTCGTAACCGTTGCTAAGTGGAATACGACCGCCAATGTACCAGCGCAGGCAATATCCTGCTAAATGGAATATGAAAGCAAGATAGAGTGCAACAGAAAAGAAAGTTCCTGCTGTGCGGGAAATCGTTTTGGCTTTGGGCGAGAGGATATTTCTTTGCAGGCTGTTATGAAGTAGAAGCAGGAAAGACAACACTCCCAATGACAGATTTATCATAAAAAGAATCTTGCTGAACGGAATCCGGTTGTAGAGTAATTCTGCTTTCACTTCCAGTTCGGAGAGAGGTTGCACGCTGCCATCAGTGGGTAATGGATGGATGAATGTTCCTTTTTCCAACATCAGGATCAGGCCTACTTTTTCATCTGTTTCCTGGATTGCTTTGGCGAGTTTGCTGTCTTTTCCCTGTTCTTGTTGCCAAGTTTTCTGAAGACGGTAGACCGGACCGTCAAACAAATCGGTCAAGCGTGCATAAGAGGTTTTCAAACCGAGTAAATGGTGTAGTTCGGGACTTTTTATATATATCATTGGTTCATTTTTCCATGATTCCGGGTAAAGAATCCAGCCACTTATTACTTGTTCGGGAGTGAATCCTTTATAGTAGGTTTTTCCTGTCAGTTTCTTGACAAAGTCTCTTGCCAGTGTATTGAACGGCACTACACGGTCATGGTAGATAACCTGTTGTTGTGCCAGACTGTCTGCCTGTATTTTGTTTAATACGCGAAGAGGCGTTTCCTGCGCTTGCGTTGTTTCTGTCAGGTAGAAAAGGAATAGAATGAATAATCCTCCTTTTTTCAATAAGGGATGATTTAATAACTGACGAAACTCCCCCCGGCGATAGAAAAGTAGTAAAATCATGGAGATGCCCAGTAGGATGTATCCGCTATAGGCTACTCTGGTACCCCATGGATCATAGTTTACTGTTAGCCAACTTCCTTCACCATCTTCATCAAATGATGACTGGTAAAAGCGGAATCCTTGCATGGCAAATATACGGTTCATTGAGATGCGTTCGTTATGCAAAGAATCTTTCTGGCCGGGAAGTGAGTAGTTGATATAACTGACGTAATCAGCAGGAGCTTCTGTACCCGGATAATACTCTATCCGGAAACTGTCCAGTTTCATTGTAAATGGCAGGTCTGTCTTTTTGTCGCTTTGTGGTGACTGGAAGCTGCTTTTTACTGTATTCAGACGTAAATGCATATATCCTTGTTCACTATAGATAAACGTAATCATGGCCCCCACCAAGATAACGAGGAGGGAGCCATGAAACAGCAAAACAGGGAGCCGGTGCCATAGGGAACGTCGGATGAGGGTAACAAACCCTATTACGGCAATTACTCCCCACAAACAACAAAACCAGATTGTGTGATATATATTTCTTTCTACAAACTCTGTCCCGTATGCTTGCTCTATGAAAGTGGTTGCAGCAAGTAATCCTATCAGACAGATATATAAAATGATAAGTAATCTTTTCAACGGTATATCTTTTAAATGCTATTAATAGGGAGCATATTCCTTATTCTCACAGGTTTTTACTCCCATACATTCCATCTCGATCAACCATCCCGGTCGGCATACGGGTGCATGTACAAATACTTTGGGTGTACAAGGAAAACGTTTGTCGTACATTTCTTTGACGATGGTATAATCTGCAATGTCACGCAGATAAACAATCATTTGCCCCATATCGTCAAATGTACATTCTGCTTCTTTTAGTAGGGCTTCCACATTCTCCCACATCCGTTCTGTTTGTTTACGGATATCTCCCGGACATACCACCTCGCCTTTATTATTAATACTTGCTGTGCCCGAGATGAATACTTGGCGACGATCTCCATAATCTACATACGTTCCACGTTCGAAACTGACGCCGTATTCATAAGTGGGATTCAGGTGTGTCGGCGCATAAAGGAAATGAATCTGTTCGGGTTTGATTCCGTCTACGGCATACGTGTCCATTTGTACAAGAACTTTGGGGTCAGCATGACGTCCGCCGATACCTGTACTGGAAATGTAGTGTGTCTTTTCCGTCAGGTTTTGAGTAACGAATACTTCGTTACGTGCCTTTACTACTCCGGGATAATTCACATCCACATTCTGTACGAAAAACCAGGTACGGATACAGTTGGCGGCTAGTTTGCAACCTTGTTCAATAAGCTGCATGACATAGTCATTTAATAGTAGCCGGGTCTGGTATTCCGAGTTGGCAGCCCGATTGAAAGAGCAACCACCCCAAAGATGTCGGTAGGGGCCATGTTTAACCTCAAAGAGACCATTATGCAGCATTTGTGTTTGCACCTTCGTTTGGAGGTAAATCCATACTGCTACTTTGGTTCCGTTCAACGGTGGCTGTTCGACGATAGAAAGTGCGCAATCCGAACTTTCAGCTGTAAGTGCCAATAAGGTGTCTGCCTGATTGGAAGCGTCGCTCAAGAAATATCGTTTAAAAATGGCGACGGTACCTTGCAACTCTTTTTCCCGTAATTGGTAATATGTATCTATAATGGCGTTTAATTGTTCCTCGTAAGCATCTTTCGGCTGGGTTGCGTGAATCATTAAATGATATTCGGAAACGCCGTCTGCTACTTCGTATTTAAATATTTCAGTTAAAGTTTTTTCTGATCTTAAGGGTGGTTGTTTTCTGCTGTTCATATCAAAGTTTCTGTTACAAGTTAATTGTTTTCGGCTCCTGCTTTTATCCAAGTACGGATTAGAGCACGGACTTCACGTTGTTCAGCTCCATTGAATATATCAATATGATTATCGTGCTCTAATACATCTAATAGATAGCTGTTGTTTAAATCTCCGGGAGTTACATAATTCTTTCCCTCGTCGGAATGGGGAGCTTTTACATTAATCAGTGAATTGTATGCTTTGGCTGCTGTCAGATCCAAGTCTCCGGCCGTTGTTGTACTTCCTCCATGACACATCACACATTTTGCATTGAAAACTTGTGTCTGGATGCGGCTGAACGAGGCCACTTCGATTGTTGTCTCCGGTAAAGTCAACGATTCTTCCGATGCATTAACGGGGAATGACTGATAGGCATGTACCAAAGACATACCGGACGTAACAACTGCTACGGCAATACTATGCGTGTTTTCGGTTAAGTTGTTTAATGTCACAGTCACGGCTTCCGCTTCGCTGGATGGTTCCAGAATACGCTTTACCAATATGGGAGTAACTCCGTCCTCACCTAAGGAGATTAATGACATACTATTTTTTTGCGGCCAGGCATCCAGATGGGTGAAATGAAGGGTAACAGTAGCCGTACGTCCACTGTCAATCGTGTCGTCCGGATATATTTTACCTTCATCACAAGCTGAACACAAGCTTAGGCAGGTACAGGTTATAAATAAATATTTTAGTCTTTTATTCATAGACAGATTCCTCCTTCTGTACTTTAGAAAGTGAATTGTAACATGGCGGTAACGCTATGGCGTGATAGTCCTATTCCATCGTTGTCACGGTCAGTCTGTGTATCATGTCCGGTTCTGCCCAGATATTGGTACATCATTTGAAGTTTTAGATTAGAACCGACAAAGTAGTAATTAGCTCCAATGGCGGGCATATTCAACAAACCGCCTTCGTCTGTTCCGTTGCGATCAAATAGATCATAACGGAGAGCTGCTTGTAACTTAGGAGTTACAAAATAACCGGCTTGTGCGTAAGCTCCCCAATAATTCTGATCTTTGTCTTTATGCATGATTTCTGTAAAATGCATATTCATGAAATAACCTTCGGCTGCAAAATAGAAGCGGTTCTTTACCATTGCAAACTCTGCACCTATGCGCCAATCGCTACTACTGTGATCTTCTGCTTCGGCATTATAAGAGGTAGAAACACCGAATTGCATTTTATCTTCTTTCAGATTGTTCGGATTACCTTGTGTGGACGGCATTTCTCCTTTGGGCATATATACCAGACGACCGGAGTAAAGCAGTTGAGGCAACCATTTATGATCATCGCACATTCCTTTAGTTGCCGAATTGACATCGATTCCTGTACCATTGAAAATCCCTAACTGATAATTCCATTTTCCATTAATCAGACCATGTATCTGTACTCCTAAATCGAATCCGGTAGCCATGCTTGGTTTTACAGCGTTGATATCGTAGGGCATCAATATACCGCCTGCCACAGAGGTGGGTAATACAGGAAATAATGTTTCGCCCAGTGTGGTCAGGTAAGCATGCATGAACGGGGTTTTAAACTTTCCGACACGAATACGGAATGATTCTTTGAGGGCTACATCAAACCAGGCTTGTTGCAGTAGGGCAGCACCACTTTTTGCCGCATTTAGTGATAAGTTGAATGTGACTTTTCCAAATGCTTTGCCTGTAAATCCAAGGATGGCATTAGGAATAGCAAAACCACTGTTTGCCCAGTTGCGTGCATAGAGGCTTTCCAAACCTTGATCGTCGTATCGGTTGAAAGACAGGCTGGTTTGAACTAATGCATAGGGTTTGAATAGAAAATCACCGGCTTTGGTAGAAAAAGAAAAACCTTTCTTTCCCGCCAGTGAAACAACGTCATTCTCTACATATTTATCATCGATTTCTTTTGTATTTGAATCTTGAGCATAAGAGTGGCTGCACATAAATGCAGTGAGCGCAAGTACTAGAAATTTTTTTTTCATTGTTGTTGCTGATTATATTATAAACTGTTCAAAAATGTAAGTAAGGCTGCGCGATCTTCTTTCGACATGTGAGAGAAAATAGAACGTGAAGCGGCTCCTTCACCGTCATGCCACATGATCGCTTCTGTCAGGTTACGTGCCCGTCCGTCATGTAGGAAATAGGTATGTCCGTTGACAATTTCCTGAAGGCCGATTCCCCACAATGGAGTAGTACGCCATTCACAACCGCGTGCCAGACCACTCGGATAATCATCTGCCAATCCTTGCCCCATGTCATGTAATAAGAAGTCGGAATAGGGGTGAATGATCTGATTACCCAGCCAGGGCAGTTGAGTTCCATTCAGTAATATGCTGCCTCGTGGGCGGGTATGTAGAGTAACGGTATGGCATAAATGGCATTTTGCCTGATAGAACATTTGCTCGCCATGTTTGATGGTTTCATCATCCACATTGCGGCGTGCAGGAACTCCCAATGTCTGCATGTATAAATCGACATCTTCCATGTCACGGGTAGAAATCTCTACACCTTGGTTGGCAAATCCCATCATTTGTGATTGTCCTTCACCAACTTCATGTGGAAAACGGTCGTTGGTTACTCCCAAGTCCGAAGAGAATCCTAGTTCTACTGTTAAATCCTGATGGTTGGCTTTGTTGCCGGATATTCCAATGTCATATTTGCCTTTTTCCGTCACATAATTTAGGCGTCCGCTAATGCCATATTCGGGATAGTTGCTTTGAGCTGCCAACTGTTTCAGTTCATCATGGTTAAGTGCCATCATCTGCCCCATGCCGACATGTCGTAAAGGGGCACGTACCGAAATAATCAGATCTTCGGGCTTTATTTCATAATCATACCAATCTGTTATTTCATAATGAGGAGTTATCAATTCATATTCTTCTCCATCGGGAAATTTGAACTTTTCGGTAGTAGTGGTTATCTTTATTTTACCTTCGGCTTTTACACCATAAATGGACTGATCATGTAATACACGGCCATATTCGGGGAAGTATCCTCCGGTTTTGCGTGTAATATAAACCAGCATAGATGAAAAGCCTGCACCGGAACCACCCGTCACCCATGCAGGAGTCGTACGTCCTGTGTTTCTATGGCAAGCTCCGCAGGAATAACCTCCAAAAATGGGACCTAATCCATTACCACTGCCTGTACCTACTCCACGAGAATTATCATACAAACCATCGCCACGATTGAAGCGTGTTAATAATTCACCGGTGACCCAATCTGCATTGGTGTCGTAAGCGCCACTTACGGTAGAAAAGATAGTGGAAATGCCGGCTGATAATTCCTCCGGTTTCGCTATTTCTCCGTTTGGCTTATAAATAATGCCGTCAAAAGCATCATGATCACAACTTTGTAGGAAGCCTATATTTATCGCAACAAAGAGGATTCTTCCCAATCGCCTTGGGAATCCTCCTCGTAATGCTTTGATAACCGGCTTTCCTAAAAGAAAGAGCTTAGTCATCATAATTAGTATTGTTTATTCTCCTGCTAATTTTGCGCGGACTAAAGCCAGACCGCTACATAAAAATACGCATTGGTTTTGAGCATTCTTAACTTCAGTAGTAGCACCTAAATTGTTACGGAATGGGTGAGGTATATCATTGATTGCTGTGATTGTTTCCTGAATCTGCTTAACAACCATGTCATTCAATGTCGGATTCACTTTTTTCATGATAGAGCACAGACTTGCACTGGCAACAGTTCCGTCTAAACTACCATAGTAAGCATTACGGATGCTGTAAATGTTATCTGTATAATCATCTAAAGAGTTCCAGCTATACCAGGATTCTACGGCTAATACACCACCTTCTTTATCTCCGCTGTTCCACTTATCTACCGGATCTCCGATTTTCGTTGCACCTACTTCATTGGCAATTCCTTCTGCACCATTGTCAGAGTTTAGTATCATTGCAACAGATTGTTTGATATTGCTTATAGAGTAAGTTCCGTTAGGTGCTTTCATTGCATCTTTATAGGCACCGTTCTCCAGATTTTTACCTTCTGTCCAACCTTTTAACAAAAGCTCTGTGTCTTTTGACATACGTCCGACAACAGCCTTGAGGTATCCTATTTTATTAGCATCCAGGTCTGTGATTTTTTTTGCTTCACCGTCTTCAAACAATAAATATTCGGCTGTATGGAAACCACGCAAGTTCTGTGGTGCATCAGCTGGTGCGTCATCATCATCGTTTACATCGCCTCCAACAGCATCTTCCCAATTCCCAGACTGTAGAATTGCATCAATACCTCCTTTATCTAAAGGCCAGCTATCCAGACTAGGATCGAGCTTATTCAAATCTGCAGGACCATATAAAAAGGCCTCACTTTTTTCCCAAGGTTTACGTGCTGCAACCCAGGCGTCTGCTGCATTGGCTACATCATTATCACTGGAGGACGTTGATAACTTTTGTACTGCCGTGTTTAATGCGGTTACTTTATTGTACATATCTTCATAAGTAGGAATCACTACATCATCTACATACGTTGCAACCGCAGCTTTTAATTCATCATCTGTTGCAGTGCCACTGTCCGGGGTATTAAAACCCGCAAATGGATTTGGTGAAACATCTTCTTTTTTAGAATCTTCACTACAAGAGGTCATTGCCATACATACCCCTATTGCCATTATAGGCAAAAATTTCCATGTTTTCATTTTTGTTGTTATTAAAAAGTTATATTTATTTCTTGATAAACCAACCAATATAGGCTATGCCTACAGAGACTAAGTTTTCGTCGTTATATTTTCCACCTCCTATGGAGCGGTGAGTGTAGTCTGCTTTAATCACTAGATTGGGTAGAGCGTAGTAATTCAATCCTGCTGTTACGGCTGATACCTGAAAACGTTTGTCGGCCAACAAACCTGTGTTAGCTTCTGTCTTTTCCATCGGATTGTAATATTCATAACGAATAAAAGGATAGATACGGGGAGCTTTTGAGTTAAAGAAAGAACTTATATTATATCCTGCTTCGCCTCCATAACTGACTGCATTCTGTGCTACTGTTGTATTAGGGTAACCGGAAGCAGCTGAAGAACTGTTATTGATTGTAGTTAAGGCTCCGCTTGCCCCTAAATTTCCATAAACGGCATTTCCGCGTACAATCAGATTGTTATTAAAGCCTTTGTATTGTAAATCACCGGTTACAATAGTTACCGGGAATTTATAACCTGTATTTCTCCAAGGTTTAGTTCCATTCTTTGCAGTCTGGTTGTAATAGAAAGAAGCACCTACTCTTAATCCTTTCACTCCATGGTAGTTAACACGGGCTATAAAAGCCGGGCTGGTAAAATTGTTTACTTCGAAGGCTCCTTGTCTACCGTTTTTTATCCAGTCTTCACTGCGAAAGCCTTGTGGATCAAGACCATTGACTAATTGAAGTTCGTAATCAAATCGTCCTATCTCGCCAAATACGGCAATACCTGTTTCATGCCATGTTGAAGGTAATATGGTTGTTTCACCTTCCGGACGGTAGACTCCAAAGAAATTGATTGGCTCATGGTGGTTATTTGTCAATCCTACCGGTACAATCATATGTCCGAAACGCAGATTGATGTGTTTATTAATGAGGCGGGTGATATGAAATTGTTCCAAAGCTACTTCACCACCTTTTTCAATCTCTGTTTCATACTCGCCATTCTCTTCAAACCATTCTATTTCACGAGCTGCTCCCGTGCCTCCATATTCAAATTCGATTTCGGTGCTCAACACCCATTTGGAAGAGAATTTATAATCGAAGGCTAATACAAAACGTGGAATGGAAATCTCTCCACGATTTAGTTTACCGGAACCATTTGGAGTGAAACGATTAAAATTATAATCTTTATAGCTTGCTGCCATTTCTCCATATCCTCCGAAACGAAATTTAGTATATTCTTCTGTGGAAGAAGTTTTACTGTCTTTAGACTTCTCTTCTGTTTCCTGTGCTGAAAGTGTACAGTAAGATGACAGGAAACAAAGAATAATGATTGCAGTTAATTTTCTCATCTTTTTTATAATTTTTTCGACTGCAAAGTTATGTGAGGTTAAAAATAACCGCAATACCCAATAGTAGGCATAGTTATTTCTTAAATTCAGTATATGTAGGTAATTTAAAACTAATGAGTGAATATAAGGATATATGTAACGAAATAAAACAAATAAAGGTGTATTACAGTATGATGAAATTTACTGAAATACACCTTTGTTTGTTCTAACATGTGAGATTAGTCGGATTAGTATCTGTCGGCTGTCATGGACAAATAGAAAATGCTGCCAATGTATGGGCAGTGTGGTGTGGCTTTTGTTTGTAATTGAGCGAATCGTTTCTTTTACAGCCAGTTCCCTTGAGTATCTCTACCATCAAGAAACAGCCTTTTCAGAAACGATTCAACTCAGATAAACTACATACAAACAAAGCTAAACTTATGCTAAGGTTATCGCTTAAACTGCTATCTTTATACCTTCTTTTTTACTGCAATATCGTTTGCATTGCTGGCAAAGGTCATATCCCAGCATGGCTCCTAAAATAAAATCTTCTTCGGCAGTCAGTTGGTTTAAAGGACGGATGATGATGTGCCGCATGGCTTCCATACATTCTGCCTTTCCAAAAAACAGGTTGATTTTATTGGTTCCTACTTCCTGTATCATATAACTGATCTTTTGATTTTTCAATCGGCGGATGGCAAACTCTTCGTGCTCTTTACTCATTGTGTAAAGTACCATGTTGCGTACGCCTTTCTTAAACTCATAAATATGATTAAGAAAAATCCGGATTTCGCCGGGGATGATTCTTTCAGTTGCCATGATGCAAAGTATTCTTTTTATGTTAAGGTAAAATTAGCTAATTTCTTGTTTCACTTGTTCAGCCCATGCGCTGATACGTTCGTCTGTTTTGCTATCTTCGTTGACTTCGTCAAGTGGAAGACCTACAAACTTACCGTCTACGACGGCAATGGAAGAATCGAAGGTATAGCCTGCAGTATCTGTTGCTCCACAGAATTTACAGTGGGTATCTTTTAGGTCTTCATAAAGAATACCTATTGCGTCACAGAATGTGTCGCTATATGAGTCAGAGTCGCCGCAACCGAATAGGGCTACAGATTTGTGGGATAAATCACACTTCTTTAAAACTTTTACTCCATCGTACCAGTCGTCTTGAAGTTCGCCTGCTCCCCATGTGGAAGAGCCGAGCACCAATACGTCATATTCATTGACTAATGCCTCTGTTAGCTTGGATACATCAAATACATCTGCCGATGGTACATCTAATTTCTCTGCAATTCGACGGGCAAGGTCTTCTGTTGTTCCGGTTGTGGAACCATAAAATACACCAATTTTATTCATCTTTGATTCGTTTTTAAATGTAACGCTGCAAAGATAGAGGGTCTTAAAGAAATAGGAAATCCCCATTTATAATGGAAGATTTGTCTCCTTCTCATTATAAATGGGGATATATGGAATAAAAAATGGTCGATCTTTTTAATGGTGGAACAAGCGGATGCCTGTAAATGCCATTGCCATATTGTATTTGTCGCAAGTTCCAATCACATGATCGTCACGTACTGACCCGCCCGGTTGTGCAATATAGCTGACGCCACTCTTGTGTGCGCGTTCTATATTATCTCCGAATGGGAAGAATGCATCCGATCCTAAAGCTACGCCTGTCATCGTATCCAACCATGCCCGTTTTTCTTCGCGTGTCAGTATTTCCGGCTTTTCGGTGAAGAACTGTTGCCAGATGCCGTCTGCCAGTACGTCGTCATAATCTTCCGAGATGTAAACGTCAATCGTATTGTCACGGTCTGCACGACGGATTTTCTCAATCCATGGCAAGTTCATCACTTTCGGGTGTTGGCGTAAATACCAGATATCTGCTTTATTTCCTGCCAGGCGCGTACAGTGGATACGTGACTGTTGGCCTGCGCCAATACCGATTGCCTGTCCGTCTTTAGCATAACATACAGAATTGGATTGTGTATATTTTAAAGTGATTAAGGCAATGATTAAGTCGCGTTTTGCATCGGCCGGGATTTCCTTGTTCTGCGTAGGCATCTCTTTCAAAAGACTTTCATCGATCTTCAATTCGTTTCTTCCTTGTTCGAAAGTTACTCCGAATACATCTTTATGTTCGATAGGAGCCGGGCGATATGCGGGATCTATCTTTATTACATTATAGGTTCCTTTTCTTTTATTCTTTAGAATCTCCAGTGCTTCGGGAGTATAGTCAGGAGCAATGACGCCGTCGGATACTTCACGGTTGATGATGCGTGCTGTTTCTTCGTCGCAAGTGTCGGACAATGCGATAAAGTCTCCGTAAGACGACATACGGTCTGCTCCACGTGCACGGGCGTATGCTGTAGCCAATGGAGATAGTTTCATGTCATCGACAAAATAAATCTTCTTCAGCGTGTCACTCATTTCTACCGCAACAGCAGCACCTGCAGGGCTGACATGTTTAAAAGAAGCGGCAGCCGGCAGTCCGGTAGCTTCTTTCAGTTCTTTCACTAGTTGCCAACTGTTGAATGCATCCAATAGATTGATATAACCGGGACGTCCATTCAATACTTCGATGGGGAGTTCGCCTTCTTTCATGAAGATACGGGCAGGCTTTTGATTAGGGTTGCAGCCGTATTTCAGTTCGAGTTCGTTTGCCATTTTATTAATTACAAATTACGAGTTACTAATTACAAATTGATAGCGACAAAATTACTAAAAAAAGACTAGCTTGCCTAAAGTTGCGCCACAAAATAGTAGCATATAATTAGTATTTGGCTATTTCCGGCGAATTAAAATACCTATAAATGATGATTGCATTTCAGCAAAATATTCCGTTCCTTTGCAGTCTCTAATATAAATAGGTATGATGGATAATTTACAAAAATATAAGTCAACTGATAAGATGATCGATCTCATCAGCGATAATTATTCTTTGTTGCAAGTGATGAGTCGTTTTGGGCTTTCGTTGGGGTTCGGTGACAAGACAGTCAAGGAGGTTTGTGAACTGAATGGAGTAGACTGCCGGACCTTTCTGATTGTAGTCAACTTTATGGCTGAAGGCTTTTCCCGGCTCGATGGAGATAAAGATGATATTTCCATACCTGCATTGATTGATTATCTGCGGCAGGCACATATTTATTTTCTGGATTTTTCTCTTCCTGCTATTCGTCGTAAACTGATCGAGGCAATCGACTGTTCGCAAGACGATGTTGCTTTTCTCATCCTTAAGTTTTTCGATGAATATACACGAGAGGTGCGTAAACACATGGATTATGAAGAGAAAACCGTATTTAAGTATGTCGATTCATTGATTAAAGGAGTTGCCCCCAAAAACTATCAGATCAGTACATTTTCCAAGCATCACGATCAGGTAGGGGAGAAATTGACAGAACTGAAAAATATCATTATTAAATATTGCCCTGCCAAAGCAAATGAGAATCTTCTGAACGCGGCTCTTTTCGACATATATGCTTGCGAAGCCGGACTGGAATCTCATTGTAAGGTTGAGGACTATATTTTTGTTCCTGCTATTCTGAATTTGGAAAGGAGGATTAGGGAAAATGAAAAATAACGAAGTCGTTCGAATAGCTATTGCAGAGACTTCTGTAATTATTCGTGGTGGATTGACTGCTGCATTGAAGCGTCTTTCTAACGTAAAAGTGCAACCAATAGAATTGTTGTCTGTTGAAGCTTTGCACGATTGCGTCCGGACGCAATGTCCGGAGATGTTGATTGTCAATCCTACTTTTGGTGATTACTTTGATGTAGCTAAGTTTCGAGAAGAAATATCCGGTAAAAGAATACGTTTAATAGCCTTGGTTACTTCTTTTGTAGATGTTTCATTATTGGGTAAGTATGATGAGTCTATTTCAATATTCGATGATTTGGAAACTCTTTCTAAGAAAATTGCAGGTTTACTGAATGTGGTTTCCGAGGAAGAAGAGATGGATAATCAGGACACGCTTAGCCAGCGGGAAAAGGAGATCGTCATCTGTGTGGTGAAGGGAATGACAAATAAGGAAATAGCGGAAAAGCTATTTTTGTCGATTCATACGGTGATTACACATCGGAGAAATATTAGCAAAAAATTGCAAATACATAGTGCTGCCGGTTTGACTATCTATGCTATTGTAAATAAGTTGGTTGCGTTGAGCGATGTGAAAGATTTATAGCCTGCGGAAGTGTTATAAAATATAAAACCGTTTGCGCACACGAAAAATATTCGTACCTTTGCAAAGCAGTTGAGAAATTGCTGTTAGTTTATAAGGTAAAAGAAAATATTAAATAAGGTATTAGATTAGATAGTTTTAAGGTATAAAAGTTTTTTAGTTTAGTTCAATAGGATAAGTTTTTAATAGAAGGTAAAAGGATAACAATAGGTAAGACGTTTTTAGGTAAAAAGAAAATTGGTTTTCAGGAAATTTGAGGTACTATAGAAAAGCCTTTAGGCTTTTCTGATGCAGTGGCGAGTGGTTCTATAAAAAGAATTAGCTCGTTTTTTTATTATATGGGATTTAAGTCGGTCGTATTGTTATGGGTTAAACAGAGAGCATTATTATTAGTCTAGATTATATAGTGGGTTTAAGAATCCCTGTGAGCGTAAAAAAATAGTGACGGTATATGACAATGATACCGTTACTATCCCATACATATCCCGTCACTATCCTTGCCGGATAGCGTCACTATTTTGTGGACGAAAACTTATCGATGAATATGGTTGCTTGATCTTGCAGGTTAGGAGGGTAATAAAAAACAAAATCCCGACGAAATCGCTTCGGCAGGACTCTATTTCATTTTTTACTTAAATGTGGCTACGTAATAAAATTATGACTAATTAATTCAATTCTGATACTGCAAAGATAATGCATTTCAGAATGTGTCACAATCACCTTTATGAGGTATATTCTGTAGCTATTCTCACTATTTATGGTTAGTAGCAGGTGTTTTCTCTACCTTTTTCCACTCTTTAGTCTCGAAATCGTATGTTTTTATGATTCTTGCAGGGCATCCGGCACATATTGAATAGGGTGGGACGGAATGGCTGACTACACTTCCGGCAGCCACTACACAATGTTTCCCTAAAGTTACTCCCGGTAGAATGACTGAATTGGCGCCTACCCATACATCATCTTCGATGACAACGGGCAGTGTGCTGACGCCTTGTTCGTCAATCATCTTTTCTGCATCCTGATAATTATGGTTGAGCCCTGTGACCGTTACATTCTGTGCCAGGTTGACATGATCGCCAATATTAACCGGACCTATGATTGTGTTTCTCAATCCGATGCGTGTGTAATTTCCTATTGTTAAGTTGCCAACTGCATTATTCAGACAGGAGAAGTCTTCGACAACAGAATATCTACCCAAAGAGAACCGGTTGAAAGGAGGGAGGTCTTTGCGTACACTCCGATAAATGACAGAGCCCTTTCCACGTTTCAGGTATATGAAATCGAAGAGCCGTATCCACCAATTAGGGCGAGTTTTAACGGGATGCATGATAAAACGATGTACAGCTTGTTTTAAGCCGGGGTTTTCTTTAATTCGCTGTTTAAGTGTTTTCTTCTCCATATTGAATGTTTTTTCTTCTTTTTGTCCTCTACCAGATAATCAGGAATTGCCAGGCTATAAGTGATTAATAGACCGAAAAGTGCAATCCACCATCCGAATGATAAGGTCCAATTATATACGGTAATTAACGAAGCCCATATACTTACGAAGATACATAATGTAAGCGGAGAAGGCGTTAATTGTTGTACGATCCGGTTGCAGAAACTCCAGTTTCCTTCAAATATGGAAGGGAGTAAGTAGGAAGTTGTTTTCCGAATACGTTTACGGTAAGGACAGACGGGCGCAGACTGGCAATAAACGATCACATCCGGCAAGTAGTCAATGTATATATTCTGTCGGAATAATTTTCGTTCAATATTAGTCTTAGAACTTTTCATGTTCTTTTGCAGCCATTTTAGGTCGATTGCCATATTAGTCCCCAATAAATTGGATGACAGTCCGAATTGTGTATTGCCGGCTCTGCAGAGGCTGTTTTTTATTTCCTCACGTATGGCTCGGAAGCGATTACGGATGCCTTTGCGGTTTTCTACTACCGTATGTAGTTGGATGGCTTGTACACCGGCATCATAGGCATTATATATCTTATTCAGGAATTGCGGAGATAAAGCGCATGCTGTATTGGACAGGAAGAGAACCAGGGCGTATCGTTCCTGATCTAAACTGTTGATTGTCTGATGCAGATTGCTGTATGTGATAAACTCGTACGCCTCTTCTTTATACATGTCCGGAAGAATACTTCCCTCCGGAACGAGAATGGCGCAACCATATTCTTTTTGAGCTTTCGGGTAGATGATATGTTTGCAATGTGAGGCTATGGCCATCACAAAGAGGTATAGGAGCAAAAGTCCTGTACAGAAGAATACCAGATCATCTATTATGTAGATATAAGAGTCTATCATCTGGAAGGAGATTATACATTCTCTTTTTGAATGAATGCAGTAACTGTTTTCAGAATAATCTTTATATCCAACCAGAAAGAGAATGTCTTTGCATAGGTGATATCCAATTGCTTGCGTTCTTCAGCAGAAAGTTTACCGGCTTCGCCTCTTTTCTCTACCTGCCATAAACCGGTCAATCCGGCCGGACCCATAAAACGGTCGATGTGTTCATCGCTTGTCAGTAACTCGGCTTCATAGAGTGGGAGAGGGCGGTTGCCTACTATTGACATATCCCCTTTTAAGATATTAATAAGCTGGGGTAATTCGTCAATACTATATTTACGTATAATACGTCCAATCTTAGTTATTCGAGGGTCATTTTCCAGTTTGACGAAAGCGTTGCTTTTTTCCTTGGACTTCTTATTAATGTAGTCTTCTTCGGAGATTACGAAATCGTCGGATATCAAGAGGATTTCTTCTTCATTGATTTCTTCATTCACTTCCGCTTCCGGTTCTTCTCCCCAAATATCCTCATCTTCCTGCTGGTATTGGTTAAGGGCATTGAAATCTTTTAAATGCTTGTCGGCATCGGTATACATCGAACGGAATTTAAGGAAGTCGAATATCTGATAATTGCTCCCTACTCGTTTGGATTTGTAGATAATGGGACCCTTGCTTTCTATCCGGATAGCTAGTGCAGTAAAGATTAAGAGAGGAGAAAGACATAATATCGCCATTCCTGAAAAGAATATATCAAAAGTTCTTTTCCATAAAGGCAGTCGGAAAGCATTTATATTTTGTGCTTTCAGTTGGAGTGCCTTTATTTTCTGATCTTTTCTTCGTTTAAGGAAAGTTGATAAATTTTTTACAGCCTCCTGGCTTGTTTCATATTTTATCGTATTGTTGATACCGGCTTTAAGGTATTCAGATGCTTCTTCCTTAGATAAGGAGTCGATAACGAGTACCATATAAAGCCCCGGATACTTTTTACGCATGTATTGGATATCTGCAATATCTTTGGATATGTTCACTTGCTCGAAAAATAGAGCGGCGTCGTATTTTTCGCGTATTTTCTCCAATACTTTGACAGCTTTGCTACAGTTGGGCGCAGCATAGAATACCCCAATACTTAGTCGGGAGAGTAGTTCTATTGTTTTGCTATCTCTGCCTATATAAACAAAATATTGCATGTGTAGAAGACCCAGTATTAGTCAATAATCTTTTTGATTCGGATTTTGAGTTCCAAAGGGTTGAATGGTTTCAGGATATAGTCTTCTGCTCCCTCTTCCAATAGTCTGATTCTTTCCGTTGTACTTTCCTCACTGGATAACATAACGATAGGAATTGACTTGAATAATTCATTGTTCTTCATGTATCTTAAGAATTCATCCCCCATCATGAGAGGCATACGAATGTCTGAAATAATGAGGTCAGGTACATTGCCTTCATTAAGCCATTCTATTGCTTTGATGGGATCTTCCAAATAGGTAAAATCATACTCTTTTCCTAGATACACACCGGCCACTTTTCCGATTGTCGATTTATCGTCGACTAGTAATATTTTTTTCTTCATACGAATAGACCTTTCTATCGCTTGCTTTGTTATTTGATTTGTAGATTAAGATTGTTGTCACATAATATTTGTGATACACTGCAAATATAGATATTATTTTAGAATAATCCCCAATCTGGAGAGTAAAATTCGTGATATATCTTTTTTTTCTATTAATTGCAACTTACAGCATCTTAATGAAAAAACACGGATTCCTGTTTTATGAAATCCGTGTTAAAGATTAATTGTTAGGCTTTATTTATATACTCTTGATGAATCAAAAGTTTTCCACCATTCTTCATTCTTAGTACCGCCACTGGTTACCCAACTTTCGAATAATGAGTAAGCAGATTTGATATTCACATATTCCAACGGCCATTTGAAGTCTGTCGGAACCATGATTCCCCATGCCAGGTTATCTTTGCTGATATAATATCTCTTGCGGGAAGTAGAGCTATCGTCGTTGTTTCCTCCGAACAAATCGGTATTTGCCAACTTAGTTGGCTGATAGCCGACAATATGAATCTCCTTACGCTGGTTCCTGTTTCCTTCTACGAAGATGAAAACATTCAGTTTGTTGATATTAAGTTCATCCACAGAGATAGGGTTATTGAACTTTATAGTGAAGCTGATATTTTTAGGACTCGTATTAGCAGAGTGGCCTGCAATCGTGTTAATCTGTTCGTAACGGTCTCTTCCCAAAGCTTTGTGAGCATCGTCAAATAATGGAATAACCGCATAGTCCTGTCCGTTCTCAATCAGATTACTATTCACATTGAAACCTTTAAAAAGAGAGTTGTCACTGAATTCCACCGGCTGCGTAATGGTGCTGGCAGGAACACCGTCCAGCATGATAGCAGCTCCAATACTCTTGGTAGCTCCGGCAGCCGATAAATCAAGACTTAACGTGAACTCTTCTGCTTTATTGCTCTTGTTGATAGAGATCTTTCTTTCCTTGACAATCAGAACAAGGTCGTTCATATCGTAATCCCCATATAAAGGCCATTGGTCTTCAAACAGATAAGCATAATTACGATTATCATCCATGATGATCGGGAACTTAGGATCTTCAGGATCTCCTCCTTCATTACCATTATTCTTGGTACCTGTACAGACTTCTATCGCAACTTTGGATTCTCCCATTTTGGTAAAGTATGCGCCATTCAATACATGGAAGTTCTCCCACCATTGTTCCTTTTTAACGTGGTTATCACATTCAATAACCAAATTTCCATCATACGTGAAACCTTGTCCGGTAATAACCGGAGATTTGATCATAGAAGTATTTTCGCCTTTTCCATAAAACTTGGCATAACCGGGAGGTATGCTGATACTTGTCGTAGCATCCAGCATAGAACCATCACTTAAATTTACTGTTCCATTAACAAACTCCATTTTAGGAGCTTTCAAATATCCTTGAGTAAAGTTAAACGTCGCTCCGTTGGCATAGAAAGAGGTAGTTGCTTCCATGCTACAAGCGTTATTGACAGTCGTATTAGTAAGACTGATGGTTGTAAACTTCATGATGTTGTTGTTAGTAGCAACAGCGTCGGAATTTGCAATTAATTTCTCTCCATAAATCTCTCCGTTATTTTCCAATGAGAAATTAGACGGCAGATTTAATTCTCCTTCCAAACTGATTTTATTGTCATTCACAATTTTCGTATTGGAATTGATTGAGATATTCTTGCTGGCTATGGTTCCTTTGTTGTAGAGTGTTGCACCGGAATGTAGCGTCATTGTGTTTACTACAGTCAGTGTGCCCCAGTTTCTTAATGCGGCAGGCGCTCCATTAGTGAATGATATATCCTCTGCATTTACTTCTCCCTTTTCCATAATGGTCAACATGGAGTTTCTAATGAACGTCATGGTTCCTGATGCTTCAATTTTAGCATTATTCATCACAATGATTTCAATTCCGTTTTGGAATTGGAATGTTGCGGGAATCGTCCATTTGGCATCTACATAAACTTTGGTTGCAATTTCACCGTCATAACCGTCAAACTTGAATGTGCCGGTATAGTCAGAGGTGATTTTGTAAGAAGCATCACGCTGCAAAGTGGTTCCTGACATTTCAGTCACTTCTTTTGCATTAGCAGGTATGGAATAGTAATCAGGCTTTTCAAATGAAAAGCCTTTTGTAGCAGCGGCACGACTCATCGACGCTCTATTTTGTGCAGTAGATCCTGCATAATAGAGTTTACAGATCATGTTATCGCTGTTTTCCGGCACATCGAACTGATATACCTGTTCACGTCCTCTAGGGTCGGTTTGCTTCACATAAATACCCTTTTGAGTTGGCAGCAGACTGATAGCGGCTGTAACTTTAAAGTTGTTTTCTTTATTAGCTGTTCTTGTAGCTAGTACGGAGGCATTTTCGTTAGTTAAGGGATCATCTGCATATATTTCAACTAGATAAGCAAATAACCCTCCTTCTTCATCTTTCACTTCGACCGAGACATTTTTAGTGGTTATCATGCTCCAATCGATATCATCGGGAGCAGCAAAGCCATCTCCCATCGGGTTAGGTGTTTCGTAAGACGGATCATAGAGATCCTTTCCAGAGTCAACACAACTAGACATAGTACCTGCCATTGCTATTGCAATGATAGGTACAAATTGAATTGTTTTCTTCATCATAATGTATTATTGCTTGATTGTTTGTAACCAAATCTATTACAAAAATAACTGCATATCTTTTATTGGAAATGTTTTTTCTGTTATTTTATAGAGTGAAAACAACTATATTTCCGTTTTGGTTCTTCTTTGGCTCTTTTAGGTTTGATTCGGCCTTGATGATGATGAAAAGAATGCCCTTGATTTTCACTTTTATACAACTGTTTAAAATGAAAATCAAGGGGTTATAATAGATGGATTTAACTTAAGACTTGGTGATCTCTCCTATTAAGCAGGAGTTCATTTTATATCGGATATCCTTGTTGGGTAATCCATGTCCCAATAAAAACATGAGCTTTGTTATGGCACATTCGGGAGTACTGTCATATCCACTGATTACACCTGCTTCCAGAAGATGCATTCCTGTTTCGTAACGTCCCATTTCTACTGCTCCGGAGGCACATTGTGTAATGTTGACAATGATAATTCCACGATCGGTAGCTTCCTTTAGTTGGCGGATGAACCATTCTTTTTGCGGAGCATTTCCCGAACCGAAGGTTTTCATGACAACCGCTTTCAATCCCGGAACATGAAGCAGAGAAGTCACGATACTCTCTTGAATGCCTGGAAAAAGTGTTAGAATAACCACATTAGTGTCGAACAGGTAATGCGGCTTTAACGGTTTTGTCGGGTCTGGTTTCCGAATGAGATTAGGTTCATATTTAATGTGGATACCTACCCGTGCCAATGGCGGATAATTGAAAGAGCGGAAAGCGTTGAAATTCTCCGCATTGATTTTGGTGGTACGGTTACCGCGCATTAAATGATTTTCAAAGAAAATACAAACTTCAGGAACGATGGCTGTACCATCCGGGTTTTTAGCTGCAGCAATTTCGATGGCTGTGATGAGGTTTTCCTTTCCGTCTGTGCGCAAAGTCCCGATCGGGAGCTGGGAACCTGTGAGGATGACAGGTTTACTTAGATTTTCGAGCATGAAACTTAGTGCAGAGGCAGTGTAAGCCATTGTGTCTGTTCCATGAAGGATGACGAAACCATCGAAATAATCATAATTGTAATTGATGATCTTTACCAGTTTTGCCCAGTAAGCAGGTTCCATGTCCGAAGAGTCGAGAGGGGGATCGAACTGGTAGGAAGAGATGCGATAGTTGAATCTTTTTAGCTCGGGCACATGTTTAAGCAAATGATCGAAGTTGAAGTTTTCTAAAGCGCCTGTTTCCGGATTCTCTATCATTCCAATAGTTCCACCCGTGTAAATTAACAAAACGGAAGGGGTTTCTGCTCTCATAATTGTTGAATTACTGTTAAAACACTGACAAAGATATAGATTAATTACGAATTATGAGCAGTAAATGATGAATTTGTATGTAGTTTATGATGAAATGTTATAAATCTGAATAATTATGCGGAATAATCAGATGAATTATAAGAAAATGGCTTCTATATCGTTATAGGTAAATAATCAAAGTAATTAAGCAGAATAACCGTACCAAATCATTCTACTTAATTACTGATTGCCGGATTGCCGTCTGTTGTACTTACTTCAATGCTTCTTTTAATTTCAGAATAGCTTTTTCCGGGTCTTTTTCTTCTTCAAGCAGAGTGACGAACTTGCTTCCGATGATAGCTCCGGAAGCGTGTTCACAAGCTGCTTGGAATGTCGCTTTATTGAAGATGCCAAACCCTACCATCAACGGATTGTTCAGGTGCATATCTTCTATCTTTTTGAAGTAAGCCCGTTTTTGTTCGTTGAAATCCTGTTGCGCTCCGGTGGTTGCTGCTGATGAAACCATATAAATAAATCCGCTGGTATGTGTATCTATCTCGCGTACCCGTTCTTCGCTGGTTTCCGGTGTGATGAGCATAATCACTCTGATGTTATAGCGTTCGGCAATGATACGATAATGTTCTTGATAATCACGGAAAGGGAGGTCAGGGATAATGACGCCGTCGATACCACATTCCACACATTTACGGCAGAAATTCTCAAATCCGAATTGCATGATTGGATTTAAATATCCCATAAGTACAAGTGGGATTTTTACGTCTTTGCGAATATCCCGTAATTGTTCAAAAAGAAGTTTTAGAGACATACCGTTGCGCAATGCCTGAGTAGCGGCATTCTGAATAACAATGCCATCTGCCATCGGGTCACTGAAAGGAATGCCGACTTCAATCATGCTCACTCCGTGCTTTTCGAGCGTGCGGATTACATCGGCAGTGCCATCTAAAGTAGGAGTACCGGCACAAAAATAAATAGAAAGTATGTCTTTCTTGTTACTATTGAAAAGTTGATTAATTCTATTCATGACGTTGAAATTTTTAGATTATGATTTTAATTCATTTAAAAATGTCCGGATACGCTCCGGATCCTTTTCTCCCGGTTTCAATTCAAAACGGCTGTTGAGATCGTATCCGGCAAGCCGGGGATGCTTGAACTCTTTCAGGGCATTGGCACTGTACGAGTTAATACCTCCACTCAATAGAAAGGGTACATGTCCATTGTACATATCCAGAATGCTCCAGTCGAATTGATTTCCCGAACCACCATACTGTTCGCATTTGGTATCGAACAGAAAAAGATCACAGACTTTTTCATAGTCATATACCTTTCTCAAATCTTTGGGACGGTCTACTGAAAAGGTCTTGATGATTTTCAATCCAGTGGAATGTAAGGACCGGCAGTATTCCGGCGATTCATTTCCGTGGAGCTGCACATAATTCAGTCCGAAACGATCAGCATACATGCTGATTGTCTGCTTGTCTTCGTTGACGAAAACTCCGACACGCTGAGCGTGAATGGGCAAGTAAGCCGGAAGCTCGTAGACATATCGGGGAGATTTAGGATAGAAGATGAATCCCAGCATATCTATGCCTTCGATAGACTCTACGTCCTGTATGTTTTCAGCTTCACGCATACCGCATACTTTGATAATTTTTCCGTTAATCATAGGGCTGTCCGTTTTGAATAATTAGTTTATTGGATTGCTTGCAGGAAATTCTGTAAAGTTTCTCCCGGTTGCTGTGTTTTCATAAATGTTTCACCGATCAGGAATCCTCGGAATCCGGCTGCCCGAAGTCGTTTTACTATTTCCGGATCGGAGATGCCGCTCTCGGATACCAATACAGCATCTTGGGGGAGTTGTCCGGCCAAGCGGAAAGAGTTTTCTACATCAGTGAAGAAAGTACCTAGATTACGGTTGTTGATTCCTACCATATCTATTTTCTTGTTGATGTATATTAATTCCTCGGAGCTGTGAATCTCCAGGAGAACTTCCAGACCTAGTTCATGAGCTTTTTCTGCAAGTTCATTACATTTCTCCGGTTCTAATGCGGCTGCGATAAGAAGTACGGCATCGGCACCGACAATTTTGGCTTGATAAAGCTGGTATTCGTCAATGATGAAGTCCTTCCTAAGAATGGGGATCTCTACCAAAGGGCGTGCAGTGCGGATATCCTTCAGGCTTCCTCCGAAAAACTTCTCGTCGGTAAGGATGGAAAGGGCGGAGGCTCCTGCTGCTGCATAGGAGGGGACAATCTCTTCCGGGCATGCTTCTTTCTTTATCCATCCTTTGGACGGAGACCGGCGCTTGAATTCAGCGATAATACCCGATGCAGAAGAGGATAATGCCTGCTTCATAGAACGAGAGGTCGGAGCTTCGCTGATACCTTCCTGTAATTGCTCGATGGAGATAGCCTGCTTTTGCAGGTCAACTTCAAATCGTTTGTTTGCTATAATCTCTGATAATATATCTTTCATCAGTTCGTAGGTTTTTATATTTATGATGATTTAGGCACGGGGTACACGGATTTTACGGCTTCGGATTAACAAGAACTGTGTAATCCGCGTAATCCGTGCCTAATTTTACATTTAACTATTTAACTCAATGAATTTCTTCAAAGTTGCTAATGCGCGTCCACTTTCCAATGACTCTTTGGCGAGAGCAATACATTCTTCAATAGTCTTCTCCGGACAAATCACATGGATGGCGAAAGCTGAATTGACTACCACTACATTCTTTTGAGCTTCCGTAGCTTTGTTATTTAGGATCTGGTCGAAAATCTTAGCTGCATCTTCCGGTGTTTGTCCACCATCCAGGTCAGTTTCCTTATAGCGGGAGAATCCGAGACTCTCGGGAGCGTAAATCTTTTCATGATCGCTGGTCGCCACTTTAAACTCATTTGTCAGAGAGATTTCGTCATATCCGTCGAGACTATGAACAACGGCAAATTTCGTCTTGCTTTCCTGATAAGTATAGGTATAGAGACGAAGCAACGGGAGGTTGTAAACTCCTAAAAGCTGATAGGCCGGTAATACCGGATTAACCAACGGACCGAGCATATTAAAGAAAGTGCGCACTGCCAATCCTTTACGAACCGGAGCTACAGCCTTTAATGCCGGATTGAATAAAGGAGCATGCAGATAGGCAAGATTACATTTTTCCATGCTACGACGCAGTTGATCGATGTCACTGGTGAACTTTACACCGTGTTGCTCCATCACATTACTGGCACCGCTGACTGATGTTGCTCCGTAATTACCATGTTTCACAACCGGGAAACCGGCTCCGGCAACAGTGAAACAAGAAGCTGTGGAAATATTAAATGTATTTTTTCCATCACCTCCGGTTCCTACGATATCTATCGGAGCAAATTCACTTAAATCAACCGGAATACGCATTTCAAGCAATGCATCGCGGAAACCGCATAATTCTTCTACAGAGATATTACGCATCAGAAAGACGGTAATTAAAGAGGCTACCTGTACATCATTATATTTTCCTTGTGCGATGTTCTGTAAAATGGTGCGAGCCTCATCGCGTCCTAGATATTGATGTTCGAAAAGTTTGTATAGAATCTGTTTCATAAGTTTAATCGTTTAAGAAGTTTTTAATAATTTCTTTTCCTTGCGGAGTTAATACTGATTCGGGATGGAACTGAATACCATGTACATGGTAGGTCTTATGGCGGATTGCCATGATTTGTCCTTCCTGACTTTCTGCCGTTATTTCCAGGCAATCGGGAAAACCTTCCCGGCTGACTACCCAGGAATGGTATCTTCCGACAGGGATTTCTTTTCCCAATCCTTCAAAAAGCAAATCCTGGTGAAGGATGGTAATCGGAGTCTGTACTCCATGATATACTTCTTTGAGATTTTCCAGACGTGCTCCGAAAGCTTCGCCGATGGCTTGATGACCGAGGCAGACACCCAGAATACTTTTGGTCGGAGCATATCTTTTAATAATAGGTAATAGCAGTCCGGCTTCTTCGGGTATGCCCGGTCCGGGAGACAGGATGATTTTATCAAATCGGTCTACTTCATCAAGCTCTATCTGGTCGTTGCGGACTACTTCTACATCTGTAGCCCCTAATTCTTTCACTGCGTGCAGTAGGTTATAAGTGAAAGAGTCGTAGTTATCTAAAAGTAATATTTTCATTTTTATTGTCATTGTAAAATGGTTGTTCAAATACTATCTCTGCTTTCAATTTTTTAGTTTGACAGCTAAATCAATCGCCTTTTTCAGTGCTCCCAGTTTATTGTTCACCTCTTGCAGTTCGTATTCATCCTGACTGCGGGCTACAATACCTCCTCCGGCTTGGAACCAGAGTTCATTGTTGCGGCTTACAAAAGTACGGATGGTGATAGCCTGGTTTAATTCGCCGTTCAATCCGATAAAACCGATACAGCCACCATAGGCTCCACGATTATGTGGTTCGATTTCGCTGATTAACTGCATAGCGCGTACTTTGGGAGCACCGCTTAATGTGCCGGCAGGAAACGTGTCAATAAACGTTTTTATTTTGTCTGCGCCCTCATTCAACATACCGCTGACGCGGCTTACCAAGTGAATGACATGGCTATAATATTGTGGTTCCTTATAGAATAGAACGCGTACATCATGACAATTACGGGAAAGGTCGTTTCTGGCAAGATCAACCAGCATGACATGCTCTGCATTTTCTTTAGGATCGGCTAGTAAAGCTTCTGTCAGTTCCCGGTCTTTTACTATATCTCCGGTACGGCGGGTAGTTCCGGCAATCGGATCGATGTAAGCACGACCATCTTCGATTTTGCAATGTGTTTCCGGTGAAGAACCGAAGATGCGGTATCCTCCGAAATCGAAGTAGAAAAGATAAGGAGAAGGATTGATGCTGCGGAGTGCGCGGTAAACTTTGAAATCATCTCCGGCATAAGGTTGGATAAATCTTCTGGAAAGTACGATTTGGAAAACATCTCCACGCATACAGTGTGCGATTCCTTTGCGGACATTGGCTTTATGTTCTTCGTCGGTGATAGGGCTGGTAACGGGACCTGTTACAGAGAAGTTGTAAGAAGCATAATTCCGGTTTTCGATGGCTGCTTCCAGTTCCGGCAAGCCGCTTTCTTCTCCTTCGGACAACATTTCAACGAGTGTCAATTCATTTTTGAAATGATTGAAAACAATGACATACTTATATAATATGTATAGCAAATCCGGAGCATCATTTTGCTCATCGTGACTTTCTTTCACCGGGATGTGCTCGAAGTATTTCACAGCGTTAAACGTCGTGTATCCGTAAAGTCCACATACATTCTTATTATCTCCGGTCACTTGGAATTGATTGATAAACCAGTTCATGGCCTTTTCTACATGGAAGGTTTTTGTCAAGGGTTCTTCCGTGCGGCTGTTATCGGGATATTTGGCAGTGACAATTCCACTGTTTATACCGATGCTTGCCAGGGGACAGAGGGCTATAAATGACAAGGAATTTTCTCCGGCATGATAATCGGAACTTTCCATTAATGCAGATTGCGGATACATGTCGCGGACTTTCAGGTAAATGCTGACGGGAGTATGCATATCTCCGAGCACTTGTTTGCTATGAGTTGTATAATTAAATGTTTTCATTTCTATAATTGCTTGATTATTGATTACGAATAATGGTTTACTAATTACTTATTGCTGTTCATTAAACGATAAATAGGTTTCAATATCTTTGTCTCCTCGTCCTGAAACAGTCAATACAACGATATCTTCCGGTTTGAACTTCAATTTTTTCAAAGCTCCTAATGCATGGGCAGATTCCAGTGCAGGGATAATACCTTCGAGTTTAGTTAGTTCGTAAGCGGCTTCTATTGCTTCGTCGTCATTGATTGCCAAAACGTTGGCACGTCTTTGTGCGGCAAGATTGGCGTGTATCGGGCCAATGCCCGGATAATCCAGTCCGGCGGAAATCGAGTAAGGCTCTTCAATCTGTCCGTCTTCGTTTTGGATGACGTAAGTACGCGCTCCGTGGATAATTCCCATTTTACCGAGTTGGATGGTAGCGGCGGTCATTCCGGTTTCTATTCCTTTGCCTCCGGCTTCTGCCAGAATGATGCCTACCCGTTCATCATTGATATAATGATAAATCGTTCCGGCAGCATTACTTCCTCCTCCGACGCAGGCTATCAGATAATCCGGATAGTCACGTCCTTCTTTTTCTTGCAGTTGTTTTTTTATTTCTTCGCTGATAACAGATTGCAGGCGTGCCACCATATCAGGATAAGGATGAGGGCCTACGGTAGAGCCGATGATATAATAAGTGTCGGCAGGATGACAGCACCAGTCGCGGATCGCTTCGTTGGTGGCGTCTTTCAAGGTCATATTTCCGGAAGTAACGGGAATAACGGTAGCTCCCAGCATTTTCATTTTCTCCACATTGATGTGCTGGCGTTCTACATCCGTCTTTCCCATATAAACGATACATTCCATATCCATCAATGCACACACGGTAGCTGTTGCTACTCCATGTTGTCCGGCTCCGGTTTCGGCGATGATGCGCTTCTTTCCCATGCGGCGTGCCAGCAAGATTTGTCCGATGGTGTTGTTGATTTTGTGTGCACCGGTATGATTCAGGTCTTCCCGTTTCAGATACAACTTGCAACCATACTTTTCGGAAAGGCGTTTTGCCAGATAGAGTGGGGAAGGGCGTCCTACGTAGTCGCGTAATAATTGCTCAAATTCCTTTTTAAATTCTTCGTTTTCAATCACTTCGAGGTACTTGTTTGTCAGTTCCTCAACACATTTGTGGAGGATTTCCGGTACGTAAGCACCACCGAATTCTCCGTAATAGCCATCCTGGTCAACTAAAAAACTTTTCATAATCCTATCTATTTTTTATGTTATTATCTAATCTGTTCGAAAATGGGCAAATAAAAAGAGCCCTGCCGCAAGTTGCGACAGGGCTCTTTCAAATCTGTTATATCTTTAATGAGGTATATACATACGAGCACTGCTCCCTTACGACTGTCGGAGTTGTAACGGGTGCCACCACCAATATGTATTTACTAACATTGTTCTCATTGTCTTTTGTAATTTTATGAGGGCAAATATAGACACTTTGTTTGAAACAGCAAACAAAAAATGACTTTTTTTCTCTTTTGCCTTCATTTTTCTGATATAGAACAATTTTCAACCTGAACTGTTCTTATAAATATTGAATATTTAAACAAAAACAATTATGAAACAGAGAAAAGTTTTAGTAGGTATTGCTATTGCCATTTTCATTATATTATTATTGTATTGGTTATTGGTAGCAGAGGATATGAAACCTTGGTTGTCGGCTATGGTTCCTTCCGTGGTACAACAATTCTTCGCTTGATTCCGACAGGGTTCGGATAAATCATGTATCTTTGCAAGGAGAGTGACTGATAACCAAAATAATAACAATAGACTAACGATATGGAAAATTTTATTTTTCAAAATCCCGTGAAACTGATAATGGGAAAAGGGATGATTGCCCGGCTGGCTAAAGAAATACCATCCGACAAGCGTATTATGATTACTTTTGGCGGCGGAAGCGTGAAGAAAAACGGAGTATACGATCAGGTAAAAGAAGCATTGAAGAATCATTTTACAGTAGAATTCTGGGGAATCGAACCCAATCCTGCCATTGAAACTCTTCGTAAAGCTATTGCTTTGGGAAAAGAAGAGAAAGTAGATTATCTGCTGGCTGTTGGTGGTGGTTCCGTTATTGACGGTACGAAATTGATTTCCGCAGGAATTCTGTATGATGGTGATGCCTGGGATTTAGTACTTGCCGGACGTCCAGTCACTCATACTGTACCTCTTGCCACTGTATTGACTTTGCCCGCTACCGGTTCGGAGATGAATAACGGGGCAGTTATTTCCCGTCGTGAAACAAAAGAGAAATATCCTTTTTATGCCAACTATCCAATCTTCTCTATTCTTGACCCGGAAGTAACCTTTACCTTGCCTCCTCATCAGGTGGCCTGTGGTTTGGCTGATACCTTTGTTCACGTGATGGAGCAATATATGACTACTCCCGGACAGAGCCGCATTATGGACCGTTGGGCGGAAGGCATTCTACAAACTTTGGTGGAAATAGCTCCGAAAATTCGTGAAAACCAGCATGATTATCAACTGATGGCTGATTTTATGCTTTCGGCTACAATGGCATTGAATGGATTTATTGCTATGGGAGTGTCGCAAGACTGGGCAACTCACATGATTGGCCATGAAATTACTGCTTTGCACGGATTGACACATGGTCATACGTTAGCCATTGTTCTTCCTGCCACTTTACAGGTGCTTCATGAAGAAAAAGGAGACAAGCTTTTGCAGTATGGTGAAAGAGTTTGGGGAATTACTTCCGGTACGCGAGAAGAACGGATTGATGAAGCGATTTGTCATACCGAAGAGTTCTTCCGTTCACTTGGGCTGACTACACGTTTGCATGAAGAGAACATCGGACAGGATACTATCTTGGAAGTCGAACGTCGATTCAATGAACGTGGTGCTAAATATGGAGAGAATGGAAATGTAACGGGTGCTGTTGCCCGCAGGATATTAGAGACTGCACTTTAAGCATACTCTTACATTAAGAATATAGGATAAAGAGGATATTGGAACATACTTTTCACAATATCCTCTTTTCTTTTATTATTTCTCAATTTTCTCTGACCTTGGAATTCTGAACCAGAAGCAAGAACCTTCTCCTTCTTTAGATTGCGCTCCGATAACCCCGCCCAGTCTTTCTACTATGACACGGCAGATGGCTAGTCCGAGTCCTGTTCCTTTAATAAAGGAGTTCAGTTTGACGAAGCGTTCAAACACTTTATCTATCTTGTCAGCAGGAATTCCGATACCTGTATCTTTTACATAAAAGTATATTTCATCTTTGGCTTCTTCAATCCGGTATCCCATTTCGATAGAACCTTTAGGGGTGAATTTCAAAGCATTATTTGTAAAGTTGATGATAACCTGTGATAGACGTATGCGGTCGGTATACATCACGCATTGATCTGCTTTTTCTGTGAATAAGATTTGAACGTCCGGGGAAGAATTCTTTTCTTGCATTTGCCTGCAAATACCTTCCATCAATTCATTGATATCAGTCTGTGCAAATGTGAAATCCATAGTGCCGGCTTCAATTTTAGAAAGATCGAGGATGTCGTCTATCAGTTGCAATAATAAGATATTATTGCTGGAGATGATTTTTACAAATTCTTTTCTCTCTTCCTCCTCCTCCGTCTGGCAAACCATTTCGGAGAATCCTACAATCGCATTTAGCGGGGTTCGTATTTCATGGCTCATATTAGCGAGAAAGGCAGATTTGAGCCGGTTGGATTCTTCGGCTTTTTCTTTTGCTTCCTGCAGCATTTTGTCCATCTTTAGTTTTTCAGTGATGTTTTCAAAACGAAGTAATCCTCCAATAATTTCAGTTTCCTTTTCGTCGCCGAATACAGGAGTTGCGGTCACTTCAAAATCTACATCGTCTACTCTGATGGTATGCCGGATAATTTTGCCCTGTTCGATAGCTTTCTTGAAGGCACATTGTCCACACGGTTCATTACGAAGTGCACTGGTCTGATAGCAAATTTTTCCCGGTATGTATCGTCTGCCTTTTACCAGGCTGGCTATTTGTCTTGTTTCCTCCCATTGTACGCGGTAATTTTTATCAATATAGATAAGGCCGAAGTCGATACTTTTTAGAGCTAGTTTTTGCTTCTTCAATGCTTTTTCCAGTTCTTCCTTGGCGGCAACTAATTCTCTTTCATAATTCTTGAGTTGTGTGATATCCCACCGGGTTGCCAACAGCCATTTCTTTTCTCCTTCCCATGAAATAATAGATTTAACGGCAATAGTATCATGGGTGATTCCATCGGGAGTGGTGTATTTCTCTTCTTTGCGATATACTTTGCCTGCTTGTATGAGTTCTTTGTCGATATGCCGGTATTTTTCACCTCTTTCTTCTCCGTAAATTTCATAATCAGTATGTCCGTTGGCTTCTTCACTGCTAATGCCGGATTGAGCGGCTGATTCTTTATTCCAGTAATAGTATCGGAAATCGTTTGTAATATCTTTTACAAAGATAGGAAAAGGAAGGTTATCGAGAATATCAAAGGAGAAACGGTAGGAATGATTGGTCTTTTTAATCGTTTTTTGTAATTTACGGATTCTATATAGTAAGATGCTGATGACAAGGAGCAAAATAATTACCAGTAAATAATTATAACCCCAATGAGCTTCGTTGATCCAATAATTTAACAAAATATTGTTTGCCATAAAATGTTTGATATAAATGAGGTGTAAAGATATGAATAGTTCTTTAATTTTCAAAAAAATAATACATAAATATATTGTCTTTCAACATTATATTGTGAGGCTGTAATTATATGTGATGAAGAGATAGTAGAAGTGTGGTATTTTATAGTTCTTGTATAGTATCATATTTAGTTTGATTTAGAATCTTTTTTCGGAGAGAAAATGTATTAAAATATTAAATGATGTCTCATGAACTAAAATCATTTCTAATTTGTTTTAATAACGCTGGAGTATTTTCTATTTTTGTTCACCTGAATTAGTTTTGATAGAGTCAAAATAAAACAATCATTAAATTACGTATGCTAATAACCATTATCATTCTCGTTCTTTCGGCTGTCTTTTTTGTGAACGGCAAGGTTCGTTCGGATATTGTGGCACTATGTGCGCTGATAGCTTTACTTATTTTTCAGATATTAACTCCTGACGAAGCACTCTCCGGTTTCTCCAATTCGGTAGTCATTATGATGATCGGATTGTTTGTAGTGGGAGGGGCTATTTTTCAGACTGGGTTGGCAAAAATGATAAGTTCCCGTATTCTTAAACTTGCAGGAACTAGTGAGATTCGATTATTTCTGTTAGTGATGTTAGTGACTTCGGTCATTGGTGCGTTTGTCAGTAATACAGGTACGGTGGCGCTGATGCTTCCTATTGTTGTCAGTCTGGCGATGAGTGCCGGTATGAATCCGAGCAGGCTATTGATGCCATTGGCTTTTGCGAGTAGTATGGGAGGTATGATGACTTTAATCGGTACTCCGCCGAACCTTGTGATACAGAATACGTTGACTTCCGCCGGACTTGAACCGCTTTCCTTCTTCTCTTTCCTGCCTGTCGGTGTTGTCTGTGTAATTATCGGTACACTTGTATTAATGCCACTTAGTAAATGGTTTCTTTCTAAAAAGGGTCAGAAAGATGATAATAAACGTTCGGGTAAGTCATTGAAGCAGTTGGTGAATGAATATGGACTTTCCAGCAATCTGTTCCGTTTGCAGGTAATAAAAGATTCCCGGCTTTTAGGTAAAACAATTATTGACTTGGATATTCGTCATAAATATGGTTTGAATATCATGGAAGTTCGTCGTGGTGATGCATCGCAACATCGTTTTTTGAAAACGATTACACAGAAGTTTGCCACACCGGACACGATGTTGCAAGCCGAGGATATTTTGTATGTGACGGGAGAATTTGATAAGGTACAACTCTTTGCGGAAGATTATCTGTTAGAGATTTTAGACGACCATGCAACAGAAGAAACAAAAAGTACAGTTAATTCGCTGGATTTTTATGACATCGGTATTGCTGAAATAGTGTTGATGCCAGCTTCTAATTTGATAAACCAAACTATTAAAGAGGCCGGTTTTCGTGATAAGTTTAATGTGAACGTATTAGGAATCCGTCGTAAAAAGGAATACCTATTGCAAGAGTTGGGAAATGAGCGCATTCACAGTGGTGATGTACTTCTGGTGCAGGGAACATGGAATAATATAGCCCGTCTTAGTAAAGAAGAGGCTGATTGGGTTGTCTTGGGACAGCCTTTGGCGGAAGCGGCTAAAGTAACGTTAGACTATAAAGCTCCCGTGGCGGCTGCTATTATGTTATTAATGGTGGCAATGATGGTTTTCGACTTCATTCCGATAGCTCCGGTTACAGCTGTTATGATAGCAGGTATATTGATGGTATTGACCGGATGTTACCGTAATGTAGAAGCGGCTTATAAAACGATAAACTGGGAGAGTATTGTATTGATTGCAGCTATGCTTCCTATGTCCTTGGCATTGGAGAAAACAGGAGCTTCGGAATATATTTCCAATACGTTGGTTAGCGGCTTGGGAGCATACGGACCTGTTGCATTGATGGCAGGTATTTACTTTACGACTTCGCTGATGACGATGTTTATTAGCAATACTGCTACTGCTGTCTTACTTGCGCCGATTGCTTTGCAAAGTGCCATACAGATTGGGGTGAGTCCGGTTCCCTTCTTGTTTGCTGTGACGGTAGGTGCAAGTATGTGTTTTGCTTCTCCATTCTCTACACCGCCTAACGCCCTGGTGATGCCTGCCGGTCAATATACTTTTATGGATTATGTAAAAGTAGGATTGCCATTGCAGATTATTATGGGGATTGTGATGATTTTTGTTTTACCTTTGATTTTCCCCTTCTAATTATTAACTTTTATTCTTTCGATAGGGAAATGAAGGAACTCGGGATTTTGTAGTGCTCTGTAGTACTGAATCTTTGTCGTTTAATTGAGAGTTGCATAGAATATGCAACTCTTTGTTTTTGCTTCATACTACAAAGCTTATACTTATAAGTTTTTTATTTTCAATGATGTAGCCGATTATCTTTTAATGAGAATAATTAAAATTATATTAATAAAAGATGTTAACTGTGAGCTGAAAATACAACTTTAGCTGTCTTTTATCTATAAATACAATTATCTTTGTGCGTTCATTACTGATTGTTGATTAGTGGTGATTTGTATTTTGTGCAAATAAAGCAAACTTAAGCATTCAAAGATTATGAAACAGAACATTGCAAAAGTCTTCACTTTTTCGTTGTTGGCGTCCTCCATCAGTTTTACTAGTTGTGTTGATAATGAGAAAACTCTGTTCGATGCAGATCAACTGAGACAAACTTACGAAGAAACCTTTCCTGTAAAGAACATCGATCCTAATGGGGATTGGACCATGTCGCATAAAGTGACGGCACATGTGTCGGTTAATGGAGATTTGGGCACAGATTATAAGATACAGATATTCGATGCTGACCCATTAAGCTCGGAAAGTACAGCAAAAATCTTAGCGGAAGGAGCTGCCAATCAAAGTACAACTTTGAATGTAGTGATGGACTGTGCAACAGCTCTCAATAAAGTGTTTGTTGCACGTATAGACAATCACGGACATTATATGGTGCAGCCCGTGGCGATTGAAAATGGAGAAGTAACTGCACAACTTGGACATGAAAAGGATGTGCCTACACGCTCTATGTCACGAACTGTGCCGAAAACAGGTATACCGACTATGGGAGCGCCTTATACAGCTGATGATATTAGTAGTAAAAAAGCGATAGCTACTGATGTTCAAGCTGGTTGGGATTTGGGTGCAGGTTCCGGATGGTTTGAATATGCTAAATTACCTGTATTCAAAGAAAAAGAACGTTGGTTTAAAATTCAGAGTGGTACTTTTAATAAAGGATTTACTACTACTGGAACCAGTGGTGGAGCCCAGGCTGTGAAAGTAATCGTTCCTCAAGGAAGTACATGGATTATTGAAAGTAGTTATCAATTTAGCGATATTACAGAAATTGTAGTTGAAAATGGTGGGAAAGTAGAGATAGCTAAAAATGCGGGCTTGGTGTTGACAAATAAGTCTTATTTAACAGTAATGCCGGGTGGAAGTATTATAGGTGAGGGAACTATTCAAATTACAAATGGTTCTAGTGGACTAAAAAACTATAATGCAGGCACTATTAATTGCTCTGTATTAGATTTCAACGGTGGTGTAGGAGTCTTTTATAATTATGGATTACTTCAGTTGGAACGCTATGAAGCTTCAACAAATGGAATGGAACTGGTGAATCATGGTACTATGGAGGCTGAAAGTATTAATGGTAACAATAATACCAATATTAAAAATGGTTGTTATTTGAAAACCGGTAAATTCCAATTTGGCACACTTGTTATGGGGAATACTTCCGAAGCCATTTGCGAGGAGCTTGGTTATAATGGTAATGACAATGACATTGTAATGGAGGCGCAATCCATGTTGACTTGTACAGGTAAGGCTAGCTTATATAGAACTGTTACCGGTCCAACTGTGGGTACTGCTTTATTGAGAATTAATGAGATTGCTAATCTTAGTGGTTTGGCTCAATCTAATTCTAAAGTAACCAATAATATCATTTGTGAAATAACAGATCAGATATATAAAGGTGAAGCGCACTATGACTGGTCTCCTTTTGCATGGCTAGTAAATAAAGGATTGCAGCAAGGCGCTACCTATTGCAATCCGGGTAAGGCTGATTTTATACTTCCTGCTGACGGTGAATGTATCAAAGAAGGATACAATTCTGATGAAAATCCGGATGATGTAGAGATTCGAAATGCAGTTTATTCTTATGCCTTTGAAGACAATTATCCGCAAGCGGGAGACTATGATTTCAATGATATTGTGTTGAATGTCAATTTGCCTGCTGCTGGTAATGATGTGAAAGAATTGAAATATATAGTCGACCTGCGTGCGGTTGGTGCCGTGAAGCAATTAGGTGCTGGTTTAAGAATACGAGAATTCGATAAAAGTAATGTGGAAGAGGTCAGTTTTGGTGCAGGTGCTACCCAACGTACCAACTCATTAAATTCTGGAATATTTGAAAATGCATCTTATGAAACGAACGGTAATGAACTTGTGATTCCTTTATTTGGCGATGCACATTATGTGTATGGATATACTGGATCACAACGTCCTATGTTGAATACGGGGAATGCTAGTACTCCTCTTACAAACATATATACTCTTGAAGTGAACATAAAACTCAAGAATGCAATATCCATCCCTAGTGTGACAGACGGCTTAGATTTCTTTATTGCATATCAGGGGGGAGCTCAGAAGAGAACGGAAATTCATCTGAATCAATTTAATTCGCCTACAGCGAACGGCCAATTGGCTGATAAGGAAGTGCTGGATGTAATCAAGGCGGTTAATAATACATGGGCTCTTTGCGTTCCTGAAAAATTTGCTTATCCTACAGAGACAACAGTGATAACGGATGCATATGCTAAGTTCGCCGACTGGGCGCATGATCAGGCCATGAATACTGACTGGTATAATACTGTAAGCAGTAATAAGGTAATGAAGTATTAAGCTATTGATTTTATAAAAAACAAGGTATCATAATATTATATTTACTAAAATATAAAAAGGTGATTAATACGAGGACTTTTCCAAATATTGATCACCTTTTTTTCATATCGTAACATATTACGAACTTATTACAATGTTTATTTGTTATTTTTATATGTCAGTAGAAACACTTATATTCGCAAAAGTATTGGAACAGACTCGGTTAAAAAAATAGAATTTATGAAAACAATGAATTATTCCCTTATTCGTATTCTCTTCGCACTTGTGATTGGATTGGTACTCGTGATTTGGCCTAATGCGGCTGCCAGCTATATTGTCATTACGGTAGGTGTTGCCTTCTTGATTCCCGGTGTTATCAGCCTTTTTGGCTATTTCGGCCGGAAAAGACCGGAAGGTGAAGCTGCTCCCCGTTTTCCGATAGAAGGAATCGGTAGCTTATTATTCGGACTTTGGTTGATTGTGATGCCTGAATTCTTTGCAGACGTCCTGATGTTTTTATTGGGATTTATCCTGATTATGGGAGGAGTGCAACAGATTGCTTCTTTGTCGATGGCTCGTCGGTGGATGCCCGTTTCGGGAGCTTTTTATCTGATTCCTTCGCTGATTCTTATTGCGGGTATCATCGCTTTGTTCAATCCGACAGGAGCGCGTAATACTGCATTTATAATTATTGGTATCAGCAGTTTGGTTTATTCTCTTTCCGAATTGATAAACTGGTTCAAGTTTGCCCGTCGCCGCCCGAAGGCTCCGGTTATGCATGACGATGATGATATTGAAGACGCAAAGATTATCGAATAAAAAAAAGAAGAGGACTGCTTCACAGCACCCCTCCCCGCAAACTTAAAACAACCAACAAAAGAAATAGATAATTTCAATAACAGTGAACGGCTAACGGTGAATATTCTGCAATGATAATGCAGTTTGTTCACCGTTTACAGTTTATCGTTCACCGTATTTTTTTCTATCTCACAAATAACAGTTCCCTGTATTTTGGAAGCGTCCACATCTGATTGTCGACAATCAGTTCCAACTTGTCGATGTGATAACGGATTTCTTCCAGTGCCGGGACGATTGTGTCGTGGTAGGCAATGGCTTTTTCCCGTTCGCTTTCTATCTTGTTTGCAACCTTACGAGCCTCAATCATTGCATCTACATGCTCCTTGATGAAAGCTGTGCGGTCGGCAATCTCTTCAATAAGTTCCAGGTTTTTAGCAGACAATTTCGCTGCCTTTTCTGCCGGGAAAAGAGATTGCATCTTATAGACATTATTAATTAAGTCCGTCTGGTATTGAGTGGTAACCGGAATGATATGATTCATTGCCAAGTCACCCAATACACGTGCCTCAATCTGAATCTTCTTCGTATAAGTTTCCCATTTCACCTCGTTACGGGCTTCCAGTTCTTTCTTTGTCATTACACCGGTAGCTTCGAACATGGCAATTGTTTCCGGTTTCAGGTAATTGTCGAAGATAACAGGAACACTGGTTTCGCAATCCAGTCCACGACGGGCAGCTTCTTTTTTCCATTCGTCGCTGTAACCGTTACCGTCGAAATGAATGGCTTTACATTCTTTGATATATCCGCGAATGATTTCAAGAATGGCGGAAATTTTGGGTTCTCCCTTTTCAATCAACGCATCCACGTCCTTCTTAAACTTCACCAATTGATTTGCTACGGCCGAGTTCAATGCAATCATGGCAGAAGCACAGTTTGCTTCGGAACCTACAGCACGGAACTCAAAGCGGTTGCCTGTGAAAGCAAATGGAGAAGTACGGTTACGGTCTGTATTATCGATCAGCAATTCGGGAATCTGCGGAATATCCAACTTCATTCCCTGTTTACCGCTAAGGCTGATCAAATCATCTTTCGTACTGTTCTCGATATGATCCAATACCTGCGACAACTGTTTTCCGAGGAAAGAGGAGATAATTGCAGGAGGCGCTTCATTCGCTCCCAGACGGTGGGCGTTGGTAGCACTGGAGATAGAAGCTTTCAGCAATCCGTTATGATGGTAAACAGCCATCAATGTATTGACAACAAATGTAACAAAACGCAGATTGTCTTCCGGAGTCTTACCTGGTCCCATCAATAAGATACCTGTATCAGTACCCAAAGACCAGTTGTTGTGTTTACCCGAACCATTGACACCTTTGAAGGGCTTTTCATGAAGCAGTACGCGGAAACCGTGGCGACGGCTCACCTTACGCATCAGTGACATAATCAGCAAGTTATGGTCGTTGGCCAAGTTACATTCTTCAAAGATAGGAGCCAGCTCAAACTGGTTTGGAGCAACCTCATTGTGACGAGTCTTGACAGGAATACCCAGTTTCAGAGCTTCAATTTCAAGGTCTTTCATGAAGGCAGCCACACGGGTGGGAATAGCACCGAAGTAGTGGTCTTCCAACTGTTGGTTCTTGGCACTGTCATGTCCCATCAAAGTACGTCCGGTCAGCAATAAATCCGGACGTGCGGCATATAAACCTTCGTCCACCAGAAAATATTCCTGTTCCCAGCCTAGATAAGCAACCACTTTCTTAACTTCCGGATTGAAGTAATGGCATACGTCTACGGCAGCTTTATCTACGGCACGCAGTGCTTTCAATAAGGGAGCTTTATAGTCGAGAGCCTCACCGGTATATGCGATAAAGACAGTCGGGATGCAAAGCGTATCATCTACAATAAAAGCAGGTGATGAAGGATCCCAGGCACTGTAACCACGCGCTTCGAATGTATTGCGGATTCCGCCATTCGGGAAAGAAGAAGCATCCGGTTCTTGCTGCACAAGCAGTTTGCCTGTAAATTCTTCCATCATGCCACCTTTGCCGTCATGTTCGACGAAAGCATCGTGCTTTTCTGCCGTACCTTCGGTGAGCGGTGCAAACCAGTGTGTGTAGTGAGTGGCCCCCATTTCGATGGCCCATTTCTTCATGCCGGCAGCTACTTCGTCAGCAATACTGCGATCTAGCGGAGCACCATTATCAATTGCGTCAATCAGCGCATTGTATACCTTGCTGGGAAGATATTTGAACATCTTTTCCTTGTTGAACACATATTTGCCGAAGTATTCCGAAGGACGTTCAGCAGGTGTTGCTACCTCAACCGCTTTCTTCTTGAAAGCTGTCTCTACTACTCTGAATCTAAGTTTTGACATAATACCTGATTTGATTTGTTGTTAAATATGTTAGAGTTGATAATCTGTTTCATTTAGTTGTAAGCGGACTCTCCGTGTTCGTAGATATCAAGACCTTCTTCTTCGATACGTGCCGGAACACGAAGTCCGTGAATCTTGTCAAGTGCTTTAAAGATTATGAATCCCATACCTGCTGCCCAGACACCGACAACCAGTGCTCCGAATAGTTGTGCACAGAGGAATCCGAAACCGTGTCCGTAGAATAAACCTTCGCTGGTAGAGAACAAACCCGTGAGAACTGTTCCGAGAAATCCGCAAACACCATGTACGGAAGATGCGCCCACCGGATCGTCTATCTTTAAAATCTTGTCTATAAAGTCGACAGAGAAAATCATTACAACACCACAGATTGCGCCGATTAGAGCGGCTCCTGCGGGAGATACTGCGTCACATCCGGCTGTAATACCGACCAAACCTGCCAGAATACCATTCAATGTCAGTGACAAAGAAGGCTTTCCGTATTTCATCCAGCTGATCGCCAATGCGAAGAAACCACCGGCACAGGCCGCAAGATTTGTAGTCAGGAATACGTGGGAGATTGCATTTGCATCAGTTTCGGTACTTGCTGCCAATTGAGAACCGGGGTTGAACCCAAACCATCCGAACCAGAGAATAAATACACCTAGTGCGGCAATTGTCAGGTTATGTCCCGGAATAGCTCTTGATTTGCCGTCTTTTCCATATTTACCGATACGCGGGCCAAGAATGGCAGCACCTACCAGAGCAATCCATCCACCTACAGAGTGAACAACGGTAGAACCGGCGAAGTCATGGAAGGTTGTTCCAAAAAGATTCATCATGAAAGACCCCTCTTCACCGTTCATCAGCCAACCGCCACCCCAAGTCCAGTGGCCGGATATCGGATATATCAGTACACTGATGAAAATCGTGTAAACCAAATACATGGAGAATTTGGTACGTTCTGCCATTGCTCCTGATACGATTGTGGCTGCCGTTGCACAGAATACGGTCTGGAAAACCAGAAAACCTTCTCTGGGAAGACCGTTGTCCATGAAAGAAAGGTCGAAGAAGTGGGGCATTCCGATGAATTCTCCTGCGCCAAACATAAGCCCGAAACCGATGAACCAATATAATAAAGAACCGAACATGAAATCAACAAAGTTCTTCATCAGAATATTGGCGGTATTCTTTACTCTTGTGAACCCAGCTTCAACAAGTGCAAATCCCGGTTGCATAAAAAATACCAGCATTGCTGCAAGCAACATCCAGACCGTATTCAGTCCTAAGGCCAGTTCACCAATTGTATCAGGGGTTTCTGCGTCAGTCTCGGCAGGAGCTGCTGTAATTTCAGTTGTCGTCTCTACCACCGTCGTAACAGTATCTGCAGCAACTGCGTCTTGTGCTAGCGTGCCGGTGGCAAAACAGCATAACATAAACATAGTAGTGGCTATCCACAGCTTTACGAAGCTATGGCTTTTATATTTTGTATCCATAATGAATTATCTTATTAAATGCCTGTTATTAGTAATATTATAATTTCTTTTTCATATATGCCATCAACGTTTAATCCGCATGGGAATCTGGCCCCGGCATATTGCTGGTTGCCGGATTAACGTTCTTGTTCAGCATTGTATAGGGCTATATCGCCACGTTCGGCGGTACGGATACGGATAGCGTCTTCAATAGGGATGACGAAAATACGTCCGTCTCCGATTTCTCCGGTTTGTGCCGCTTTAATAATGGCTTGTACAGTTTTCTCGGCATTCTTGTCGCGCACGACAATAGAGATTAAGATTCTTTCGATAGTGCTGGTGTCATATACTACACCGCGGTAGATACGTCCTTGCCGTGCTTTCCCAATACCTCTTACGTCATAGTAAGAAAACCATTCGATGTCCGCTTCGAGAAGAGCTTCTTTCACGTCCTCGAATTTGGTTTTACGGATAATAGCTTCAATCTTTTTCATATACCTTAAATATTAGTGTTGACCTGTAAAAGAAAGAGGTACAGGGGGCAGCCATAGCAGGTTACCATACAACAAACCGATAAAATCTAAACTCTAACTACCTGATCCCTATACGCTCTTTGATATTCTAAATTCTCTATTCTCTCTCCTAAAAATTTAATCCGAATGTGAAGTAAGCTCCTTCTGTTCGTGGATTCGCTGTAACTTTCGCAAATGCCGGGAGTGAGAAAGAATCTGTTATTTTGATTTCTTTGGAAGCTCCGATACTTACGTCTGATACGCAGAATCCACTTGTATAGCCATTGTAGAAAGTTGTCTCCCAAGGAACCATCCCTAAATCTACTGTCCAGTCGAGACCTCCCAATTTGAATGGTGCGCTAAGTGCGAGGTAAGAAGAATAAGCTCTTTTGCCATTTTCTTTCACACCGTCGGCACCTGCAAAGTTTGTATACCAGTTGACTGTCAGTGGTCCGAAGTCATATCCGACTTGTGCTTCAAATACATGAGCTGTTGAATGAGCTCCGTATTGAAAATACTTGTTAGTTGCTGTTTGGGTATTAAACCAATAATCCGTCACTGAAACGCTAAAACCACCCGTCGAATAACCGAGAGTTAAATCGAACTCTTTCGTATCTGTCGATTCGAACCCTACCGATCCCCATGCTCCGAGTGAGAAGCCCTTGTAAGTGATTCCCAATGAAGGCTGAATACTAACTCCGCCTAAATCCTGGCCACGCCAGATGTAACCACTTACCAGATCGGCTCCAACGGAAGCTTCCACTTTATCTTGCGCCAACATTGCGGATGGAGCAAACCCTGTCAGTAATAATGCTACTATTATTACTCCCCATTTTTTGTTAATCGTCGTTTTCATCGTCTTTTTACCTTTAAGTTAGAAAAATGTGGATGTACGGTCCATGTATATAGTAGCGCGCGAAATACTATCTTATAGCCAGTTTTTTATTCTTCTCATTGCTTCGATACAATCGTTACGTTCGCCAAAGGCAGTCAGGCGGATATATCCTTCACCGCTTGGTCCGAAGCCTACACCGGGAGTACCGACCACATTGGCTTCATACAACATCTGTTCGAAGAATCGCCATGATGAAAGCCCGTTCGGAGTTTTCACCCATAAGTAGGGAGCGTTGATTCCTCCATACACTTTCAGTCCTGTGGCTTCCAATCCCTCTTTCATAATTTGGGCGTTGGTCATATAATAGCCGATTGTTTCTTTAATCTGTGCTTTGCCTTCTGCACTGTAAACGGCTTCTGCTGCCCGTTGGGTAATGTAAGAAGTACCGTTGAACTTGGTGCACTGGCGGCGGTTCCACAATCTGTTGAGTGGGATGCGGTCTCCTTCCAATGTGGCGGCAGTAAGTTCTTTCGGAACTACGGTATATCCGCAGCGTACTCCGGTAAATCCTGCCGTTTTTGAGAAACTACGGAATTCGATCGCACACTTTTTAGCTCCCTTAATCTCATAGATAGAGTGGGGGACATTCTCATCCTGGATATATGCTTCATAGGCGGCATCGAACAGAATCAATGTATCGTTTGCCAATGCATAGTCCACCCATTTCTTCAGTTCCGGTTTGGTTAAGGTCGTTCCTGTCGGGTTGTTCGGATAGCAGAGATAAACAATGTCTATCCGTTTGTCCGGAATTTTCGGAATAAAGTTGTTCTCACTTGTGCAAGGCATATAAGTAACATTACTCCATTTGCCCGTCTCTTCTTCCAGCACTCCGGCACGTCCGCACATGACATTGCTGTCTATATATACCGGATAGATGGGGTCTGTAACACCTACGCTATTGTCATGGCGAAGAATATCTCCTATATTTCCGGTATCGCTTTTGGCACCGTCACTGACAAATATCTCGGATGCCGAGAAGTGAATCCCACGTGGAATAAAGTCATTTTTTATAATTGCTTCAATCAGAAAATCATATCCCTGTTCAGGACCATATCCGCGGAATGTATCTTTGCTGGCCAGCTCTTCTACCGCTTTGTGCATGGCTTCGATACACGCTTTCGGAAGCGGTTGGGTGACATCACCGATACCCAACCGGATAATATCCTGTTTAGGATGTGTTATCTTGAAGGTATTTACCTTTTTCGCTATGTCCGAGAATAAATAGCTTCCCGGTAACTTCAAAAAATGTTCGTTTACTAATGCCATCTTGTTATTGTTTTAAGTTCTGCAAAATCTAATACCTGATACCTAATACTTAATACTTAATACTTAATACTTAATATCTGATACTTACTAATACTTATTTATTACTTATCCTCAATCTCCCCATCGAAAACTTTGGTTGCCGGTCCGGTCATTAATATATGCCCGGAGATTTCATCCCATTCAATGGTAACTGTCCCTCCATCCATGATTACATCGCTTTTTCTTCCTGTAAGTCCGTTGATGAAGGCGGCTACTGCTGTGGCACAAGCACCTGTCCCGCAAGCTTGAGTGATTCCCGATCCTCTTTCCCATACCCTCATCCGTATGGTGTCTTTGCCGACAATCTGTGCAAACTCCACATTAGTTCTATCGGGAAAAAGAGGATGATTCTCCAGTTCAGGACCGATTTCCGGTAAATCAATTCGGGTGATGTCCTCAACAAATGTGACGAGATGCGGATTACCCATTGATACTTTGGTTGACCGGAAAGGATACTTCCCTTCCCACTGAATCCCGTCTGTTTCCAACGGACTACCCATATCTACGGTGACTGTACTGACTGTTTTTTCCTCTATATGCAGTTTCAGAATTTTTATTCCAGATCGTGTATCCAGCGTAATTTCTGTTTTGTCAGTCAAGCCGTATTCATATACATATTTGCCTACACAACGGCTTCCGTTGCCACACATCATAGCTTCCGAACCGTCCGCATTGAAAATACGCATGCTGAAATCCGCTTTATCAGAGATGCCAATCAATATAAGTCCATCACTTCCGATTCCTGTATGAAACTTGCTCCATTCGATTGCCTTCTTTGCAGGGTCGGTTATCGGATATTGGGTTGTGTCTACATATATGTAGTCATTTCCCGCTCCATGCATTTTTGTGAACTTAATTTTTGATATCATTTTGATTGTTATTTATTGGTTGTTGTATCCTTTTGTTTTATTACGATGCAAAGGTATGACTTTTTGCTTTATATTTTACTAAAAAGTATATCTAATATCTATTTATTTTCCTCAAAGTTATAATCGCTTTATATACGGCTGTGTTTAGTTATAATTTGAAATTATACCTATTTATATATTAATAAACTGTTATTTGGGTGAATTGTTTTGCATATTCTTCCATAATATATGAAGAATATTTAGCCTTGATAATCGGTGAAATCCGCTATAAAAACAAGAAATATATCCTTTTCCTTTTGACGATATGAAAGTGAAAACCCCTATTTATCTATCATATTGCTCGCCGGATATGCTGAAGAACCTTTTCCTGTATTCATTGTTTTAGCACTATCATTAATATAAAAACGTAGAGATATGAATATAGAGAAACAATTAGAAACAGCAGCTAAGACCAACCATTTGGTGTTGGTAGTATTTTATGCCGACTGGTCACCTCATTATGAGTGGATAGGTCCTGTGCTTCGGACTTACGAAAAGAGAACTGTAGAATTGATAAGAGTGAATGCTGAAGAAAATAGAACAATAGCCGATGCGCATAATGTAGAAACAGTGCCCGCCTTTCTTTTATTGCATAAGGGACATGAATTATGGAGACAGGTAGGAGAGCTTACGGTAGGAGAGTTGAAAGAGGTATTAGATGATTTCCAGTAAATCGTTTGTAATCTTTTATTGGCATATATGAAAATGACCTTTTTCTTTTTCAAATGAAAAAAAGAGTGTTCTTAATATGCTGGTATTTAGTTTGTTATGAAAGCTCATTTTTCCTTTAAAAGAAACGGGTGGTTCCTTTAAAAGGAACCACCCGTTCGACACCGAGAAACATCCTGTTTCTTTTAAAGGAACGAGCTGTTTCTTTAAAGACGGATATTAAATAGTTTACTTTGTAATGATTTTATCTTATTGATGTTTTTTCAGTTCTTCTTGTAAGATGACTGGTTCGTTGGTGGTAATGAAATCTACTTTCTGTTCGATCAGCGATTTCATATCTTCCACTTCGTCCACAGTCCACACATTTACTTTCAAGCCGAGCTCATGAGCTTCTTTGATCCATTCGGGGTGTTTCTTAATCACTCCCATGTGATAATCAAGACCGGCAGCACCAAGTTCCTTTAATTCTTTGGGAGACAGTTCCCCGTTAAGGTAAAATACCGGAGTACCGGCAGGAGCCAGGCGGATAAACTCTTTCATGGCATGTAGGGAGAACGTGATATATTCCATGCGGTTTTCCAGTCCCATTTTCTTCACCATGGCAAGGATTCCCTGTACGGCTTTGGTTTCACGTTTCTTATTGCTATGTGCTTTCAGTTCGAGAATCAGTCGGGTATTACAGTTTTTCCCGGCTTCCAGATATTGTTCCAGGCTAGGCAAGTTTTCTCCGTTGGATAATTTAAGTCCGGTCAGTGCGTCACCTTTGGAATACTCCATCGGTCTCATCTTGTATACAGGATCATGGTTGACCACCAACTTGTTATCCTTAGCGATCCATACGTCAAATTCTGAACCGTAACAACTGATGGAGTCTGCTTTTAGAAGTGATGAAATACTGTTTTGTGATGATCCCGGAGTTTTCCAGAATCCGCGGTGGGCTATCACTTTTGTCTGTGCCTGCATACAGCAAGCAGCCATTAGAAGGGCAGAAGCCATCATCATTTTTTTTAAATTCATTTGTTTGGTCTTTTAAAAGTTTGATAGATTTAATTGGGTTTGGCCTCAAAATTATAAAAAAGAAAACGCAAATCAGACAATAATATGCTAATCTGCGTTAATCCTTGGGATTTTAAAATAGAAATGCTACAAAAGAATAACAGAATCTGCTCTTTCCGTTATTTTTATCAGTTAAGTATAGGCCTCTTCGTGTATTCCTCTCACCGCACGTCCGCTAGGCTCATTCAGGTTCCTGAAAGCAATATCCCACGCCAGCGCTTCTGCTGTGGAACAGGCCACACTGGGAACACTCGGTACGCTGCGTGCTGCACTTTCACTGGGGAAATGCTCTTCAAAGATACTACGATAATAGTATTCTTCCTTGTTTTGCGGAGTATGGATGGGGAAGCGTTCGGCAGCATGTTCCATTTGCTCATCGCTAACGGCAGCCGCTGTGATTTCTCTCAAAGTATCGATCCATGAATATCCCACACCGTCACTGAATTGTTCTTTTTGTCTCCACGCCACACTTTCCGGTAACATATCGGCAAAGGCTTCGCGAACAATCCGTTTCTCAATATCCTTTCCGGGGCACATTTTAGCTTTCGGATTCAGGTTCATGGCTACGTCGAGAAATTCTTTGTCAAGGAAAGGGACGCGTCCTTCTACGCCCCATGCTGACAGACTTTTGTTGGCACGGAGACAATCGTACATGTGTAACTTTGAAAGTTTACGTACCGTTTCTTCGTGGAATGCCTGTGGAGTGGGGGCCTTGTGGAAGTATAGATACCCTCCGAAAACTTCATCGGCACCTTCACCGCTCAACACCATTTTAATCCCCATCGATTTGATGACACGTGCCAGTAGGTACATGGGAGTGGAAGCGCGTACCGTGGTTACATCGTATGTCTCGATGAAATAAATGACATCACGCAGGGCATCCAGACCTTCCTGAACAGTATAGTTTATTTCATGGTGTACAGTACCGATATATTCAGCCACTTCACGTGCTTTAATCAAATCGGGAGCACCTTTGAGTCCGATGGCGAAGGAGTGGAGTTGAGGCCACCACGCATCACTCGCTCCGTCTGTCTCTATACGCTTTGCCGCATATTTTTTGGCAATAGCGGAGATGACGGAACTGTCCAGCCCACCCGAAAGAAGCACTCCATAAGGTACGTCACTCATTAACTGGCGATGTACGGCATCTTCTAATGCTGTTTTCACATCACCGGTTTGTGCGTCATTGTCTTTGACGGCTTCATAAGCTGTCCAGTCGCGTGAATACCAACGTTTCATTTTTCCTTCTTTGCTATGGAAATAATGTCCGGGAAGGAATACTTCATATTCGTCGCAAAATCCTTCAAGTGCTTTCAGTTCGCTGCCGAAGTAGATTCTTCCTTCTTTATCTTTTCCTATATATAAAGGAATAACCCCTATCGGATCACGGGCAATCAGAAATTCATCCTTTTCTTCATCATAAAGAACAAAAGCAAAGATACCGCTAATATCTTCCAGGAAGTGGATGCCTTTCTCTTTGTAAAGAGCAAGAATGACCTCACAGTCACTTCCTGTCTGAAAGTTATATTTTCCGGCGTATTGAGCGCGAATGTCCCGGTGGTTGTATATCTCACCGTTTACGGCGAGCACCTGTTTACGATCAGGAGAGTATAACGGTTGTCCGCCGCTCTGCGGGTCGACGATTGACAGGCGTTCGTGTGCCAGGATGGCACTTCCACCTACATAGATTCCACTCCAGTCCGGTCCGCGATGACGGATTTTCTGGCCCATCTTCAGTGCTTTATCTCTTAGTTCTTTCGTTTGAACCTTTATGTTGAGTATACCTGCTATTCCACACATAACTTTAAGTTTTTGGGGGTGATTGAATATGTTGATTGTTTATTCGCAGTTTCTAAGAAGCCCGATTGCTATTATTTATTCGTTCTACCTAGGTTGACTTTTCGTTCCACCATGGTTGTCTTTAAATTCTACCTAGGTTATCCTTAAGTTCCACCTAGGTGGAACGAACCGATAATAGCAGTCAGACTTCTTAGTATTCCTTACTTCGGAGATTATTTCGTCAAATAAGTGTCTATTTCTGCAGCCGCTTTTCTTCCTCCTGCCATGGCACGTACGACGAGGCTGGCTCCTGTATCCGCATCTCCGGCAAGGAATACATTTTCGGCAAACTTCGGCTGTTCCGGTTTCAGGAATCCCATCGCCAGCAATACCATGTCCGCTTCGATGACTTCCTTTTTTCCTGTCGGTTTCATCGTGGGACGTCCGCCATCTGTTGCCGGAATCCATTCCACTTCTTTCACTTCTACGCCTGTCACTTTTCCATTCTTTCCGAGAAACTGATTGGAGGCCAGACACCAACGGCGTGTACAACCTTCTTCATGGCTGGAAGTCGTCTTGAAGACTACCGGCCATTGAGGCCATGGAGTAGCCGGATTGTATCCGACAGGAGGTTTCGGCATGATCTCTATTTGGGTGACACTGACGGCTCCTTGTCGCACGCTGGTTCCGATACAGTCGGAACCTGTATCACCGCCACCTATCACGAGAACCTTTTTGCCTTTGGCATTTACCAACTTGTCTTTCGGGAAAGTCTGTCCTGCCAAAATCCTGTTCTGCTGTGCCAGCATTTCGAGTGCGAAATGAATCCCTTTCAGTTCACGTCCCGGAATACTCAAGTCACGTGCTGCCGGTGTTCCGGTACAGATGCAGTAGGCATCGAATCCTTCCGGTAAATGATTGACATCTATTTCCACTCCCATCTCAAACCGGATTCCTTCTGCGGCCAATATCTTCATCCGCCGGTCGATTACATTCTTGTCCAGTTTGAAATTAGGAATACCAAATCGTAGTAATCCTCCGGGAGCTTCATCCTTATCGAATAGAGTAACGCTATATCCTTTTAGATTTAACTGATTGGCGACTACCAGTCCGGCAGGACCTGCACCAATCACCGCTACTTTCTTTCCGTTTCTTTCCGGAGTCTTTACCTGTATATATCCTTCACGAAAAGCAGCTTCTACGATTGCCGCCTCATTCTCACGGATAGTTACCGGCTGGTCGCAGGAAAGTTTCAGCACGCATGATTTCTCGCAAAGGGCAGGACAGATACGTCCTGTAAATTCCGGAAAATCGCAAGTAGATGACAATACTTCGTAAGCCTCCTTCCATTTTCCTTTGTATAATGCATCCTGCCATTCCGGTTGTTTATTTCCTATCGGGCATGCCCAATGACAGAAAGGTACGCCGCAATCCATACAGCGTGACGCCTGCAATTTACGGCTGTTTGTATTCAATGTCTGTTCCACCTGACTATAGTCAGTGATTCGCTCGCTCACAGGGCGATATCCCGCCTCCTGCCGAGCTATATTTAAAAATGCTCTAGGATCTCCCATCTTGTTATTTACTATTTGACGATTTACGATTTACTATTTCTAGACTATCTTGTCATTTGCTATTTGACTATTTACAGACTATACATTCAAATAGTAAATTGTAAATAGTCAAATTGTAAATCTAATAGTCTCTTTGCATATCTGCAATTTTTTGTTGTAACTTTCTCATTTGTTCTTCCTGCAGTACTTTTTTGTATTCGATGGGCACTACTTGGATGAATTGGTCTACGTAATGATTCCAGTTGTCGAGTAGGATGCGTGCCAGTTTCGAGCCTGTGTAGAGGTAATGCTGGCGGATTAGTTCGTGCAACTCTTTCCGGTAGCTGGCTTCTTCGATGAGTGATAGTTCCACCATTTCCATGTTGCAGAAATAATCGAAGTTACCGTCCTTGTTCCATACATAAGCCACACCGCCACTCATACCGGCTGCAAAGTTACGTCCGGTTTGTCCGAGGACTACCACACGACCTCCGGTCATGTATTCGCAACAGTGGTCACCCACGCCTTCCACTACGGCGACTGCGCCGGAGTTACGAACAGCAAAACGTTCTCCTACACGGCCGTTGATATATACTTCACCGCTTGTTGCGCCATAAAGCAAGGTATTACCGGCGATTGTATTTTTTTCGGCTTCGAAGTTGCTGCGGATAGGAGGCAATACGGAGATACGTCCGCCACTCAATCCTTTGCCCAGGTAATCATTCGCTTCACCTTCCAGTTTAAAGTTAACTCCCGGTACGAGAAAAGCTCCGAAAGACTGACCTGCCGAACCTTTGAATTTTACATTCAGCGTATGTTCCGGCAATCCTTTGGCACCGTATTTCTTGGCGATCACTCCGGAAAGCATAGCACCTATTGCACGGTCTGTATTGGCAATCGTATATTCTAAAGAAATCTCTTTCTCATGTTCGATAGCTTCCTGTGCGGCATCGATGATGGTTACATCTTTTACAGTAGAAATTCCATGATCCTGGTCGATGACATGACGGATAGCCGCACTGTTGTCAACACGTGCCAGCAATTTGGTGAAGTCGATTAAAGTATGCTTCGGATTCGGGTCATTGGCATCGGACTTGCGTTCGATTAAGTCTGTACGCCCGATGATATCATCCATCCGGGTGAATCCCATTTCAGCCAAATGCTCGCGGACTTCCTGTGCCAGGAATGTGAAAAAGTTTACTAAATATTCACTGCGTCCATGAAAGCGTTTACGTAACTCTTCATTCTGCGTGGCAACTCCTACCGGACAAGTGTTCTGATGACATTTACGCATCATTACACAACCCAATACGATTAATGCGGAGGTGGCGAAGCCATATTCTTCGGCACCCATTAATGCCATTAAGATGATATCCCGTCCGGTTTTCAGCTGTCCGTCGGCTTGCAGAACTACTTGGCCACGAAGTCCGTTCAGAACCAGTGTTTGCTGTGTTTCGCTCAATCCTAATTCCGGTGAGATACCCGCATAGCGGATAGAAGAAGCAGGAGAAGCACCCGTACCCCCTTCAGCGCCGGAGATGACAATCAAATCCGCCTTTGCTTTTGCCACACCGGCGGCAATCGTACCGACACCGCTTTCTGCTACCAGTTTCACGCTGATTTTGGCCTGTGGATTTACATTTTTCAAATCGAAGATCAGTTGAGCCAAATCCTCAATCGAATAAATATCATGATGGGGCGGGGGAGAAATTAGCGAAATTCCCGGAATGGAATGACGTGTTTTCGCAATCACATCATTTACTTTAAATCCCGGAAGTTGTCCCCCTTCACCCGGTTTGGCTCCCTGTGCTATCTTGATTTGAATTTCGTCCGCATTCACCAGATACTCTGCCGTTACACCGAAACGACCGGAAGCTACCTGTTTGATCGCACTTCGTAAAGAACTGCCATCCGGCAACGGTTGGAAACGCGCGGCATCCTCACCACCTTCACCGGTATTGCTGCGTCCATGGATTTTATTCATGGCAACAGCCATTGCCTCGTGGGCTTCCTTGCTGATGGAACCAAAAGACATAGCTCCTGTGACGAAACGATGCAGAATATTTTCCACCGGTTCCACCTGATCGATAGAAATAGGATTACGACGGAATCCCAGGAAGTCACGAAGGAAAATAGGCTTCTCTTTTTCGTCTACCAGATGGGTGTACTCTTTAAATTTCTTATAACTCCCCAGTCGTGTAGCCAATTGCAGCGTGCTGATTGTTTCCGGATTCCATGCGTGCTTTTCTCCATCTTTACGGAAAGCATACAAACCGTTGTTTTTTAATAACTCTTCATTTTTAATACCTTCAAATCCATCTTTATGGAAAGCAATGGCATCTCTGGCTATTTCTTCCAGACGGATACCTCCGATCGGTGAACCGAGTCCTCCGAAATAAGCCTTGCTCAACTCTTCACTCAAACCGACAGCTTCGAAAATCTTAGCGCCACGATAGGAGCGGATCGTAGAGATACCCATCTTACTCATGATTTTAAACAAGCCTTTACAGATGGATTTGATATAGTTCTTTTCGGCAGTGGTATAATCCAACTGAATATCCTTGTCTTTTACCAGTCGGTCGAGGACGGCAAATGCCATGTATGGATTCAGGGCACTTGCTCCGAAACCCAACAATAACGCGGCGTGCATCACTTCACGTATTTCACCGCTTTCTACAATCAATGCCGTTTGTACCCGTTTACCAACTGAAATCAGGTGGTGATGAACAGCGCTTACTGCCAGCAATGATGGAATGGCAGCATGGGTAATATCCACCTCACGGTCGGTCAGTACAATGTAGTTTACACCTTCCGTCACGGATTCTTCCGCCATTTTACAAAGATGGGCCAGTGCTTCCTGCAATCCGGCTTTCCCTTTTGCAACCTCAAACAACATAGGGAGTTTGACCGTTTTGAAGCCTTTATACCGGATATTACAAAGAATATCCAGTTGTGTATTGCTCAAAATCGGGTGGTTCAGGCGTACCATTTTACAATGACTTTCACTGGGTGTCAGAATATTCATGCCGACTGCTCCGATATATTCCGTCAATGACATCACCAGTTCTTCGCGAAGCGGGTCAATAGGCGGATTGGTTACCTGTGCAAATTGCTGACGGAAATAGTTGTAAAGCAACTGCGGCTTATCTGAAAGTACGGCTAGCGGAGTGTCATTGCCCATTGAGTTGATCGGTTCTGCTCCGGTACTTGCCATCGGCATAATCAGTTTTTCGATGTCCTCCTTGGAGTAGCCGAAAGTACGAAGCATACGGTTGTAGTTTTCCACCTGATGGGGAACTTTGCGTCCGCTTTTCAGTTCGTCTAGTTCGATCCGGTTGGTAGATAGCCAGCTGCGGTAAGGTTTGGCTTCAGCCAACTGCTTTTTCAGTTCACCGTCATAGTAAATTTCACCTTTTTCCGTATCCACCAGCAGAATTTTGCCGGGCTGTAAGCGACCTTTTTCTTTAATGTCTCCCGGTTCGAAATCCATAACACCGACTTCCGAAGCTACCACCATCATATCGTTTTTAGTAATCAAATAACGGGCAGGGCGCAGGCCATTGCGGTCGAGCATACCTCCGGCAAATCGTCCGTCGCTGAAAAGTAGTGCGGCCGGTCCGTCCCATGGTTCCATCAGGATGGAGTGGTATTCGTAGAATGCTTTCAGATCTTCACTGATCGGATTCTTTTCGTTGAAAGATTCTGGTACGAGCATAGCCATGGCATGTGGCAGGCTCAATCCTGACATCACCAGGAACTCTAGCACATTATCCAGAGAAGCACTGTCGCTCATGCCCGGTTGTATAATCGGGCGGATTTCTTTTATATCGCCTAAAGTGGGAGTGGAGAGTACACTTTCACGGGCTTCCATCCATCCTCGGTTGCCACGGATAGTATTGATTTCACCGTTGTGTGCCAGCAGACGGAACGGCTGTGCCAATCCCCATGTGGGGAATGTATTGGTACTGAAACGAGAGTGCACCAATGCCAGTCCGCTGGTAAAATAGCTATTTGTCAGGTCCGGATAGTAGTTGCGCAGTTGTAATGATGAAAGCATACCTTTATATATAATGCTTTTGGTAGAGAGCGACACAACATAAAAATCGTCTTTTGCCGGAATAGATGACAATCTGACTTTATTTTCGATTCTTTTCCGGATCAGGTATAACTTCCGGTCGGCAGTTTCCGTTTCCGTAAATCCGGTGATGAATATTTGTTTGATATCCGGTTCGTTTGCCAGAGCTGATTCTCCCAGGATTTCGGGGCAGGTGGGCACATTGCGCAGATGCATCAATGTGAGTCCTTCTTTTTCAATTTCTTCAATAATAATACTTAGAATAGCTGCCTGGTCTTTTTCGTTTTTCGGCAAAAATAACAATCCTGTGCCGTACCGTCCTTTTTCGGGGACAGGAATACCTTGTAATAAAATAAATTCATGCGGAATTTGAAGCATGATACCTGCCCCGTCACCGGTCTTGTTATCCGCACCCTCGGCACCGCGATGACGCATGTTCTCTAATACCTTTAAAGCCGACTCAACAATGTCGTGTGACTTTTCTCCATGAATGTTAACCAGCATACCAACACCGCAGGCATCGTGTTCGTATGCCGCATCGTACAAGCCCATCTGTTTGGGCTGTCGTTGGTAAGGGAATCCTTCTGTTACGTTGTTAAAAAGTTCTTGTTTCTTCATTCTTAATAGCTTTATTGTATGATAATACCTGTTTGATGTATCAAATTGTTTGGCAAAGTTAGTGTTTTAATTCCAAAATGATAGTAAAATTTGGCTTTTGTGTGACGCGAAATAAGAATAGGAGTCTTTATTCTTTTAAATTGTTATTAAAAACAGGAAATTTACTTTTAATTTGTTAGCTTATTTATCCTTATTTGAAGCTGATTGTAATTTGTTTCTTTTTGAGCTAAAAATAATATATTATTTAACTTTTTGATGTGTTTGAAACTTTTTTATGCGTTTCTGTCAAATAAATCTGTTTTTTGTTGTCTTTATGTTATTTGTAATGTGTATATTTGCAGGCGAAATAAAAATATCATAATATGTGTGGAATAGTAGGCTATATTGGTAAACGAAAAGCCTACCCTATCCTTATCAAAGGGTTGAAGCGACTGGAGTATCGTGGATATGACAGTGCGGGGGTAGCAATCATTAGTGATGACCAACAGTTAAATGTGTATAAGACGAAAGGGAAAGTCTCCGATCTTGAAAATTTCGTCACACAGAAAGATATTTCCGGTACAATCGGAATTGCCCATACCCGTTGGGCTACTCACGGGGAACCTTGTTCCGCTAACGCCCACCCTCATTACTCTTCTTCCGAAAAGCTCGCTCTCATTCATAACGGTATTATTGAAAACTACGCCGTTCTTAAAGAAAAACTTCAAGCCAAAGGCTATCTTTTTAAAAGTAGTACAGATACCGAAGTCCTCGTTCAATTAATAGAATACATGAAAGTCACTCATCAGGTCAGTCTGTTGACGGCTGTTCAGTTGGCGTTAGGGGAGGTGATTGGTGCTTATGCGATTGCGATTCTTGATAAAGAGCATCCTGATGAGATTATTGCTGCCCGTAAGAGTAGTCCGTTGGTAGTGGGGATTGGAGAGAATGAGTTCTTTCTAGCTTCGGATGCTACTCCGATTGTAGAATATACCGACAAGGTGGTTTATCTGGAAGACGGGGAAATCGCTGTCTTGAATCTGGGGAAGGAGTTGAAGGTGGTCAACTTGAGCAATGTTGAAATGATACCTGAAATAAAGAAGGTGGAACTCAATCTCGGTCAGTTGGAAAAAGGGGGATATCCGCACTTTATGTTGAAAGAGATTTTCGAACAGCCCGATTGTATTCATGATTGTATGCGCGGACGTATCAATGTGGAAGCTGATAATGTGGTACTTTCTGCTGTGATAGATCACCGGGAAAAGCTGCTGAATGCCAAACGGTTTATTATTGTTGCTTGCGGAACTTCCTGGCATGCCGGACTGATCGGTAAGCATCTGATTGAGAGTTTCTGCCGCATACCGGTAGAAGTGGAGTATGCTTCCGAATTCCGCTACCGTGATCCGGTGATTGACGGGCAGGATGTGGTGATAGCAATCTCCCAGAGTGGTGAGACGGCAGATACATTGGCTGCTGTGGAATTGGCGAAAAGCCGCGGGGCATTTATATATGGTATTTGCAATGCGATCGGATCCTCTATTCCCCGTGCCACTCATACCGGTTCGTATATTCATGTGGGTCCGGAAATCGGGGTGGCTTCTACCAAAGCATTTACCGGACAGGTCACTGTATTGGCGATGCTGGCATTGACACTTGCCAAAACGAAAGGAACCATTGACGAACAGCATTATCTTTCAATCGTACAGGAGTTAAATCATATTCCGGAAAAGATGAAAGAGGTGTTGGAATTGAATGATACTTTGGCGGAGTTATCGAAAACTTTCACTTATGCGCATAATTTTATTTACCTGGGACGCGGATATAGTTATCCCGTTGCTCTGGAAGGTGCATTGAAATTGAAAGAAATATCGTATATTCACGCCGAAGGTTATCCGGCTGCGGAGATGAAGCACGGACCGATTGCCTTGATCGATGCGGAAATGCCGGTAGTGGTGATTGCTACGCAGAATGGATTGTATGAGAAAGTAGTAAGTAATATTCAGGAGATCAAGGCACGGAAAGGAAAAGTGATTGCGTTCGTGACGAAAGGAGATACCGTTATCAGCAAAATCGCTGATTGTAGTATCGAACTTCCTGAAACAATCGAATGTCTCGATCCGTTAATAACTACGGTACCTCTCCAACTTCTTGCTTACCACATTGCGGTATGCAAAGGGATGGATGTGGATCAGCCGAGAAATCTGGCGAAGTCGGTAACAGTAGAGTGATGTGATTTACAATTAGACAATTTACGATTTACGATTGAAGAATCAATGATAGATAGTAAATTGTTTGATTGGCAGGTGGTAATTTAAATCGTAAATAGTAAATCGTCAAATTGTAAATAGTATAGATGGAACAATTGAAACATGAATGTGGCGTTGCCATGATACGCTTGCTCAAACCGTTGGAGTATTACGAGAAAAAGTACGGGACATGGATGTACGGTCTTAATAAACTCTACCTGTTGATGGAGAAGCAACATAATCGTGGACAGGAAGGTGCGGGACTGGCATGTGTGAAACTGGAAGCAAATCCGGGCGAAGAATATATGTTTCGTGAACGCGCTTTAGGTTCCGGAGCCATTACGGAAATCTTTGAAAACGTTCAAAACAATTTTAAGGATCTCACTCCCGAACAGTTGCACGATGCAGCGTATGCCAAACGAACTTTGCCTTTTGCCGGTGAAGTATATATGGGACATCTTCGTTATTCCACGACGGGAAAATCCGGAATCTCTTATGTGCATCCATTTTTAAGAAGAAATAACTGGCGCGCCAAGAATCTGGCTCTCTGCGGAAATTTCAATATGACGAATGTAGACGAGATATTTGCCCGTATCACTGCCATCGGTCAGCATCCGCGTAAATATGCCGATACATATATTATGTTGGAGCAGGTGGGACACCGTCTTGACCGTGAAGTGGAGCGTGTATTCAATCTTGCTGAAGCCGAGGGGCTTACGGGCATGGGAATCACTCATTATATAGAAGAATATATTGATTTGGCAAACGTGTTGCGTACTTCCAGCCGCGAATGGGATGGGGGATACGTGATCTGCGGATTGACCGGAAGCGGTGAGTCTTTCGCTATCCGCGACCCGTGGGGAATCCGGCCTGCATTCTGGTATCGGGATGATGAGATAGCTGTTCTTGCTTCCGAACGTCCGGTGATCCAGACTGCTTTGAATGTTCCGTTTGAGGAAATCAAAGAATTGCAACCGGGGCAAGCATTGTTAATCAGCAAAGAAGGTAAAATCCGTACTTCGCAAATTAACAAGCCACGCGAGAATCATGCTTGTTCTTTCGAACGTATCTATTTCTCCCGTGGCAGTGATGTCGATATTTATAAGGAAAGGAAACGGTTGGGTGAAAAGTTGGTTCCGAGAATTTTGAAAGCGATCAATAACGACATCGATCATACGGTTTTCTCTTTTATTCCCAACACTGCGGAGGTTGCTTTCTACGGAATGTTGCAGGGACTGGACGATTACTTGAATGAGGAGAAAGTGCAGCAAATTGCCGCATTGGGGCATCATCCGAATATGGATGAACTGGAAATTATTCTTTCCCGTCGTATTCGTAGCGAAAAGGTGGCAATCAAGGACATCAAACTCCGTACGTTCATTGCCGAAGGAAACAGTCGTAATGATTTGGCTGCCCATGTGTATGATATCACATACGGAAGTCTGGTACCCGGTGTCGATAATCTGGTGATTATTGACGACAGCATTGTGCGTGGTACTACGCTGAAGCAAAGTATCATCGGTATTCTCGATCGTTTGGGTCCGAAGAAGATTGTGATAGTATCTTCTTCTCCACAAGTGCGTTACCCTGATTATTACGGTATTGATATGGCAAAGATGAGCGAGTTTATCGCTTTCAGGGCTGCTGTCGAACTGTTAAAGGAGCGGGATATGAAAGATGTGATTGCGGCTGCCTACCGTAAATCGAAAGATCAGGTGGGACTGCCGAAAGAGCAGATGGTAAACTATGTGAAGGATATCTATGCTCCGTTCACCGATGAGGAAATCTCTGCCAAGATGGTGGAACTGCTGACGCCCAAGGGGACAAAAGCGAAAGTGGAAATCGTCTATCAACCGCTGGAAGGACTGCACGAGGCTTGTCCGCATCATAAGGGCGACTGGTATTTTAGTGGCAATTACCCTACCCCGGGAGGGGTAAAAATGGTGAACCGGGCATTCATCGACTACATAGAACAAATGTATCAATTCTAACAACCATACAACGATTCAATAATAAGAATGAGAAATGTGACATTAATCCTTGACGACGGGAGCCGGTTTTCCGGTAAGTCGTTTGGCTACGAGAAGCCGGTGGCAGGCGAAGTAGTTTTTAATACTGCCATGACCGGATATCCGGAGAGCCTTACTGATCCTTCCTATGCCGGACAGTTGATGACGCTTACCTATCCTCTGGTAGGCAATTACGGTGTTCCTCCTTTTACCATCGAACCGAATGGACTTGCCACTTTCATGGAAAGTGAGAAAATCCATGCGGAAGCGATTATCGTAAGTGACTATTCTTATGAATACAGCCATTGGAACGCAGTGGAAAGTCTCGGCGACTGGCTGAAACGCGAGCAAATTCCCGGCATCACAGGCATCGATACGCGCGAGCTGACTAAGGTTCTTCGTGAACATGGAGTAATGATGGGGAAAATCGTTTTCGATGATGAGCCGGATAATGTGCCTGAAGCAGCATACGCAGGCGTCAATTATGTAGATCGTGTATCTTGCAAAGAGATTATTTGCTATCTTCCTGCTGGAACTTCACAAACTTTCTCCATAAATAGCTCCTATGCGCAGCTTAATTCTCAATTCTCAACTTTCAATTCTCAATTTAAGAAGGTTATCCTGGTAGATTGCGGTGTAAAGACAAATATTATTCGTTGTCTGCTGAAACGTGGTGTGGAAGTAATCCGTGTGCCTTGGGATTATGATTACAACGGACTCGAATTTGACGGGTTATTTATCTCCAACGGACCGGGCGACCCGGATACTTGTGATGCTGCGGTGCAGAATATTCGCAAGGCGATGGCAAACGAGAAATTGCCTATTTTCGGTATCTGTATGGGAAACCAGTTGCTTTCAAAAGCAGGCGGAGCCAAAATTTATAAATTGAAATACGGACATCGTAGCCATAACCAGCCGGTGCGTATGGTAGGTACGGAGCGTTGTTTTATTACTTCACAAAACCACGGTTATGCTGTAGATAATAATACGTTGAGTGCAGACTGGGAGCCGTTGTTCATCAATATGAACGATGGATCCAATGAGGGAATCAAACATAAAAAGAATCCTTGGTTTTCTGCACAATTCCATCCGGAAGCGGCGAGCGGACCTACAGATACGGAATTCCTGTTCGATGAATTTGTAAACCTGCTAAAATAACCGACAATCATGAAAGAAAATATAAAGAAAGTATTGCTGTTGGGTTCCGGTGCCCTGAAAATCGGTGAGGCCGGTGAGTTCGACTATTCCGGTTCGCAGGCACTCAAAGCCTTGAAAGAAGAAGGTATTGAAACCATTCTTATTAATCCCAATATTGCTACGGTACAGACATCTGAAGGAGTGGCGGATCAGATTTACTTCCTTCCGGTGACTCCATATTTCGTAGAGAAAGTGATTCAAAAAGAAAAGCCGGAAGGTATCATGCTGGCATTCGGTGGACAGACGGCTTTAAATTGTGGAGTGGCTTTATATAAGGAAGGCATCCTTGAAAAATATAATGTAAAGGTGCTCGGCACTCCGGTACAAGCTATTATGGATACCGAAGATCGTGAACTTTTCGTTCAGAAATTAAATGAAATCAATGTAAAGACCATTAAGAGTGAGGCCGTAGAAAATGCGGAAGATGCTCGTCGTGCAGCGAAAGAGCTGGGTTATCCGGTAATTGTTCGTGCGGCTTATGCATTGGGTGGCTTGGGTTCCGGTTTTTGTGATAATGAAGAACAACTGGATCTTCTTGTAGAAAAAGCATTCTCTTTCTCTCCGCAGGTATTGGTGGAAAAATCACTGCGTGGTTGGAAAGAAGTGGAATATGAAGTGGTGCGTGACCGCTTTGACAACTGTATCACCGTTTGTAATATGGAGAACTTCGATCCGCTGGGTATTCATACCGGTGAATCTATTGTTATTGCTCCGTCTCAAACGCTTACGAATAAAGAATACCATAAACTTCGCGAGTTGGCCATACGTATCATCCGCCATGTTGGTATTGTGGGTGAATGTAATGTACAATATGCCTTCGATCCCGAATCCGAAGATTATCGGGTTATTGAAGTGAACGCCCGTCTTTCCCGTTCTTCCGCTTTGGCATCCAAAGCAACCGGTTATCCGCTGGCTTTCGTTGCTGCCAAATTGGGATTGGGTTATGGACTCTTTGACCTGAAGAACTCTGTAACCAAGACTACTTCCGCTTTCTTCGAACCGGCATTGGATTATGTCGTATGTAAGATTCCTCGTTGGGATTTAGGTAAATTCCATGGGGTTGATAAAGAACTGGGTTCTTCCATGAAATCTGTGGGTGAAGTGATGGCTATCGGACGCACTTTTGAAGAAGCTATCCAGAAAGGTCTTCGTATGATCGGACAGGGAATGCATGGATTTGTAGAAAACAAGGAATTGGTTATTCCGGATATTGACAGGGCATTACGTGAACCGACTGACAAACGTGTTTTCGTGATTTCGAAAGCGTTCCGTGCCGGATATACCATCGACCAGGTGCATGAACTGACGAAGATTGATAAATGGTTCCTCCAGAAGTTGATGAATATCATGAATACTTCCGAAGAGTTGCATAGTTGGGGAAATAACCACAAACAGATTGCCGATTTGCCGGACGAATTGCTTCGTAAAGCTAAAGTTCAGGGTTTTTCTGATTTCCAGATTGCCCGTGCCATCGGTTACGAAGGTGATATGGAAGATGGAATTCTTTATATTCGCAATTATCGTAAGAGTGTGGGGATCCTTCCGGTAGTGAAACAGATCGATACGTTGGCAGCCGAATATCCGGCACAAACCAATTATCTGTACCTTACTTATAGCGGTGTAGCAAATGACGTACATTATCTGGGCGACCATAAATCCATCGTCGTACTGGGTTCCGGTGCTTATCGTATCGGTTCTTCCGTAGAATTCGACTGGTGTGGCGTACAGGCTTTGAATACCATTCGCAAAGAGGGATGGCGCAGTGTCATGATTAACTATAATCCTGAAACCGTATCTACGGACTACGATATGTGCGATCGTTTGTACTTCGACGAATTGACCTTCGAGCGTGTGATGGATATTCTGGAACTGGAGAATCCGCATGGCGTGATTGTATCTACCGGTGGTCAGATTCCGAACAACCTTGCTTTACGTCTGGATGCACAGAATATCCATATTCTTGGTACAAGTGCCAAGAGTATTGACAATGCCGAGGACCGTGAGAAGTTCTCTGCCATGCTCGACCGTATCGGTGTGGATCAGCCTCGTTGGCGTGAGTTGACTTCTATGGATGACATTCAGGAGTTTGTTGAAGAAGTCGGTTTTCCCGTACTTGTTCGTCCGTCTTACGTGCTTTCGGGTGCTGCAATGAATGTTTGTTCTAATCAGGAAGAATTGGAACGTTTCTTGAAACTGGCAGCCAATGTATCGAAGAAACATCCGGTGGTAGTAAGCCAGTTTATCGAACACGCCAAGGAAGTGGAAATGGATGCGGTGGCGCAGAATGGAGAAATCGTGGCATACGCTATTAGTGAACATATCGAATTTGCGGGAGTACACTCCGGTGACGCAACGATTCAGTTTCCGCCACAGAAGTTATATGTAGAAACTGTTCGCCGTATTAAGCGTATCAGTCGTGAGATTGCCAAGGCTTTGAATATCTCCGGTCCGTTTAATATTCAATATCTGGCGAAAGACAATGATATCAAGGTGATTGAATGTAATCTCCGTGCCAGCCGTTCTTTCCCGTTTGTCAGCAAGGTGTTGAAGATCAACTTTATCGAACTGGCAACGAAAGTAATGCTCGGTCTGCCTGTGGAGAAACCGGAAAAGAATCTCTTCGAACTGGATTATGTAGGAATCAAGGCTTCCCAGTTCTCCTTTAACCGCTTGCAGAAAGCCGATCCGGTATTGGGGGTAGATATGGCTTCTACCGGTGAAGTGGGCTGTATCGGTATGGATACTTCCTGTGCCGTACTCAAAGCAATGCTTTCCGTGGGCTATCGTATTCCGAAGAAGAATATCCTGCTGTCTACGGGAACAATGAAACAGAAAGCTGATATGATGGATGCGGCCCGTATGTTGGTGAATAAGGGATACAAACTCTTTGCAACGGGTGGTACACACAAAACGCTTGCAGAGAATGGAATCGAGAGTACTCATGTCTATTGGCCGAGTGAGGAGGGGCATCCGCAGGCATTGGAAATGCTTCATCGCAAGGAAATCGATATGGTAGTCAATATCCCGAAGAATCTGACAGCTGGAGAATTAAGTAATGGGTATAAAATCCGTCGTGCTGCCATTGACTTGAATATACCGTTGATTACAAATGCCCGTCTGGCTAGTGCATTTATCAATGCCTTCTGTACGATGAGTGTGGATGATATAGCTATCAAGAGCTGGGCAGAGTATAAATAAGCAGAATGTCATCTTTTTGAAAAGAGGCTGACATCACATTGAAATGAAAATGTTAAGGCCGTTCCTGATATTCGGGAGCGGCCTTTGTTGTAGAAATGTAATTTCTCCGTCATTCCTTTTCTACTATAATTTTCCGGCGAGGAATAGCTAAATTTAGTATTAAATCGTATAGGTTACTAAAAACTTTATAAGAAAACGACCGTAAATCACCTTCTTTGTTGTAAATTCGTTCTATTTCTCGTAATATCAAACTTATTTTAATCAATTAATATAGAAAGTAAATTATGAGAAAAGACGGATTTACCGTATGTGCAAATAATTATATAAATTGTTTGCGTCAGGAAGGGCGTTATGCCACAGCGCATGTTTATGAGAATGCACTTCGCTCTTTCACCATATTTTGTGGAACAGAATGTGTGTCATTCAGTTTGATTACTCGTGAGAATTTGAAGCGGTATAGCAGTTATCTGATGTCCTGCCGCTTGAAGTTGAACACGATTTCCACTTATATGCGAATGTTACGTTGCATATACAATAAGGGAGTAGATACTCATCAGGCTCCTTATATTCATCGCTTGTTTCGTGATGTCTTTACCGGAGTAGATACTCGTCAGAAAAAAGCAATTCCTATAAATGAATTACACACGCTGCTTTATAAAGATCCGCAGTCCGAAAAACTTCGCCGGACGCAAGCCATCGCTAATTTGTTATTTTTATTCTGCGGAATGCCTTTCGCCGATCTTGCTCATTTGGAAAAGTCGAATTTGGAGGGGAATATATTGAAGTACAACCGTGTCAAGACGGGAACTCCAATGAGTATAGAAATCTTAGAATCGGCTTCATGTATTGTTTCCCGGCTTCGTAATACGCATTCTGTTGTTCTTCCCGAGCATCCGGATTATCTTTTTTATATATTAAGTGGAAAGAATAAACGGGATGGAGAAGCGGCATATATAGAATATCAATCCACACTGCGTCGTTTTAATAATGATTTGAAGAGTTTAGCCAAGAAACTGCGTATTCATTCATCCGTAACTTCTTATACATTTCGCCATTCCTGGGCAACTACCGCTAAATACAGGGGAGTACCTATCGAAATGATTAGCGAGTCATTGGGGCATAAATCTATTAAGACAACACAAATTTACTTGAAAGGCTTTGATTTGAATGAGCGTACCAAAGTAAATCGACTGAATTATTCTTACGTCAGGAATTATAGGGGAATTCTTTGAAAAGGATATTAAGTCTTTGATAACCAGTCTAAATACGCAGCTGTTACTTCTTAGGTAACGGAAATTATTCGGTGCAAATATAGACAAAATTGTTAATAACATACAAGCAAAATTCCTTTTTTTTCTCTTTTTATTTAAATATACAGTAAAAATGTATCGGGACATGAAACATTCCTATTTCATGTTCTATGAATTCGACTGCCTATACTTTTCAAATATCTCTGTATATCAGGCAAAATGTATCTAAACTCCCTTGTTCGTACGTATTTCTTCTTCTTTTTGTGGTAGGTGTCCAGTACTCTATAATTTCCGTTACCTAAGAAGTAACGGAAACTTAAGGGGTAAAAAAGTATGATTCTAACGAAAGAAACTTTAAGTGCTGGGCCTAAAATTGGGACAGGGGAAGGCGTAGCACACTCTAAACGCTGGTATGTCGCTCTGGTTCGTATGCATCATGAGAAGAAGGTAGCCGAACGTTTAGACAAAATGGGGATTGAAAATTTTGTACCGGTTCAGCAAGAAGTACATCAATGGAGCGACCGCCGTAAAGTGGTTGAATCCGTGCTGCTTCCCATGATGGTCTTTGTACATGCTGATCCTAAAGAACGTAAAGAGGTTCTTTCCTTTTCTACCGTTAGTCGGTATATGGTAATGCGCGGTGAGAGCAGTCCGACTATCATTCCTGATGAACAAATGGCCCGTTTCCGTTTTATGCTCGACTATTCCGAAAAGGCAATCTGTATGAATAGTGCTCCTTTGGCACGTGGTGAAAAAGTACGTGTTGTCAAAGGTCCTTTGACTGGTCTTGTAGGAGAGCTTGTCACGGTGGATGGCAGGAGTAAGATTGCTGTCCGGTTGAATATGCTGGGGTGTGCTTGTGCGGATATGCCGGCGGGATATGTAGAACCGATTGGAGAAAAGAATTAAGCCTAAAATACGATAGATTATTATGATGCATATTTATATTGGAGGTACTTTTTTACTTTCAGTTCTATTAGCTACGATTGTTATTCCAAGAATAATATTTATATCTTATAAGAAGCGTCTCTTTGACGTTCCTGATGCCCGTAAAGTACATAAGACTCCCATTCCTCGTTTGGGTGGTCTGGCTTTTCTACCTGTTATATTAATATCTTTGTGTATTATCACAGGAATCCGTTATTACATGAATGAACCAGTTGCTTCTGTTTGGTCATCCTGTTTATTCATGCGTTATTTGTTCCTCGTTGCTGGCACAACATTGCTTTATCTTGTTGGAGTAGCGGATGACTTGGTGGGAGTAGGGTATCGGTATAAATTTGTAGTGCAGATTCTTTCTGCTTCTTTTCTACCACTTTCCGGTCTTTGGATTAACGATTTGGGAGGACTATTAGGGCTTCATGCCATTCCTGCATTTATTGGTATGCCTCTGACGGTTTTTCTTGTAGTCTATATAACAAATGCTATTAATTTGATAGATGGGATTGATGGTTTGGCTTCGGGGCTTACTTGTATTGCATTGGGATTATTAATCATAGTCTGTGCATTTGTCGGTCAGTGGACTCATGCTCTTTTAGCTTCTGCTACTTTGGGAGTGGTTGCTACTTTCTATTATTATAATGTATTTAGCGTATCAGGTCGAAAACTCTTTATGGGAGATGCCGGAAGTCTTACTCTTGGTTATATCCTTAGTTTTTTGATTCTTCATTTTTGGACACGGCAAGAGTCTTGGGATCCGTTTGAATTAAATCTGAATATGGTAACTATCTCTACATTACTTATTCCACTGCTTGATGTTGTACGTGTATTCTGTTCCCGTATTAGAGATGGTCGTAATCCATTTTTGCCGGATAAGAATCATATTCATCATAAACTGTTGCGTACAGGAATGAAAGTACGTACAGTAATGATTACATTATTATTATTGTCTTTACTCTTGGTAGCTACCAATTTTATATTGTCTTACTATATAAATGCTACTTTCATGCTTCTTTTCGATTTGATATTTTGGGGTGTTCTGCACATGGTTATTAATCGTGCTATTGTAAAGCACGAAAAGTTAACAGGAAAGAAATGGTATAAAACTTACATACATGTTTCATAATGTAGATGATATATTATTAATATTGAATGAGATTTAGAGTATGGAGAAAGATAGTCGAAGATATAAAAAGAATATATCTTCTTAGAATTCGTTTTAGGAGAAGTTATTCGGAAAAATTGTATTATAAATTAGTAATAACAAAAGAATGAAAGGTATTGTTTTAGCGGGCGGCTCTGGTACTCGTTTATATCCTATTACTAAAGGGGTTAGTAAACAACTGCTACCTATTTTTGATAAACCAATGATTTATTATCCAATTTCTGTATTGATGTTGGCAGGTATTCGTGAGATATTAATTATTTCTACACCGTATGATTTGCCGGGTTTCAAACGTTTGCTTGGTGATGGTTCCGATTTTGGCGTTCGCTTTGAATATGCTGAGCAACCTTCACCGGACGGATTAGCACAGGCTTTTATAATTGGGGAGGACTTTATAGGAGGTGACTCTGTATGTTTGGTTTTAGGGGATAATATTTTCTATGGTCAAGGTTTTACTCGAATGCTGAAAGAAGCAGTTTATACAGCGGAAGAAGAAAATAAGGCAACTGTATTCGGATATTGGGTGAATGATCCGGAACGTTACGGAGTGGCGGAATTTGATAAGGAAGGCAATTGTTTAAGTATTCAAGAAAAACCAAGTCGTCCAAAATCCAATTATGCTGTAGTGGGCTTATATTTCTATCCGAATAGAGTTGTGGAAGTGTCGAAGAATATCAAGCCTTCTCCTCGTGGAGAGTTGGAAATTACAACTGTTAATCAAGAGTTTCTTAGAGACAAAGAACTGAAAGTGCAGACATTGGGACGTGGCTTTGCATGGCTTGATACTGGTACACATGATTCTCTTTCTGAAGCTTCTACTTTTATTGAAGTAATTGAGAAACGCCAAGGCCTGAAAGTTGCTTGTTTGGAAGGTATAGCTCTCCGTCAGGGTTGGATTACAGCGGATAAGATGCGTAAACTAGCTTATCCTATGTTGAAAAATCAATATGGTCAATATCTTCTAAGGGTCATTGACGAACTTAGTTTCACATAATTGTTTATTCGGAACTTATAATTATTAAAATGAATGTAATTCAGACTGCAATAGAAGGGGTTGTAATCCTTGAACCTCTTCTTTTTAAAGATGAACGTGGTTATTTTTTTGAGTCTTTTTCGCAAAAAGAGTTTGAAGAGAAAGTACAAAAGGTGAGTTTTGTACAAGACAATGAGAGTAAATCTTCTTATGGTGTTCTTCGTGGCCTTCATTTCCAAAAGCCGCCTTATGCACAGAGCAAATTAGTACGTGTTATTAAAGGGGCGGTCTTAGATGTTGCAGTAGATATCCGTAAAGGTTCTCCAACTTTTGGTCATCATGTTGCTGTAAAATTAACAGAAGATAATCATCATCAGTTTTTCATTCCTCGTGGTTTTGCTCATGGTTTTAGTGTATTGACTGATGAAGTAATTTTTCAATATAAATGTGACAATTTCTATACTCCACAGAGCGAAGGAGCTATTGCCTGGGATGATCCGTATCTAGCTATTGATTGGCGTATTCCTGTTGATGCGGTGTTACTTTCTGAGAAAGACAAACATCATATGTGCTTAAAAGATGCAGACTGGTTGTTTGACTATAATGAAAAATTGTATTGAGATGAATATATTGGTTACTGGTGCTCATGGACAATTGGGCAATGAAATGGTGCGGGTTTCTGATAAAAGTAAAGATCATTATGTGTTTACAGACATCAATGAATTAGATATTACAAATAGGGATGTTCTCCATACATTTGTAAATAAGGAGCAGATAGATATCATTGTTAATTGTGCTGCTTATACTAATGTGGATAAGGCAGAGGAAGATGAAAGAACGGCCAACCTAGTTAATAATGTAGCAGTCGGCTATTTGGCTGAGGGTGCTAAATCTGTAGGGGCGACACTTATTCATGTTTCTACTGATTATGTATTCAGTGGTAAAAATAATGTTCCATATACAGAACATGATATGACTGAACCGATAGGGATATATGGTGAAACGAAACTTGCTGGAGAAAAGGCAATTGTTGCTTCTGGTTGCAACTATATCATTCTGCGTACTGCATGGCTTTATTCTGTATGGGGAAAAAATTTTTTAAAAACGATGTTGAAGCTAACGAAGGAAAGAGAGAGCTTAAATGTTGTTTTCGACCAAATAGGTACACCAACTTATGCAGGTGATTTGGCCGATGCTATTGGTTGGATTATAGATCATAGAATGATAGATCAAAAAGATATTTATCATTTCACTAACGAAGGTGTATGCTCTTGGTATGACTTTGCCGTGGCTATTGGTAAGTTGAGTGAAAATATGTGTAATATCCGTCCTGTCCACTCTAATGAATATTCTAGCAAAGTAAAACGTCCGCATTATTCTGTATTGGATAAAGTGAAGTTCAGAGAAATTTTTGGCTATCAGATTCCGTATTGGATGGAATCTTTGGAAAGATGTATTAATCAACTAAAAGTGAAAAAATATGAAATTTGAACGTAATATCCTTATTACTGGAGGAGCTGGATTTATAGGTAGCCATGTAGTACGTTTGTTTGTCAACAAATATCCTAACTATCATATTGTCAATCTTGACAAATTAACCTATGCTGGAAATTTGGAAAACCTCAGAGATATTGAAGATACTCCCAACTATACCTTTGTAAAGGCTGACATTTGTGATTTCGATAAGATGCAGGAACTTATGGCACAATATCGTATAGATGGTATAATTCATCTTGCTGCCGAAAGTCACGTAGACCGTAGTATCAAAGATCCGTTTACTTTTGCTCGTACTAATGTAATGGGTACATTAAGCCTTTTACAAGCAGCTAAGTTATATTGGGAAACACTGCCCGAAAGGTATGAAGGCAAACGCTTTTATCATATATCTACAGATGAAGTTTATGGAGCATTGAGATTGACCCATCCTGAAGGCATAGAACCACCGTTCATTACTACAGCGTCTTCTCTGGAACATCATCTTGCCTATGGTAAAGATTTTTTTTATGAGGATACTAAGTATAATCCTCATAGCCCTTATTCAGCTAGTAAAGCGAGTAGTGATCATTTTGTACGTGCTTATCATGATACATATGGAATGCCTACTATTGTCACTAATTGTAGTAATAACTATGGTCCCTACCAGTTTCCCGAAAAATTAATACCACTCTTCATTAATAATATCTGTCATTGTAAGCCACTTCCTGTATATGGTAACGGAGAAAATGTTCGTGACTGGCTTTATGTTGTAGATCATGCCAGTGCTATTGAACTTATTTTTCATAAAGGAAAAGTAGCTGATACTTATAATATTGGCGGTTTTAATGAATGGAAAAATATTGATATTATTAAAGTAATTATTAAAACTGTAGACAGGCTGTTAGGTAATCCCGAAGGTTATTCTTTGGATCTGATTACTTATGTTACTGATCGCAAAGGACATGATATGCGCTATGCTATTGATAGTACTAAGTTGAAAAATGAACTTGGTTGGGAACCAAGTTTGCAGTTTGAAGAAGGCATTGAAAAAACAGTTCGTTGGTATCTTGATAATCAGGTGTGGATGGATAATATTACTACTGGTACCTATGAACGATATTATGAGGATATGTATAAAAATGATGATTATGCGTAATTGTAGAAAAGTAGGAGAGGATAAAAACTTTGATAAAATATGTCATATCCTTCAGTGTATATAGAATATGGGATTAAAGAAGAATATTTTATATAGTAGTTTCTTGACAACATCAAATTATCTATTTCAATTTATTACTTATCCTTATGTTGCTAGAGTTCTAGGTGTAACAGGTATTGGAGTTTGTAATTTTGCTCAAAGCCTCATTCAATATTTTATATTATTTTCAACGTTGGGAGTAATGACATTGGGTACGAGAGAAATAGCAAAATGTAATGGAGATAGGGGTAGACAGAATATTGTTTTTTCTTCTTTATTTGAATTAACTGCAATTACTACTTTTATCATTGTATTAATTTATCTGTGTTTGATAGAAACAGTTCCAAAATTGGCAGAATATCGGAGTCTGTTATATATTGGAGTATTTCAGCTCATATTTAATACATTGACAATTGAATGGCTTTTCCGGGGATTAGAAGATTTTAAATATATCACAATACGTACTTTCTGGACAAAAGTATTCTATGTAGTAGCAGTATTTATTTTTATTCAAGATCAGCAAGACTATCTTTTATATTTTGTAATAACAGTTAGCGTATATATTGTTAATGGTGTAATTAATTTGTCTTATAGCTATAAATGGATTTCATTTTCTTGGCAGCCTCTTCGTTCTATATTACATTTTATAAAACCAATGCTAGTCTTAGGAATTTATGCCATTTTAACTAATATGTATTTAAGCTTTAATATAATGTATTTGGGATTTGTGTCTAATGATGACCAAGTTGGTTACTATACTACTGCGACAAAAATACAGAATATAATTCTTGCACTTTATACATCTTTTACCTTAGTTATGATGCCACGAGTCAGCTCTATGTTAGCTAAAAAAGATATGGATGGAATAAAAAGTGCTATTGCGAAATCATTGAACTTGCTTTATGCCTTTGTTTTTCCTGTTATAGTTCTATCTGTAGTTTTTGCATCTCAAATAGTATATATTATAGCAGGATCTGGATATGAGCAAACTGTTCCTGTTTTACAAATATCAATGCCATTAATTCTAGTAGTGGGAATTGAGCAAATACTGATTATTCAGTTGCTTATGCCTCTTGGAGAGGATAAGGCTGTATTTATAAATGCTTTGGTAGGAGCGATTGTTGCAATTATTCTAAATATTTTGTTAGTTAAAGAACTGCAAAGTATAGGTTCTATTATTGTCTGGTTTTCAGCGGAGGTTTCTGTGTTGATTTCAGCAAATATATTCGTGAGAAAAAAAATTGGAAATATAATATCAGTTAAAAAATTGGTAATATACATTATAATGTATTTGCCTCTCTTATTATTGTGTTACATGATAAAAACATTGCCCATAAGTGAATACTTCTCTTTAATAATTTCTCTTGTTTTTACTGTTTTATATTGTCATTTTTGTCTTCTGTATGTTGTACGGAATGATATATATAAGTCACTATTTATACAATTAAAAAGTAAACTAAGTATACGATGAAAATTATTCCGTTCTACCTTCCGCAATTTCATACAATTCCGGAAAATGATAAATGGTGGGGTAAAGGCTTTACAGAATGGGTAAATGTAAAGAATGCCAAGCCTTTGTTTGATGGACATAATCAGCCAAGAGTTCCGTTTAATAGAAATTATTATGATTTGAGTGATGTGGAAACTTTAAAATGGCAATGTAATATAGCAAGAAAATATGGTATATATGGCTTTTGCATGTATCATTATTGGTTTAATGGGCATCTACTCTTGGAAAAACCGATGGAAATGCTCTTGGCTCATCCGGAGATTGATATAAATTATTGTATTAGTTGGGCAAATCATGATTGGAATGATGCTTGGAAAGCACAAGATGGGGCTCCTAAAACACTCATAGCGCATGATTTTGATGATGAGCAGGATTGGGTTAATCATTTTAATTATATGCTCCCATTCTTTAAAGATTCACGCTATATAAGTGAAAATAATAAACCGCTGATGATTATTTATGTACCTAATCTGATTAGAAAAATTGATAAGATGTTGGATTTATGGACTAAAATGTCAAAAGCGGTCGGATTTGACGGTTTGACTTATATTTATCAGAGTGCAGCTGCGGCTTATGATGATTCTTGGGATAAATCAGGTTTTGATTATGGTATAGAGATGAATCCACAATATATAAATTTGCTATGTAAAAGTAATGAACCTCAAAGAATACCTTTCTCTGTGATAAAAACAGTCAGATTTGTAAAAAGAATGTTTCATATAAAAAGGAGTATTGCTCCATTCATGTATAAACATAAGAATGTCAGAAGATTGGATTATGATGTCTGTTGGGGGAATATAATAAGTCATAAGCCTGTAACTGACAAAATGATTCCATGTGCTTTTACTGATTGGGATAACACACCGCGACATAGAATGAATGGGTACTTATATGATGGAGTGAGTGTAGAAAAATTTCAATATTATTTTAGAAAACTATTACTGAAAGCCCAAAAAGAATACCCAACAGATATGGTTTTTATTTTTGCATGGAATGAATGGGCGGAGGGAGGCTATTTGGAACCGGATGAAAGAAATGGATATGCATTGCTTCAATCAGTAAAGGATGCATTAATGGAATATAAATAATATGGATATTTTTATTTCAAGGAAACTTTCCAAATATCTGTTTTGCATCGGAATTTGCTTTCTTGTTACATCTTTGGCATTTGCTCTAGGGGATGAAAATCGTAATGCATTATTGATTGGAGTTATGACAATATCTCCATTGGTTTTTGTATTAATACCAGTTATAAACCGAAAAACAGATATAGGGATTTTTCTTTTTATGACCTTGACGTTATTTTGTCCTTTATTGAATCATCCGGAAACAATGCGATGGAGTACAGCTTTATATGGATGCATGTTCGGATTTTACTTTATGGCTCTTTTTCATTTATTTGAATTTTCGGATTTGTCAAAACAGGATATCGCTAGATTGTTGAAATTTCTTTTATTAGCTTATGCAATAGTTTTGTTGATTCAACAGATTTGTGTGTTGACAGGATTTCCTATTTTTAATTTGGGTAATTATGATTTAAGGGAACCATGGAAATTGAATTCTTTAATGTCAGAGCCAGAGCATAGTGGCAGGATGATTGCATTGTTGATGTATGCATATTTATCTATAACTTCGAATGAAAAAACTGAAATTTCTTTTGTTAGTTCGTGGAGAAAAGACAAACTGGTATGGATTGCTTTTTTATGGTGTATGCTTACGTCTTTAAGTGCAGGTGCATATCTGTTTATGTTGGTCGTTCTATCGAAATTTTATACTAAAGGTACCTCCTTTAAAATTGTAGGAGCTATTGTTGCTTTATATATAATGTTGTCTTTATTTGATATTTCGGCCTTCAATCGTTTTACTAAATTTTGCGTTGCCATATTTACATTTGATATACATAAAATATATTCTGCTGATCAAAGTGCGGCACTGAGAATTGTCCCTTCTTTGATTTGTTTACAACAAATTGATTTGCTTACAGTAGATGGTTGGTTTGGACGTGGCATAGACTATATGTCGAGAATAATGTCTGATTATTTGCCAGGCGTAGAGAAAGGATATACAGGGGGAGGTTTACTTTTATATGCAGTGGAATATGGTTTTTTATCTTTTCTTGTTATCATACGTATTACGTTTAAACTGTGTTATGACAGGAATAATAAGACTCCTTCTATACTATTTTGGTTTTTTTCAGTTTTTCTTGTAGGAGTAAATTCTCAATTAACATGGGCTACAATAGTGTTACTTTATATGGTGAAGTGCATTCAGAAATTAGAGAAAAGTATATAGTAATAGTGGAAATTTATGAAAAATAAGAAAATTCTAGTGTTAGCTTATGCTATTTCCCCTACACGTGGTTCTGAGTACTCTGTGGCATGGAACTATGTAGTAGAGATGTCAAAAGATAACAAACTAACAGTGCTTTATGGGGCATCAGGCGATTACATGGGGGATTGTGAGGAGATGGAGAATTATGTTAATCAACATCCGAACTCGCAAATTACATTTATTCCTGTTTACCCAAACAAGTTGGCGAATTTACTGAATTGGCCTAATCGCCATCATTTATTGGTTTATTCATTTTATTATGCATATAATGTTTGGCAAAAATTAGCATATCGAAAAGCTAAGGAGTTAGTGGCTGATGGAGCATTCGATTTAATACATTATGTAGGAATGATAGGCTATCGTGAACCAGGTTATTTGTGGAATTTAGGTTTACCATATATTTGGGGACCTATTTGTGGAGCCAATAATTCATCTGTTGTTTTAATGAAAAATATGCCATTATTAGGTAAATTGAAACATCGGTTTAGAACAATAGCCAATATTTTTCAATTGCATTATAGTCGGAGATTAAAAAAAGCATTGAATGCAACAGATATTCTGCTTACTGCTACTTCTGAGAATCAGAGACTATTTAAGAATATTCATGGAAAAGACAGTATCTGTATTCCAGAGAATTGTATTATAGGGCATATTCATTTGAATAAAGGAAAATTTGTTAACCCTTGTAAATATAACCTTGTGGTGATTGGAAGTTTGGATGCTAGAAAATCTGTTGGTATACTGCTGGAGGCAGTTGCCAGGTTGAAGTTTAAAGAAATGGTACATGTTGATATAGTTGGTGATGGATCTTTGAAAGATAAATTACAACAGTATGCAATAAAGAATGGTCTAAATTCTCTTATAACATGGCATGGAAAATTACCGAGAGATAAGGCCGTACAGGTATTTGATTCTGCTCATCTTCATGTTATAACTAGTATTAGTGAAGGTAATCCGACTACAATATGGGAAGCAATGAGCTTTGGTGTACCTACTTTGAGTTTTGATCATTGTGGTATGCATGATACTTTGTGTGACGGAGCAGGAATACTTGTACCGATAGAGTCGACTTATGAAGCTAATGTGCAGGGAATTACCAATGCTATAGACGTTGTGTTGGCAGCGCCTGAACGTTTGGAACGATTAGCAGAAGCTACGCTAATTCGTGCAAAGAAATATACATGGGAAATAAGGCGAAAGTTTTGGAATGAATTGTATGATGAATTGGTAATGAAATTAGACAAGAAAAGAAAATGAAACATCTCATTTGTTTTCACCTCTTTAATGATTATAGTGGCAGTCCCAAGATACTAAAGATGGTACTGGAAAATTTTCTGAAGCAGCATTACATTGTAGATTTAGTTTCTTCTAAACATGGAGTGTTGGATGAATTGTTGTGTTATGAAAACTTACGTAAACATTCTTATCCTTATCGTTTTTTTAAGAATCCAATAGTGATGATGTTATATTATTGTGCAGTGCAACTTTATATGTTTGTATTTGCATTCAGGTGGCTTTTTTGTAGGGATATAGTGTTTTATATAAATACTTTATTACCAGTGGGTCCAGCTTTGGCAGGAAGAATTATGGGAAAACGGGTGGTGTATCATTATCATGAGAATGCTTTTGTAAAAGGAGGAAGTTATAAAATACTAGCTATTGCTATGCAGAAGCTGGCACATGAGATAATCTGCGTTTCCTGTTATCAGGCTTCCTTTTTGAAACAAAAAAGTAATCTGTCTGTGGTACCTAATGCGTTGCCACAGGAATTTGTGGATAGACTGAGATTTATACCGAAAGCCGCTTTTATGAGGAAGCGGGTATTAATGCTCGGGTCACTGAAACTTTATAAAAGTCCATTGGAGTTTGTGGAATTAGCCCGGCGTTTGCCACAATTTGATTTTGAATTGGTAGTGAATGATACGCAAGAAAACATCAACTGTTTTGTGAAAGAATACAAGATAAATATGGGTAAGAATCTGACTATCTATCCTAGGCAGAATGATGTAACATCATTTTATAACCGTGCAAGTTTAGTGTTGAATTTGACGAATAAAAAACAAGCAATAGAAACGTTCGGCCTGACGGCTCTGGAAGCTATGAGTGCCGGTTTACCTGTGATTGTTCCAACGAAGGGGGGGATTGCAGAAATGGTAAAAGATGGAGTGAACGGATATAAGATAGATGTACAGGAATTAGACAAAATAGAAAACCGTATCAAATATATTCTATTAGACAAAGACATATACGTACACTTGTCTAACAATGCGAAAAAAGAATCGCAAAAATTTTCCACAATACAAATGCTAACAGAAATAGAAAGATTGATATTTCCTTTATAGTTTGATAGTGAAAAAAGATTGGCTTAGCTTTTTTAATATTTATCTGTTATATTTTTATGAAACAAGTTGCTATTGTAGGCATTCAAGGCGTACCTGCAAGGTATGGTGGTTTTGAAACTTTGGTTGAGAATATTATCGGTGATAATTGTTCGCCTGAAGTCCATTATACCGTTTTTTGTAGTGGCAAGGACTGTGCCACACGTACGGAAACATATAAAGGCGTGAAGTTGAAGTATGTCTCGTTATTTCGTGCCAATGGAGTGCAGAGTACTCTTTATGATATATTGTCAATGGTGAAATGCTTACGGGGGTATGATGCTGTAGTCATATTGGGGGTGTCAGGATGTATTTTTTTGCCTGTATTCAGATTATTATATCACAAACGACTGATCGTGAATATTGATGGCTTGGAGTATAAGCGAGCAAAATGGGGGAGGTTTGCTAAGTGGTTTTTGCGAACTAGCGAGATGATGGCTATTCGTAATGCTGATATAATTATAGCTGATAACAAAGCTATTCAGGATTATGTAATTGAAAAGTACCATAGGACAGTTGAACTGATTACTTATGGGGGAGATCATGTTTTCCAAGAGATTTCAGAGGAAAGGATAAATGATGTATTGAATCACTATAGTCTCACTCCAAGAGAATATGCTATATCGGTGTGTCGTATAGAACCAGAGAATAATTGTCATGTAGTGTTGGAAGCTTTTTGTAAGACAGATAAACGTTTGATTTTTATAGGAAACTGGCAGAGGAGTGAATATGGAAAAGGGTTGAAAGATAAGTATGGGGATTATACAAATATTACTATACTTGATCCGATTTATGATTTGGAGATACTGTATTCTTTACGAGTAAATGCCGGACAATACATTCATGGCCATAGTGCTGGTGGAACAAATCCTTCATTGGTAGAGGCTATGTCTTTAGGAGTTCCCATTATAGCCTTTGATGTGGTGTATAACCGGGAAACGACTCAAAATAAAGCATTCTATTTTAAAAATGTAGAGGAATTGATTCTTTTATTTAACAAGAAAAAGGAATTATTGTCTATGAATGCCAAAGCAATGAAGGAGATTGCTGAAAGGGAATATGTTTGGTGTAAAATTGCACGACAATATGAAGCTTGTTATTGAAAATGAATGTTTTTGATATATTGTGCTTTAGGAACCGCTTTATGCACTACTTTTAAGTATATGTAATATGCAAAAATGAAATATTAATGAATGAATTTTATGAACAATTTATGTGAGAAACTATTATTTTGGTTGATGTTGCCTTTTTTGTTGGTTGCATGTCAATCTTATAAGAAAGTACCATATTTGCAAGATGTGGAAGTTATTAATAAGGAAAATCAACAGAAAGAAATGTATGATGCTAAAATCATGCCGAAGGATTTGTTAACCATTGTGGTATCCTGTACTAGCCCGGAATTGGCTGTACCATTTAATTTGACAGTAGCGAGCCCTGCAAGTATCTCTACTAGTAATATGATTACGACCACGCAGCCCGTGTTACAACAATATCTTGTAGATAATGAGGGGAAAATTAACTTTCCGGTTTTGGGTGAATTAAAAGTCGGTGGTTTGACAAAGAAGCAAGCAGAAGCGATGATTGTGGAAAAGATGAAGCCATACATTAAGGAAAGACCGATAGTTACCATTCGCATGGTGAATTATAAAATCTCAGTTATTGGCGAAGTTTCTCATCCTGGTACATTTACTATTAACAATGAAAAAGTAAATTTGCTGGAAGCTTTAGCTATGGCAGGAGATATGACAGTGTATGGACTTCGTGACAATGTGAAATTGATTCGTGAAGATGACAATGGGAAGCAGCAAATTATAACCTTAGATCTTAATAAAGCAGAAACAATTTTGTCACCTTATTACTGGTTACAGCAGAATGATATTGTCTACGTGACCCCCAATAAAGTAAAAGCGAAAAATTCTGATATTGGTAATAGTACAAGTCTTTGGTTTTCTGCAACTTCTATATTAGTGTCGTTGGCAAGTTTGTTAATAACAATCTTTAAATAATAAAATCTATTATGTTGGAAGAAAGAAAGGAAAAGCGCAACGAAGTGGATGAAGAGTATATTAATATTCAAGAGATTCTTTTTCGTTATCTGATTCATTGGCCTTGGTTTGTTGTTTCAGTAGTAGCTTGCATAATTTTTGCATGGATATATTTGCATATAACAACTCCTATTTATAATATTTCTGCTACTGTTCTGATAAAAGATGAAGAAAAAGGTGGTGGAAAAAGTATGAGTTCCGAACTTGAAAGAATGGGGCTTGACGGTTTTATGTCATCATCCAAAAATATAGATAATGAAATAGAAGTATTACGGTCTAAATTATTAGCTCGTGAAGTTGTGAATCAGTTGAGTTTATTTGTAACTTATAAGGATGAAGATGCATTTCCTGGAAAAGAACTTTATCGTACTTCTCCCGTGCTAGTAAGTCTGACTCCACAGGAGGCTGAAAAACTTCCAGAAACGATGGAGGTGGGAATGACCTTATTGACAAATGGAATGATGGATGTCTTGATAACAGTAGGAGACAAAGAGTATCAGAAGCGATTTGATAAGTTACCAGCTATATTCCCAACAGATGAAGGCACAATTGCTTTTTTTGAAAATAAAGATACGTTGGCAGTGAATTTTCAGAAAGGAGAGGAGGGGGAACGACATATTAAAGCTTTTATAAGTCGTCCAATGTCCGTAGCAAAAAGATATAGTGAAGCTTTGTCAATAGCTCCTACTTCAAAGACTACTTCAGTTGCTGTACTTTCGCTAAAGAACTCAAATACACAACGTGGAAAAGACTTTATCAATAAGTTGCTTGAGATGTACAATATCAATACCAACAATGATAAGAATGAAGTGGCGCAAAAGACTGCTGAATTTATTGATGAACGTATCGGCATTATTTCTAAGGAGTTAGGAAGTACAGAACAAGATTTGGAAAACTTCAAGCGTACTGCTGGTATTACTGACTTGACAAGTGAAGCTCAGATTGCATTAACGGGGAATGCAGAATATGAAAAGAAACGTGTAGAGAATCAGACTCAAATTAATTTGGTGATGGACTTGCAACGCTATATGAAAGGTAATGAATATGAGGTTTTGCCTAGTAATATTGGACTCCAAGATGCAGCATCGGCTGGTGCGATTGACCGATATAATCAAATGTTGGTTGAGAGAAAACGCTTACTTCGTACATCGACAGAGAATAATCCGACCATCGTGAATTTGGATACTAGTATTCGAGCAATGCGCAGCAATGTGCAAGCTACATTGGATGCTACATTGAAAGGATTACAAATTACAAAAGATGATTTAGCTCGTGAAGCGAATCGTTATTCTCGTCGTATTAATGATGCTCCTACTCAGGAACGTCAGTTTGTGAGCATTGCCCGTCAACAAGAAATCAAGGCAGGACTCTACTTGATGTTACTTCAAAAGCGTGAAGAAAATGCCATAACCTTGGCTGCTACTGCTAATAACGCGAAGATTATCGATGAAGCGTTAGCAGATGATAACCCGGTTTCTCCTAAAAAGATGATGATTTATTTGGCTGCTTTTGTTTTGGGAATGGGGCTTCCGGTAGGTATTATCTATCTGATTGGATTAACCAAGTTCAAGATTGAAGGGCGTGCTGATGTTGAAAAATTGACTTTGCTTCCTGTTGTCGGTGATATTCCATTGGCGGATGAAAAGACAGGTTCAATTGCAGTATTTGAGAATAAGAACAATCTCATGAGCGAGACTTTCCGAAACGTTCGTACCAATCTTCAGTTTATGCTTGAGAATGGTAAGAATGTAATTTTGGTAACTTCTACCATTAGTGGTGAAGGAAAATCCTTTATATCCGCTAATTTGGCTATTAGTCTATCTTTACTAGGCAAAAAAGTAGTAATAGTCGGTCTTGATATTCGTAAACCGGGGTTGAATAAAGTATTCAATATTTCTAAAAAGGATCATGGTATTACTCAGTTCTTGACTAATCCCACTACGAATCTGATGGACTTGGTACAACCTTCTGACATAAACAAGAATCTGTTTATACTTCCCGGTGGAACCGTTCCGCCTAATCCAACAGAGTTATTGGCTCGTGACGGGTTGGAAAAGGCTATCGAAACGTTGAGGAAGAATTTTGATTATGTAATATTGGATACAGCACCGGTGGGTATGGTGACAGATACTTTGCTTATAGGACGTGTTGCTGATTTGTCTGTATATGTATGTCGTGCTGATTACACCCGTAAGGCTGAGTTTACTCTAATTAATGAACTTGCTGAAAATAATAAATTGCCTAATCTCTGTATCGCTATTAATGGTTTGGATTTGAATAGGAGAAAATATGGCTATTATTACGGCTATGGTAAATATGGCAAATATTATGGCTATGGTAAACGTTACGGTTATGGCTATGGTTATGGAGAAAATCATGGTGATAAAGAATAATCGTTGAACAAAATAGCCATTATATTTCTCTGATGTATACGAGCCAATAAAAAATAAAGTGCTTTTAATACTTTACACAAAGTGAGATGAAATATGTAGGTCCCTAACTTCATGCTACACACATGAAGTCCCTACATTTTGTGGTCAGGAAATATACGGCGGTGTATTCCTGATCAACGCCCTCATGTCGGTGTAAATCCGATGTGATTTCTATTATATCAACTGTCTGTGAAGATCGTTGATATTTGAAATGATATTATCACTAGATAATATACAACTCAAAACGGGAGATAGCACTTTTGTTGTCTTCCGTTTTTATATTGAATACTTCTTCATAATAAATATTGGTACTTTATTGGGAGCTTACAAATACTCTTATCTTTATTTGCTGTTTTGGACATTTTAGCGTACCTTGCACACCTATTTTAAAGAATATTTTTTTAACAGGAGAATAACAGGTATGGATAATCATGTTGTAATAATGGCTGGTGGCATAGGGAGCCGCTTCTGGCCGATGAGCACTCCGGAATGTCCTAAACAATTTATTGATGTAATGGGATGTGGCCGGTCGCTGATTCAGTTGACGGCAGATCGTTTCGACGGTGTTTGCCCTAAAGAAAATATGTGGGTCGTAACTTCTGAAAAATACATTGATATTGTTCGGGAGCAGTTGCCGGAAATTCCGGAAAGTAATATTTTGGCGGAGCCTTGTGCGCGCAATACTGCACCCTGCATTGCTTTTGCTTGTTGGAAGATCAAGAAAAAACATCCGAATGCTAACATTGTAGTAACTCCTTCGGATGCATTAGTCATTGATACGGGAGAATTCCGTAGAGTGATGGAGAAAGCCCTTCGTTTCACAGATGATGGCAGCGCCATTGTAACGATAGGTATCCGGCCAACTCGTCCGGAAACCGGATACGGATATATTGCTGCTGCTGATCAGCTCCAGACAGATAAAGAGATTTACACTGTAGATGCATTTAAGGAAAAACCGGATAAAGAGACTGCCGAAAAGTATCTGGCAGAAGGCAATTTCTTCTGGAATGCGGGAATCTTTGTGTGGAACGTGCGTACTATTACTTCCGTGCTGCGTGTATATGCTCCGGGCATCGCACAAATTTTCGATCGCATTTTCCCCGATTTCTATACAGAGAAAGAAAATGAAACGATCAAGAAGTTATTCCCTACTTGCGAAAGCATTTCTATCGACTATGCAGTGATGGAGAAAGCACAGGAGATTTATGTACTTCCCGCTTCTTTTGGCTGGTCAGATCTGGGTACATGGGGAGCACTTCGCGGTTTGCTTCCACAGGATAAGTCTGGAAATGCAACCGTAGGAACCGATATCCGTTTGTATGAAAGTAAAAATTGTATTGTGCATGCCAGCGAAGAAAAACGAGTAGTCATTCAAGGCTTGGATGGATATATCATTGCAGAGAAAGATAACACATTATTGATCTGCAAGCTGGAAGAAGAGCAAAGAATTAAGGAATTCTCGAAATAAAATTTATTTCGAGAATTGATATTCATGTGGTGTCATTCCTGTCATTCGCTTAAAGAACTTCGAGAAAAAAGAAGGATTAGGGAAGTTCAATTCATCAGAAATTTGATAAACAAGCAGATTGCTATGTTTTAGCAATACTTTAGCTTCTAATATAATGGACTGGTTTATCCAGTCCATTACTGTTTGTTGACTGGTTTGGCGGATGATAGTGTTAAGATAGCGGGGAGTGAGACATAGCTTATCCGCATAAAAACTAACATTACGTTCTCTCTTGCTATAAGCATTGACTAAAGAAATGAAACGCTGGAAAATCTCTTCCTGATGTGTCTGGCAGCTCTGTTCTTTTTGATTGCTGTTTTTGACAAGATATTCTATATTGCACAGAATACTGATCAGTAGATATTGAATAGCTTCCCGTCGGAATGTCGGTTCTTGTAATATATTCCATATTAAAGCAAAGTAACTCTTAAACAAGTCGTACTCATGTGAGGTCAGAGATAATATGAGGTTTTTCTGTAACTGTGAAAGATGAGTGAAGAAATTGTCTTTTCCGGCTATAGAAAGAAATTCTGCGTCCATGGCTACCATCTGCATATCAAAATCCGGAGAGACTTCTATAATCTGAAGAATGGAATTCGGAACAATTAATAGTAGCTTGTCCCGCTGAAAGGTTTCTTCTATCAGGTTGATTAATACGCGTGCATATCCCTGTTTGATGACTGCGATGCGTCCTTCTTTGATACGATAAGGCTGGCCCAGTATGATAAGATTGGATTCTAATTGGGCGAAGCTATTTACGAATCCAAAATGCGGAGATATGTAACGGAATTCGTTATGTCGGACGACATCCGGATTTTCTAAGATTTCGAGACCTATATTCAATGGTATTTTCTTTTCCATCTCTATCTGTTTTTTCCGTCAAAGATAATAAAAATCAGCAAATAGCCTTTTATTCTTTCTCTTTATCGAACTATTGGGATATTTTTACTAACTATCGGAATGTGAATGTATCTTTGAAATCTCTATCTTTGTCTTTTGAAGAAATTAAAGAAATGATGTGTATGAAAAGAATGTTTTTCAGTTTCTCCTTTTTATTGTTTGTATCGGGAATAAATGCGCAGATAACGTTGGAAGAATGTCAACGGAAGACGCAGGAAAATTATCCGTTGGTACATCAGTATGGTCTGGTGGAGAAAACAAAGGAATATAATCTTGAGAATGCGGCAAAAGGATATTTGCCACAGTTTGCCCTTTCGGCTAAAGCTTCTTATCAGAGTGAGGTAACAGAAATTCCGGTGAAGCTCCCCGGAGTGGATTTGAAAGGACTGCCGAAAGATCAGTATCAGGTGATGTTGGAGTTACAACAGAAAATCTGGGATGGCGGAGGAATCCGGATGCAGAAGAAACAAACGACTGCGGAAGCGGAGATAGAGAAAGAAAAGCTGAATGTGGATATGTATGCGCTGAATAGTCGTGTAAATGACCTTTATTTTGGAATTCTTTTGTTGGATGAGCAGTTGATACAGAATGCATTGTTGCAAGATGAACTGGAGAGAAATTATCGCCAGATTGCTGCCTACGTAGAAAATGGCATTGCCAATCAGGCCGATTTGGATGCTGTGAAAGTGGAACAGCTGAACACAAAGCAGAAAAGAGTAGAACTGGTTTCATCGCGTATGGCATATTTGAAGATGCTTTCACTTCTGGTAGGAGAGAAGTTGCCACAGGAAACGGTTTTGGAGAAACCTGTTCCTCAAGATGAGGTTTCGGCTGTCAGTGAGATTCGTCGCCCGGAATTGTCTTTGTTTAATGCGCAAGGAGTCGGATTACAAGTACAGGAGAAAGCTTTGAATGTGCGTCATCTTCCACAGTTCGGATTGTTTGTGCAGGGAGCTTATGGAAACCCCGGATTGAATATGCTGAAAAATGAATTTTCTCCTTACTATATTGCGGGTGTTCGCCTTTCATGGAATTTCGGTAGTTTGTACACCTTGAAGAATGACCGGAAGGTAATTGAAAATAAACGCCGGCAATTGGATAATAACCGGGATGTATTTCTTTTTAATACAAGATTGGAGATGACACAACAGGATCAGGCTATCCAATCATTGGAAAAGCAAATGCAGGATGATGATGAGATTATCCGTTTGCGTACCAATATTCGCAAATCGGCAGAAGCCAAAGTGGCGAATGGAACATTGACGGTGACCGAGATGCTTCGGGAATTGACCAATGAGAGTTTGGCACGTCAGTCGAAAGCGTTGCATGAAATTCAACGGTTAATGGGAATTTATCAATTGAAATATACTACGAATGATTAATATAACTTCTTTAGATATGGAACGAATGACAAAAATAGGAATGGTTGGAGTGGCATTGATAATGTTGGCTGCTTGTGGTAAGGGAATACCCAGCTATGATGCAACCGGTACGTTTGAAGCCACGGAAGTGATAGTCTCTGCCGAAGCTGCCGGAAAGTTGTTGCGACTGGAGGTAGAAGAGGGGACAAGGCTGAAAGCAGGTGAGGAGATTGGACTGGTGGATACGGTGCAATTGTATTTGAAGAAATTACAACTGGAGGCCAGTATGAAATCTGTGGAAAGCCAACGTCCGGATCTTGCTAAACAGATAGCTGCTACCAAACAGCAAATAGTAACAGCTGAACGTGAAAAGAAACGCGTGGAAAACCTGCTTGCTGCTGGAGCGGCGAATCAGAAACAGTTGGACGACTGGGATGCACAAGTCAAATTGCTTGAAAGGCAGCTTGTCGCACAGGAATCATCATTGCAGAATAGTACAAATAGCCTGATAGAACAAGGAAATTCGGTTGCCATACAGGTTGCACAGATGGAGGATCAGTTAGCTAAATGTCATGTCCAGTCGCCTATCGAAGGTACAGTATTGGCAAAATATGCAGAAGCCGGTGAATTGGCGGCGATAGGCAAACCTTTGTTTAAAGTGGCTGAAGTGGATCGCATGTATTTGAGGGCTTACATTACCTCCGAACAGTTGTCGCAAGTGAAATTGGGAGATGAGGTAACTGTGTATGCTGATTATGGAAACTCGGAGCAGAAAGCTTATCCGGGGGTAGTGACATGGATTTCCGACCGTTCGGAGTTCACTCCCAAAACGATTTTGACGAAAAATGAACGTGCTAATCTGGTATATGCAGTGAAAATTGCCGTGAAGAATGACGGAGCATTGAAGATTGGTATGTACGGAGGAGTGACATTGAAAAATTAATGATTAAAAATTAAACGCAAGGAGATGGAAAAGGGAGAACCCATAGTGGTTGTGAAAGAAGTCGGCAAGAACTATGGAAAGGTGGAGGCGCTGAAAGAAGTTTCTTTCGTTGTGGAACGGGGAGAAATCTTTGGCCTGATAGGGCCTGACGGTGCCGGTAAGAGTACCTTATTCCGTATTCTGACTACTTTGTTGCTGGCGGATAAAGGAACGGCCATGGTTACCGGGCTGGATGTGGTAGCGGATTATAAACAGATTCGTACGAAAGTGGGATATATGCCCGGTCGTTTTTCACTTTACCAGGATCTTTCTGTAGAAGAGAATCTGGAGTTTTTTGCTACCGTGTTCCATACGACAGTTCAGGAGAATTATGATTTAATTAAAGATATCTATCAGCAGATAGAACCGTTCAGGAAAAGAAGGGCAGGAGCTTTGTCAGGTGGTATGAAGCAGAAACTGGCATTGAGCTGCGCTTTGATTCATAAACCGGATATTTTATTTCTGGATGAACCCACTACCGGAGTGGATCCTGTGTCACGTAAGGAATTTTGGCAAATGCTCCGAAATTTGCGTGAACAGGGTATTACCATTGTCGTTTCTACTCCCATTATGGATGAGGCTCGGCAATGTGACCGGATTGCTTTCATCAATCATGGACAGATTCATGGCATTGATACTCCCGAACGTATTCTTCATCAATTTGCGTCTATCCTTTGCCCTCCTTCCTTGGAGCGGGAGGAAGTGAAGCATGAAGTAGCTCCGGTCATTGAAGTGAAGCAGTTGACAAAGTGTTTTGGAGATTTTACCGCAGTAGATCATATCTCCTTTCAGGTGAACCGGGGCGAGATATTTGGCTTTCTGGGTGCTAATGGAGCAGGAAAGACGACAGCTATGCGTATGCTTTGCGGATTAAGTAAACCGACATCAGGCATCGGAAAGGTGGCAGGATATGACATTTACCGGGAGGCCGAACAAGTAAAGAAAAATATCGGCTATATGAGCCAAAAGTTTTCGCTATATGAAGATCTGAAAGTGTGGGAGAATATCCGTCTGTTTGCCGGAATTTATGGCATGAAGGAACAGGAGATAGAACGGAAGACAGAAGAATTGTTGGATCGTTTGGAGCTTACAGCCGAACGGGATACTCTGGTGAAGAGCCTTCCGGTGGGATGGAAACAGAAATTGGCTTTTTCAGTATCAATATTCCATGAACCGAGAATCGTTTTTCTGGATGAGCCGACCGGCGGAGTAGACCCTGCTACGAGAAGGCAGTTCTGGGAATTGATCTATCAGGCAGCCGATCAGGGTATTACCGTATTTGTCACTACCCATTATATGGATGAAGCGGAATATTGCAACCGGATATCTATCATGGTAGACGGTCAGATAAAAGCACTTGATACACCTGCCCGTCTGAAACAACAATTCGGTGCGGAAACGATGGATGACGTTTTTCAGAAATTAGCCCGCGGTGCGGTGCGCAAAGCAGATTGATTATGAGACAGTTTATAGCTTTTATAAAGAAAGAGTTTTATCATATTTTCCGTGACCGGCGAACGATGCTGATTTTGTTGGGGATGCCGGTCGTGCAAATTATTCTATTCGGTTTTGCTATCACTACGGAAGTGAAAAATGTTCGGTTGGCGGTACTCGATCCTTCTAATGATGTGGTAACGCGAAAAATAATTGATCGTTTGGATGCCAGTGAATACTTCACCGTTACTGCACGTTTTCATTCGCCCCGGGAAATGGAAGCTGCTTTCTTGAAGAATGAAATTGATATGGCGATTGTCTTTAGCGAACGGTTTGCGGATGATCTCTATACGGGTGATGCTCGTGTACAGCTGATAGTAGATGCAACAGATCCTAATATGTCGACTTCGCAAGTTAATTATGCGACAGGAATCGTTTCTATGGTAGGCCAGGAGATGATTCCTCCGAATATGTCGGCTGCCCGCCTGACTCCTGATATCAAATTGCTCTACAACCCGCAGATGAAGAGTGCTTATAACTTTGTTCCGGGAGTGATGGGCTTGATTCTGATGCTGATTTGCGCCATGATGACCTCGATTTCCATTGTTCGTGAGAAAGAAACAGGCACGATGGAAGTATTATTGGTTTCACCTGTGAAGCCGCTATTTATTATTTTGGCAAAGGCTGTACCTTATTTTGTGCTGTCGTTCGTCAATCTGATAACGATCCTTTTGCTTTCGGTCTTTGTGTTGGATGTTCCGGTGGTAGGAAGTTTGTTCTGGTTAATCACGGTATCTTTGCTGTTTATCTTCGTATCCTTGGCATTGGGCTTATTGATTTCATCAGTCACACGTACACAGGTTGCCGCCATGCTGGTTTCCGGATTGATGCTGATGATGCCCACGATGCTTCTATCGGGTATGATTTTCCCTATAGAGAGTATGCCGGTGATACTTCAATGGATTTCGGATATACTTCCAGCACGTTGGTATATACAGGCTGTGCGTAAACTGATGATTGAAGGAGTACCAGTTGCATTGGTGTATAAAGAGATTGGTATCTTGTTATTGATGGCGGCGGTACTTATTACGATCAGTATCAAGAAATTTAAGTATAGATTGGAATAATATGTCGATATGCCAATTGATTGTATGAATATTATACAAGTGTGCTAATGGGCAGATTGATAAATGGAAGAATTATTTATGATAAAGTTCCTGATAGAAAAAGAGTTTAAACAATTGCTTCGCAATTCGTTTCTTCCGAAATTGATTCTTGTATTTCCATGCATGATTATGCTGCTGATGCCTTGGGCGGTAAATCTGGAAATCAAGAATATACAGCTGAATATTGTGGATAATGACCATTCGGCTGTTTCACAACGTTTAGTCAATAAGATTGCCGCCTCTACCTATTTCCGTCTGGTGGAAGTGCCGGCTTCGTATGAAGAAGGCCTACGGAATATTGAAATTGGAACGGCGGATATTGTGATGGAAATTCCGAGGCATCTGGAACGGGATTGGATGAATGGAGAAGATGCCCACATACTGATAGCAGCCAATGCCGTGAATGGAACAAAAGGAGGGCTGGGGAGTTCGTATCTATCTTCTATTGTTAATGATTATGCAGCCGAACTGCGTTCTGAATATCCTGCAACTGCTACAGTCTCCGGTGCTTTCCCTTCGATAGGCATTGATACGCAAGGGGTGTTTAATCCGAATCTGAATTATAAACTCTATATGATTCCGGCATTGATGGTCATGTTATTGACTTTGATTTGTGGCTTCTTGCCTGCATTGAATATAGTTAGTGAGAAGGAAGTAGGAACAATCGAGCAGATTAATGTGACTCCGGTTTCGAAATTTGTCTTTATTTTGGCAAAGCTCTTGCCTTACTGGTTGATTGGTTTTGTCGTGCTGACTGTATGTTTCATATTAGCTTGGTTAATTTATGGCATAGTGCCAGTCGGTCATTTTCTATTGATTTACTTTTTCGCAGTTCTTTTCGTTTTGGTAATGTCCGGTTTCGGACTTGTTATTTCCAACTACTCGGCAACGATGCAACAATCTATGTTTGTTATGTGGTTCTGTTTGTTGGTTGTAATTTTGATGAGTGGTTTGTTTACTCCTATTAGCAGTATGCCGGAATGGGCTCAAATAATTACCAGGCTCAATCCTTTGAGGTATTTTATGGAAGTGATGCGAATGGTGTATTTGAAGGGGAGTGGTTTCTTTGATTTACTGCCGCAGTTTGGAGTATTGTTGTTTTTTGCAGTAGTGTTTAATAGTTGGGCAGTGATTAGTTATCGGAAGAATAACTAAGGGCGATAAGGAGGCGTTGTCTGCAATAATAATATAAAAACAGCTCGTTTCCCTTTCAGGGAAAGAGCTGTTTTATTACTTCTCATCACCGTTTCCGGTGAACAGCAAGTGGTTACCGTATTACTTTATTTCGATTTGCCGATTTGGCTTCTTCACTTCTTCTTCAGAGAGTTTAGGAAGTTCGATGTTTAAAACGCCATGTTCTACGGATGCAGCAATTTTTTCTTTGTCCACATTGTCCGGTAGAATCATTGTTTGCTGGAACTTAGAGTATGAGAATTCGCGACGCAGATAGCGACCGTCTTTCTTTTCCTCCTTGTTTTCAGTCTTCTTCTCCATGCTGATAACGAGGTTGTTGTCTTCATCAATGCGAACATTGAAATCATCCTTCGTCATACCAGGAGCAGCCAATTCCACTTTGTATTCTTTTTCTGTTTCCAAAACATTAATTGCAGGTGCAGTAGCATTTGCTTTTACCATCCAATCGTTATCAAAGAAATCATTAAAGATACTTGGTAACCAACCTTGAGTTCTTCTAACAGGCATCATAATTTTAGTCTCCTATCTTTAAGTTAAACATTCAATTAATAAATCTTGAACTTCGGCGTTTTCACTTCCGATGGTATCGGTTATCCCGCCTTCCATCGTCCGCTCTCGAACCGTTGTTCGCTTCTATAAATGCAAACCTTATGCCAAGAGATTTTGGAGACTAAAATTGTCTATTTGTCATTGTAATAGTGCCAAATTTGCAATACAGGTGACAAAATGTATTCTGTTTTTATTTATTTTATATAAGATAGATATTAATTTGATAACCTGTTTACTTCTTCTCGATCAGTTTGAATCTTATTCTTAGTGTTTGCCTTTCTTCGTCATAATCATGACTAATGATTTTGAAGGTACCCACTTCAGAAGTATTGGATACATGCAATCCGATGCAGGCGCAGGTATCATAATCTCCAATGCGGACAATGCGAAGAGTTTCGCTTGCATCGGCAGGTAGTTTACTTAAATCTACGATGTCTTTGGCCTGTTCATGAGTCATAAACTCAACAGTCACAGGTAGGTTCTGACTGATTACCTCGTTCACTCTATCTTCAATAGACTGGATTTGTTCCGCTGTCGGACATGACGAAAGTATATAGTCACATTTGCTCTTTTTCCTTTCGATGTGTGCATTGCGAGAACGTGGGCAGCCAAAGGTTTTCACCATGGTTGCATTGAGTAAATGCTCTGCTGTATGCATAGGAGGGTATTCCTGCTTGTTGTGATCGTTGAGCTGAATTTGCTGTTGCATAATTTAATAAGTTATTTCAAGTTTATTATTCAAAGCATAATTATCTGCACTATTTTCTGATTTGTAGTTTACTGTTTTATTATAAACTGACCATGTATTGACACAATGTCCGATTTCATGCATTAATAAACGTTCAAGATAATATCTTCTTGCACTTTCTTCTGTGAATTCAATATACCAGTTACCTCGTTCTTTTACAGGTTCAGACGCATAGCCTTTATACCATGTCAGTAGTTTGTGACTGGGTTTGCTTTTTCCTATGGAGATTTTGTTGTTTTTAGGAAATGGATATAATATAATGGCATATACTCCACTACCCGTAGTAAAATAACCTTGGCAATTTACTTTAGAATTAGGTTTGCGTAGCCATATGTGTGTTATACATGATACATCTTTTTCGGGTAATTGATTCAATACACTTTCAATATGGTCTATTGTTATTGGAAAATAGAAATCTCTGGACGGATTTTCCATTATATAAATGGGGCATTTATCAAATTCTGTTGGTTTTAATAAAGAGTGTTCTCTTTTCACTATATTGTCCTTTAATTTGATTCGCATTCTTCCTCCTTTAATGTCACCAAAGGTGCGACTTTTCTTCCAGGCTGTTTTTTTCTTATTTTGTTGATGTCTCATAGGTTTTATCTTTTGTGTTTATTCATGGCATTTTATATTTAGTCATTTATTGTTTTCAATAATGATTTTCTCTCCCAAGAAATGAGGTTGTTTATCTGTTCCTAAATCTATGAACATTTTGACTCTTGCGAGTAATTCCCGGATGTTAGTTTTCAGTCCGGCATAAGCATTTACATTTTGGGCGTTGTACCCGATGGCGTCTATTCCATTTTTCTCTGCAAGATAGATTGCTCGTTCGTTATGGAATCGTTGGGAGATGATGGTCAGACGATTTTGTCCAAACACCTCTTTGGCACGTACAACAGAGTCGAGAGTCCGGAATCCGGCATAATCTAAATAAATGGATTTTTCAGGAATACCTTTTTGCATGAGTGCTTTCTTCATTTCTTCCGGTTCATTGTAATCCTCTTTACGGTTATCGCCGCTGATGAGGATATATTTAATTTTCCCGGCTTTATATAACTCTACTGTTGCAAGAATCCGATAATCGAAATATAAATTGTTATTTCCATTTTTCAACTTGGGAGAAGTTCCGAGAAGTAATCCTACATTGTTGGAGGGGATAGTATTTACTTCCGTATATAGTTTGGAGACTGTGTGTTTCTTGATTGTCCTGTTACATACAATTATGCTGATTACACACAGGATAGCTATTATTAGAGTGGTATAAAGTAGTTTGCGTTTCATGTTTCGGATAATAATTGTGACTTTACAAAAATACCATTCTTTTTTAGGAAATCAAGCATATAGACATAAAAAAAGGAGCAACGCCTTGCTCCAACCTTTGTTAACCTTAAATCTAATACTATGAAAAACACAGTGCAAAGATACGGACTGCTATGGAATTAGCAAATAATCCAAGAAAAAACGCATGTTATATAACATAGATTAAGAAAAAACTCCTTCGACTTAACGGTTATTTGTTGTTTTGGATGCCTATATATGGAGTTTTTTTTATCTTTGCATAAAATATTATATTACTAATACTTAATATAAACATGGATAAAAGAAGATGGGGCCAATGGATATTATTGGCTGTTGTTTGCTTGAGTTTCTCGATAGGAGAAAGCTATGCACAGAAAAATGATTTTGCTAATCTACGTCGTTATTCAAAAGAAAATGCTGCACTTCCACAAGCGACAAAGAAAGACAAACGGGTTATTTTTATGGGAAATTCCATTACGGAAGGATGGGTAAGGACTCATCCGGATTTTTTCAAATCAAATGGTTACATTGGCCGTGGAATCAGTGGGCAGACTTCCTATCAATTCTTGTTACGTTTTCGGGAAGATGTGATTAATCTTTCTCCTGCTTTAGTGGTGATTAATGCCGGAACAAATGATGTCGCTGAAAATACACAAGCTTATAATGAAGATTATACATTCGGAAACATCGTTTCTATGGCGGAACTGGCGAAAGCGAATAAAATAAAAGTAATTTTGACTTCCGTATTGCCTGCTGCAGCATTTAAGTGGAGAATGGAAATAAAAGATGCTCCGCAGAAAATTAAATCTTTAAATGACCGGATAGAGGCTTATGCAAAAGCAAATAAAATTCCGTTTGTTAATTATTACAAAGCAATGGTGGTTGACGAAAACCAGGCCTTGAATCCTCAATATACTAAAGATGGAGTTCATCCGACGAGCGAGGGATATGATATTATGGAACCGTTGATTAAAAATGCCATAGAGAAGGCGCTTTGATTTATCATCACTTGAAGTAGGAAATCCAACTATAAAAAATGGGGAGGATTGCAGGAATAGATTCAGTCGTAATGAACGATCAGTCTATATCTGCAATCCTCCTTATTTATTCTTTAGAGAGTTTCCGTTATATCTTTCCAGCTGAGGCGTATAGACATAAAAAAAGGAGCAACGCCTTGCTCCAACCTTTGTTAACCTTAAATCTAATACTATGAAAAACACAGTGCAAAGATACGGGATTCCGGTAACTTTGCAAATTATCAGCCCTTAACAGGTGTTTTTATAACACTAATTAATAGACTAAATACGAAGTTACAGGTTTGTTAAGAGTTTCAACCCTTAACAATCAGGCTATGATAGGTGAACAATGGGGGAATTTTATCCCCATTTCTCTTTCATCAAGTCCTCCAGTTTCAATAATTCGTCACGATATTGTGCGGCTTCGATAAATTCGAGTTTCTTGGCTGCTTCCTGCATCAGTTTGCGGGTACGCTCGATACTCTTTTCCATTTGCGCTTTACTCATATACTGCACTACCGGATCTGCGGCGATATTCGGAGTAGAAGGTTCTATATAAGCATGTCTTTCTTTTAACAGTTCATCTGCCTCTTTTGCATTGCCGAATACAGACAAGTTTCTGGCCTTTTTAATCTGTTGCGGGGTAATTCCGTTTGCCTCATTATATGCCAACTGCTTTTCGCGGCGACGGTTCGTTTCATCAATCGTCAGTTTCATGCTATCCGTCATCTTATCAGCATACATGATTACCTTACCGTTCACATTACGCGCGGCACGTCCCGCAGTTTGTGTCAACGAACGGTGGGAGCGGAGGAACCCTTCTTTGTCTGCATCGAGAATAGCGACGAGAGACACTTCCGGAAGGTCGAGACCCTCACGAAGCAGGTTCACCCCGATAAGTACGTCATAAACTCCTTGCCGGAGATCATCCATAATCTTCACACGTTCCAGTGTGTCGACATCACTATGGATATAGGTACATCTCACATTATTATTGAGAAGATATTCTGCCAGTTCTTCTGCCATTCGTTTGGTTAGTGTAGTGACGAGTACGCGTTCTTCCTTTTCAATACGGAGCTGGATTTCTTCCATTAAATCGTCAATCTGATTGAGACTCGGACGCACTTCGATGACAGGATCAAGCAGACCGGTAGGACGAATCACCTGTTCCACGACGATTCCTTCCGATTGAATCAATTCATAATCCGCCGGTGTAGCACTGACGTAGATTACTTGTTTTGCCATCTCCTGAAACTCTTCAAATTTCAACGGGCGGTTGTCCATAGCGGCAGGCAATCGGAAACCATATTCCACAAGATTGATTTTTCGCGCACGGTCTCCTCCATACATTGCACGGATTTGGGGTACGCTCACGTGGCTTTCGTCGATAACGATCAGGAAATCATCCGGAAAGAAATCGAGCAAACAATAGGGGCGGGTACCGGCAGCACGGCCGTCGAAATAACGGGAGTAATTCTCAATTCCGGAACAATGTCCCAATTCCCGGATCATCTCCATATCGTAAGTTACTCGCTCATACAATCGCTTGGCCTCGTATTCTTTGCCGATAGATTCGAAGAAAGCTACTTGCTTGGTCAAATCATCCTCTATTTCATGAATAGCGCGGAGAGTAGCCTCTTTGGTAGTCATGAACAGGTTGGCCGGATAAATCTTATAGGCGTCAAATGGCGCGATAGTGACTCCTGTGATGGGGTCTACCTCTTCGATACCGTCAATCTCATCTCCCCAGAAGGTGATACGGAGCAGGTTGTCGGTATAAGCCAGATAAATATCCACCGTGTCGCCCTTGACCCGGAAATTTCCACGGTTCAAGTCAATATCATTGCGGACATACAAGCTGTCTACCAAACGACGTAGAAACACATTGCGGTCCATCATCCGTCCCCGTTCTATTTCGATGACATTTTTGTAGAAGTCCGAAGGATTTCCCATACCGTAGATACAAGATACCGAAGAAACCACTACCACGTCTTTTCGCCCGGAGAGTAGGGCGGAAGTGGTAGCGAGTCGGAGCTTGTCGATTTCGTCATTGATGGCGAGGTCCTTTTCTATATATGTATCACTGCTCGGCAGATAAGCTTCCGGCTGGTAATAATCATAGTAAGAAACGTAATATTCTACCGCATTATTGGGGAAAAATCCTTTAAACTCACTATATAGCTGGGCAGCCAGTGTTTTGTTATGGCTCAAAATCAAGGTGGGTTTATTGATATTGGCGATTACATTGGCAATGGTAAATGTTTTTCCCGACCCGGTCACTCCCAATAAAGTCTGTGCGGGAACTCCCTGAAGTACCCCTTCAGTAAGTTGTGTTATAGCTTCCGGCTGATCTCCGGTAGGTTTGTAAGCTGATGTTAGTTCATAATTCATAGTTAAATCCTAAAAAGTGGAGCAATATTCGGTAAAATAATCGAGATAACAAATCATTTTTCCAAATAAATCCTTTACTTTGCAACATATTAATATCAAAAAACAGATTCATACAACTAGTAATACCGGAAACACATGATTTGGAATGAGAGCATTGAGTGTATGGACCGCGAAAGTCTTCGCAAGATTCAAAGCATACGACTCAAGAAAATTGTAGATTACGTCTATCACAATACACCTTTCTATCGAAAGAAGATGCAGGAAATGGGGATTACTCCCGATGACATCAATACGATTGATGATATTGTAAAACTGCCGTTTACCACGAAACATGATTTAAGAGATAATTATCCGTTCGGACTTTGTGCCGTGCCGATGAGCCAGATTGTACGTATTCATGCTTCTTCCGGAACAACTGGAAAACCCACGGTTGTCGGATATACCCGTAAGGACTTGGCTTCATGGGCGGAATGTATATCGCGTGCTTTTACCGCTTATGGAGCGGGACGTTCTGATATTTTTCAGGTATCTTATGGATACGGACTGTTTACGGGAGGATTGGGAGCACATGCAGGAGCCGAAAATATCGGTGCTTCTGTTATTCCGATGTCCAGTGGCAACACGGAAAAACAGATAACCTTGATGCACGATTTCGGATCGACAGTGCTTTGTTGTACTCCTTCCTATGCGCTTTATCTGGCAGATGCTATCAAAGATTCCGGTTTACCACGTGAAGAATTCAAACTGAAAGTCGGTGCTTTCGGTGCAGAACCCTGGACGGAAAATATGCGTCATGAGATAGAAGAAAAGTTGGGAATCAAAGCATACGATATTTATGGATTGAGTGAGATTGCCGGACCGGGTGTCGGGTACGAGTGCGAATGTCAGCACGGGACTCACTTGAATGAAGACCATTACTTCCCGGAAATCATCGACCCGAATACATTGCAACCGGTGGAATCCGGTCAAACGGGCGAACTGGTATTCACTCATTTAACCAAAGAGGGTATGCCGTTGCTTCGTTACCGTACGCGTGATTTGACGGCTTTGCATCATGATAAATGCTCCTGTGGCCGTACATTGGTACGTATGGATCGTATTTTGGGACGTAGTGATGATATGTTGATTATCCGCGGTGTGAATGTATTCCCGACGCAGATTGAATCAGTCATTCTTGAAATGGAAGAGTTTGAACCGCATTATTTGTTGATAGTGGGTCGTGAAAACAATACCGATACAATGGAACTCCAGGTTGAAGTACGTCCGGAATTCTATTCGGATGAGATCAACAAAATGCTGGCTTTGAAGAAGAAACTGGGAGGACGTTTGCAAAGCGTACTCGGACTGGGAGTCAACGTGAAACTGGTAGAGCCTCGCAGCATTGAACGCAGCGTAGGTAAAGCGAAACGTGTAATTGATAACAGAAAAATGTAAATAAGTATTGGGAAACAAGTATTAAGTATCAAGTATTATCGCAGCCATTGGCATATGTCTGCATAGCTAATACTTAAAACTTAAAACTTGATACTTGATGCCAATACTTAAAACTTAATACTTAATACTTAATACTTAACAATGATGGTAGCAAAACAACTTTCTATTTTTTTGGAAAATAAGTCAGGCCGTTTGACGGAAGTGACTGAAGTGCTGGCGAAAGAAAATATCAATCTTTCTGCCTTGTGCATTGCCGAAAATGCTGATTTTGGTATTTTGCGTGGAATTGTATCTGATCCGGATAGAGCATACAAAGCTTTAAAAGATAATCATTTTGCAGTGAATGTGACTGATGTAGTAGGTATAAGCTGTCCCAATGTGCCGGGTGCTTTGGCAAAAGTGCTGGGATATTTATCAGAAGAGGGCGTATTTATTGAATATATGTATTCGTTTGCCAATAACCATATTGCAAATGTAGTGATCCGCCCCAGCAACCTGGATAAATGTATCGAGGTACTGAAAGATAAGAAAGTCGATCTATTGGCTGCAAGTGACTTGTATAAACTGTAAATATAACAGTGAGCAATAAATAATGAACGGTAAACAGTTGTGTTATCCAACTCAAGGACAACGCAACTGCTTACCGTTTTTACTATAAATATAGTGACGCTATCCAGTGAAGATAGCGACGGTATATGCTAACGATACCGTCACTATCCCGAACACATACCGTCACTATTGCGAGTCGTTTATAATCTGCTGTTTATAGTTTGTCGTTTGCAATTCGACGTCATTTTCTCTCCTTTTGTCGATGTTTAACGCCTTTTATGTATTAAAAAACACAGATTAATTGCTAAATTCCCAGCGAATAAGTAACTTTGCGCATTATTTTAAAATAGGATGAAGAAAAATATCATTATAACTTTGCTTGCGGCGGCTACTCTTACATCATGTGGAGAGTATAATAAATTGCTGAAAAGCACCGATTACGAATACAAGTACGAAGCCGCCAAAAACTATTTTGCGAAGGGACAGTATAATCGTTCAGCCACGTTGTTGAATGAGTTGATAACCATTCTGAAAGGAACTGATAAAGCGGAAGAATCTTTGTATATGTTGGGAATGAGCTACTATAATCAGAAAGATTATCAGACAGCTGCCCAGTCATTTATCACCTATTTCAATACATATCCTCGTGGTACTTTTACCGAACTGGCACGTTTCCATGCAGGTAAGGCTTTATTCCTGGATACTCCGGAACCACGTTTGGATCAGTCAAGCACTTATCAGGCTATCCAGCAGCTGCAGATGTTCATGGAGTATTTCCCGAACAGCACAAAGAAGCAGGAAGCACAGGATATGATTTTTGCTTTACAGGATAAACTGGTTTTGAAAGAGCTTTATTCAGCAAGGCTATATTATAATCTGGGTAATTATTTGGGCAATAACTATGAGTCTTGTGTAATCACAGCTCAAAATGCATTGAAGGATTATCCTTATACTGATTATCGTGAAGAACTTTCCATTTTGGTTCTGCGTGCAAGACACGAAATGGCTATCTATAGCGTTGAGGACAAGAAGATGGATCGTTACCGCGAAACGATTGATGAATATTACGCTTTTAAGAATGAATTTCCTGAAAGTAAATATTTGAAAGAAGCCGAGAAGATATTCAATGAATCACAAAAAGTAATTAAAGACTAAATTTAAATAGATTTATGGACTACAAAAAAACGAATGCTCCTGCTACAACAGTAACCCGTGACATGATGGAACTCTGTGCTGATACAGGTAATGTTTATGAAACAGTTGCCATTATTGGTAAGCGTGCTAATCAGATCAGTGTAGAAATCAAAAACGATCTTTCTAAGAAACTGGCAGAGTTTGCTTCTTACAATGACAATTTGGAAGAAGTGTTTGAAAATAGAGAGCAAATCGAAATTTCTCGTTATTATGAGAAATTGCCGAAACCGGACTTGATTGCTACGCAAGAATACATCGAAGGGAAAATATATTATAGAAATCCGGCTAAGGAGAAAGAAAAACTTCAGTAATTTATTTTCTGACGAAGAATTTGATAGTCAAGTAGTAAGTGGGATGATGATCCCTACTCCTTATTGCTTGGCTATTATTGTTTAACTCAACTACTATTTAGAATACTTATGATTCAACGAATTCAAACTGTTTATTTATTGATTGTTGCAGGATTGCTGATTACAGCCATGTGTTTGCCGATGGGCTACTTCATTGATGCAATGGGAGAACATCCTTTTAAGGCATTAGGATTGGAAGTAAACGGTGCTATTCAGTCTACATGGGGCTTATTCGGAATTCTGATGGTTAGCACCATCGTAGCTGTGGCTACTATCTTTTTGTACAAGAACCGTATGTTGCAGATTCGCATGACAATTTTCAATAGCTTATTATTGGTAGGTTATTACGTTGCTGCCCTTGCTTTTTATTTTGCATTGAAGAATGATGAAAATATGTTCCGTATAGGCTGGGCATTGTGTTTGCCGCTTGTTTCTATCATCCTGAATATACTGGCTATCCGTGCTATCGGACGGGATGAGGTGATGGTAAAGGCTGCGGATAGGTTGAGATGACATTTCTCCCTTTCGGACAATTCGTTATAAGATAAATGAAAAGCATCGCTTTACAAGGGTTAAAGCGATGCTTTTTGCTCTGTAAAGCGATGCTTTAGTAGCTATAAAACGATGCTTTGTAGATGTTCCCCCAGAAGGGGAAGAGGGGGAGGATTTTATTTCTTCAAGTCAAATAAGTATGTGAGCTTTATGGTAATTGTACCATGTGCTGCACGGGCGAAATAATCTTTCTTAGTAGTGCTGTAAAAATCAGACAGGGCAAAGTAATAGCGGCCTTCAACGATGAAGCTACCGGCTTTCTTTGTTCTCAGTTCTACACCACCGCCACCGGCAATACCATAGTCAAATTTATTTTGAATCTTAACTCCGTATAGGGCTTTCTGTGTATCAGATAAGCTATTCATGTCAATACCTTTTATTGTTTCCGATTCACTGATTAGAAAGCTGATTTGAGGACCTGCATGGACAAAGAATTGCAATCCTCTGTCTCGTCCGAAAGCGAGGTGAGCGAGGAAAGGAATATCTATATAAGTCATTTTGCGGGTGTAAGTTTTAGTAGGGTCCTTCGAAGTGACTTCATATCCGTTGGCGTCCAGTGATATTGTTTCAAATAATTGGTCCCAACCTCGTTGCGAAACATTCAACTCGACTTGTGCACCACAAATCATGGCAAAATACTTCTCGGATATATAGCGTGCGGTCAAACCTCCGGTAATTCCCATCAAGCTATTTTGTTTGATGGTGGGGGTAAAAGAAACACTGTTTAAATTGACACCTCCATTGATACCTACCGATAAATTGCTTCGTGCTTCCCCGATTTGGGCAGCGGCAGGAAGGGTAAATCCTGTAAGTAGGAGTGTTGCGATCAAAAATGGTTTTATCTTTATCATTTTCGTATTATTCGAAGTCAAGTTTTACTAATTCAAAATTCTTAGTGAAACGTATGAAGAACACCTTTTTATTAATAAATCCTCCCCAGTTATTCACACGTTGGAATTTGAATCCCGTCTGGATAGGAGTCAGGTTCATTTTAGGCAGATTGTTTTCCAGTTCCGAGCCGTAAAGTGATAATCCTTTCAGAAAGAAGAAACCGGTGTCAAAACCCAGCATTGCGTAATTAGGGTATTTGCTTGCCAAGTCTTTGCTATACCATTTATGGTAAGCGTTGGTAAACTGCACAGCTGCCGGGAACAACGTATTTGTATAGAATGAAGAATAGAAATATACATCCAACTCAAAGAAATTTTCCAGATGATCTCTGGTATAGGTCTGCCATTCCGGATAGCCAAACAGATGAATATTCTCTGCAGGATTCTCTCTGACTAACAGCGTCAGTTGAGGAAGTATCTTAATCAGTAAGACGTTGTTGCCTGATGTCGGAATAAAGATGTTTTCTTTATCACTGCGGAGCGCTGCTTTCAGCGTTTCTTTCGTTGCGCTTTCGCTGACAGTTTTCATAGAGATGCCTTTGCTTTTCAACTCTTGTTTCAAGCCGCTGATAAATTCCGCTTTCTCCTTGTCAACGCTCACCGGTTCTATGAAGATAACGTTTGCATTGGGGAATTGACGGGTGAAGTGTTCATAAACCTCTGAATATAAGTAAGATTGAGGTGTGTTGATCTGATAAACTGCCGGATTGTTGAATACCTCTTCTCCTTTTTGAGAGAAAGGAATCACCAGGCGTATGTCGTTCTTCTCTGCGAAGTCGGACAATGGCTTTATTTGATTCTGATGCATCGGACCGAAGATGATATTCATACTTTTCATCTCGTTCTTGGCAAGAATCGTATTTAATGTAGAAAGGTCTTTTCCGCAATCATATACATATAGATCAAGAGAAATACCTGTACGCTTCAGACTGTCTACTGCCATCAGGAAACCTTCGTAATATTCCACCATGCGTCTGTCTTCCTGGAAAGGCAACAATAAAGCGGCCTTAATGGTAGACAGCTTTTGGGGAGTCTCTTTACTTTTGCGGAAAAGCTCGCTATTGCTGGGAGGAATAGCGTAAGGATCTTCCTTCTGTGTAGGTTGCACGGTCGTTGCTGCCGGGTAAGGGATGCAAAGGAATTGTCCCTTTTTCATGCCTTTTTTCAGTTCCGGGTTAGCCGCAATTAACTCCTGTTCGCTGATTCCATATTCACGGCTCACGCTAAAAATAGTCTCTTTGCGCTTTACCTTATGCATATCCTTGCATCTCGGAACAACAGGGCCTTGAATGGTGGTCTGTTCAGTAGGCGTTGGAGTGGCAGTTTGCTCTTCTTTTTTCTGCGGAATCAGGATAACCTGTCCGATGCGGAAATTTTCGGCACTCAAACCGGGGTTTGCTTCACAAATATCTTTGGCGGATACATTATACATGGTTGTCAGTTTGTATAGTGTTTCTCCGGCTTGAATCGTATGGAATGTTTCTCCCTTCTGACTCTCTTTTCCCGTAGGAATTTTGATTGTCTGTCCGGCATAGATCTTTTCGTCACAGCCCGGATTCAGACGTATGATGTCTGATGTAGTGACATTATACATCTTGGAGATGGAGTATAAACTTTGTCCTTTTTCGATGGTATGCAAGAAATAGGATTGGTTTTCTTGTGCATAACTGATAGCATATGAAACGCTTATAAAAAGCAAAAATAAGAATATACGGTTTATCGGTTTCATCAAATTATAACTATTGGTTCTTGAAATCAAGGAACAAAGGTACAAATAATGCCCTATATCTTCATAAGATTTGAGTTAAGAAAATAATATTGTGCTTTTTTAGGAGCATATTTCGGGCGGAAACATTAATTTTGCAACATTTATGGAAGGATATGAATATGCAGGAAACAGAATATATTAATGTGTACGGTGCGCGCGTGCACAATTTAAAGGATATTGATGCCGAAATTCCCCGTAACAGTTTGACTGTTATCACCGGATTGAGTGGTAGTGGAAAATCTTCTTTAGCCTTCGATACGATTTTTGCCGAAGGACAGCGTCGCTATATCGAAACTTTTTCAGCGTATGCCCGTAACTTCTTGGGCAATCTGGAGCGTCCGGATGTCGATAAGATAACTGGTTTGAGTCCGGTTATCTCCATTGAGCAGAAAACAACGAATAAAAATCCTCGTTCTACTGTAGGAACGACTACGGAGATATATGATTATCTCCGTTTGCTGTATGCCCGTGCGGGAGTGGCTTATTCGTATCTGTCGGGTGAGGAGATGGTGAAATATACCGAAGAGCAGATTCTGGACTTGATTCTGAAAGATTATAAAGGAAAGAAAATATATCTGCTGGCTCCGCTAGTTCGTTCACGTAAGGGACATTACAGGGAACTTTTCGAACAAATACGTAAAAAAGGATACCTGTATGTACGGGTGGATGGTGAAGTGCGTGAAATAACGCATGGCATGAAACTCGACCGTTATAAGAATCACGATGTAGAAGTGGTTATTGATAAATTAGTGGTAGCGGAGAAAGATGACCGGCGCTTGAAACAGAGTGTGGCAACCGCTATGCGTCAGGGAGACGGGTTGATGATGATTCTGGATGCCCAGTCTGAAAGCATCCGTCATTATAGTAAACGGCTCATGTGTCCCGTCACCGGATTGTCTTATCGTGAACCGGCTCCGCATAACTTCTCATTCAATTCACCGCAAGGAGCATGTCCGAAGTGTAAGGGATTGGGAGTAGTCAATCAGATTGATGTGGACAAAGTGATTCCCGATCGTGAACTTTCCATTTATGAAGGAGCGATAGCACCTTTGGGAAAATATAAGAATGCGATGATTTTCTGGCAAATCGGTGCTTTGCTCGAAAAGTACGACGCAACACTGAAAACTCCGATAAAGGAGTTGCCGGACGATGCGATTGATGAAGTCTTGTACGGTTCTGATGAACGGATTAAAATCAAGAGTTCGTTGATCGGTACTTCCTCCGATTACTTTGTTACTTACGAAGGAGTGGTGAAGTATATTCAGATGTTACAGGAAAAGGATGCTTCTGCAACAGCACAGAAATGGGCGGAACAATTTGCCAAAACAACGGTTTGTCCCGAATGTAAAGGGGCTCGTTTGAATAAGGAAGCTTTGCATTTCCGTATCCATGATAAGAATATCAATGAGTTGGCGAATATGGACATCAACGAGTTGTACGACTGGTTGATGAAGGTGGATGAGTTCCTGTCCGATAAGCAGAAGAAAATATCGGTGGAGATTCTGAAAGAGATTCGCACCCGTTTGAAGTTCTTGCTGGACGTGGGGTTGGATTATCTGGCATTGAATCGTAGCTCTGTTAGTCTTTCCGGTGGTGAGAGTCAGCGTATCCGTTTGGCTACACAGATTGGTTCGCAATTAGTGAATGTACTTTATATTCTCGACGAGCCGAGTATCGGTCTGCATCAACGTGATAATCTGCGTCTTATCAACTCATTGAAAGAACTCCGCGACATGGGGAACTCCGTGATTGTAGTGGAACATGATAAGGATATGATGCTGGCTGCCGATTATGTCATCGATATGGGTCCGAAAGCCGGACGTCTCGGAGGCGAAGTCGTTTTCGCCGGAACCCCGCAGGAAATGCTGAATACAGATACGATGACTTCGCAATATCTGAATGGGAAGATGAAGATAGAAATCCCTGCCAAGCGTAGAAAAGGAAACGGGAAATCTATCTGGCTGAAAGGAGCGAAGGGGAATAACCTGAAGAATGTAGATGTTGAATTTCCGTTAGGTAAACTGATTTGCGTAACTGGTGTATCAGGAAGTGGAAAATCCACCTTGATTAATGAAACTTTGCAGCCGATTCTTTCACAGAAGTTCTATCGTTCCTTACAAGATCCTTTGGAATACGATTCGATTGAAGGGCTGGAAAATATAGATAAGGTAGTAGATGTGGATCAATCACCTTTGGGACGTACGCCACGCTCCAATCCTGCGACTTATACCGGTGTGTTTTCTGATATCCGTAACCTGTTTGTAGGTCTGCCGGAAGCTAAAATTCGCGGTTATAAACCGGGACGTTTCTCCTTTAATGTTGCAGGTGGGCGTTGTGAAGCATGTACGGGAAATGGTTATAAGACGATTGAAATGAATTTCCTTCCTGATGTATATGTGCCTTGTGAGGTTTGTCACGGTAAACGTTATAACCGGGAAACACTGGAAGTACGTTTCAAGGGAAAATCAATTGCCGATGTACTTGACATGACGATCAACCGTGCTGTGGAATTCTTTGAAAATGTGCCGCAAATCTTGAATAAGATTAAAGTCTTGCAGGATGTCGGACTCGGATATATAAAACTGGGACAATCTTCTACCACTCTTTCCGGTGGAGAAAGCCAGCGTGTGAAACTGGCAACGGAGCTATCAAAAAGAGATACGGGCAAAACTCTTTATATCCTTGACGAACCGACTACCGGACTTCATTTTGAAGATATCCGTGTATTGATGGGAGTATTGAATAAGCTTGTAGATAAAGGTAATACTGTTATCGTCATCGAGCACAATCTGGATGTGATTAAAATGGCGGATTATATTATCGATATGGGCCCTGAAGGTGGTAAGGGCGGGGGAGAACTCCTTAGTCACGGAACACCGGAAGAAGTTGCGAAGAGCCCTAAAGGATATACACCTAAGTTTCTTCGCGAAGAGCTGGGGCTCTAATTTAAATCATAGAGTGCCAATTTATCGGACAATCTTCGATGAGTTGGCACTTATCATATCATATTCTTTATTTATCAGATACAGAACTTATAAATACAACGAAAATGAAAATCAATAAAACAAATGCCGCACGGCTGTTAGATAAGGCTAAGATAGCCTATGAGTTAATTCCCTACGAAGTAGATGAAAACGACTTGAGTGCTGTTCATGTGGCAGCAAGTTTAGGAGAGAACATCGAGCAGGTATTTAAAACGCTTGTTCTGCATGGCGATAAAAGCGGATATTTTGTCTGTGTCATTCCGGGAGAACATGAAGTTGACTTGAAACTGGCGGCTAAAGCTTCGGGTAACAAGAAGTGTGAGCTGATTCCCGTAAAAGAACTTCTGCCACTTACCGGATATATCCGCGGAGGTTGTTCGCCGATTGGTATGAAAAAGCATTTTCCGACTTATATTCATGAAACCAGTCAACAATTTCCGTATATTTATGTAAGTGCCGGTGTACGGGGACTTCAGATAAAAATAGCACCGGAAGATTTGATTCGTGAATCCAGAGCGGAAATTTGTCGTTTATTTGAGGAGTAAGTCTTATTATTTGTAGAGTAAATATGACTACATATTCTTTGACTGAATTAAAAAAAGTATATATTTGCAGAAAATATCAATTTTATTAATCTAATATTCTTGTTTATATGTTTGAAGGACAACCGAAAGGGCTATACGCTTTAGCCTTGGCTAACACGGGCGAGCGTTTTGGCTACTACACGATGCTTGCTATTTTTACACTTTTCTTACAAGCGAAGTTTGGTTACACGGCAGCAGAAACTTCTACTATTTTTGGCTCATTTCTGGCAGCAGTTTATTTTATGCCTCTTATAGGTGGTATTTTGGCTGATAAATGTGGTTATGGTAAGATGGTAACAACGGGTATCGTTGTTATGTTTATTGGTTATTTGCTTTTGGCTATTCCTACAGCAGCGAATCTTACAGGCAAGATGATGATGTTTGGTTCACTGTTTCTGATCGCTTGCGGGACCGGCTTATTTAAAGGAAACCTGCAAGTAATGGTAGGTAATCTTTATGATTCTCCGGAATATAGCTCAAAGCGTGATACTGCTTTCAGTTTGTTTTATATGGCAATCAATGTGGGTGCTTTATTTGCTCCGACAGCTGCTACCAAAGTGACTAATTATATCTTAAGTGGCGCAGGATTTACCTATAATGCTCAAATACCTTCATTGGCGCATCAATTTCTTGGTGGGACTATTACTCCGGAAGGTAATGTTACCCTTAGTGGATTACAGGCAGCGCAAGGCTTTGCCGGTGATACAGCTGCATTCTGTAGTACTTATATCGAGAAACTGTCAGAGGCATATAACTATGGCTTTGCCGTAGCTTGTATTTCTTTGATTATTTCAATGGCAATTTATATTTGTTGCCGTTCCATGTTTAAGCATGCAGACTATAACTCAAAACAAGCTAAGGCTGTAAATAACTATAATGAGCCGGAATTGACTCCGGCACAAACAAAAGAACGTATTGTTGCTTTGTTGCTTGTGTTTGCTGTGGTTATCTTTTTCTGGATGGCGTTCCACCAGAACGGTTTGACTATGACATTCTTTGCACGTGACTACACTACTCAATCTGTGACAGGAATTGATCGTATTGGATTCGATGTTTGGAATCTGGTTCTTGTTATCATTGCTGTTTATGGCGCATTCTCTCTATTCCAGTCAAAAACTGGTCGTGGAAAAGCCATTGCCGGTGTTGTCGTATTGGCTTCTCTTGCTATATTAGTGTGGAGCTATTGCTCTATGGATTCAACCGTAGAAATTCTTCCTCAAATATTCCAGCAGTTTAATCCATTTTTTGTAGTGGCTCTGACTCCGGTGTCTTTGGCTGTCTTTGGTTATTTGGCTAAAAAGAAAAAAGAACCTTCCGCACCGCGCAAAATCGGTATTGGTATGGTGATTGCAGCGTGTGGCTTCTTGATTTTAGCCATTGGTTCCATGGGCCTTCCTACTCCGAAAGCAGTAGAAACGGCTGGTATTAATCCGGATGTTCTTGTTTCTCCCAACTGGTTGATTTCTACTTATCTGGTATTGACTTTTGCAGAGTTGTTGCTTTCACCAATGGGTATTTCTTTTGTATCAAAAGTAGCGCCACCCAAGTATAAAGGTATGATGATGGGAGGCTGGTTTGTAGCTACAGCTATTGGAAATTATCTGGTTGCTATTATTGGTTATTTGTGGGGTGATATGCAACTGTGGATGGTATGGAGCGTATTGATTGCTTGTTGTCTGTTATCAGCTCTATTCATATTCTCTATCATGAAGAAGCTTGAAAAAGTAGCTTAAAATAAGGCAGGTATTTGCCTGAGATCTAATAATAAATTAGGGTAATAAACGGTTTGTATAAAAACCGTTTATTACCCTAATTTTTAAATATCCAATCCCATAATATAATCATTCATGTAATATCCGTTACCAATCGGGAAATCACCCTCCCGTAACTTTCTCATTCCCATGTGTTCGTAAAACTGCAAAGCCTTATTATTACGATTTACGTTGAGCTCCATCAAACAAGGTTCCGGGTGTATCTCTTTGATACACTTGATGGCTTCCCTAAATAAAAAACTGCCGCAATGCGTGCCTTGAAAACGGGGGAGAACATATATCTTCTGAAGATGGAATACATCTTTTTCCTGTGGTTGAATGGAAACATATCCGCATGGTTCATTCTCCTTATAAGCAATGGAGTACACATGTCCCTCTTCCTCCATTTGTTTGCGCACATTGGAAGGAGCATACATCCAGTCCATCATATAATCCAGTTGTTCGGGAGATAAAATTTCCTTGTAGGTGGCGGGGAATACCTCCTTTGCCATCTTATGAATAAGCTCGCAATCGGCTACTGTTGCTTTTCGAATTGTAAACATATCTATTATCTATTCTTGGTTTAATAGGCACAAATATAGCCATTATTTCTTTTTATAATAAGGAGTACACTCTCTAATGTTTTAATTATTATTAATTTATAGTACTTTGTAATGCAAGGTACTAAAGTAATGCATATATTTGTGCCATCTAAAAGAAGTGAATAATGAAAGTAGACAATGTAAAATCACAGATGAGGAAAGGCATGCTTGAATATTGCATCATGCTTTTGCTACACAAGGAACCCTCTTATGCTTCTGATATCATTCAAAAGTTGAAAGAAGCCCAACTGATTGTAGTGGAAGGCACCTTGTATCCATTGCTTACCCGTCTGAAAAATGACGATTTGTTAAGTTATGAATGGGTAGAATCCACCCAAGGACCTCCCCGCAAATACTATAAATTGACCGAACAGGGAGAAGTCTTTTTGGGAGAACTTGAAATTTCCTGGAAGGAACTCAATGAAACAGTGAATCATATTGCCAATAGATAATCCGAAAAAGAAGAAATAAAAATGAAAAAGACATTGACCATAAATTTAGGAGGAATTGTCTATCATATAGATGATGACGCCTACCGATTGTTAGACAATTATCTGTCTAACCTCAAACATTACTTTCGTAAACAGGAGGGTGCGGAAGAAATCGTAAACGATATTGAAATGCGTATTGCCGAACTGTTTGCCGAAAAAGTAAATGAAGGGAAACAGGTCATCACAGTTTCGGATGTGGAAGAAATCATCGCCCGCGTCGGCAAACCGGAAGACTTTGGAATTGCTGATGAGGATATGGACTCACAGAAAAGAACGGAACAAACATCGTCTGCTAATCAAGGCGGTACACAAACCTCTGCTCAACGCCGTTGGTTCCGTGATCCGGATAATAAATTGTTGGGAGGTGTAGCGGCAGGATTGGCAGCTTACTTCGGTTGGGACATTACATTGGTACGTATACTGATGATTATTTTGGTGTTTGTACCTTATTGCCCGATGATTATACTTTATATTATCGGATGGCTTGTTATTCCGGAAGCCCGCACTGCTGCAGAAAAATTGAGTATGCGTGGAGAAGCGGTGACCATTGAGAATATTGGCAAAACAGTGACAGACGGTTTCGAACGCGTAGCGGACGGAGTCAATAACTATATGAATTCCGGCAAACCTCGTACCTTTCTTCAAAAGATAGGTGATGTATTTGTTTCCATTGCTGCCGTTCTCTTTAAAATATTTCTGGTAGCTCTTGTCATTCTCTGCTGTCCTGTCTTGTTTGTATTGGCCGTTGTACTGGTAGCGCTGGTGTTTGCAGCAATTGCCGTGGCAGTTAGCGGAGGAGCATTACTTTACCAGATGCTGCCTGCCATTGACTGGATGCCGGTTACTTCTTTATCGCCAATGATGACACTACTGGGTACGATTGCCGGAGTTGCCCTCATCGGTATTCCATTAGGAGCTTTCTTGTATACTATCTTGCGGCAGTTATTCCATTGGTCGCCGATGGGAGCAGGCTTGAAATGGTCGCTATTGATTCTATGGATATTGGGTGCAGTCATAATGATTATTAATCTTTCAGCTCTTGGCTGGCAACTGCCTTTGTATGGCTTGCACTGCTCTTAACGAAGTCTCATTCTATATAAAAAAGGATAATATTTATTCTTTTATAAGTAAATGTACCCCGATAGTGTGTCCGGGGTACATTTTTTGTTTACTCTAATTCATCGTAAATCGAGAAATTATTAGTAAGTTTGTAAATACGTATTCAGGAAATAAAAATGGGTGAACATATATGTTTTAGGAGAAACGAACGTTTAGCGACAGTCAACCCTTATTGGAGAGGAAATCCGATGGTGCGCGGGCGTTTTTTTAATCGGCAGCATCGCTTCCGTCCGGGGATGGGGAGTGTACTGAAATGGCGTCTTTCGCCCAACCCCCAACGCAAGGAGAAGAAAACGGTGAAATGGGATCCGAAAGTTTGTTATCTCCGTTCATTGGATGCGGTGGTAGGAGATTCCCTGATATGGCTCGGACATAATTCTTTCTTTCTGCAATTAGCAGGTAAACGAATCATGTTCGATCCTGTGTTCGGAAGTATTCCTTTTGTGAAGAGGCAGAGCGAGTTTCCCGCTAATCCTGACATATTTACAGGGATTGATTATCTACTTGTCAGCCATGACCATTTCGATCATCTGGACAAGCAGAGTATAGCCCGCCTATTGAGGAATAACCCGCAAATGAAACTCTTTTGTGGATTGGGAACCGGTGAACTGATTCAGGGATGGTTTCCTGAAATGAGGGTGATTGAAGCCGGATGGTATCAACAAATGGAAGATGAGGGATTGAAGATTACTTTTCTACCGGCACAACACTGGAGCAAACGTTCCGTACGCGATGGCGGCCAGCGACTGTGGGGAGCCTTCATGCTGCAAGGAGATGGAATCTCCCTTTATTATAGTGGTGACACAGGTTATTCCAGCCACTTTCGTGAGATTCCCGATCTGTTCGGAGCACCGGATTACGCTTTGTTGGGTATCGGGGCATATAAACCTCGCTGGTTTATGCGTCCCAATCATATATCGCCTCACGAGTCTTTGACTGCTGCCGAAGAAATGCATGCAGGACTTACTATCCCCATGCATTATGGCACATTCGATTTGTCTGACGAGCCTTTGCATGATCCCCCGAAAGTCTTTGCAACAGAGGCAAAGAAACGGAAGATCTCTGTGGAAATTCCTTATTTGGGAGAGATCGTGAAATTGAGAAAACAGAAATAAGAATATTTAGATACGAATAAAGAGATGAAGAAATTAGAAGTAAAAGATCTGAAAGAAAACTTTTTCGAAGCAATCGGAAAAGAGTGGATGCTCGTAACGGCGGGAACAAATGAGAAGTTTAACACCATGACAGCAAGTTGGGGTGGCATCGGCTGGTTGTGGAATAAACCGGTTGCTTTCGTTTTTATCCGTCCCGAACGGTATACATACGAGTTTGTAGAGGAGAACGATCACCTGACACTTTCTTTCTTAGGAGAAGAAAATAAGAAGATTCATGCGGTTTGTGGTTCCAAGTCGGGACGTAATATAGATAAAGTAAAAGAAACCGGATTGAAACCTGTATTTACAGAAAAAGGTAATGTCCTGTTCGAACAGGCACGTTTGAGCCTGGAATGTAAGAAACTTTATGCTGACGCTATCAAACCGGAATGTTTTCTGGATAAAGAATCAATAGAAAAGTGGTATGGTGGTGCTCATGGAGGTTTCCATAAGATGTATATTGTAGAAATTGAAAATATTTACTCAAGGTAAAATTTAGCGGATTTTGGTTGAATGTAATGGAGAAGGCTCTGAACTCAAGTAGATTGAGAACAGAGCCTTCTTTTTACTTTATAGGAATATGTACCGTTTTTATTTGGACGGAGCTTTCTTTACCCATTTATCCAACCATTCAAAGAATGTGCGTTGCCATAAAACTCCATTCTGTGGCTTCAATACCCAGTGGTTTTCATCCGGATAAATCAGCAACTCTGCGGGAACACCACGCATCACGGCAGCATCAAAAGCAGCCATTGCCTGATTAGCCAGAATACGGTAGTCTTTTTCTCCATGAATACAGAGAATAGGAGTATCCCATTTCTCTACGAATAGGTGAGGAGAGTTGGCGAATGTACGCTGTGCCACCGGATTCTGTTTTTCCCAGTATGCGCCTCCCATATCCCAGTTGGCGAACCATTTTTCTTCAGTTTCCAGATACTGCATTTCCATGTTGAAGATACCATCATGAGCAATGAACGCTTTGAACCGTTTGTCGTGATGTCCGGCCAACCAATATACGGAGAATCCTCCGAAACTGGCACCTACGCATCCCAGACGATCTTTGTCCACATACGGCTCTTTTGCCATTTCATCAATAGCAGTGAAGTAATCCTTCATACACTGGCCACCGTAATCGCCGCTGATCTGTTCGTTCCATTCCACGCCAAATCCCGGCAAACCGCGACGGTTCGGAGCAACGATGATATAATCATTAGCTGCCATAATCTGGAAGTTCCAGCGATAAGACCAGAACTGGCTTACCGGACTCTGCGGACCTCCTTCACAGAACAGCAAAGTCGGATATTTCTTGTTCGGATCAAACTGTGGAGGATAAATCACCCATGTCAACATCTGTTTGCCATCTGTTGTTTTCATCCAGCGACCTTCCACTTTACCCATTTCCAGCTGGTCATAGATTTGTTTATTCTCCTGTGTCAGTTGAGTGGTAGAACCATCCAGTGCCACAGAGTAAATCTCATCACCCATACTCATTGAATGACGTTTCGCGATCAGCTTATCTCCGAAAAGAGCTACCCCTTCGTAATCGTACATTCCTGAAGTAATAGCCTTTACCGAATCATTTGTCAGGTCAAGCGCATAAATCTGCGACTCTCCATGCCATACACCTGTGAAATAGATCACTTTTGCATCTGCTCCCCAGACAAAAGCATCTACATTCGATTCGAATGCCTTGCTCACAAAACGCTTCTCGCCGGTTTCCAGGTTCATGATGAACAGACGGTTCAGATCCGCTTCGTATCCATCCCGTTCCATGCTTTGCCAGGCAATATACTTGCCGTCCGGTGAGTATTGCGGATTGGTATCATATCCTTTATTCTCTTCAGTAATATTTTCCGTTTTCTTGGTGTTCAGGTCATATATATAAATATCCGAGTTGGTAGAAATCGCATATTCCAGTCCCGTCTTTTTGCGGCAAGTATAAGCCACTTTGTCCGAGGTTGTATTCCAGGCAAGTTGTTCGATGCCACCCCAAGGCTTCATCGGACTTTCATACGGTTCGCCGTTCAGGATATCCACGATATTGGAAATACCGTTACCATCAAAGTCAGCAATGAAAGGATGCGGAGCGGTCGTCACCCATTCATCCCAATGCTTGTACATCAGGTCGGTAACGATGATACCGGTGGCTTTCGGCAGGTCCGGATACTTATCAGCGGTGCTTTCTTTCGTCTTTACTTGTGAAATAAATAGCAGTTTTTTGCCATCCGGTGAGATGGAATATCCTTCGATATCTCCGTCGTAGCTGGTCAGCTGCTTGCGTCCGCTACCATCCGGATTCATTTCATAAAGCTGGCTGCTTCCGTTGTCATTGCTTAAGAATGCAAGTTTGGTGCCTCCCTTAATCCAAGTCACCTCATTTTCCTGATACGGGGTACGAGTGATTTGCTGGTTTTCGCTTCCGTCTGCGTTCATCACGAAAACTTCGCGGTTACTCTTGTTTTCCGGTACGCTGTAATACGCTACCGTATACGCAATTTTCTTTCCGTCGGGCGATACGGCGAATCCGCCGATACGTCCCATAGCCCAAAGTGCTTCGGGAGTCATGCGCTTCCCTTCGATCTTTATGTCCGATTTCTCGATAAGCACCTGATCTGTCTTGCCTGCGTCTTTGGTTCCTCCGCAGGCAGCTAATAACATTGCTGCCGACATCATAAATAAATTAGCTTGTCTCATATTTTAAATGATTGTTTAGTAGATTTTTGTTAGAATAACCGGACAAATATACGATAATAAAACGATTTTACTTATCTTTGTTCATTATAAAATATCCAGTATTGAATCATGAATGTATATAAACCGGAGATAGCGGAACTTTTATTGCTGGTCGAAAAGAAATATGGAAGGGCTTTGCGGACGACTACCGATTTTGAGGAGTTTTCTTTTTATTTGCAGAAGCACTCATTAGGGAGGATTTCGACTTCTACATTGAAGCGTTTGTGGGGATATGTAAATGATATGCATATGCCACGTATGCAGACGCTTGATTTATTATCCCGTTTTATCGGTTTTGATTTTTTCAGTTCTTTCTGTAGCTACCTGAAGAGTAGTAGTGCATACAATTCTTCATTTTTCTCTGCTTGTCAGGTGATGGCAAGTGAGCTTGCTCCCGGGGCGGAAGTCGAAATTGGCTGGTCGCCCAATCGCTATCTGCGTCTGCTTTATAGAGGTAAGGCTTTGTTTGAAGTGTGTGAGGCGCGGCAGTCTAAATTGCAAAAAGGAGATTGTTTTGAGACTTCCGCTTTTTTGAAAGGACAGCCTTTGTTTTTGCCATACATTTTACGTAACGGAGTTCGTACTTCTCCATTTATTGCGGGACGTAACGGAGGTCTTACTTTATTGAACTGTATTGGCAATGAATGACGATACTTTTACTTCCGGTTTTATAGGGGAAACAACGCCTCCTGTTGACGTGGCTTTTACTGATATTCAGGAAATATATACTTCCCGTTCGGGGTGGAACCGCTTGTTTCGTTGCCATCGGCATGGTAAATTGCATGTGTTGAAAGCTTTGCAGCCGATGTATGAAGGAACGGTTTTCTACGAGCAGGCTCTTAAAAAAGAATTCAATATCGGCTATCAATTGGAACATCCTCATATTTGCCGTACATTGGGATGGGAGAGTGTACCGTCTATAGGGTGCTGTATCCTGTTGGAATATGTCGACGGAGTCACTTTGAAAGAGTTTATGCAGCATGGCAAGCTGACTCGTCCGGTGGCGGTCAAGATTATCAACGAACTATGTAGTGCTCTGCAATATATCCATAGCAAGCAGATTGTCCACCGTGATTTGAAGCCGGACAATATTCTGATTACGCACAACGGTAACAATGTGAAACTGATTGATTTCAGCCTTTCCGATTGTGATGATTACGATGTGCTGAAGCTTCCTGCCGGCACACGTTATTATCTTGCCCCCGAGATGTTGCAACCGGATGTGTCGTTGGATTTGCGTGCTGATATTTATTCGCTTGGGGTAATTATCGGTGAGATGGCTACAGCATTGAAAGACAAACAGCTGGCAGCAGTTTCGCGCAAGTGTACCCGTAGGAAGCGGGAGAAGCGTTATGCGTCTGTTGCGGAGGTGGCAAACGCCGTCACTGCGCCTCGCAGGAAAAGGTTTTATGTGGGGATGGCTGCTGCAGTGTTGGCAGGAGCAGTCTGTGTGGGTGTTTATGCTGTTGCAGGTGACTTGTTGCCGTCTTTCTCTTCTTCTTCTTTTTATCCAGTCTACGGAAATCAGGTCTGTAGCGAGAATTGCTTTCGCCTGCTTGCATCTGAACGGATGCGAATGATACATGCTGTCGATTCATTAGCGGACGAACGTAATTGGAAAGCAGATAGCCTGCAATTGATGCAGCAATTGAAAGCTGCGCTGGATGCTGAATATCCATTGCCCGAGTTGCGAGAGTCTGCAGCTTATAAGTGCCGGTGGGAAGGGTTGCAACAAGAGGCGGAACGCCAGTTAAAGCAGATTAAGTCGCTGGTGCGACAACATTAAGATCCCCTCATACATTTATGTGTAATAAATAACTGTGCCACCGCATTGGCACAACCGTGCCACAATGATGTCACTGTTGTGCCAATGCGGTGGCACAGCTGTGACATCAAGATGTGACAATCATATACTTGTAGCTTCGATAATTTTAATGTGTTGAAACAGTTTCCATGTAGAGTGGTTTCTATATATAGGCAAGCTCTCCCCAGGGACATGTAGGATACAGTCGGCAAAAATATTTCTTGCTCCGCTGAACGTGTTCGATTGGCAGACAGGAGGAATGACTGCATTTACGTATAGGTGCTGGAGCGGGCATCCGTCGAAACAATAATCCGAGAGCGCTTCACAGTCACTACCTAGTGTGACACTCGTGAGATTCTGGCATTGCTGGAATATTCCGAGCGGCATACTCCGTAATCTGTCCGGTAGTACGATCGATTCTATTTCGGAAGCATAGAAAGCCAACTTTCCGATACTTATGACTGAACCGGGCAATACGATAGAACGGATTTTGCATTTTTGTAATGCGTATTCTCCGATACTCTTCAGAGTGGGAGAGAGACGAAGCTCCTCTTTCTCCATTCCTTCGGGAAACCATACAAGTGCTTCACCGTTTTTGCTGTATACCACTCCGTCTATGCTGCTATATTCGGAATTTCCCGTAGTCACGGACAGGTGTTCGAGATGGCAGCATCCGCTGGAAGGAGTCAGTTCCTTTGTACTTCCAGGAATGGAAAGTGCCGTCAGTGACGTGCAGTTGCGGAAGGCATTCTGTTCAATCACCAACGTGTTTTCCGGAAGTTTGATTTCCGTCGGTATATCCAGTTCGCCGAACATTCCGTTGCCGATTGTATACTCTGTTGTATATCGCGATTCATCGTAAGACAATCCGCCTGCAACGATGAGTGCGTCCGTCAAATCCAACTTCTGCAACTGCCCCTGTGTCCGGTTGCCACGTACGTCTTTTCCGCACATTTCCCGGATGAACCGGATATCCGTTCCGTTCAGCGGACCTGTGATACTCAGTTGTGTATAGTCGTCTTTTCCGTCTTCTCCGATAATTTCGGGCAGCGTGCCTGCATCAATGAGGGTTACTGCATCACTGGTGCAAAAGCGGTATGGTTCGCTGTAAGTTCTTCCGTTTCTGTTTTCGGCAAAAGCCTTTACGGTATATTCAGTGTACTTTTCCAAGTGGTTGATATGAAGTCGCCATTGATTGTCGTTTGTCAGGAATGCGCTTGCTTCCAGCTCTTGTCCATCGGCAGAGGTATAACGGAAGCCGCAGGCTGTCACAGGGTCACCGCCATCGTCCGTGACAGCACATAACAGGATGATACTGATAGGGCCTTGTCCCAGAAAAGTGATGGGGTCTATTCGGGGCCGTTCGTTGGGAAAGGTGGTGAAATGATAGGTGGGACTTTGCCGCATATACATTTCGTTTCCTGCTTCCAGACAGTAATAGTAGGTGGTTCCCGGTGTCAGGTTTTGTAGTTCGGTAGTGACAAGACCATTTGGCTGGAGGTATTCTTCACTTTTCACCATATCCGGTGAAGTCCCGTAGCGGAAACGGTAACGGTCGGTATGGCTATGGGGCGGGACATTCACTGTACCAGTGAGACGGGCACTCGTACGGGTGATGTCCTGTGCTTCGTGCAGGATGATTTCCGGCGTCGGATTATTAGGGCGGTTCTCGTCACTGCATCCTGTCGGGAGCAGGCAACAAGCGAAGAGAGTCAGGAAACAAATGATTCTTGTGTACATATGTCAATCTGTATGTCTTTTGTGCAATTCTACATTCTTAATAAAGAAGGCGGTCATAAACGAATACCCAGCCCGAGGTTTACCATCCAGTATTTTCCGTCTGTGGTGATGGCACCGACGGAAAAAGCAAGCTTTCGTAATCGCAGCATGGCACCCGCTTCAGCGGCGAGTCCTTGGGATGAATAATCGCTGTTGCGCAGGTAAGTCCCTTCGTCCGTTTGCCAGACAACCGTGCGTGTTCCGTAGCCGATGCCTTCGTAAAGGCAGAAGTTACCGATGATACGATGTATCCCTCCTGCGGTGAAAGCGTAGTATGACTTTTCAGTCTTTCCGGTGTAGTAGGGCGGTAGATCGCTACCTGGTAGTAACCCGTTCTTGTCACATTCTTGTCCGTTGGTGTCGGGGGTGGTGCGGAAATCACTCAATACATGTAGGTATATTCCGTGTCGCCGCATCCAGGCAAGGCGTATACCACCTGCTACCTCCTGGCGATGAAATCCGATGCTTGGTATAATCAGCCATGCAGCTTTCTCTTTCGGTCGTCGGGGACGTTGCCATTCAGGTGTGGGAAGTTGTTGCAAAGGCAGTTCGTATGTACGCAGATAACTGACGACAGTATTCTCGATCGGGGGAATTCTTTTCCGGGGCATGGTGACGGGAGCGTTCAATACCAGCTCGTAGGTCAGGCGTGATTCTAAGGGAGAAGGGAAGCGATAATCGCGAAGTACGCCCCATTGCGGGTGTTTGATGGTGATTTGTGTAGTACCGCGTGGGACGTATATCCATGTTTCTCCAACATCGTTTTTCCTTTTCACCACTCCCAAGGGGGTAGAGAATACGAAATCACGGCTACCCACTATCTTGATGAGTGCACAGGCTTCGTCGTTCAGGTCTTTCACAGGCTGGATGTAGGCACTGATGTCATTGGGCAGTTGCCGGAAACTTTGCACGGAAAAACGTTGTGCGTGCATAGCGGAAAAGACAAGAAGTATGGCAGTTGTCAACACGAATCTTTTCGCGTTCAACAAGTTAGTTTCCACGTTGGGAGTTGATATAGAAACGTTCATTGCAAATTGAAATTACGTATATTGAATATCTCTTCTTCCGGCAGTAGTGTCCGGTCGTCCAGCATGCGGGGTTGCCACGTGCGTACATGAATCAACGGGGTGGCTTCATCTCTGAAATCCCACAGTAGGAACAGATAACCGTCGTCCGAATAAAGATCAGAACTGTATTTTTGGCGTAATGTCACTCCGTATAATCCCTCTTGTGTGGGATGCCGCATTATTTTGAAGTCACTGAATTGCAGGTTGATTTCTTTATTTTGCCTGAACAGTATTTTGAGGCGTTCCAGATAGGTGCGTTTACTCTTGATGTTATATTCCACTTGGTGTTGTGGCAGGTATTTCCCGTCTGTTTGGGGAGTACTGCGGATGACTTTGCCGACAATAATCAGTGCTTCTTCGCTGAATAGTTGCGTCAGGAAGTCGATGTCTTTGGTGGTATACGATGTGCGCAGGTGTTCCACATAGTTGAGTATCACTTGTCTGTTTTCTGCATCCGTTTCGGTTAGTTTGCCGGACAATATTTTACTTGCTTCGGCATAGAACGGGTTTTGTTTTCCGATGTTTTTCCATTCATCATTGTTAACGATGCAGGTGGTGTGGGAGTTTCCTGCGGATGGCAGGGTACTTTTAGCTTTTTCTTCTGATGTTGAAGAGGAAACTTTTTCCGTCTTTTCAGGTATATTCTTTGAAATCCTTTTTTCGTTTTCTGTCTTAGTGTTTTTTCGGACGAAGACTTGCGGAGCAAGTTGCAATGCGGAAAGGTCTTCTGCGATGCAGTGGTAGGTCCGGCTATCGGTGGACTTTCCTTGTCGGTCTATCCATTGGCATTGAGTTCCGGAACTGGCGATGGCAAGTCCCGAAGGATAGAAAGTGGATATTCGTTCGTAACTTTTGCCTGTTTCTCCTAATATGTTTCCTTCGAAGTCGGTGAGCCGCCATTCGTTGCCGATGCGCAGGCACACACGGTCATTGCCGGCGATGAATCCTTCTTCGTATGTGGGGGCAATCAGTAATTTTCCTTGGCGGTCGATAAGTCCTGCGCCGTGGTCGGTGTGGATAATAGCAGCGTTATGGCGGAAGCGGAAGGCTTCACGGATACTGTCCGGCAGGAAGAGTCCTTCTTTTCCCGTAGTGCTTAGATAACAACATTGTCCGCTTTGGCAGTTATTATATTTCATCAGTCCGCATGAGGGTTGTGGGTCAAGGAGAGCAGGTGTGTCTTGAATTTGTATACGTACGTTACCTGACAAGTCGATAAGCTGGTAACAGGTTTCTCCTTTGTCGTTTGTGTTACCGGTCAGTGCCAAGCCTTCGTGGAAGTCATATGCTTGGTCGTATATAGGAGGGATGAGGATGTTTCCTCGGGTGTCCATGTAGCCGTATTTCCCTTTTCGGGTACAGAACAAGGCTCTGCCTTCGGCAAAGTTGTGTGCTAAGACGATGTCGTAGTGCAGGCTTATCCCGATGTTATTGATACTTTGTCCTTTCCGGTCGATAATAAGGATTGGAGAGTCAGGAAATTCCTGTGCCAGTGTGACGTCCTCAAAGAAATGCCCGACTTGTGCAAATCGCCTTGCACTGGTGGGCTGTTCCGGATGTTGCAATTCATAGAGTTGGTAATATCCTTTTTCGTCCGGGAGACTGAACATTCCATTGACTACTGCCGACGGTTGGCGACTGAAGCTTCCGGAAGGGATTTCAATCTTTCCACTGGTAGAGATAAGTCCCCAGTGGTCTCCTTCATTTTCCTGAAAGGGCAGTGCATTGATTTCTAAATTGCCCGGTTTGCATCCGGTATATAACAGCGCAAACAGGCTTGAAAGAATAGTAGAAGAGACGATATACTTCAGTTTGTCGTTCATTGATAGTTAACTTTTAAGAACCCCCGTTGCAAATATAAACATATTACAAGAAAATTCACCACAGATTACACGGATTTCCACAGATTATCTATATTCTACATGATTGGAAGGCAAAGCCAATAGTAACTTCAACTCTTTTCCTTCCGAAAAGAAGGGAACCCATGTGGGTGAATGTGTGATATCAAACCTATAGAAAAATATTGTAATCTGTGGAAACCCGTGTAATCTGTGGTGAAACCAGAATTATTATTCCTCGGTTGTTTCCCAATTCTCAATTTCACCGCCAATCTCAATTTTCACTTGTTCAGGGTTTTTCGTGATGGTCAGTGAAATAATATGGTGCATTCCCGGCTTGAAGACGAATGTGCTTTCCATCAGGTATGACACTCCTCTCATCACTACCTCCACCAGTGGACGACGGTTGGTGATTCGTTGTGGAACGACAATAGCGGTGTATCTGTTGTTTCCTGCTGCCTTTGCTTTTAGTGTGGCTTCCGTACCGTAGAGTGTTTTGGTGGCTATCCCTGCAGCAAGGTCGATGGTAGCATTGGGTACAGTGTTGTGGATAAACACTTCGGCATCCTGCGGAAGTTCGTCGCCTTCGTAGTCTTCGCCTTTGATAAGCCGTACGGTAAGTTTGCTCATGCAATGCTTGAATTTCAGTGCCACGGCATCATTGCCGGCAGTCTGTTTCTTTGCCGATGCCCACAGGAAGTCGCTGGCTTCATATCCTCCCACTGCGTCAGCTGTGCCTGCTGTGCTTTGGTCAGCTGCCACGCGGAATTCCATTTCGTCTGTCGATAGAATGGGAGAGTGGTAGGGATAGTAGGCGTACACATCATAACTGCCATCGTTCCAGTAGATAGGACGGGTGGGAGTCCATTCCGTTCCATTGTAGGTCAGAGAAGCATTGTTAACGTAGTTACCTCCTACTTGTAGGGGCTCATTTTCTTCGCAGACAAACAGACCGATGCGGTCGTTTGTCTCGAAACTTGTTTCTGTGGCGCGGCTAACAGGAGCGGCTTGTTGTTGTGAAGGATGCGCAATCCGGAACTGCATTACGTTGTTCTGTTTCGTTTCCATGCTTGCCGTTTCTTCCTGTCCGCAGCTTGCCATAGTCATACATGACAGTAGGTAGATGCAAGCAGCGTAGATGGTATGAATCGTTGATTTCATGTTTTTTCCTTTTTAATTCCTTTTTCTGTTTTAGTATTACACATACTTTAATTATTTCAGCGGGCTGCCTTTATGAATCTTAGGAGGATATTGGAATGTATGTACGCGGCTTCCAGCATAAGGAACATCCATGGCACGTGTCTTGATATCTACGGTTCCTTTGTCGTGCTTTACAAACTCCTCGAATGAATACTCTTCACCGGCATATCGCTTGATACGTTTCACAATAGATTCACGGCTGATGGCACTGTAATACGGAATATCATTGTTCATACAACTGTTTAGCTCCGAACGGAATACACCACGATTGTGCATGAATCCGCCTTCGTAGATGTCTACCCGATCGCTGTAACGTTCGTCAAATATCAGGTGACTCCAAGGTACTTCGTGCATTTTGCCTGTTAGTGAGAGGTTGTCATACCAGCCCAATGCCTTAGCACAGTTAAATTCGAATGTGTGTCCGCAGCAAGTACATGTACAGAAATCGATGAACTCATTGTGGTATATATATTCATCACCCAGCTTACCGAATCCGTGTCCACCGGCTTCGTGTTGAAGCACTCCGCGTGTGTCGAGTGGATAGCCGTAGGTACTTCTTGGACAGAAGGCGATGGCAGAACCGTCGTCCCACATTTGGCAGATGCCACCATAATCGGTAGAGTTAGGTGTGATAATAATCAGACTTTGGTTTAGATTTGCTTTTGTCACTGTGGGGATACGCAGTGCGTAATTGAATACAGCGTCATAATCGCATTTCAGTCCTACACCACCTGTATAGGTCGTCTCAAACTTGGCGTAACGGATGGTATTGATAGTACCGATTCCTGTTTCTGGAGAAACGGCAATGGCAGTATATATGTTGAAATAATCACGATAGGTTTTGTAAGGCTCGATGCCGAAGAAATTGTCTACCTGCTCCCTCATGGCTTTCATGTATTCACCTTCGGAGATGTCTTTCGCATTGTATCCGTCACCTAGGAATACGAGGTTAATGCCTCCATTGTTTCCTTTGGTAGCTTTTTGTATAGTAATGATTTCGTCTTCGCCATATTCATAGTCATATTGAGAGACGGAACATTTAGTAGTATAATCCTTGTCTTTCAGCTTGAATACGATTTCACCTGTACGTCCTTGGGTAGTGCCTTTAGTCATCTCGTTGATGGTCAAGGTCAGCTCCGTTTTCTTTGACCCGCTGTTTTTCGACAGGCTACACCAGTCAGGCATGCTTTCTACTTCCCAGTCTCCTTCGGCATTCAATACCAGTCGGCGTGTGCATCGGGTATTAATGGCATTGGCGATAGAAGGACGGCAGACTAGTTCGCGGTGGGCAGAGATACGTTTGAAGTCGCTCCAGCCTACTGCGGTTTGGTAGTCGGTGATGGCGGATTCGGGAACTTCGAGCGTGAAGTTGTCTTTAGCTACGCCGTTGAAAGCTCCTGTTTGTACGTAGGGTGGGATGGTTCCTTTGCAGACGATGGAGCCAATGCCGAAACAGTTGGAGAAGGCACCACCTTCATCGCCCCATACAGATTCGCAACGGATGTTTTCCAATCCTTCGGGAAAAACCACTCCTTCGATACTGCGGCAGTTGGCAAATGCTCCTGCGCCGATACTTTGTACATTTTCCGGTATTTCGAGGACACCCATAAGACGCCAGTTGTTTTTGAAGGCATTCTCACCGATGGTTGTTAATTCTTGTGGGAGTTTAAGTTCACCGGAGAAATCACAACCATTGAACACATTGTCATTGATGACAGTTAAATTTCTAGGTAGATTAAGTTCTCCTTTGAAATGGCAATTGCTAAAAGCGTATTCTCCAATTGTTGCTATTCCATCATGCAAATTTAGCGTACCGTCAAAGCTACAACCGCTAAAAGATTCTTTAGGAATATCTACTATTCCTTGTGGAATAGATAGAGAACCTGTTAGATTTTTACATTGGAAGAAAGTACGATCTCCTAATCTTTTTAATTTTGAAGGAAGTTTTAAATTACCATATAATCCCTTACAGTTCTCAAAAGCATAGCCTCTGATTAATTCTACACCCTCCGGAATAATGAGTTCACATACAAAACCACATTCTTGGAAAGATCCGTTATAATAATCGACATCTTCATTACATGTTTCATGGTTGGGCTTGCTTCCACTGTTTCCTATATATTTTAATGTAGAAGGTAAGGACAGAGTTCCTGTTAATGATTTACACCCTTTGAATGCTCCCTGTTGTATTTCGGTGACTCCTTCCGGTATGATTAAAGAACCACCTAAATAGCGGCATCCGTAAAATGCTCGTCTACCGATAGATTTTAATTTGTCTGGTAATACCAAACGAAGCAAAGATTGTTTTCCGCTGTTTGTGGCATGGGTATAGAATGCATCTGCTGGAATTTGATTATCTTCGCATTCTACTATGCCATAGCTTTCTTGTTTGTCCAAAGCTTTAATGATTACTTCTTTTAGATTGAGTGATTGTAGCATTTCCATCGAATCTCTCATAAAGTTGAAGTCTGCTGAATTAATTTCTCCTGTAATCTTCAAATTCTGCAACTTCGTATAATCCTTATTTGCAGCCGTGATACACTCTTTCAGCGTCCCCGCCTTTTCCACATCAATCACGATATACTCTTTGGCGGTAGCCTCATGTGAAGCCATATCATTTTCCCAGGCAGTGATAGACTCATCAATGAGTTTGAACTCATATTGTCCGCTTGCTTCCTTCTTATTCACCTGAATAGTGAAGTTGTGCATTTTTCCCGCCATGTACGTGAACTTCTCTTCCTTTTTGAATGTGTAAGGTGTTCCATCTACCGTAATACTGAAAAGCACTTTTCCTGCTTCCACAGTCTGCGGAACCACAATCGCACGGAATTCATTGTCTTTACAGAATGGGATAGTTCCTGTCTTGGCAACTTCGCCCGTAGCCGTCACATTACCCGTGGCGAGGTTAATCACTGAACTACGCTTGGTGTTCAGAACCAGCACTTGTTTCTCCAGTTCCGTCCAGGCGCCTTCAGCGAATCCCTCGCCCTCTTTCAAGGTAATGCGGGCATTACTCATCTTGTGCCGCAATGGCAGTCGGATAACTTTTTCCGTAGGTGCTACGTCCGCTGCCTTTCCCCAAAGGAAGTCACTTGCTTCGTAACTTCCCATTTCATCCCCATTATTTTTCGTTTGATCTTTTTGTACTTCAAATGCATATTCGTTTACATCCGTCGGTGTACCATATGGGTAATACCCATAGATATCAACGTGTGTCCGATCATCCTTCCAGTAAATATCATAAGCAGAGTTCCACTTATAAGCTGCTTCGTCAAAAGTGTGTGGCACATTTGTACCCCGGTTACCTTTAGTTGCCAGCGTTCCCGGTGTGTTACCATTATAGTCTACAATGTAAACACCCATAATGTCACCATCGCAGAAACCATTATCATTGACACGAGTCACTGCTACTTGGTCTATTTCTCCCGACAAGGATATGACATTCGAATCCTGTCCCCGTGAAACGCCTTCCGTTATTTCATTGTCGTTGCACGACATAAGCATCAATGCCGATACAGCACTGAATACTATATATTTATGCCATTCTCTTCTCATACGTATGTCTGTTTTATTCGGCTACACCACCATTGTCTATATCGTCATCTTCCCAAGCCCCAATGCCGACATTAATGCCATTGCTAGTCTTACTTACCGTCACAGAGAAAGTATGTCTTTTCCCTCCGACGAAAGTAAATTCCTTGTTAAGATTGAAATCTCTGCCATCAATATTGACGGTGATGAAATTATTGCCCGAAGCCGTTTGAGGTACAATCAGTGCCTTATAAGAACGGTTATTTCCGTTTTCGAGCGGAAGGATTGTTTTGGCTGTTCCCGTTGCCGTAGCTATACCGTTGGTGAGGTTGATGATTGCTTCGGTCTTTATTCCGTTCATCTTTACACCTATTGTTGATTGTGCTAGAATTTCATCCGTGAATCCGTTACCTGCCTTGACATTGATAACCGCACAGCTGAAAATGTGCTTGGTTGTAATGCTAACAGCTTCTTCCGTGGGTGACACTCCCGAAGTTTTACCGTACAGAAATTCACTTGTCGTATAAGCCTGTTCGGTAGACTGATCTTCTTTTACAGAGAAAGAATGTGCAGAAATGTCGGAAAGTGTACTATACGGGAAATAACAGTAGAAATCTGCTTTGGTACTTTCATCTTTCCAATAGATTTCCTTGTCAGGGGTCCATGTCCCGTCGTACGTGAAACGCATATTGTCTACATGATTGCCGCTGTTTTGCAAGGTTCCCGGCGTTGTGCCGTTGTAGTTTACCACATATAGTCCGATTTTGTCCTGATTTTCATAGCCCCAGTCGGTAACACGAGTATGAACACCTTCTATGGTGTTGACATTTGTATTACTTGCCACACAGTTCAATGTGATGGGTATCCGTTTTACAGACGGCGTTTCGGGTTGTTTGGGTTGTTCCTCTTCCCCTGCTGAACAAGCACATAACAGTACTAAAATGCAGCTTCCCACTAATAAATGCAATTTCATAATGATTAGTTTTTTTATGTTTGTTGCAAAGGTAGGAGGTTGTCCTATTAAAATCAAGTTCATAATGGTTCATAAGGAATAAATTTTTTAAATCCTCTTTTTTTGCCAGTTTCCTTTCTTCATGTACCAGTAGCAGAATATCAGTATAAAAGTACCGTACACACATTCCGTCGTCCATGCAAATGCGATATCCATTCGTAGGTGCAGGATAAAATATGCAGAATATGCCACATAAATAACCAATACACAAAGTTCCATAGCCAGTGCTGTTCGAGTATTTCCTGTACCTGATACCGACTGGAAATAAACATTGGCAGGCACCAACACCAGGTAAGCGGAACACAATACCCATAGTGAAGATACGGATGCAGCCCTTAAATCCGGCATATCCGTATAGATACGCAGAATCAGATCCGGGAACAGGCAGAAGAATACCAGAATCGGCAATACAAATAGATATCCGATCCGAATGTGCTGCCTGATGGTTCCCCGTACACAATCCTGTTCGCCTGCGCCGATCAGGTTACTTACCAGTGAGCCACAAGTAGCTGCAAATGCCATCGCAATCATGAACGGGATACCCGACACGTTACGGATAATGTTGGCGATTGCCAGAGAACGTTCTCCCAAATGTTCCACGAACAGAAAGAACATAAACCAGGTAGATAAGGAAACAAAGTTCTGAATCATGGTCCATACGGAGACGTTCAGTATTCGTTTCAATGTTTTCCCTTGGAATTTGGGCAGTATATTCAATGCATACTTCTTGCAGTCAATCCGTTTCCACGTATAGATAATGAAGAAAATCACCGATACCATTTCGGCCAGTGAAGAACCGATGGCAGCACCGGCAATACCCAGTTGCGGGAAACCGAATTTACCGAAGATCAGGATATAGTTGAACACCACATTCGAAAGTACCATCACAATCGAGTTCAACGTCAATGTTTTGGTTTGTGTCGTGCCTACAAAGAAAGCGCGGAACATTACCATGACAAAGGAGAAGAAGAACCCATACACACGCCACTGAATATAACTTTCGGCTGCATCATAAATATGAGGAGACGAAATTATATTTTTGAGGATATGGGGTGAGAATACAATGGAGAGCGTAAATAAGATCACAGCCATTACAAGCAGGAAATAAACGCCCTGATAGAAAATCGGGCCGATTTCCTTGTAGTTTCCTTCTCCGTTGCGACGGGCTATTAATATCTGTGCACCGATGCTGAAACCGAATGCCATCATAAAGATGGCAAGATAATATACACCTGCAATAGCAGAAGCACCCAGCTCGATTTCACCTACACGTCCCAGAAAGGCCGTGTCCGTCATACCGATCATCTGCTCCATAATCAGGCTGATTAGGATAGGGTAGGCAATCGTCCAGATTTGTTTATACGAATATTTAGTTTTCATCCTATTTTATTTTTTAGAGAAAGAAAGCCGGGCAACCAAAATAGGGTGTCCGGCTTTCTTAGAATAGATTTCGGGAATTACTCCTTATTTTTTATTCTGTCTTTGCTGCTGCAATAGCTCTTGTTGCTTTTGCATCGCCTCCAGGCGAGCAGCAAATCCGGTCTTTTTCATTTGTTTCGGGTCTTTCTTTTTCGCTTCAAGAATAGACAATAATTTGACCTCGTCAGTCGTTCTACGAAGCAGAATCATAGTCCCCACACTAATCAGCGTTGACACGAAGTAGTAATAGTTCAAACCTGACGGATAGTCGTTCAAGACGAACAAGAACATAATCGGCATCAGATACATCATCCATTTCATAGCTGCCATTTGTGGCTGCGCTCCGGTATCCTGCATAGACATTGTGTACTTTGTGTTCAGGATATTGGTCACCGTCATCAGCAAGCAGAACAAGCTAAGATGGTTACCTAGGAACGGAATATGGAACGGGAACGTGATGAACGCATCATAAGTAGAAAGGTCGTCCGCCCACAAGAAGCTCTGTTGACGCAGCTCGATAGCACTCGGCACGAACATAAACAAAGCCATCAGGATAGGGAACTGCAATAACATCGGCAGACAGCCGCCCATCGGGCTTACCCCGTACTGGCTGTAAAGGCCCATCACCTCCTGCTGTTTCTTCATTGCATCTTCCTGCTTCGGGTATTTCTTGTTGATTTCGTCAATTTTCGGTTTCAATACACGCATCTTGGCAGAAGACATATATGTTTTCCAGGTAGCCGGATAAACCAGCACTTTTACCATAATAGTCAGAATCAACAGAACGATACCCATGCTCAATCCCCAACCGGATAACCAGTCGAATACGTTGATCGTGATAAACTGGTTAATCCAGCGAATCAGCGGCCAACCCAAGTAAACCAGTCGATGAAGCTCCCATTTCTCGTCACGGCCTTTATCCAACGCTTTCAACGTCTTGAAGTGGTTCGGACCGAAGTAGAAATACATCTCTGTCGGTTCCTTACCTGACGGATCAAAGAAAGTATTCATTTCAGCAGAATAATCTTTGATATATCCGCTTCCCTGTTGTTCCATTTTTGACTTAACGGAAACCTTGTCGAAATCCTGTTCAGCGATAAATACAGACGAGAAGAACTGATTCTTGAAAGCTACCCAATCAATGCGTCCCGGCAAATTCTGACTGTCATCTTTGGCAGCAGACAAGTTGTCTACATTGTCACCTGTTACTTTATAAGTCAGTTCCGACAGACGATTCTCATAAGTGAATCCTTTTTCCAGTTGGCGGGCACGTTGTGACCAGTCGATGTCCACATACTTAGTGCTTGCCAACTTGTCTTCCATGCCTGTCGCTTTGATTTCAAAGTTCATCAGGTAGCTATCCGGTTTCAGTGTATAGATGAAATCGATATAGCTTGCGCTATCCGCAGCCAGACGCATTGTAACACTACTGTCCGTCTTGTTCACCGCTTCAAAGAAATAATCTTTGGTCTGGATGGCTCCTGCTTTGTTGTAGAAGTTGAAGTTCATCGAAGCATCGTCACCGTCGAACAACATGACCGGCGTCTTTTTGTCCTGTGCCATATAATCTTTCAGCATGGCTGAATAGACACGTCCGCCTTTGGTTGTGAAAGTGATTTCCGCTACATTATTCCGGATGCTGATTTTAGAGTCGGTTCCATGCAAGGCATTGAAAAACAAAGCAGAAGAATCGGCAGCCGTTGCCACCTCTTTTTGGCTGTTAGCCAGTGCAGCTTCCGTTTTAGCCTTCAACGCTTCCTCCTGCTGCTGTACCACGGCAATAGAATCGTAGTATTTCTTTTGTGCAGCTATCTGTTCCTCGCTTGGACGGCTCAAAAAACTGAATCCTACCAATAATATACCTATCAGAACGAGACCTGTGATGGTGTTTTTATCCATTCTTATTTTAATTACAAATTATATAAATTACAAACTACCGGTTGTTTACCACATATCGTTAGCCGTTCACCGTTGCTTTTTCGTTTTCGATGGCAGCTTTCACAAAGGCGACGAACAACGGATGAGGGTTCAGTACCGTACTACCATATTCCGGATGGAACTGTGTGCCGACAAACCATTTCAAAGCCGGGATTTCAACAATTTCTACCAGATCCGATTCCGGGTTGATACCTACACATTTCATGCCGGCAGCTTCATATCGGTCTTTATAATCATTGTTGAACTCATAGCGATGACGGTGACGTTCTTGAATATGTTCCTGTCCGTAAGCCTGATATGCTTTAGAACCTTTCTGCAAAACACATTCGTAAGCACCCAGACGCATGGTACCACCCATGTTGGTGATTGCCTTCTGTTCTTCCATGATATCAATCACGTTATGCGGAGTTTTTTCATCCATTTCACGTGAGTTGGCATCAGCGTATCCCAGTACGTTGCGGGCAAACTCGATAGCAATACATTGCATACCCAGACAAATACCGAAAGTCGGGATGTCATGTGTACGTGTATATTTGATAGCGACAAACTTGCCGTCAATACCCCGTTGACCGAATCCCGGACCAATCATTACACCCGCCATACCTTTCAGAGCTTCACATACATTTTCGTCTGTCAACTTCTCGCTGTTTACGAAATGAACTTCCACTTTGCGGTCATTGTACGTTCCTGCCTGTGATAAAGCCTCACGGATAGACTTATAAGCATCCTGCAAGTCATATTTTCCAACCAGTGCAATATTGATCGGATCTTTTGTCTCTGCGGCGTGACGGCGTTCCAGGAACTTACGCCATGGGCCGAGTCCCGGAGTTTCTCCTACCGGCAGTCCCATCTTTTCGAGGATAGTGCTGTCCAGTCCTTGTGCCTGCATCAGGATAGGTACTTCGTAGATTGTTTCCGCGTCGATAGACTGCACAACAGCTTTATCGTCTACATTACAGAATTGTGCCACTTTCTTACGCAATCCGTCACTTAGCGGATGCTCGGCACGCAGAACCAGTACATCCGGCTGAATACCCACACTTTGGAGTTCCTTTACAGAATGTTGCGTCGGTTTTGTTTTCAATTCTCCGGCAGCAGCAAGATAAGGAACATAAGTCAAGTGTACGCAAAGAGCGTTCTTACCGAGTTCCCATTTCAACTGACGGATACTTTCGAGGTAGGGGAGTGATTCGATGTCACCTACCGTACCACCGATTTCAGTAATCACAAAATCAAACTTGTATTTATTACCAAGCAGTTTAACATTCCGTTTGATCTCGTCTGTGATGTGAGGAATCACTTGGATGGTTTTACCCAGATAGTCTCCACGGCGTTCCTTGTCAATGACGCTCTTGTAGATACGTCCCGTAGTAATGTTGTTCGCCTTTGTCGTTTGTATTCCCAGGAATCTCTCATAGTGTCCCAGATCGAGGTCGGCTTCGTGTCCGTCTACGGTTACATAGCACTCCCCGTGCTCATAAGGATTTAATGTTCCCGGGTCGATGTTAATATACGGGTCAAACTTCTGGATGGTTACATTATAACCTCTTGCTTGCAGCAACTTACCGATGGATGATGAGATGATCCCTTTTCCTAAAGAAGAGGCAACACCACCGGTGACGAAAATATACTTTGTTTCTCCCACAGCTATAACTGTTTTAATAATTGTTACTTAGTAGTATTCTTACGAACTTAAAAAGCGCAAAATTATAAAAAAAAGGGGAAGATTGCAGACTTTCGTCTCTACAATTTTATTAAAAAATGCAATTTTGAAAGAATCCTATGATTTCTAAACAAAATAATGTAGCTTTGCAGCCTAAACCATAGACAAATATGATGAGAATTACTACTTTATGTTCAGCGTTTATCCTGTCAATCTTATCGTTATCGCTTTTTGCACAGGAGCCTGTCGAATCCGCTTCACTTCCGACTGACTCTCTGCAGCCTGCTCCTGCAGCGATCAAACCTGCCAAAACGGTTAAATCTTCAACAGTGGTGGCAAAAGCCAGAGTCGTGAGGGCAGATACCCTTTCTGCAGAACTTCAGAAATATTTGATGCTAAAACTTAATCTGTCTGGTCCGACTCCGAAACTGGATACCGTTTCTTATTTATATAATAAGTATGTTGCACAATTAGATTATTTGAACGACTTGTCCGTTCCGCCACGTTATATTCCGTCTGATCCCGATTATTTCCGCTTGTTTACACCTGTGGCGTATTATTATGCCCCGATGGCACAATATTCGAAATTGGAATGGAAACCCATACAATTGGATGCTACTCCTCAACTGACAACAGAACTTCTGCCATACGATACCTTGGCATTTACCAAAACCCAGCGTGCCGGTAAAATAGTGAACAGTGCGTTGATGGATCTGTATCTGGCATATCCGGATTTGGTTGTAACTACAGAAGATCGCATCATGAGCCGTGATGTGTTCCGTCACGATGTGAAGCCGAAAATATCTCCGAAAGCAACTGTTGTTCATCTGTTTCAACCGGAAAATATGGATGATAATGTAGGAAAGGCCAATATGAAGATTAGTCGACCTAACTGGTGGGTTACGGGAGGTAACGGGTCGTTGCAGATCAGTCAGAACCACCTGTCGGACAACTGGTATAAGGGAGGGGAAAGCAACTTTTCCGGATTAGCGACTTTTCAGGTTTTTGCCAACTATAATGACAATGAAAAAGTACTGTTTGAAAACCAGTTGGAAGCTAAAGTCGGTATGACTTCCACTCCGTCAGATGAATACCATAAATATCTTTTTAATACCGACCAATTTCGCTTGTATAATAAATTAGGTCTGAGAGCTTTCAAGAACTGGTATTATACCATTTCTTCCGAGTTCAAGACGCAGTTCTTTAATGGTTATAAAGCTAATAGTGAAGAATTGGTTTCGGCTTTCATGTCTCCGGCAGATTTGGCGGTCAGTGTCGGTATGGACTACAAACTGACTAAGAAGAAATTTAATCTTTCCGTGTTTATGGCACCGTTAACTTATAATTTACGTTATATTGGTAGCTCGGAAGTGGATGAAACAAAATTCGGTTTGGACAAAGGCAAATGTTCTAAAAATGACTTCGGTTCCCAGCTGCAATCGACATTCAACTGGACCATCATCTCTGCAGTGACTTTAGAATCCCGTCTCAATTGTCTGACCAACTACCATTGGGCACGTATAGAGTGGGAGAATACATTCAATTTTGTGTTGAACCGTTATCTTTCTACTAAGCTCTATATACATACCCGTTTTGACGACAGTTCGAAACCGACTGAAGGAGACAGCTTCTTCCAGTTGAAAGAATTGCTTAGTTTCGGTATTAATTATAAGTGGTAAGAAATTTAAAGTTTCCCCAAAGAAATAAAAGAGGCTGTTTAACAATAAAATGTTATTCAGTCTCTTTTTTTGATCCATATATTTGTTATATCACTAATTTATAATTCAAAATATAACTTATATGGCAACAGTAAAAGTGAAATTTCGTCCTTCTTCAGTTTGTAAAAAAGAGGGGACTTTATTTTATCAAGTGACTCATAATAGAGTCGTGAAGCGGATAAGCACGTGTTACAAGATTTTCCCGTCGGAATGGGATAACCGATTTTCTTCGGTTATTACCTTCACTGATAACGAAGTTCGTGCACGTCATCTTGTTACATTAAGAAAATGCATTTTAGAAGATCAATCCCGGCTTAAAGAAATTATTCGACGGTTTGAGCGGTCGGCGGATACTTTTACGTCAGACGATGTAGTGAAAGCCTATAAAGTACCTCTTGTTGACGGTTTCCTGTCATTTGGGCGGAATCTTATTGTGCAGTTGGAGCAAATAGGTAAAGAACGTACCGCTGAAACCTATAGGGCAACCTTAAATAGTTTCGAACGTTTCATGGGAAGCCGTGGTGATATTCTTATTGAAGGAGTGGATTCTGCTTTTATGGTTGAGTATGAAACATTTTTAAAATCAACTGGAGTATGCCCCAACAGTTCTTCGTATTATATGAGAAATTTGCGTGCGATATATAACCGTGCTGTTGACAAGGGGTTGACGGTACAGCGTAGTCCGTTCAAACATGTGTATACTGGGATTGACAAGACAATGAAGCGTGCTGTGTCAATGACAGTTATTCGCCAGATAAGAGATCTGGAACTGGGATTTTCATCTTCAATGGAGTATGCTCGGGATATCTTTATGTTTTCGTTTTATACTCGTGGAATGTCGTTTATAGATATAGCATTCCTTAAAAAGAAAGATATTCAGAATGGCATCTTGTCATATCGGCGTCACAAGACGAATCAGCAGCTTTTTATCAAATGGGAAAAGCCTATGCAAGAAATCGTTAACAAGTATAATACGGTAGATACGCCTTATCTGTTACCGATAATAAAAGATATAGGTAAAAATGAAAGGCGGCAATATATAAATGCGGCACATTTGATAAACAGGAAATTAAAAATGATTGGAGAACTGTTGAATTTGAATGTGACACTGACAACATACGTTGCCCGCCATGCTTGGGCCAGTATAGCCCGAAGCAAAAATATTTCTATTTCTGTTATTAGCGAGGCTATGGGACACGACTCGGAGAATACTACAAAAATTTATCTTGCATCATTGGATACTTCAGCTGTGGATAATGCTAATAATCTTATTATCAATTCTTTATAATGATAAAAAAGAAATGAGCGTATATTATTGAGCCGGTACTTTTCTTATCAAGAAAAGTATTAATTTGATGCAAAATTATAAAAAAACGGCCATACAGCATTATATCCAACAACTTTTTTTATTCTGTAACAAAAAATATTAGCATTTTTTGTAAAATGTTAATTGAAAAAGCACTTTAATATAATCCAAAAGTATCAGTATCAGACAGTATTGTTGTCGGTACTTTTCTTGATAAGAGAAGTATTGGATTAAGCCATAAAGCAAATAGAATTGGGGTATAAACATATTTGCAGGGGAAATAAAGATCAAGATATATTTTTAGAATATCAGTAAATGCTAATTTGTTTATTGCTGTTTGTTTGGGGTAATGCTTAAAGAGAAATAGTAACAATTATTTGGCATAGGAACACACATAAATGATGAAACTAAGGATTCTTTTTCTGATAGTAGCCATGAATGGCGTGGCTTATACAATTAATGCGCAGAAAGTGGCGCTAAAGACCAATATCCTGTCCGATGTTTTCATGAATGTAAATACCGGTTTCGAGGTAGGACTTGCACCTCGGTGGACATTGGATATTTCCGGAGATTTTAACGCATGGACCTTATCGCATAATCGCCGGTGGAAACACTGGGCGGTACAACCTGAAGCACGCTACTGGTTTTGCGATCGCTTTGCAGGTCATTTTGTCGGAGCTCATCTCCACGGTGGACAATATAATATAGGTGGTATTGACACTGATTTCAAATTACTGGGCACAGATTTTTCAACTCTTAAGGACACCCGCTATCAAGGATGGTTTGTTGGCGGCGGTGTTGCTTATGGTTATGCTTGGATCTTGGGGCGTCATTGGAATATCGAGGCTGAAATAGGTGTCGGTTATTCCTATACCCGATATGACCGTTTCAGGTGCGCCGGGTGTGGAAAGAAAGTGGAGGAGAGCAAGCCGCATAACTATTTTGGTCTCACTAAAGCGGCAGTGAATTTAGTTTATTTATTCTAAAAGCGTTTAGTTATGAAACGAACTATTTTTATTATAACAGCATTGCTGGGAGCTGGCTGTATGCTGAATGCCCAGCAAACAATTGGAGTGACAACAGATAACCTTAAAATTGAACGGAACGGTGAATATATAGTAGTCGATATGAATATGGGGCTGTCTCCTCTTGATGTGGAGAGCAATAGAGCAGTGCTGCTCACTCCTCGCTTTGTGTGCGCTACGGACACGTTGGAGCTTCCTTCGGTAGGAGTTTATGGGCGTCGTCGTTATTATTATTATGTGCGTAATGGTGAAAGTATGCTCTCCGGCAAAAAAGAGATGACATTCAAAGCACATTCCAGACCAGAAGATGTGGCGTATCATGCTATTATTCCTTATTACAAATGGATGAACGGTTCTGCACTGGAACTGTATCGTAGTGATTACGGATGTTGTAGTACACTATTAGCGGAATGTATCGAGCCGTTGGGCGGATATGCCGAAATAGAACCGCTTTCTCCACAGTTGCTCTATGTATACCCACAGGCAGAAACAGTCAAAAGTCGTTCGCTTTCCGGTTCGGCTTTTATCGATTTCCCGGTCGACAAGACGGTTATATATCCCGAATATCGTCGGAATACTTCCGAGTTGGGTAAAATTCAGGCTTCTATTGACTCTGTCCGTAATGATAGAGATATAACCATCACTTCGGTATGGCTTAAAGGTTACGCTTCACCTGAAAGTCCATACTCCCATAACCGTGATTTGGCGATAGGTCGTACGGTGGCATTGAAAAGTTACATCAATCAACTGTACCATTTCAGGGATAGTGTAATAACTACCGCCTATGAACCGGAAGATTGGGGAGGATTGCGCCGGTATGTTGAGAAAACGAACCTTGCACATCGTACGGAAATATTGGCAATGATTGACAGTGACATGGAACCGGATGCTAAGGAAGCAAAAATCAAGCGGACTTATCCGGAAGAATACCGTTTCTTGTTACAAAACTGTTATCCGGCTTTACGCCACACTGACTATCGCATAGATTACATTATCCGCAGCTTCAGTGATGTAGAAGAAATCAAACGTATTATGCGGACACAACCGCAAAAACTTAGTCTTAATGAGTTCTATCTCGTGGCGCGGACATACGAACCGGGAAGCGCAGAGTTTAATGAGGTGTTCGAAACAGCCGTGAGAATGTATCCCGATGATGAGATTGCCAATTTGAATGCTGCAAACTCTGCTATGCAGCGTAAGGATTTTGAAAGCGCAGAGCGTTATCTTTCCAAAGCGGGAGATTCGTCACAGGCGGTATACGCTCGTGGGGTATATGCCTTTGGAGTAGGGAAGTATGATGATGCTCGAAGGTTCCTGAATGATGCGAAGGCGATGGGAGTAGAGGAAGCGGAGATAATTCTTATTGAGATAGATAAAATAGAGAAAGCAAAAAAATAAATTAATTCATTAACATTATTATAAAAAGGAAGCTGTCGAGATTAATAAGGTTAGTTGACTGGATTAAAATCAAGAGATTAGAAGATAGATTTATAATAACTATTAATTTTTTAATTATGAAAATGAAGAAGATTATTTGGGGAATTTTTGCATGTATGGCATTATGTGCATGTTCCGATGAAAGTAAAGATGTGACGGATGGCAAGGGTGACAATGCTGTTCTTTTTCCTAATGGAGAAGCATATATCAACGTGAAAATTTCGGAAGCGGGTGCTTTGACGAGAGCTACGACTAAAGATGATGCGCCAGGTTTTGAATTTGCTGATAAGAATACGAAAGAAGGTGAAGTGAAGAATGCCAAATTTTATTTTTATGATGCAACGGGTGCTTTTGTTTTGAAAAATGATGTATGGGATGGCGGAAATATTCATGATCCAAATCCGGATAACATTGAATTTGATGGTAAGACAGTTGTTGTTTTGCGTGGTCTTACAGAAACAAATTTTCCGAAATATATGCTTACTGTATTGAATGCACCTGATAATTTTGAGGCAGGAGCTACATTGGACGAAGCACAGAAGAATTTGATGGCTTTGAACAGTGATGTGGAAGGCGTTTATAAAAATGGTGAAAATTTTGTTATGAGTACGACAAGTTACGTCAGAGAAGATAATACTCCATTCTATTGTGTAACAGTTTTGTCTACAGATAATTTTGCAAAATCTACGGAGCAGTTGAAAGAGACTCAAATTGTAAAAGTTTACGTAGAACGTTTGGCTGCAAAAGTTGCTTTGAAAACAACGCTTGAAAAAGCTTCCTCATATACGAAAGAGGAAAAGGAAGTGCCTCTCTACAAATTGAATGTTTCTATCGCAGGTGAAGAAAATAATGAGGGAGAAGTTGTATTCCCAAGTACAGGTGAGGGTACAACTGGCGATAAAATTCAAGCTGGGGCAACTGATATTTATGTAGAATTTGTTGGTTGGGGCTTGAATGCTACAGCAAAAGATTCTTATTTGCTGAAAGGTATCAACACAGCATGGCAGAGTACAAATTCAGGAGATAAGACAACTTTTGTAGGGTTCGATTGGGATGCGAGCAAATATTTCCGTAGCTATTGGGGTACGTCGTTTGCCTATGGTCATGAGATTTCAGCACAGTCTGCCGAAGACGTTGCAGCAGGTGAAGAAACAGATAAAGATGGCAATAAGGTATTTCATAATTCAAATAACTCAAAGTATTTGAACTACATCTCTGCAAACAATTGTAATGGAGTAATTGGTGCCGATGTTGCTTATTGTGCTGAAAATACAAATACGGCTGCTTATGCTGTATCTCGTGCAGCTCGTACAAGTGTAATTTTGGTGGCTCGTATTTGTGATAAGGACGGTAATGATTTAAGTGATGATTTAGTTCGTTTTAACGGTCTGCTTTATTTGAGAAAATCATATCTCAATTATGTACTTAATACACAAAAAATTAATTTGTATTATAAAGTTGATGGTGTAGATGAGAGTGCTACTGACGATGAAAAATACAAGCAAATCAATGATACTTATGTAGAGTTGGTTAACATGGGTGATGGTAAGGTAAAAGTAGCGCTTACTAAGGAAACAGAAGGTGCTATTACAACTCTTTATAAGAAGGATACGAATAAAAAAATGGTATCTGCTGAAGCGAGTGATATTGACGTTATAAATACAGCTTTATCATTTAAGAACTTTGAAAACCAGGATCCTGCAATTGGTTATAAAGGTGGTTTGATGTACTATAATATTCCTATTGAACACTTGAATAACGAAACTGAAACAATCGGAGATAAAGAAGTAAAAACATTCGAAGCTAATTACGGCGTTGTTCGTAATCACTACTACACACTTACAGTAAACAAATTGGAAAACTTAGGTAAGGGTGTTTATGATCCGGATGAAGTAATTGTTCCTAGTGAAGATGATGAAAAAGAAAACTACTATGTAGGTGCTACAATTAATATCCTTTCTTGGAAAGTTGTTAATCAGAATGTCGGTTTGTAATTTTTATTGCTAACACATAAATAGAAACTTATCTCGGAGGAGAAAAGGCTTTAATTCCTGCTCCTCCGGGATTTAACAAGAAAAAGTACTTCCGTTCCGGTACAAAGAAAGGGCGGCTTTGGAAAATGTGACGCCAAAAAGTTGTCTATTTTCCCACTAACAATGAAAATTCACTACGGATGTATGTTCGTAGACAATATATATATAACGAGAGAAATAATCCATGTATATAAACGATGAATACATTAGTTTATATGAAAGAAATAAATAAAACAACAACACTGCCAGTGCTTATGCTGCTGTCTGTTCTTTTTGTAATGACAGCTTGCGATGGAATTTACGAGGATGAAGGAGATTGCTCTGTGCATTATCATGTCAAGTTCCGTTATGATATGAATATGAAGTTTGCAGATGCTTTTGCACACGAGGTAAATTCGGTTACACTTTATGTCCTTGATGAACAGAATAATGTAGTGTGGCAAGGTTCAGAGCAAGGGGAAGCTCTTGCACAAGAAGGATATGCAATGGAAGTAGACGTGGCTCCGGGTAGTTATAGCCTGTTGGCATGGTGTGGGTTGGCAGGAGGCAATTCATTTGCCGTTCCTGTCTCATCTCGTAAGGAAGACCTGATTTGTTCATTGAAGCGCGAGCACAAGCTTGATGGAACAGCTTATGTCAAAGAAGACCTTAATAGGCTGTATCACGGCTATTTGGAAAAACAGACTTTCAGCAGTGAGGAAGGTACACATACTTTTGTCGTTCCGTTAGTTAAAAACACTAATAATATACGTGTTGTATTGCAGCATCTTTCGGGCGAGCCTGTCGATAAAGATAAATTTACGTTCTCCATAACTGATGAAAATGGGGTGATGAACTGGGATAATAAGCTGCTATCTGATGAACCCGTGACATACTATGCATGGCATACTGACTCGGGAACGGCAGGCATTGATGATGTAGATAGCAGGACAGTATCTTCATTTAGTGCTGCTATCGCAGAACTTACTACTGCAAGGTTGGTTAAGGAAAAAGCTCCCCGCCTGAAAGTGACGAACGATAAGGGAGAAACAGTATTTTCTATTCCACTGATAGATTATGCTTTGCTGGTGAAAGGAGAGTACAATCGTCGAATGGACGATCAGGAATATCTCGACCGGCAAGATGAATATAATATGGTTTTCTTTTTAGATGAAGGAGACCGTTGGATGGATGCTTATATTTACATAAATTCTTGGAAAGTTGTTCTTCAAGAGACCGGTATTTAAAAACATGTATATGATGAGAAAAGGTAAAAGCATATTGTCATTTTCTTGCTTGTTCTTCTCTGTCTGCATTCTGTTCTTATCGTGCAGTTCAGAGAGAGAATACCTTTCAACAGACCGGTATGAAGAAGAGGAGACTGTTCAGGTAGGTTTTCATATTGCGTTTGATGAACTCTCCGATACCCGAACAGTGACAAGGGCCGGTCGGGACGGATATGACAATGGGATGGAAACAGATTTTGAAAATTACATCAATTTTGAGAATCAAGACTTTCGTATCCTCTTTTTCGATAAAGATAATAAATATATTTCTACTCTTCAGCTGGAAGGTATTATGCTTGTGGGCAATGCCGGTTATCGTTCAAAGTATTATGATGTAGTGGGTAATATTAGAAAACCGCTTCCTTCTACATTCAAGGTCGTGATGCTTGCCAACTGGAGGGAATATCCCAAAGAAAGTGAAATGGTTGTTGGGCAAACTACCATCAAAGATATATGTATAAGCCCGGGCAGTCAATATTCGTATGTTACTCCTTCTTTGTTTCATCTTTCAGAAGATTGTCTCATTCCTATGTATGGCGTGAAACTTTTCGAGAACGTGAAATTCTACTCTAATATGTGCACTTATTTAGGCACGCTCCATATGCTTCGTGCGATGGCGAAAGTGGAAGTTAACTATACTGTTGCCGAAGCCTCTGGCAATACTACCGACTACACCTTAAAGTCTGTTACGCTACATCGCTACAACAGCCGTGGATATTGTGCACCGGATAATGTATTCGTGGAAAGCGATTATGTGAAGGGGGATTATGACAAGGATTATGTAGACGACTTGCATTTGCCGGATGGCAAGAATGACAGTGATGAGAAAGAATTGCCTTTCGAGGAACTGTCGACAGGAACTCGTTTTGTGCTCTATATTCCCGAATATCAAAACCTTCTCAACGGTAACAAAGCTGTGGATGCAGCCGAGATTCACTTGAAATTTGCCGAGAGCGATCAAATACATACTATTGATTTTAAATATTATGATAATGCACCGAAAGACGTAGCATTAGGTACACCTTTCGACATTCATCGCAATTATTATTATAAATTCAACGTGACGAAAACGTACATAGATAAAATAGATGTTCATGTACAGGTAGTACCCTATGCAGAGGTCGAACTTGAACCCGATTTTGGTCTGGATCCGAAATCTGATTCTAACAATTAAACCTGAAAATGATGTGTCGTATGAGAAAGATAACAACTTTATTTTGTTTTGTTTTGCTTATGCTGCAATTCGTACTGACGACAAGTTGTCGGGACGATTATTTCATGACAGAAGAAATTGGCAAAGGAGATGCTGTCATTTCTGTATCCTTATGTTTTGATCAGGAGAATGCATTACTGGGCAAGACTCGTGCCGGAGAAGCGCAAAAAGAAACGGGTGGTGATGATGGAGATGCCATTCAGAATATCAACTCGCTTTGTATGCTGTTCTATAATGAAGCAGGCGAATTAGTTCATAATTATATCGTTCGCAATAATGATGTGACGTCCGATCCGGATGTTGCCGATTGGAACTATAAATTAGAAGACAATCGTATTGACGAAGATAAAAATGAAGACGGAAGTCAGTTTGAGGACGACAAGACAGGTTCGGCCACCTTTAAGCTTCGTTCGATAAAGCGAGGACGCTACTATGTCTATGCGGTAGCTAATATGGGTGATCTGGGAGATTATTCTGATGCGATAAAGACCCGTGCAGGACTGAAATCAATTTCTCTTACCTGGGAGGATGAAATAGCAAAGAATAGTGAAATGTTTGGTATATTTAGTCTTAAGCCGGATCGTAATGCGAGTGATGACCAACCTGTCACTATAAATTCTCCAAGTGTGCAACTCCATAGCTGGTTGCGTCGTGCAGCTTCTAAGGTAACGGTTGCATTCGATGGTACCGGTCTTTATGAAAATGTACAGATATATATTGAAAATATTGTAATAAAAGATATACCTAAAACCTGCGCATTAGGCAACCCGAATACACCCGGACAGGCTGATGTAAGCAAAGTGTATCCGTTGAGTGACTATATGGCTGAAGGAACAAAATGGGATGATAGGATGCTTGAGCGTTCTGTACGTTATTCCGCTTCTAACGGTTTGCTTGAAAAAGGTAAATCCATCATTATTCAAGAACTCCCGGATAAAGATCTTCAAACGCTCACTCCGGAAAACTATAAACATGTGTGTAAAACACAGCATCCTTATTTGGGTATGGGAGAGGATGGTGACGATTCCAATATTATCACCAATCGTCATGCCCATACAGCAAAGTCTCTGTTTTTTTATGAGAATATGCAGGGGAAAGGAAAGTTGAAATATCAGTCGAACGATGGTGGCCATTCGATATGGAAGCCCAATCCGGATGAAAATGAGCCGGGTTCCGGTTGGAAAGATGAAAAACCTTACGGTACGTATGTGGAGGTGAGTGGTTATTATCGTTGTACGGCTTTGGACGAACATCTGGGGGCAGGACCGATCAAGTTTCGCTTTATGCTTGGAAAAGATGTAAAAACAGATTATAATGCCGAACGCAATACTCATTACAAATTGACCCTTAAATTCAAGGGCTACGGCAACGATGCCGACTGGCACATCGAATATAAAGAGCCGCCCGGCATCCATGTGACTACTCCACAGTACATTTCTTATTTGTATAATAAGGACATGATGACTACGGTAAAAGTGGTTGGAGAGATGAAAGAAGGCTATAAGCTTGTGGCAAAAATCTTAGCAAAGAATACTAAAAGCTATGGTGCAGATCGCCCTTCTTCCGGTGAAGATGATGAAGTGGATCCATATTTTACAGGTTGGAAGCCATGGGGAAATGGAACAACTGCATTTCCTTGGGTTACTAACGGTTTTTATTATACGGGTGAAATTTATAATGATGGTCCTTGGAACAGTTTTTTATCTTTGCGAAAAACTTCAGTTGTAAAGGTTGAAAACCCTGAATGGGCGGATAAAGCATCATGGCAAATTGATGCTGCTGATGCTTCGTATTACAATTATAAATATTATAAGGGAATGATTGATGGAAAAAACAGGGGTAAAAGAGAATATGCGTGGATTGAGAACGGTAGTGGAGGAGATGATATTGATGGCAAATATACGATAGTAAACAAGGGAAGTGAACATATTTTTACTATACCATTATATACTCGTGCTAAGGAACTTGTTACAAAAACTGGCTTTACTGGTAATAATCCGTATGTAGCATATCCTCGTAAGGAGAAGATAAAGTTTACAATAGAGGATGACAAGGGAAATCAAGTGGGGGAGCCGGTTTATCTTGATATGATACAGGTACGTCGTATAGAGAATCCGAAGGGGGTATGGCGTAGTGCAGGCAAGAAGGATGATTTCCATGTGACACTTATGCGTCTACCAAAAGAAGATGAAACATCTTATGTTACTTTCAAATCAGAGGGGGCGTGGAGAGCGGAGATAATGGAGGGTGGAGATGACTTTATATCATTGGAAGCAACTTCTGAAGGGAGCGAAGGGATTGTGAATACTGATTCGAAAAGAATAGAAGGTGCAAGTGAACATTTGATAGATTTTAAAATAAAGTTTAACGGGACTATAAAAGAAACTGAAGTTCGTTGTGCCATTGTACGTGTACGTTATCACAATTATACTTGCGAGCATTCTATATTTGTACGTCAGGGATATGCACCTATTACTTTGAATGGGAATACGGAGAGTGAAACGAATCCGGCATGGACTTCTTTTAATGTTTATCGTTTTGACGCTAATGATACCCCTGTCTACACAAATTCTCCTTTGGAAGAAGGGTCGTTATTTCGCCGTGGCAATTATACGGCAATTCTTGCTTCCAATAATGAACGGGCTGGGTTTAAGTTTGGTGAAGGTCCGGATGGAAATTTCACAGTATTAGAGAAAGGAAAAACGGCAGAGTCAGAGTTGTCATGGGAAGGTCTTCAGCCGTCATTGACGAACAATAGTCTTGTTTCAGGATGGAGTATTGCAGGAAATAATGAACGTATTGCTAAGATTGAGGATTTTTATACTTTGGAATCCACCTCGATTCATAGTAATATTAATAAGGGGTATGGTGTGCTTTATGGGGATGGGGCTACAGAAACGCAATCATCCGTAGATATAGCTTGGGGATATGACCGTGGGGAAGATCCAAAGTCTTCCGTGAAGGGTATGCGTGGATGTTTTGTTTATAATATAAATAATGGACGAAATATATTTCTTCCGGTTGGTAAATCTGGTTATGGAAGGCGGATAGGAAGTCCGGATACTAAAAGTAATCCAAACGATAAAGCTGGAAGACTACGTTATGCAGGACGTTCTGATTATTATACAAAGAATGACCCTTCTGGAAATATAAAATATTTGCCGTTATTTTATGATTTGTTTGAGCGTCCTGGTGCTATTTATCATTGTCGTAACAGATTGCTTAAGAGTGAAATAAAGAATGTAAATGAATCAAGTGCTTTTGATATAAACTATTTTACTATGGGGTTTGAAGGTTTTTTGAATGGTGCGGCAGATGCGGATGATGGTAGTAATTGTGACGCTTGCTTTATTCGGACTGTAAAGTATTGAGATTTGTGTGGAAAAATAAAGCATTTTTCTTGTTTATTATTTATAATTTTATCTATCTTTGCCACCGAATTCAATCCATTGCCTAAAAGGTGATGGAAAATGAGGGGGTAAAAATACATGATCATTAAGAAAAATGACGATCAAAGGAGTCTGCCAACAGATGTGATTGGCAGCAGCGTAGCGCGCTCAAAACGTTGGTTGGTGGCCATTGTGCGCATCTGTCACGAGAAAAAAACGAGTGAGCGGCTTACGAAAATGGGGATCGAAAATTTCCTTCCAATTCAACAAGAAGTCCATCAATGGAGCGACCGTCGTAAGGTTGTCGACCGGGTACTACTTCCGATGATGATTTTTGTTCACGTTGATCTGCAAGAACAAAAAGAAGTCCTGACTTTATCTTCTATCAGCCGTTATATGGTATTACGTGGGGAGAGTACTCCGGCTGTTATTCCTGACCAACAAATGTTGCGATTTAAGTTTATGCTCGATTACTCGGATGAGACGATCAGCATGAGTACATCGCCATTAGCTCCGGGAGAAAAAATACGGGTAATCAAAGGACCATTGGCAGGACTGGAAGGGGAATTAGTGAATGTAAATGGGAAATCGAAAGTCGCTGTCCGATTAACGATGTTGGGGTGCGCATGTGTAGATATACCGGTGGGGTGTGTAGAACCGGTATCTGAAAATGGGGATTTACGTGATTGAGTAATCAATCTATTTTTAGGGGTATGGGGATTTTACTGCAAAAATGTAATGAAAGCCTGCAAAACTGCAGGTAGTCTTATCTGACATCGGTAACAAACATTGGATATATTTATCGATGACCTCTCTCAAAAAAAATGAAAAATCCATGAAAGTATTATGAATTATATCTTGTAAAGGATATAGTGGAAAGACGTATGTACGTATCGCCCCTCTTGTACTGATAGTAATTAATCAGATAAATCAATTTTTCGAAATATAATTTATTCATTTATACTATAATGGAAAAGACATTGAAGGGTATAGTGCAATATGCTCGTAAAAACTATTTTAGTTATTGGGCTATTTTAGGTATTGACACGGCAATTTCTGTATTATGTTCATTGGTAGCTTATGTGGTCATTCATTATATGGCACATGTTCCAATGACCGATTGGATGCTTTGCAAATTCGCTTGTGTCTCTTTGGTTGCAAGTGTTGCAGGAGCTTTATTATTTCATACTTATCGTAATACGATTCGTTTTTCACAAGCGCGTGAACTTTGGCGTATTATGTGTGCCGTATTATTCAAAATAGCTTGTTTGGCAATCGTTTCTTTTGGACTTATATCTGGGACTCAATTGCCATATAATTATAAAATATCTTATCTTCTATTTGATGGCCTACTGACTCTAGTACTCTTGACAACCTTTCGTGTATCATTGATAATCGTCTATGATTTTTTGTTGGACTGGGTGAATAAAAAGAACATCCGTATTCTTATTTATGGTACTGATGAAGAGAGTGTAGCTTTGAAACTACGTCTAAGGGATAGTGCACATTATAAGGTCGCAGGCTTTTATGTATATGGCAGAAACAACAGCCGGCGTCGATTGGCGGATCTTCCCATTTATTATTTTGAAAATGAGTCGGATGTTGACTATATCATGCGGAAGCGTGGTATTAAGGGAATTCTGTTTGCCCGTTATGAAGACACCCGTTTAGAGGAAAACCGCCTTTTGGAGTATTGCAAAAGCAATAAACTTAAAACATTGATAGCTCCTACTATCAGCGAAGCGGACTCTGACGGAAACTTTCATCAATGGATACGCCCTATTAAAATTGAAGATTTGCTGGGACGTGCTGAAATCAACATCAATCTTCGTCAGGTAGCGGAAGAGTTTCGTGGCAAAGTGGTGTTGGTGACTGGCGCGGCAGGCAGTATCGGTAGTGAACTTTGCCGTCAATTGGTGCAGATGGGAATTCAAAAACTTATCATGTTCGACTCTGCAGAAACTCCTTTGCATAATGTCCGTCTTGAGTTTGAGAAAAATTATCCTGCTATAGATTTTATTCCTGTAATCGGTGATGTGCGTGTGAAAGAACGTGTACGTATGGTGTTTGATCTTTATCATCCTCAAATCGTCTTTCATGCCGCCGCTTACAAACATGTACCGTTGATGGAAGAAAATCCTTGCGAGGCTGTCCTTGTCAATGTGACCGGTTCCCGACAGGTAGCTGACATGGCTGTGGAATATGGCGCAGAAAAAATGATTATGGTTTCCACAGATAAAGCCGTGAATCCTACCAATGTGATGGGGTGTTCCAAACGTTTGGCAGAAATCTATGTACAGAGTCTGGGATGTGCTATTCGTGAGGGAAAAGTGAAAGGTCATACCAAATTCATCACGACACGTTTCGGAAATGTATTGGGCAGTAATGGTTCTGTCATTCCTCGTTTTAGGGAACAAATTGAGAATGGCGGTCCTGTCACTGTTACTCATCCTGATATCATCCGTTTCTTCATGACTATTCCTGAAGCTTGCCGTTTGGTGATGGAGGCTGCTACTATGGGAGAGGGCAATGAGATCTTTGTTTTTGAAATGGGAAAAGCCGTGAAGATTGTTGATTTGGCTACCCGTATGATTGAATTGGCTGGTTATCGTCCGGGTGAGGACATAAAGATCGAATTTACAGGATTACGTCCGGGTGAGAAGCTTTATGAAGAGGTGTTGAGCGATAAAGAAAATACGATCCCTACCGAGAACAAGAAAATTATGATAGCTAAGGTACGTCGGTATGAATATGCAGATATCCTTGATACTTATGCGGAGTTTGAGAATTTGTCACGTGCGGTAAAGATTATGGATACCGTGCGGTTGATGAAGAAAGTGGTACCAGAATTCAAGTCAAAGAATTCTCCACGATTCGAAGTGTTGGATAAAGAAAAATAAACTAGAATATATTATGAATAAATCATTTTACATTGCTACAAGTATGCAGAAAAAAGTCAAGGGAATACTCTCTTGTTTGATAGCGATCTTTCTGCTTGCTTCCTGTCAGGCATATAAAAAAGTTCCCTATCTACAAGATCCGGAAGTGGTGGGGCAGGCTGTTCAACAGGAAACTCTGTACGATGCCAAGATAATGCCGAAAGATCAGCTTACTGTCGTGGTATCATGTACCAATCCCGAATTGGCAGCTCCATTCAACTTGACGGGAGCTGGTTCTGCCGGTATGACTGCCGGAAATTCACAAAGCGCTTCTCAATCATCCCAACAGACTTATTTAGTGGACAATGAGGGAAATATCAATTTTCCTGTTTTAGGTGCACTGAAAGTGGGGGGACTGACTAAAAAAGAGGTAGAGCAAATGGTGATGGAAAAACTTAAACCCTACATCAAAGAAAACCCGATTGTCACAGTCCGCATGGTCAACTATAAAATCTCAGTCTTGGGTGAAGTTGCTAGGCCCGGCACATTTACTATCAGTAATGAGAAGGTGAATCTGTTGGAAGCTTTGGCTATGGCGGGGGATATGACTATTTATGGAATTCGTGACAATGTAAAGTTGATTCGTGAAAGTGCTGACGGTAGACAGGAAATCATAACATTGGATTTGAATAAAGCTGAAACCCTCCTTTCCCCTTATTATTGGTTGCAGCAGAATGATATTGTATATGTGACTCCTAACAAGGCGAAGGCCCGCAATTCGGATATCAGTAACAGTACAAGCCTTTGGTTCTCTGCTACTTCTATTCTAGTATCATTGGCGAGTTTATTAGTTACAATATTTAGATAATATCGTATGATTGAGGAAAGAAAAGAAAAGCACGGAGTACAGTCTGAAGAACAGATCAATATTCAGGAAATTCTGTTCCGTTATCTGATTCATTGGCCATGGTTTGTTGGTTCGATAATAATTTGTATTGCTTGTGCTTGGGGATATTTGCGTTTGACAACCCCCATTTACAATGTTTCCGCCACTGTCTTGATGAAGGATGAGAAAAAGGGTGGGGGAGCAAACGTATCTTCTGAATTGGAAAAGATAGGAATGACTGGTTTTATCTCATCATCAAGTAATATAGACAATGAAATAGAAGTCCTTCGTTCGAAGTCTTTGGCAAGGGAAGTTGTGAGTCGCTTGGGACTTTTTGTAACTTATATGGATGAAGATAAGTTTCCCAAAAGAGAACTGTATCGCACTTCTCCTGTATTGGTAAGCCTGACTCCTCAGGAAGCGGATAAACTCCCGCAGACAATGAAGGTAAATATGGTTTTACAGCCTACAGGTGCGATGACTGCACAGATCACCGTAGGAGAAAAGAAATATCAGAAAGAGTTTGAAAAATTACCGGCTGTATTCCCGACTGATGAAGGGACAGTAGCTTTTTTTGTGAATAATGACACCTTATCCTCGGTCCGTCCGGAGAGTGTGACGAAAGAACGACATATCATAGCTTTTATCAATCAGCCATTCTTTGTGGCGAAAGGATACGCTGGTGCTCTGTCAATAGCCCCTACCTCGAAGGCTACTTCTGTAGTGACCGTTTCACTTAAAAATTCCAATACTCAGCGTGGCAAGGATTATATAGACAAGTTGCTTGAGGTTTATAATATCAATGCGAATAATGACAAGAATGAGGTAGCACAAAAAACAGCCGAGTTTATTGATGAACGTATTGGTATCATTTCTAAAGAATTGGGCAGTACAGAGCGCGACTTGGAGAATTTCAAGCGTAGTGCGGGCATTACAGATTTGACAAGTGAAGCCCAGATTGCTTTGACCGGCAATGCCGAATACGAGAAGAAGCGTGTGGAGAATCAGACGCAGATTAATCTTGTGATGGATTTGCAAAGATACCTGCAGGGTACTGAATATGATGTGTTACCTTCGAATGTTGGTTTGCAGGATGCCGGCGTAACGGGGGCTATTGACCGGTATAATGAAATGGTGGCTGAACGTAACCGTCTGTTACGTACATCAACGGAAAGTAACCCGGCAATTGTAAATCTTAATGCTAGCATCCGTGCAATGCGCGGTAACATACAAACCACTTTGGATGCGACTCTGAAAGGTCTGGAGATTACTAGAGCTGATTTGGTTCGTGAGGCAAGCCGTTATTCCCGTCGTATCAGTGATGCCCCTACCCAAGAACGTCAGTTTGTTAGTATTGCCCGTCAGCAGGAAATCAAAGCAGGGCTATATCTGATGTTGCTTCAGAAGCGTGAAGAGAATGCCATTGTTTTGGCAGCTATGGCCAACAATGCCAAAATTATTGACGAAGCACAGGCGGATGGCGGTCCGGTTTCTCCCAAGCGGATGACAATTTATCTGGCGGCCTTGATATTGGGCATAGGAGTTCCGGTAGGTATCATCTATTTAATAAGTCTGACTAAGTTCAAGATAGAAGGTCGTGCCGATGTTGAAAAATTGACTTCACTCCCTGTTATCGGTGATATTCCTTTAGCGGATGAAAAGAATTCCATTGCTGTATTTGAGAATCAGAACAATCTTATGAGTGAGACTTTCCGGAATGTTCGTACCAACCTTCAGTTTATGCTTGAAAACGGTAAAAATGTGATATTGGTAACCTCTACTATTAGCGGTGAAGGCAAGTCTTTTGTTTCTGCTAATTTGGCTATTAGTCTTTCCTTATTAGGCAAGAAGGTTGTGATTGTAGGTCTTGATATTCGTAAGCCTGGATTGAATAAAGTATTCAATATTTCTAAAAAGGAGCATGGTATTACTCAGTTCTTGACTAATCCTACTATAAATCTGATGGATTTGGTACAGCCTTCTGATATAAACAAGAATCTGTTTATTCTTCCTGGTGGAACTGTTCCTCCAAATCCGACAGAGTTGTTGGCTCGTGACGGACTGGAGAAGGCTGTCGAAACGTTAAAGAAGAATTTTGATTACGTGATATTGGATACGGCACCTGTAGGTATGGTGACAGATACTTTGCTTATTGGTCGAGTAGCAGATTTATCCGTATATGTATGTCGTGCCGATTATACTCGCAAAGCAGAGTTTACTTTAATCAATGAACTTGCTGAAAACAACAAATTGCCTAATCTCTGTATTGCCATCAATGGTCTGGATTTTCAGAAAAAAAAATATGGCTATTATTATGGTAAATACGGTAAATACTATGGTTATGGAAAACGTTATGGTTACGGCTATGGCTATGGAGAAACTCATAAGAGCAAGGAATAACAGGGTTGGGTGGAATTCATTGTAGCCAAAGTACTTTCTGATGATTATAGTTTTAGGTGCACAAGGAACTCGTACAAGTATAGTTTAGCGATGTGGTAATACAAAATACTATGCTAACAACGAAAAGAATAAAATCATAAAGTAAATAAAAAGCATTATGGCTTACAGACATTTGAAATTTCCCGAGAACTCTTTGTTTCTCGTTACTGGAGCTGCAGGCTTCATTGGCAGCAACTTATGTGAATCAATTCTTAAGATGGGATATCGTGTGCGTGCACTCGATGATCTTTCTACTGGCAAACAGAAGAATATTGATATGTTTTTCGGCAATCCTCGTTACGAGTTCATCAAAGGTGATATCAAGGAACTTGATACTTGTATGGCTGCTTGTGAGGATGTTGACTATGTACTTAATCAGGCTGCATGGGGGTCTGTTCCTCGTTCTATTGAAATGCCGTTATTTTACTCTCTCAATAATATTCAAGGCACTCTCAATATGCTTGAATCTGCCCGACAGAATGGAGTGAAGAAGTTCGTTTATGCATCATCATCGTCTGTTTATGGTGATGAACCCAATCTTCCGAAGAAAGAGGGTACTGAAGGCAACCTTCTTAGCCCTTACGCAGTAACCAAGCGTTGTGATGAAGAGTGGGCAAAACAATACACTCGTCATTACGGACTTGATACCTATGGTATGCGATATTTTAATGTTTTCGGTCGTCGTCAGGATCCTGATGGAGCTTATGCAGCCGTTATTCCAAAGTTTCTCAAACTTCTCATCAACGGACAGAAGTGTCTCATTAATGGTGATGGTAAGCAATCACGCGACTTTACCTACATAGAGAACGTTATTGAAGCCAACCTTAAGGCATGTCTCGCGCCATCGTCAGCAGCAGGTCAGGCATTCAATATTGCATATGGTGGTCGCGAATACCTCATTGACATCTACTATGGTCTGACCAAAGCCCTTGGTGTAGATATGGAGCCAGAGTTTGGTCCTGATCGTGCAGGCGACATTAAACATTCCAATGCTGACATTTCCAAGGCAAAAGAACTTCTCGGATACGACCCTGACTGGAGTTTCGAGAGAGGTATTGAGGCTGCAATCCAATGGTATAAAGAGAATTTGTAAGCAAATACTAGAAATAATAAATCATCATAACAAAATGAAAGAGACAAAAATCTGCGTGATTGGGCTCGGATATGTAGGTCTTCCACTAGCTCGTTTGTTTTCTACCAAGTACAAGACTGTGGGCTTCGATATGAATGTAAAGCGTTGCGAAGCACTTATGGCTGGTCACGATGCTACCCTCGAGGTTAGTGACGAACTTCTTCAGGATGCTGTCAACAACCATGGTTTTATATGTACAGCTGACATTGAAAAGATTCGCGATTGTAACTTTTATGTCGTAGCTGTTCCTACTCCGGTAGATGAGAATAACAATCCCGACCTCACTCCTCTCTATGGGGCCTCTACTACTGTGGGTAGGGTGATCTCTAAGGGGGATGTAGTCATTTACGAATCTACCGTGTATCCCGGTGTTACTGAGGATGAGTGTATCCCTGTAGTGGAGAAAGTCAGCGGAATGAAGTTCAATGAAGACTTTTTCGCAGGTTACTCACCTGAGCGCATCAACCCAGGTGACAAGCAACATACCGTAGAGCACATCAAGAAAGTAACTTCAGGTTCTACTCCTGAGATTGGTCGGTATGTGAATGAGGTTTATTCTTCTGTTATTACTGCTGGTACTCACCTTGCGCCTACTATAAAGGTAGCAGAGGCTGCTAAGGTTATCGAGAACAGCCAGCGTGACATCAACATTGCTTTTGTCAACGAACTCTCACACATCTTTACCAAGATGGGCATAGATACTCTTGATGTACTCGAAGCGGCGGGCACTAAGTGGAACTTCCTCCCATTTCGTCCGGGACTTGTAGGTGGTCATTGCATTGGTGTTGACCCTTACTATTTGGCACAGTGCGCTCAGCGTCATGGTCATAATCCGGAGATTATTCTTGCTGGCCGTCGTATGAATGATGGTATGGGCGAGTATGTAGCTACTGAAACCGTTAAGCATATGCTCAAGAAAGGTATTCAGGTGCTCAACTCTCAGATTATCATTCTTGGTTTCACTTTTAAGGAGAACTGTCCTGATGTACGTAACACTAAGGTTATTGATATTTATCGTGCTCTTAAGGAGTACAACGTCAATGTAACCGTTTACGATCCTTGGGCTAATCCTGCTATCGCTAAACACGAGTATGGTATTGAGGTAGTAGATGAGCTCCCTGACAAGAAGTTCGATGCCGCCATTGCCGCCGTAGCACACAAGGTATTCGCGGGAATGGACGTACCTGTACTCCTCAAGGAGAAGCATGTTATCTTCGATGTAAAATGTACGCTCGATCGCAACATCATTGACGCACGTTTGTAATACCCAAAAAAGAATATAAATTAGGTAGTGGAAGCTTCATCTAATAGTCAGATTGCCCAAAATGCAATATTCCTATATGTGCGAATGTTATTGTCTCTTATCGTCTCTTTATACACCTCGCGTGTTGTACTGGATGTATTAGGGATAAGTGATTATGGAATATATAGCATTGTAGGAGGTGTCGTCCTAATGTTCTCTTTCCTCAATGCAAGCATGAGTAGTGCCACTTCCCGATTTATGGCATTTGAAATTGGTAAAGGAGATGTAAATAGGATAAATAAGACTTTTTCCAATTCTTTGGCTGTTCATCTAATTATCACATTGGTGGTTGCTGTTTTGTTGGAAACAGCAGGTCTTTGGATATTGATGGATAAACTTGTTATAGATGAAAACAGAATATTTGCTGCACAAGTAGTTTATCAGTTTTCTGTTCTCTCTACTCTTGTTGGAATAACACAGGTTCCTTATAATGCAGCCATAATTGCCCATGAGAAAATGAATGTGTATGCGTATGTAGAGTTAGCTAATGTTTTTCTAAAATTAGGTATTGTTTATCTTCTTTCGATAGGAAACTTTGACAAACTCATACTTTACGGATTCCTTATGCTTACTGTAACAGTTTTCATAATGATGATCTACCGACTATATTGCTGGCGTCATTTTGAAGAGTGTAAGCAACGTCCTTCTATGGAGAAAGAGTTTTTCAAACCGATGATAAGTTTTGCTGCTTGGGGGCTTTATGGTGACGGTTGCTACTCTTTACGTCAACAGGGTACTAATATTTTGTTGAATGTGTTTTTCGGTACGGTAGTAAATGCCGCAAATGGTATTGCTTCAACCGTACTTGGAGTGATATCTGGATTCACGATGAACATCCTTACTGCTTTCCGCCCTCAAATTATTAAATCATATGCCTCTGGAAATATCCAGCGTATGGAGCAACTGATTGTTTATGCTATAAAATATTCTCTTCTATTAATTGGAATTTTGTCTATTATTTTGTGTTACGAAATGGATTATATTCTATCTATTTGGTTAAAGGATGTTCCTGAATATACTCCATGGATATGTCGTATAATACTGATCAGTTTTTGTGTTGTAACTTGTTCATTCGTAATAAACACAGGTATACAGGCATCTGGTAGTGTCAAATTGCAAAGTTTTATTGTGGGGTCCGTATCGTTGTTTGGTATTCTGCCTTGTACTTATGTATTTCTTAAGCTCGGATATTCACCTTACTCAGCTTATGTTTGTTATGGTGTCTTCACTATAGTAATGTATGTCTGCTCATTAGTAATATTAAAAAGACAAGTGCATGAGATTGTTGTTATTAATATAATAAAGAGTGGTATGATACCTGTAATAAGCGTACTATCTATCTCAGCACTTTTATGTTATGGTGTATGCATATTTCTGGAGGAAAGTTTTATTAGAGTCATAGTAATTACACTATCCACTATCATCATTTCAATTCTAGCTACTTATACACTAGCAATGAGTATTGAAGAGAAAAAAGTGGCTCGAAGGTACCTTAAGAAACTTCTCCAGAAATTGACATATTAAGATATTCACGAATTATTATCACATTTTTAAAATATGCCAAAAGTATCAATAATAGTACCTGTCTATAATGTAGAACAATATTTAAATCGTTGTGTAGAGAGTTTAGTCAAACAGACGTTTACAGATATAGAAATTATACTGGTAGACGATGGCTCACCTGATAATTCCCCTCAGTTATGCGACACTCTTGCTAAGAAATATCAGATGATTCGTGTTATACATAAGGCCAACGGTGGTCTTTCATCTGCACGTTTAGCAGGGTATAAAGAAGCACAAGGTAAATATTGTATCTTTATAGATAGTGATGACTATATAGATGATGATATGATAGAGACCCTATATATTGCTTGTTCCGATAACGATGCTGATATGTCCATATGCTCATGGTATACAAATACAGCTGATGGTAGAATAATACCAAATAAACTTCAGACCCAACAGACAATTATCGAGTCGAAGGATATGGTACTGAAATATTTCCTACCTCACTTAAGCTATAGTCCTATACCAGGAGAGATAAATCTTACAGCGCTCTTAGTCTTGCGTCTCATCAAAAGAACTGTATTAAGTGAAGATGTTTTTGTCTCAGAACGAGAATATATTACTGAAGATATGTTGATGCAGCAGATGTTAGCATTTAAATTAAACAAAGTTGTAATCGTAAATGAACCAAAATACCATTATTGTTTTAATGGAACATCGCTAACAAATAAGTTTAGAGTTGGTGCTTTTGAAAAAATGATGGCTCGATATCATTTTTCAAAGGATTTATGTAAGAAGCATAATCTTCTAGACATTGCGAATGTAAGGCTTCAATTCAATCTGTTATCAGCTGTTGGATTTTCTGTTTTGAATGCTTGTAAGTTACCTATATATTCTGATGCAAAAAAGGATATGAAAATTATTTTTAATCATCCGGAAGTCCAAGAAATGTATAGCACTATAAAACGTAGTTATTTCAGTTTACAACAGAAAATTATATATTGGGGTTACAAGTTAGATGTGTTATATCCATTATACAAATATCTAAGATGGAGAATGCATTTTTAACCCAATAAATTTGTCGTTTATGAACATAATTAGAAGAATACTACATTTTGTCAAATATACTCCTTTACATTAGAATATTCGCGCAACCAAAGGTCGATTGTATGGAAATGTTGGTTTTAGCATTACAGGAACTTTTAAGTACGGAAAGAAACTAATTCTTAATGGTAATGGTATCGGGTTGTCAACCTATTGCAAAATAACTGTTACACCTGGTGCTAAGTTGGTGATCGGAGATTATTGTGGTATATCCCAATCATCTATTTATTGCAAGAACGAAATAGTAATTGGCAATTATGTTAATATAGGAGCTGATTGTTTGATTATGGATAGTAATTTCCATTCATTGGATTGGAAAATCAGAGCATCATCAGAAGACACAAAGAATTGCATATCTAAGCCTATATATATAGAAGATCATGCCTTCATTGGGGCAAGAACAGTTATATGCAAGGGAGTAACCATTGGAGCAAGAAGCATTATCGCATCTGGCTCTGTTGTAACCAAGAGTGTTCCTGCAGATTGTATTGCAGGTGGAAATCCATGTAAGGTGATAAAACAAATTAATAATGATAGTACTACATATTGAATCAGGACTAGGCAATCAAATGCTGGGATATTGTGAGTATTTAGCACTAAAACAAGCTAATCCAAATGCAGATATATATATAGAAAATATCATTTATGATATTCCAGAAGCTAACGAAGTGATTGCTCAATGGAATGGATATGAACTGGATAGAATATTTGGAGTTACTGAACCAAAGAATATCAAAACATTGTTTACCGAAGAGCAATGGAGTGGTATATTGGATGATGTTAAGAAATCCCAATTCTGGAAAAGGAATTGGAATTATCCTGTTCACATAACAAATGCGCTTAATCGTGCAGGATTGAAATTAAAGAATATCAGGGGTGATTTTGAGGTGTCAGGCTATGAGGCAATGACCGAAGATCGTGTCAAGCATGATTTACGCTATATGGTTATGCATTCTGTATTTGGTTATTATCTAAAAAGAGCATTGGAAAAATATCGCTCCCATAAAGCAACTCTGATACAAGGACAGAATTTGTTTATACAAACAACTGAAGATATATTCACAGGCCAACGACTTAGTTTCAAACTGAATGGTTTTGGTCGTGAGCGTATAGACAAAGAAATAAGAGAAGTCTTTAAGTTTCCGGAATTTGAGGATACTAATAACAGGAAGATGGCAGATTACCTATCGGGTGTGAATGGAGTTGCTATTCATGCAAGAAGAGGCGATATGTTGTCAGTTAACGGAGATTGTTACAAATACGGCTATTTTAAACGTGCTATGAAAGTTATACGTGAGAATGTAGATTATCCGGTATTTGTTTTTTTTACAAATACTGGTAGTATTACATGGTGTAAACAGAACTACAAGATTTTCGGCTTAGACCCCAGAAAAGATACGATTATGTTTGTAGATTGGAATACAGGAATAAATAGCTTCAGAGATATGCAACTTATGTCATATTGTAAGCACGCTATCATTACAAACAGTAGTTTTGGCTGGTGGGGGGCTTACTTCATTACAAACCCGAACAAGATTACCATATCTCCTTGGTTGAATATGGATACAACTTATCATTGCTAAAATCAGAATTTATGAAAATAGGACAACTGACGTTTCACGCTCCACATAACTATGGATCTGTTTTGCAGGCTTTTGCATTGTCAAAGATATTGCAGAACATGGGGCATGAAAGCGAGTTTATTAACCTTAGACCTCAATCTCAGAAGGATACATATAAGATTATAAAGTCATCAAATAAGGGTATCAGACTAATATTCAAACTGATGATTTATCCACTATTGAAGAAGCGTTTTAATCATTTTGAGCGCTTTATTAATAATGTATTACCAATTACAGTTCGCGAATATTCTTCGACAGAAGAAATGAGACAAGACTCATTTGATTATGATGCATACGTTGTTGGTGGTGATCAGATATGGAATCCTGTATGTCCAGATTTTGAGCCAGCATATTATTTGCAATTTTTACCAGAAGGTAATCAGGCAAAGAAAGTGTCGTATTCTCCAAGTTTAGGTAAAACTGATTTTGATAAACATACACAAGAACTGATTGCACAATGGATAAAGTGTTTCGACTTAATCTCTGTACGTGAAAAACGTGGTGCAGAACTGATCCAAACACTAACAGATAAAAAGGTAGATTTGGTTTGTGATCCCGTTGTTCTTCTTGATAAGGAAGAGTGGAGCAGGTTGGCTGTGAAACCAAAACTTAAGAATCCGTATGTATTGGTATATTTCCTTGACAATAATCATGGATCTCGTGATTTGACAGAATACCTGCGTAAAATTACAGGATATGAAGTCGTAATCTTTAATGAGTATATGCGTGATTTCTTCAAACCGTATCATAAGGCATATAGTGCAAGTCCAGAAGAGTTTGTAGGATTGTTTATGAATGCGAGTTTCATATATACAAATTCATTTCACGGAACTGCATTTGCAACTGTTTTTGAGCGACCATTTATTACTGCTATTGCACCTGATCAAGAGAATGCAAGAAATAATAATGATAGTAGAAAGATTGACTACTTGAAAAAGATAGGACTAGAGGAACGTCTATACACAACTGGTTTGCCAACAAAGGATTATTTATTGAACGTGGATTTCGAGAATGCAAGACCACTAATGGAGGGCTTCAGGAAACATTCACGAGTTTTTTTAGAAAATGCCCTTAAATAAAATGGAGAATCATGTTTTGGTGTCCGTTATAGTCCCTGTATATAATGTAGAAGACTATTTGGAGAAATGTGTAAATAGTATTCTAGCTCAGACATATTCATATTTTGAACTGATACTTGTAGATGATGGTTCAAAAGATGGTAGTGGTAAATTATGTGATTTGTTGGCAACTAAAGATTCTCGTATAATCTGTATACATAAAGAAAATGGAGGATTGAGTTCTGCACGAAATACAGCATTGGATATTTGTAAAGGTGAATACATAATATGTGTGGATAGCGATGATATGATTTCTCCGAATGCATTGGAACTTATGCTTGAGTATGCTAATAAGTGTGGGTCAGATGTTGTTGTTACAAGATATCCTATTTCTTTTTCGGATGATACTGTGGCACCAGAAACCGCAGTTGTAAAGGGAGTCAAAACACTGGCAGAATTAGATGCAATCCAGGAGATAGTCTGTAAGAGTACAAGATGGGAAGCATGGGGACATTTATTCAAACGTTCACTATGGGAAGGTATAAGATTTCCAGACGGAAAAATATATGAAGATTTAGCCACAACGCCTTATGTGTTTGCAAAGGCTAAGAGAACTACATTTATTGATACTGCAGTTTACTATTATTTTCAACGTTCCGGAAGTATAATGAGAAAAAGTGAGAGTAAAGTATCATTAGACTTATGTACGATTGCACAAGAGCTGGTATCTTATTTTAAAATGACTGTTACGGATGGAGACGCTCTTGCGAACATCTGTAGTGGTGTGTTGATGGAGCTGTGTTCAAGAACTGATCTTGCTGCAAAGAATATCAATAACAATCGAGAATTTGTAAGCATTGCACGTAAAATACTTAGAACAAACGTACGGTATGTACTCCAATCTGATTATTACAGCCTTAAGCAAAAAATATATTATTTGATGGAATCATTTTGTTTCCATTGGTTAATTTACTGCATTCACAAATAATTATGAGGCGAATTTATATTAAAATACAAGCGTTTCTGAAAAAACGTAAAAATGTCGTAGACCGTAAGGTATTGACAAATCCGAATGTATCTATAATAACTAATCATTGTATGGGGGGATTTATGTACCATGATTTGGGGTTACAGTTCCACTCTCCAACCATTAATCTAAAGATCGTTCCTGACGAATTTATTGAATTTGTAGAACATATAGAATATTATCTGCAACAAGAAGTTTTGGAATGCCCTGATATCACATCTCCATGTCCGGTTGGTATGATACCATATAAAGATGGGAAGGGGAATATCCACATACATTTCGTTCATTACAAAACATTCGCTGACGGAGCAAAGAAGTGGAAGGAGCGTGCTCAGCGTGTTGACTTGAAAAATATAGTGGTTTTCCTAACGGCACGTGATGGTTGCGAAGAGTCAACTTTACAAAGATTTGAGAATTTGCCATATAAACAGAGAATATGCTACACCAATGAACCCCATCCCGAGTTTCCGCATTGTAAGTACGCTCGCCTTGATAACGGCAAGCCACTTGTTGGGTACATCAGTGATATGGTAAACATATTTGGTAAACGTGCATTTGAATGCAACGGCTTTGATTATGTAGAATTCATTAATGGTAAGGAACAGTTGCCATATAAGTAATAAAGGATAATGTCATTACATAAGTTTTTAAGTTATTTGAAAGAGGATAATCTTTTTTTCAAGTATATTTGGTTGAAAACTAGATACGAAGGTCGGAAACGTAAACTTGCCAATGTCTCTGATATCGATTGTATAAACAATCTCTATAAGGGATATTGTGGCCAATTGCCTAATCTGGACGTTCCTCTTAAGTTCAGTGAGAAGATGCAATGGATGAAACTGCACTATCGTAACAATCTGATGCCAATCGTTGGCGATAAATATTTAGTTCGTAAATACCTCGAAGATCAAGGCTATGGCCATCTACTGAATGAACTTATTGCTGTATTTGAGAGTGTTGATGAAATAAAATCTGAGGATTTACCACAGCGATTTGTTCTTAAGGCTAGCCATAGTAGTGGTTGGAATCTTATTGTGAGAGATAAGGAGCACTTTAATTGGCATATGGCATACAAAAATATGCAATACTGGCTTAAGAATAAGATTGATTGGGATGGTCGCGAATGGCATTATGCTCAAATGAAACCACGTATAGTATGCGAGAAGTATCTAGAGGATAAGAGTGGAGGATTGATGGATTATAAGTTTTTCTGCTTTAATGGCGAGCCGAGGTTCATGCAATTGAATGTTGATAGAGGCTTGCCGTCGGCCACTCAAAACTATTATGATCTGGATTGGAAACTTCTGCCATTTGGAAAAAGTCTACCTCACAATCCAAAGGTTAATGCTGAGAAGCCTGTCCATTTCGATGAAATGGTTAAATATGCACGCGAGTTATGTAAGCCTTTCCCGTTTGTGCGTATGGACTTCTATGAAGCTAATAGGCGTATATATTTTGGAGAGTTTACGTTCTTCCCATGCTCAGGTATGCCTGATTTTATCCCTTCTGTGTGGGATGATAAAGTCGGGGAAATGTTAACACTTCCAAAAGCAAATATATGAATTTGAAAGTATTACAAGTAGTAGGCGTCATGAACCGTGGTGGTGCAGAAGCTATGCTAATGGATATTCTCAGAAATAAACCTGAGAACGTGCATTTTGACTTTCTTGTAAACAATGATCCGGCTCGTCTTACGGACGAGGGTTCATTTGACAAGGAAATTCTGTCTTATGGCTGTGAGATGTTGCATATTGGGTCACAATTACGGTTGGGACCTATTAAGTATATCCGTCAATTCATGAAAGTAGTTCGAGAACTACAACCGGATGTTGTTCATATCCATTTGAATGCAAAGTCTGGTCTTATTGCCTTGGCTGCTAAGTTGGGTGGTGTGAAAAAGATTATTGTTCATTGTCATGCTGATATTAAGTTTCGGGGATCGTTACTAAGCCGTATATTTAACGAAACAGAAATGTGGTGTCAGAAATGGTTGATAGGTTGGTGTGCAACAGACTTTTGGGGATGTTCCAAAGAGGCTAACTTAAGGCTGTACAGAGGCAAAATATATGAGAAAAGTTTGATAGTAAATAATGCTATCTCTTGTGAAGCATATAAGGCTGTTACAGAAGACCAATGGAAAGTTGTACGACAGTCATACAATCTGCCAAAGGATGCGGTTATCCTAGGTAATGTTGGACGAATTGTCCCGCACAAGGGGATTGCTCATATAGTGGATGTACTTGCAGAACTCCACAAAAGGAATGTAAACGCACATTTTGTAGTTGCTGGTCGTAATGATGCCGTAGAATATGTAGAGAACATGATGGCACACGCCAAGAAACTTGGAGTTAACAGTAAAATACATTTTTTAGGTGAGCGTGCTGATATTCCTGTGGTGATGCACACATTTGATGTGTTCGTGGGGCCAGCTCTTCGTGAAGGTTTTGGACTCGTTGCGGTTGAAGCTCAGGCGGCCGCTGTCCCTTGTGTTTTATTCAAAGGTTTCCCCAGAACAGTAAATATGAATCTCGGTCTTACTTCTTTCGTGGATGATTTTAATCCTGTAACTTGGAGTGACAATATCATGCAAGTATTGGTTCGGGAAAAAGTTGAAAAAGATCTAATACTCGATGTGATACGTTCTATGGGCTTTGATGCCAAAGAGAATGCCATTAAGGTATGTAATGCTTATGCTTCAAAATCATAACTACAGATAAATTATGAAGATAACGATATTTGGAGATATTTGTCCAACAAAGGACACTCAAGATGCCTTCAATAGAGGTGATGCCAAAGCAATCTTTGGTGATACACTTGCAGAAATAGAGTCATCAGATGTTGTGATTGGTAATTTGGAGTGTGCTGTAACGGATAACCCTAAGCCGATAAAAAAGGCAGGGCCTATTCTTTATACCAATACTAAGAGTATGGATACTTTAAAGGGCTTTGATGCTCTTAGCATCGCAAACAACCATATCCGTGATTGTGATGATGAGGGTGTAATGACAGCAATTAATACATGCACTAAACTCGGAATCAAGACCTTTGGTGCTGGAAAGAATATGCAGGAAGCAAAGAAACCATTGTTAATAGAAAAGTGTGGTCAGAAGATTGGGGTTATGTCTTTTGCTGAACAGGAATTCAATATTGCGACTGATACCCGGCCAGGTGCATGTTATCTCGATCTGTACGATGATTTTGATCGTATCCGCGAGTTCAGAAAGACGGTTGATTATCTCATTATCCTGTATCATGGTGGCATAGAGTATTTCCCATACGCAAGTCCTGAGCTTAGTCGAAAGTGCCATAAAATGGTTGATTGTGGGGCAGACCTAGTTGCGTGCCAGCATAGTCATTGCATTGGCACAATCGAGAACTACAATGGTTCAACTATTGTTTATGGACAAGGAAACTCTATCTTTGGGTATCGTAAGGGTAATGATTCTTGGAATCAAGGTCTTTTACTTCAGGTAGATACGGATAAAAGAAAAGTAACTTACCGAGGGATAGAAGCAACTATATCTGGATTACAATGGTTGCCTGGTGAAGCACAAGTAAAGTTAGCTGATGCTTTAAGAAAACGTGCAAATGTTTCTAAGGTTGAACTAATGCAAAAATGGAATTCGTTTTGCGTAAAGCATGCCCAAATTCATTTACCATTACTTTTGGGGTGGCCTAGACTGATGATTGCAATAAACAGACGCACACAAGGTTTGCTGATTAAGATCTTTTATAGCCGGAAAAAACATAATAATACGCACAATCTAATAAGATGTGAGTCACTGAATGAAGCTTTGAAGAATGTGTTACAAAAGTAAGATTATTAAATAGTATGTTGATATATTTTATACTACTTGTTATTGTTGTAATACTTGCGAATGGATATGATCGGAGTAAATCGGGGATATATCTTGTTTTCATCCTTTTATTCATGACTTTACTAGCAGGTTTGCGAGATGTTAATGTGGGAACGGATTCTTGGAGTTACTATTTCCAATTTGATGATAGAACATTATGGACAAATTTTAATTTTTTTGAAAATCTAACCCAAGAGGTCGGTTTCAAGGCTTTACTTTGGTTGTCCCAAGTACTTGGTAGTAATTATTGCGTATTATTTACGCTTGTAGCTGGAGTTGTCTATAGTTTAACACTAATAGGCATAAAAAAATATTCAGAGTCTATGCTTATATCTTTATTCGTATATATAACACTCGGTCAGTATGCATTCTGTTTTAATGGTGAGAGACAAGCCCTTGCAATTGCTATATATATATTGGCAATCCAGTACATTAAAAGTAGAGATTTTAAGAAATATTGTTTGATAGTTTTGATTGCTGCATTATTCCATAAGACAATTATTGTTGCTATACCGTTATATTTTCTTTTTATAAAAGAAGTCAACATGAAAACTGCCGTGTATATAGTAATGTCATCGATAATTCTAACATTATTATTGCCTTCATTGCTTGAATTTGCATCTAAATTAGAGAGCCGTTATGCAAATTATGACGAATCTACTGGTGATGCGGGTTTGCTTTTAATGTTTGCATACAATATAATAACTATATTTTTCATGTATTCTCGAAAATATATTGAGATTGACAAACTCCAATTTTTTGATGTGTGTTTGTTGATGTTTATTGCGGGAAGTACAATTTTTACCATAGTTCTTACTGCAGGTATTTATATTGAGGTATCAAGATTTGCTTCATACTTTCATATATCTGCAATTTTTCTATGGCCTATGATACTTCATTCAAAGATGCCAAAGAAGTTCTTTTTTATTAGTGTTGCATATTTCTTGGGACATCTATCTTTCATGTATGTGTATTATAATAAAATGGCAGGATTGTCTCCATATATTTTCAATCGTTCATTATTCTTAAATTAAATTTTATGCCAAAAGTTTCAATTATTATGGCCACCTACAACTGTGAGTCAACACTAAGAGGTAGTATAGATTCTATATTACATCAAAGCTATAAGGACTGGGAATTTGTAATTTGTGATGATTGCTCGAAGGATTCGACTTTCAGCATTTTAAAAGAATATGAACAGAAATATCCAGGAAAATTTGTAATTCTTCAGAATGAAAAGAATTTAAAGTTGTCTTTTTCTCTTAATCACTGTCTTGACAACTGTAAAGGTGATTATATAGCACGTATGGATGGGGACGACATTTCTGTAGAAAACAGATTGGAAAGACAGGTGCAGTTTCTTGATGAGCATCCTGAATATGCCCTCGTAGGAACATCTATGCTACCATTTAACGAGAAGGGTGATAGACCTATTCGATATGCAAAGCCTGAACCAAACAAAAATGATATGCTTAATAGATCTCCTTTCTTTCACGCTACAATAATGATGCGCAAGGAAGCATACAATATGATTGATAGATACCTTGTCTCTAAAAGAACAACTAGAGCTCAGGATTACGATATGTGGTTCAGATTCTTTGCTAGAGGTCTAAGAGGATACAATCTTCAGGAACCTTTATATCGAGTATTGGAGGATGATAATGCTATTAGACGTAGAACATTCAAGACCAGATGTCATGAAGTTCAAACAAGACTGATTGGTTATCACTTATTAAACTACCCATTGTATAAATATATTTATGCCTTCAAGCCTATTTTAGCGGCAATAACCCCCGTTGGTGTGATGCAATGGTTTCATGAGGTCACAGATAAGAAAAGTGGCTTGTAAAGTCCGTTCCGGGAGATGTGGTGCGATATCATCAAGCGGAGTATAATTTAAAGACTTAGAATTTTAATCGTTTTTTTAGACTCCAAACTCAGTAAGGACTGTTAAGGAGTCAATCTAATTGTATTTGTCCGATCTGACACTAATCTATAGAATAAAATAATAACAAAAATGGGTTATAATAGTTTTTATAACAAGAGTGTAAAAAGATGGATAGGGGTATTCTTAGCTGTCATATTGATTTTGATTTTGTGGCCATTCTACTTTATTATTGCTGCAGCTGTAGCAATAGAGGATGGTTTCCCTGTATTCTACCGTCCATATAGAGGCGGATATGGCGGTAAGCCATTCCGTATTTTTAAGTTTCGCAGTATGGTGAAGAATGCAGATAAGATTGGGGGGGGGACAACTGCGTTGAACGATCCGAGAATCACAAAGGTGGGTAACTTTTTGAGGAAGACAAAATTGGATGAGACGCCGCAATTGTTTAACATTATTGCAGGCTCAATGTCATTCATCGGTCCTCGTCCTGAGCTACTCCGCTATGTAGAGAAGTATGAGGGTGAAGAGGAGCTTATCATGCAGGTTCGTCCGGGAATTACGGACTTCAGTTCTGTTGAATTTATCAACCTTGATGAGGTAGTCGGCTCAGGTAATGCCGACGAAATGTATGAGAAGTACGTGTTGGAGCGAAAGAATAAGCTTCGCATAAAATATGCGAAAGAGGTTAGCTTTACAACTGACTGCAAATTATTCTTTGGTACTGTTTGGAGAGTAATAGAAAAGGCTTTTGGTTTCATGTTTTTGAATAAGCATAAATAATTAATAACATATGGAATACATTAAGTTGCAGAATAGTGACCTTGAGGTTTCTCGTCTTTGTATGGGTGGATGTCCCATGGGTGGCTATGGCTGGGGTGATGTTCAGGAGCAGGAGCTACTGGACGCCATTGCATGTGCGGTAGAAAATGGTATCAATTTTTTTGATACTGCAGATACATACGGACTGGGGCAGGGTGAAAAGATACTTGCAAAGGGGCTGGGAGCCAAAAGAAAGAATGTAATAATTGAATCGAAATTCGGTGTACGCTTTGGCAAGGAAGGCACGTCTTACGATAACAGTCCTGCATATATACAGAAGTGTTTGGAAGGTACTTTGCAGAGACTTAACACGGATTATGTGGATGTGTATATTGTTCACTATCGTGATGGTAAAACCCCAATGGCTGATGTCGTTGGCAAGCTGGAGGATTTGCAGAAGGAAGGAAAATTGAGATACTTTGGTTTAAGCAACATACATGAGGATGGTATGGCCGAATTGGAACCGTTTAAACGTAAATTTGTGTGTTGTCAGGATGAGTATTCGCTGGCTTGCAGAAAATTTGAGACTGACCTGCTGAAGGTACAGAACGAGATAGGTGTAACTCCTTTGACATGGGGCAGTCTTGGTCAGGGGATTCTAACTGGCAAGTACGATCGTAACACGAACTTTGAGCAGAATGACCGCAGAAGTCGAGATATCTATGTGAATTTCCATGGGGAGAAGTTGGCAAAGAATCTGGATATTGTAGAGGCTATGCGTCCGATAGCAGAGGCTCATAAGGTGAGTGTGGCTGCTGTGGCAATTCGTTTTATCATGGATCACCTAAAGGATAGTGCTGTACTGGTAGGTGCAAAGCGTCCTGCGCAGATTATGGGTAATCTGGAGAGTATTGGTTGGAGTCTGACACCAGAAGAACTGAAGATACTGGATGAAATCTCCCGTTGAACTTAAATATATTACGCTGGCACAGATAATAGGCTGTTGTCTGGTAATATTGGGACATTCGTTCCCCTTTGTTACCCCCTATCCATATGGTCTGATGGAGGGGTGTAGGTTCTTGTATGCCTTTCACATGCCTCTGTTTGTGTGGTGTAGTGGTTTTCTGTTTGCGCATACAATGCAGATAGAAAGACCTTTGCACAATATGCTGGTCAGAGAACTGTAAGGTTGTTGGTTCCGTATTTTTTGATTTCCTTAATAGGGTTAGTTCCAAAGATATTGGCTTCTTCAGTATTGAACGATACGCTTAATATGGATGCGATGGCGATTGTGAGAGCATTTTTGGTGCCAAGAGAAGGAGTATGGGGGCATTTCTGGTTTCTGCCTATGATATATCTGATTGGTATAATAGGCTATTTGCTGGATAAGATAAGTAAAAAGGTAGGCACATGGATTGTGGTTACGTTAGTGGCATTTGCATTATCGTTCTTCAAAAGCGATGTCTTGGGGTGGTTTGGAGTAAACGATGTGCTATTGTATTTTATGTACTATTCAATGGGGGTGGTAAGTGATAGAATGGCGTTTAATATGAAGCTATGTAATTGGATGTATTTAGTTGGTGCTGTATTAATGGCTCTTGTGCTATTCTTTACTATAACATCAGGTGTGGGAATGATTCACTGCCGTAATACTGTTATTGCAATGCTGATGATATTTGCTATCGTTCAGTTGTGTAGGATGTATGCTGACAAGACTACAATTCAACGTAAATCGCTGATAGCACAGACGTATCAGATATTTATTCTGTCATGGCCTTGTCAGTTGGTAGTAGGAGTACTTGTAGAGCGCATACTCCACATGAATTGGATGGTATTTATTCCTGTGGTTTTTATAACAGGTGTAGTAATGCCATTGATACTATTGAAGCTGATAGATTGGTTAGAAGAAAAAATAGATGTAAGATATATGTCATTTGTTTTAGGAAGATAATTAAAAAGCATAAGAAAGAATGGCAAATTCAAAATGGAACAGCGAGCAGCTGGCATGGAAGATCCGCAGACATGGTGTGGAGATGACACACCTTAGTGGTGGTAGTCATTTGGGTGCGATATTGTCGGTAGCCGACATTGTGGCAACCCTTTATACTGATGTAATGAACTATGATCCAGAGAATCCAAAGTGGGAAGGGAGAGACCGTTTTATTCTAAGTAAGGGCCATGCAGGTGCAAGTATTTATGCGGCATTGGCAGAGAATGGATTCTTTGAGGTAGAAGAACTGAAAACTCACTACCAGAATGGTAGCCGACTAAGTGGCCATGTGAGTCATCATCTGCCAGGTGTAGACTTTTCGACAGGTTCGTTGGGACACGGTCTACCTGCTGCAACAGGTTTTGCATACGCATTGAAGAAGGATGGCAGAAAGGAGCGTTCATTTGTAGTAATGGGTGATGGCGAATGTGATGAAGGTTCGGTATGGGAGGCAGCTTTGTTTGCCAACCACTTCCGTCTGCAAAATCTCTGTGCCATTGTTGACCACAATCACATGCAGAGTTTGGATTTTCAGGAGAACACCTTGGAGATGGAGAACTTTGGTGACAAGTGGCGCTCTTTTGGTTGGAATGTGATTGAAATTGATGGCAACAATCACACCGAACTTAAGGAAGCCTTCAAGAAAGTGGATGTTTATATGAATGACGAGAACCACAAGCCAACCATAGTCATTGCCAACACTATCAAGGGTTATGGTATTCCTTTCATGGAGAATGATATTTTGTGGCACTATCGCTTTCCTCATGATGGTTGGGAGTATGATTGTGCAGTAACAGAACTTCACAAAATCAAGCCTGAAGGTGTAGAGGATCCTTATACTCCAAACGGAATCGAGAATCCTGTTTTGCCAACAGGAAAGGATGATGTAAACAACGATCACACATTCTCTCATACGTGGAACACTACATATCCTGAGGAAATGCGAAGAGTAGAGGTAAAGAGTAGAAGTTACGAACTGGTTCATAACAATAAACAATAATGAGAGATACATTTGTAAGAACTTTGGTGAAATGTGCCAAGGAAGATAAGAATATTGAATTGATAACAGGAGATTTAGGATTTGGTGTATTGAAGCCATTTTGGGAGCAATGCCCTGACCAGTTTACTAATGCCGGTATTGCGGAACAGATGATGACTGGTGTTGCTGCAGGTATGGCATTGACAGGAAAAAATGTATTTACATATAGTATTGGTAACTTTCCTACCTTGCGTTGTATTGAACAGATAAGGAATGATTGTGCTTATCACAATGCTAACGTAAAGGTCGTATGCATCGGAGGTGGTTTTGTTTATGGGTCGTTGGGGATGAGCCATCAGGCTACTGAGGATTTGGCTATGCTGAGAGCTTTACCAAATGTGATTGTTTTAGCTCCCGCTGACCTTGTGGAAGCTGAAGAATGTACAAAGGCGTTAGCTAAGTACCAAGGAACAGCCTATTTAAGATTAGGTCGTGGTGGAGAAAAACGTATTCATGAGAAAATAGATAATTTCCAAATAGGTAAAGCTATTAAGGTGTGTGATGGTCAGAAGGTGGCAATTTTTTCTGCCGGTGCAATCTTTGAAGAGGTAACTGCTTGTAAAGAGATGTTGAATAACGAAGGTGTAAATCCAATGATCTATACATTCCCTACAGTCAAGCCTATTGACAAGAATACTATAGAAGAAGTTGCGCAAAAAGTAGATTTAATTGTAACTTGCGAGGAACACAACATTATTGGCGGTTTTGGTAGTGCTGTTGCTGAGGTTATGGCGGAAATGAAAAATATAAAGGCAATACTTCTTAGAATGGGACTTAACGATGAATATTCGGTACGTGTTGGCAACCAAAAATACTTGAGAGCGCAATATGGGATTGATGCAAAAAGCATTGCCGAGAAGATCCTTAATTCATTAAAATAAAGGATGGTTGATGAAGAGAATTTTGATAACTTCAACGGATCTTATGATGGTTCAGTTTCTTTTGTCACATGTAAAGAATCTGAGCGAAAAAGGATATGAAGTTGAATTAGCTTGTTCTGAAGTGGGTGGTAGACTGGGTGAAATACGCGAAAAGATTGGACAATATGTGAAGGCGATACATGAGGTACGTCTTCGCAGAAGTCCATTATCACCAACGAATTTTCAAGGATATAAAGATATGAAGGTCGTAATGGAGAATGCCCATTATGATATTATTTGGACAAATGAGCCTGTTATGGGGGTGGTGACACGTCTTTGTGCAGAGAAGCTAAGAAGGAATGGAACCAAAGTATTATATATGGCTCATGGTTTTCATTTCTATACAGGAGCTCCTTTATTAAATTGGATGATTTATTATCCGATTGAAAGGGTAATGGCGCATCATGCTGATATGATAGTGACTGTTAATACGGAAGATTACCAAAGAGCTAAGGAGTTTGAAGTAAGTGAAGTAAAATACATTCATGGCATAGGTATAAATACAGATCGATTGACATTAGGCGATCAGCGAGGGGATATTCGAAAGGAATTAGGATTGGAAGATACTGATTTTATTGTTCTATCGGTTGGTGAGCTTAATAAAAACAAGAATCAGCAGGCAATTATTAAGGCTATCGCTAAGGTAAATGATCCTAAGCTCCATTATCTGATGTGTGGAAAAGGTGCCCAATATGACAAATTGGTAAATCTTGTGCATAATCTAGGTTTGGATAATAACATTCATTTCTTAGGATATAGAAGAGATGTTGTGGATATTTGCAGTCAGGCTGATGTGTATGTGATGCCTTCTTTCCGTGAGGGCTTGCCCGTTTCATCATTGGAGGCTATGTATTGTGGATTGCCATTGCTAACCTCAAATATCCGAGGGTTGGTAGATATCAATAAAGACGACAAGAATGGATATTTGTATGCTCCTACTGATGTAGAGGGTTTTGCAGAGGGTATCAAGAAATTAAAAAGTGATTCTAATAAACGTGTAAAAATGGGACAATTGAATCGTCAGGAAGTTGTACCATTTACTATTGAAAGAACGAAAAAGGAAATCGTAGATATCATAGAGGGGTTATGTAAATGAATGACGTAGATCTTTTCCTTGCATGTAATGTTCAAATCTATGAGTAATCTTATAGTTACATTAAACTATCGTTTTATAAAAATGGTTATATAGTTACTGATTTTTTTTGGCTTTATTTATATATGTCCAAATACAATGGTATGTTATTGCTTGTATTTAACTGGATATATTAGCTGTATTGGCTATTATATGTTATTTATAAAAATATTGCTTGCTTGAGGAGTGCTTCATAATATAAAAAATAACGATTATGGAATTTGATAAAGATTTTTAGGTAAATTATCTAAATAGGCTATGGGGAATCTGCGTTTGCGCTAGAATTATGGCTTACATACCTCATCAGCCGATACCAACCAACGCATGTTCAATGTATTACTATCAGGAAAGTACCTGTTCATCGACACGAAGATATTACAGAAATTGTAATTTGCTTGTGTGGTAAGTTGGATGAGGTTATTTATGAAACAGTTGTTTCGTATGAGAGTAGTGCGATAGAGTTACCGCAAAGTATGGATGTGTGGAATGTATTTCGCAAAGTGGAATATCGCGAAGCACAACGTATCCGTCTCAATCCAGCATATGCGGACTAGATAGCGCGTAAAAAGTCCTGTAGGCATACAGTAAAGTCCTTGTATTCAGTCTTCACCCTCTATCAGGTTACTTATTGGATAAGCACCCTATGGGTACTCTACGGGTATGCTGTGTTACACCTTCAAAGGCCAAACTCAAATCTATCGTTATAAAGCCGTCTTTATACAGATAATGCATGGACAGTTTTACAGGATAGCACTGGGCATATCTGTTTTTTCCGATAGAATCAATATAGGCGACAATATCGTCCCAACAAAGGGTAGACAATGATTTGTCTGCCATGTACTGAAACTCACAAAGCCGGCTTATATACAGGAGATGGGAGTCGATGGCAACAGGTGTTAAAGGAGAGCAGTTTTTCAACTGAATGGTATACTGCTGGGTTATTGCACCTATATCATCATTGAATAACATTGGAGGGATACATCTCGATGGATCTGATCTCCATAAAAAATGTTAATTATAATAGGCTGTCATAATGCGAATGAAAGTGTCACCCGATAATTCATAGGAAGATAAGGATTTGCGAATAAAGAGAACAGGTAAGTTACGAGCGATGATTTTGGTTGGTTCCATAATAGATTTGTATTATAGGACAGCGATGGTGCTGCCCATAATACCAATCTAAAGAAAGAGAAATAAAAGCAAAGATATTATCAAAACGTTTTTATTAAATGTGTATTGAAAATCAATGAATTAAAGGCACAGAAGGAATGTTACTTTGGATAAGAATTTACTTGTGAATACTCCTTCACACACCCAAAGCACGGGCACTCCTTCATCGGATTTAAATCACGATGTCCCACAATCAACGCTTTCGGGAACTGCCTTTTCAACTCCCTCAACAAAGCAAGCAAAGCTCCTTTTTGCTCCACAGTACGAGTATCCTTCGGCTTTCCGTCCGCATCCAATCCTCCCTCATAACAAACACCTATCGAATGAGCATTATGATTCCGGCAGTGTGCTCCAACCTTTTCTAAAGCACGTCCCCGGTGGATCTCCCCGTCGCGAGTAATGTAAAAATGATAGCCAATATCACGAAAGCCACGGTGCAAGATATGATCCTGTCGGCAAGCCTCCGCCGAAAGGGATTTTCCTTCCGGCGTGGCACTGCAATGAATGATAATTAATGTAATAGTCCGCATGGGGTTACATACAGCTTTGTACTCCGATCAAGCCCCCGATAGCGGTGGCAACGGTGATGATTACTTTGATAATGAAGCTCCATACGGAGCGGGGAGATGATGAATTACTCATAATAAGAAGTTTTAAATAAATTGATAATAGTTTTTTTATTCACCACGGAGGACACAGAGGACGCAGAGGAAAGAAATAACCTGTGGTGAAAAAACTCAGTGTCCTCCGTGTCCTCTGTGGTGAACCTTTTAGGCAGCCGGGTCAGGCGCTTCGCCGCCACCATCCGGTTTTGGATCAGGGTTATCACCCGAATCAGAACCTCCTCCGGCAGTTGTCGGTTTCTGATATTCCGCCTGCTGCTTCAACTGACTGTCGAGTTTCAGATTATTGGTCGACAGATTACCGGTGGCACGGGCTTTCAGACGCATACCGGTAATATTCTTCTCCAGCGAAAACTCTTCCAGCGTATCAGCCGCCTTACTGCGAATACCCACCCCAAAAATGGCAAGATCATCAATTTTCACACATTTGCCATCCAGCAACAATTCCTTGATGCAATCTACCATATCCGAAAGCACACCTTTGATGACACCACCGGAATACGGTGAATTGTGCTTCGACATATGCTCGGCAAGTTTTGCCAAATCAAACGTCTCGTCGCTTACTGCACGGGCGAACCACTTACCCGCATTCAAGCCTTTCTTCGTAAGCATCCGATAAAGTACCCGTTTTCTCTGTCATATTTTCATAGCACCTTTGC